>Ga0164241_10000015_pt1 | contig 480966 bp, 405 predicted proteins | sample OricomyardsoilBY_FD_108780 | JGI IMG/M metagenome (GOLD analysis project Ga0164241, IMG submission 108780) | Backyard soil microbial communities from Emeryville, California, USA - Original compost - Back yard soil (BY) | ecosystem: Environmental > Terrestrial > Soil > Unclassified | place...
ACCGGCGCCCTTCCTCAAAGAGGAAGATGGGCGGGCGCCGAGCCACAACGCCGAGGACGAAGCCTAACCTCTCCGTCCCCGCCAGCACCAACGGCTTGTTATGTGGCCTCTCCAGTCGCTGAAGGCAGGAAGCGGTGGCCAAACCTCCAAGCGAGCGTGATTCGGAATTAGGGCCTAGCACGACTCGAAGACGCCGTGACGCAGCCATGTCTCTGAGCGTTTGCAGTTTCAATACCGCTTCCGCCGTTCGGAGACGCTGCGCTCGATGAGCTCTCCGTTCAGAAGAGCTTTGCCGCAGGGATGGCCCGCGCTGAAAGACTTCCAGAAAAGCGCTAACGGCTCGCCCAGAGGTCGCTGAGCGCGCAGCCCTTGCGCAACCACCTCGCTCAAACCCACGGACCTTCCGCGCGCCCAAGACCGCGCTGAAAAGATGTTGTGACCCGGATGGACCTGAGCGCCGGCAGTCCCAAAAGCCCGCGCCGCCGGACCAGCAACGCGCTACCGACCGCCACTCAGGCCCTGAAGTGCTCGCGCACACGCTGCCCCTCGCCGCGACCCCACGAAGCACACCCTAGGCGCCCCACCTGACCCCCAGCGCGGGCGGGGATGAGCTCGCGAGGGCACATTGAGAAACCGCATAAGCCCTCGCCCCTGGACCACCAAAGCTCGTCAGGCCGCAACTCGCGCGTCATGGTCCTCGCGCACACGCTCTCGCGAAGCCGCGACAAACTGCTGGCACAAACTAACAATTCTAGCCCAAACCGAGCGCGGGCGAAGGAAATCCGGTCACGCCAACCTCCCGAAACATCGACGGAATCGGAAAATCGGCGCGAGGTCAAGACGGCGAAAGCACTTCAGGCCCCCCAACGCGGGCGAGAAGAAACAACTCGCAACCTCAGCAGTCTCGCGAATCGATAGCTGCGCGCGATATCAAACCCCGCGTCACTCTAACAATCAGGCAACATCGCTGGCGCGGGCCCAATCCTCAAACGTTGCGCAAGCCTCGTCCACCCAACCAAACCTCGAGGAAGGCAAAGCGGCAGTGGGCCACATAACGACTGCCGTTGTGCCGTTGCGCCCGCACTTAGCGATTCACAACAACCGACGCCCGTCGACCCAGGAGAATACACGGGTCGGGCGGCGAGCGACAGAGCCGGCCCGAGCCGAAACCTCAGCCGTCGCAATCGGCACCAACGGCTTGTTATACACGGCTGCAACGCAGCCGCTCCGAAGCCGATGAGACAGCGCCTTTCCGGTCGCCCGCTCAGCCTCCCCGCCGCCGGAGCACGCGAGCCCGTGCCTCTCATCGAAGCAACACCAAGCCTTGCTGACGGCGCGACGGAGACGAGGCGCTCCGCCAAAGTGCGGACTCCCTGCCTCGCACCGCAACCTCCCAGCCAAGGCCCCCGGAGCCTCGGCAGGCCCTCCTCAGCCGCAAACGCAGACCGGAGAGGCCTCGCTGTCAGCAAGGCCGCGTGCAGGGCCTCAGGAGGCGCCTACATCCCATCAGCGAAGCGAGGCCCAGGCCGCAAGTATTCGGAAACCGAAGCCTCACAGGACGCGACAAGCGCGAGCGACAACCTCGCGGGCGGGAAGATCTTTGCTCGCCGCGGACGCCTCGAAGCGGAGCCACGCCGCGCGGCCTTCCCGTCTCGGATCGACTCCGCGGCGCAGCGACACATCCAAACCAATCGATCCGACCGGCTGTCTATCCGCTCAGCGCTGTATAACGCTTGCCAATCTGCTGCCGCGATGGGCCTCGGCACAATACGCCAAACGGCCGCCACGACCAAAGGGAGTGAAAATGCGGCGGCCGAACAACGCACTCCACGTCGAAGCGAGAGCACGGCCGTTCGCGGTCAGCAGCATTGGCTTGTTAGGGGGCTATGAGAACTTGGTTTCGCGTCAGAACCGTTTCTCGTCGTAAGAGGCATGGCACGAACTGACCCAAATGGGGGATGCAGCGCGCCTGGTGACGAGGGCAGGGCGGACATCGTCGTACTCTCGAAGGGCTTATTCCGTTGGGTACTCAACGCCGGGATAAACGCATTCGTGACCTTCGCACGACCAATAGTTAGCCTCGCCGCCATAGCCTGACGGGGGACTAGCCGGGCAGTCTTCCGGACCCGTACACGCGATCGCGCGCCTTCGGCAATACAACATCGGCGTGGTGGGAGCGCTTGGCGAACTCGCCGAGCAGACGCCTTCCTCGCACGAACTACCGTCCTCGCCACAGGCTTCCGCGCACTTCGCCGAGCAGCGGCCTTTTTGGCAGAAGAATTCGGGTACCGGGCACTTCGCCTTGCCTGCCAATTCAGCGGCTTCTGAATCAATGCAATCGGCGTTGACTGTGCACTCCACGTCGGGCCCGTCACCACCACTATCGGAGGAGCTATCAGAGCCAGGTGTTGGCGCGGTAGTACACGCGGCAACCAGAACGACACCGCCAAGACGAGACCATGAAGTTCGAATCAAGTTAATTAGTCTGTCCGAGGTCATAGCTTCTTCACCTCCTTCTTAGGGTTTGACCCATAGTCTAACGGCTTCGGGAAGACATTCAGTTTACCACCGGCATCAAGCAGGGAGTAACTGATCGAATAGGCCTTACCGTTCCCAACTTCTCCGGTTTCCGGAATAATGATCCGTGGAATCGCCCGGAATAGCTGGTGCGGTTGAATCTCACCGTCGAAGTCTGACAAGTTCGCAGGCAGCAACAGCCGTATGCCAAGGGGTTCAACCCGAGACACCCCAACGGTAGACAGCACGAAAGCATCCACGTCCGGGGCGGGCTGGGAATCGATCCCTGCAGGTTGCCCGGGCGCTGCGGCATCGCCTTCGCTCGACGACAAGAACGCAGTCCCCGCCAGCTCAATCCTGCGGACCTTTCCGCTTCGGTGAACGTTCACCCACATGCCGAATCGGCTGGTCGGAGTGCCCAACTCGACCCCTCCGAGCTTGACCGGCGCGAAGAGAGCATATTCGTCCACCCACGCACGATGTGTGCCGTCCCGATCACCCTGGGCCGCGCCAACCTCGTGAAGCTCAACATCGTCGCGCGACACTCTCTCGGGCGAGATAACACCCTGACCAACCAACGCGTCCCAGACTGCGGCAAATTTCGTGCGAGCTCCCGAAAGTGAGACGGGGGCCCTGGGTTCAACCCCTCGGTTGCCGACTCCAGTAAAGACTTCAATCGAGTCCCGCGCCGACTCATATACCGCGAACATGTCACTTCCGTTCGCGACGTGCATTTCCACCCGTCGCGAGGTTTCCTGCGAAACACTCTGGACAACAACTTCTGCGTTGGACTCCAAGCCTAGTGAAGGTGCTACCGCACTTACAACGGCTCGGACATCAGCATCGTCGCGAACTGGAGTTCGGAGACGCCATGAAATGTTCTGGACCGTCACCGCCTTTGGCCGGGAGGCCGTCACTTCATCAAGTTCGCCCACATCATTACTCGGAGCGTTGGAGCACCCAACGATAAATATCAAGGCAAACAGGGGCTGAAATCCCATGATTTTCTTCATCTTAGCCTCCTAGTTCGCCCAACGAGAGCACCACATGTATTGACTCTGCGCCGCTCCGCAAGCCGGTCCTCCTGAACGTGAGGAGTTCAGCACGTTCCCTCGTAGTTTGGCGCTTGCATCTATAGCCCAGCAGTCTCCAGTGCCATTCTCATAGGCGATCACAATCGCAGGCTGATCTGAAAGCCGATCCAGCCAAGCGTCGCCGTTGGTCTTGTTGTTCGTATCTTCGAAGAAGCTGGCGTACGCATTGGTGTTGTCCCCGGTGATTCCGTGAAAGCCATACTGCTGCCTCAGCCAATTGCGGCCGCCATAAAGAGGCTTCCCGGTGGAATCCTTAGAGAGGGTCTCGCATGAAGCGTAAAGGGCATGGCCTGCGTCATTCCCCGCCATTACGCCCAATCGCATATCAGTCTGAATATTGAAGGCGCACACGTCCGCAGCCGTTCCAAAGACCAAATAGCCTGGTCCCCCATGTCCGGAAAATACGGCCAAGTTCATAGCATCAGAATATGTGACGTCGTTCCCGCCGTTGCCGTACGCGGTCGAGCACTGCTCACGAAAGTCGGTGGCCCAAGCGTCGCCGTCCAAGTACTTCCAGCCCGTCCAACCCCGGAGCTGTAGCTTGCTCTCAAGTAGATAGGTGTCGTCCCACAAGTCGGCGTTCGGGCACGCCGCCGTGTAGTCGATAATTTGGTCGATATAGTATGTCTTTGCGGCAAATGCTGGCTCAGTCAGCAAAGAGCACGCCGCCACAAAACACATAAAGCTCCTGCCCTGCATGTTCTCCCCTTTCCCCTTGTTGCACGCGAACAAGCGCGGCACGGAAACCATAGTGCTCTAATGGGTAGTCTGTCAACCATGTTCCAGAAGTCCCCCTAACGCTTGCCAATCTGCTGCCGCGCGTGGCCTCGCAGAATACGACGACCGGCCGCCACGACAAGGGGAGTGAACCCAGTGGCGGCCGAGCCACAACTTCCACGCCGCAGTCACAACATCGCCGTTCGCAGGTCAGCAGAATTGGCTTGTTAGACGGCTCTCCCTGAATTGTTGCGCCAATCGCTGGTTTCAGTTGTGAGGCGCGAAGGACGGTTCCTTCGTCATTCGAAGTATCCTCACTCCCCCCCGGAAGACCAGGACGGCGATTGCGATCCCGACGACCAGATCTGGCCACGGATTGCCCATCAACGCAACCAAAACGCCGGCGAGAATGACACCGCCGTTGGCGATGACGTCATTGCCGGAGAAGATCCAGCTCGCCTTCATGTGGAGACCGCCATGGCGGTGCTTAAACAGCAGAGCGAGGCAGGTCACGTTGGCGAGTAGCGCCAAAGATGCCGTTCCAATCATAATTGGGGCCACGGGCTCAGAGCCTAAAAGAGCCCGGCGAGCGACATCGAAAAGGGCAACTCCCGCGAGAAGGATCTGAAACCGTCCGCTCAGCGACGCTGCTCGTTTCTGAGAGCTGGCGCCTCGACCGACAGCATATAGGCTGATTCCATAGACGGAAGCGTCAGCGAACATGTCGAGAGAGTCAGCAATGAGCCCAGTCGAATTTGCTATCCAGCCAACGAAAAGCTCAACGAAAAACATGAAAGCGTTGATAGCGAGCAGCGTCTTGAGTACCGGAGCTTCGGCCTTGGCAGCGGACAGCTGAAGCTCTCGTTCTGCTTGCGTCGTTTCCTGGCTCTTTTCTATGGGCGCTGACTCCCGAAGCAACGCACCGAAGCCGAGCGGTTCCAACGCAGCCAAGACCTTTCGCTCGTCCCCCTCATGATCAACCGTCAATCGTCGAGCGGGAATATCGAACGTGAGTAAGGCGATGCCTTCCAAGTCGTGGAGGACAAGTCGAATAATTCGCTCCTCCGAAGGGCAATCCATCTGGGGCACGTCGAAAAGGCTGCGGCGCATATGATCGGCAAGGGCGGGATAAACGATCATCGCGAGGCAGTCGCGACAGGTCGGAGCATACGCTTCGATAGGCCCAGTGGCGACGCCGCAGGCTGAACTAGGTCCGAAGCGGCGGATCTAGGCGTTGCTCGTGGCCTCACCACCTAAACATGCTGCGTCAGCGCTCCCGGGTGGCTTCCGTGGGCCAGGAAAGCGATTCGCTCGGAACCCCATTCTGGGGCGCGAGAAGTCGGGCGAGACGGTTTCAACTCGGTCCGTCTAACGATTGCCGTTGTGCCGCAGCCCTCACCCGTTTGCTTGAGGACCACCCAAACCGGCGCTCATCCTCAAAGAGGATACGCTCAGAGAGCGCCGAGTGACAGCGTCTGAAGCAGGCGAAAAAGCCTCGCAAAGGCTGGCGGTACAAACGGCGAGTTATACAGCAAGTCGCTTCGCTTGTTCCCACTGCTGAGATAGCCCAAGGTCTGTAACCCATCTCTCGATGTACTCGACCTCTAGCTCCCCGGCCCGAGAGGTAAGGATGCTCGCGACATCCTTGAGCTGGCGTTCGGACTCGCCAAGCTTTGCCCATTCCAACTTGGCGATCACGACGTCCTCAGGCGACGCCACGAACACTTCGGTCCCATCCAGGACCTCTGCACGCTTGCGTTCAAACTCCTTCAGACTGAAAGGTCGGGCCTTCCTGATAATCAGGTCAACTTTCCATCCGGTGGCGAAGTCAACGACGTTGAACATCCCTTCTGCCCCATAGGCCTCAAGGGCAGCATCCCGGCTTACGTAGTACTTGTCGGCAGGAAACTGTCTAAGCAAAGCCTCCAGGGTGCCTAACACGGGGGCGATCACGATATCGACGTCGTGCGTCACCCTGGGCGAGCCGTGGAAGGAACTCGCGAACGATCCCGTCAGCATGTAGGGAACCCCGGCCGTGTCGAGCGCGTCGCGGATCCTCGCTAGCAGTGAACTAACTTGGAATTCTGACACGATAAAGCTCCCACACGAGCTGAGCCGCACACTGTGACTCAGTTAGCCCAGGATGCTGCTTGCGCACGCGGTCGAGGGCAACACGCCGGAAGACCTCGCTCATCTCACAGGCGATGCGGAATCGCGCATCGGCCCCCATGTTTTTGTGGACGAGCGCTTGGACGCGTGCCGCTTCGGCCGACGTGTCGAGCATGCCCGAAGAGTACCATGCGGCCCCAGTCGCACAAGACGACCTTCAATGATCGCGAAGTCCATGCGCACGGTGGTCCCTTCGACGGCCTCGCGGGTATATTCATAAGCGCCGCGCGTGAGCCCGCGAAAATTCTCACCACGTTCTCGCAGCATGGTGAGTCGCTCCAAAAGTCTATCAGGTTACCTTGGTCTGACGGTCTACCTTGGTACCTCAGTCGGTATAACTCCTCATTCTACTCCAGGTACCCCTGTCGAGACAGTGGGGGGCGGAGGCTGAACGTTGCGGCATTTTGTGCGAGCGTTCTGCGGAAGTTGAGAGGTCGAGAGGGGCTCCAGGCAGCCTTTGCTGGCTGCCTTTTCACGGAATGGCCCGTTATGCTGATCGTCTCGTGTGCTGTTTTGGCTCCAAGAGGTTGCCGAACGTGCGGAATGTTATGCAGCGAGGTGGGGATACGTCGGGCCGCCGGGTAGGTCACTCGGGGGGGTGACGGTATTGGCATTGAGGAGCAGGCGTTCGTGGAGGCGGCCAGCCATGGCGTCGCTGTGGCCGGGCCAGGTCGGACTGTCTAACGCGCCGTGGAAGTACAGCGAACAAGGAAGGCACGGCGCTTGCGAAGAACTCGCCGGCCATGGAGAATAGATCTGGCGGCGACCTTCGCGCACCAAGTCGGAGTGACCTTCGTACACCTAAGGCGATCTTCGCGGCGATCGAAGAGAGTGTTCTTTTGCGTCACGGCAGTCCGCGTACCGCGGAGGCTTACGTGCGGTGGGCGCGGCGCTTCATCGTCGCGTCCGGGCGAAAGCACCCGGACAAGTTGGGGCGCGATGAGGTTGTGGCGTTTCTTTCGTCGCTCGCGACTCGAGAGCAAGTAAGTGCATCGACGCAGAATCAGGCGCTGGCGGCACTATTATTTCTTTACAAAGACGTTCTGGGCCGCCCTCTTGATTTTTTGGACGGGATTGTCCACGCGCAACGGCCCAAACGCCTACCTGTCGTCCTCTCGCGAGATGAAGTTCGGCTGCTCTTCACCCGCCTTTCGCCTCCCTGGCTCCTCATGGCTCATCTGCTCTATGGAGCAGGCTTACGGCTCATGGAGTGCGTGACTCTGCGCGTCAAAGACATCGACTTTACTCGCCATCAGCTCACAGTACGCCGTGGAAAAGGCGCGAAGGACCGAATTACACTGCTGCCGGCCTCACTGGAAGCTGACATTCGAGCGCATCTGCACAATCGTCGCCTCGAGCACGAGCGAGATTTGGCCGCAGGCTTGGGAAAGGTTGAACTTCCGTTCGCTCTTTCTCGCAAGTATCCAAACGCGTCTTCGGAGTTCCCTTGGCAATGGGTGTTCGCCGCTACACGAGTTTACAATGACGAAGCGAGCGGCGAAAAGCGGCGGCACCATTTGCACGAAACGGCCCTTCAGCGCGCGGTTCGTCATGCCGCGCTCTCTGCCACGCTGAGCAAACCTGTGAGCTGCCATACCCTCCGCCATTCTTTCGCCACGCACTTACTCGAGGCGGGTACCGATCTCCGCACTATCCAAAAGCTCTTGGGTCACCACGACGTGCGCACAACCATGATCTACACCCACGTCCTCGATGCTGGGCCCTTTGGCGTCCTTAGTCCCTTAGATGCGCTCCGTCGCGCCCCTTGAAGGGCTGCCGAGCGCCGTCCGCCACCCCGAGTTCTACTCGCCGATCTTGTGCACGAGGGGTAGCGGCCAAAGGCGCGCAGCGCGGTACATGGCGTTGTCTTTCGGCAGCTTGAGCTCCCAAACTACCTCGCCGCTCGACTTTTCAACTTCAATGACTCGGCTCTCTGGTGTGCTCATCGTGCCACGCCGTCCAGCCGCGATCAGCACAGTACCTTTGGCTGTGGTGTAGACCCCACCCCAGAAGGGAACGTAAAGGTCCGTCTTATACCATGCGTCCACAGCAAAGCTTCCAGGCCACTCCCAAACGAGCTTCGCTGTCTTGGCAGCTTCGTCGATCTTGTACTCCACGGCGCGAGTGTGAAGACCACCCGGATTCCCTTCGCTGATTGTGCCTGTGAAGCCTCCATTGTCGAAGAAGAGGATCGTCCCGTCAGCGTGAATCTCGGGATTGTGTGTATCTGAGTATTGAGAGGTAGGCGGATCGAACGCGAGCACTTTGTTTGTAAATGCGCCGTAGTTATCCTCACCGTAGCTAGCAGGAAGATGCCAAAGCAGCTCTTTGGTACTGTATTTCATCTTCATAATGCCAAGCCAGCGAAAGTTCATATAGGCAACGTCGTTCTCTAAATCGACGACAATGGCATTGCCGTGAGCCCAGTCACCGCTGGCTCCAGCCGGAGGAGTCGGTAGTCCGTCGAGTACGCCAACGGAGTGAACCATCATGCTATTTTGATCCGGATCGAGCTCTTCGAACACCTGAGAGGTTCGCCCACCGTCTTGAGTGTCGCGCATGGTTACGAAGTGCCCGTTCGAGAGCTTCGAACTGTGGTGGGATAGCGTGGCGCTGCCGCCGCACTTGGTATCCGGACACTTCCAAATCACATTGCCGGCCCAATCACACTCAGTAGGCGAAGTGGCATTGTTAGCGAGGTCCATGGTAGCTGTAGCGCCCATGAGGACGCCCTTATCGGTCATGTCGACCGAGATCGCGCCACCTCGCTCCGCGACCGTGCCGTTGATGAAATACCAGACAGGTTGGCCTTCTTCATCGTAGATTACCGCGGCCGGTGGGGCGCCCGCGCGGGCAGACGTGGTTCCATCGCCTTTTTGCACGTTCATCAGCGTCCAGCCGGGCTGGGCTTTGGCTAGGTTACTAACGCTAACGGTACCGACCGGGATCTGAGCGGGCAAGGCGCCAGTTTTGAAAGTACCTGTCCCGTCCAACGTGCCACTAGCCCCGCTAGAGAGAGCGCGGATCTGATAGTCTGTCGCGGCGCGCATACCGATCACGAGCACTTTGTGAGAGGTAACATTGGCTTCGCCTACGATCTCCCAAGTGAGACTCTCTGTTCCGAACTGTACGATCGATGAGCTCGGCTCGGTCGTGGTCCAACTAACGAAGGCCGAAAGAACACTATTAGGATTGGGCTCGATGGTAATCTCAAAATTGCCAACGACCGGCCCTGCTCCACCGGTTCCGGCTCCCGTATCACCGCCCGCTCCTTCTCCGCCCCCACCGCCTGTTCCGGCGGTGGCACCTCCTGCTGCAGCTCCTCCGCCCGCACCGGGGCCGTTGCCGCCCGTGCCTGAACCACCCACCGCGCCATTCGCTCCACCGGAGCCATTTGCTCCGCCAAAACTACCTCCTCCACTGGCAACTCCGCCGCCCATCGAGCCAACGGTTCCACCCATGCCTGGAGCGGCCGACCCACTACTGCCGCACCCAAAAATGGCTTGCACGGAGCCGAGAGTTAAAATGCTGTAGGTAAATAGGCTTAAGCGACGAAAAGTAAGTTGCATCGCCGCTAACTACCTTCGAGCAACTCGCGCAGCAAGATCACACTGACCCTAGTGCGGCGCCGAAAGGCCGGGTGCGAGCTAGCCCTTTGTTATCGCTAACATTACCGTTCGCTACGCACCTCGTTTTTTTGCAAGCGCGCTGTCACCTCGAGAAACCTCTCCGTAACCGTCACTACACTGTTCTTGTCGGTTTCGCCCAAGCTCTACCGCCAAAAACTGTCCTCCCCACGATCGCTCCTCGAGCGTGTCATTCCCTGACACGGGCCTCTTCTGGCTCCGTTTGCCACGCAAGCGGCGCAATATTGCGGCGTTGCATGAATTTTTGCAAAAAAAGGAGTGTCGCACCAAACGCGTTGCCGTATTTCGCGGCGTTTGGTCACTAATGTATGCGTCATGTTTCGTTCACGCCGCGTTGCCTCGTTTGCCGTTGTCGCGACACTTCTCAGCTCGAGCTTCGCCTCAGCGCATATTCGGTTGGATGTACCGATGGCGCGCCAGACGCCCAACCTGAAGACGGCGCCGTGCGGTGCGAGCACTGCGGGCACTCCGCAACAGCTCGAAGGCTGGGTGGCCGGGGCGACGGTCACAGTAGAGTTCACCGAGACGATCAACCATCCCTCTCACTATCGCGTCGCGTTGAGCCGAACGGGTGAGAGTGCGTTCACCGATCCCGAAAACGAAGACGACAAGACCACAGACGGAATCGATCTACTCGATGGTATCGAAGATACGAACGACATGAATAACGGGAAGCTCACAGTCGAAGTGAAACTCCCCGACGAGCCTTGCGAGAATTGCGTGCTGCAACTCTTGCAGTACATGTACGACAAGCCCGCAACGCCTTTCTATTACAACTGCGCTGACGTCGTGATCGGTGAGGGCGAAGGCGGGGGCGACGGAGTTGGCGGTAGTGATGCCGGTGGGGTCGGCGGCGCAGACGCCACGGGCACTGGCGGAGAGGATGGCGCGGACACAGGCGGGGCCCCGAGCGGGCTCACAGGTGGCTCGTCGAACGGTGGAATGCCTAGCGCGGGCGGCTCTGTGGCAGCCGCGGGCGGGGCAAGCTCGATGGGTGGTGGCCCTTCCAGCACAGGCGGTCTCGTTAGTATCGGAGGCTCGGCCGGCGGCTCGATAGAGGCAGCCGGCGGCTCCGCTGCGCCTCCAGATGACGACGCGGGTGGTGGAGGTTGCAGCGTGGGACTCGCTCAACCTGCGGCGCCTTGGGCATGGCTGCTAGCGGGCCTGGCTGGCCTGGGCCTCAACCGCGTTCGACGACGTTCGTCCAAAACATGAGCAGATGGGGAGTTTCCCCATCACTGCCGACCTCGCGCCAAGGCAACTCGCACACCAAGTCAGCGCGCGGGCTATAGCCTCGTTTCTTCCAAAATCCTCCGAGCTCGCGCAGGCGCGCTGGTCGCGCTGGGTGCGTTGTGCTGCGCACTACGGCACAGAAGGTGGTCTTCGAGTAACCAAGCTGCGAGGCGGCTGCCTCGCGCTCATCGAAGAAGCGATGACCGAGCCCAAGCCCGCGGTAGTCGGGCAAGAGCACCGATTCGGCGAGATAGAAATAGTCGTCGACGGGCAAGCCGAGCGCCTCGAACGGCGCGCGAAAAGCAGGGCTCTCGGCTCGGAGTGGCATGGCGGTGGAAGCTCCGACGATTTGCTCGTCGCGACGTGCCATCACCAGCACCGATTCGGTCGACTCGGAAAAGTGGGAAAGATATCGCCGCTCGGCCTCCTCACTACCCTCATAAAGATACGGATACTCGCGAAAGACGCGAATACGCAGGGCCGCTAGCGCTTCGAGCCAGGGGCGAATCGCTGCTCCTTGGAGTCTCTCGACCACGAGCTTTTGTGCCATCGCCTGAACTATACCGGCCACCGCCGAGCAAGAAAGATCACACGTGAGGCGCCCGAGTTGCTTCCTTAGCCGGCGATGCCAGATTGTCGGCCGTGACGGACCCAAAGGGTCGAGCGACGAATGAAGGCTCGAAAGGTGTAGCGGTGCCGAGTGGTCGCCTTGAGCGCATCCTGCATCTCGGACGAGCCGCAGGCGGGATGGCGCTAGCTGGAGCGGCCGAAAAAGTAAGGCGCCTGGGGAGCGCGACCGCAGCACTCGCTGAGCCACATGTCATGCTCACGGCCGAAGCCGCGCAGATCTTGGCGGCACGCCTCTCACGCCTGCGCGGAGCCGCCATGAAGGTGGGCCAGATGCTGTCGCTGGAGGGCGACAATCTTCTGCCCGCCGAGTTCGCCAAGGCTCTCGAGGTATTGCGCTCATCGGCTCATCACATGCCGGAAGCGCAACTTTTGAGTGTGCTCGAGAAAGAGTACGGGAAGAGCCCCCTCGAGCGATTTGAGAGCTTCGAGATGAAACCACTGGCCGCGGCTTCGATCGGCCAAGTTCATGCGGCGCGCACCAAAGAGGGCGACGCCATCGTGCTCAAGATTCAGTATCCCGGGGTGCAGGGGAGCATCGACAGCGACGTCGATAACCTGCGCTCGTTGCTGTCGTTGGCCCGCCTCGTACCCAAAGGACTCGATCTCGACGATTTCGTTAAAGAGGTGAAGCTCGAACTTCATCGCGAGGTCGATTACGAGCGCGAGCTCGAACAGTTAGAGGCTTATCGGCTCCATGCTGAAGGTGACCCACGCCTCCGCTTACCCAAGCCCTATCGCGAGCACTCCACATCGCGCATCTTGGCCATGGAACGCATGTTCGCCGTGCCGCTACTCACCTGGGCCGAAACGGCTAGCCAAGCCGAGCGCGACCGGATGGGCAATTTGCTCTTTGAACTCCTCCTGCGCGAACTGTTCGTATTTGGGCTGAGTCAAACAGATCCGAACCCAGCTAATTTTCAGGTTCAAACGAGCGACGCACGCCTTGTTTTGCTCGATTTCGGCGCGACGCGCTCCGTAACACCGGATGTCGCCGCGCTCTATCGGCTCGCCTTCGAGGGTCTCATGACACGAAACCCTGAGCTCATCCGAGAGGTCGTGGTCAACTTAGGCGTCCATCGAGCCGAAGTACCGGAGGCCACCGAGCTCATCGTGGCAATGGCTCTCGAGGCAGCCGAAGCCTTCGACGAGCCCCTCTACGATTTTCGCGCCACCGACCTGCAACAACGCATCAACCGCTACTCATTCGGCCTGATGAAGTTTCACGGCAAGTTAGGCACGCCTCCGCCTGAATACATCTTCTTCCAACGCAAGTTGACCGGTACCTTCCTCTTGGGTCGAAGCCTGGGCGCGCGCATTGCCTGTCGAAGGCTCGCTGAAGAGACCTTACAGGCCTCACGGCCTGCTCTGCCGTAAGGCCCCCACGGTCGCCGCGATCTCAGCCCAATTGACGACGTTCAGAGTTCGAGCGTCCGCCGCGGCGCGCCAGCGGCGCCAACAAGAGAAGGCCAAGCAAGCTCCAAGCCGCGCGCTTCGGTCCGTCCGGGGAAGTCGAACATCCACCTTGCTTCACCCCGTCTGCCTCACCTGCCCCATCGGCCGCAGTCGGCGCCCCGGGGCTCTCTGAGTCGTCGTCGTCGCCGGCTTGGACGCCCCCATCGTCGTCGCTCGAAGCGTCGTCGCTCGATTCGCCGTCGCGGGGAGGCTCTGCGCCACCGTCCTTACTAGGTGAAACGCTCCCTCCGAAGTCAGCCCAATTGTTCGGCATGCAGTAGCCAAATGCCGGCTCCTCGGTGCATGTCGTATCGTCAGGAGAAGGCCTATCGGCATCATCGGGCGCGAAACCATCGTCGGAAACGCCATCGGACGGCTCCGAACCCTCGGCGGGGGCTGGTTTGCCATCCACCGGTTCACGCGTTGAGCCACCATCTGCCGCGTTGTCATCTCCGCTTGAATCTGGCTCATCAGGAGCGGGCGTCGGAGAGGGAGAAAGGCCATCTCCAGCGTCGTCGGTCGGTACTCCCGGGTCGGTGGAGCCGCCGCCGCTGCCTGAACAATTCGTGACGACATTGTTAACACAGCGCCAATCGCTAGGACATGCGTCGTCGTTCTCACATTCAACCATCTTGGGGCGGCATTCTTTCTCGACGCTCGGCTCACACTTCGTGTCGCCCTCGGCTCCGCCATCCACAGCAGCGCAGCTACCCTCCATAGCCACGCACTCAAACTCCCGTGGACAGTCGGAGTTCACCTCACAAGCAGCGGGTGCCGGCGCACAGGTTTTGGGGGTCTCGGCGGGATCGGTACAATCTGATTCGCCTTCGGGTGTCGACGAACAAGTTCCTCCGCCAACCGCTACGCAACTCAGATACTCATCACACTCAGCGTCACTCTCGCAGCTCACCGGCTGCTTCGTGCAGGTGCCCGTCTCCGCCTCGTGAACCCCGGTATCGCATTCTCCAGCGGCGGGATCACAGGGATTGACCCACATCGCTTTCTCACAGGCGTATCCTTCCTCACAGTCCGTGTCGTCTTGACATTCAGCGGCGAAGGCGGTGCCCCCCAGAAAGAAAAGGCCTGGGAGGAAGCTGAGAACTCGAACTGTGCGGAGCATACCCGGCTTTAAGCATGTCTTATGCCAACCGTGAAATCACGTAATATCCGGCACTTACCTGCCCAATCTGACGACTACTTGGCACAGTGTGCCAACATTGGGCCAGGTCTGCGCCACATCCACCCCGCCCTGCAATCACCTGCAGGAGCTCCCGGCCAGGCCCGTCAACTCGTGCCGAAGGTGCCCGGGGTCCGCTCGCGATTCAAGGACTTAGGGAGACCTTGCATGGACGGGCCTGAAACGCTGCTGTTAGCGTCTCTCGAATGGGTTTACCCCGCGTCCCCCTATTTCTCCAGATCTTAGTCGCGATGGCGGTGGGGGCGATAGTCGGGGTTGTTCTCGACGAACGAGCCGCTCCGCTGGGTCTCCTTGGCACCTCCATCGTCGGACTGATCAAGGCCCTCGCTGCGCCACTCCTTTTCTTCGCCATCCTTGACGCCTTCATCAAGACTCACATCAACGCGCGTCAGGCGGGGCGCTTGCTTTTCATCAATGGCATCAATGCGTCGCTGGCGCTCGGGATAGGCCTTACGCTGTCCAGAATCTTTGAACCCGGCAAGAGTCTCTCTTTGGTTCCCAGTGCTGCGCACGATCGAACTCAAAAGTCGCTCGATGTGCTGGAGGTCGTTCGAGGCTACGTTCCGAGTAATTTGGTGAGGCCGTTCACCGAAGACACTCTCATTCCTATCATCCTCATCGCTGTGCTGTTTGGCCTCGCGTTGCGGCGCGTCATCGAGGGGCGAAAGCAGCGGGGCGAAACCACCGGAGCCACGGCCGAACTCGTGGAGACGGCCTACTCAGCCGTCCAGATCGTGATCGGGTGGATTGTAAAACTAGTACCTTTAGCCGTGTTTTCAGCGGTGGCCAAGGTCGTGGGCGAGCATGGATTCGCGCCGGCGGCGGGGCTCGCGGTCTATCTGCTTACGGCCCTCGGCGGCATCTTGCTGCAGGTCCTTATCGTTTACCAAGCTTGGATTTGGTTCGTGGCGAAGATGCCACTCCAGCGCTTTTGGAGGGGTACGCGAGACGCCATCGTCTATGCGCTCGGGGCAAGTAGCAGCTTGGCCACCTTGCCGGTCACGCTGCGCTCCTTGAAGCAGATGGGCGTCTCAGATGAATCGAGCACGCTCGCTGCATGCGTCGGGACCAACCTCAACAATGACAGCATCTTGCTCTACGAGGCCATGGCTGCCCTGTTCGTGGCTCAGGCGTATGGCATCGAGCTCAGTCTCGGGGCGCAGTTCGCCATCATCGCTTGCTCCGCGCTCGCTGGCATCGGCATCGCAGGCGTGCCCGACGCGGGCCTCATTTCGCTTTCGCTCGTACTCACCACGGTGGGGTTGCCCATCGAAATCCTACCGCTCTTGCTAAGCGTTGATTGGATCCTCTCCCGTGCGCGAGCCGCATCGAACGTCACCGCAGACTTCGTGTCGGCCATCGTGCTCGACCATTTTCAGAAGGGCAGCCCGAGGCCACTGGCGGCCGAAAAAGGCTAAAGCTACCCTGAGGGATGAGTCGTCTCCCGAGCGTCTATTTGCCTCACGGCGGGGGCCCTTGGCCCTTTGTCGAATTGGGCTTTGGCCCACCCGGTGCGTGGGACGCACTCCGAGTCTATTTGCAAGGGTTGGTCACCGCACTGCCCGAGCACCCTCGAGCCATCTTGGTAATCTCGGCGCACTGGGAAGAGCCATCACCGACGCTCATGACCAGCGCTCACCCTCCGATGCTCTACGACTACAGCGGTTTCCCGAAGGAGTCGTACAGCCTTCAATGGCCCGCGCCCGGTGCACCCGAGCTTGCCCAGTCCGTGCGCAAGAAACTAGAAGCGGCTGGCTTCACCGTGAATGAAGACGCGCGTCGAGGCTTCGATCACGGGACGTTCGTACCGCTCAAGCTGGCCGTGCCGGCCGCTAACATTCCTATCCTCCAGCTTTCGCTGATTTCAGGGCTAGATCCCAAGCAGCACCTCGAGATGGGTCGTGCGTTAGCTTATCTGCGCGACGAAGGCGTCTTTTGTGTAGGGAGCGGCTCCAGCTATCACAATATGCGCGGCTTCGGCCGCTCGAGTTCGAGGGGCCCCGCCGAAGATTTCGACAGTTGGATGGTTCGGGCCGTGGCTGAGCCACCCGATGCACGAGAGGAGCTCCTGATTCGCTGGACCGAAGCGCCCGGAGCGCGAGAGAGTCATCCGCGCGAGGAACACCTCATGCCGCTCCACGTGGTGGCGGGCATAGGCCACGACGCGCGAGCCAGTTTCCCTTTCCGCGGCGACGTATTGGGCGTTCCCATGAGCGCCGTCGCGTTCGGCTAGCAGAAGCGCGCCAATTAGAGCTCTTGGGCCGAAAAATTATCAAAGTAGAGGGCATCGTCGTGCGAAACGCCGCTCACGCCGACCGCACCCTGGTCGTAGGGGAATCCTTCGATGGACCATTCGCCGACGACCTCATCGCCCAGCTTCAGGTAGATCGCGGAGAATGACTGAACGACGACGACCAACCGATCGCCACTATGAAGCTCCAACTCGATAGGGGCACCGATGTCTGCGTTCCAGTTGCCCTCCAGGCACGAGTGAACCCGAAGCGTGCCGTTGACGGGCGAATAGCTAAACTCAAGCAACTCGCAGCCGGCCCCTTCATGGGTAGTTCCCTGCGCCAGCACCACCAGATTTACCTCGTCCGCGCTCTCCGGAAACCAAGCTAGCTCCACGCTCGCTTCGAACGGTATCGAGAGACGCGCTCGTGAGAGGAGGCCAGGTTCGCACGCAGAACACGAGAGCTCACCATCCACTACGTCGAAGTACGGGTGGTCGATCCAGCGCTCATCGAGGCCACCGTCGAAGTCGTCATCGAAAGCGACGGATCCATCGCCGCCACTGCCTTCACCGGACCCACCCCCATCAGGGCCGCCCCCATCAGCGGAGCCTCCCGCGCCCTCGCCCTCAGTGCCTCCGGCGCTCGCGCCCTGACCCCCGACTTGCCCGACGCCACCTCCTGATTCGAAACGCCCACCGATGCCAATATCTCGGCCGCCGTCTTCGCCGAAGCCACGTCCGCCGTTGGGGCCAAAACTCCGGCCCCCATTGCCATCATCGCCCGCCCGGCCACCCCTTCCTTGGTCGGCCTCCGCTGTGGTGAACGTTTCGCCGCAACCTAAAGCTGCAAGAAAGCCCACTGCCCAACTGACGCGGAGCGCTACACAAGCCACTGGTCGGCACTCTAACCCCGCTGCCTCGCCCTGGCAATCGAGCTCGACGCGCCGCCTTTCCCTTCGCGGCATATGCGGTTTCATCCTGGTCGCTCAGGTTTCGAGTCTGGTTAGGCTTCGCATTGGAGCGGAGGTTCGCTTGGGTTAGCGGTTAGTTGGCTTCGTTTCGGCGACGCGTGCGCTGCGCGCACCTGATCTTCTCGCTTCCATGCGGGTGGGGCTCCTTGGGTGCCGCTGCGCTAGCTCATTTTTGCCGCAGCCTGTGCACCCGTGCTGTCTTCCACCTCCCATGGATCCCTGTAGGATGAGCTTGGGGGCGAGCACACACGGGAAAGGAAACTCATGAGACCACAGGTTCACTCATCACGCGTTCGCGCACTCTTCGCAGGCTTGGCCCTTTTGGCCGCCTCGGCATGTGCCTTTGAAACGGCTCCTGACACAGCAACCTCCGACTTGGAAGGAACGGCTGCGAAAGAACAAGCCGTCTTCGGGGGCGAGCCAGCCACGAAGAAGCGCTACAAGCCTATCGGCGCCATTGCCATCCGCTACGTGTATGAGGAGCCGGGTCAGCCGCCATTCGTCTACTTCAATCCTATTTGCAGCGCGACCCTAGTCGATGACAAGGCCATTGTGACGGCTCGTCATTGCACTCAAGCGCTGGCCAACTACGAAGCCGAGGGCAACCCTGGTTACTTCTTGATTGGGGATGACACGACAGCACCAGAGCAGGTGCTCCGCATCCAGGGTTGGAAGGAAGCGCCCTCTTCGCCAAGCCACCCAGGGCTCCTCTTCGATGGCGGCCGTGATGTTGCGGTAGCCTACCTTCAAGATTGCCCGCGCAAGGTCGAGCCCGCCAAGATTGGCGAGTTCAAACCTAAGATGGTGAAGGACAAGTTCGAGATCGTGGGCTACGGCTGGAACGACTCGCTCATCGAAGAATATGGCCCCGGAGCCTATACGATTGGGACCCGCTTTGCCGGCAACGTCAAAGGACGAGCCCTGTCGGGAGCCTGGTATCCTCTGTTGTTCAACGGAGACTACGACGCCTACCTCGAGTGGTATTTCACCGACGCCGTCACGGGTTCACCGAGTGAAGAAGAAGCCGCCGCGTGGTGGGAAGCCTTCACCCTCGAACCGAACTACGAGCTGCTAGCGGGCGGCCGCGAAGGCGAAGCCCTGGGTTGCAACGGCGACTCGGGCGGGCCGCTCTTGCTTAAGGAGAAAGACCTCACCGTAGTGGGCATCAGCTTCGCGGTAGAGTCTTCGCAATCGACCATTTGCACACTCGGCGGCGGCTACCTCGTCTTCAACAAAGAGATGAAACGCTTCGTCGAGTCGGCCCTGAAGCATCGACACTAAAGGTAGCGGGACCGAACTCGAGAGCGGAAGAATCCACGCCCTCAGAGGCTCAAAGCGGCGCCCCCCCCAAGGGCGCCGCGAGAGCGACTTGCTGAAGCAACACGACGGAAACTTGGGGCCGGTCCAATAAGGGGACCGCGGACTTCCCTTCGAAGTCTGAACGCGTTTCCGCTGCAGCAGGCCCCAATGTCATCGATTCCGAAGTTCATTCAAGGCACGTTCGAGTTCTCCGGCGCAGGACTCGACACCCCCAAACCGCTTGGTCCACGCGCCGTCTATCAAGTTCCCGACGGCAAACGTGCCCAGCTCGTATACGTTCGGGCAGGAAACACGAGTCCAGAGCTCGTCACGCTCTTGTTCACTCGCAACAGCCGCCCCCTTCGCTACTTTCCGCTCGGGGCCAAGCAGGCCTATCACGTCACCCTCGCCGTGAACGAGATGCTCGTGGCGGACAGCGAAATCTCGCTGATGCTCGCGGCTCCTGAGGGAGTAACGGGACATGTGGTGCTCGACTTCGGCCTAATGGAAATCGACTAATTAGTTTTCCTCGACCGATTTCCGAACGCTCATTCGAGCGAATCGTCGGAGTCGCCGTAAAGGGAGCGCCGCCATGCAGCGTACCCGAGGTTCTTTTGCGCCGTGATTTGGAGAACCTTCTCCTGATCCGGTGTGACCTCGTGAATAATGCCCGCGTTCGAATAGGTGACGAGCGTGTTGCCCCCAGGCAGCCGCTGCACGTCGCCTAAGTTGGCCGTGAATTGCCCGCCTTCGTAGCGCCAAACTTCTTCGCCCGAGTCGAGCGCGTACTCGATGGCCACAGACGGGCCCATGTTGCCCCCCTCGCGGTTCGCGAAGATGAGTAAATGATTATCGGAGAGCAGTTGAACGCCGTGTTGCAAGCCACCCCACGTCGAAATAGCGCCGGCTGTGGTGGTAAGTCGCGTCACGTTCGAGCTGGTTCCTCCGGCCCGGGGAAACACAAATGCGTCAACATCGAGCGATGACATGACGTACGAATCCTTGGCCTTGGAGTAAGCGAGCGAATTGCCATGGCACGAGCCCTTGGGCGTGAAGTCCTCGAGCTCCAGCACTTCTTTGGTCGTGCCGTCCTTCTCGATCTCCCAGGCGCTGTCGCAATCGCTCTCCCCATACTCGATGAAGACCATGGTGCCGCCCACGCCGGCTTGAATGTCGTGAGAGCCAACCGCGTTCGGATACGTTTCGGCGTCCAGAGTATCGAGACTTACCCGCTGCACGGGCGCACCTTGGTTGCTCGCGCTGATGAGCCACATGTCGCGGCCGTCCGCGGAGATCGCAGCTTTGGCCACGCCGCCCGTCATGCCTGAGTCGTACCACCACACGATCTCGCCATCCTCGTCCAGGATGAAGACCATGCCTGTCTGCATGCCTTGCCAGTACGAGGTCAAAATGAAGCCGGGCTCGCGCTTGTCGGCGGAGATCACTTGAAACTGAGTGATGCTCGCCAGGGTCGTTTTGGGACCCGTCTCGACTGTGTAGTCGTCACTTACGAACTCCTGACCCTCCTGAGTTGCGACTACTCGAAAGTGATAGGTTTGTTCGGGCTTCATGCCTAAGAGCAAGGTGCGGTAACCCTCTTGCTCGAGGTCCACCGGCGCCGTCATGCCGTAGTCAGTCGTTAGGCCAAATTCGATGCGTGCCGATTCGGCCGCGGCCCCAGGAAGAGACCAGGTTACGATGCCCACAGTGCCAGGCGCGCTCGGCTCAACCTCGCTCGCTAGCTCGACTTCAACGACAAAATCCGCCGCCTGAGCGCCTCCACTGCCATCGGCTCCACCCGATTGCGGGCCGTTTCCGCCCGCTTCAGGGCTTCCCCCCGCGCCGGAGCCGCCGAGGCTCGCGCCCCCATTGCTGGAGGCGCCGGCGCTGGAGCCCCCCGAATGGAGTCCGCCGCTGGCCGGGCCACTGCCCCCAACCGCCCCGCCACCCGATGCGCTCGTCCCGCCACTGGTTGCGGTTCCACCGCTCGGCCCTGGCTCGCCTCCCGACCCACAGGCCGAACCTGAAACGCCTAAGGCCAACAAGGAAAGCGCAGTGATACCCCGGAACTTCATGGCCGCAGCATGAGCGTGCGGCAGGAGCGAACCAAGCCCTCAAAAGCAGGAAATCCCGCCAAACGACTGTAAATTCGCGTCATGATTCAGGCTTTAAGCAGCCCGCGAAAACGTTCAACGAGTGACAGAAGGGCCAATTTTCAGGCACCTCACGCTGACAATCGTAACAATACGCTCACTGCCTACGCTCCGTCATCAAGGTCACCCATCAGCCTTGTCGTGTGGTCATTACGCAAGGCAGCTCGGCCTTCGTAACCGAGACTCTGCGTCGCAGAGTTGCGCGAACAAGCGGCTCGACCTGTGGGGTGAGCTCTTACACTGAGGCCTTCCCTACTAACTCCCCCGAAAGCTTCTTGCGGCAGAAAGCGCACCCTCATAAAACGCCCAAGTCCGCGGACAGCGCGCCAGGAGGGGCGCGCCCGCGGCGGAGAATTGCCCCGATGCTGACAACGACCGCTGCGGCCGAGAGCCCAGTTGCCCACGAAACGATGCAAAGCGAATTTGACCTGGCCTTGCCCGACCTCACGTCGGTACAAATGCTGGGGACCGACGGACATACTCTCCTCCTCGCAGGAATTGTAGTGTGCATCCTGGGCCTCTTGTTCGGGCTCATGGCTTACCGCCAGCTCAAGGACATGCCGGTCCATGAGTCAATGCGGCAGATCTCTGAGTTGATCTACGAGACCTGCAAGACCTACCTCCTGACGCAGCTCAAGTTCATCGGCGTGCTTTGGGTCTTCATTGGTGCCGTTATCGTAGCTTACTTCGGCGCGGTTCATGGCAAGCCGGTCGGCGAGATCTTGTTGATCTTGGCCTTCAGTTTGGTGGGTATCGCCGGCAGCGTGGCCGTTGCAGCCTTCGGTATTCGCGTCAACACCTTCGCCAACTCGCGGACCGCCTTCGCAGCGCTTCAAGGCAAACCCTATCCGGTTTATCAAATCCCGCTGAAGGCTGGCATGAGCATCGGCATGCTGCTGATTTCGATCGAGCTGCTCTTGATGCTCGCTGTCTTGCTCTTCATTCCCAAAGAGGTCGCTTACAAGTGCTTTTTGGGCTTCGCCATTGGTGAGTCCCTCGGCGCGAGCGCGCTCCGAATCGCTGGCGGCATCTTCACCAAGATCGCCGATATCGGCAGCGATTTGATGAAGATTGTGTTCAACATCAAGGAAGATGACGCGCGTAACCCGGGCGTCATTGCCGATTGCACGGGCGACAACGCGGGTGACTCCGTCGGCCCTACCGCGGATGGTTTTGAGACCTACGGCGTTACGGGCGTTGCTTTGATCAGCTTCATCCTCTTGGCCGTCAAAGACCCAAGCGTCCAGGTGGCGCTGATCGTCTGGCTGTTCGTGATGCGCATCCTGATGGTGGTGGCCTCGGGTATCTCTTACCAGCTCAACGAGCTCATCCAGAAGCCCCGCTACGCGGACAAGAGCACCATGGACTTCGAGGCGCCCCTCACCTTCTTGGTGTGGCTCACTTCGCTGATCTCGGTAGCGATTACGTTTGCCGCTTCTTACGTGCTCATTCCCGACCTCGCCGGCGATAGCAGCCTATGGTGGAAGCTTTCTGCCATCATCACCTGCGGCACCCTGGCGGGCGCGATCATCCCCGAGGTGATCAAGGTGTTCACTTCGCCAAAGTCGAAGCACGTCCAAGAGTGCGTCGAAGCCAGTAAGGAAGGCGGCGCATCGCTCAATGTTTTGGCCGGGCTCACCGCCGGCAATTTCAGCGCCTATTGGATGGGCGTCGTACTCGCCGTTTTGATGGGCGTCGGCGCTTCGATCACGAATTCGTTCGCACCCGACCTCATGTTGGCCGCACCCGTGTTCGCCTTCGGCCTCATCGCCTTCGGTTTCTTAGGCATGGGTCCCGTCACCATCGCGGTCGATTCTTATGGCCCGGTCACAGACAACGCGCAGTCGGTCTACGAACTGTCGCTGATTGAAGACGTGCCCAACGTGACCAGCGAAATCGAACAGAAGTTCGGCTTCACTCCTGATTTCGAGAAGGCCAAGCAGTACCTCGAAGAGAACGACGGTGCGGGTAACACCTTCAAGGCTACGGCCAAGCCCGTTTTGATCGGCACAGCAGTGGTCGGCGCGACGACCATGATCTTCGCCACCATCATGGCTCTCACCAAGGGCCTCTCCGATACGACGGCGATGACCAAGATTGGCCTTTTGCACCCGCCGTTCTTGCTCGGCATGATTATGGGTGGCGCCGTTATCTACTGGTTCACCGGAGCTTCGACGCAAGCTGTCGCGACGGGCGCTTATCGCGCCGTGGAGTACATCAAGAGCCATATCAAGCTCGATGGCAGCACCGCCGCCTCAACCGAAGACAGCAAGGCTGTGGTCGAGATTTGCACCAAGTACGCCCAGAAAGGCATGCTCAATATCTTCTTGGCAGTGTTCTTCGCCACGCTCTCCTTCGCCTTTTATGAGCCGTACTTCTTCATCGGCTATCTAATCGCGATCGCCCTCTTCGGCTTCTTCCAGGCCGTATTCATGGCCAACGCTGGCGGAGCCTGGGACAACGCCAAGAAGGTGGTCGAGGTCGAACTCCATGCCAAGGGCACCGAGCTGCACAATGCCACCATCGTGGGTGACACGGTCGGCGACCCTTTCAAGGATACGAGCTCAGTGGCGATGAACCCCATCATCAAGTTTACGACACTGTTCGGCCTCTTGGCGCTCGAGCTAGCTCTCTCGCTCTCGGCGTACCCAACCTTGATCATGACGCTGGCTGTGCTGCTCTTTTTGGTCAGCGCGTACTTCTGTTGGCGTTCGTTCTACGGCATGCGCATTCACTCCAAGTGATTGGGGCATCATCGTAGTCGACCGACAGGGAGACGGAGCGACGGGAAGCGCACTCTTTCCCGAGCATGAACGGGGCTCCAATGAGCCCCGTTTTCTTTTGGTGCGAAAGAGGCGCTCTTCGTACTTTCGTCGCCCTGCCCGCCGCTACGACCCCAAGTCGCCTTTCGTGCATCGTGCGAGCGATCTTGTAGACTTCGACGGTGAGATTTGAACGCGCCATCCCGCGCCAGAAGGGCCTCGACCGAGGTCGGACGCTCGGAACCCGGCGAGCCACGCTCGCTATATTGTTAGCCGCCTTGGGGGCCGTCGCCTGTCGACGCTCGAGCCCCGAAGAACTCGCTTCCGGCGCCCGAGGAGGCGCAGCCGCTCAGACGGCGCCTAGCGCACCCCAAGTCGACGCCATAAGCCCTCCAAGCGCCCAGGTCGAAAAAGCAGCGCTGGTCTCTGGCTACGACGTGCCCAGGCGAAGCGACACCGAAGTTCGCACACTCCTCCAGACTGCCTGCAAGAAAGCTCATGCCGCTGAGAGGCCCCTCCTACTCGAGGTCGGTGCCGATTGGTGCAGCGATTGCCGGCTACTGCACAAGCTGGAACGCGCAGAGCCCCTCGCTTCTACCCTCGCGAGCTTCGAACAGGTGACGCTCAACCTAGGCGAAGATGCCCAAGAATGGCTCCGCGATGCCTTTCGCATCAAAGCCATCGCGCGCTGGCTCGTTTTTCGTCCTGCCGATTGTGACGCAAAGGTCGAGAGCTGGATGCCGCTCGCTTCACGAGTGGTAGAGCCAGCCTCGAACGGCAAAGGCTCGAACGCTGAGACTCTCGTGAGTTGGTTAGAGAAGGGCGCCGTATCGCCCACGGGCGCTCCTTAAGCAGGTTCCAGCTCTGTTTTTTTCTCTTTGCCATCCAGGATACACGCCACGGACACATCACCGAAGACGTTGACGGCCGTCCGAGCTCGATCCAAAAACCAATCTACAGCTAACAAAAGTGCGATGGCGTCCGTGGGCAGGTGCACCGCAGTGAAAACGAGCGTCATCGTCACCAGGCCCGCCTCCGGAATGCCCGCGGCGCCCACCGAGGCCACGACTGACGTCAAGACGATCAGAAACTGCGCACCGAGCGAGAGCTCAACCCCGATGGCCTGGGCGACGAAGAGCGCCGCCATCGCCTCATAGAGCGCTGTGCCATCGTTGTTGAAGTTCGAGCCCACGAGCGCGCCGAGGCTCGCCGAACGTTCCCGGAGGCCCACGCCATGCAAGAGTCGGTCGTAGGTTACCGGCATCGTCACCGTGGAACTCGCGGTCGAGAACGCCATCACGAGCGGGTCTCGAATCGCGCGAATCAAGGCCAGGGGCGAAACCCACGAGCCGAAGCGAATGCGCACCAAATAGTAGATGACCTGGACGGAAAGAGCGACCAGCACGGCCAGCACGAACCAGCCCAGGTTCGCGAACGGACCAAAACCGTTCACGCCCACCACGGCCGCCACCTTGGCGAACACGGCAAAAGGCACCAATTTGAGCACCCAGGAGAGCACGACCAAGAGCACAGAAAAGCCCGCATCCACCCAACCTTGGATGGTGCGCTGTTCGTCTGTCGTTACCTTTCGCGCCGCTAACCCAAAGAGCACGGCCAAGATCACAACCCCAATCACACGCCCATCAACGAAGGGCCTCATCAAGCTATCGGGGATGTTGTCGAGAAGCTGCAAGACGATGTCGGGCTTTTGGGTATGAAGCGCCGGTGGGGTGCCGAGCTTCGCTCCTTCCCCTGGGCGAAGGAGGTTAGCCACGCCGAGCCCAACGGCGATCGCCATCAGCGTATTCTGCAACAGCATCGAGGTGAGCCGAACGACCGTGCCCCGATCCAGGAAGGTCTGGATGAGCACGCGCACCACGGCAACGAAGATGAGCGGAGGCGCCAGCGCGCCCAGCATGCGCAGCACCAGGCGTGCCGGAAGGTCCAACGTCTGAGCTTTTGGCCCCAGAACGAGGCCTACTCCTAAACCAATAACGAGTCCGATGCCGATCTGGGCGAACAACGGCAAATCAAAGAAACTTTTTCGCCGAGCCTCGGGAGGCGACGAAGCTGGTCCTGAACTCATGGTCCCCGACTATAGCCGAGCCTCGGTCGAATTTTGCGCCGAAAGGCCTGGCTCTACCTCGAGCGCTCAGCTCGCGGATCCGCCCGACTTGCGCACCCGCTTCTTGGGCGCCGCGTCGTCGTTGGCTGCCTTCTTGGGTGGGAGCGGCTTGTCTGCTTCGCCACCCCCGCCTTTTTGCAGGCTCTGCTTCAGCGCCTCGAACAAGTCGATGATTTGAGCGCGTGGGGCCTCGGGAGCCAGTTGAAGCTGCTTACCGAGCACCTTCTGCTCAACGGCGTCCGTAATGCGCTTCCTGTAGGTGTCCTCGTACTTATTCCAGTCGAACTTCTTCTCGGTTAGCTGGTCGATGAGCTGGTGAGCGAGCCTCCGCTCGACGTCAGAGAACGTGTAGGTCGCGCCCGTATCCACTTCGTCAAAAGCGCGCACCTCGTCGGCGAAGTACATCTGGTGAAAGATGAGCCCATCTTTATAGGGCCGAATCACGACGAGCTGCTCTTTGCCCCGCGCCGCCCAGGAGCCCACCGCCACCTTTTTAGATTCGAGCATGGCCTCGCCGAGCAAGCGGTAGGCCTTGTCGCCACCTTTGTCGGGGCCGAGGTAATAAGACTTCTCGACCTGCACCATATCGAACGCGCCTAGGTCGGCGAACTCGGTGATGCTGATGTGACTGTCGCGCCCAGCGTCGAGAGCTTTCAGCTCCTCGTCGTCAAAGGTGACGAACTCGCCCTTCTGAAACTCGTAGCCACGCGTAGTTTGTTCTCGCGAGATGGTCTCATTATGAACAGGGCAAACCATCTGTTGCTTGAGGCGAGCGCCGCAGTCCTTGTGCAACATATTGAAGCGGACTTGTTCGCTCGACGCCGCTGTGAAGAACTTCACAGGAATCGACACCAATCCGAAAGAGATGGTCCCGCTCGAGAGTGCACGCAGCGCCATGGGACGCTCATGGTAGCGCCGAGTTGAAAAGCACCGCAAAAAAAGCGCAGAACGAGCTCGATTTTGCCGGAGTGCGTCCGTTTGTGCCGCTAAGCCAAGGGAAAACTGGCAAGAAACGCTGGAGCCCAGGCTCTGCTATACTGGTCTTCTCCCGACATGGCGTCTTCTAGGCGATTTCGTGCAGGTCGCTCGACCGCCCCTCGCGACAAGCCAGCGGGCACCGAAACTAGTGAAGGCGCAAGCGACGGCCTCGATCGCTACCGCAAAAAGCGGGACCCCGGGGCCACCAACGAACCCTTTGGCCCAACCCCAAACGCCGATGTCGGCGGCACCTGGGCGGGCCGCTTCGTGGTGCATCAACATGACGCCACTCGCATGCACTACGACTTGCGCCTCGAAATTGGCGGCATGCTCCAGAGCTTCGCTGTACCCAAAGGGCCAACTCAGGACCCAGCCGAGAAGCGCCTGGCCATGCATACCGAGGAGCATCCGCTCTCCTACCTTGATTTCGAAGACGTGATCCCTGAGGGCAATTACGGCGCGGGCGCGATGATCGCGTGGGACATAGGTGGAGTGGTCTTTCTGGAAGCGAGCGGCGAGGAAGGGCTTCGTATCGGCAAGCTCGACTTTCTGCTGAGCGGCTTCAAGTTGCACGGCCGCTTCGCGCTCATAGCCACGGGCAGGCAGAAGCAAGAACGCGAGGCACGACAATTCGGCGGCGCTCCGAGGGGCTCCGCGAGCGAATGGCTCCTGGTGAAAAAGCCCGATAAAAGCGCCGATCCAGAGGCGCAGCTTACCGATAAAAAACCAGAAAGTGTGCTCTCGGGCATGACGGTGTTTGAGCTGCCCAGGCGCGCCGAGCTCAGTCAAGAGCTTGGGCAAGAAGCCACGCAACTGGGGGCCGTGCTCGGTGTGCTGCCCAAAGATCTAATCCCCATGGTCTGTGCGACGGAAGGCGCGCCCCTCACTCATGCTGACTGGGTGTATGAGCTCAAGCTGGATGGGGTGCGTATCCTGGCCGAAAAAGACCGGGACAATGTGCGGCTCAGCTATCGCTCGGGACGCAACGCCACGGCCTCGTATCCCGAAATCGCTCGGGCGGTGCGGGCGCTCGCACCGGAGAAGCTCACGCTCGACGGTGAGATCGTCACCTTCGACGAAACGGGCAAGCCGCGTTTCGAACGCCTCTTGCCGCGCATCATGGCCTCTAAGCCTCGCGAAGTTGAACGCGTCTCCCGCGAGGTGCCCGTGGTGTTTCTGGGGTTCGACCTGCTCGCGCTCGGTGGCCTCGATTTACGGACTTTGCCGCTAGTTTCACGCAAACTCCTACTGCGGAAGCTGGTGCGCGGAGAAGGCCGGCTACGCTCGCTCGATCACATCGAAGAACGCGGCGACGCCCTATGGGCTCTCGCCGAGCAGACCGACCTCGAGGGCATCGTTGCCAAACGCGCCCAAAGCAAATACTCGGCCGGGCCCCGGGTGAGCGGCGACTGGGTGAAGATCAAGCGCTCGAGTGATGCCGAGTTCGCGATCGTCGGGTTTATGAACACTGCTGGCACGACCAGCCTCGGCTCGCTTTGTTTGGCCAGCTATACCGGTGGCAATTGGGTGTATCGCGGTCGCGTGGGGAGTGGCCTCGATGCACGCTCACGCGCTGAACTCGAGAAGGCCTTCGCCCCACTCGTAGATTCTAAACCGCCGTCGTTTGCGGAAGGTGAGCTACCTCGGTCGGAGATGAAGGACGTCACTTGGGTGCGACCTACGCTCGTGGCTCGCGTCCGTTTTCAAGGTACTTCTGACCACGGTCACCTGCGTGCGCCAGTTTTCCTCGGCATTCGCGCCGATATGGAGCCCAAGTCGTGCACCTTCTCGGCCCATGAAGAGGTCAGCGAGCGCGCCGTAACCGAGGCGAGCACGAAAGCGGCGCCCACGGGTGCGCATATTGCCCTGGAGCGTGCCGTTCGCGCTCAACTCTCGAACCTCGACAAGATCTATTTTCCTGATGACGGCATCACAAAAGGTGATCTGCTCGATTATGCCGTGCGCATCGCCGAGCCCCTGCTGCGCTTCCTCAAGGGTCGCCCGGTGGTGCTCGTTCGCTATCCAGACGGCATCCTTGGCAAGAATTTCTATCAATGGCGCGCCCCGGATGGCACCCCGAGTTGGATCCGCACCAACGAACTCTACGACGAAGATAAGCAAGAGGAGCGTGGTACGGGCAAGGCCACGTTCCTGGTGGATGATCTGGACGCGCTGCTCCACATCGTGAACTTGGGCTGCATCCCCCTTCATGTGCTGGCGGGCCGCGAGACTTCACCCCGCGATTGCGACTTTCTCACCATCGATTTTGATATCGGCGACCATCCCTTCGCCGAAGCCGTTCGCTTAGCGCTCTCTTTGCGAGAGCTCTTGAATGAGCTTGGCCTGGTTGGTTATCCCAAGACGAGCGGCCAAAGGGGCCTCCACGTGCTCGTTCCGCTCGGGCCCGGTGTGCCCTTTGATGCGGCCAAGTTACTTTGTGAGCTCCTCGGTCGTGTACTCGTTGGCCGTCACTCCCATATCGCTACTATGGAGCGCCGCAAAGATCAGCGTGCCGATAGGATCTACATTGACACCGGCCAAACCGGGCGCTCACGCACCATCGTGTCTCCCTATTCGGTGCGTGCTTATCCCGGAGCTCGAGTGTCGACGCCGCTCTATTGGCATGAAGTGCACTTAGCCCTCGATCCGGGCGCGTTCACCATCGAGACTGTGCCCGACAAGATCGAAAGGGGCGGCGATCCGCTGAGTGGTTTCTTCGACGAACGCCCCAATTTGGCTCAAACCCTAGCCAAACTGGGCGAGTGGACGAAGCATTTCTAAAGCTCGAGCTCTAATTCCGTATGGGGTGGGCGCTATTGGCTCGAACGCGACGCCTGAATCCGTGCGAGCGCGCGCTTCAAAATCCCAGCCGGATCTTCGTTCCACGCAACATGAAAGGTGGGCCCCTCGGGCACGACACGAAAATCAGGCGAGCCCGCGGACAGTGACGCACCCAGCAGGGCGGCTGCACGCTCAAGCGCCGAGAGCTCGAACGTGTCGTTCACCGGGCCATGCTCAATCTGAAGAACCATCACCTTGCCCGCTTCAGCTCGAAAATTGGCGAGCGTAGGAAACTCGGCTCGCCACAGGGGCACCACCCACGTGCGCCCTTCTCGATCGCTGAAGCGCGACGAATCGAGATCGCAATCTCGAAAGTAGCTGGGTAATTGCGGGAGCTCCGTCTCGAGCACGGCATCGAAGTGCACTGTGCGCGCCAGGCCTCGAAAATTACCCTGCTCGCAAACCAGGGAGTCATCGGTGAGATAGCTACCCCCAAGTCGCAAAGCTTCGCGTGTAAACGTCGATTTACCGGCGCCCGGTTGGCCGAGGAGCAGAACTAACAAATCGCCAAAGACGACTGCACCAGCATGGAGCAAGAAAGAATTTCGGTTATCGAGCCTCATCTGCGTCAAGAGGTAGCCCTCGATCAGGGACGCAACCCCACCCGGTGAAGCCGATTGGCCGAGGGCTCGCGCGCCGTAGGCTACGCTACCGCTTGAGCTCACTTGCAGCGCGAGCTCAGCCGGGAAGCTCGAGGTCGAAGTCGCCTTGGGTGGCAGCAGCGCAGGCTCCCAGCATGCGCGCAACACCTCAATCACTCCCGGCAATTCCGAATGAACGACAACGGGCATCCCCGCTGCCGAAAAGCGAACTTCCTCAGCAGCGACCCCGTTTGAGCCAGAAGGACTCACGACGAGCCTCTCATGTCGTCGTTCGTGTAGGCCAAGCGCGCCGTACTCGCTCTACTCAAAATCTGAGCCATGCGTTTCAACCGACTGGTCCTCGAATCCTACTTAGCGGAGCGATGGCGTGGCGCGCCAACATATCCTCAAGAAACCCTCGCACATCGCGCTCGACCACCGCGCGCTCGTTCCCCTCGCCGCGCACATCGATCACGAAATCGATAATGTCGCTCACACTACGCGCGCCATCAATCAGCCCCCAAACGGCAGCCCCCATATCATTCAAGAGCACGAGCGCGGACTCAGTCTCATCAAACAGCGCGACGTCTTCGCTGCCGGGAAGTTCGTAAGAAACGACCCACATGCGACGAAATACCACTTCGCTCGAAACGCCTTGATTAGACAATTGCATCCCTCATCCACCGAGGAGAGTGCGACGAAACTGACAATCGCCGCAAGAAAGTTCTTCGTTCGCGCTGCGAAGGCGCCTCGGTAACGACAGCTCGTTCACATCACGCTCGACGATCTGAGCGAGCCCCTCGCGACGAATGTCCCCAAGCACGGTCGAGCGGTCAAAAATGCACGGCACCACCCGGCCCTCGTACGTCACCGCAAGCTTGCCTAGGCGGCGTTCGGCAGAACCGTGCGTACTGCCCCAAGCGAACTGAGCTTGGTCGGACCGAAACGCGCCGCGCCCCACAGACATCTCACGGCTCGCGCGTACCGCTGATTCGGGCACGCCACGCTCGAGTAAGAACATCCTAGTTTGCTCGACGTCATCCGCATTGGCTTCGGTAGCGATAATCGACACTCGCACCTTCATCCCGTATTCGATACCCAGCAAGATGGCCCGCAAAGTGCGCTCCTGGCTACCGGGAGTATTGGTTACCGCATCGTGAACGTGCGCGTCGTGCGAATAGAAAGAGAACGCGAGCCTGGCCTCGATGGCCGAGAGCTCTCGCGCCAGCTCCGCGCGAAAAGCTAGCCCGTTGGTATAAATCTCGAGGCCAAGGCCGAGATTCCGCGTCAAACGAGCGGCTTCCAGCAAGTGCGGCGAAAGGAGTGGGTCGCCCCCCGTTAGCTGGATGGTTGTAAAGCCGAGCTGCTTCGCCTGTCGGAGTGTACGCTCGATGAGAGGCCACTCGAGAGCTTCGCCCACATCGGGGGAAGAGCTCGCATAGCAATGCACGCAGCGCTCGTTGCAGCGGCCCGTCAGCTCGATGAAGAGCAGCCCCCACGCTTGTCCGCCGAGCAGTCGAGCCAGAGTGGCGCTCTCTGAAGGTTCGCTTGCAGCCTCGGCCAAAGCGCCCAGGTCTCCGCCGGCAGCGCTCAATCGGCCGAGCTCGCTGAGGTCAGCCAGACGCCCGGAGAGCTCGAGCTCGACTTCGTCGGCGAGACGAAAGGCGCGCAACGTGCCTGGGATCGGCTGTTGCAGGTACCAACCTCCGCGAAGGTGATTCTTCTGACCTAGCGGCGCTTCGTCACCCACAATGCCGTTACCCACAATGGCCGCCTCCGTTTCTCGGAACGACGGACCTAGTCAACGATGGGCGAACAAGGCGCGCCGGGCGGACAATTGGGATTGCAGCTACCGACATCCGCGCGGGCCCGTACTGTCGCAGTCCCCACGATGGCGGGAGCGACCCAAGCCGCGTGTCGAAGCAGGCGACGACGCGCCAAGCCTGCGTCCGACAGGACTTCATCGTTGCTCGTCTTCACGTCATCCTTGCGATTTGTCATGCCCGCTCACCCAGTCGCCCAATTCTTACCACGGCGTTCAATAAGGGTCCAGAACCGCGGGTCGGGCCGGTGGGCCAAGCTTCGAATCCAACTCGAGGTTGGGTACCGACCGCTCGGCTATTGTCACTCGTAACGGCTTACCCAGATATGGTTTCCGTCCTGAGCGCTCGTATTCTGGGCCCAGGAAGCGAACATCGTCGCCGTCGGCGTCGCAGCAAGAATCACCCATTGAGGTGCGCCAACACCCGCGCCCGCCGCGAGGTTCTCCAACTTGTTCCAAGAACCGCTCAGAGCCGAGTAGCGAATCGACGACGCTGAAGTCCCGTCAGCCCACGCGAAGTGGACGTCTCCGGTCCCGCCAACAGCGACAGACGGTGAGGGCTGCGGCAGGCTCTGGGCAGACGCATCAAGCAATTGCTCGGCCGCCCACGACGAACCGACGAACCGGTGCCCCAAAATTTCGTAGCTGGTTGGGGGTGTACTCGTGCTCGTTCCGGCAGAAACCGCCGTGTAGCGCTGATAGGTGAGCCCCACTCCACCGAGCGTCGCCGATACCTTCGGATCAACGGACGTGTTGGCGGTCGAGCCCGTGATCTGAATGGCGCCGCCCCAGCTACTCCCGTTCCAAATGTTGCCGAAGATTGCTCCGCGCGTCGGGAAGACGGGCGTGGCGGCAAAGGGGGTGTAGTTCGCGTTGGTCTGGCTCCATACGACGTAAGTTTTGCCAGCCGCGTCGAGAGCCACGTCGGGGGCGCCGCCACGGGCGTAGTCACCCGCCAAGGCGCCGTTGAGGATAGTTTTGGTAGCCGCTGCAGCGAAGCCCGTCGCCGAGTTGTAACCCACCGCGTAGACGTTACGTGGAGCGATGGTGCTGAAGTAAGTGACCATGCCTTGGCCGGCCGAGTTCCCCGCTATGCGCGGGCCCGACGCTTGGTAAGCGGATCCCGAGAAATCAGAGAGCGCGGTAATCGTGCCGAGCGTGCCCGACGTGTTCACGATCGCGCCGTAGACCTGCCAATCGGGATCGGCCCCGCTGAACACGTTGTCAACTTCCCTAGAGTAGACCACCGCGCCTTGACCCAGGTTATCGACGTAGACGCTCGGGTACTCGATGACCGTGCCATCGATGTCGATCGCGGCGCTCCAGGACCCGCTCGCAAAGCGCGCGCCCACCACTGAACTCTGCAAACTCGCCGTATCAGCGATCCACACCGCTACCGCCACACCCGCGTCATTCATATCCACGCGCAAGCTTCGAACCTTGTAGGCACGATTGTCGAGTAGAGTGGGAGCACTCCAAGTCCCAGCCGACGCGCTGTAATAGGAACCGTAGACACGCAGCGACTCGGAGTCGTTCGAAATTGCGCGCTGGCGGAACACCAGGAGGGCATTGCCTGCCGAATCGGTGGCCATGGCTTGCTCGGTATCAGCAGCGTTCGTACCTTGATCGACGCGGACGCCCATCTGCCAAGTCACGTACGCGACGCAGGCGCCTTGCACGCAAGCTTGGCCATTGCCGCAAGTTTCTCCACCGGTTCCGGCGCAGTCGGAAGCGCCACACAAGAGAGAATTGGTGAGGGGATTGATGCAGGAGTCGCTGCACTCAAAGGTGCCGCTCGGGCAAGTTGCAACGCACACGCCGTTTCCACAAACCTGACCGTCCGCACACACCTGGCCGCCCTGACATGTATCATCGGCCCCGCAATGAGCGCGATTCGTGAGTGGATCGGTGCAGCTGCCCGCGCAGTCGACCTGATCCGCGCCGCACGAGGTCGTGCAGAGGCCCGCCATACACACTGTGCCCGAAGCGCATTCGACGCCGTCGGTGCTGTCATCTTCGCAAGTCGTAGCCCCGCAGAACTCACGGTCGGTAGAGGGATTGGTGCACGCCCCATCACAGATGGGAGCGCCCATCACGCACGAGAGGGTGCACGCCCCATCCGCACAGATGAAGCCGCTGCCACAAACTTCACCATCAGTGCTGCTATCGGCGCAGTCAGTGGCGCCGCAGAACTCGCGATCAGTATCGGGATCGATGCACTTGCTGCTGCACACCAGTTGATCGCTGGGGCACGAAGTTTTGCAGACGCCTTCGTCGCACACCTCACCTGACGCGCAGGCTTCACCATTGGTCGCGTCGTCTTCGCAGGTGCTCGCGCCGCAGAATTCAACGTTTGTATCGGGGTCGATGCACTTTTCGTCGCAGACGATTTGCCCGCCAGGGCATGAGGTCTGGCAGGCGCCCTCGGCGCAAACTTCGCCATTGTCGCAGGCCTCCCCGTCAGTCGCATCCTCTCCGCAGGCTGTAGCGCCGCAATAGTCTCGATCCGTGTTCGGATTGACGCACGAACCTTCACAGACAATCTGCGCGCCAGGGCAACTTACGTCACACGCGCCCTCGCGACAGACCTCGCCGGCGCCGCAGGCCTGGCCCGAGGTCGTTTCATCGCTGCAATCGGTGGCGCCGCAGAATTTGGCGTCGTTTGCGGGATCGACGCAGCGCTCGCCGCAAACGAGCTCATCGGACGCGCAGGTACGAGCGCAAGTTCCGTTCACGCAAAGCTGAGCGTCATCGCAAACCGTGCCGTTCCCGGCACCTCCCTCGCCACCACTCGTGCCACAGCTCGAAGCGCCGCAATGCTCGCGATCCGTCGCGGGATCGATGCAGCTTCCTTCACACTCGAGGCTACCCGTCGGACAGTCCGATAGGCAGCTACCGTTCGAACACACCTGGGTGGAGCTGCAAGCCGTCCCGCACTCGCCGCAGTTACTCGGGTCGGTCTGGGTGGAAACGCACAGGCCGGCGCACTCTTTCTGGCCCGTCGGACAACCAAGATCCTTGCATTCTCCAGCGTCGCAGGCCTCACCCGAGCCGCACGAACTGCCGCATTCGCCACAATTCAAAGGGTCGGATTGAGTGTTGGTACAAACTCCTTCGCAAGCCGTCTGGGACGAAGCGCACACAGGAGCACTACCCCCTGCGCCTGTCTCGCCTCCCAGACCTCCACTACCGGCTCCGCCGTCGCCGAAGCCCGTGGATTCGCCGTCACTACAGGCTGCTCCAAAGAGAGAGAAAACCAATGGGCCAAAAAGACCAACTAGAAGCGAACGTTTCATGCGAAGTTCCTGAAAGACACGAAGCGATTGCGGGCAAGCTTACCCCCGAGGGAAGAATCCCAAGACCACCACCCGAACGACAGCAAGCCTAACCGAGTTTAGCGGCGATCGCACCCCGCCCCTCGACGCCCCCGAACTCGCTCCAGACGGCGGGCTGAAGGCAAGCCAGTCGATCCGATGGCAAAGGAATTACCAGAGAAGCTTCGCAAGTTCAGCTTGAGGTCGGCCCAACCCTCTTGGTTTTCGAGGGTAGAAGAGCTGGCTGGCGACACTTCACGTTTATTTCCCTACATTGGCCGCTTCAGGGAGTGGCTGTGCGTGTTGGCAGTACACATAGAGCCACAACCTGCCGAGTCCGCCTGGCCCCGAGCTAAAGAAGGCAGCGCTCAATCTCGTCAGCCGTGACTGACTTTCGGGCACAGTCCACTTGAGTACGGCTCACCCGCTTGGGACAATCCAAGAATTCTGGGTCTTGCTGAGCCCGCTCCCGAGAGAGCGCTTTGAGCTTGGCTCGCTCCCGCGCATCGGTCTTGGGGCGCGCCTGGTCAATGACCTTTTCGGTATAGAGGTCGAGGAGCTCCCAGCACTCCTGTTCTTCAGCGCCCGGGGAGCAGCCGCTCACCGAAAACAGACAAACGGCGATGAAAGCCGCCCTCACCAGCTCCAACCTCGCCCTTAGCGGAGGCATGTTGAGACCACCTCGTCCGCGGTTTTAGCCTTTCGCACACAATCCATGGCCCGACTGGAAATTCGCTTTCCGACGCAGCGCGTCTGAATCGAGCTCTGTAAGGCCTGCTCTATATCCTTCACTTCGTTCTCGATGAGCACGGGATCCCCGTCGAGGCGACTCCGGAGCTCGAGTTCGGCCGCCTTGCGTAAAATCTCTCGACATTCCGCCTCCGTGGCCGGTCGCCCACAGCCGAGGGCCCCGAGTGGAACGGCTAGCGCTAGAAGGAAGGACATCAGAAAGGGTCCGCGGCCAGACATCGGGGGGACTTTGGCTGACATGGGTCCAACTTTCAAAGGCCGCAATTTTGGACGGATGAAAGCGGCTTGCTACCCTTTCGTAGGTGTCCAGTCGTTCCCATTCAGACGATCCGCCCGGGCTCCCCTTGCCGCCACGCAGAGGACGCACCGAGAGCCCCGAAGCCTGTCTGCTTCGAGCGCTTCGCGCGGGAAAGACCGAAGAGCGCGAACACTTCGCGCAAATGGGCCTCAGGGAGCTCGAGCGGAGCTCTGAGGAAGACGATGACCTGAGGGCGCTCTTATTGAAGCAGCTCTATACCGTTCGCATGGAGCGGGGCCGCTACCACGAGGCACTCGATATCGCGGAGGAAGTTATTGATATCGGTACGCTGGCGGACGTCGGTCGTCAGGATGCCGCGCGTGCGGCCCTGGCCCTCGGTCACGTCGATGAAGCGGCCGAACACCTCGAGATCGCGGCCCGGGTTGCGCCGGCTGATAGGCGAGCTTTCCATTGGGCCACTCTCGGCGCATGGCTCCATTTTGCGGGGCGCGCGGGTGAGGCTGAGAAGGCGTTTCGCGAAGCCAGTCAGGCGGCGCGAGTCGATCGCTCACTTTATTCCGCTCAGCTCGCGCTCGTCGAGTTCGAAGCCGGACGCAAATCCGCGCGCGACCTCACGGCCCTACGCTCTGAGCTCGAGGGGGCAGAATCACAGCGCGGCTACAGCTTGTGGGTGCTTGGCGAACTTTGCGCCCGCACAGGGGATAGAGATGCGGCCAAGAGCTACATGGCCGCATTCTTGGAGCGGCTCGAGGGAGCTTCCCCAGTGAAATGTTTGGCTCTGCGCGGCGAAATTGCTCGCGCCGAAGAGCTCGTGGCCGACGCTGGCTGAAGACACAAGAATTTGTGCCATACCGAACGGACATGAATCTGTCCGATTTCCAGAGCGCCGTCGCGGCCGGGCCCATTCAGGCCGCCCTGGTCGCTTTCCTCGGAGGCGCGCTCGTGAGCCTGACCCCTTGCGTCTATCCCATGATCGCCATCACCGTGAGCGTGTTCGGGGCTCGCCAAGCCGAAAGGCGCATGGAAGGCGTGGGATTGAGCCTCGCCTTTGTGGCCGGCATCGTAGCCATGTTCACGCCGCTCGGCGTCGCGGCCGGTCTGAGCGGTAGCCTGTTTGGGGCGGTTCTCCAAAACCCATACGTGCTCGTGTTCGTGTCCCTCGTTTTCTTTGCGATGGCGGCGAGCTTGTTCGGTGCCTTCGAAGTGGCGCTCCCGTCGGCGCTAACCAACCGCTTAGCTAGCGTGGGAGCGCTCGGCGCCCGAGGCGCCTTCGCTTTGGGGCTCGCTTGCGGCCTGATCGCCGCTCCCTGCACGGGTCCTGTTTTGACGGGCATTTTGACGTGGATTGCCCAAACTCAGAGCCCACTCGGCGGTGGACTCGCCATGTTCGCCTTTTCGCTTGGCCTCGGCATGCCGTTCTTCTTGGTGGGTGCTTTTGCCATTCACCTGCCCAAGAGCGGAGCGTGGATGGTGCATGTGAAGAGCCTCCTCGCCATCGTGCTGGCGGTGGTGGGCCTCTACTATTTGTCTACTGCTTTCCCCATCTTGACCCGTTGGCTGGAACACTCCCCGCGCACCCTCGCGCTCGCTGCGGGTGCGATTGTGCTCGGCGTCAGTTTGGGCGCGATCCACCGAGATTTCGGCTCGCCGGCACTCAAAGACAAGATTTTGAAGAGCCTCGGAGCCAGCCTCGTCACGCTCGCTGCTTTTGGCGCGCTCTCGTCTTGGGCCAAACCAGAGAGCGCTCTGCGCTGGGAAAAGGTCTCGTTCTCTGAGGCGGCGCGACTCGCCAAATCAGAATCGCGCCCGCTGCTGGTCGATTTTACGGCGGCCTGGTGCGGGGCTTGTAAGAAACTCGATGCAAACACCTTTGCAGACAAGAAGGTTCAGCTCGAAGCTGGGCGCTTCGTGGCCGTGAAGGTCGACGCTACGAACGATGAGAACGCCGAGGTGCAGGCCGTGATGACTCAGCTTGGAGTGGTCGGGCTACCCACCGTGCTGCTCATTTCGTCGGCTGGCTCCGAAGCTGTGCGCTTCACCGATTTCGTCGAGCCTGAGGAGTTTCTCGCCTCACTCCGCAGCGTGCGCTAACAGAGCCGCGTGCGCTAACAGAGCCGCGTGCGCTAACAGAGCCGCCGAACACGGTGCCGCGAGCACCGGACTGAGCCGCGCTAAGCAGAGGAGTGGCGCTCGAAAATCAGGCTGCCAGCGCCTTGCGACCCCGAGTTTCACGGCTCGCGCGGGCGCGGAGACCCAGGGCGCGAGTGAGTCCCAGAAACGTCAAACGAATCGTTTCGGCGCGAACCAACCCCCGCCTATCCAACTCGGATACGGCTTCGGCAACTTCGCGGCGCGTCTGGCCTAGGCGAATGGCCAATTCCTGGACGCTAGCGCGCTCCTCGCTGGAGGCGAGTTCAAACAAGGTAACTAAAATCCTTTTGTTCAGTGTTTCCATGAAAACCACTGTACAAAAACCACTGAAAAGGCGTCCAGTTTTTGACATAAAAAAACTAAACAAAAGAGCAAGTAGGTAAAATCATTACTCTTCATGAAGTCACCTGCTCAGACGTACCCCCGAACCAACGCGCCCAGACCACTGAACGGGGGCCTCGCCGTTCAAGTGGCCCTGGACTCGATTCCGCCGCGGGGGGCCTGCTATAGGCGCGAACGCAATGTACGCGCTCCGCATCGGCCTTTTGGTCCTTCATATCACCTCGGCCGCTCTTCTCTTTGGCGGAGTGCTCGGCGTGCCTCGCCTGGTGAAGAACACGTTAGCCCTGGGCCAGGCGGCATTTCAGGTGGCCGCCAAGGAAGCGCGCCGCCGCGGCACGCTGACGGGGATCGGGGCTCTGGCCACCCTGTGGACCGGCGTAGGTTTGATTTTCTTGATGGGCGGCTTCGGGCAAGCGCCACTCAACTTTCACATTGCGCTCACACTGATGTTCGTGGCCATTGGCTCCAACCTAATCTTTATCCGGCCCAGCATCGGCAAGCTCATCGTCGAAAGCGACAAACCTCAGTTTGATCCGAACGTCGTCGCCCGAGCACTCAAGAAGATCTCAATGGGCCAAGGCATCCTGCACCTGATTTGGATCACCAACTTGGCGCTCATGTTTCATCGCATCTACAAGTCGTAAGTGGCGGGCTTGCCTCCCGAGCGACCGCGTGACGGGGGCGTGCACGCCTTGCCTCGTGAAGGCCGCGCTGGCTCCTTCGCGCCCGGCTAGCTTTCCTTCGGCTCTGACGCGCCAAATCCCGCCGCAAGGGCTAGAGCCTGCGCAGGCGCTTGGACTTCGTGCTTGAAATAGACGAAGAGCCGCTCGAAACCGAGCGACGATAGCCTTTGAATCCAGTCGTCGAGGGCCTCCTGCGAATAGGGGTCATTCTTTCTGAGTCGGACGTAGCCGAAGTGCGCGGTCCGAATGAGCGGCGGACTCTCCAGCTCATCATCGTCTCCCAAAACGAGCGCAACGCCGTGCCGAGTCAAGACCTCGAAAATTTCGTCGCAATACCAACTCGGATGCCGAAACTCGAAGGCGATGGCGTGGCCGTCGTCGGGCTTTCGCAAAGCCAGAAAATCCTCGAGTCGTGCGCGGTCTACACGAAACTGAGGGGGGAGCTGAAACAGGAGCGGGCCAAGTCGCTCACCCATCAATTTGGCTTCGCTCAAAAATTCTTGGAGTGGGGCCTCTGCGCCTTTGAGACGACGAATGTGCGTGATCGTCCGCGGTGCTTTAACGGCAAAGCGAAAATGAGGCGGCGTGGCTTCAGCCCAGCTCTGAAACTGCGCGGCCGGAGGCATGCGGTAAAAGGTGCTGTTCAGCTCGGTCGTTTCGAGCCGCTCCGCGTAGAAAGGCAGCATTTCCTTGGCCGGCAGGCGCTCGGGATAAAAGACGCCCTTCCACTCGCGGTAACTGAAACCGCTCACGCCACAATAGACTTGCATCGGCCGCAGCTCTTACCTACCAGACAAGCTCAGGGGCCAAAACCCTGAGTGACTTTTCGGCCCTGGCGGAGGAATTTTCTGGGTCCGGTTTCGGGAAGAAGCTCTCCTCCACACTGGTTTTCCGCCGGGGTTCACCTCGCTTCCTCCTTCACCCTTCACCTTTCTCGCCCAAGTTAGCCATGCACGACGTCCGCGCCCTCAACGATCTCGTCACCCGCGAAAGCGCCTTTGTCTCCGATTTAACCAGCGAAATTGGCAAGGTGGTGGTCGGTCAATCGCTCATGATCGAGCGCATCTTGATTGGCCTGCTCGCTGGTGGCCACGTTTTACTCGAAGGCGTACCGGGCCTGGCCAAAACGCTCACGGTGCGAACCGTGTGCGACGCGATCTCGGCCAAGTTTTCTCGCATCCAATTCACGCCCGATCTGCTGCCCGCAGACGTCATTGGCACCACGATCTACAGCCAGCAAACAGGCGAGTTCAAAAGCAAGCTCGGCCCCGTGTTTGCAAACTTAGTCCTAGCCGATGAGATCAACCGGGCTCCAGCCAAAGTGCAGAGCGCGCTGCTCGAGGCCATGCAAGAAAAGCAGGTCACAATCGGCGATACCACCTATCGCCTGCCCGAGCCGTTCGTGGTGCTCGCCACTCAAAACCCCATCGAACAAGAGGGTACCTATCCGCTACCCGAAGCGCAGATGGACCGCTTCATGCTGATGATTCGCGTGAATTATCCCACGCGCGAAGAAGAGCTCAAGGTGATGGAGCGCATGACGCAACCCGCGACTCAAAGCGTGAGCCCCGTCACCACGCCAGAGCGTTTGATGGAGGCGCGCAAAGTGCTCCGCGATATCTATGTCGACGACCGCGTGAAGAATTACATTGTCGACGTGGTGTTCGCTACGCGTGAGCCCGAACAAAAGGGCCTGAAAGACCTCAGCTCCCTAATCGAGTACGGCGCCTCGCCCCGCGCGTCGATCGCGCTCAACATGGCCGCTCGCGCGCACGCCTTCTTGCGTCAGCGCGGCTACGTCACCCCGGAAGACGTCAAGGCCATTGGTCCAGACGTTCTCCGCCATCGTGTCGTCCTGAGTTACGAGGCGGAGGCCGAGGAAGTGACGGCTGAAGACGTAGTTCGTCGCGTTTTTGAGGTCGTCGAGGTTCCTTGAAAGGCAACCTGAATTTCTCTTCAAAGCCCTCAGCCGGTTAGCGCACCGTGATTCCGAAAGAGATCCTCAAGGCCTTAAAGAAGATCGAGATTACCTCGACGCGTCTAGCCAACGAGCAGCAGCTCGCCGGCAACTATCGCTCGGCAATCTTGGGGCAAGGGCTCGCCTTCCAAGAGGTCCGCCCTTATCAAGCCGGAGACGACGTTCGCAATATCGATTGGAACGTGAGCGCCCGCATGAATGAGGCGTTCATCAAGGTCTTCAGCGAAGAACGCGAGATGACCGTCATGCTGATCGTCGACGTGTCGGAGAGCGCGCTCTTCGGCAGTGGCCAGGTCAACAAGCGGCGGCTCGCGACCGAAGTCGCCGCAGTGCTCGCCTTCTCGGCTATCGCACACAACGATCGCGTTGGCCTGATCGCGACCAGTGACGTGGTGGAGAAGGTGATTCCTCCCCAAAAGGGCAAAAAGCACGGCCTATTGGTGCTACGGGAAATTTTGGAGCTCGAGCCTCAAAGGCACGGTACGAATCTCACTGTGGGGCTCGAGACGCTCCTCCACGTCGCCAAGCGCCGCACGGTGACCTTCCTCTTGAGCGATTTTCTCACTCAAGGTTACGAGCGCGCGTTGGCCTTGGCTGGGGCGAGGCACGACGTAATTCCTATTGTGCTCACCGATCCGCTCGATCGAGACCTGCCCGACGTTGGCCTAGCCGAATTCGAAGACCTCGAGAGCGGCGAGTTCGTCAGTGTCGACACGAGCAGCCCGAAGGTACGAGCTGCCATAAAAGCATCCGTAGATAAGAAGCGCGCCGAACAGGCCCAACTGTTTCGGAAGTTAGGGCTCGACTCCGTCGTCGTTTCCACGAGCGAGCCCTACTTTCGTCCGCTTCGAGAACTATTCGCGCGGCGCGCCAAGAAGGTGTTCCGATGAGTTGCGAAGAGACCTACTCGTCAGACAAAGACAAGCCCGAGCTCGTCACTAGCTTTCCGCTCAAAGCGGTCGCCGGACACGTTGCCCAACTCGAGGCCAAGGTGCGACATTTTCCGGGCGAGAAGGTCCTGCCCGGAGGGCTCCATTGGAATAAGGAGAGCCCCGAGTATGCCGCACTCGAGGCTGCGAATTTTGCCATTCCTCACGACAAGAGCCGGGTCCAACCCCAGGTCGTCACGGGAACTCAGCCCGATGTGCAAGGTCGAGTGCAGACCACCATCGTCATTCCGCTCCTACCCTTGCCGCCGAAGCCGGGTCCTGCGGAGCTCACGCTACCTTCGCTGCCCATCGCGATTGCTCGCGCCAGTGGCCAAGTGGGTCAGCTCTGCACCACACCCCACGTGCTCTCGGTTGAAGACCCAACGGCGAACGTACCGAACGCCGAGTTGAAGCCCGATACGGGTTCGCTGAGCCAGCGCGAGATCTGGAAAACCGCGCGCGACGTAACGACGATTCTGTTGATCGCGGTACCTGTCGCCATCTTGCTCGCGGTGCTGTGGAGTCGCCTCTGGCCGCGCCTGAAGAAGTTGCCACCTCCACCCCCGCCTATTCCACCCTGGCGACGCGCGCTCGAACAGCTTTCAAGTCTCGAAAGTGAACGCTTACTCGAGGCGGAAAAAGCTGCCGAGTATATCGACCGTGTCTCCGATGTTCTGCGCCAGTATCTAGGAGCTCGTTACGGCTTCGATGGGCTCGAATCGACCACGCGCGAGGTGCTTCGCCAGTTGGGAGAGAGGGCGCCCGAGTTTCGCTTCGAGAACGAGGTAAGGAGCATCCTGCAACGCTCCGATTTGGCGAAGTTCGCACGTCGCTCGCCTGAAGATGCCGAGTGCCTCGATGCGTTCTTCGAAACTCGACGCATCGTTGAGCGAACCACGCCCGCCCCCACGTTAGACCCCCGGACGCCAGCGAGCGGAGGGGCTACCTCATGAAAGGACGCAAACTCACTCTCGCGCTCCTGTTCTTCGCGTTACTCGTGGTGGGCTTCGCCTATCCGTTGCTCGTACGCGGCGTCGATTTGCTCTCCGCGACTTGGCAAGCTCCCTACTACTTGGCGGGCCTCGTCTTCGTTCCGCCACTCCTCTACTTCACGACGCTCGGACGTACGGCGCGCACGCCGAAAGTGCGCATCGGTTCCATCAGTTCGAGCCTCGATATTCCTATCACGTGGCGAATGCGCCTCCAGGACTTGCCGGGCATTCTGCGCTCGGTGGCTGTGGTGTTGTTCGTCGTCGCCTTGGCCAGGCCCGTGAGCCTTTTGCGCCCGGCCGTGAGCGAGGAGCAAGGCATCGATCTCATCCTGGCGCTTGACCTCTCGGGTTCGATGGAAGCCGTGATGGAGAACGTCCCCGAAGACCTCAAGGTGTATCTCGGAGAGAGCGAGCGTGGCGCGTTGCCCACCCGACTCGACGCGGCCAAGGCCGTCATTCGCGACTTCATCTCGCGCCGCAAGTCCGACCGCATCGGCGTAGTCGTCTTCGGCAAGACGGCTTACATCGTCTCGCCGCCCACGCTCGACTATCAACTCCTCGATGCTCTGGTTGGCCGCATGGAGCTCTCCCTCATCGATCCTCACGGCACAGCCATTGGGGACGCGCTCGGGGTGGCGGTGGCGCGGCTTCGCCGAAGTAACGCCAAGAGCAAGGTCATCGTGCTCCTAACCGACGGCGACAATCAGGGCGGCACAATAGCGCCCGAATACGCCGCGCACCTGGCTAATAAAGTGTCGGCGCAGGTCTTCCCCATCCAGATTGGCTCGGGCGATGTCGCCAAGAAGCTCGCAGGCTTCGATCTGTTTGGGCAACCCCGTTACCAAACCGTCGCCTTTCCTACCAACCCCGAGTTACTCAAGAAGCTGGCTGAGCTCACCGATGGCAAGATGTACGTCGCCGATGATGCTCAGAAGCTGCGCGAGAGTTTGCACGACGTGCTCGACAGCCTAGAAAAGACCGAGTTCGAAGCGGCTCACGCCTCTTACGAAGACCTATTTCGCTTCTTCATGCTGCCAGGAGTCGTACTGCTCGCCATCGAGGCGCTGCTGCTGTCGACTTGGCTGAGGAGGTTCCCATGAGGTTCGCGGAGAGCGTTTGGCTTTTGGGATTGGCCGTGGCCGGTCTCGTCGCCGTTCTTTTAGGCATCGCCGCGTTTCGGCAAGCCCGCGCGCTCGATCGCTTCGTCGGCCGAGAGCAGCGCGCCCATTTGGTCACAGAGCGCCCGGCGGTTCGGCGAATGCTGGCCGCAATCTTGCTCGTCAGCGCCGTGGGTCTCGCTTTCGTTGCAGCCGCGGCCCCGCAATACGGTCACGGCACACGCCTCTTGCCGCGCACGAACCTCGATGTGGTGCTGGTCCTCGACTACTCGAAGAGCATGTTCGCGCGAGACGTAACTCCCTCGCGGACCGAACGCTCCAAAATTGAAGTCGGACGCTTGGTGCAAAAGCTCGGCGGAGCGCGCTTTGGGGCGGTGGCCTTTGCCGGTGAACCCATGGCGTTTCCGCTCACGAGTGACGGCTCGGCGATCGCACAATTTTTTCAGGGCCTGACGCCGCATGACATGCCCGTGGGGGGGACGGCCACGGCGCGCGCCCTGGAGGCGGGTCGTCAACTCTTACTTCGAGATCCGCTCTCCAAAAACCACGAGAAGGTCTTGGTGCTGATTACGGACGGTGAAGACCTCGAGGGAGATCCGAAGGCCGCAGCAGAGGCCGCCCACGCGGATGGTATCACGGTCAACGTCGTACAAATTGGTGGACGAAGCCCCGAGCCCATTCCCGATGTCGACGAACACGGCCGAGTCTCAGGTTTCCGGAAGGATGAAAAGGGCGCTCCGCTCACCACCTATTTGACGCCAGAAGGCGAGAAGCAACTCGAAGAGGTCGCGAGTGTCGGCGGGGGTCAGCTCGTGCGGGCCGGCGCGGGAGACACAGGCATCGACCAGATGGCCGACTCGCTGCGTAAGCTCATGGCCGAAGAATTGAGCGAGCGCGTCGAGACCGTTTTTGTCGATGTCTTTCAGTATCCGCTCGGGCTCGCTGTGTTCCTTTTGTTACTCGAGGCCGGCGTCAAACTCGGCCGAGTGAGGAGGCCGCGCATCGATCCACCGATGACCGCCCGCCCCAAGAGAAAACCACGGAGGCTCGTGGCCTCGGCCGCGGCACTCTTCTTCCTGAGCGGCTGCGCTCCCTATGACCAACTCTTCGAGCGGGATAGCCCCCAGGTCGAGGAAGCTCGCGCGGCGCTGAAGGCGGGCGACGGGAAAAAAGCCGTCGAGATCCTCACCCAGTATCTCGAGTTAGGGCAATGTGAGGAAGGTGTGATTGGCTTCGGAGCGCGCGCCAAGTCCTACCCCAATGCCAGCTTCGATCTGGGCTTAGCCTTCGGCGCCGATAACAAGCCCGCGGCCCCGGGTCTTCCGCCAGCTAGCCCAGGCCAACCCGGGCCTGGCCCAGCGAGCCCCACTCAGCCCGGAACCACTCAGCCGGGCCCTAATGCCACCCCGCCCATCGCCGGCTTGGGTTTACCCGGCCAGAGTTCTCCGGCGCTTCCAGGTGTCGGTCTGCCGGGCGGCGCGCCCGCCGCAGCACCTAAACCAGAGCTAGACTGCGCGTTGCGGCTCCTAGCCCCGTTAGCGGATTCGGAGTCTGAGTCGGCAGCCCTGCGAGCTCGAGCGCTCTATGTCATGGGCCAGGTCGAGATGAAGCGCGAGAACTTCGAGGCCGCCGCCGACGCATACACTCGTGGCCTCCGTTTCGTCCCGGCTGAGCCCGAAGGCCAAGGGGACGCGATCGGTCGCGATTTGGCGTTCAATCGCGCCGTGGCGCTGAGCCGGGCCCTCGAAAAAGAGAAACAAGAGCAAGAGAAGAAGAAAGAGCCGGAGAAAGACAAACAGGACCAAAAGCCTGAAGACAACGACGAGCAGAAAGATCCGGAAGACAAGTCCGACGATTCGTCGAAGCAAGACCAAGACGACAAGCAGGAGCAGCAAAAGCCTGAGGACAAACCGGACGACTCGGATTCGAAGAAGGACGAGCAGAAGGGTGACGAGCAGGCGGACTCCCAAAAACCTGAGGACACGCCGAAGCCAGACTCCGCTCCCCATCAAGAGCAGCCGAAGGAAGACCCCACAAGCCCCCCCAATGAGCCTGGCGCGCCAGCACAGGCAGGCCGCCAGGCTCCCCAGGTCTCTCAAGATGACCGAATTCTAGATCAGCTCGAAGAGACTCCTACTTTGCAGGAGCAAGCTGCCAAGCAGAACGCGCGCGGAAAGCGCGTGCGGGCGACGGAGGACAAGTGAGCGTAGGCTGGGCTTCGACGGTGCATGCCTCGAAGCAACGCTCGGCTTTGCGTTTCGGTCGCGCCCTTTTGGCAGCATTTTTCAGGAGCGTGCCGCGATGCGCTTTCGTTAGCTCACACGCCCGCGCTTTCACGCTGCTTGTCGCCCTACTCCTCTTCGCGCCCCGCGTGCGCGCCGCAGACCTTGAGACGGAAGTCAGCCGACAAGAGGTGGGCGTAGGCGAGAGTTTTCAAGTGCAGCTCTCGATCCCTCTCGAAGGAGACGAAGAGCCGAGTGAGCCGAAGTTGCCGGTGGATGGCCCCGCCGAAGTGCGCGGCCCCAGCATGGGCTCGAACCGCAGCATCACCATGCACAACTTCTCATTTTCGAGTCAGACGAAGCTGGTCGTGACTTGGACGCTTACCGCCACCGCTAAGGGGCGCATAGCTATCGGCCCAGGAACTCTGCGTATCGGCAAAAAGCGCCTCAAAGGGGACCAGGTTGTCGTCAGCGTCACCGATACGCCGAGACGAAGCCGCCGCGTGATTGGCCGCGACCCTTTCGACGATTTCTTCTCCGGTGATCCTTTCGGAGGGTTACAGAATCGGGTTCGCCGCCCTGCCCTGCCCCCTCCGCCGGCCGACCTCGTTCCGAATGAGGCGCCGGATCCCATCGGGTTTTTGCGAGCCCGTCTGTCGAAATTTAACGTCGTCGTCGGTGAGACTCTCGTTTTGACAGTCTATGCGTTTGGTAGTCGAGGCGGGTACCAAGAAGCTAACCCCGTCGAGCCCTCACTCGCAGACTTCCTCACTTTTCGCGAGGTTCAGTCTTCGTTCGAAGAGCAGCGCTATCAAACCGATATCCAAGGCCGCACCTATCAGATCGCCAAGTTGCGGCAAATTGTGCTCGTGCCGCTCAAGGCCGGCGAACTCAAAATCGGCCCCATGGTGGCCATTTTGGCGGGCCAAGGCTACCCCGAAAAAGGTAACCCCATCGGTTATCCGGTGACGAGTCAGGAGCTAACGGTACGCGTCCAGGAAGCTCCAGCTCAAGGTCGACCGAAGGAGTTCTCGGAAGGCGACGTTGGGCAATTCAAGATGAAGGTTGAGCTTCGCCCTACCGAGTTAGTCGAAGGTGAGTATGCCGAGCTCCTCGTCCACCTGAGCGGCAAGGGTCATCTACCCACACGCGTTCCTCTGCCCGAGGGACCCTCATGGGAGTGGCAAGACCCAAGCACCGTCGGAGAACCCGAGCCAGAGAACGGCGAGCTAAATGGCTTACGCACCCTGAAAGTACCGCTGCGCGTGACTCGGCCGGGTGAAATCGAACTCGGGACGATTCGCTTACCGTACTTCGACCCCAACGCTGGCGAGTACGCTTGGCTCGAAGCCAAGCTACCGCGCCTCCATGTGAAGCCACGCGAGGTTCCCGCGCCGAGCGAACCAAGTCCGAAGCCGCCCAAAGCCGGCGAAAAGGCACTGCCGACTCCCTTCGATCTCAAAGGGCTCACGAAACCAAGAACCGAGCTGAGCCCCATGACAGCCACTGGGTTCCTATCAGCCAGGTTCTGGCCCGCGACACTTGCCTTGCCGCCCCTTTCGCTCGGCCTCTACGGAGCCATTTATGGGCTACGCCTGTGGGCTTCTCGTCGCAGACGAGGTTCAGACCAGAACCGGCCTCTCGGGGTCGCTAAGAGGCAGCTCAAGGAGTTGAAGAAACTCTCCCCGGATAGCAGCGGACGCATCCAACTTCGCAAGGCCATCGACGCAGTGCTCCTGGCTCGTCTTGGCAAGACGGGGCGCGGCATGACCGCGGAGGAACTCCGCCGCACGCTTGAAGTGGACGGAGTCTCGCCAAGCGAAGCGTCGAGCGTACTCGAGCTTCTAAGCGCACTCGATCAGGCCGAGTTTTCAGGCTCGGCGGGGATGGCCTTCGACTTTGCAGCGGGGATCGCCCTGCTCGAGCGTCTGCTGCGTGGGCGAAAAGGAACGGACCAATGAGCGCACCAGCGGAGCTCGAAAGTGAGTTCGCTCGACTGAGCACGCTCTTGAACGAGGATCGCACCGAAGAAGCTATTCAAGGTTTCGAGGTGCTCGCTGATCGCGGGCTCGTTCATGCCGACCTCTCCTTCAATCGCGGCGTAGCCTATTTGAAGCGCGCTCTGAGTCCGAGCGAGCGAAGCGGTGATTTGGGCCAAGCTGCGGCAGGTTTCTTCGAAGCTGCCAACCTCCGTCGGGGAGATGAGAGTGCCGAAGCTGCGGCCCAGGCGCTCACGCTCGAGATAGCTCGACGCCAGGGCGAGCAACGCGAAGCGCAGGTCTCTATGTCGGAGCCTCTTCATGTGCAGGCCCTGTCGGCGTTCGATGCGACCTACCCTCTCGGCGCATCAATTCTAGGCGCGACGCTGTTTGTTTTGGGCCTCGGGCTCAGCCTAAAATCGGAGTTGCGCGCTCGTGCCCATTCGTTGGCCTTGCTGGGAGCCATCCTGTGGGCGCTCGGCTCGGCGCTCTATGCCCTTTCGGAATATTACGTTGCAGGCGCCCAATACGCGGTGGTCGTGGTGCCTCGCGCCGAGCTCAGAAATGCACTCGGGCAGAAGCAACGCGGAGCCGAGACCCTCCTGCTTGGGACCAAGCTGCGTATCGGAGAGCAGCGTTCCAATTTGGTTGAGCTGAAGGCGGGCGACAGTGATTCGTGGCTACTTGGCTCCGACGTACGCCGCTTGCAGAGCCCGAAGTAGAGGGCACATGCCGTGGCTACTGCGTTTTGTCTTCGCTCAAAACGAGAAGCTGTTAGGGTCTACGGTCTTGTGCCACTCGGGCACAGTTTCCCTGCGCTCATGCTCGTAACGGTCCTCTTTTTCGCTGGTCTGAAAGATCAAATTGGCCGCGACTCGCTGACGCTCGAGCTCGTCGAGGAGGCTCGTGTGTCGAGTGTGATTGCCGAATTCGAAAGCTCTTTGCCGGGCTTTGCGATGGCTGGCGTGCGCGTCGCCGTCAATGAGGAGTTCACTTCGGAGGACTTGGCGCTTCGCGAAGGGGACGTCCTGGCTTTCATCCCCCCGGTTTCTGGAGGATGAGATGAAAAGGCCCAAACGTCTCATCCAGCCGCGCGCGGGAAAGTGGATTGGCATTGATGAAAATGGTCTGGGGGCACGCCTCGGACCCCTGATCGTGACAGGGGTGCGGGCCCAAGTGAGCGACGCGGGCGCAGCCTTTCTGAGTCGAGCGCTCCCAGCCAAGATGCGAACCGACCTCAATGATTCGAAAGCGCTCGTTTCGACCAAGAACATTGCCTTAGGCGAGGCTTGGGCCCGAGCCTTGCTCAAGTACACCCAGGGCTTCGAGCCTGAGACGCCCGAGCAGCTCTTTGCGGCCATTTGTTTGCAGAAAGACGCTGAACTACGCCAGGGATGTCCCAAACAAAGCGAACCCCAATGCTTCTTCCGCGACGGAGAGGTATTCACTGCGTCTGCCGAGGAGGTCAGTCGCCTGCTCGGCCTGCTCGATCGCCTCGAAGGCAAAGGCGTGAAGCTCGCGCTGGTTCGAACCGTGAGCCTGTGTACCGGTGAGCTCAACCGCCGCAAGGCTCGCGGCCAGAATCGCTTTGTGGCCGACTTGATGGGCATGGAACGCTTGCTGCTCGCCCTTGCTCCCGGGAGCGCGCCCGACGAGCCAGTGCTCGCCACCTGCGGCAAAGTGGGCGGGATGGCCCAGTACGGGAAGTTCCTCGACCAGCTCGGTGGAAGATTGCATGTCGTTTTGGGCGAGGGCGCACCGGAGAGCGCCTATCACTTTCCTGGCCTTTTCGAGCTGAGTTTCCTGCGAGACGCCGATGGCATCGACCCCTTGGTCATGCTGGCGTCGCTGGTTGGAAAGTATGTGCGCGAACTGCTCATGTCGCGGATCAGTCGTTTTTATCTGTCTGGAGAAGCCACGGAGCGCCCGAGTGGTTATCACGATCCGGTAACAGATATTTTCGTCCAGCAAACAGCGGCCAGGCGCCGCAATCTACAGATTGTAAGCGATTGCTTTGAGCGTCAGAAAGACGAGTCGAAATCAAAGCGGGCTGAGCTTAGCAAAAACGAGTCGCCGTTGCCTGAGCAGCCCTCACTCTTTCGCTAGTTGGGCCCGCTAGTTGGGCTTGGCCTTGGGAGAGGCGGGGCCGCCCGTCTTAGCAGGTTGGGGCTCGGTGACTTTGACCGGGGCCACAGCCGGAAATCCATGGCCAGGCCCCAGAATATGAGGCCACGCCTCTTTGACCTGCCAATCGGGTTTGACGTGCGGTGGGTGATGGCAACCATCGGCGCACAACGATTCGGCCGGCATGGGTGAGATGAGCGTCAAATCGCTGGGGCGATCTCGATGCAGCGAGCCCGGCCCGTGACAGACCTCGCATTGAACATTCTCGAGTCCACTCACATGGGTGACGGTCGAGCCGCCAGGCTCTTCGTAGCCGCTCACATGACAGTTCACGCAATCGAGGTTGAACTCTTTATTGCCTTTCACGAGCGTAGAGTAGGCCGAGGCGTGCTGCGTCGTTGCCCAGAACGCGAACTCTTCGGCGTGACACGTCTTGCATTCGTTGGCTCCGATGTACCCGGCTTCTCCTTTTGCGGCGGGTACAGGCAGCTTGTTGGCGAAGGTCAGGCGGTTCGACTGATTCACCTTCTGATAATATTGGTCGATCTGTCCCCGCACTGCGTCGTTGCTGCCCAGCGTCTCCCGTACGTCGAGATAGGTATAACGGAAGTAGCTCTGGTCCTTAGGGATGGGACTCGTCACTGGCTTTCCAAGCGCAGTTTCGAGGCGCTGAATCTCTTTCTCGAGTGAAAGCAGATCTGAAGCGAGCACCGAGCCGGGATCCGCCTTGGCGCGTGCCTGGCGCACGCCCAACTCTTCGAGGCGCTTCTTCATGCGGGTGCGTTCCGTCATCTCGGTGAGACCCGACCCGTCCACGAACTCCAGGCTTTGCTCGTGAACGAAGAAGTCGACCGCCACGAGTCCTTGCACGTGGTTCGGAGCTTGAACGACCAGTGTGCGCTCCACGAGCTCTGGTTCAAACGGGGCGTCATTCTGCTCGCCCGCGTCGAAGGGCTTGCCCAACACCGCCAACTGAAAGCCGGGGATTTTCTCGACCAAGCGGAGCGACTCCCCTCGCGGCAGGGTCGAAAGCAGCACGAACATCTGCGCGCCGGCTTTCTTCAACTCGCTCTGGGCCTGCACGAGCGCAGGCGAGGCGTCTTGAACGACGATTTCGGGCCGCGGAGCGGAGTCGGTCGTGGGCCTCCCCACACCCACCACGCCAATTCTGAGCCCATCGATTTCGACGAGCCGTTGCCGAGCTAGCGTGGAACTGCCGCTCACATTGGCTAAGAGCGGGCCGGCCCCTAAGAGCCCAGTCAGCCGCGAGAACTCCGATTCGCCCAAAGCGAAATCATTGGCACCGGGCGCCCAGGCCAGGAGCTTCATGTCCTTGAGAGCGAGCGCCATAGCCTCGGCCTTGAAGAGCGCTTGTTGCTGCTCGCCTTCAGCCAGAACGGGATCACCGAAAAAGAGCGGACCGGCCGCGAGTGTCAGCGTGCCCCGAGCGGGGCTCGGGCCAAGGACGAGCGCTGCAGCGTGATCCACACCCCCGAGCATGTCCTTGACGCAACCACAGGGCTCGATGGCTCCCGCCGGGCCACCCAAAGCGTAGATACGGAGGCGCGGTACTTTCGCACTTTCGGCGTGCTTCGAGCTGCGGTGAAAGTCGCACGAAGTCACGCCCGATCCGAGTAGGGCCGCCGACAACAGCGAAGCCAATCCGAGAGCTGCACGAAGCCCCATAGCGGAGGGTTATCACGAGAGCCGTCCGGTGACGACCCCGCCTCGGTCGGGCTCGGTGGAGTTCGGCCTGCCGGTTGCGTCTCTCGCGCTAGCAGCCTAATCCGTCCAGAACTCCTCGCTTGGAACTCAATGTGACAGGTCTTTCACCTCACTTTCTTCGTGTTGCATTTCCTCGCTGGTTTTTGGCGACTCTCACGCTCGCCCTCGTGAGCTGCCATGCCCCGCCCCCCGAGCCGCCCCCAGCGCCAGCGGGTAAATCGGCGGCCGAGGAGGAACCTCCCGGCGACGAAGAGGAAGAGGTCGACGACGAGAGCGACGACGAGGCCGAGACAACCAGCGAGGCTCTCAAGGCAGCGACTCCACATGAGAGGGCCGCAATCGATGCGATCGACCGTAAACTGCCTTGGGCCGAGGCTACGTTCTCAGGTGTTATTGCTTCGCCCGGCAATCCAGACCTAGACCCCTTACTGACTCGCTGCGGCCCCGGAGACGGCGCGCTCCATGACGCCGCCGAAGCCCTGGCAGAATTGAGCCTCGATCAGGTCGAGATCGAGCCGGAGATCATCAACTATTTTCTGCGCAAACGCGGCGCCCCTTACCTAACGCCCGAGGTGTGGTCCGTAGAATTCGAAGGACCTCTCCGCGCCGAAGTAGAAGAGGCCGCCCGCGGCTTTCTAGAAGGAAACCGCTCCAAGAATCCGATTCGCTGCGGCATCGGTTTGGCGTCGTCGGGTCGGACGCAAGCGCTCGTGATCTTGCGAGCCCAGAATCCAGGGCAGCTCCTGCCCATTCCTATGAAGGTGGCGCCCAATACCAAACAGCTCATTGAAGTTCGATTGCTCGACCCACCGCTCGGAGCAGAGCTCGTCGCGCTCCCACCTCTAGGCGGAGCCCGTCGTTCCGCCATGACGGTCAGCGGCGAGCGCGCTCAGGCCGAGGTCTACCTAGCCGATCCCGGCGAGTGGCTCATCCAAATCATGGTCGACTCGAGCGGAGGACCCAAAGCTGTCTTTTTGGCCGCTATTGAGGTCGGCGGCGAAACGAAACTCTACAGCGAGCGAAAAGCCGTGCCCGGAGAAAAGGCCCTCAAGGCCGACGACGCGCCCGAGGTGGCTATCCTCGCGATGCTGAATCAAGCCCGTAAAACGGCGCACCTCCCGCCTCTCAAGCGAAATGGGGCGCTCGATCAGATCGCGCGCCGCCACTCTGAGAATATGGCTCGCCTGGGTCTGATCTCACACGACACAGGCGACGGTATCCCCGCTCGCCGCCTTGAGGCCGCGGGACTCACGGTCGCAGCCGCTGGTGAGAACGTAGCTAAGGCGCCGACCGTGCTAAGGCTTCACCGCACGCTCTGGGCCAGCCCTTCGCACCGAGAAAACATGCTCCTCTCGCGCTGGGAAGAGGTTGGCATTGGCGTCACGAAGGACGACAGTGGCCGACTCTTTTTGACGCAACTCTTCGTAGATCGTTAGGCGAACCTCTCTTCGGCTGCGAGCTCATCCTCGCTGCGAGCTCATCCTCGCTGCGAGCTCATCCTCGCTGCGAACCGCGCTCGTTCTACTCACCCGGCTGACCCAGGACGACGAACTCCACGCGTCGATTCTTAGCGCGTCCGGCCTGCGTAGCGTTGGATTCGATGGGCTTATCTGGGCCAAATCCATCTGCTTCGAGGCGTGCTGGGGCGACTCCCTTGCCTTCCAAAACCTTACGCACCGAATCCGCCCTTTGTCGGCTGAGGGAGATGTTCTTGTCGCGGCCCCCCTTATCGTCGGTGTGGCCGTAAATGGCGACCCGCAGTTCGGGCCTGGCCAGCAACAAGGTCACTACTTCTTCGACGATAGGTAGACTGGTGGGTTTGATTATGGCTGTGCCTGGATCGAACTCGATCGGCGTTAGGATCTCGATCTTGCCGTCCTCGCTCATCTTGGTGAGGGTTGGGCAACCGTTGAGCTCCTCGTCCTTATTGGGCGGCCCTGGCTCGAGCGGGCATGCGTCGTCGTCGTCGTCTACCTTGTCGTGATCGGCGTCCTCCTCGGGACACCCATCTTCATCCTCGACGTCATCCATATCTTCGGCTTGATCCGGGCACTTGTCTGCCTTGTCCGAAACGCCGTCCTTGTCCCGATCCAGCGGAGCGGGGCAGCCATCGCCCGGCTTCGGTTCGGCGTAGTCCTCTTTCTCGTCCGGGCATTGATCAACGCCGTCGGGATAGCCATCACCGTCCGTATCGGTGTCGTAGTGGTCAGGACGAGACACGATCACTTTGTCCGGCGCGGGCCGTGATTCAGGTTCAAAGTCTTTGACTTGGAAATAGGTGCCAAAGCTGAATAACACGCGCAGATCGGCGGCCCCGTAGCCACCGCTCAATCGAGTACCGACGCCCGCGTTGATATAAAATCGCTTCTTCTGATCCAGTGTCGCGCGACCTTGGGCGAGCCACTCAACGGTCGTGTTGCGACCGCCAAAGAACGAAGCTTGCCCTTGATCCCCCATGTTGGTGCTACCCCAAAACTCAACGCCAAAGCGCAGCCTGTCTTGGCGAAATGGAATGAAGGCGCCCACCGAATATCGAAGTTCATTGCCGATCGTCAGGTCGCCGTTGCGACCACCGATGCTCATCGGAGGCTTGAAGTGAGGTCCGATGTTCCCGTTCAAGACAAACGAACCGAAATTGTGCTCCGCCGTTGCAAGCAAGAGCCCGGTCCAACCTGTGTCCCCTCCGAAGGTTCCCTCACTGCCCATGGGAACGGTGAAGCCTCCGACGGCTCCGAAACTGGTACGTTTGTCTCTCGAGGTGAAGGCGACGAAACGCGCGTCGATGCGCGGATCACCCGCTCCCGCCCACGCGTCCGCGACTCCACCGCTGCCAATCCCCTGTGCCGCCGGATCACTGCCGGGGATCTGCAGCGGATAGAAGGGCAGCGACAGATTGAAGCCAAATCGGCCCAAGATTTCTATACCCGCCGAGAGGTGTAGGGGCACTTGACCGTACATCAAGGGGCCGAGCGCCCGCTGCACTGACGAATCCTCCGTTACCGATTCATCGCGCAAGGGATCTAAGGCGAAGCCGGTAATGCCATTTACATAAACGCGCGTTTCTTTCGCCATGCGCGGACGGATGACCATAAATCCGTCGTCCGGCGCACCGGAGGGCAACATGCGATCGAGAGTGAAATATTGCTGGGCGCTGGCTTCGTGGGGACTGCCGACCAGGGTTGCCGCCAGAGCCAGGGCCGAAACGACCACGCGCGGCAGCAAAGGCGCTCTCTTGCTGCAATCTTCTTCTTTCACGATTCGAAGGCTACACAAAAAACGACCGTCGCGCACAGTTCCGAGCGACAAACTCCTACCTCCGACTCATCGCCCCTAGCCCCTCGAGAGCTGTGAGCCAATGTGGGTAACTCAGCCTTTTTTCCGAACAAACAGCGTACGTGCTACGATTTTCATCATGCAGCTCGCAGCGCAGAAGCGCCGCTCCACGGTTTCCTTCCCTCGAACGCTTCTTCGCTTCACTGCCTTCGCTTGCACGCTCTTCGCTGTCTCGTGTTTGACGCCCGATTTCTCGGGCCTCGAGCCAGACGGCGCCTCATCCGGCGGGAAAGGCAGCGGCGGCGAAGTCTCGACAGGAGGAATGTCGATGGGTGGCGACTCAACAGCCGACCATTGCACGAACTCGAGTCTCGACCCAGGTGAGACAGATGTGAACTGCGGCGGTGAGTGCCCACCCTGCGCCGTCGATCACAATTGCCTCTACAATTCGGATTGTGAGACCGAAAACTGCATCACCGGACGCTGCAAGGAGCCGACCTGCACGGATGACGCGGTGAACCAAGACGAGACAGACTCCGACTGTGGTGGCCTGATCTGCGACGGCTGCGCAACCGGCCAGAACTGCCTCAAGGATACAGATTGCGAGAGCCAATCGTGCCGAAGCGGCATGTGCGAGGCCGCGAGTTGCTCAGACCAAAAGAGAAACAACGGCGAGACGGACATCGATTGCGGAGGCACCCTCTGCGAAGATCGATGCGACGTAGGCAGCACCTGCAAAATCGGGAGTGATTGCGAGCAGCCCAACGTCAACGACCCGCCTACGGCAAGTTGCACGAGCGAAGGTTCGACGAAAGTCTGTCGCCTCGATTGCCCCCCCAAGACAGGAGACTGCAATGAGAAGGCTTCGGACGGGTGCGAGACTCGGACCGAGACCAGCCTGGCGCATTGCGGCGGTTGCGGGCAACTCTGTGACCCTCCTCATGTCGCGCTCTCGCTCTGCAACTCGGGCATGTGTGAAATCGACGCCACTCAGCCGAATGGCGGTTGCGACCCCGGCTACGCTGATTGCGACGGCAAGGCTGATAACGGCTGCGAGACGAATCTCCGCACTGACCTCTTGCATTGCGGCACCTGTGAAACGGAATGCTCCGGCAATAACGGGGACGCAAGCTGCAAGAGCGGCGTTTGCGAGATCGAATGTGAGTTCGGATTCGACGACTGCGATGACGACGCGACCTCGAACGGTTGCGAAGCTGATATCCGCTCCAGCGTCAACAATTGCGGCGGCTGCGGCGTCGATGATGACGCGCACATTTGTGTACCGCTCCTGCCGGGGGACGCGGCCTATTGCGCCCTAGGCGTATGCGGCTCGGTGAACTGCACGAGCGATGGCTATCCCGGTTTTGGCGCCTGTAGTGGCGACGGCGTATGCGACGACGAGCTCAACACGATCGACGATTGCGGCGCGTGTGGTGAAGGCTGCGCCGTCACGTCGGGTACGGCGAGCTGCGATCCGGCGGCAGGTTCAACTTTCGAGTGCGCGGTCGACACTTGCGAAACGGGCTACGGCGATTGCGACGACGACTATGCAACGGGGTGTGAGGTCAACACCGAAACGGATAAGTTCCATTGCGGAGATTGTACTTCCAGCGACCCCCGTCCGGGCAGCGGCCAAAGCTGTCAGGCCCTAGCTGATACGGCTTCACTTCGGGTCGCCTCGGCCACCTGCGGAGATGGCGAGTGCGAGATCGTGTGCGACGCAGGCTACGCCGACTGCGACGGAAACCCGGCCAACGGCTGCGAGATCAATCTCACGAGCAACACCGCGCGCTGCGGCGGTTGTTTGCCGAGTGATGCAAACCCAGGCAACGGCGAGAACTGCGGCACCAAGTGGCCCCACGGCGGAACCAGCACCTGCACGAGCGGCGGGGTATGTCAGCTCGGTTGCAGCTCGGGCTATGCAAGCTGCAACTCCTCCTCGAGCGACGGCTGCGAAGTGAGCTCTTCGAACAGCGTGGCCAACTGCGGCGCCTGCAACGTGTACTGCGGTGGAGACGCATCGCAAACCAACGTCAACTCGGCCTCCTGCGGCGCAGGGAGCTGCTCGGTAAGTTGCGACTCCGGCTTCTGCCCCGACCTCAGTAACCCGGAGCGCCCTTGCACGACGAGTACAGGCACGATCATGAATTGCGGCTCGTGCGGCGACACTTGCACCGGAACAAATCCGTTCTGCGATATGAGCAGTACCCCCGTCTGCAGGCAGCGCTTTCCGACGACCATCGTACAACAACTGGCGGTTACGGGAGCCATGAGCGGCCAGGTCCGCACCTTCGATTTGCCAAGCGTATCGGGCCCAGGGCTCGGTCGCATGGTGTTGGTCCTGGTCGCTAGCAGCTCGGCTTTAACGACAGTGACGCTCGGGGGAAGCAACATGATCCTGGCTGGCAAGACCGATACCTTTGGGGATGGTCAGCCGGGCGTCACAGCCGCCTACTATCTGCTCGATGCCTCGCTCGGGGGCGCTGGCACCAAGAGCATCACGGTCACCAATTCTTATTTTTACGATTTCGTGGCTGCTTACGAGCTCAGGTACGCAAGGCAGGATGCGGCACCCGGCTGGGTTCAGACTTGGACGGGCACCGATTGCAGCACAACGGCCATGAACGTGCAGGTGTCGGCGCCAGTTAGCTACAGCGGCAGCGCACTCTTCGCGAGCATGTTCGCTCAAGGCAGCGCGGCTGCCACAGGCACGCCCATCGGCAGCCTCACCGAGCTGGCCGAGGTATTCAATTCCAACCAAGGCACTGGTCTTCTTGGCCATCGCACCGGCGTCAATTCGACGACCACGGTAGGCTGGGCCATCGCGGGTACATGCTGGTCTACGGGGCTCGGCGTGGCTGTGATTGATCCGTTCATCACGAATGAATAGAATCGGGCACGGCCTCAGTTGCCGCGAGCAACGTCTCGCTCGGTAACGCACCCGCTGAACGAACCTCCTCAAGCGATGTCGTTAATTCGCCTTGCGCGGAAATCCTTTGGGCACCACGTCTAGACGTGGTGCTCCAGGGCTGGCAAATACGCTGCGAGCTTACTTTTTCTAGTGAAGTACGAGGGCAGCAGAGTCAGGGGGGAACGGCAATTAATCGAAGCCCGCGCCCAGGCTAAATGTAGCGTAAAGCTGATCTGGATTGCCTGACGAGGCGAAGAAATAATGCAAACGGCCGGCAACGATCACTGGGACGAGCTTGGTGGGGATCTCGATGCCAATTTCAGGCACGATAGCCGCGTACCAACTCTCTTTGGATTGCACCGATAGCCCCGTGTCGAAGCGCTCAAGGTAGCGTGTCGCGCCGAGGCCAGCGCCGATGTACGGAATGATTTGCTTACTAATGTCGAGCTTCTCGCCGGGCTTCGGCACGCGAGTCCGAATAGCGGGTCGATCTGCCAAGGCATGAGTGATCCGGGCCAAGATTTCGTTCGAGTTGATGTCGGTCTGTACCAGACCGGTCTGCGTCGAATCGTCGATGCCGATCGTACGCGATTTCTTGTCGCTAAACGTATGCCAAGCCACCAAGGCCCCAAGCGCAATGCGATCTTTCAGCCAGTAGCGGAGCTCCAGTGAGAAGCCTTGAATGCTGGTGCCGCTCATCATGCCGGCTTCAGAGCCAGCCGTAACCGGAACGCGAATCGGAATGACCAAGTCCCAAGTAATGCCGATCTGAGCCTTTCTGGGCTTCCTCCGCTCCTCTGGGGGTTCCTCGCTCATCGATGGGGGGGCCGGAGGCGGGCGGAGCGGCGCAGCGCCAACCTTCGCGGGAGGGGCAGCAGGCCGAAATACCGAAGGCGGGGGCGCCGCGTTCACTGCCGGTGCGGTGCCAGCAGTTGGCGGGCTACTCGGCGGCGGGTTATTGGGCGGCGGATTGTTCTGGGGTCCCGAGACAGGTGCCGAGGGCGGCGTTGCCGAGGGCGGAGTCGCCACGGGCGGCGTTGCCGAGGGCGGAGTCGCCACGGGCGGCGTTGCCGAGGGCGGCGTTGTGGCCTCGACAACGGGAGCGGCGGCCTGAGCCAACGCGTGGGGTGCGACTACCAAGACACTGCCGATTAGCAGACAGCTTCGACTCCAGGGCAATCGAGTCCAACGCGATCGAGGTGACGCGCGCTCCGAAAGGTTGATCGCATCCAGATCGCCAAATTCACGGCTCTTCACGGGTCCACCTCGAGGTAGGGCGACTGCAAAAAGGCTTGGCCTATCGCGGCTCGAACTCCGCTTGCGGAACCCCGGGTCGCGTTCGTGCCGAATACCTGCGGAACCGTCGCCAACCAGGCGCTCTCAACGTTACCGCGCAGGAAAGCCTGACCATCGATGAAGGTTACGAGTAGCGACCCGTAAGGCAAATTGTAGCCGTAGTTGCGTTCGGGATTCCAACATTCGGAGCCGAGCACGGGGTCACAAATTTCGTAGCCGCTGGCATAGAACCAATAGCTTCGAGCCACCGCGCTGGGGAGCACGATCAGATCGGGATCTTCATCAGCGTCTACTTCGACATAACCATTCAATACCATTTCGTCAGCCAAAGCATCGAAGATCTCTTTGTCGAGAGACGTATCGTGGCGCACGCACAGGTTGTCGTCGAAGCGAGGATCAAATTCTCCCCCAGCACCCCCGCCGCCCAGGTTACCCGAAGCGCCGCCTTGGGCTTCAATCTCGCCTGCGCTCAAACACAAGTCGCTCACTTCAGCTCCCAAAGTGAAGGTTCTCGCCTTGGCGTATTCGAAGTCGGAATCGAAGAGAGTCAAAATGGCGTTGGCCTCTTGGCTCGAGACGCCGCCCGAATTGCAGCCGAGCGCCCAAGCGGCCCACGTTACAATCAAGAAACACTGGAAAAGGCGCACTTCGGGGGACTCATAAGCGGGGGGGCTAACAGCGTCAATCGAGCCCAAAGACCAGCTCAGTCTGAAGCCAAAAAGCCCGACGAAACGACACGAAACGTCCCGGTCATCGACGACTTCGGCGCGGGAAAGTCGTATTTGGTTCGGCCCTGTCCTCTGGTATCTGCTTTCGAGCCATGCCGGACGCTGCCACGATCGACTACACAAAAACCGACGAAGCCCCCCTTCTCGCCACCTATTCTCTGCTGCCGATCCTCAAGGCCTTCGCCAAGCCGGCAGGCATCGAGTTCGAGTTGAAGGATATTTCGCTCGCAGGACGCCTCCTTTCGGCTTTCCCCGAACTGCTGAGGCCCGAGCAGCGCATCGCCGACGAACTCACCCTTTTAGGCGAGATGGCCAAACTGCCGAGCGCCAATATCGTCAAGCTGCCGAACATCAGTGCGTCAGTTCCCCAGCTCAAAGCGGCCATCTTGGAGCTGCAAAAGAAGGGCTACGCGCTGCCCGAGTATACCGAAGCGCCTCAAACCCCAGCAGAAAAAGACGCTAAGGCGCGCTACGACAAGATCAAAGGCAGCGCCGTCAATCCTGTGCTCCGCGAAGGCAACTCCGACCGCCGTGCACCTGGCGCCGTCAAAGATTATGCACGCAAGCACCCTCATTCCATGGGGGCCTGGAGTCGCGACTCCAAATCGCACGTCTCGACCATGAGCCAAGGTGACTTCTTTTCTAACGAGAAGTCGGCGACGATTGAAGCTCCTACCCAGGTCAAGATCGAGCTCCTCCTGACGGACGGCACCCTAGTCGTGCTCAAAGAGGGCCTCTCGCTCAGCGCTGGCGAGATTTTCGACGGCACGTTCTTGTCGAAGCGAGCCTTGGTGAAGTTCTTGGAAGAACAAGTCAAAGACGCCAAGGCCAAAGACGTTCTGTTCTCGATTCACCTCAAAGCAACGATGATGAAGGTCTCCGATCCGGTCATCTTTGGGCATGCAGTTCGGGTCTTCTTCCCTGCCCTATTCGAAAAATTCGCCACCACTTTGAAACAGGTGGGAGCAGACCCCAATAACGGTCTGGGGGATGTGCTCACGAAAATCGCCGCCTTGCCCGAGGCGGACAAGGCTCCCCTTCTCGAAGCCATCGAAGCCGCCTATGGCTCGGGCCCCAAGCTCGCCATGGTCGATTCGGATCGCGGCATCACCAACTTGCACGTCCCGAGTGACGTCATCGTCGACGCTTCGATGCCCGCCATGATTCGGACCAGCGGGCGCATGTGGAATCGACAGGGCAAGGCCGAAGATACCAAGGCCGTCATTCCCGACAGTTCGTATGCACCGGTCTACGAAGAGGTCATCGAGTTCTGCAAAGTGAACGGGGCCTTCGATCCGAAAACCATGGGCAGCGTGCCCAACGTGGGCCTGATGGCTCAAAAGGCCGAAGAGTACGGCTCGCACGACAAGACCTTCATCCTCGAAAAGGCCGGAAAAGTCCGCGTAATCGACGCAAACGGGCAACTTTTGATGGAGCACGAGGTGGAGGCGGGCGACATCTGGCGCGCCTGTCAAACCAAGGACGCGTCCATCCAAGATTGGGTCAAGTTGGCGGTCAACCGTGCGCGCCTGTCGCAGACACCGGCGATCTTTTGGCTCGACGAAAAGCGTGCTCACGACCGAGAACTGATCGCCAAAGTCAACAAGTATCTTGGTGGCTACGATACGAAGGGACTCGACATCACGATCCTCTCACCTCGAGCTGCTACGCGGAAAACGGTGGAGCGCCTCAAGGCTGGCCTTGATACAATCAGCGTCACCGGCAACGTACTCCGCGACTATCTGACGGACCTCTTCCCCATCCTCGAGGTCGGCACCAGCGCCAAGATGCTCTCGATCGTGCCGCTCATGAACGGCGGCGGCCTCTTCGAAACGGGCGCTGGCGGTTCGGCTCCCAAGCATGTGCAGCAGTTCGAGAAGGAGAACTATCTGCGCTGGGACTCGCTCGGTGAATTCTTGGCGCTGGGGGCTTCCTTCGAACACCTCGCGAACGTCACTGGCAACAAAAAGGCGCAAGTTTTGGCGGATACGCTCGACAAGGCGACCGGCAAGCTGCTCGACGAAAACAAGTCGCCGGCACGCCAAGTCGGAGAACTCGACAATCGCGGCAGCCATTTTTATATCGCGCTCTATTGGGCGGAGGCTCTAGCGGCTCAAACGGTAGATTCGAGCTTGCAGGCCAAGTTCGCACCTCTGGCTAAGGAACTGCGCGAGAAGGAGAGCACCATCGTCAGTGAGCTAAACGGCGTCCAAGGCCGAGCGGTGGATATTGGCGGTTACTACAAGCCCGATGACACCCTGGCGAGCCAGGCGATGCGCCCGAGCGCGACCTTCAATCGCATTATCGACTCGATATGACGCTTCCCTCACCCGCCCCCGAACCACTCCTCACCCCGATTTCGACGCCGTCTCGGCTTCGCCACGGGGACCAGGGAAGTTGGACCTTTGGGGCGGGGCTCGCCCGCGTCTTCAACGATCACGTACGACGCTCCATTCCGGGCTATGCAGACCTCCATGACCAGTGCTGCGCCCTAGTCGTCCCAGAACTCAAGGCGGGCGACCTTGCCTATGACCTGGGTTGCTCAACCGGCGAGCTGACGGCGCGCCTGGCTGCCCTAGCACCGGAGGCCCGGGTCATCGGCGTTGACGGCGAACCCGAGATGATAGCCGAGGCCAGGCGTCGCCAGGCTAGCGAGAGTTACCACTACGACGGTACCGCCCAGGGCGGCGAGAGCTATTGCTGCGCCAACCTCTCGCGCTTCGAGTTTGAGCCGGCGAGAGCCGCCGTACTCTTGTACGTGTTGCAATTTTTGCCCCTAACCGAACGCAAGGCGCTGCTCCGTCGGCTGGTTGCCGCGCTCGGGACGGGGGGTAGGCTGATCTTGGCCGAGAAAGTCCGTTATACCGATCCTCTCATGCAAGCTCGGCTCGACCGAGAGTATCGGGAGTTCAAGCTCGGGCAGGGCTTCACGCCGAACGAAATCGAAGCCAAGGCGCGGCAGCTCGAGGGGGTGCTGGTTCCGCTCAGCGCCCAAGAAAATGAAGCGCTCCTCCGCGAGGCTGGTTTCCGGGCCGTACGGCCTATCTTCCAAGCCTTGTGCTTTAGGGCCTGGCTGGCCGAAACTTGAGGCGATTTTCCGAGCATCTTTGACCCATGCTATGAGCTGCCGCATGCAGAACGGAAGGGCCTTGGCGTCTGCCTCACTGGGGTATGCCTCGCTGGCGGCCGCCGCCATCGTTCTCAGTTGGGCCCGCCCGAGCCATGCCACCGCCCCTGGCGGTGGCGACAGCACCTACGTCAACTATCCCGTTGCTCCAGCCGTCCGTCGCGACGGTTTTGCCATGGGCGTCACCACCGGCTTCGGCTGGACGGGCGTGACGGGCTTTCCCAATAAGGTCGCCTCTTTATCTGATCCTAGCGCTGAGGTGAGTGTTAGCGGCTTCGGCTCATCGTTCTCGCTTTGGCTCGGCGGAGCCCTCCGCGACTGGCTCAGCTTTGGCCTCGGCATCAGCTCTGGAGCGGCCATCGGCGGCGCGCAGCTCTCTTCCGTGCCCGCGGCCATCGTGCACGTCGAGGCCTTCCCGCTTTTTTTTCAAGGTGGGGCATTTCGAGATCTAGGGCTCTCCATCGAGGGCGGGGTCGGCACGGGCGTCATTCTCGAGCGCGATGCTCCGCAGAATGCTGAACCCTTGGCGGCGGGCGGCGCGATGTCTTTTTTAGGTGTGGCGGCCTTCTTTGAGCCCCTCAAGTTGTGGCACTTCTCGGCCGGACCGAGCCTTAGCTATTCGCACGCTTTCAGCCAGAGCCTGTCGTCTCACCAAGTTACGCTCGGCTTTCGCGTCGCGCTCTACGGGGTTCAGCCCCGGCCAGCCAAGAAGCATCCGCCGAGTCCGACCGCGCGCGCCTCCAGCTCAAGCTACTTCGAATAGCCCCCGTTCAGGCCTTGAGAACCGGACTAAGCCGACTCCCCGAACCGACCAAGAGGCGCTGCCCGCGCCACGACACTGTGCGCCTCAAGAGCGACGCGACCCAAATCGCAAAAAAGAGCATGTCGCGACAGAACCACGCGACGAACTTACGCGCTGTCAACCTCCCGCCTGCGCGAATCACGAGATAGCACTCAAAGCCCGCCCGGAGGCCCATCAAGCCGAGCGCGAGGCCCAGTTGAAGCGCGGAGCCACGCAGTGCCGCCAAAGCGAGGTACGGGGTCGGCTGAACAAGAAGCGTCATGACGAAGGCTACGGGTGCGATGGTCTTTTGCATCTGCCCCCAGCGCACATATCGGTTCCAAAATCCCCGAAAGCCCCGACCCACGCTCGAAACGGGCAAAAGATACGGGGAGAGCGCAATCGTCCCTCCCGCTTGCTTGGTGATGAGTTGCCCGAGGATGTGATCCTCAGCGAGTACGTCTCGCACGGCGGCGAACCCGCCCGCTCGGTTCAAAGTCTCGCGCTCGAGGAGCATCGACTTTCCGATCACGACCGGATGCTGAAAGAGACTCGTAAGCGCCACGGTGGGCACGACCCAAGTTGCAAGCTGGACCTGCTCGAGGTCGTCGGCAAAGGTCTCCGGCTTTGTGCTGCCCAAAAGACAGTGCACGAGCGCGGCTCCGCTTTCTACCTGTCGATCCTGGACCTCACTCAGATACGTCGGGCTCGGGCACACGTTTGAATCCGAAATCAGAAGGAACGGATAGCGAGCGTGCTGCTCGAGCTCACGCAGCAGGCGCACCTTGGGATTGAGTCCCTCTTTCACCTCACCGACGAGGACCTTGGTCTTCACCCGAGGGAACCGCGCACACACGGCTCGAGCCACGGCCAGGGCAGGGTCAAGCGGGTCTTCCGCGGCAAACAAAACCTCGAACTCCGGATGGTCCTGGCACAGCACCGCGATCAGGTTCTCTTCGAGACGACCGTCTACCCCCTTGAGCGGCTTGAGCACCGAGATGCCAGCTCGAGGCCCCGTCACAGCGCTCGGTTTTCGCCGCTGAGTCCAGAGCGCGACGGCGAAGGTGAAGCTCAAAATAGCCAACCCGCTCGCACCCAGAATCAACAACATTGCCGCGCTAGACGCCATATCGCTGGAGACTTCGTGAGCGGACAAAAACAGCCCCTCAGTAGCCATGGACCACTTCATAGTGATGCTGCCTCGTGTCAAGTGCCAAGTAGCTAATGTTACCGTGGGCGCACGCGCCACTATTCAAAAATAGTCGCGCTCCCGTAAAAGCCTTCGCCGCCTTGTGCGTGTGACCGGTCACCACGATATCCGCGGCTCGGTTGGCTCCGTTGGAGAGCGCCCAGCGGCGCACCGCACACGAGTCTGGCTTTTGACTCCTTCGGTGCTCCATCGAGGCGAACGAGGAGTAAGTGCGATGAAAACCACCGCGTCGTAACCAGCCACCGAGCCAAACACCGAACTCCGAGAGCGGACGAGCCCCCATGCACAGGCCGTCTCCTTGGTGACCATGGTTAAAGAGGAGGCGCAGGCCGTCGGCCTCAAGGAAGTACTCATCAGGAGCTCCCATAACTGGGCCCGCTACGAGATCATGGTTGCCGTGCACGTAGCGGTACTTCGAGCGCAAAAAACGGCGGTGAATCTCAGGATGAGCCGCTTGGGCTCGCAAGAGCTCGGCCTCCTGCATGCCTGGCTTGGGCGCGGTGAGTGTCTCCCAAATGTCACCGAGTAAGACGATGCGTTCGAAGTTCGATTCTAAGTAGCCGAGGAAACGTAAGAACTCGTTATCTTCGTGCTCAAAGGCGTCGGCTCTATCTCCAGCGCCGAGGTGAAGATCAGAGATGACCGCTATCAGCATGTCTCTGCCCTCCTTGAGAGTGCCGTGATGGCGAGCTCCGGGTAAAAAAAAGGCGGGCTACTTGCCCGCCTGACTTCGAATTCCCCGAGAGCGCCTCGTCGCGGCTCGTTCGGGCGGAAACGACCCGCCGCGCGCTGCTCTGTAAGTCGCTGCTTCATGGCTAGCAAAATGCGCCCCGTTTTTGACAAGGCGATGGCCCCAGCGTGCCAAGCTCGAAAACTTCTCCTGACGATTTCGCAGAAGAGCCGCTAACTCATCGGCCAAGACCTTGCGCCCTTCGCCTCCGACTGGGCGCGAGCCGCTACGACTTCGTCGCCTCGAGCCGTGCCTCGAGAGCCTCTCGTCCCAATACCTGTTCAATGATGCGGTAAAGTCCGAACTTCGGCATGCGCAAGTAGCCAGACCACGCCGCTCCCGCCAGCGTCCCGTCTTTCAGCATCTCCCAGAACCACTCGCCCGCATGAGCCGGATCCCCTTGGGTCACCGCAGCGCCCGAGTGAATGGCCCAACGCTTATTGTAGGTCTCGTGACTTCCCACAGGTGAGGACAAGATGAGCGGTAAGCCAAGCGCTGCATAAAAGGTGACCTCGCTCGGTTTGGTCCAAACTACGTCAGCGCTCATGAGTAGATCATCGAATTTCTGAAAGTACTCGCGGTGCGAAGTCGCCTCCAAAATCGCGACGCTGCCCGAGCCTAGCTCTTCGTCGAGGCCATTTTGGCGAATGACACTTCGAAAACACTCCGCCACTTCGCGACGAATACCCGCGACGAGGGTCAGCCGCAGTTTGCCACGCACCAGCCGCTTGCGGAGGCTGGGCAAGAAGCGAGCAACCAGTTCGGTCTGAGCCCCCGCGCCACCCACCGCAAACACGAGGTGCGGCACCGCGTCCCCGCCCTCGAGATCACCCAAGAAAGCTCCAACCTCTTCGCGCGACTCGCGCAGGAAGCGGCCCTTAGGGTCGAGTGCACCCAAGCGACGCTTCAAGTTTTGCTTGAGGAAGGTCGCGCTCGGCCCACCCACCAATTTGTGAGGCAGAGGAAAGCCACTCATGATGATGCGTTCGCTCGGCACACCGTAACTGCGAAGGCGCCGACGGACGCGATCGGTCGGCGCAAAGTAGGTGATCTTCGTGTTCTTGGCGTCTTCACTGGCCCAAACGCGGTTCACGTCGCTATCGGTCGCTATGCAATAGATGCTCTCTGCACCGTGAAACTCTGACAGCACGGCTGGCCCAAAGAAGGTTGTGATGAGCGTACGTTGATCGGATTTCAAACGCTGCGCCAAACCGCGCCCCATCCCTTTTTGGGCTGAACGCATGAGCGCTCGGGTAGCCAGCGTAGCCGGGCTCAAATCTCGCCGTGGGTAGAGGGGTTTGATGCTCGTTATGCCCTGTAAGATTTCGGCCAGCATGGGGCCGATGATGGGCGTGCGACCCGCGCGAGAGAGAAGCTCGTAAGCCACTCTCGCTTGCTCCCATAACTTTTGTTCCTCAGGGCTCGCCAAGGGCGGCGCATCGGCTACCAGAATAGGCTGCTCGCCTAGAAAATCGGACAGGCTGTACGCCGGACGCAAGTGCCCGTAGCCCATTTCGATGGCGACGAGATCGATGAGATCGAAAGGCATGAAGTGCCAGAACCATATCTCAGAAAGCCGGGCGACAAATGGTCCGAATGGACCGAGTGAAGCCGGCTCTCACACGCGCTTGAAGATCAATGTCGCGTTCGTGCCACCAAAACCGAACGAATTGTTCATCACTGTGTCAACTCGGACTTCTTGGGCGCGATGGGGCACGAGGTTCAGGCCTGTCGCTTCGTCGATGGGCGAATCCAGGTTGATGGTGGGCGGAAGCAGACTCGTGCGCATGGCCTGGATGCAGAACACGCTCTCGAGCGCCCCGGCCGCGCCGAGCAGATGCCCCGTCATGCTCTTGGTACTCGAAACAGCGAGGCTCGAGGTGGCGTGAGCGCCAAATACCGCACGCATAGCCAGAAGTTCGTTGATATCGCCGACGCCCGTCGAGGTGGCGTGAGCGTTGACGTAACCAATGGCCGTCGCATCGAGCCCGGCGTTGCGGAGCGCCATTTTCATCGAACGTTGCGCCCCCTCCCCTTCCGGAGCCGGAGAGGTCATATGGTACGCGTCTGCGGTTGTGCCGTAGCCCGCCACCTCAGCCAAGATGATCGCGCCGCGACGCTTGGCTGCTTCATACTCTTCCAGGATCACCATGGCTGCGCCCTCAGCGATCACGAAACCGTCGCGATCTTTGTCCCAAGGACGCGAGGCTTTTTCGGGGGCATCGTTGCGCGTCGAAAGGGCTCGCATCTGGGCAAAACCACCCACCCCGAGCCCCGTAACAGCAGCTTCGGTGCCGCCTGCTAAGCAGGCGTCAAGCTCACCCATGCGGATGGCACGCGTGGCTTCACCCAGGGCATGAGCTCCCGACGCGCAGGCGCTCGTCGTGGTAAAACTCGAACCCTTGTAGCCAAAGCGCATGCTGAGCTGGCCGGGCGCGAGGTTCGAGATCACTGCCGGAATGAAATAGGGCGAAATCTTGCGCGAGCCCCTCTCGGCCAGAGTTTTGCCCATCTGTTCGAGCAGCGGCAGGCCACCGAGGCCTACACCGATAATTGTACCGACTCGCTCGGCTTGTTCGGGGGTCGGGGCGAAGTTCGCGCTCTTCACCGCTTCATCCGCCGCAGCGATCGCAAAGTGGATGAACGTATCCATCTCCTTGATGCGCTTCTTCTCAATGAACTGAATCGGGTCGAAACCTTTGACTTCACCCGCGAACTGGACGGCGAAATCGGTCGCATCGAAGTGAGTAATGGGAGCAATCCCACTTTGGCCTTGGACTAGGGCCGACCAACTCGACTGCACGTCAAGCCCTAGCGGGGACACGGCTCCGATACCCGTAACAACCACTCTTCGCATTCGATAACTCCTGATTTCCGCAGAGAAGGCTCCTCGGGGAGCGCCCTGGCGGCGGCCGGGTGTAGCAGGCGAGGCCGAGCATTAGAAGCGCTCAGCCTGCTCTAGCGGGTCCGTTATGATTCGAACGGAAGAGAGCCTTTTCCGGGTGAAGGGGCTGTTCCACTCCCAGCGTACTCCGTTGAGGCGGTTCGTTACCCTTCGAGTACCCGCCAAGACTCACCCAGGACTCGCCCAGTGCCAGCCGACTCCCCCTGCGAGCCCTTATGAAACTTGCTCCAAGGGAAGAAACTTTGGTAGTCACGATAGTTGGTTCGCGAACCCACTGGTTCTCCCGACATGAGCCTTCCTCCCCCCACCTCGAGTAGTGAGCCGCCGTCGCTCAAGGGCTACTCCCTTTTACCGGACGCCCCGGCCGAGGACGTGATTGGCGGGCGCTTTGAGGTCCGTGGTTTAGTGGGCAGGGGTGGCACAGCCGACGTCTACCTGACGCGAGATCGAACGACTTCGGAACATGTCGTGGTGAAGCGACTCCGGCCTGAGATAGCCAAGAACCCGGAGCTGCATCAACGCTTCTTGATGGAGGCCGAGGCGCTGAGACTGGTTGATCACCCGGCGGTGATCCGAATTCTCGCTATCGAACACCCCGAAGGCGAGCCCCCCTATCTGGTGCTCGAGCCGCTACGGGGCGAATCCCTCGGCGACCACCTGAAACGCGAAGGGCTCATCGATCCCGAGCTCGCCGTGCGGCTCTTGCGCGAGGTGACGACGGCCGTCGAAGGTGTGCACGCCGCAGGTATCGTCCACAGAGACCTCAAGCCCGACAACATCTTCCTGGTCGGACCCGTCGGTGATCCGAGCCACGTCAAAGTTCTCGACTTCGGCATGGCTCGTTTGAGCAGCGAAGAACACAACGAGAGCTCGATGAGCATCCTCGGCACGGTCCAATACATGGCGCCGGAGCAGATTTTGGTCGAACCCGTCGACGAACGCACCGATGTTTACGCGCTCGGGGTCATCTTGTTTCGGATGATTACCGGGCAGCTCCCTTTCGATACCCCAGACACGAAAGACCTAGTGCGCCATCAGCTATTTAGCCCGGTCCCTCCCGCGACCTGGTTAGTGGACGAGCTCCTGCCGGGGCTCGAAGCCGTGATCTATCGAGCCACGCGGAAAAATCCCGAAGCTCGCTATGCGGATATGAAGAGCTTCGGCGCTGCGCTCGATGCCGTGCTCGGTCTTGCTGAAACAGAAGCCCTACGAGCCGCAGAGCTCGACCCTGACGACGTGTACAGGCCCAAATCCGAAAAAGGCGCCCATGCCGCGGAGGTGCTGGGTCGGGCATTTCATCGTGCGCCACGAGCCGATAGCTCGCGCTAGGGGTTCGGCCCGCGATCCTGTTTGCTTTCGGATCCTGCTTGTCTTGTAGAAACCTCTCTCTAACCCCAGCGAGGCCACTGTCATGTCCATTTTACAGCTAACTCAATCTAACCATAAAATCATCACTCTTGGAGCCATCTCCGTCGCGGCCAGCCTGGCCTGGGCCTGCGGCCAAAAACCGGCCGAAGCTCCGCCTGCCGAGCCCGCGGCCGCGGAAGGCGCTGAGCCGAGCGCGGCGGACGAAACGCCTCCAGCGGCGGCAGCCAAGCGCAAAGCCTTCGCCGCCATGGATAAGGCCGAACGCATCGGTTACATGAAGGACACCGTCACCCCAACGATGAAGGCGCTGTGGGCCGAAGCTGGTGCCAAGACGGACGACTTTGGCTGCAAAACCTGTCACGGCGCGGGCGCTCAAAACGGCAGCTTCAAAATGCCGAATGAAGGCTTGCCCAAACTCGACGTCTCCGACGGTCTGGCCGACGAAAAGAAAGAGCACCCCGAAGCCGTCAAGTTCATGATGGAGAAAGTGGTGCCGCAAATGGCCGCCCTCCTGGATGAGGAGCCGTACAACCCCGAGACCCACCAGGGTTTCGGCTGCCTTGAATGCCACACCGTGGCAAGCAAATAGGTGATGCCCCAGCGGCCAGCGAGGAATCGTTGGCCGCTGCCTCGAATCGGCTCAACTCGTTCTTGTCGAGTTCGGGCGCTCGACTCACGTAAGGACGAATAACAATGCCGCCTGAATCCGCTCAGTTTGAAAGGCATTGCGAGTTCTCGAAACAAGTTTCGGCCGAAGGGACCCACTAAGTGACCCATAGACACTTATGGCGTGGGGCGCCCTGCGTCCGACAGGCTTGCCATCAACCAACTGGGGTCGCATGACCCGAGGTGGTCATTCGCGCTCTCCCGCAAGTGTCATGTTGCCCTGGAGATAAACCTGATCTAGGCGGCCTTCCCGTTCAAGTTCTCGAGGAGTGAAGATGAAACGCAATAAGATTGGTCTCATTGGTGCAGGCAACATCGGCGGAGAATTGGCAAACCTAGCCATGACTCAAGAGCTAGGCGATGTCGTCTTGTTCGATATCCCAGCCAAGGAAGACTTTGCCAAAGGTAAGGCGCTCGATCTCGAGCAAGCTAGCACCGTGTTCGGCGCCGATTCATCCGTCACGGGCACCTCGAAGTGGGAAGACCTCGCGGGCGCCGATGTGTTGATCGTTACAGCCGGCGTGCCTCGCAAACCTGGCCAAAGCCGCGACGACCTGGTCGGTATCAACCTACCCATCATCCGCAACGTAGCCGAGAACGCCAAGAAGTTCTGCCCGAACGCCTTCTCCATCATCATCTCGAACCCGCTCGATGCGATGGTTTATGAGTATCAGCGCGTCACTGGCTTTTCGAAGTCGATGGTCGCGGGCATGGCCGGCGTGCTCGACAGCGCTCGTTTCTCGCTCTTCCTCGCGCGCGCTGCAGGCGTCAGCGTAAAAGACCTGCGCACAATGGTGCTCGGTGGCCACGGCGACGACATGGTGCCCGTGCTCTCGAACTGCACCGTCGATGGCGTGCCCGTCACGCAGTTCGTCGACAAAGCCAAGCTCGACGCCATCGTAGCTCGCACTCGCGCGGGCGGCGGCGAAATCGTGAAACTTATGGGCACCAGCGCCTACTACGCACCCGCCGTCAGCGCGATTGCGATGGCCAAGGCCTACTTGAACGACGAGAAGCGCCTCTTGCCCGCCGCGGCTTACCTCGACGGTCAATACGGCTACTCGGGCTTCTTCATGGGCGTGCCTACGATCATCGGCGGCTCCGGCATCGAGAAAATCATCGAGGTCGAGTTAACAGCAGACGAAAAGGCGATGCTCAAGAAGAGCGTCGACAGCGTTCAGAGCGTGGTTGACGTCGTAAAGAAGTCGACCTGAACCGACACGCGAATCAACCACTCACCGGATCAATAGGATGAACATCCACGAATACCAGGGTAAGCAAATCTTCGCGCGCTACGGCATCCCCATCTCCAAGGGTTACCCAGCGTTTACGGTCGAGGAAGCAGAAGCGGCCGCCAAGAAGCTGATCGCCGAAACGGGCAGCGAGGTCGTCGTCATTAAGGCGCAAATTCACGCCGGCGGGCGCGGCAAGGGCGGAGGCGTCAAGGTCGCCAAGGGCCTGGCCGCTGCCAAAGAGCACGCCAGCAAGATCCTAGGCATGCAGCTCGTTACGCACCAAACGACCGCGGCCGGGCAGAAAGTACGCCGCCTCTACGTCGAGCAAGGCCAAGACATCAAGCGCGAACTCTACCTAGGTATGGTAGTAGATCGTGAGAAGCGTCGTGTAGCCGTGATGGCTTCGACGGAAGGCGGAGTCGAAATCGAGCATGTAGCCGAGACCTCGCCCGAGAAGATTATCACCGAACACATCGATCCCTTACTCGGTATGGCCGCCTTCCAGGCCCGAAAGATCGCCTACGCGCTCAAAATCGGGGAAGGCTCTCCTGATCCGAAGAAGTCCGTCGCGCAGTTCGTCAAGACGCTTATGGCGCTGGGTGAGTTGTTCGTGAAAGAGGATTGCTCGTTGTGCGAGGTTAATCCGCTCATTGTCACCAGCACCGGCGACATCGTAGCGCTCGACGCCAAGCTGAACCTCGACGAAAACGCTGAAGCGCGTCACCCCGAGTGGGCGGCTCTCCGCGACGTCGACGAGGAAGATCCGGTCGAACTCGAAGCCAAGAAGACTGGCCTTTCTTATGTGTCACTCGAGGGCAACATCGGCTGCCTCGTCAATGGCGCCGGACTTGCCATGAGCACGATGGACATCATCAAGCACTATGGTGGCGAACCGGCGAACTTCCTCGATGTGGGCGGCGGCGCCAACAAAGAGCAGGTCACCAAGGCCTTCAAGATGATTCTTTCCTCAGACAAGGTGAAGGGCATCTTCGTCAATATCTTCGGTGGCATCATGAAATGCGACATCATCGCGGAGGGCGTGGTTTCGGCTACCAAAGAACTCGGCCTCAAGGTGCCGCTCGTAGTGCGCCTCGAAGGCACCAACGTGGAAGAAGGAAAGAAGATCCTGCAAAGCAGCGGCCTCGCCATTCAGGCGGCTGACAACATGGGCGATGGGGCCCGCAAGATCGTGGCTTTGGTGAAAGGCGCTTCCTAAGGAAGCGAAGAAGAAACGAACATGTCCGTACTCGTTGGCAAAGAAACCAAAGTCGTCTTTCAAGGCATCACAGGCTCGGCTGGGTCCTTTCACGCCGCTCAATGCATCGCCTATGGAACTGACGTCGTAGCTGGCGTCACGCCCAATCGCGGTGGCGAAACCTTCGAGGCCAAGGGGCCCACAGGGCAAGCCGTCAAACTCCCAGTTTATGACACGGTGGCTGAAGCCGTGAAGCTCGCTGGTGCGAACACGAGCTGCATCTTCGTGCCGCCCCTGGGCGCGGCCGATGCTATCCTCGAGTCCCTCGACGCGGGATGTAACTTGGTGGTGTGCATCACCGAAGGTATCCCAGTGATGGATATGATCCGGGTGCGGAGGGCTCTCGAATCGTCCAAGGCTCGCTTAATCGGCCCGAATTGCCCCGGTATCATCACCCCGGGCTCGTGCAAAATCGGCATCATGCCTGGGCACATCCATCGCCCGGGCAAGATCGGCGTCGTCTCCAAGAGCGGCACGCTCACCTACGAAGCGGTGGGTCAGCTCACGGCGCTCGGTCTCGGTCAATCGACCTGCATCGGTATCGGTGGCGATCCGGTGGGCGGCCTCGACTTCATCGACTGCCTCAAGCTCTTCAACGAAGATGAAGGCACCGAAGCTGTGATCATGATGGGCGAAATCGGTGGCAACGCCGAAATCGACGCAGCCCATTGGATAAAGGCCAACATGAAGAAGCCCGTGGCCGGCTTCATCGCAGGTGGCACCGCTCCTGCTGGCAAACGCATGGGGCATGCCGGAGCCATCATCAGCGGCGGCAAGGGCACCGCTGCCGAGAAGATTGCAGCTTTGCAGGCAGCCGGCGTGAAGGTCGCTCCCACACCGGCCGAACTCGGCGTGACGTTGAAGAGCCTGCTCTGAGAGCGCGTTCGTCAGCTAACGAGCCGAAGGCAAAATAGGACAAAGCGGGCCCCTCTCGAAAGAGGGCGCCCGCTTTACTTTTAGGGGCTGCCGCCGGCGCCCGCCGCTCACACCAAGAGCCGAGCAAAGCTCACAAGATTGAGCCTTCGCACGAGGTGGGCAAGAGCGTTTGACAATCCATAACCGCGATGTCGCTCATGCATTGATCGTAGTTGGGAAGCACGGCCGTATAGCCAGAGCAAGGCAAGGCGAGCTGATAACGGTTAACGCACGCCTCGATGCTGGTCTCGCTGCCGCAAAAGAATGAGTTCTCACAAATCGCTCCGTAACGGGCCTGACACGCCTGCATGGGCAAGGTGCGATCCGCTATCGCTACAGGTTGGCACTCGCTCACTTCCTCGAAGCAGTTGCCTTCCTTGCGGGCGGCGGCGAGCTTTTTCTCACACTCCTCGATGGGAGCGTCCTGGCGGCAACCGATGTAACCAACACTCAGCTCACACTCAGCCTGGCCGTTGACGTTGCAGGTCGTTGCCCACTTGCAATAGGCCACTTTCCAGGAGCTGCACGTCCCGGGTTCGACGTCTGGATCGGAATCGTCGGAGCCTCCACCGCTCCCGGTCTCGTCCTCGTCAGCCGCTGCGCCATCGCCATCTGCCGATGCGCCCGCGCTGCCATCTGCCTCATCATCGTCGGAGCTGCAATTAGTTCGGCACGGTGGCGGCTTACCGAGACACGCTGCGGCCAGTCCCCCCGAGAGACTCAGCAAGATGAGCCACGGCACGCCGCGCCAAGGGGCCGATGAGCGCCTTCGAACGTTTCGTCGAGCTACCAGAATCTGCCTAGGAGACACCTTGTCGCTTTCTATAGTCGACGCCGGGGGCGAGGGGCGAGTTTTCCGGAGGCCGAGACCCGGGTGAGGGGCGACTAGGAAAGCTTCCTACAATGTGGCATACCGCGCGCGAATCGAGCTAGCCATGAGCGAACGCACCTTAGCCATTATCAAGCCCGACGTGGTCGCCCGTGGACGACAGGGCCAAGTCGTCGACCGTATCCTCTCCGAGGGTTTCCGTATCCTCGGAATGAAGCAAATCAGCCTCAGCCGAAAAGGAGCCGAGGGTTTTTATGCTGTGCACCGCGGCCGTCCTTTCTTCGACGAGCTCTGCGAGTTCATGTCGGGTGGGCCCGTTGTGGTGCTGGCTCTCGAGCGCGAAAGTGCCGTCACGAAGTGGCGCGAGGTGATTGGCGCGACCAACCCAGCCAACGCGGCCCCCGGTACCATCCGCAAGGATCACGGGACGAGCGTATGTGAGAACGCCGTGCACGGCTCCGACTCCACCGACAACGGGCGCCTGGAGTGCGCCTACTTTTTCTCCAATCTCGAACTCCTCGAGTTTGGTCTATAACCGGGACACGTAAATGGGGGCCCTTCAACCGGGCCTATGAAATAGCCGTGACAACAGGTGCTTTGCGCGAAACCCTCGTCGCTCTGGGGAATCTCGAGCATCTGTTGAAGTCCCCTCTCATCGGGGAACGAGGGCTCATGCCTATCCTGGAGGAGATCCGCGAAACCGGAGCCCGCTCGAGAGACGAAGCGAAAGTTGCCCTGGAGGGGGTAGCCGCAGAATCCCCGGTCATCCTGGCATTTCTTAGTGATGTTGATCGCCATTTCGATGCCTTGAGCGATCTGCTCGCGGTCAGTCGGGGGGGGCTCGGAGCCCGCAACCGCCTTCTGCTTGAGCGAGGCATCTCCGGCCTAACCCGTTCGACCGCGGCCCTGCTCTTTCATCTCCGACTGCTGAGCGGAAGCAAGGTTGAGTCTCTTTTACCGCTCGAGATCGCTGAGGTCTTTAGTCTTGGTAGTAGCGGCGGCCAACTCGAAAGAAGATTTGTCACGGGCACGTTGCTCATCGACGATCCTACGTTTGCCTGGCCCATCTCCATCGAAGCTCTACGGGGCGCGGTCGCGGGTCTGGTGGCGTTTTTGGGCTTCGACGCGCCCGCCTTGGAGCTGAAGACCCAAGCGCAGGGAGCGACCCTGTCTTTAAGGCCCGAGAGTGTGAGCGGTGCGCGTCGCGTCTATCCAATTCAACTTGAGCGGACAGCGCCCCTCGACTCGACTCCCAGCGTGGTTCGCGCCGTCCTCAGCCGCTATTCCATACAGCTCAACGATGGACTGACGGAGCTCAATTTCGTTTATTCTCCTAGCTGATTTGAGCCAACTCCACCCTGGGGCTGGGCCTGCTTGGCGACCGTTCGAGGCTCGGCTAGACGGAGACATGGATCTCCAAAACCTCGAGTCCCTCATTGACGCCGCGTACCAAGATCGAGGCCTGCTCGAATCTGGACCGCACCGAGAGGCTGTGCTCGAGACGATCCGGCGTCTTGATCAGGGCCTCTTGCGCGTAGCGAGCAAGGATGACTCGGGCCAATGGATCACTCACGCCTGGATCAAACAAGCTGTGCTCCTGTACTTCGGCGTACAGAAGATGAGCGTTATGGAAGTGGGACCTTTTGAATTTTACGACAAGGTTCCGCTGAAGAAGGGCTTGGAAAAGGCGGGCGTGCGCGTCGTTCCGCCGGGCACCGTTCGCTACGGCGCGCATGTGGAACCCGGGGCCGTGATCATGCCCGGCTACGTCAACATCGGCGCCTACGTCGGCAGCGGTACCATGGTCGATACTTGGGCAACTGTCGGTTCCTGCGCGCAAGTGGGAAAGAATTGTCACCTCTCAGGCGGAGTGGGTCTCGGGGGTGTGCTCGAGCCCCCCGGAGCGCAGCCTGTAATCGTTGAAGATGGCTGCTTCATCGGTAGTCGCGCCATCATCGTCGAAGGGGTTCACGTTGAAGCCGAGGCCGTCGTTGGCGCCGGGGTCGCGCTCACGGCCTCTACCCCCATTGTTGACGTCACCGGCTCAGAACCGAAAGAATTTCGCGGACGCGTCCCGGCCCGAAGTGTGGTCATCCCGGGCATGCGCCCCAAGAGCTTCCCCGCCGGACAATACAACGTGCCCATCGCTCTCATCATCGGCACACGTAAAGCCAGCACCGACAAGAAGACCAGCCTCAATGAGGCCCTACGCGACTTCGGCGTTTCGGTCTGACAATGGTCGGGCAGCCCCCTCGCCGACTCGCCACCTGGCTCACTAGCTTTGCGCTCCTGGCTTGCACCATCGGATGCGAAAATAGGGAACCTCCGCGAGAAGACGAGCCGGCTCGCGTCATCATCGCACCTCGAGCTCCCGAGAAACCGCTCGAGGGCGAACTCTTGCTTCGGGCCGTGCTCAGCCTGAAAAAGCAACTGGGCGCAGAGCTAGCCCTGCTCGAACTCCAAGCCGTTCCCTTTGGGGTTTCGATTCAACTCGCCAAGGGTGGCAAGGTCGTTGAGTACACCTACGAAGAGTCACGCAGCCGTTCCGAGCCGGGCAAGGTGTTCGGTCCGTTTGAAGCAGGCCTCTTGGGGCAAGGCGAACTCGAACGAAACTTGTTTCCACTCGGCGAACTGGACGTCCACGGCATCGGGAAGGCTTTTGACGTCGCGCGCCGCTCGGTTGACCCTGACGACGGGGTGGTGGAACGGCTCCTAGTGCGGCGTTTTTTTCCGTTCGGAGAAGGGGTGCGCGCGCGCATCTACGTCTATAGCCCGCGCATGCCCGGCTCCATCGATACCAATCCCAACGGCATTCCCTTGAAACGTTAGGCCAAACTTCGGGCATCGGCCGGTCGCACAGTCGAATCAGCCCAGTACTTCTCGCGACACCCGGAGGAGTCAGTTTTTCCAAAACGTTGCGCGCAACTTCGAGCGCGATGCGGCCCGCAAGTTCAAGTATGCTCCAGCACGTGACGACCGAGGACAGCGTTCGGCTAGCGATTGCCCATTTCAATGAGGCCAACAGTCGGGACCCAAATAAGGTTCTAGCTCAAGGAGCCAAGCGCCCACGAGAGCTGCTCTACGCCGAGCGCCTCGAAGCGTGGATCTACAAGTTGAACCCAGCACCCTCGCTTGCTTTGCGCCTAGCCGCTCGCTCTCAACACCTGTGCCGCTTCGAGAAGCCCCGTTCGAGCTACCCCGAGGGACGAATCGCCTATTTGAAGTGGCGCAAAGAACTCGCGCATTTCCACGCCGAGCGCGCCGCGAGCATCATGGAATTAGCGGGTATCGACGAAGAGGTACGATTTCAAGTTCGCTCCATTCAGCTCAAGCAAGAGCTGAAGCGCAATCACGACAGCCAGACCATGGAAGACGCCCTGTGCTTATCTTTTCTCGAGTTCGAGTTAGAAGAATTTGCCGAGCGCTACAACGACGAGAAAGTCATCGACATCCTGCAGAAGTCGTGGCGAAAAATGAGCGAAAAAGCCCATGGTATGGCGCTTGTTTTGCCTTTCGAGGGTCGGGCGCTCGATCTCGTTCGGCGCGCCACGAGCGATGAAACGAGTTAGCGGCATGAGCGCCATCACCGTCGCGGGACTCTACATCTATCCAGTCAAGGGCTGCCGAGGCATTGCTCTCCAGCGCTCCGATGTCACACGCGCTGGGTTTGCCTTGGATCGTCGTTGGATGGTCGTTGGCGAAGATGGAAAGTTCCTGAGTCAACGCTCTCATCCGCGCCTCTGCTTGATTCAAAGCCGCATCGAGAGCGGGCGTTTTTTGCTTACCCGTTCCGGCGGCGAGGGCGCCCAAGAACTGCAGTTGCCTTTCGCTTGGACGGAAGGCCCAGAGGCAGCGGTGCAAGTCTGGCGAGATCCGGTGTGCGGCATCGCCTTCGAGCCCGGAAGCCAGTTTTTCTCTGAATTTCTGGGAGAAAAAGCGACTCTCGTCTACATGCCCGACAAGAGCCTTCGTGGCACGAATCCGCAGCACTCTTCGCCAGGCGACGTAGTCAGTTTTGCCGACGCTTACCCGCTTTTGGCCGTAAGCCTCGCGTCCTTGGACGAACTGAATCAGCGCCTGCCGGAAGCCTCGGAAGCTTTGCCCATGGAGCGCTTCCGACCGAACCTCGTGCTCCAAGGTACAACGCCGTTCGAAGAAGACGTCTTTGCGTCGGCAAGAGTGGATAACGTAACGTTCCGACGCGCTCGCTTGTGTGAGCGCTGCGTAGTCACCACCATCGATCAAGACACAGCCCTGGCTGGCCGCGAACCGCTACGCACGCTAGCCCGATTTCGCAAGTGGGATGGCGCGGTCTGGTTCGGCTCCAATTGGATCCCGGATGGCGAGGGTCAGCTCGAAGTGGGGTCCACGCTCGAGGTCCTGGAACGAGCTCCTGCCCGCACAGACGAGCCGTGACAGTCAGGCCACGGGGATCACCAGCGTAGCGAGTAGCCAGCGCGGCGCATTGCCCGACGGCGCGAGTATCCAGCGTTGCAATATCGCCGCCTGAACTTTCCAGCCTCCAAATCGCTCGAAACCCTCAAAAAGGAGGGGCTTGCCCCCTGTCGCCCAGACGGGCCCCGAGCTGTGCTAAACTGCCGCTGCTTTCCTTTTCTGCCGTTGCCATGAGTATCCTATCCCGAACTTGGTCTTGGTTGAGCGCCTTCGGCATTCTTGTTTCGAGCTCTACCAGTTTCGCACAAGGGGCAAACTCGGCCGCCGCCGCCGAAGCCCTGTTCAACGAAGCGCGCAGTTTGGTAGCGGCACGCGACTTTGCTCGTGCTTGCCCCAAGTTCGCGGAGAGCCAGCGCTTAGACCCCGGCACCGGCACCTTAATGAACTTAGCGGATTGTTATGAGAAGGGCGGCCTCCTAGCCTCAGCGTGGACCACCTGGATCGAGGCTGCGAGAAGCGCCAAGTCCACCGCGCAAAATGATCGAGAGAGCCACGCACGGAAGGCTGCGGCGGCGCTCGAACCACGACTCGCTCACCTGTCCCTTCAGGTGCCTGCAGACCACCCCGAGGGCATGACCCTGAAGCGCAACGGCGTGGAGCTCGCGCCCGCCACTTGGGGAAGCCCACTTCCCGTCGACAAGGGCCGATATCGCATCGAAGCCTCTGCCACTGGTTTTCGCTCAAGCGTCGTTGAGGCGGTGGTCGAAGATGGTCAGACCCACAACTTGATAGTGCCTCGGCTCGTCCCGCTCGGTGCGGCAGGGACAGCATCGGAGCCGCTGAAGCCGAACGAAGCCGTAAAGCCTGAACCTGCGCCGAAACCCCCTGCGTCTTCCCCTCCAGGCCGTACGCAGCGAACCCTGGGCTACGTCGGCCTCGGGCTCGGCGGCGTGGGGCTCGGCGTAGGCGGGGTGCTCGGCATCCTGGCTATGGCCAAGAATGACGAGTCCAAAGAGCATTGCGATCCCCAAGACTCGACCTCTTGTTCAAGTACCGGCGTGGATCTCAGAAATCAGGCCCTCACCTTCGGTGACGTCTCGACCGTGGCCTTCGCCGTGGGCGGGGCGCTCGTCGCAGGAGGTTTGATCCTAGTTCTTTCAGCACCCAAAGCTCGTTCCGAGGTCGCTATCCTGCCTACGCCATTCGGTTGCACCCTCAGCTACGGAGCCGAATTCTAATGAACCTCCCCTCTCGATTCGCGCAGCGGGCCGCGCTCTACATTGTGGCTACTTTGAGCCTATGGGGCTGCAATGCTCTGATTGGCATCGAAAAAGCCCACGAAGATAGCGCCGATGGTGGAGACGACGACAAGCCCAGCGAGGCTTGCGAGGTAGACATCGATGAGGATTTCGTGCGCGGATGCATCTACCGCCTCGGTTGTGACCCACTGGAGCCCATCTTCAACCTTTCAGGTTGTTTGACCTACAAACTGCAAGGGGTCTTGCCTGGCGAACGCGCCACCTTGAACGCAGAAAGTTGTCGAACGATCGAGGAAGCGTTGGGCCGACGCTACGAGCCAAACAGCGTCTGTGCCTCGTCCGACGAATGGAGCTGCTCGGCCGACGGCAACGTGGCTACCTATTGCGGCACGGACCGAACGCCTTACTCGGCAGATTGTACCGTGGTCGGTTCAGAATGCGCGGTGCCCGTCTCGGCTCGCGCAACAGCACAACCCTGTGGCTTCCCCGAGGTCACCACCTGCGGCGAAGGCGAAACAGTCCAAACCACCTGTGATGGGACGCAGCTTCGCGGTTGTGACCAAGGCGCACCGGTCGGCTTCGATTGCGCAGCGCTGCAGCTCAAATGCTTTGATACAAGCGAGGGCGCGGTATGCGCACCGAACGGAGCGAGTTGCGATCCCGATACGTCTTTCGCCTGCACCGGGGACGACATCCGCTCCTGCAGTAGCGTCGGCATATCGAGTATCTTCGAGTGCCATAAGGGCACCGAGTGCGACGATTCTACACCGGAAGCGATTGGCTGTTATGTGCCCGGCTGCACGCCTGCAGAACCTTGCGTTGAACGCTGCGACGGAGCGGATGCGCATTTTTGTATCGCTGATGTCGCTGTCAAACGGGATTGCACGGATTACGGCTTCGACAAATGCGTCGAGAGCACGCTCTCGACTGGCGTACCCGTCGCACGCTGCATGATGAATGACGGAGAAGCGCCGCCCGGAACCTCTGCCGATTGGGAGGCCCCGCCGAATCCGGGCTCGGGCGGTGGCGATCCTGGCACGGGCGGTGGCAGCTCAGATGACTACTGCACGCCTCTCGACAACCCTCTGGGCTGCGCGAGCGCTGAACTCTGTGTCGCGTCCAACTACAGTTGCTTCTTCCGCGTGAACAACGGAGACGAGATCCCCTTTAGCTGCGACGCAGAAGACGGCGGACTTTCGATTCTTGAGGAAGCCTGCGGCAGCTAGTTGGCTAGAGCCGGGAGCTGCCTCATTCGCTCGCGCGGCATCGCAACAAGGTGTGCCCCCAGCCGATGGGTTCAACTCGCACTTCAATCTCAAACCCGGCTTCGAAGATTAGCCGCTCCAAATCCTCCGCGTGATACATGCGACCCTTACCGTTCGCGACGCAGGTAAAATAAAGGCTCGTCGCCTGTAGCGCGACCCGCGCCGCCCCGCTCTTTTGTCGATCGATGAGCGTTTCAAGAATCCAGAGTTCGCCGCCCGGGGCGAGGGCGCGCCGCGCTTGACCAAGGATATTTTTGATTTCGGTTTCGCTAAAGCAACAGAGGAACTGGCCCATCCAAATGAGGTCCCGTCCACTCGGCAATTCAGCGTCTTTCGCCAATACATCAGTTGGCACAAGTTGTATCCGCTCCAGGGCACCCGTTTCGCCCAGGTGCTTGCGTGCGAGCGCAATCTGGCCCGGTAAGTCAGCGATCGTGACGGAGAGTTCGGGTAGCGATTGGCTCAACACCAACGCAAAGCGCCCAGTGTTGCCGCCCACATCGAGCAAAGTTTTCGCGCCCTTTATACGCAAGTGCTCAACGATGGTCGGGAACGCCGCATCCGAATAGAAATGATCGAAAGCGAGCCAACTCTCTTGAGCGTCGGGCTTGAGCTCCGATAAGCCTTGATACACGTCCGGGAAATCACCGAGCTCGGAAAGGCCACTCGGCGCCGCTGTATCGAGCGCTCGTTCGAGGTGAGCCGCCGGCCGATAACAGACGTCGGCGACGAAATTGAGGTTGGCCAACGTCAGCGGGTCCTTCTCGAGCAAAAGACCGAGCCGCGTAGGAAAGAAGCGGCCGTCGCGTGTCTCGACGAGCTCGGCCGCCTCGGCCGCGTCCAAAAGCACCCGTGTACCGTAGCGAGATAATCCGGTGCGACTCTCGAGTTCGCCCAACGTAAGGCCAGCAAAGGCCGTGCGGGCGAGCTCCCTCAAGACCCCTCGCCGCTTGAGCAAGACGGCAGCTTGAAACAGCAGGGGCCCAAAAACGAGCCGCTGCAGCGCTCGCATGGCCAAATCGTGGGGGCTTTCGCTAGGCTTTCTGTTCACGAGAAGGCCCATCATCGATCAAACGGCGAGGCGAGAACAGCCAAGCCATGATATGTGGCCCGCGGAATCGACCATGCGGTACAAAAACGCCCTCCTCCCCACCCAAAAAGAGGCCCCGGCCGACGCCATCAGCAAGAGCCACATCTTGCTCCAGCGGGGCGGATACATTCGCCGCGTCGGTGCCGGCATCTATTCCTTTCTGCCGCTCGGCCTCCGCGTGCTCCGCAAGGTAGAGGCCATCATCCGAGAGGAGATGGCCGGTGCGGGCGCCCTCGAGCTTCTCCTACCTGCGCTCTTGCCTGCCGAATACCTCAAAGAGACCGGCCGTTGGGATGGCTTCGGCGACACTCTATTCCGACTCGCCGATCGCAAGGGTGGAGATTACCACCTCGGGCCCACCCACGAAGAGATTATCACCGATCTCGCGCGGCGAGAGATTCAGTCTTACCGGGACATGCCCAAGAATCTCTATCAGATTCAGACCAAGTTTCGTGACGAACCGCGCCCGCGTGGAGGACTCCTCCGCTGCCGTGAGTTCTTGATGAAAGATGCCTATTCGTTCGACGTGGATTTCGAGCGCGCTCAAGAATCGTATGAGAAGATGCGCGTGGCCTATCGGGCCGTCTTTGATCGCCTGGGGCTCGACTACCGTATGGTCGGTGCGGACTCTGGCGCCATGGGAGGCAATCAGAGCGCCGAGTTCCAAGTTCTGGTGCAAAGTGGCGAAGATTTTCTGGCCGCGTGCGCAAGCTGTGATTACGCCGAGAACTTAGAGGTGGCCGCTCCGAAGCTCGTTCCGGCTGCGGAAAAGTCTGCCATCCCCGCGCGCCACGAGCTCGAGACGCCCGGACAGGGCTCTATCGAAGCCGTGGCTAAGTTTTTAGGGGCCGAACCCCAGCGCTTCCTCAAGAGCCTCGTCTACCTCGCGGGCCAAGAGCTGGTGATGGCAGTCGTGCGGGGTGATCACGACGTCAACGAGATCAAGCTGGCTCGCGCCTTGGGGCTGGGGGAGGTCCACCTCGCCAGCGCTGAGGAAGTGCTCAAGGCAACCGGCGCGCAAATCGGCTTCCTCGGCCCGGTAGGTTTCTCGGGCCGTATCTTGATCGATCCCGACGCGGCCAGCGTCGACGATGGCATTACAGGCGCCAACAAGACGGACTACCATTTCGGTCATGTTCAGCCGGGGCGAGACTTCTCGGCAGAAGTTCGCTCTATCCGCTCGATGAGGGACGGCGACGCCTGCCCCCGCTGCGGGAAGCCCGTTGGCATCTACAAGGGCATCGAGGCAGGCCATATCTTCCTCTTAGGCACCCACTACTCCGAGAAGATGGGTGCGTCCTACCTCGACGACCATAGCGAGAAGAAGGCGATCGTTATGGGCTGTTACGGTATCGGGGTTTCGCGGCTCGTCGCGACCACCATCGAGCAGCACCACGACGAGAACGGCATCCGCTGGCCGCTTTCCATCGCCCCTTATCCCGTCCACATCGTGCAACTCGGCGACGCCCCTGAGGTGTCCAAGGTTGTACTTGAGCTCGAGCAGGCCCTCACCGCAAAGGGCCTCGAGCCCCTCGTGGATGACCGCGATCAGCGCCCGGGAGTCAAGTTCAAGGACGCGGATTTGCTCGGTATGCCTATTCGCGTCACGATCGGCGACCGTGGTCTGAAGGACGGCGTGGTCGAGGTCAAACTCCGCGAGGCTGCGGATCCTAAGGCGGTTACGCTCGTGCCTTTGGACAAGGCTCTCGACTACTTGGTGGGGCTCACCAAAACCCCGACGGCTTAGCAGGTTCTATCCTTAGCAAGTTCCCCATGAAACCCTCGAAACCCTCCGCCGGCTCTACCGATGCCGTTCACGCTGGTGTCCCCGAGCATCGGCCTCATCATACGCTAACGCCTAGCATCGTTCAAACAGCGACCTACACCTTCGGTACGACGGCGGACCTCGAGCAGTACATGCGCGGGGAAGATCAAGACCCAGGCCGCGAGGAGTACGGGCGTTATGGCAACCCGACTGTGCACGAGTTGGAGAGCCGCGTCGCGGCCCTCGAAAGCACCGACGGTGCGGTGGCCTTTTCCTCGGGCATGGCCGCGGTAACTTCCACGCTATTCGCCTTGCTTCGTCAGGGCGATCACGTCGTTCTCTTTCGTGACTGCTACCGTCGCACCCGGCAATTCGTCACCACTTGGCTCGATAAGTATGGCGTAACTCACGACGTCATCCCCCCAGGCGACCTCGACGCCATGACGAACGCCATCAACGAGCGCACGCGCCTGGTCATAACCGAATCGCCCACCAACCCATTCAACTATTGCGTAGATCTGGCGAGCCTGGCGGAACGCGTACGCTCCAAGAACAAGCGCACCAAGACCCTGGTCGACTCAACCTTTGCCACGCCCATCAATTGCCGCCCCCACGCGTTCGGTATCGATCTGGTTGTGCATAGCGCGACCAAGTACTTCAGCGGGCACAACGACGTGCTCGCGGGCGTCGTCGCTGGCGCCTCGCACACCCTTTCCTTGGTCCGCGAAGCTCGCGACGTAACGGGCGCGGTCCTCGACCCTCACGCAGCATTCCTGGTGTCGCGAGGCCTAAAGACACTGGCCGTGCGCGTGCGCCAACAAAACGCGTCTGCCCAAGCGCTCGCCGAGATGTTAGAGGCTCATCCTCTAGTGGAGAAGGTGTACTACGCGGGCCTCGAGAGCCACCCCTCACACGCCATCGCGCGCGCGCAGATGAACGGTTTCGGGGGCGTCGTGAGCTTCAGCGTGAAGGGTGGCCGCAAGCCAGCGTCACTCGTCGTAGATCGAGCTCGCATCCCCAAGATCGCTCCTTCGCTGGGCGGGGTAGAGTCTCTCATCGAACAGCCGGCACTCATGAGCTACTTCGAGCTTTCGGATGAAGAACTGCAAAAGATCTCCATCTCGCCCGGCCTCATTCGCTACGCGGTCGGCATCGAAGACACCTCCGACTTAGTGGATGACCTGCGGGCTTCCCTCGACTCTCTGGCTTGAGCCGAAGCGCCTTCAAACTATTCCCCTTGAAAGATGAAACTATGAGTCTCGCCGAAGATATCAAGAAGCGCATGTTCGCAGCCATGAAGAGCGGCAAGACCGTTGAGAAAGAGATCCTGCGCGTTGCGACGGGCGAGATCACCATGACGGGCGCCCGCGAATCGCGAGATTTGAGTGATGAAGACGTGCAAGGCATTCTGCGCAAGATGCTCAAGTCGATTCGTGAGTCGCTGGCTGCAGCTAATACGGAGCAGAAGGCCGCTTTCGAGGAGGAACTCTCCGTAGTTGAGAGCCTCTTGCCGAAGAGCCTCGACGTCGAGGGTACGGTCGCAGCGCTCGCGAGTGTTCAGGGTGCCATCCAAAGCGCTGCCGGCGAGGGTCCAGCTATGGGCGTCGCCATGAAGGCCCTCAAGAGCCAAAATCTCGTGGTCGAGTCGGCAACCGTGAGTGCGGCCATCAAAAAACTCCGCAGTTGAATCAAGCTCCGCCCCGGCCCTCCCTGAACCCCGGAGCCTTTTGCTATAGTCCTTGAGGGATTCCGCGAGGAGCGGGATAGCTGAAAAGCGAAGGAGGCCCGGGCCAACGAAACCCCGGGCGAAGGAAGCCGAAGCAAAATGGGAAAGGCCAGGTCGAAGTCTGTGAGGCGGCCCGAGGACGATGACGCCTTCGGCCGTCACAAGAAGCGAGAGTCGCCTCAGTCGGCCATTCGGCGCATGACGCCGCTCGGTGTGCTTGCTTCTCCGGCCCTGATGGCGGCCAGCCGGGAGCGACTGAGCTGGCTAGCCATGACGGCTGCCGTGCTCACCTGCGCTCAGCGCGCACTCATGATTCTCCTCCCGCCCGGCGAGGCTAGGCCGCTCCAATTCGGAGCCTCGGGCGTGACGTTGTCCGAGGTCGGTTTACTTTTCGACGCTAGTCTGATCGCGCTCGCTCGAACCAAGAGTATTCGACACGAGAAGGTGTTGGCCTATGGCTTCATCTACCAGGTACTCCGAGCCTTTACGCTCTCGCTGTCCCCCGCGCCCAATCCCGAGCCATCGCTGCTGAGTTGGGCCGCCTTCGTGGCTGTAACGTTTCCACTGGTCTTGCCTCAACTCGGCCTGTGGAGCCGAGCTGCTCCAGTGCTAGCCGCGGCCACCCAACCGCTCGGTGTCTGGTGCCTCTCGCTCACTCGAGAGGTTGCACCGGAGTTCATTTGGAAGTCGGCGATCGTCTCGGGTTTTGCGGCGATTGTTGCCTTTTTGTGCAGCGAGCTGATTCGTCGCATTCGTTTCGACGAACCGCGCCACGCCGGTAGCTATAACTTAGTCGAAAAAATCGGAGAAGGGGGCATGGGCGAGGTTTGGAGGGCTGAACACCGCCACTTGCTCCGACCTGCCGCTATCAAGCTCATCCCCAAGACGCCGGGTGAACGTCCTCGCGATCACGATAGAGCGCTGCGACGATTTCGCCGTGAAGCTCAGGTAACGGCGCTCCTCACCTCTCCCCATACAGTGCAGGTGTTTGACTACGGCATCACGGAGTCGGGCCTCTACTACTATGTGATGGAATACCTCGACGGTATGGATCTGCAGCGGCTCGTGACCAAATTTGGCCCTCTTCCCCCGGGACGAGCCGTTTTTCTGCTGAGGCAGGTGGCCGATTCGCTGGGCGAGGCTCACCGCTCGGGCCTCATTCATCGCGACATCAAGCCCAGCAACATCATGATCGTGCGGGCAGGTGAACAGCACGACTTCGTGAAGGTCCTCGACTTCGGGTTAGTCGGGGTGAAACAGCGCGGCCTCGAAGATCCAGCGCGCAGCAAGATAACCAAAGACGGAGTCATGACGGGCACGCCCGCCTTCGTCTCGCCCGAAATGGTGCGCGGCGATGCCATCGATGGCCGCGCTGACATCTACGCGCTCGGCTGCGTGCTCTACTTCCTCGTCACGGGCCAGCTCGTCTTTCCAGACCTCGCTCCAACCCAAATGGCTCTCGCCCACGCGCACGAACCGCCCGTCCCGCCCAGGCGCATCGCACCCGAGAACGTCCCCGCCGACCTCGAAGAGGTCATCCTGATGTGCCTCGACAAGCAGCCCGACGCGCGCCCTCAGACTGCACGCGACTTGACCCTTCGCCTCGGCTCTCTCCAGTGCGCGATGACCTGGAGCGCTTACGACGCGGAGGCCTGGTGGAACCGCGAAATTGACCCGATCCCACCGAGCCGAGTGAAACATCTCGTGCGAACCAGCGATGCCCCACTGACAGAATAGTCGGGTGCCGTGAAACGAGCGCATCGCAAAAGGGATTCCCCTCAGCGATAACGGGGTGGATCTCGCAGCACCCCCAGAAAAACCTCGCCGTAGCGGCTCAATTTCGTGGGGCCCACGCCAGAGATCGACCCCAGCTCGCCGAGCGTCAGCGGGCGCCTCGCCGCCATCTCGAGCAGGGTTGCATCACTAAATACGACATAGGCCGGGACTTGTTTCTCTTCAGCTAGCTCTCGTCTGAGCGCGCGCAGCTTCGCATAGAGCTCAGCGTCGACCTCTGAACTCTCGGTGTGAGTTTTCTTGGGTCGGTGACGCTCAGGCCGACTCTGCGAGTGAGTCGTCGTGGCCCGAGGCGACGGTGTCGCTTCCTCGAAATCTTGCGGCGCGCAGCGGTCGCAAGCTTCGCCGCAACCTTCGATGCTTTCACCAAAATAGGCCACCAAAGCTTGGTGACGACACTGGAGGTTCTCGGCGAAAGCGAACATCTCCCGCGCTTGCTGCCGCGTGCGCTCGCGACTCAGCTCGTCGTCGCTATCCTCAACGAAGCGATCGTAGGTGGTCACCTCACGAAACGAGTAAAAGAGGATGCAGTCGCTGGCGAGGCCGTCGCGGCCTGCACGCCCCACCTCTTGATAATAACCCTCGACGCTGCGCGGCATGTCCGCATGAATCACATACCGCACATTGGGCTTGTCGATGCCCATGCCGAAAGCGATGGTGGCCGCAACGACCTCGATCTTGTCGAGCCGAAAAGCATCCTGCACCCGCTCGCGCTCACTCGGATCAAGCCCGGCATGGTAGGCGGCTGCTGAAATTCCCTGGTCCCTCAAGAAGGAGGCGAGCTCTTCCGTCTTCTTTCGTGACAGGCAATAGATGATGCCGCTTTCTTGCTTCCGCTCGCGCAAGATACCGAGGATGGCCTTCTGCACGGTCATGCCCAAGGTATCGCCCTTGCGAAACGCGCTCAGCCGCAGATTCTTGCGAAAGAACGAGCCCCGAAAAGAGCTCGGTTTCTGCATCGAGAGTTGCTCCTCGATGTCTCGGGTCACCGCGTCGGTGGCCGTAGCCGTGAGGGCCAAAATCGGCACCTGAAAGCGCTGTTTCAAGCCTCGTAACTTGCGATAGGCGGGGCGAAAATCATGACCCCATTGACTGATGCAATGCGCTTCGTCGATCGCGATCAAACGCAGCTCGAGTGAGCTCAACATTTGGCCCACGCTCGCCTCGATTCCCTCGGGCGCCGCGTAAAGAAGCTCATATTCTCCACGGCTGAGCCGCGACATGCGGTCACTGCGCTCGGCCGGACTCAAGGTAGAATTGAGGAATGTTGCCCGAATACCCACCTCTTTGAGTGCGTCGACTTGATCTTTCATGAGTGCGATCAAAGGTGAGACGACGAGCGTCGTGCCACCCAAGATGCGCGCGGGGATCTGATAGGTGAGCGACTTTCCAGCGCCCGTCGGCATGACTCCGATCGTGTCTCGTCCCGAGAGCACGCTCACGATCACGGGCTCTTGTCCTGGCCGGAACTGCTGATAGCCGTACGTTTCTTGGAGTGTGCGCGCCGCGAGCGCCCCCAAGTCGCCCGGCTCCAAACTTCGCTTGACGCGCTCCGCCAGCGTCTGCAACCGCTCGATGGTCCCGCTGTCGAATAGATTCCGACGGGTGCGAAAGAGTGCCCTGAGGCTTCGGAGCTCGAACTCGACCTTGCGCGTCGCGGCTAAACTAGGTGCCTCCCCCAGTACACCAAACAAGCGCTCCACGCGCTCGGAGACGGGCAATGAAGCTTCCAGCACCGAGACATGCGTTTAGCTCTCACGCGCGCGCTAGTCGAGTCAACTCGGGTGATTGGCTGTTCGACCGTTGGTCAGACTCGGTAAGCCCGTTGGCTTTCCGCACCTGGTCTCCGCGGGACGGTCGAGCGCCCTGCCCACATTGGCCTCGAAACAATCGCAAGGGCGAACGCGAAGCCGTCGAGGTGAGGGGCGCTGCAGCGACCGTCGTCAGCACGAACTCAAGCCTCTCGATGGTGTGCTCTTCAACGCTCGGGCCAATCCAAAGACTCCCACTTACCTCGAAGAATATGAGCAGTTGGTGGACAAATCTGAGAGGCTACGTGTTCACGATTGATCCATCGCGGCGTCTCTCAGCCCCACGGAATACCCTGAAAGGCGCGACTAAACCGCGCGCGGCACGGGGTTCTGCGCTATGTTGTGGCTAATCCATGGACCCCAGCGAAGCACCTAAGCAACGTCCAGTGGACTGGCCCATCGTCGCCGGAAAAGACCTAACCGCGCCGAGGACGCTGCCCACGGCTGTAGGCGGCCTATCGGTGTTGTCGGCGGCCGACGAGCTCGCCACCTATCGCGATATCGAGCTGGTGCTGAAGCGGGCCGTAGAGGTGGCTCGCGATCGCATCGGTCTCGAGCGAGCGGCCATCTTTCTTTACGATGATTCGGGGACGAAACTGTGCGGAACCTACGGCACAGGGCTCGTCGGTGAGACGACGGACGAACACCACATCTTTTTCGAAGAAGGATTTCATCACCGCAAAGCCAAAGCACAGGCATTGAGCGGCGATTCGCGCTGGCTCACCTTCGACGATGTTCCGCTCATCGTCCAACTTGAGGGTGAGGCGCGCGTGGTCGGATACGGCTGGAACGCCATTTCACCGATTTTGGGACGTAGCACGGTCTTGGGCCTCATCTGCAACGATGCCGCGCGCTCCGGCAGCCCGCTCGACGAGAGCAAACAAGTTCAACTCGCCATCTTTGCTCGCCTCCTCGGCGGCATTATCGAAGATTTGCGTCGGGGCTCCTCCGAACTGCCCTGGAAGTCCCTCCTGTCCCGGCTACCTCGAGTGGGCGAGGGGGACACCGCATCGACGGTGATTTCGATCGTTCACGCCTTGAACAAGGATCCAAGCCTGTCCGCCGGGGCCTTGGCGAAAAAGCTAGGGCAAGGCCCGAGCCGACTCGCGGCTCTATTTCGAGAACAGATGGGTGTGAGCATCGTGGAGTATCGTCATCGGCTGCGCATCGAACGCTTCTTCACGCTGGTCGCACCTGGAGGGGGCAACCTGCTCCAAGCCGCTCTGGATGCAGGCTTCGGCAGCTATGCTCAGTTTCACCGCGTCTTCCGCGAACTACTCGGTACAACCCCTAAGGAATACCTAACGGGTCGAAAATAGGACCCTGAGCGCCTGTTCTCAGCACGCCTATTGTCGACACACTAGGTCGTTGCGCGGCGGTGCTTCAAACCCAAGGTCTTTCAGCGCGCCGACCCGACTCTAAGTGGCTCACCGCTCGCCTTGGGAGATGGCTTCCATACGGCTGACCGGATCGCTTCGTGGGGCATTCGACTTGCCTCGCCTAGGTAAACCCCAAAGGGTTGCACGAGCAGAAAGAAGAGGAGCAAGCCCAGCGCCCCAGCCTGGCTTATCGCTCCAAACGCGGGTGGCACGAAGCAAACGCCGACGAGCAAAGCGAAGACGAGCGCGATGCCGAGCAAAGACAACCCCAAGCGGAACCGTTGAGCTCGCACCCACTTTCGAGGATCCGCACCCGCGACCAGCAACACGGCGCGGGCCTTCTCGGCTCGCCCGAGAGCGACCTCTACCGGAACCAAGTTTCCTTCGGCAGTGAGGCGTCCCAAGACATAAGCTGACTCATCACTCGCAAGAGACAGGACAACCTCCCGCTCGACTCCGCGGGCAGCTCGGGCGCGTAGCTCCAGATCTTCAAAGGTTCGGGGCTCAGGGCATGCAAAGGCTCGCTTCAAGTTCGCCTCACTCGGCCAAACCCAGAGCGATTCGTCAGGGGCGTCGAGCCTCATGGGCGCCGTCCCCGGTAACGAGAGTTCGCCACCGAGCCCTTCGGGGCCGAGCTGCACGGTTCCTCCTAGCGTAGACGTGCGCTCACGCTCCTGAAGGATGACCTTCCCTTCGCCGCGGCTGTAACCCACCTGACTAAGCCGAAGCGAGGGCAGATAGCCTTCGAGTTTGCCCTGCCACAGCCGTACCTTACCGCTCTTGACGCGCAAGAGTCGCCCGAGCCGACCCAGGCGACGATAGCTACTCAATACATCTAGGCTAATGAGCAACGTGTTCATGCCGACGATCAACAGGCCGACAAGAGCCATTCCTTCGCGCGCGAACGTCATGGCCAAACTCTAGACAGCAACCTCGGGATAGGCTCCCGCAGCCTCCACCTCAGCATCGCGAGCTGCTTCGTTCCTTCGCTGCTCACGCGACGCAAGGTTAGAGGAAAACCTCGCCTCGAGCGCTACTCCTTCAATGGGAGCTGGGCGGGACCAACCCGTGAAGTACGTACGAAGCAAATAGAGGACCATGCTCGGCTGGTCGAGTTGGGGATCGATGCGAGGCCTCACCTGCGCGTCGTGAGCGCGGTCTAGCTCCGACCAATGCAGCCCAGCGCGATTGTGATGGATCGTGTGATAACCGTTATTGCACATGATCCAATTGAAGGCGCGACCCACGAAGTTTCGCGAATGGTTCCACTCGCTCTCGATGTCGGCCCGATCATGCTGGATGAGGTTGATGCGGAGGATACAGCGCGCTCCATAGAGCTGCGGCACAACGACAAAGAACAGGGTCGTCCAAAAGTCGAAGACCAGGAGAAGGCTCGTCAGACCGAAGGCGAAGGCGAGCTCAGAACGATATTGACGTTCGAATCCAGGCTGCTTGGTAGCCTGAGCCCAACGAGTCACCCCATTGAACGTGCGGGGCCCAGCGACGTTTGGAAAATGGATCAGGTTCAGGAGGTTCCAACCGAAATTCACGACACGCGGATCGGCCCAGTCCCATTTTCCATCGTCCTCGAAATGATGGTGGACGAGGTTGTGCGAAGGAATGTTCGCCGACGCCGGATACAGGTTGCCGAAGGACAGAATGCGCCTCCACCACAGGTTGAGCGGCTTGCTGTGAAAAATGCCCCGGTGCAAATGATTGTGAATCACGACGGCGTTTAGAAAACTAAACGCGCAACTCAGCGCAAGAATTGCTGGATTTCGGCAGGCAGGGATAGCCCAGGCGAGCCCAAGAAGCGTCCAATAGGACGCCACAATCCCAATCTGCCGCCACTCGCTTCGATGGCGAACCAGCCAAGGTTCCCGAGCGCCTGACGGACTAGTGTGAGCCCGCTCAGCATGACCTGAATGTCGTACCCCCGGTCCGGGAAAATTAGGGTCGGACTGCGAAAAACGGGTCGTAGAGGACTCGGAGCGCGGAAAAAGCATGGCGTCCGGGACGGCCTCCATATCTCCGCGCGAGTTCCCCAATTTCATGAATTCCGACTAGCATTCCCCTCATGGTCCGTCGAGCCTCGACCCTGCCCCCTCGCCAGCCCGACCATTTCTAGGTATCAAGAGAGACCAAGGATCTATGAGCGGTACGAGCCTGAATCCCGTGAGTGTCTTCACTCGCTATCCGACTAACCTTTTCACCCGCAATCGTTGGTTTTATCCCGTCTACGATGCCACCTGGTTCGTGCTGCTTGCCGCGTTCGTAGCTGCGCTTGAGTTCAGCGGATTTCGAGGCTTCGTGCCCGAAATGAGTGATTTCAGGATCGAGTACCTGCTCTTGCTACCGCTCGTCACCTACGGGCTCATCTTGTGCAACGTGTTCGCGCACAATGCGTCGCATCGAAACTTCCCGCGGGCGATCAACCGGTTGGTTGGGGAAATCGTGGGGTGTTTTGTCCTCACGCGTTTCGCTTCTTGGGAGATCATCCACCTGCGTCATCACAAGTATTCAGATGACCCTGAGCGAGACCCCCACAACTGTCTGCCGGGTTTCTGGACCAAGTTCTTGCCCTACTTCGTGCGGAACGTGGAACGTCAGCTCCAACAGCACTTCTTCGACTATCACGGCGGGCGCACACCACAGAATCAGCGTTTTCAAAACTGGCGCTCGCTGCTCAGCTTCGCCACCGGCGTCATGCTCGGGGTCGCGTTCTTTCGAGTCCTTGGAGCTCCCCTGTTTTTCGCGGTTTTCGTCCCCGCCCAGATCATCTCGATCGTTCAGCTAGCCCATTTCAATTGGTCGACGCACGACGGGGACAGCCCCACGGGCAACTACCGTCCGGTCAACATTGATCGAGGACTCTACTGGCTCGGTAACCGCATCTTCTTCGGCATCTACTATCACGACAACCATCACCGAATCGTGACGGCATTCAATCCCATGTTCGTCGCCGAACGCTCTGATCAAGCCCTGCCAAACAGCTCGGCAAGCACGAGCGAGCCAACCCCGTTCGAGCCGTCCGTACCAGGGCTTCCTTCGCAATAGGGCTTCCTTCGCAATAGGGCTTCCTTCGCAATAGGGCTTCCTTCGCAATAGGGCTTCCTTCGCAATAGGGCTTCCTTCGCAATAGGGCTTCCTTCGTAGACCGCTCCCCCTTTGCTGTTTTCGCCTTGGACACAGCCCATTGTCAGAGCAGGGATGCGTTGCAGAGGGCACGGTAGACGCTCACCCCTCATAGAGCCGCTCCCGTCGCTTCCTTCCAGGGTTGCCACGACATATCGCCAGGCGAGCGAGCTTCGGCGTCGGAACAATGAAAAAAGGGCAGCCCAGAGGGCTGCCCTTCGCTCATTTAGGCGTAGCTCGGTAGACAGCGGGCCTTTCGAACCACGCCATCACCGAGCCAAACCAGCCGCGTTACTCCGCGAGCTCGATGGCCTGAGACTCCCACCACACACCAGCCTTCGGACCACCACGGCACTCGCCGTCCGACTCACCGGGCCGCTTCAGCCACAGGAAACCATCGCACAAGGGCTCGCCTGTCTCCGTCGTGGGAGCCTGGCCGATCTTACGACCCGGAGGATTGCACCAGCTCTCCTCGGGGGTCTTGGCCTCCTCGTAAGGTCCAGCTCCGTTGCGACTCGTATCAATCACGAAGTGCTTCTCGCCAACTGCAGCCGAGATCTTCTTCGCGTACTCCATGTTCTCTTCGGTGCTCACGTAGTTCGAGGTATTGACCGAAAATCCGTTCGCATACTCGATACCAGCTAGTTTGAGCCGTTCGATGGCCTGGTCCGCAGGGAGCCAGCGCGCGTGGCCGATGTCCAGGTACACAGCCGTGTTTGGATTGCTGCGTAGGACGCGCACCCCGAAGTTAAGGGCCGCCAATCGGTCCGCCTTTTGCTGGTCCGAGAGGCATTCCTGGAAGTGGCCCAGGGCGTCCGGCTCCAGAATGACTACGGCCGGATCGTTACCAATGCCGGCGGCGACGTCCGAGATCCAACGCTTGTACTCGTCGAGGGTTTTGAGGCCACCCTTCGAATACTGACCGCAGTCGCGAAGCGGGATATTGTACGCGATCATAACCGGCACCGAGTCAGCGGCGCGCGCGCGGGAAACGAAGTGCTCCACTGCGCGGAAGATGTTCGAGTTCCAGCCGCCCATCCAGAGCGCCTGGGGCTGTTGTGCGATCTTGTCAAACTTCGCGCCGAGCTGCGGGTCCGTCTTTCGCGCCTGATTCGCGCGGAGCATCGAGAGCGAGTCCGGATCGACGAAAAGCTTGGCGCCAACCAAGGGATTCGGCGGGCCCGGCGGGGGCACAGGCGGCTCGGCGATCGGCGCGTTCGGGTCGGTCGGAGCTTTGCCGCTCTTGGTGAGCCCTGCGGGTTTGCTGTCACCGCTGCTCTTCTTGACACAAGCAGGCGCGCTCATAATTAGCGCCCCGGCCACCACAGCTTGGCAGCCGATTGTCATCGTCTTTCGGAATGCGTTTCGAATCATTGGAAACTCCTCATTGGGGTAGAATATCGCCCTCGGCCGCGCCCTGCCCTTCGTGAGCGAAAAATTCGTTCTCATTTTTCGCGCGCAGCGGCCTTCCCATACTCGGCCTCTCCCCGAGACTCAATTCCGGGGCCCCGATGCGCACCCGAATCCGCTTCCACAGGCTTTTCGAGGCGCTCACCTACCTGTCCTCCCCTCGCAGTATCAGGAGGGGAGGGAGGGCGACCAGGCTCAGTTGCCGGCGAAATCGAGTGAGCACCGGCAAAGCGTAGCGGAGTGGAGCTCGCCCTGGCCCGAACCAAGAAAATTCGCTTAGGTTCCTACCCATGCGACTTCGCGCGGCCTGGCTCATCCTGAGTTTCACGGGATTCGGTTGCGCCGAAGGCCTAGCGTCGCCTGCTAGCCCTACAGGGTCACTTTCGGTTCCGCCGCGGGCGTCCGCTTCAGAGACAGCCGTTGGAGACCCAAGTTCGTCTCTTCCGAGTCTGAAGAGCGACATCGAGCCTACTGCCCCTCCCGATGCGAGTCTGCCTACGGAAGTGGTCGAGCTCGGGCCCCCGGGTGAGATAGCGCGCGAATGGCGAGTGGAAGAGTCTCGCCCTTTGCGCCTCGAAGCGCTCTCGCCGAGTGGGAGCTGGCTAGCCTATTGCGCCGGAGCAGGCGAACTCTATGTCGCTCATTCAAACGCGGGGCAAAGCTTGCCTCGTAAGATCGATGAACTCCTCACTTGGTCGGAGAGCGGGCAGCAACTCGTAGTGCGCGAGAGCAACCGAGCCATTCTGCTTGATCTCGAGCGCGCTCGAGAGCTCGACTTAGCAGCGTTCAATCCCGACCTAGATGGCGATGCTCTGCCCAATCACCGGAGCTTTTCGCTCTCTCCGGCGGGCGACTTTCTAGCCGTTTTGAGTCGCAACCCTGAGCCACGAGTCCATGTCGTAGATTTGCGACGCACATCCGGCGGAGTCCGCAGCGTGGCGGTGGGTGAGGCTCCGTGGCGAATCGAGCTCGCCGACGGCTATCTCGTTCTCGACGGCAAGGCCCCTTGGCCGGTACCCAAAGAGGCAAGCCCGAAGCTTCGCTGTCAAAGCGGACGCGCCGTTTTCTCTGCTTTTACGAAGCTCAGCGAACCGTTAGCGCGCTTCAAGCGCTCGGTTCGTTTGGTCAACCTCGCCACTCTCGACGCACCGGAGCTCGCACCCGGTTTTGTCATGCCCCTCGGAAAGAAGTGGCTGCGCCGCGAGGGCAACGGACGTCTCGTCCTTGTTGACGGCCGAGTGCAAAAGCAGGTCGCGAGTGCGCGCTGTGGCGGGCGAATTCGATACGCCGACAGCAAGCGGGACCAATTCATAGTTACCTGTGAACATTTGATTCCCGAACCTGCCGAGCCCAAGCCCGCCAAAAAAGGCTCGTCTGCGAAAGGAAAGACCGAAACCCGCTTCGAGGCGTTCCTGCTCGGACCGGGTTACGTCAAGGAGCTCGGCCTGAGCCTACCGCGCGTTGGTTTTGATCGCGGGCCGGAAGCCGCCGGGGGGTCTCGCTTCGTTCCTTTGGGAGAAGGCGGAGTTTGGACTTTGGTCGATCTTGAGCGCCGCTCCCTCGCCCCTATCCCGCCTGGCACCCGCGTGCTTTCTAGCGATCAGAAACGGCTTTTGACACTCGAGGGCTCGGCCCTGCGCGCCCTGGACGGGCCAGCGTTCGCAGGCTCAAGAGCTCCCGCCCTCGCCACAGACATCGACCCGCTCAGCCCGGTTCGTATTCGAGGTGCCTTCGTTGGTGTGGGTGATTTGATATTCCACCCCAGCTCGTCGCCTAGCCTAGCCCCACAGACACTCGTGGAATTAACTGCGAGCGGCGCCACGTTGAGCGCGACTGCCCAAGATGCGGACGGCTTGCTCTCGGGGCCGCTCGTGATCAGGAAGAGCCCCGTGCCGAAACCGTAACTCGAGCCACGCGGGACTCAGACCCCACCCCCTCGAGCCACGCGGCACGTGTCGCGAAAGGGACGAAAGCCGCAGCGCCACGAGACACAGCCACATTGCCGTCGGCCGATCCCAATTCAATTTCGCCCTGAAGCACAAGCAAAAGCGCCGGCCCGCTGAGCTCCACCCGCTCGCCCTGCGTCAACTCGAGCAGCGACAGCTCAAACTCTTCAGCCGGCGTAATGTACTTCTCGCATCGACCGGAACCCACCGCCTTCGTCGTAGACGCCGAGAGGAGCGCCACTGGGTCTTCTTCAAAGCGGAGGATGCGACACAGCTCAAGGACGTCGACATGTTTCGACGTGAGTCCTCCGCGCAGCACGTTGTCGCTCGAACCCATCACCTCGAGGCCCGTGCCACCCAAATAGGCGTGCAGTTTCTGCGCTGGCAGGAACAAGGCTTGCCCCGGCTCGATCGTCACATAATTCATCAATAACGTGACGAGTACGCCTGCATCGTCAGGATAGCTTCGAATCAACCCACTGAGCTCGCGAAGGAAGGGATCGATTTTCTCCGCCTCAAGCTCAGCGAGCCGCGCCAGCAGGCTCGCCAGGATCGGTTCAATCTCGAGGCGACTCAGCGAAAGGGCGCGTTCCACGAAGGCACGGCGAAACTCGGTCGGCTCGAGACCCGGCTCTCGCTCAAGGATCGATGAAAGTACTGCGGCGCGCTCGCTGAGCCCTAGGACGCGCAAGCGCTTGTCGACTTCCTCTAGGGGGCTAAACCCGCACAAAGCGCGAAAATGCGTGAGGGCAAGCAAGAGCTCCGGCTTCGCATTCGCGTCCTTATAGTTCGCGCTTGGGCTATTTGTGGCGACACCGCGACCTCGCTCCCTCTCAAAACCAGCTTGAGCCTGTTCGCGGCTCGGGTGAGCTTGCAAACTTAGAGGAGAGGCTGAGGCCAAGACCTTCATCAAGAAAGGTAACTGACCCTGATAGCGCTCATTGAGCTCGGGCCCGAGCGCCGAAAGCGGGTCGGCAGCTATCCAAGAAGCTAAATCTCCCTCGCTCGAAACGAGAAGCGCTGGCCCTCCTGGATGCGCACCGAGCCAATACTCAGCCTCCGGTCCGCCACTGGGCGGAACGCCCAGCACCTCAGCAATGGCCGTTCGGCTGCCCCACGGATACGGCTGCGTCACGCCACGCAGCAGCAAGGGCCCGGTGCTCGACAAACCTTCTGGCTCGCCGCCCGCCTCGCTGCTCCTAGCGCTAGGCTCGCCGTCGGGGTCGCTGTCGACCGAGCTTTCTTCTGGGTCATCTTGGGCCGGAGAAGGTTCATTCGGGCCTGTGAGTCCAAAAAAGCGAAAGGGCACGCGGAGCAGCGCTTGGACCTCATCGTCGTCTAGAAACGCCGCATAGCTGATCATCATCAAACAGCTAAACATCGGCAAGGTCATGGTGAACTCGATGCCGAGGTGAAACAGAATGCCTACAACGATGACGTAAGGGCGAAATACCTTCTGCCAGACGAGGAGCGGAAAACCGAGTTCGAAAGCTAAAGTGCCCCAGGTGACGAGCGCGAGCAAAATCGGATGGTCATGTTCGGCGGGGAAGCGGGCCAACGAGGGCGAAGCCAAGACATCGTACATGGCTGTACCCCGTATCCAGGGCTGGCTATTCATCTTGGCTGCGAACGCGAACAAATACACGTAACAGACTTGCAGCCCGATGAGCCGTGTAGACCAAACGAAACGCGGCACTTGCATGCGTTTCTGGTAGCGCTCGGAAAAGAAACGCCTCTCAATGACGTTGCGCAGAGAAAGGCGCTGTTCCAGCGGCGTAAACGCCAACAAGAACGAGCTAATCAAGAACAGATGATCGCCGCTATTGAGAATGTAGGGGTCGCGATGCTGCATCGCGACCTGCAGCACGAAGATGACAATCGTAGCGGCGCGCGACAACACGCCGAGCGTGAGCAGTGCCGCAGCCAATAGATGCAGCCCGACGAGGGCCCGCATATATTCGGTATTGGTCGGATCGAGCGCGATGACGGAGTAGATATGCTCCGGAAAGTGCTTCACCTTGTCCCAAGGCATGCGCCCGAGCTCGGTGTAGTAGCGCTCGAAGTTGGGGAAGAGGAATGCACTCGTCCAGATTCCGAGCAATCCGTAAAGGATGCGAAAGAGCGCGATCGGGTAGCCCCAGGTCGGCTCAACAAAAAAACCAACTATTTCGTTCAGCTCGAAACGGAGGCGGCGCGTAACATTCATGGAGCCTCCGTGCCTGTTTTGGCCTTGAGTGCCGCCGGTTCGAGGGCTTTTCGCGCAAAAAAGCACGACCGAGTCAAGATCACGCTGCGCTTGCCCCAGCGATGTTGGTCATCATGTTCTGCGGACTCAAGCTCCACGCGCTGAAACCAGGTGCCGTCCTCTCGCCTACAGAAGCTGTCGAGATAGCCGGTACCCCAAAAATCACGTTGCTCCTTGTCGCCAAGGCGCGAGCGCATCTTTCTTTCACGCATGTCCACGAGCGATTGATAAAGCGACGCACTCGGATTCGGCGAGAGCAGAAAGCGCTCATGGCTACTCGTCAAACCATAGACGAAGATGACGTGCATGCGTGCCGGCGCGGCGAACATGCCCCAGGTCCCGGACAGCTTGAGACCCGATGCGTACCAACCGATCGCGGGCCGAAGCGGATCCCGAACTTTGTCTCCGGCTCCCCAAATTAACGCCACAGAAACATGCCAAAGCACAAGCCCCGCTGCGAGGGCGACTCGGAACTTCTTCCTCTGGGGCAACCTGGCGAACCGAGAAAAATGGTCCGGTGCGGACTCCTCTTCGTTCTCCACATCTCTTACTGACAAAGCCCGAGCACCATACACTATCTGTCCGCCGGGGTGAGCCTCTGAACCAGAACCCCGTCGCCCGCGCTGCGGGGCCCACAAAAGCCCTGCAATCCAGCATGCCTCTGGTTAATCGGCGTAGAACTGGAGGGGGGGAGTCGCGATGCCCTCAGCACTTCGTGCAAAGACTTCATAAGATCCCCGTTCAAGACGCAAGAGAGCCGTCCCGTCAGGCAAGGCGGGTATCTCGCGCCCACTAACGAGAAACGTCCCGTCCTGCCCGAGCCCCAGCGCGCGGAGCCGTACCTCAGCCCTTCCACCTCCAGGGGCCGTCGCAGAGAAGCGCATCCCGGCCTTAGGAAAGATCAACGTCGGAGCAAGGCCCAAGGCTCGCACGGGGGCATTCAGGGAGCTCGCTGGCAGAGGTGAAGGAGGCGCGCGGCCGCGTTCGACGAACAGCTCCCGCGCCCGAGCCAAGGATCGCTCAAAGACCTCGTGAAAGATAGGGCCTGCACTCCCGCTCCCGCTCCCGAGACGCATCGGGCGGCCATCAAAGTTGCCGACCCAAACTCCTACCGTTATCTCATGATTATACCCCATCGACCACGCATCTCGATAGCCCTTGGAAGTTCCGGTCTTGGTTGAAACGGGATAGGGAAACTCGAAATCGCGGCTCTTGCCGAAGACCTCGCGTCGCGCCGCCGCATCCTGCAAGATGTCGGAAATCTCAGCAGCCGCTCGCGGCGAACAGGCCACTTGCTCCCGACCCTGAGCTTCGTTCTTGAGAAAGCGCAGGCTTCGCTGGCTACCGCCTCGGGCCAGTGCGGAATAGGCACTCGCGAGTTCCACTAGGGTGACCTCGCCCGCCCCCAGCGCCAGCGCGGGACCATAGTGCAAGGCTGGCTCCGCGAGGGAATCGAAGCCAAACCGATGAAGAGCCTCAAGCCCAGACTCGAACCCAAGCCGACTCAGGACTTGCACTGCCGGAACATTCAGAGAATTGGCCAAAGCGCGACGTATCGTTACGGGTCCTCTGAACTTGTGATCGTAGTTCTGCGGCTCCCAGTAGCCGTCGGGCCCCGCAAAGCTGAGAGGCTCGTCGAGCAACACGCTCGTGCCATCGAGGCCCAGTTGATCAACGGCCGCGGCATATAAGAAAGGCTTGAGTGCGGAGCCAGGCTGCCTCAACGCCAATACGCCGTCCACCTGGCCGCTGAGCTCAGTCGAATGGAAATCGGGTGAGCCGACATAGGCCAAGATCTCTGAGGTGTGATTGTCGACAACCACGATCGAGAGCGCAGACGCTTCGAAATTTTTGAGACGCAGGAGGTGAGAACGCGCGATGCCCTCGAGCTCGATTTGCAACCGCAAATCCAGAGGAGTCAATAGATCGGTCTGGTTCTTAGGTGCGCGCTCGAGGATGGTTCGCACCCAATGAGGCGCCCCCGTCCACGGCGGATACGCGTGGAGCACGAGCGGTGTCGCCAAAGCGCGATCGAGAACCTCATCCGAGTACACTGCGCGCTGACGCAACCTGAGTAAGATTCGGTCCCGCCGCCTCTTGGCTAGCTCGGGGCGCCTCTCGAGATCGTAGAGCGTCGGGCCTCGCACGAGTCCAGCCAGCGTCGCCGCCTCGGACAAGTCGAGCTGCTTCAGTTCTTTACCAAAATAGCGTTCGCTCGCGGCTCGCACACCGAGCACCTTGGGCCCAAAGTGGACGCGGTTGACGTAGAGCTCAAGGAGCTCGTCCTTGTCGTATTCAGCTTCGAGCCGAAGCGCCAGGCTCATCTCCCAGAACTTCCGCACCCAGCGCGGAACATCTCGCAGCTCGGTGCGCGCGAGTTGCTGCGTGAGAGTACTCGCGCCCGACACGATCTGTCCCGCTTTGAGGGCAGACAAGGAGGCGCGCAAAATAGCCCAGGGGTCTAGGCCCGGATGCGAGAAGAAGCGCGCATCCTCGGCCGCTAAGAGAGCCGCCACGAAATGGGAGCCCAACTCTGCACGCAAGGTGGGTCTATACCAATCATCTCCCTGTCCGCGGGTTCGAGCCAAGAGCTCTCCGTGTCGATCCCGAACGTACCGCGAGGCGCGAGGCCTCCTGGAGAGACCCTCAGGAATACTCAAAAACAGTGAGGTAACGACGATTCCCGCCAAAATGAGCAGAGGTAGAGCGAGCGTCCAGAGTAGGGGTCTCGCAAACCGTTTAGGCTGCCACCTAGGGCGCATGGCGTCGAACCTGAACGAAGCGCGCGGCAGTCCGAGCCATAACGTCTTCCTGATACATCTCTCGCACTACAGTAGGTGGCGTCACGAAGCGACCCGAGGTGGTCGCTCGCGCCACGTACGCAAAACGGTAGAGCCCAGGGGGCATTTCGTCGATGAAGTGCAAGACGCGATCGTCTCGAATTTCACTCCGCGACCATGCCCAGGCGTAGCCAGACGAACTCCCGAGGTCTGGGCTAAGTTGCGACGACGTGTTGGCTAGACTGAAATCGATGGCTTCAAACCCGGCTGGCAACGGATCGTCAAGCACTACGAAGCGCCGCGTGTCGGGCGCAAGCACCTCGAGGTCAACCAACACAAGCTCTCCTTCTTCGAAGCTATTCGAACTCTGAGTTGAATGGCCTAGCGGGTGAAGCAGTTCGTCTCGGCTAATGGTGCGCAGGTTCTTGGTGACAGAGAATCCGGCCTCGAGCGACGCCACGGGCAGCTCGCTACGAGCAAACTTGAGCCGCGCTTCATAAAAGAGGGTGCCGTCGCCCTGCTTGTCGAAGACGAGCGGCTCACCGAAGGTCAATCCACTGAGCGGCAAACTCCGCTTTTGCGCCACGCCCTCAAATCCCGAGAACTTCGGCGCAAAGACTTGAGTCTCCCCCATGAATGCCCGAGCCAAAAAGCTAGGCGGCTTCGCTTCTTGAGCTCTGCCGTAGGCGTCGAGCGAGAGGAGCGCGAAGGCTGATTCCTGGGTGCTCTGCCAGGAGCCCCCGCGACGCGCGTCAAGCAAGCCTCGCACCAGCCCTGCGGCGAGTGGGTGATCGGGGCGAGCGGCTAGGAGCGCCGAAAGGGTCATAGCCTGGGCACGAACGCCGGAAGAAAGACCCCGAGGATCGAGGGCTTGATCGATTTCGACCTCAACTCGATTGCCCCTGATGGTGAGGCTGCTCTCGAGCTCCGCTAAGAGAAGTTTCCTCGCACCATCCAGCTTCAAAGTCGCAAGCGTCCACAAGAGCAGCGCACGGGATTCTAGCGGAAGCTCCCGACGCAATTCGACGAGCGCAGAGGCCCCGGCCGGATCCGGCTTTCCGATCTGAGCGAGGACAAAGTTAGCGAATACCTTGAAGGGCAAATCGTTCTTGTCGCGGAGCTCTCCAAGACCAGCGAGATAGCGCTCCCCCCGGCTGAACACGTCTTGGGGAATGAAGTAGCCGGCCGTCTTTCCTAGGTACAAAACCCAGAGCGCATAGGGGGAAACCCAAGGCTCACTGCGCAGTGACTCAGGCCATAGGCCAAAGCCACCATCACCGCGCTGACGCTGTACGATTTGGCTTAGATCCCTCTCGATGCGCTGCTTGGCATCGCTGGGCTCCGGCATGCCAAAGCGCTCGGCTAAGCCACGAAATGCGAGCAGGGGGAGAGCTCGACTCGCGAGCTGCTCCGTGCAGTCGTAGGGATACTCGGTCAGAAGCTCGTAGCCTCCTTCGAGCCCCACGAGCGCACTCGATGATAGCGTGAGCTCCAGACTCCCCACATCCTTACGGACGCCGTCTAGCGCTCCTAGCTGCTCCGCGACGGCGCTCTCCGTTTTTCCGTAGGCGCTCACCGTCTCGAACACCGCGGGACTCTTCACTGCCTTCGAAATTCTCACCCTGTCGCTCAGCGCGCCGCCTCGCCCCGAGAAGTCAAATAGAGCGGCGCCAACTTGCGAGGAAACCACCGAGAAATCGACGCGCTGCGAGCCCTTGGCGGCTAGGTGTACATTCTGAGTGCTCGTCTTGCTCGGCGTGAGATTCTGGGTCGTGAGATCGACCACAACGTCGAGGGCACGTTCTTCTAGCGAGCTCAGCACGGCCGAGGCCGAAAACTCGTCTCCGGCGCGCACGAAACGCGGCAGCTGGGGCCTCACCATGAGCTTTTTATTAACAGTCAGTGAAGACTCACCGCGCCCATATTGGTCCTTCGCGCTCACTGCCAGCGCCATCACGCGAAATCGCCCGACATTGTCTGGCAAGCGAAATTTTACTTGGGCTTGGCCTTTTTCGTCAGTGACGATATGCGGGTTGAAGTAGGCGGTCGTTAGGAAGTTGGATCGCCCTTCATCACCACCGCCGCCCGGGTCACCTTTGTTGGCAAAATGACTCGGATCAAAGCCAAACATCTGGGCTAAGGCCTCACGACTCTCGAGTGTCTCAACCCGAAGCGGCAAGGGTGCAGTGAAGCGAAGTAGCGGGTCGGGCAAGGTGTAGCCGCTCAGAATGAGGACCCCTTCGTCGACCACAAATAGCGTCACTTCGGCCGAGCTCGGGTTTCCCTCCGCGTCGCGCACATTCATGCTGAGCCCCACTTCATCTCGAGGCCGATAACTGGGTGAAGACGCTGCGATTTCCACCGTCAATCGTTGTGCCTCGGGCGCCACCCGGAGCTCCGTGTAGCCAAAACGATACGACTTCGAGAGGGGTCGCGCGGCCTTACCCGCTCGCGCTCGGTCTTCCAAGAGCTGAATGCCAACATGAACGTTGGGACGAAATGCCGCCGTGACAGGGATCTCAACCCTCGGTGTGCGGCCATTCAGCGTCACTAACCTAGATTCGATAACATCGTCCCGTTCTAGGGTGAGCCAAGCCTGGGCGTTCTCGAACGGGGACAAAATCAACAGCTTGGCCGTTTCGCCAACCTGATAGCTTGGCTGATCTAGCTTAATCTCTACAGCCGCCCGTTCATCCGCCTGGCGATATCCACTATCTCCAACGCCTAATACGTAGAGGTCATATGAACTCCGCGTGCGACGATTCTTCAGATCAAACGAGGTGGCCCGCACCACGTGTTGCCCAGGCAAACTCGGGGTCAACGCGCACGTACTACGGCTCTGGGTCTGACATTGGCTCACGACTTCGCGCACCAGCTCCGTCACCGTCGTCGACTCCCCCGAATAGGTCTTCCGCTCCACCTCGGCGTAGCGCACCCGAATCAACTCGAGCTTCACCGGCCTGGACGCGGCTTCTCCGCCCTCCGGAAGAATGGCGCGAAGGCGAGGTGAAATGGTCTCTCCGACGGCCACGAAGGAAGAGCGCGGACGCTCTAGGCCCACATAGTATTCGGCGGGGTGCACGAGCGCACTTGCACGCGCGCTCGCAGCCCGGCTCGAAATGTCCCGCACCTCAGCCTCGAGCTCCAGCCGTTCTGGGCCCACCATGTCAGGGAAATTCGTATCGAAGGGCGCTTTGGCTCGACCTTCTGCGTCCAGCACATACTCAAAACTACCTAGGTAAGGCCCATGCCTCGATTCGTCGCCCAGGGCGAGGGCAGCATCGTCATCTGTAATAAACGCATCACTTTTTGCTGGCGAAAACTCCGTGTCGTAGCGAAATAGCGTCGCCCGCACCTCAGCCCCGCTCATGGGCGCCCCGTAAAGATATGAGCCCTCGAGGCCAAACGCCCCGTGCTCCACGTTCCGCAGGCTCGCAGTGGGTGACTCCACCCGAAGTTGGAACTCAGCCGGCACAAACTCAGAAATCTGGATACCTTCGCTGGCTACCTGTCGCTCGCCGTCGAGAAGGAGAAGCGTCGCGTAACCGAGCGGTGCCGCTCGCGGCACCGTTAGCTCAGCCGCAATCGCTCCAAACTGATTGGTCTTGACCTGAAGCGTCTGCACTCGTTCCCCCGAGCCGGTCACGAGCGCGAGTTGGTAGGTACGATCCCGCACGATCGTTTGGCCCGAGGCGCCAGCCCGGCGTACATAGGCCTTCACCCAAAACGATTCGCCGGGTCGAAACAGATCTCTCTCCGGAAATAGATAGGCGAGCTCGGACGCTTCTCCGTAAAAATCAGTCGCCACCGGGATTCGATAGCCATCAATAATCTCTCGGTCGGAGCGCAGAAGCTGATCGGCTCCCGAACGCACCACGAGGAAGCGTGGAGCATCGTCGTAGCCGGCCCGACTCGTAAACTTGCCGAGAGGAAGGCGCGCGAGTCCGCGCTGATCGGTCCTGACCGCTTCTTGGCTAGAAAGCTCGCTGATGCTCGCTCCTGCCACGCCCTCACCCGTTCCGAGCTTCGTCACCCAGGCCTCTGTCTGCGCTCGCCCGAGCTTGGCGCTGAGTCCAAGATCGGTGCGCTGCGCCCAGCGCACCTCGCTCATCGCCTCTCCCGCTTCACTCAGATAGCGAACCCCTATGAAAAATGCCCCGTAACCTTGGCTCGGCGCGAGCAGCGCATCGAGGTCGACGAGCTCGCGAGCTAGGGCGTTTTTTGCCCCTACCTGCACATTTCGCTTCATAATCCCGGGAAAGGAAGAGATTTTCTCGTAGCGTCTTTCGCTGCTTTCGAGCTCTGCGACTTGCTCAGGCGTGAGCCGTCCTGTGACGAGCTCGAAAGGGGCGTTGCGCGAGAGCACGGGAAGGTGGCGCTCAGCGCGCACGATGGAGTCGCCTGAAAATCCGATTACTACACTGGGTGGATAGTCCCCCACCACGACCTTGGCGTTCATGAAGGTCGTCAATGGCTGACCGTGGATATCGCGGAGTCCGGGCCCAAGATTCAACGTGAACGTATCGCCAGGTCGCATTTGAGGCGAAAGCGAGAGCGCCGTCGTGCGATCGTCCGCACCAAACCCGACATCCGTATTGAGGCGGTACCCTCCCGCCGAAAGGGCCCGAGCGAAGGCTAACGCGGGCACGGGGTTCGAAAATTCAACTCCCAAATAGCTACCGGGGTAACATTGGTTATAGCGGTTCCGACTGCAATCGACTCGCGCCGTCAACGGCCCGTGCACATCGAAGCTCTCGTGATACTCGGTGAGCGCCCCCAATTCGCCACCTTTCCCATGAAATCCGGGCCGTACAGCGTACTGGACCGTGGCGCCGAGGGGCCACTTTTCGAGTGGCGTAAATACAACTTCGTCGTTCCGGGGCCCGCGAGCCGCGGAAAGACGAATCGCTTTCCCATTTGCGGTCGCGCTCACGTATTGGAGTAACTCCGCCGGCTCAACCTCTTGGTTCACATAGATCTGAATCTGCGCATCCCGACTCTCCTTCGAATCGTAGTGACTAGGATTGGAGCCCGTGACTTTGGGGCGCGGAGTTTCGAACTCGAACTCGTGCGGCCCCGGCAAGACTTGACCATCCAGCGCGCGGATGCCGGACGGGATGGAGACTTGGAAGCGCATCGCGAGTGGGAGTTCACCCTCCGACGGGGAAAACACGAGCGCGCTGGTGCCAGCCATTGCCAAGCGCCTGGCACTGCGGGAGCGAGCCTGAGCCCGTCTGGAGGCGGAACGTCGCTTTCGAGTGCTTTGAGCGGACGACTGAAAACGATCTGAATCGTGGGGCGTGCCGCGGCCTCACCGCGCGGACCAGAGTGCACGACGCGAAAGGGGAGCGCGGACGGCACGCTCGGCTCAGGTAGACTCAGAGTGTGAGAAGGCGCGACGCGGGGCACTTGGCTTTGCTGTTGGCTGCAAGCGAACCCGAGGCCCAGCAGGCATAGCCCGAACTTCGAGAGCCAAGCACTGCGACGAGACCCCAAGTCGTGAGTCCATTTGAGCATAGTTGCGCTATAGCAGGCGCCGCCCGCTCTTATGAATGGCAGAGCCCCACAAATCTCGCTTCGTGTCAGCCACTGAGTGAGAGCGGGGCTAGCGCGCCGAGAGGTTCACGTACGGTCCGTCATGTCTGCTCCTTCCCCTTTCATTGACCTAGCCGGGCTCCCAATAGCGAGCCGGCTTGGCGCGTCCCTCGGTCTCGCACCGGAAGCTCGAGCCGAACTCGAGGCCGCATTTCAGCAGACCTTTCAAGCGCTAGCTTCTCATGGCGACAGCGCTCGCTTTCAGGCGGCGCTCGGTGAGCTGAGCCGGGATAGCGCCGACGAAGACACCATCGTCCAGGCGCTGAAAGAACTGGGACCCTGGAAGAAAGGGCCTCACTTGATTCGCGGTATTACCGTAGATGCCGAATGGGACTGCCGCATGAAGTGGGCGCGCGTGCTGGAGCTCGGACTCGAGCTTCAAGGGCGAACCGTTCTCGACGTCGGCGCTGGGAACGGATTTTATCTGCGCCAGATGATAGCATCCGGAGCGCGTTGGGCGCTCGGAGTCGAACCCAGTGTGCCGTATCTTTTTCAATTCTTAGCCACCGAGCTCTCGAGGCCGGAACCTCAAATGGCGCTCCTCTCTGCGCGCGCCGAGAATCTGCCTTCGAGCTTCCCGAGGTTCGACGTCGTGTTCTCGATGGGTGTGCTCTATCATGTCCGCTCACCAATCGACCACCTCATGGCCCTGAAGAATAGGCTCAGGCCCGGCGGCGAATTGGTGCTGGAGAGCTTGGTCGTTCCGGGGGACGCTACGACCGTGCTGGTTCCTCGACATCGTTATGCCAATATGAGAAATGTCTGGTTCATTCCCAGCGCTGAGCTGCTCGCTCTCTGGCTTGAACGCGTGGGCTTCGAGTTGATCGAGCTCGGCTCACCTATCCCCACAACCAGCGACGAACAGCGCTCCACAGCCTTTTCGCCAGGTCCCTCGCTTTCCGAAGCGCTGAACCGAGAGCGACCTTCCCTGACGGTCGAAGGGTACCCCGCCCCCACTCGTCTGCTGGCTCACGCACGGCGCGCGTGAAGCTCAGCTCAAGGCTACCATCCGGGCCTTTTCTCGCTTATTTCCAAATTGTAAAAAATTGTATACAGGCTAAATATTCGTTATTACGTGATATTTTTCAATGTCTCTTTGATCCTTCTGGCGCACCCCGACAATCTGCTACAATAAAGGCAATGGCACAGCGACGCTTGGCTTCGTGGACGCGCCGGACAGGAGCCTTCCTGGCCGGGTTGCTCCTCGCCGCGACTGTTCCCAATCCCAGCGCGAGCGCGGAGGGGCGGCCAGGCCGGGGCAGCGAATCGATCGAATTGGTGATTACGCCGTTGCGGAGCAACCAAGGGAACGTATTCGTCGCCGTCTACGAGCGGGGCGGTTGGCTCGTGCCGGGCAAGTTCCGCACTTACCGGACGGTGCCCGCTCGCCAGGGCGGCCTGAGCGTGCGAGTGAGCGGGCTCTCACGCGGTCCCGTCGCCGTCGCGGTCTTTCACGACGAAAATAAGAACGGGCGAGTCGATAAGAATTGGCTCGGTTTGCCGGCGGAAGGCTTCGGTTTCAGCCGCTTGACGCCGCTGCGCGTACCCAGCTTCGACGAAGTCAGTTTCCCTGCAGGCACCGCGGGGGCGATGGAAGTCCGCATGCGCTACTGAGGCCAGGGCCAGCCCCTCCTTCGTGAGCTACCCTCCGCCCTGAAATGAACGGGAGTGCTGCCGTAAACACGAACGACCTCGTGAGCCTGCCCCGCATCGTTGTCCTGACTGGAGCCGGAGTCTCGGCCGAAAGTGGCATAGCCACCTTCCGTGCGGACGACGGGCTCTGGGAGGATCATCACGTAGAGGACGTCGCTAGCCCCGAGGGCTTCGCTCGAAACCCCGAGCTCGTCTATCAATTTTACAACGCACGCCGGCGGGCCTTGCTCAGCGGGCCCAGGCCGAACCTCGCACACGAGGCACTCAGTCGCTTCGAGCACGCGATTCGAGAGCGTGGCGGCGACTTCCTGCTCGTGACGCAGAACGTAGATGATCTGCACGAGCGCGCTGGCTCGCAAAGTCTCCTCCACATGCACGGCGAACTCCTCAAAGCGCGCTGCGTGGTTTCGGCTCAGGTCTTTCCCTGGCAAGAGGACTGCGATGCAACGTCACTCTGCGCGTGCTGCGGTGTGCGGGGTCGACTCCGACCCCACATCGTATGGTTTGGCGAGATACCTCTGTCTATGGAGCAAATCTTCGAAGCGCTTGAGGCCGCGACTCACTTCATTTCTATAGGCACTTCCGGAAATGTTTACCCAGCGGCCGACTTCGTACGTGTGGCGGCGCGGAGTGGAGCCGAGACAGTGGAGCTGAACCTCGAGCGCAGTTTGGGGTCTCGCTACTTCAATTGCGCCGAGTATGGCCCCGCCACGGAGGTGGTTCCACGCTATTTTGGGGAATTGGCCGCGATGTTGCTAACATAGGCAGACTTTTCAGATTGGGCCGAGCACTCACCCCACCGGCCCCGCTTGGCGGACATTTCGAACGGAGAATCATGGAGGGCAAGGCTCGCATCGCGGTCATAGCAGTAGGAGAGGCTCCGATGGGACTCTCGTACGAACTCGAGAAGCGCGGTATCGCGGTTTTTTCGGGCGATATTTCATCGGTCGAGGAGCTCGTCGACGACAAGCGCCCTCACCTCATCGCGTTGGTCGGGATTCGTGGTGCGATGGAGGTATCGACGCTGCTCGAGGAGCAAGATCGCAACACGACGCCGCGCGTCGCGGTAATCGCGGCTCGTCGAGATCTGTCGAGGCTCTGGGGCCTCAATCGCGACGTAGTCGTTTCTCTGCTCGCCACGGAGATGGGCGATAAGGTTGTGGCCGGCAGATTAGAAGCGTTGGCGCGCCAAGCCGCGAAAAAGCGCGGTGAAATTCTCGAGGGCCCCGCGCCCACCTCGCTAGGTCCGAGGTCGATAGGCGACGCCTTCACCACGGTCGCTCCTCAAGCGGTCGCGGCGATTCAACTCGTTAAGCAAGCTCACCAGGGCGCGGTAACTGTCCCCGCCGCCATCGAAATCAACGCGATGGCTCGAGGCCAGGAGTCGCTCGATGAAATCGACAGCGCCGACCTCGAATCCGACAGGCCCCCGCCCGACGCGCCATTGCCGTCGCCTTCGTTGCTCCAAACCCAACTTGGTTTGGGAATACGTGCGATGCAGCCTAACAAGGCCAACCCTAGCCCCTTCGCGAGCTTCCCAGGAGCGGGAGAAAAGAGCTTCGATCCCGACGTAACTAGCACCTACGATCGAGCCCCTTCGAGCGTCGAAGCCGATGCTACGCTTGAAGAGCCAGGCCGCGACGGCGCAACGGAGCCACCTGCGACGTTCAAGGAAGAGGCTATGGCCGAGGGTTCGCCGGGCGCAGCGGTTGATATCGTCGCCGAGACTCTCTCGAACAGCGAACCCAATTCTACCAAAGACGACACTCCTCTGGATGAGCCCTTCATCGACACCGATGCGCTCCTGGACAGTCTGCGCTCCCCCGGAGAGCCCGCTAAGTTCGAGTCGATGCCCGCCGAACCCGGTGGCGTGGATCACGAGCCCGACAGCAGTGAGTTGACGCGACCAGGCAAGACGGTGCTGGGGCTTGGCGTCAGAAACCCAGTGATTCCAGCCCGAGAGGCGGGCATAGCCGACGAACGGCTTACCATCCCGGACGACGCCGCAATCCAGTCGAAGCTACTCGCCGAATCGCATTTGGACGAATCCCTGTTCAACTTGGCGGGGTCGGAGATCACACCGCCCAGCGGAACAGCGGCAGCTCCAAGCGTACGCGAGCGCCACTCCGTGAGAGCCTCAGCGCCACCACCCAATCGTAAGGTGCCCGCCGTTCTTCTGGGTCTGCTCGCCGCTGCTGCTGCTGCCGGTGCCTACGTGAACGCTCAGCGCCACGACAACAAGGAGCTGCCCAAAATCAGCACCATCGCGGACGACGTCGAAAAGTCGGCACCCGACGACGCAATGCCCAGCGCCGCGCCACCCGCCGCTCTACCGGGCACCTCGACGCCGAGCCCAACTCCGGACTCTGCTCCTTCGGACTCTGCTCCTTCAGACTCTGCGCCTTCAGACTCTGCTCCTTCGGACTCGGCCGCCGCAAAGCCTACCAACGCCAAGGACGCACCACAGCCAGCGGAAGACTCGGCCCAAGCTGAGCCAGACCCAGCGTCGCCTACCGCAAGCGCTAGCGCGGCTATTTTGCCTGTTTCGGGGGCGCTCTCCGATGAACTTCTGCAGCGCTACCTCACGGTGGCCTCCGTCACGCCCAAGACCTGCACTGAGCTCGTCCCCAACCCCAAGCAGGGCGTACGCGATCCTGCCGCTGAGGGCAGCGTGCCCTGGCAGGCAGCACGCAAGGCCATCGTCCGAGGCGATCTAGCCGCTGCGCAAGCCAGTATGTGCGAGGCTGCCTTCATCAATCCGGCCAGCCCAGCTCTCGAAGCGCTCGCCTTACTTTACGTGACGGAAGGTGCGGCCACGGAGGCGTTGGTTTGGCTCGACAAGGCTGAGGCCGTCCGACCCGGCGTGAGAGATACGTTAGAGTTGCGTGGCGCGGCGCTCAGCCAGCTCGGCCAGATTGGCAAAGCCCGGCAAGTTTGGCTGCAAGCCCTCAACGTCAAGGAAGAAGACATGGGTAGGCGTGGCGGAGTGGCCGACGAAGACGTAGCGGTGGCCCGCCAGCATATGAAGCAAGGCGATTTGCCGCGTGCCGAGCGCCGCTTGCGGCGCGCGGTGGTGCTGAATCCGAAGAGCAGCCTCGCCATGGCGACCTTGGCCGAGCTATTCTTGAAGAAAAATCAGACCACTCTGGCTCAAGGACTGGCTGAAAGCTCAATCGCCGCAGAGCCCTTCTTTCCCGATGCCTACGTCGTCTTAGCTGACGTGGACAAGGCTCAAGGTAACTTGCAGAAAGCGCGTGAGCATCTCGAACGCGCGCTGCAAATTCGTCCCGATTTTTGGGCCGCCAAGAAAGCTCTGCGGGAACTCGACCAAAAGCCCTAGAGCTCCGCGAATCGAGCGCAACAGCCTCCTATTTCGATGTGGCTCCTCCTCGCCACCGTTTCGGCCGCGTTCATCGGGCTGTATGAAGTCGCGCGAAAAGCAGCGGTAGATAAGAACGCGCCTATCCCCACGTTGCTGGCGGCGACGATGGGGGGCCTCTTGTGCCTCCTGCCTCTGGCAGTGGGCAGCCTGTTCGGTTCAAGTCAGCTCGCTGAGTACGGGCTCGATATCCAGAACCTAACCCTCCGCGCTCACGGACTCGTCCTGCTGAAGTCCCTCTTGGTCACGACGGGCTGGTCTCTCGGCTACTCGGCTGTGCGAGATCTCCCTATTTCAATCGCTGGGCCGCTCCGTGCCAGCTCTCCCGTCTTCACGGTGCTCCTCGCGCTTGCCCTTTTTGGGGAGCGACCTTCCACGAGCAACTGGATTGGCATGGTGCTCTTGTTCGCGGGCTATCTCGGATTTGCCACCCTAGGCCGACGCGAAGGGATTCGTTTCACGCAAAGTCGACCCGTGCTCTTGCTGCTAGTTGGCACCTTCATTGCGTCGCTAAGCGGGCTATATGACAAGATCCTCCTGCAGAAGCTGAACTTACCCATCACGAGCGTCCAGTTCTGGTTTACGTTCGATAACGTGCTGATTCAGGCCTTTTTGGTGTGGAAGCTGTGGTGGCATCGACGCGCAGAAGACCCTTTCCGCCTACGCGGCGCGGCGCTCTTAGCTGGCCTCTTGCTGGTACTCGCTGATCAGCTCTACATGCGCGCCGTGGCCATGGATGGAGCGCTCATATCTGTCATTTCACTCACGAGGCGCTCCAGCGTCTTGATTAGCTTCGTCCTCGGCGGCCTTGTCTTTCGCGAGGGCCTCTTGCTGGCCAAGGCCCTTCCTTTGGCCTTGGTGCTTTGCGGCGTGCTCTGCCTCTTGGTTTAAGGGGGCAGCTCGTCAACGAAGCCGCGACAGCGGCTACCTCCGATAGGGCTTCGGCGGAAACTTTCGGCTCAAAAGCTCGACCGTGAAACCACATTCGTTACGCAGGTCTGCTTCCTGACGGAACATGAGCTCGATCGAAAATTCGGCCTCATCAACGACGGGAAAGAACACATCTCCCTCAACCTCTGCGTCAAGCTGGGTGCGATAGAAGCGATGCGCGTAAGGGAGGGCCGCGCTATAGATCTGGCCCCCACCAATCACAAATACCTCACTTTCCCCGCCATCTTCAGCCATAATTAGCGCCTGTTCTAGGCTCGACACTCGTTCAGCATCGGACACCACGAAGGCCTCACTTCTCGACACGACGAGGTTCCGTCGCTTCGGTAGCGCCCGCCCCATGGCCTCATAGTTCTTGCGCCCCGTGACGACTACATGCCCACGCGTGGTAGTGACGAAATGGCGCATGTCATCGGCGAGGCGCCAGGGCAAGGCATTATCGCGGCCAATAACGCCGTTTTTGGCCACGGCTGCGATCAAGCTAACCAGCATGGGGTCCCCTTCACACCGCTACGGGCGCTTTGATCGCAGGGTGAGGCTCGTATCCCTCGAGCGCGATATCAGCGACCCCGAACTCAAACAGATCTTTTACCTCGGGATTCAAGACCAAACGGGGTAACGGTCGCGGACTCCGGCGCAGTTGCTCTTGCGCTTGTTCAACATGGTTCCTGTAGAGGTGCACGTCGCCGAAGGTGTGAATAAACTCGCCGGGTTGAAGCCCGATGACCTGCGCCACCAAGCAGGTCAAAAGCGCATAGGACGCAATATTGAACGGCACACCAAGAAAGACATCTGCGCTTCGCTGGTAGAGCTGACAAGACAACTTGCCCCCGGCCACATAGAACTGAAATAGGCAATGGCACGGAGGCAGCGCCATCTGGGATAAATCAGCTACGTTCCACGCGCTTACAATCAGTCGGCGCGAATCTGGACTCGTGCGGAGCAGGCGGATCAACTCCGTGATTTGATCGACGCTCTCTCCATTCGGCGTCGCCCACGAGCGCCACTGCTTGCCGTAAACGGGCCCCAGCTCGCCTTCGGCGTTCGCCCATTCGTCCCAAATCGTGACCTTATTCTCGCGAAGAAACTTCACGTTGGTATCGCCACGGAGAAACCACAGCAGCTCGACCACTACGGACCGAAAATGAACCTTCTTCGTGGTGAGGAGCGGGAAGCCTTCGCTCAGATCGAATCGCATCTGGTGCCCAAAGCGGCTCAGAGTCCCCGTTCCCGTACGGTCCTCCTTCGGGGTACCCGTTTCAAATATCGTCTGGAGCAAATCGAGATAGGCCTGCATTCGCCGGAGGAGCATACAGCCGCCGCCCGCTCCGTCGAAGCGGGGCTCATCCCCCTGGCCGAACCCCACGAGACCCCCCTAAATTGGCACTCATCGTGCATTCTGCTAGGGCGTGGGCGTGTCCTCCTCGGCCCCCAACGAAGAAGGCGAGCGCAGACAGCGACTCTTCGACTGCTTCGTGGTTCGCTCGGCTGACCCCTTCGAAGTATTATTGCTTCATCGCGCGCCCGATCATCGATACGCCGGGTCGTGGCGGATGGTTGCAGGCAAAGTCGAGCCGGGCGAGACCGCTCACGCGGCGTGCCTACGGGAACTCGATGAGGAAACGGGGCTGGTTCCCGACGCACTCTTCGCCTTGCCCTACGTAAATCAGTTTTATGAATGGCAGACGGACTCGATTCGCTTCATCCCCGTGTTCTTGGCCCGGGTGCCCCCAGCGCAACCGGTGATTCTCGACGACGAGCACGACGACCTGCGCTGGTGCTCGCTCGCCGAAGGGCTCTCCCTCTTGGAATGGCCCGGACAAAAGGAGGGACTGCGCGCCGCGGCCCTCTTTTTAGAGTCGAATGCTAGCCTCAAAGGCGAATTTCGCGTGTCTTTGCCAGAAGACCAGCTCGCTTAGCCCTTTCCTCCTTAGAAAAATCCGACTACTCGAAAGCACTGCTGTGTACCGCGTCACCGACGGAATCTTCATTCACTTTGGCCACCATGTTCGGGGCCACCTCGGCCCTTGCATTTCGATCCATGGCCACACTTGGCTCTTCGAAGTGACCCTTGAGGCAAAGTCTCTAGACCATCAGGGGTTCGTGCTCGACTTTGATCTCTTGCACGAACGTGTCCTGACTCCTTGCCATCGTTTGCTCGATCATAGCTTAGCTCTCGGTGAGGAGAGCTGGCGGGAGAGCTCGGGTGCCGTAGCTGAACTCGGCAAGATCCTTTATGCCTCGCGAACCAAGGTGCAAGGCACCGAGGGCGCACGCCAAAACGGCTTCGCCGAAGAAGAGCGAGCCCTCGCTGGAGCTCGCAACTACTGGCCCGGCAACATCAAGGTTGCTGTTTTCCCATTTACGCCCACTTCAGAACGCCTCGCAGAATGGCTGGCCATCATGACCCAGCAAGAGGTTGGCGATGAGCGCGTTCGCGTCCGATCTGCGCGCGTGGTCGAATCTCTTCATCCTACCGAGAGCAGCGCAGAGTATATCTGCGACTAGCCAGCTCGACCTAGCTCACGAGGCCGCCAAGATCTCCGCAAGCTCAGCCGAAGTGAGCTCAATCGGATTGCCCTTCATGCTGCTCGAACGCTGAGCTGCCGGAATGGCCGCTTGCGCAGCGGCGGCACTCACACCGAGCTCACTGAGTCGAGGGATTTGAAGCGCGCTGCCCAACGCGGCGATGCGGGCTATGCCCTGTTCGGGGCGCGCTGACGCGCTACCCGTCAAGATACGGGCCAATTCAGCAAATTTATCGACAAACCGCGGCTCGCCACGAGCCTGGAGCGCTCGTAGATTCACCGCCAGCACCGCTGGCAAAAGCGCCGCGCACAGCGCTCCATGCGGAGCATGACACGCGCCTCCGAGGGGCCCAGCAAAACCATGCACGGCGCCCAGTCGAGCGTTAGCGAGCGCGAGTCCTCCCATCAAACTGGTGAAGGCCATGTCTGTACGAGCCTCGATATCTTGCCCGTCTTGATAAGCCCGGAGCAGCGCTCTTGAACCCCTATCGATCGCATCGCGACAGAGCGCGTCTGTGAGCGGCGTGGCGAACTTGGAAAGGAACGGTTCAATCACCTGAGCCAAGGCATCAAATCCAGTATGCGCCGTGACGTCGGGAGGCACGCTCAGCGTGAGCTCAGGATCGATGATGGCCAACTTAGGCAGCAGAAAAGGACTACGCAGGCTCACTTTGACGCCCTGCTCAGGGACCTCAAACACTGAGTTCTTCGTGACTTCGGCCCCCGTTCCCGCCGTGGTGGGCAAAGCGACCGCGGGCAGTCCCGGTCGAGCCAGGGGTCGACCCTTTCCAACCACCTCTAAGTATTCGAAGACGTCGCCCGGATTGGCTGCGAGCGCGGCCACGCCCTTGCCGAGATCGATCACGCTTCCCCCGCCTAGCGCGACGACGGCCTCCGCTCCGTATTCCCGCGCGGCCTTCACTGCGTCGAGGGCATCTTGAACGCGGGGTTCGCCGGAGACGGACCAGAGTTCGCTGATGACCCCCTGGGAGCGAAGGGCCTCGACGAGCCAAGCGGCCCGTTCGCGCCCGTTCCCCACGCACATGAACACCCGAGTGATCCCTTGCTCTTTCAGAAAGGGCAAAACTTCATGGCGCGTACCTATCCCGAACAGGATTTTGGCCGCGGTCTCGAATCCAAACTGCATTACCAGCCGCTGCTTGCGGGTGAGAGGGCGTTAAAGCGCGTTCCTACCCGAGGTTTGGCCATCATGGCTTCAGCGCCATCGCGCCACAGCTTGTAGTGAGCTGTCTCTTTATGTTGCGCCGGGGCCTCTTCATCCCGATAGACTTCAATGAGTGAAAAGTGAGTGGGATCTTTTTGGTCTTGGAGTACGTCGAAGCGAGCGATGCCGGGTTCGTTGCGGCTCTTTCGAGCGTTCTCCTCGGTGATGACACTGAACTCGCTCACGCTCTCAGGCAGTACCCAAATATCAACGACCACGACCAGCATAAGGGTGAGCCTAGTCCAAATTTTCAGGAGCAACGAGCCCCGAAACGGGCGTGCCCGCCTGCTTCCCAGGGCCCCACACTCTATCGAAAAAATCCCTACTCACGTTCCAAATAGCGCAAAGCGAGAGGCGCCCCGTGGCCACCCAGCGGCTTGGCTAATAGCCGCCCAGCGAGCCTGAACTAGGGGAATTGTCCGCGCTCGGCGCGGGCGCATCCGAGAGCGCTGACAAGATGGCGACAGTCGAGCTCGTACCGATTCGGGCCGCGCCCCGCTCTCGAAAGGCCAGCAGCGCAGCGAGCGTGCGAATGCCACCCGAAGCCTTGACGCCGACCTCGGGCGGACACCGCTTGCGAAGAAGTTCGACGTCTTCAAGTGTTGCACCCGACGGCGCAAAGCCGGTCGAAGTCTTGACGAAATCGAAGCGCGCCTCGCTCGCGAGATCGGCGAGGGCTTCTTTCTCGGTGAGTTCGAGATAGGACATTTCGAAGATCAGCTTCGAAACGCCGTGATGGCCTCGGACGAGCTCGCTCATGAGCGCAAGCTCCCGCGCCACGTCGGGCCATCGTCCACTTTTGACCCAACTCAGGTTGACCACCATGTCGATCTCTTGAGCGCCCGCCTGAAGCGCCCGCTCCGCTTCGTACAGTTTGGCCTCGGTGCTCGGGTTACCATGAGGAAAACCTACGGTCGTGCAGACCTTCGTCAGCTTGCCCGAACCGAGTTCGCTCGTGGCTAGCTCGACATAGAAGGAAGGCACGCAAACGGTCGCCACGCTCCATTCTGCTGCAATTTGCACCGCCTTCTTGAATTCTTCCATTCGAGCGGTAGGCGCCAAACACGAGTGGTCGATGAGGCGAGCGAGCGCGAGTTGGTCTGGTGACATGGACGAAGGGAGAGTGTGGCCCGAACCCATGACCGGTTGGAAGACCCGTCGAGCGAGAGCATTGCAAACTCTGCAAACATGGCGCTAGCCTTAGCGGGCCGTGAGTATGCGCTTCCGCTCCAACCTTGTCTTCCTAAGCCTTCTTGGATTCGTCCCCACGGTGGCTTGCAGCTCCGGAACGAGTGATTCGGCGACCGGCGGCGCGCCAGGTGCTGGGGGAGCCGGCACGGGCGGCACGAACAGCGGTGGAGCCGGTACGGGCGGAGCCACGGGTGGAGCCACTCTCGGAGGCTCTGCTGCGGGTGGAGCGAGCGGCGGTGACGCCAGCGGTGGCAGCCCCAGTGGTGGAGCGAACTCGGGAGGAACCAGCGACAGCGGCGGCACAGCGAGCGGCGGTGACGCCAGCGGTGGCGCCTCGAACGATCCGGTCATGATCGAGAACGTGAACAATGTGGTGACCTTCACCTGGGGTGATCGCACTCTCGTCGTCGATGGCTCCAAAGGTGCGCGCATCATCTCGTTCAAGATCGGGACCAAGGACATCATTTTCCCGGCGGCCAGCAACGCCGACAACTATGGCTCGACTTTCTGGACGAGCCCCCAATCCGACTGGGATTGGCCGCCGGTCGCGGCCATCGATACGGACCCGTACACAACGACGCTCGCCGCACCGACCGCGAATTTCGTGAGCGGGAACGCCACGGTGGGTACAAAATCGGTCGCTATTGAGAAACACATCACAGTCGACCCCGCTAAGGATGTCGTGACTCTCGAATATGTGATCAAGAATCTCGGGGCTTCGACGTCGCTCGCGCCTTGGGAAATCACGCGCGTCAAGCAAGGCGGGCTCACCTTCTTTCCAACGGGCGCCGAAGAGTTCGCTCCCGAAGGCAAAGTCCTGTTACCCCTCACGAAGGCGGGGGATGTCAGTTGGTTTCAGCACGCGGCCTCCAGCGCCGAAGGCAAAGTCAGCGCAGATGCAGCCGAGGGCTGGCTCGCCCACGCCGACGGCGCGCAGAAGCTCCTCCTGATTAAGAGCTTCCCCAATCTGACGCCTGATCAGCCCGAGGGCGATTCGGGTGAGGTAGAGATCTACGCGTCCAAACCCACGCCTGATGTTGACCCCCCTTATGTCGAGGTAGAAAATCAGGGCGCGTACGCACCGGCGCTTGCGACGGATATGTCCAAGTCTTACACGGTTCAGTGGTTGCTTCGTCCCGTCCCCGACGCGGTGACGATCGAAGCCGGTAGCGCAGCCCTCGTTGAGTTCGTAGAGAGTCAGCTCACCGCAGCAGGCCTCTGAGCTCGGCCGGCCCGGCTCACGCCTAGCTCACGGCCTAGCTCACCCCGAGGCCGTCGGTGGCTCTTGACCCAAGGCGCAGGGCAGTTTCGAAGGGAACCGGCACGGCCGCGACTGCCGGCCCTCCACCAGGTGGAGGGCCTATTCTGTCCTACTGTCGAGGCCGGCAATCAACGCACGGGAGGCGGGAAGATACCTGACTCGCGCGCCGCCTCGCAGCCGCGCTTCACGCCCGTTTGGCCCGATTCGGTTTTGACGACCTTGAACTCCACGCGGCGATTCTTGTCCCAAGCCGCCGGATTACTCGCGTCTTCGATTGGGCAATACTCGCCGTAACCTTGCGACACCAGATGACTGTCGGGGGTTCCGCCGGAGATCAGAGCACGCCGCACGCTCGCAGCGCGACGACGAGTCAAATCGAGATTCATCGCGTCTTCACCGCGTTCGTCGGCATGGCCCGCAATTTCGACCACCAAGAATTCGGGATGACCCTTCAAGGTGCCCACAACGGCCTGAATAATACCTTGGGAGGCCGGTAAAATTTTATCCGAGCCGGTCGCGAACTGAATCTTCTCTAGAATGATGATGTTACTGCCGTCGACGATCACCTTGCCCTTGTCGGGGCAACCGTCTTCATCCTGGAAGCCGTTATAAACCTCGGGATCGTTCGGGCAGCGATCATCCTTATCGAGAATGCGATCTAGATCGTTATCTGGATCGGGGCAGCCGTCGTCGTCTTCGAACTTGTCGAAGTCTTCTTTGTCGTTCGGGCACTGATCGTCTTTGTCGGGGATGCCGTCTTTGTCGTTATCGGCCTCGGGACAACCATCTTGATCCTCGAAACCGTCACGATCTTCGGGCACATCCGGGCACTTATCTACGTCATCATAGATGCCATCGCCGTCCCGATCGCCGCGCTTCTCACCCTCGGGACAGCCGTCTTTGTCCTCGTTCCCGTCAAAGTCTTCGGGGATGTTGGGACAGCTATCTTCCTTGTCCAAAATGCCGTCGTTGTCATTGTCCGGCTCAGGACAGCCATCCGCATCCTCGAAATGGTCGAAGTCTTCCGGATCATCCGGACACTGGTCGACGTCATCGCGATAGCCGTCGCCATCGCGATCACCGATCGATGGCTCATACATGAAGCCGAGCATGACGCGAACGTCTGCGGCTTCAAAGCCCGTGAAGAGCGCAGCACGCGAGCCAGCCGAGGCCATGAGAAAGCTGTTTTCTTCGATGAAGATCTTGGCACCGCCCAAAAACTCCGAGCTCAACTTCTGCCCGCTTGCGGCGTCCGCTACCAGGTAGCTGCCGTAGTTTTCCAAAACCAAGTCGAGCCTCGGCAAGGCCCGATACGAGAAGCCTAAACCGTACGTCACCAAGTTTCCGTAAGTCAGCGCGCCCTCGGCGAGCTGGCCATCCGCAAAGGTCGGATTGGACCCAGTGTGTCCACGGAAGCCGGCATCGAGACCGACCTTGAAGCGCCCCTCAGCAATGCGTTTCTCGACCAAGACGCGAGGCCAATACCAAAAGCCCGGGTCTGCACCCATGTCACGTTCCGCACCACCAATCGGACCGCCCGCTTGCATTACGAGCGAGACACCGATGGGGCCGGTGGGGCGCAAAATCCGCCACTTGATGTGGGGGATGATGGTTTGGATTTTCTGCGAATCGAGCTGGGCAGTGTTGTAGGTCGCCCCCGCCGGACCAACGTTGTTAGCCGGGTCACCGATCATGATGTTGATCGGGATGCTGAGGCCCACCGTCAGAAAGTTACCAATACCGTAGCTGCCCGTGATGCTGCCCTGAAACGAGTTCGTAATCAGGCGCTGGGTGCCCGTCGTCGCGCTATTCGCGCGCATCAGGTTGTAACCCCAGTCGAGCGTCATGCCGAAACTGAAGCCCTTGGCCGGCAGGATGTCGGTGCCGTTCACATAGAAAAAGCCTTTCGAGTCGACGGAAGGACGGTATAAGTGCGTGTCCATGCCGTCGCCGTTCGAAGGCGGTATCGGTTGTTCTTGAGCAGCAGCAAACCCCGCCGAAAGGCAGATCGAGGCCACGCCAACGAGCACTTGGGCTAGGAGCTTGCGAATCACGGTGTCGAACCTCTGGTCAAACTATCATCTCCGCGAAAATCCTGTCAAATTAAGGACTCGCGCGAAACCCATCCGCTCCGCACTCTGCGGGTCTATGCAGGACAACGCAATGCCTCGCGATGCTGTTGTGCTCGGAGCCGCGGTACCCTGCGGCGCTGCTACCTGGCGCGGAGGTGCGCTAGTCCAGCACAAGGTGAGTCTCTCCTCAGTAGCCGATACCTCGCCCGGGGCCTCCTCTAAAGGAACTCACAAAGCCGCTCGAAGAAGGCTTATTCGCACGCTCAGCGAGCCCATCTCCTCGGGGATGTTCATCGCTCGTGGGGGTCGCGGAGGCGCTGGTTGGTCGGTCGTCTCACGACTGCTTCGTTCACTGGTCCTCCTGATCGCTTTGATTTCCTCTCCAACGAACGCCCAAGCTGAGGAGGACAATGTGAGCGGCTCGTGGTCGGCGAGTCCACTGCAGGTGGCTTGGGCCTTGGGCAATTGGGAGTCTACCTGCGGACCCAAGCCGTCACCCCAGGGCGACGCCGGAGGCACGGTGCAGTTGAGCGCATCTAGGGCCGAATTCAGCCTGCATGGCCTCGGACGAAGCTACACGACCACGTCGTGTTGGGAGCAGCTTCCTGGCTTGCAAGTTCGTAGTCATTCAGCAAGCGCCACCACAGTCCGATCCAGTTGTGAGATGCCCAAAGGGGACCCTCGACAGGCCAAAGTCGTAACGACCTGGGCGCTTCGAGGCGATAAAATCTATTTCGACGAAACGGGCCAATACCAGTTCTTAAGCAAGGACGGCTCATGCACGGCGAGCGTGCGCCGAACGCGTCTCCTGTCCCGTATCGAAAAGTCGGCTTCAGACGGAGCCGTGCCCAGCGGCGCGAACACGAAGCCCTCACAAGAAAAGGCCTCAGCGACGCTAGCTCGAGTCGACGAAGCCGCCTCATCCCCCGCCTGCGCAGGTGAACAGAAAGCCAGCCGGGTAGACCTCACTATCGTGACCCCCCTGCTTCGAGCCGGCGATTCGTTAGTGGTCGACAGTCGCGCCTATGCGACGAATGGTTGCCGCGCAGCGAGCCCGGCGAGGCTCGAATTTCTCTCGGGCAAGGAACTAGTGGAAGAAACCTCTCCCGGAAACTTTCGGGTGCGATTGGAAGCTCCGAGTGGAAAGCTCCGCATCGCAGCCGTCGTGGATGACGTTCGAGGTGAAGGTGAAGTCACCGTGGTGTCGAGGAACGAACTCGAATCCTTCTTCGCTGGAGCTCTCCCCGTCATCACGTCTGCGCCCCCCACGACCGAGCGACCCAGCGCCCAGAGTGAAGGGATGGCGGGTCGACTCGAAGAACCCGATCGAAAGCTATGGATTGGGGCCGCTGCGCTAGGACTACTCGCCAGCGCGCTAGGAATTGGCCTCCTTTGGCGCAAAAGCGTACGGCGAAGAGGTGGAGACGGAAGCCTCCCTCTCGAGCAAGTTGTTATTGAAGAGGTGAATCCGTTAGCGGAGACGGCAGGCGTTTTCCCCCCACATGTCATCCCACCGGCTCGGATGTGTCCAACCTGCGGCGAACGCTACACGGGCACCGAAACCTTCTGTGGCAAGGATGGCACTCGCCTTTTCCGCGAAAACTGAGCCAGAGGGCTGAAACTCTCGCGCTCTTCGGCCGACTAGTAGTACCGAACTCACCGTTTTGGTAAGCTGCTGACCGAACATCAGCGAAGGCTCATTGGCCCTGGGCGAAACTCCCCGTTCCGGGAATGACCGCCTAGTATCGTTCCGAAGTTCACCGTCTAAAGCACACCGCCCGTACGCCCTCCTCTGACCCTACGCGAAGAATCATGAAGATCACCTGCGACTCCTGCGGCTCCAAGTACACGATTGCAGACGATAAAGTGCAGGGTCGCAAAGTGAAGGTCCGTTGCAAGAACTGCAAAGCCAACATCCTCGTCGATGGCACTGGCGACGGCGCGCCTTCCTCGGATCCTCCGGAAGCTGAGGAGCCAGCAACGAACCAGTGGACCGTGAATCTTTCAGATGAAGATTCGCGCGATATGAGCACCGAGGAAATCATCGCTGGTTGGGCATCGGGGTTGGTAACCGAAGACGCCTATGTCTGGCGCGACGGCATGACCGACTGGAAGCCAGTGCTTGAAGTCGCCGAGCTCAAAATGAAGCTCGTCACGCGTCCAGCGGCGTCACCCGAACCCGCCCCAATTGCGCACGAACCGGCCCGTCCCGCAGCGAGTCCAGTTGTGAGTTCCGCGGCTGGAGGTCTTGGAGGCTTGAGTACAGGTGGCGGCGCCGCTCCCCGCGCTGCAGCCATGCCGGGCCGCCCTGCAGAGGACTTCTTCGGGCAAAGCTGGGGCGCATCCGCCGAGACCGACGACGATAAGCGACCGACAGGCGCGCGAAACGAAAACTCCGTGCTCTTCTCGCTCGACGCTTTGAAAGCAGCTCCGCCGGAGATCAAGCCGAAGAAGCCCGTCATCACCACCAGCGAAGACCTGTTCTCGATGGGCACGATGCCTGGCGGTGGACTCCTCAACGCCAATGTTGATCTGCTAACGGCGCCTGCGCTCGCTCCTCCTCCTGCGCCCGTATCGGTGAAGACCTCTCTCGCCGCTCCCAAAAAGGGTGGCTCGGGCATGCTCATCGGCGCAGCGCTGATTGCCCTGGCGGGGCTCGGCGGGGGCTATTATTTCATGACCAAGCAGGGCTCGGCAGAGACGGATGCTATTCGCACGGCTCAAGCCGACGCCGAGCAGAAGTTGAAAGACGCAGAAGCCGCCAGGAAGAAGCTCGAAGAAGATCTGGCGAAGATTCGCTCCGAAGCTCAAGCCCGCGGCGAAGACCCAGCCGAAGCGGAGAAGCGCGCCAAAGCCGCTCTGGCCAAGGCAGATCCCAAGGCTGACGGCAAAGAGCCCGCAAAGGAACCGGCCCACGAAGCCCCGGTAGCGAAGGAGCACGCCGCCGCGTCGAGCAGTCCGGGGACTTCCACGAAGGAGCCCGCGAAGCCCTCCACGGCCACAAAAGAGAGTCCTTCTGGAGGAGGCGGGAAATCGTTCGACGTGGCCTCGGCCAAGTCAGCCCTCAGTGCCGCCGCTGCCAATGCCTCCAGTTGTGCTCAACCCGGGGGACCCAAGGGCTCCGGAAAAGTTCAAGTCACCTTCGCCCCAAGCGGACGCGTCACGACCGCGACCATTGTCGAAGGACCCTTTGGCGGAACTTCGGTGGGCGGCTGCATCTCTTCCACATTCAAGCGGGCCCGCGTCCCCGCGTTTGATGGCGGACCTACATCGGTAGCTAAGAGCTTCAAAATCTAAAGCCCGGCGGATTTCATCCGGCCCGAGCGACGCTCGGACGCATCGAGAATTTTGCCGGAGCAGATTTGTTGGACGTTGGCGCCCACGATGGAGCTCCAGCAACCCTTTCGTCGCAAAATACGAACGACGAGGTGTGGGCGCGGCATAGAAGATATTGTGGCGGGACGTTGGACGACCGTAGCGCTCGGGGTTTTGGGAGCTTTAGGAACTGGCCTTTTGGCTTGTTCGAGTGCCGACCCGTCGCTGCCAGGGCCGAGCGGCGGTGCATTCCCCGATGCAACAGGCGGAGCGAGCGGTGGACAGGTGGGCTCAGGGGGGTTGATGGGGTCCTCTGGAGGAACCGCCGGCAGTCCACAAACAAGCTCCTGGATCGAAGCTCGGGTCTGGAGACTCCGACATGAACAATACCGAAACAGCGTGGTCGCGCTTTTGGGTGTTGAGCCCGATCTAACAAACTTCGCGCCCGAGAGCGGCAACGGTAAGTACGCTAACTTTTCCTCGACCGCGTTCGTTCAGGTCGATCTCGCGGCGAACTACTATACCGCAGCTAAGAGCATTTCTTCGGCGCTTCCCGCGTCTGTGCTCACCAGTTTGACGAGCTGTTCGCTCGGCCCGAGCTGCAAGGATAGCTTCATCGCAGAACTCGGCGAGCGAGCCTTCCGCTCACCCGTGCCGAGCGAGGTCATGGCCCGGCTCGGGGCACTATTCGAGCTCGCTAGCGGCGAAGCTGACGCAGAATCCGGTTTTCGAGCCGTGCTTGCCGCCATTCTGAACTCGCCCCTATTTCTCTATCGAAAAGAGCTCGGCCCCGAGGACGGCGCAGAAGAAGCCGAGCCCACATTAACCGGCTACCAAATCGCTGAGTTCTTGTCCTTCAGCCTGCTCGACGCGCCGCCGCCCGCCTGGCTCTTAGAGTTGGCCAAGAACAGCACCTTGGGCGAAGCGCAGCTAGAGAGCAGCGTGACGCGGCTCCTAGATGAATCTGCATTTTCAGAACAGCTCGGTCACTTTCTCGAAGAGTGGCTGGAGGTGGCGCACTTCTCTGAGGTTGAAAAGTCCGAGGTCTTTCCGGGGTTCGCGGCAGCTAAGCCGCTCATGGCCCAAGAACTTACGACCTTCCTAGCGCAGAGCGGCAACGCAGAGCGAGGCCTCCGGAACCTCTTGCTCGATCCTGTTCCGAGTGTGGCTCCGGAGCTCGACGATTTCTATTTCTCCGATCCAAGCGCGCCAGCAAGCTTCGAACGTAACGGCATCCTCGGGCTCGGCAGCGTTCTCGCCTCGCACGCCAAGACTTACCTCACCTCGCCGACCTTGCGCGGGAAGTTCGTGCGTTCACGGCTCTTCTGCCGAGAAATCACGCTTCCTGAGGGCTTTACGCCTCCGCCCATTTCCGAAACCGAAGCGCTCGGCGTGGCCCAAAGTACCCGCCAGCTCTACGAGAAGCATCAAGAATCGCCTATTTGCGCGACCTGCCACGAGCTGACGGATTATATCGGCTACGCGCTCGAAGCTTACGATGGCGCGGGTCGAGTGCGAACGCTGGACACCACCCAGGGCTTTGAAGTGCCCATCGATACGAGCGGACCGCTCCTCGAATCCGATGTGGATCGCCTACTCACAGACGACAAATCTCTCAGCCTGGCGCTGTCAGAAAGTCCGACCGTCAAGGGCTGCCTGGCGCGTCAGGCCTTCCGCTACTTCTTTGGCCTCGAAGAGCAGGCCGGCGACGTGCCCGCGATCGCCTCCGGACAACAAAGGCTTTTGGCTCAAGATCAGCTCAAAGAGCTGACGCTTGGGCTCCTCACAACGCCCACGACAACTCGCCGGGTGCGAGGAGAAAACTAGCATGGCAATGACACGCTCTGAACGAAGTCTCAGCCGCAGAGGCCTGCTCCAGACAGCGCTCGGCGCGCTTTTGCTTGGCCCTTTCGTTCGCGAGCGCACGTTGCATGCTCAGAATGTTCTCCCCAAGCGGCTCATCATGGTCTTCACGCCTGATTCGAATCCGCCCGAGTGGTGGCCCAGCGGTGAGGGCCCGAGCTTCACACTTAGCGAGCCGTTAGCCGATTTCGCAGGACTTGAGAACCAGATCATTCTGCCCCGACGGCTGGACCATAGCTGGACCTACGACAACCATCATGTGGCCGGCATTGTTCAGCTCTTCACGGGAGCGCGCTTCGACAACAACCAAAATCGTTTCGCAGATGGTCCGTCGGTCGACCAATATTTGCTTCAAAATACAGATCTTCGCGGAGAAACACCGCGCGCTTCCATCCACCTCTCTGTAGACGACGGCCGCACCGACAACCGTCACGTCATCTGCTATGCGGGCTCGGGCCAGCCCGTCGCTGCCGAAGCCAACGCGACTCGAGCTTTCAACAACATCTTCAGCGGCATCAACTTTGACGGAACGCCGCTTCCCTCTGCGCCGACAGGCCCTTTTAGCCCTGCCGTCGAGCAAGCCATCTTGAACGCCAACTCCGACGATATCCGCTATCTGCAGCGCTATCTCGGACAAGCAGAGAAGGCGCGCCTCGAACAGCACCTCGACTCGCTCTCGGAGCTACGAACCCGCATTACGAGACCCGATGGCGGCGGCGCAGCGTCGGCCTCATGCGCCGAGCCGGACACGAGTGGCTACTCGAACAATCTGCGCTCTGAAGCCAACGTGACTCGTTGGGCACAAATTAACGCGGATATGATCGTCAACGCCTTCGCCTGTGACGTGACGCGCGTGGCAAGTTACCAGTTTAGTTTTTCGGGCGGACACCTCGAAGGGCTGCTTGGCTTCAGCAAGAGTTGGCACGACGATATCGCTCACGTTAGCCAAACGGGTGATAGCGTCAGCGTGGACGGAGCGACCATGAGCTCACGTTCGGCCTTCACTCGCTTCTCGCGCTATTGGTATAGCCACGTCGCGTACTTGGCTAAGCGGCTCCAAGAGATCCCAGAAGGGGACGGCACCATGCTCGATAACACGCTGATTTATACCGGCGTAGAGAGCGGCACGAACCACAGCCATAGCCCTGTCGACATGCAATATTTGCTCGTGGGTGGGCGCAACTTGGGCCTCAAGACGGGCCAATATTTGCGGACGCCGAGCACCTCTAGTGCCCATCGCTTGCACGTCGCAGTGCTGAACGCCTTCGGCGCGGATGTGACGAAGTTCGGGAGCGCCGATGATGGCAGTGGCCCGCTCACCGGCATCTTGGCCTAGTTCTGCGCTCCACAAAGAGGAGAGAACGCGCCGCTAAGCACGCGGCGGCGGTGCACCGAGTGGGGGAGCCGTCTTGGCGAAAGGTTCCCAGGAATCGGCTAGGTCGAGAAATCGCGAGAGTCTCTCGAACCCGTCCAAAGTGAATCGATTGCGAAATCGGCCCCAAGCCAGCACGCAGGCGAGCCGAATCGACGCGTCGCCGAGCGGCACGCTTTCGCTGAGCGGACCTTCATTGAGGGCGTGCAAGCCCGAGCTGACCCGAGCCGCCTGTTTCGTTAGATACTTGCTAGCGCCAGGGAGCAAGCCATCGTGTCGCTCGAACAGAAATAGATTGATCGCAGTATCGAGCACCGTGGCGGATAAGGCGAAGAGCTCTTGATCCATGACGCTGGGTAAAAAGGGCTGGCCAGCCTTCTCCCTCAAATAGCGAGTGATGCTGGCGCTGTCCGTCAGCATCAAACTGCCGTCCTTCAGGAACGGTACACGTCCTGTTGGCGTCTCCGATCCCGAGGCGGCTGCGTCCGTCTCTACGAGTTCAAGCGGCGCGTTGGTAGCGAGCGCAACGACGCGACACTGCCGAACATAGGGTGACGTTAAACTTCCGAACAGCTTCACGGCGCTTACGCTACACCCGAACGACGCTCAGAGGGAGCGCACCACGCCGCCATCGACGTGCAAGGCGGCCCCATTAGTCGCGCTCGCCGCTTCACTGGCGACATAGACGATCATGTTCGCGATCTCTTCGGGCTTAGCAAAGCGAGCCAAAAGCGAGCTGGGCCGAGCGGTCTCGAAGAAGCGCCGCTCCATTTCGGCCGCTGAAATCTGCTGCTCATTGGCCAATTTGGCCACGAAGTCTCCTACGCCTTCGGAGCCGGTGGGCCCAGGTAGCACGCTGTTGACGGTTACGTTCGTACCCTTGGTGCGTTCCGCGAGTCCTCGAGAGACGGCGAGCTGGGCCGTCTTGGTCATTCCGTAGTGGATCATCTCGACTGGGATCTGAAGCGCCGACTCGCTCGACACGAATACGATGCGCCCCCAGTTCTTCTTGAGCATGCGCGGAAAATAGTGACGCGAGAGACGTATGCCGCTCATCACGTTGGTCTCGAAAAATCGGGACCATTCGCTATCCGGAATTTCCTCGAAAGCTTGAGGTTGAAACACGCCCGCATTGTTCACTAATACGTCCAGATCGGGAACGGCCTGAACTAAAGCATCACAACCATGGCTAGTCGCCACGTCTGCCACGACCCCCCGGACCTTCGCTCCCGCAACCGCATCGCGGAGCCTTTTCTGTGCTGCGTCAACCCGCTCTGCATTCCTTCCATTCACAACTACTTCGGCTCCTTCACGCGCAAAGCCGATGGCTGTGGCGAAACCGATACCAGCAGTTGAGCCCGTGATAAGGACGACCTTGTGCTTGAGTCCGAGTTCCATTTTGATGCTCCTTCGGGGAGCTTCCATCCAAACGCGGAGGAAGTAAAACGCATTGGCCCAGTCAGACTCCTAGGAAATAATGCCTATCCTGCCTGACGACCGTATTCGACAGCGCGCGCTCGAGCTTGTGCAAGAGCACGGCTGGAACGCGACTTCGTTTCAGACGCTCGCTCCTGGTTTCAACTATTTTTTCTACGCTGATGGCTACGTTGCCTATGTGGATACGGGCTCGGCATGGGTTGCGGCCGGAGCGCCAGTCTGCGCCACCGCAGCGCTGTTCAACACAACGGTCGCTTTCGGGGCGGCCGCCCGAGCTGCCGGGAAGCGGTGGGTCTTTTTCGGGGCCGAGCCGCGCCTGCTCGAAGAGACGGAGAATCTCCTTCACTCCGTGCTTATTGGGCAACAGCCTGTTTGGGACCCCAGCGAGTGGCAGGATAATCTGGCTCGGCACTCGAGTCTGAGAGAACAAATTCGCCGAGCGAAGGCCAAAGGCGTCGAGGTCGAGCGGGCGAGAAAGAGCGAGCTTGCGAAGCTCGACGCTGAGCTATCCCGCTTGGCCGAACGGTGGCTCCTGACGCGCTCCATGCCGGCCATGGGTTTTTTGGTAGCGATACGCGCCAGCTTCGCCGACGCCGTCGGTACGTCCTTCGTCGCCTGGCACGAAGGCAACCTTATCGCGGCCGCTTGGGTGATGCCGGTCCCCCAACGAAACGGCGTTTTTGTCGAACACCTTCTGCGCGACCCAAGAGCTCCGAATGGAACCACTGAACTGCTAATCGACGCCATCTTCGCCTGGGCAGCAGCGGAGGGGCTGTCCTTCCTCACACTCGGACTCGCTCCCCTCGCCGGTCCGGTGCCAAAACTCCTGCGCTTCGCGCGACGGCGTCTTCGCTTCCTTTATGATTTCGAGGGGCTCGAGCGCTTCAAAGCCAAACTGCGTCCCCGGGAGCAACTGCCCATTTATCTCGCGTTTCCACAGAGCCAAAACGCGTCGCAGACCACACTCGATGCGCTCCGAGCCTTCGCACCCGATGGCTTCGTTCGTTATGCTCTCCGCTTCATCACGCTTGGCCATCCGTTCGCGCTCCGTCTCTTGGCCTTGTTGCTCATGCCTTGGATTGGGTTCCTCGCAGCCTCCTCCAGCGAATTTTGGTTTCAGGGTCATGGCGCGGTGAAATGGAGCTGGGTCGTCTTCGATATGGCGATCGCTTTCGGTCTCCTCCGGTTGCTCGCACGTCCTTCTGCCCGACTCTCGAGATTCCTCGCACTCGCAGCTACGGTGGACGCGGTTGTCACGCCGCTCGAAGCCTGCGTCTGGAACGTGCCTCGACTCGAGGGCGCCGTAGACGCGGTGATAATTCTAGTGGCCTGCGTGGCGCCGATCGTCGCTGCCGTTACTCTGTGGTCGGCAACAGCTCGGCTCGAGCGGCTGCGCACGCTGTGAGGGACGGCCTTGGCTGGTCCCCCGGGCGACGCCCCGAGTCCGAGAGACGCACTTGCTAGGGCTCGAGTCCGTGCACCAAGGCGACGTCGTAGGTCTTGCCCGGACCGTGACAAGTGCCGCACGCCTCTCCGACAGGGGCGGTGTTGCTCTGCGCATGGGCGATGGCCGCCGGACTGTTATGGCAGCTGACGCAGGCCGCGCTCTCGGGCGCGAGCAGCGACATAGTAGTATCGGGCACCGTCGGCGCGCCGCCCATGCCACCGTCGCACGTCGCGGCCCCTTCAGGGCAACTGACGGTAATATAGGTGCTCGATAGGAGCCCTTGAGCCAACGGCACGTCGTAGGTCTCAGGGAGGTGACAACGCTCGCACACGTCGAGCGGCGAAGGGTAGCCTACCGAGGAGTGAAGGCTGTGGATGAAGTCCTTCAAGTTCATGCTCGACTCGACCAAAGACTCGCCGGGGCCGGGCGGTGTTTCAGCGCCGAAAGCGGCGGTCGTGTTGTGGCAGTTCAAGCAGTAGAGCGGGTCCTTATAGGCGCCGCCGTGGGGGCCTAGGTCGCCGTGGCAGCTATTGCAGCGCTCAAGTTCGACTATGGCGCGCCGCTCTTGGACTTCTCCGGTGACGGCGAAGGTGAGCATCGGATTGACGAAAGCAATGTTGCCGAGAACTGGATCGGCAAAGCGGCCATCTAGGCCGGCAATGTAGGAACCCTTGGCGTCAGCCGGCATGGGGGTCGTGGCATGATAGATGAAGCCATCGCCCGCCGGCTCAAGGCAAGGTGGAACGGGCGTGCTGCCGCACTCGACAGCAGCAATGCTATTGCTCGCGTCCTCAATCGTTTCGGGAAAGGTCCGGGTCACGTCCGAGGTCGGGCCGAACAGGCGCAGGCGCAAACGATTCGGGCGTTCGTCGAGAATGTTGGCCGGCTCGCCGTCGATGCTCAGCTCGAACTCCACTCGGGGCGTTTGCCCCGGAGCCGCATTCTTAACGCTCAAGATCTTAGCCGTCACAACCGGGCGGTCGGGATCGCTGAGGCTCGTGAGATGGCTCGTCGCAATCGGCTCGATCGAATCGGAGGCGTGGCAGACGATGCACTCTGAATCATCGCGTGGCCCGGCAGTGTGCTTCGTCCAACCCTCAGGCGTATCGCCGGTGCCGAAGTAAGTGCGATCGTGGCACGACGTGCACGGCTTCATGGCTGGCCGGGTATACCAACGATCCCCCTGTGATCCTTGATGGCACTTACTGCAATCTTTCATGTCCCAGGGATAGGCGACGTGCGAGAAGTCTTCGGTTTGGCCGCCGAAACCAACGAAGTAGTAGGGGTCTCCTCCAGCCACGCTGGGCAACCTTTCGCCCATGTGAATCTTATGGACCATCACCTGGAAATCGATGGTGTTGCCACTCTCGGGATTGATGGAATTTGCCTCGGTATGGCAGAGGTTACACATCTCGACCCCACGCCGCGCTCCGCCGTGAAACTCAAGCCGCGTGTGGCAAGAGTTGCAAGCGTCTGTGGTGACGACGTCGAGCACGGTCTTCACCTCTGAACCATTGGGGACCCAACTCTCCACATCGGTCGCGACGAACTCGACGCCCGCTACCTCGCGCGTCGCGTACACACCTAGGCTGTGCGTGAGCGCTTCGCGTTCATCGCTGATATCGATCTTCGTCCCGAACGTGTAAACATAGTGGCCGATCGCAAGCGCCTCGTAGGTTCCTCCGGTATCGTAGGAAGACTGCTTCTCGGTGTCGCCGTCGCTGGTCGTTTTGGTGCGTAGCGTATAGGCCGTGTACTGCGTAGATTCGCCGTCTTCGTTTTGGCCGAGCCAAGACAAGATGAAGTTCGGCGCGACCGCGCCATAACTGAGCTTGCCCTCGCGATCGAGAGGGCGTTCTTCGCTGTCTGTGATCGTGAATTCAACCTTCGCGACGCCCTTGGACGACACGTCGATTTTCACGACCTTCAGTAAAAGCCCCCCGCCGGTCACTCCTGGGCTCGTGCCCCCGCCTGCGTTCGGTGCGCCCCCGATGCCCATCGAACCACTTTCGCCGCCTGAGTTACCGTCGCCCGCCAAGCCGAAGTCGCCCCCAAAACCGCCCGTTGCCTCGGGTGGGTCGCCACTCTTGCACGCAGCAGCTAGCGCCGAGGCGAGGAGGGAAGCGACAAGCAATCTACCGAGCAGTGTTCGCGCTCCAAACATCTTCATTCCCCGTGGTAAGACTCGCACCCTGGCCCGGCCCGACTTCGTGCCGTCTTCTATTTGGCGCTCTGCGTGCATCGGCGAGTGGCCCCAGCACTAGAACGACGTTCGCATCTTGCGGCGGTCTCGGTCAAGCGCGAATGTATCTCATCCTCTTGGAAGATCCGAAGTCGCCTTCATATCTTAGAACGTTCATAGCTCTGACGTGCTCATGAAATAGTACGCTCATGAAGTTCGATGCAATGCAACGAATGCGTCGTCAAACGCGGCAAAATTTGCGCTCCAACGCCAGCGCAAACGCGATGACGCAAGTGCATTGGGCCGCGTGCATTACCGCTAGTCTTAGCGCCGTTCAGCCTGCGCTCGCGCAGACACCCAGCGATGTGGTGCGCGGACCCATGACTGAATTTGCGAATCGGACGCACATAGAGGGCGACGCCGAACCTGCGCAACGAGACCAGTTCGAACTCATAACTCGCTCACGTCTCACCGTCGCCGGCTTCCAGCGTGCGCTCACTCCGGGTCCGGGAGGTGCGATCGTCACGACGAACACTGTCGCGCCTTTCCACGAGGCCCTGTCGCTCGCGGCCACCCGGGTCGATACGCCCATCGCCAAAGATAGCCTCGACGTTCAGTTCGCAGCGTTTGGGCAAGTCACGGCAGGCCCGACCGAGGGCATGCCACCAGCCACCTGGGATGTGTCTTCGGCTTTCGTTTCTCAACGCTTGGGTGGGGTTACGGTTTCCTTGGGGCGTCAACCCGTGACGGGAGGCGCCGCACGCTATCGTCGGCTCGATGGCGCGGTGGTCCGCGGACGAACCGATTTTGGGCTGATGGCCTCGGCTTATTATGGACTCACTGTGCTGCCGCGTTGGGACCAATGGTACGGAACCAATTCGCTCGGCGACGCCTACGAGCAATGGTCTGCGGCGCCGGATAGCATAGTCATTCCTGCCCGCGGCGAAAACTGGATGGGTGGTATGAGTCTCGGCTGGTCTGATGAGCGAATTGGGACAGCGTCGGTGAGCTTCCATCACCAAGCCGAGAACCTATCGATCGCCGACGAGTCGCTTGGCGTGAGCCTCAGGCTCGGAGGCTGGTCCCCGGTGGGTCTCGTCGCGGACGCTATCTATAGCTTAGTGCAGCGCGATTGGTCCGACGTGCGACTCTTACTCGATTGGGCCCTCACCCGCAGCCAAGGCAACGGCCTGGGTCTCGGAGTCCGCGCCGAACTCTTGCACACGCTGCCTGCAGCACTGCTATCGCAAACCTCGGTGCTATCGGTGTTCAGCTTCGAACAGGTGACTGAGCTCGGTGGGGAGGTTGACCTCCAACTCCCACTCGGCATGCGCTTCGGGCTGGGAGGCTTCGCTCAAGACTACGGCGAAGGCGAACCCGGTGCGCGCCTCCGCGCCACCTACCAGTTTCTGAGCGGCCCAGCTGAGCGCACGCTAGTGCGCCTCGTCACGAGCCGCGTCGTGCTCGAACAAAACGGCTACGTCCAGCTCCGCGCATCGGGCGCCTTCCCCATTGGTCCTCGCTTCACCGCGTACGCGGACGTCTACCAATACTTTTATGACGAACCCATTCAGGGTCATAGCACCTCCACGTTCGCGGCCGCGCACCTCGGCTACGCCGCTCGCCAATTCTGGAATGCCCGCATCGGAGGCTCAGCTAGCCAGTCTCCGATCGCAGCGCTCGACCTCCAAGTCATGGCTCAACTAAACCTCGAGTGGGATCGGGAGGTGCGTTGAACCTCATGGTATGGCTCTCCACTCGCTTGCGCAGATCGCCTCTGCTGGCGCTGCTCTACTTGGGCGTGGCCATAGCTGCCGCCCTCGCCTGCCGTCGCCAGGTGGCGCGCTTCCCGCACGCCGCTCACCTCGGCATGCAATGTGGCGAGCCGGGACAACCGGAATGCTTTACCTGTCTCAGTTGCCACGGCGAGATTACGAAGGATCCGAAGCTCGGGCACCCTAGCGACCAAAACTGCAAGAACTGCCACAAGAATGAACGCCACATGCAGCAGGTGCTTGCCGCGACGCCGAGTCTGGCCATGCAGCGTGCTTCAGCCATCCACTTCGATCACGCCAAGCATCTGGCAATGCCCGGCGTCGAAGGCCAATGCATCCATTGCCATGCGGGCGTAGTGAGCGAATCGGGAGGACCCCATTTCCCACCGATGGGCAAATGCTTCAGCTGCCACGAGCACCAAGACCAGTGGGACCGTGGTGTTTGCGCGCCGTGTCATAGCTCGGCAGATTTGCGCAACCTAGTTCCAGAGACCTTCCTAGCTCACGGGCCCGGGTGGGACCGCAGACACGGCGCGTTGGCCATGACAACCACGGCGCAGTGCTCGGCCTGCCACACGGCGGAGAGTTGCGACGATTGCCACGACGTCAGTCAAAACATGACCATCGAGCGCCGCAAGGCAACGCAGGTGGGAGGCGATTTCGTGCACCCGGCAGATTTTTTGACGCGGCATGCCATGGAAGCGGCCTCTGAGCCGGCTCGTTGTTTGAGCTGCCATCGCACCGAGACCTGCGATAGCTGCCACATGGCGCGCGGTGTGAGCGCGGGGCGCATCGACGCGGTGAGTCCGCATCCTCCCGGTTGGATGGGCCCCGACTCGCTCGACCCCCGGCACCACGGGCGCTCAGCGCGACGCGATATCTTAAGCTGCGCGTCTTGCCACGACCAGGGCCCGGCTACCAATTGCATCACTTGTCATAAAGTGGGGGGTAGCGGAGGAAACCCACACCCGAATGGTTGGCAAAGTCAGCGAACGCCCTCCGATCTCATGTGCTCCTATTGCCATATCGGAGGCTTATGAGAGCCGGACTCGTCCTCGGTTTGGGGCTCGCGGCGAGCGCGTGCCTCGAGCGACGGGAACCCGACGGCGTCTCGCCACGGGACGAATGCACGACCTGCCACGGCGGTCTCTTGCCCGCGCCGTTCGAAGCGGCGCCACCCACGAGCCTCGCGGGTGACGCGGAGCCGAGCGCACGCGGCACAGGCGCGCACCAAGCGCATCTGCTTGATAACAGCTATCGCGTCATCGCTTGCGCGGATTGCCACGTCGTGCCGGCAAGCGTCGATGCTCCAGGGCACATGGACAGCGACTACCCGGCCGAGGTCACCTTCACAGGAATTTCTCGAGCGTTCGAGGCCGAACCTTGGTTTGACTTCGAGTCTGGCCGTTGCCGGGACACGTTCTGCCACGGCGGCTCGTTTGTCGGGCATCGCCCCTCAGGTGGCCTAGTCACCGAACCGCGGTGGACCAGCACCGAATCCGCTACGACCGCCTGCGACGGCTGCCACGGCATGCCTCCGCCCGAGCCCCACCCCGTCACGGAGAGTTGCTCGGATTGCCACCACAACATCGACGCCGATCGCAACTTCTTACGCCCTGACCTCCATGTGGACGGTAAAGTGACCTTCTATATTTCGGGTGACTGAACAAGCCACCCGCGCGTCATTCAGAAGCAGGTGGCTCACCGGGCGCCTCGCCGGGCGCCTCGTGCGGAGGACTCGAGGCGATAACACCCGCCTTGGGCGCCAGCGACCGCGGGCGATAAAGGAGGCTCTCTTTGATCACCGCTGCCGCAAACAACAACACGCCCACGATGCCGAATGCGTGCGCCACACCCACACCCAAAACGAGCAACAGGGGGATCTTGACGACAACGATGAGCACCATGAACACGAGCGAGAGGCCAGCGCACACGCATGCGAGGCGCGTCAACAGGCTCAGTTCAGAGGCGAGCACGAAGCGAATGAGCCGCCTTAGCGGGCCCTGACTCTCAAGCTTCGAATTCAGGGTTTTTTGGCTTCCAGGCGCCCCGCTTGCGAAACTTTGGTTCATGGTACCTCCTTACGTTCGGCCCTCGGGAACGGCAGGTTAGAAAAGTCCAAAAGCGAGGTGGTGTGGGCTGCTTCGCGCGCTCGCACCGTCGCGGGGTGGGGAGCGCCATGGCAGCCAATGCTGGCGCAGCTGAGTTGATCCGCGCGCACCTCGGCCTCGACGGCCCGATGGTCTGGAACCGAGAGCCAGATTTTGCCCGAACCGGTGTGGCAATGGGTGCAGTTCTCGTTGGGGTAAGGCTTGAGGGTGTGCATCTTCGACAGCGCCTCGTCGAGCGTCATGTCGCCCCATTCGTCGAAATAGTAGAGCCAAACATGCCGCAGACCATTCAGCTTGGTCATGGGGTAGCCCAGCATGCCGTACTCGGAATGGCATTTGTAACAGCTGTGTTCACCGAAGGAGTCGTTTCTGGTGTGACGGGCCGAAAGCGACATCGACGCAGGATCGACTGCGTCTTCGTAGTGAGCGGCCATCACGTGACAGGAACCGCAAAATTCGCGCGTCGAGGTCGAGTTCATGGCCTCGACCGTCGACGTTCCGGCGCTAATCGTGGGCAAAACGGCGATGCCCAGAAACAAAAGCAGCCGCCACTTCATGTCTAATCGCGGTTGTTTGAACCAATAGACGACAAGAATACTAGCGGCGCCGACCGCAACGAACACGGTGATGCCAGCTAACAGCGACATGAGAGTGACGTTATCCTGTTTGACAGGACGACTCCAGCCTGATGCGCTAGCGCATGACGGCACGCTCGCAGCAGACCGGGTTAGCCCGAGCGCACGTCAGAGGCATTTTGCTTTGGGTCTGCCTGGCGATGGCGGCGTTGATCGCCGCTTGCACTGCTGCGCCAGAAAGAAGCGCGCCGGCTAAGGTCGACGCGGCGTGGGGCGTGGCACGACTCAGTCCGGGCCATAAAAATCATCTCGAGCGAGGGGTGCAATGTGCGAATTGTCATGCTGTGAGCGAAGGGCGTTTCGAGATGCCTGTCGCTGGCGCATGCGAGACTTGCCACGCCAACCTGAAAATGCATCACGGCGACTCGCGAACAGGCGCCCGCAGCAGCGGCGAATGCACTGCGTGCCACGCCTTCAAAGGCGACCTGAGCCTCGATGCAGCACTCGACCTCGGCGACGCCCCACCGAACGTCGCCTTCCACGAGCCCGACGCGTGCCTCGATTGCCATGAAACCGCTCAGAATTCGCACGCCGCGGTAGTCGTACATGCCGACCAATCGTGCCTCGATTGCCATCAGCCGCATGGCGAGAAAGGCCTCGAACCGCTCGCTTGTCGCAGTTGTCATCAAAAGGTCGACCTGCATCACGGCGCGCGCTCCAAGGACGGGCGAGCCGATTACGAGCAGTGCCTCGATTGCCACACGCCGCACGGCCCCGCCGCCGAGGTGGGCGGCGCATGCCTTGGGTGTCACGGCCAAAGTCCACCGATCATTTCGAGTCACGCTACGTTCGCGGGCGGCCATGAAAGTTGCGCTAGCTGCCACAACACGCACGACTTGCGCCGCGCGGGGGCGGAGTCTTGTCGGACTTGTCATGCAGGGCACGAAGCGCTCGCCGCCAACGTGGTGAAAGCGCATGCCACGTGCACGAATTGTCACAATCCGCACGACGCACAGGCCGGGGCAGAACGTGCCTGTCTTGGCTGCCATAAGGAACCGCATACCGATCATCCCTCGCAGAAGGGCCCGCTCGGCGCGTGCATCACCTGCCACGCGCCACATGCTCCGAGCGCCCGACACTCGGACTCGGCCCAGCCGATCGCCTGTGCGACTTGCCACTCAGCCATGGCGAAAGACCATGGGCACGGCGGCAAGGACCTCGACTGCACCGATTGCCACAAGCCTCACGCATTCGTGAAGAGCGTCACCTCACCTGCCCTATGTGGTAACTGCCACCAGAACGAACACGCTCCTGCTCACGAGAATAAGGGCCATACCGATTGCACCAATTGCCATAGCAATCTTCCGCATCATCCTGGCACGGGCAGCCCCGACTGCACGCGTTGCCACCAAGCCGAGATGCATGCCATCGCCAAACACGAGGCATGCACCAATTGCCACGAACCCCACGGCGGCGCCCAAAAAGCCACCTGCGGCTCCTGCCACAAGGCCGAGCAGCAGAGCTCGCCCCAAGGACATTCAGCCTGCACGAATTGCCACGACCCTCACAGCCAAGATCCGCGAGCCCCCGTCAAAGATTGCGCGACGTGTCACGAGGCTCAGCATGAACGGAATCCTCATCAAAGACTCACAACAGGTTGCGCCACTTGCCACCGCCCCCACGGCGGCGGACCCGGCCATACGCCACCCGGCCCCGTTGCGCCGCCCGCGTGTGGCTCGTGCCACAAACCGCAGTCTCTCGGAGGCCTGCATACTGAGCGCGGCCACGCGACTTGTACGTCGTGCCACTCTCCGCACGACAGTACTCCCCGCCGCTCTCGCGAAAACTGCACCTCCTGCCACAAAGAGCAAATAGGACACCAACCGGGCGCGCAGAACTGCGCCTCGTGCCACCTCTTCCGCCGCGGAATGTAACGGTTATCTTCGACTGTGCGAAAAGCTCCACCACGGAGCCCCCTGAATTTCTTGAACTGCTCAGCTCGAGGCCGCGCCCGCCGCGGGCTGTGGTACGAGCCCGGCCATGTCTACCTACCTGGGGGAACGTCGTGTCACTACGCCTCGCTGGGAAGGCCGCAGCATGAGTGCGCCTGACTACCTAGTAGAACACGCCCTGGCTAACTTCTTCTTTCACCTGTCGATGTCTTACGCGATTCTGCGCCACAACGGCGTCGAGATTGGCAAGCGCGACTATTTGGGCGCGCTGTCGTTGAGCTAGCGCGTCACGACGCCGAATCAGGAGAGGGCGCCGGAGACCAAGACCGGCGAAGCATTTGGGCGGCGCCACGTCGCTCTTCAAGCAGCCTGGCGGCAAAATACCAGCCTAGCCGCACAGGTCGTTTGGAAATTCGACTTATCATACGACTCATCGATCTGTTTGGGACGTCTGGTGGAACTCCTACTCCAATGCGTCCTCTCTTCGCTCCGGCCATCGCGTCAGTATTGGCGCTGCATATCGCCTGTTCCTCATCGACCGATGATCGGTCTGGGGCGGGCGGCTCGAGCTCCGACGGCGTCGATACAGGGGGCAGACCGAACGGGGGCAGTGCGGCAGGTGGAACGGGCGCGGGAGGGCAAGCGAATGGCGGCGGACCCAGCGGCGGTGGAACAGGCGGAGGAAGCGCCATTGGCGGGCAGGCGCACCAAGCAGGCGGTTTTTCAGCCACTGGAGGACTCGGCGGGGAGTCGGGCGACGGAGGAGCGAATCAGAATGTTGGGGGGTCGGTAGAAAGTGGGTGCTCTGGGTTTGCGCCCAATGAGCTTCGCGTCGTCGAGGAATCGGTCGAGATTACCTCGCAAGCCGCCCTTGATGAACTGGCTGGTGTCGTCGAGATTCGTGGCGATTTGAATCTCGGTGACGTCCAAGTAGAGGGCCTTCCTGAACGCGTTTCTTTGGGCTCGCTCGAACCGCTGCGTTGTCTCAAGAGGCTAACGGGGATCCTACGCGTCGTCTTCGTAGATGGATTGACTACCCTCGAAGGCCTCTCTGCGCTCGAGAGCGCTCAAGCCGTTCAAATCATGGCTTCTGCGCTCGAAGACGTGAACGGACTCGAGAAGCTACAAGCGCTGGGTTGGGCTTGGATCGACTACAACTCGAGTCTCACAAATCTCGATGGATTGTCCGGGCTCACAGAAGCAGGAGAGATACGCTTTCAGTCGAATGGGATCGAAAATATCGACGGTCTCGGCAAGCTTCAGCAGGTGAAGAGGCTCCATTTCATGGACAATGAGCTACTCGGAGACGTTGACGGCCTCGGGGCTTTACGCGTAGTGGAAGGTACGCTCACAATAAGCAACAACAATGGGCTCACAAATCTGCGGGGCCTCCACCAGGTGACTCGCGTGGACGGAGACCTTAAGATTACGTCGAACAATGCGCTCCCGCCTTGCGAGGCCGAGGCCGTTGTCGATGCGATTGGGGCTTCCAACATCGGCGGGGAGATCGACCTGTCGCAGAATGCGGGCGCTAGCACTTGTTCGCAATAAGGACGGCCGACTCCGGGCTCATCAACGGATCCCGGGGAAGGCGCTGACGTACTGGACCTTCACGTCCGGAAAGGAGTCCACGACCTGCACCTTGAGGTCGGGGAAGGACTCGACCATCTGCCATTTGCCGCAGCCATCGGGGAACGCCTTCACCACCTGCACCTTGAGGTCGGGAAAGGATTCGACGACCTGCACCTTCACGTCGGGAAAGGCCTTCACCACCTGAATTCTGCCGTACAACTTCGTACCGTTGAACGTGCAGTTACTCTCGTCCATCTTGCCGTCGGCGCTCGCGCTGAAAGAAGCGCTGAGCGCCAGCGCGAGCCATGCCAACGAAAGCAGCTTATTCACAGCGCTCTTGAGTGGTGGCTAACGAAACAACTACCCCGTGTGCTTTCTGCACATGCACATCGGGATGCTATCGCGCTTCTGGCTCTTCCGCACGTTCGCAGGGCCGTGACGCAAAAATTCGAGCGCCGTTGCGTGCGAGAGCACCGCGCTTTGAGCAGAGGCGTGGGGGCGCGGCTCCTCGAAGGCGGCTGTGGCCGTGAGGCGCGTTGAGCGGCGGGCCCGCAGCGAAATGCAGTGTGGGAATGTCGCTAGAGGAGGGCCGTCGCCTCCTGATCGCAGACCGCTGAAAACTCGGCGCCTAGCTGTGGGGGCATTGGGGCGCGCGCTGAGCGCGTTTTCGGGCTATGCTGGAGCGGATGCCCTTGCCGCGTAGCTTAGCTCCCTTCGTTCTACTGAGTTGGATCGCTCCACTGGGCTGTGGTTCGAGCGGGGGCGCGGGGGCGAGTGGTGGCGCGGGCGGAAGCAGCGGCGGGGCTATCGCGACGGGCGGCAGTGCTGCTCCGGGGACCGGTGGCGTCACCGGCGGAGTCGATGGAAGCGGGGGCGCTCTCCCGAGCGGCGGGGATGTGGCGGCCGGTGGCGCCATTGGCGGTGGCCCGGGCTCGGGTGGCGACGCGGCTGGCGGCAGCGCTTCTGGCGGCCAAAGCCCCACGGGCGCCCACTTCCCGTTTCCGCAGAACGCCCCGAGCGAACATTGTGTCGTGCCGACGGCTTACCAAAATAGCGATGTAAAGGCGGCTTACGACGCCTGGAAGGCAACGGTAGTCACGAGTGATGGCGCCAGCGGTCACCTGCGCGTCAAAAAACCAGACTCCGGCACGCAGATCGGCTCGACCGTGTCTGAGGGTATGGGCTACGGCCTCTTGCTGAGCGTCTACCTGGACGACCAGCAGGTCTTCGACGAACTCTGGAAGTACGTACTGCTCTACCTGAACGCCAACGGTCTCATGGACTGGGAGGTGAGCCCGAGCGGACAGGTCATCGGCCTGGGAGCGGCGCTCGACGGTGACGAGGACATGGCCTGGGCGCTCATTATGGCGGACCGCCAGTGGGGCGGTCAGGGTAGCCTCGACGAGCCGTATCTCACCTACGCCATCGAGCTAATCCACGCCATGTGGGACTTCGAGGTCGATCATACGCGAGGCGATATGCCGCTGGCCGGCGATACTTGGGGCAACGTGGATATCACGAACATCTCCTATTTCGCTCCGGCTTATTATCGCGTGTTCGGGCAAGTTGCCGGCATGGAGGCCGAATGGAACCGCGCCATTGATACGAGCTACGTCATCTTGAACAATAGCCTGAACGCCCAAAGTGGGAACGCCACCAATGGTCTCGTTCCCGCCTGGTGTGACTCTTCGGGCACTCCGGTTGTGGCCTTCGAAGGCGCGCCAACGCATTACCAGAACGACTCGTCTCGCACGCCGTTCCGCATCGGCCAGGACTATTGTTACTACGGCGAGCCGCGCGCCCTCGCTTACATGCAGAAGATCACGAGCTTCTTCACGGGAGTAGGAGTCGACAACATTGTCGACGGCTATGAGCTGGACGGCACCCCCCGTCCCGACTTCGGGACCAACGGCGTGGGCTCTGCGTCGTTCGTTGGTCCCGCGGCCGTCGGCGCTAGCTACTCGACTGCAAACCAAGCCTTCCTCGATCAAGCTTACATGGCGCTTGCTGGCGGCGGCCTTACCGCCGGCACCATCTACTACCAGATATCGTGGAACGCCCTGTCCATTTTGACCGTGACCGGCGGCTTCTTCGAGTTTCCGGCGAGCAACTGAGCGACGGCGGCCAGCCCGAGGACCCAGGTGGACAGCCAGGCGCAGAGCCAGGCGGACTAGCAGCGGGCGAGCCCTCGAGAGCTGGTCTAGACTCAAGCGGCCCATGCTGGAACGTTCGCCATCCGCGCCTAGAAAACACTCCTCGACTGAGGTTCCCTCGCGTTTCGTGTCCGTGCAAGACGGGCGTTTTTTCGTCGATGGGGCGCCGCACCGTTTCGTGGGTGCGAACCTGTGGTGCGCGGCTTACCTCGGTGCGAATGCAGGATTTGGAGATCGCGATCGACTGCGACGCGAACTCGATCGGCTGAGCGAGGTCGGTGTCTTGAATCTGCGCATCCTGGCCTCGAGTGAACTCTCGCCGTTGAAGAGCGCCGTGCGTCCGGCTTTCCGCGACAAGAGCGGAGAGGCGAACCGCGAGCTGCTACAAGGGCTCGACTTCGCGCTTGCAGAGATGAAGGCTCGAGGGCAACGCGCGGTCCTTTACCTTACGAACTTCTGGGAATGGTCGGGAGGCATGATGACTCACCTCTACTGGACGAACGGTGGCGAGTTCGTCGATATGGACGACCCCGAGCACCCATGGCCAGAATTTCCGGATTTTGCCGCGCAATTTTACGCCAATCGCGAGGCAGTCGCCCTTTACCATGAGTATGTGCGCCTCCTCTTGACGCGAGAAAACTCGTTCACGGGCCAGCGTTACGCTGATGATCCGACTATCTTTGCCTGGCAGCTAGCCAATGAGCCTCGGCCGGGCGTCTCGACCGCAGTCGTGGAACGTAACATCGACGCCTACGTAGCCTGGATCAGGCACACGGCTCGCCTGCTCAAATCGCTCGACCCTAATCATCTCGTCTCGACAGGCAGCGAGGGGTTAGTCGGTTCTGCCAATCGAGAAGACTATTTCCTGCGCGCCCACGATACGCCTGACATCGACTATCTCACGGCTCACATTTGGCCTCAGAACTGGAATTGGATTACCCCAGACGATCTAGCTGGAACGTTTCCAAACGCGGAGCGGCTCGCTCAGAGTTACCTCGCCCAGCATATCGGGCTAGCCGACGACCTCGGCCGACCGCTCGTGGTCGAAGAATTTGGCTTTCCTCGCGACGAGGGCCGCTTTGATCGAAAGGCAACGACAGCGTTCCGTGACGACTTCTATGCGCTAATTCAAGAGGCTGTGCTCGCGAGCGCACGTTCAAATGGTCCGCTGTCAGGCTCAAATTTCTGGGCTTTTGGCGGCGAAGGCAGCGCGGCCCACGCCGACTATCGCCTCCGGCCCGGCGAGAGCAGCTACCTCGGTGACCCACCTCACGAGCCCCAGGGTTGGTACTCGGTCTTCGATAGCGACACCTCGACGCTGAAACTCATTTCAGCTCACGCGGCGTCCCTACGAGCCGTGCCGTAAGTTCTTTCAAGAGCGCGGGTAGGACTACCCCGCCAAAGTTAGGCCGGTGGTGAGGTCGTTGGATGAAGTACGCGCTCGGCCACTTCGGCCATGTCGTGATTGACTTTGAACGTGCGAAGCGCGTAGCGCGTCATGCTGACGGCGAGCTCGCGTTCACTGACCATAGCGTAGCTCGCACCATGAGACTCGAGCCAAACCCGTTCCGCGTCGCTGTGAGTTCGCACTACGACTTCGGCGTCTGGATTCAATTGCTTCGCCAGCGCGAGCATCGCGCGAGCCTGATAGGCATCGGGAGCCGCCACGAGCACGAGCCGCGCCCGTTCCAGGTGAACTCGAGTCAAGACTCCGGGGCGTGTGGCGTCGCCATAGACGACCGGTTGCCCTTCGTTTCGCAGCTGTTCCACGCGCTCACGGCTCTGCTCGACTATGATGTAAGGCACTCGATGGCGAGCGAGCTCCGCCACGACCGGGCTACCGACGCGCCCCGAGCCCACCACGACCACATGATTTCTCAGTTCGTCGTCGGAAGCGTTCGGAGGCAACTCAGTGAGTTCGTCCGTGGGGCGCTCGAGTACATCAGAAATCTCGCGACGTGCGCGCACCCAGGCACTAAGGGGATCGACAATTCGAAATACCGCTGGATGAACTGTGATAGAAAGAATAGCCACGGCGACGACGAGGCTCTGCGCTTCTTTAGGAACGAGTCCGAAGCTCACGCCCAGTGCGACGAGAATAAATGAGAACTCACCGATTTGTGCCAAGCTGGCGGCGATGGTGAGCGCCGTGTGAAGTGAGTAGCGATACGCTAACACAATGGCCATGGCGGCGAGCGACTTGGCCAAGAGCACGATGGCTAACGCCCCAGCAACACGCCATGGCTGCTCAAAGAGCACGGCTGGGTCAAACAACATGCCGACCGAAACGAAGAACAAGACGGCGAAAGCGTCCTGGAGCGGGAGGGCATTCGTCGAGGCCTCGTGACTGAAATCCGACTCGGAAACGACGATGCCCGCGAAGAAGGCTCCGAGCGCAAATGACACGCCGAAGAGGCCAGCCACGCCCACAGCGATGCCCAGCGCAATGGCCAGCACAGCGAGCGTGAAAAGCTCACGAGAACCCGTTCCTACCACCTTGCCGAGAACCCACGGCACGATACGGCGGCCTGCGACCAGCATGAGGGCGACAAAGGCTCCCACCTTGAGCAGCGTAAACCCGAACACCTTGGCGATCGCGGAAAGCTCGAGCTCGGTCTCACCTCGAATCATAGGCGCCATCGCCGGAATGAGGACGAGAGCGAGCACCGTCACCAGGTCTTCGACGATCAGCCACCCTACGGCGATCCGTCCGTCCACCGAATCCAATGCATTTCGATCCTCGAGTGCCCGCAACAGGACGACAGTGCTCGCGACAGACAAGCACAACCCGAACACGACACCCGCACCCCATGACCAACCCCACAAATGGGCAAGGCCAGCGCCAATCAAGGTGGCGACAGCGATTTGACCGATCGCGCCTGGTACGGCAATTCTGCGCACCTCGAGCAAGTCGTCGATCGAGAAATGCAGACCCACCCCAAACATCAGGAGAATCACGCCGATCTCGGAGAGCTGTCCTGCAAGTCCAGCATCGGCCACATAGCCCGGCGTGAACGGGCCTATGGCCATACCGGCGAGCAAGTAGCCCAGAATCGGCGGCAGCTTGAGACGCGCCGCTCCTAGGCCAAAAAGGAAAGCTAGGCCGAGGCCAGCTGCGAGCGTGGCGAGAAGCGCCGTCTCGTGAGGCATATGCTCGCGGCTAGCACGAACTCGCTACCGATTCACGCGTTAGGCTCGTGGAGGGTGCAGGAGCTCCGCGAGCTTGAATCAAGCGCGCCCATCGAGCAGAGCCCAGCTAGCCAACGGCGGCATAACTGACGGCAGCGATGTCGGATCGTACGGTTCTTAGCAGGGAGGCGCCGAGTAACACGCACGGTGATCAAGCACCTGCCGAACCTTCGCCGCGAGCACGCGAGGCACGAGCGGCTTGGCCAGGTAAGGTGTGTCGGGGCCGAGCAAGGCGTTCTCATCGAGGGCACGCTCCGCGTAGCCGGAGATGAAGAGAAGCGGCAAGCTCGGATCGTCTGCACGAACCGCACGGGCCAGCTCGGTGCCCGAGCGGGGTGGCATCACGATATCGGTGATCAATAGGTCGATCTCCGAGGATCTTGCGGCCCATATGGCAAGGGCTGAATCGACACCGTCCGCCGCGATCACCCGATAGCCTTGTCTCTCCAGAACACGAACGACTGCGCCACGAACTGCATCATCGTCGTCGGCGATTAGGATGGTCTCAGAACCCGTCAACTTCATGGGCTCTGGCTCGGGAGCGAAAGGCGCCATATCGCCCTTCGAACGCGGCAAATAGATGCGAAATGTACTGCCCTTACCCACTTCGCTGTAAAGCCAAACCGCACCGTGAGCTCGTTTGACTACGCCGAACACAATGGATAGACCGAGCCCCGTCCCGCGTCCTTCCTTAGTGCTGAAGAAAGGCTCGAAGACCCGTGACTGGAGTTCTTGGCTCATGCCTATGCCGCTGTCGCTGACCACGAGCTGCACATAAGGCCCCGGCGCTAAGTCGAGGGGCGCTAGCATTGAGCTGTCCTCCAGCAGAACGTTGTGAGTCTCAATGACCAGTCGGCCGCCCTCGGGCATCGCGTCGCGCGCGTTCACGACCAGGTTGAGCAAGATCTGATCTGCTTGCGTCGGCTCAACGTCAACCAAACCCAGTCCGGCGCTGGGATGGACGGTGAGTAGAATCTGGGAGCCGGCGAGTCGCCGCAAAATCGGTTCGGCCTCAGTCAAAGCGCGATTCAAATCGAAGCCAAATACCCGTTGAACCTCGTGGCGGCTGAAGGCCAGGAGTTGTCTGGTCAAGCGTGCCGCTCTGTCCGCCGCATCCATGATAGGCTGAACATCACGGCGCAAATCACTCTCGGCGGGTAGGTCGTCTAGGATGAGTTCACCATGGCTCAGGATGACGGAAAGCAGATTGTTGAAATCGTGCGCGACTCCACCTGCCAACCTACCGAGCGCGTCCATCTTCTGCGATTGGAGGAGTCGGGCCTCGAGGCGCATCTGTTCGGTAATGTCGATCGACAAGACGACGATTCCAGCCGAACAAGGGCGAACGCGCAGTTCAAAAACGCCCCGCGAACCGTCGGGATATTCGAACTCATTCCGCTTGGAGGCCGGTTGCCTCGTGCGCATGCAGGTTTCGAGGAAGCTGAATGTCTCCGTCTGCTCGATACCCGGATAACATTCTGCCATCGTCTTTCCGACGAGATCCATCTTGGACAGCCGCCCATGCGTTGTCACCGCTTGGTTCACGTAGACGTAGCGAAAGTCGGGATCGAGGATCTGAATTCCTTCGCGTAGCACGTCGAGAACCTCGACCAGGCCGGTCAGACTCAATTCCACAGGTATCGAATCCACGTCGTCGGACCCCCTTTCACACGAGAAGGTTCGTTAGACCCCTCCCCAGCGCTCTTTAGGATTGCTCCCTGACGGCGGCGCGTCAAACGAGCCCCATTTGGCTTGAAATTCGCCCCGAGCGGGGCCGCCGACGGCGCTAAAGAGCGCCGATTCTCGGCCGTTTAGCTACAGAGAGTGTGCCTCCTTCCGGCCCCAAGGACAGCCTACTCGAAACCAAGAATCTCCTTAGCCGCGAGTCAATGAGTCCACCCGCCACGCGACAAAGCTCGAACTACGGGCGCGGCTCGGCTGCCCTCGAGCCCGAGGACCTCATCGTCATGGATCGCGCCTTGGTATTGAAGCGCCTCCAGACCGTCTTCGAGTCTCCAACGTATCAGCCGCCTCGTCTGCCCGATGCGGCCCTCAAGTTGCTCGAACTCTCCAAGAAGTCGAAGGTCGACCTGCGCCAGGTCCAAACGGTCCTCGAGGGCGATGCGCTCTTGACGGCTGAGGTGCTGCGGATCGCCCAATCGGCTGCCTACGCGGGTCGTGCTCGCAATCCTGTCCGCACTTTAGAAGACGCGCTGCTTCGCCTGGGCTTTGGTCGAGTCACTGAGCTCTTGTTGCACGCTAGCTTGAACCTACGGATCTTCCGGGCGAAAGCCTATCGAAAGCACCTCGACGAGTTACGGCAGCACAGCGTTTTGGTCGCATACTTGGCTCGCCAACTCAGCCGCCGAACGGCTCTCTACGATGAACATTCGTTTCTTTGTGGGCTGCTGCACGACGTAGGCATTGCGGCCTCCCTCATCGCCATCGCCGATGGTTTGGGAAAGAGCGAACCGCCTCACTTTGAGCTCATCTGGCCCGCGGTGCGCGACGCCCACGCTCGCGCCGGCGCAACACTGGCGCGCCTCTGGGACTTGCCCGCCGAAGTAGCCGTCGTCCTTCAGCACCACCACGAGTTTGAGGTCAGCGGCCACGCTCACCCTACGTCTGCGGTGGTCGCGCTGGCGGACCTCGTAGCCAGCGAACTGGGCGTCGGGCAAAGCGAGACGAGTGCGGATCGACTTCCCTCGGCTCTGCTGGCGCTTGGCCTAAGCGGCGCTGATCTGGACGCGACCCGCGCCGAGGGCGAAGCCTTTTTGAAGGCACAAGGCGAAGAGGGCTAAGCCCCAACACAAGCCAAGGCGGGGCGAGAGTGCCGGCCCGTCCGCGTTAGCGCCTGGCCTTAGGACCACTCTCTTTTCGCGCGAGTTCGATGAATGCTGTGATGTAATCGATAGCCGTATCTTGGCTACGTAGGCCAAGAAATATTTGCTTCTGGATGCCCTTCTTGCCGAGCCTCACCGAAGAAAGACTCATCTTTCCTCGATATTCCGCGACAAGCCAGCCGGGCAGAGCCGCCACTCCACGACCGCTTGCCACCATCTGCAACATGATGTCAGTCGTTTCAATGACCTTGTGACGCCTCGGAGCACAACTCGCGGGCAACAGGAACTGGCTGTAAACATCGAGCCGCTCGATCTCCACCGGATAGGTGATCAGCGTCTCCTGTTCGAGATCGGACGGAACGACATAGGGCCGACCTTTGAAGCGATGCTCTCGACCGACGACGAGGACCTGTTCATAGTCAAAAACAGGCTCAAAAATCAGGCCCTTGCGTCGCAATGGGTCGGGCGTGACCAGCATGTCGATTTCGTGCGCAAAGAGCGCGCCGATGCCTCCAAACTGAAACTTCTGCTTCACGTCCAGGTCGACGTCGTTCCACTTCTTCAGATAGGGCTCCACGACCTTCAACAGCCATTGATAGCAGGGGTGACATTCCATCCCGATGCGAAGCGTGCCTCGTTCGCCGCGTGCCATCTGTGCGAGCATGCGCTCGGCGTGTTCTAGTTGAGGCAAAAGCCGCTGGGCCACAGATAACAAATAGCTACCTGCCTGCGTGAGGCGCAGGCCCCGCCCTTCCCGCTCCCAAAGCTCGACTCCCACTTGGTCTTCTATCTTGCGCACCGAGTGACTGAGCGCTGATTGGCTGAGGCCCAAGCTGCGTGCCGCAGCCGTCAGGGAGCCCTGTCGCTCCACCTCGCGGAGCAAATTCAGATGTGCTCGCTCGAGAAACGATTGATGCATAGAATTCATGTATATACTCAAAACTAGCCGAATGCTTCATGCATTCACCTGTTTTCACGGGCTTTCTCTCGCTCTCTAGCGGCGCTAGGGCAAAGGGCCGCGCTCCCAGGGGGGCGGGGTCAATTGTTCTCGCAAGTGATCGAGCAGCGCCTTCACTTTCGGCGAGAGATGTCGGCTGCTGGGATATACGGCGTGGATCGGGATGCTTGGCGAAGACCAGTCGGCGAGCACCTGTTCGAGTCGGTGCCCCCTTAGATACTGAATGCCGCGAAAGGCCGGTAACATTCCGACGCCGAGGCCCGCGAGCACCGCCTCATCAACGAAGTCAAAATCGTTCACCATGAGTCGAGCTCGAACCTCGACCGCTACGCTCGCGCTTCCCCGGCTAAGTCTCCACGTCTTCGGGTTGACGCCAGCTCCAAACACCACGCAATCGAGTTGCTCAAGATCGCTCGGTTCGCCCGGAGTACCGTGCTTTTCTAAGAAATTCGAGCTGGCCGCGACGTAACTGCGGAGGGCGCCGAGAGGTCGTGAAATAAGACTCGAATCCGGGAGTTGCCCCACGCGAATGGCCAGGTCGAAACCTTCCTCAATCAAGTTCACGACTCGATCTGTACAAGCGAGCTCAACGTCGACTTCGGGGTAGCGCTCAAGAAACCGCACCACAATGGGACCGAGAAAACCGAAGTTGAGGGGGCTCGTAACGCGAAGCGTTCCCCGCGGCGTCTCCTGCATTCGTCCCACCGCAAGAGTCGCCTCCTCCGCTTCCGCCACAACACGCGCCGCGTGGAGTGCAAAGGCTTGCCCCTCCTCCGTCACACTGAGCTTGCGCGTCGTGCGGTGAAGAAGCCGTGCGCCGAGGCGCGCCTCCAGCTCCGCCACCTTTCGACTCACAGTCGATTTGGGCATCTCGAGCTCGCGCGCCGCGGCAACGAAACTCCCTGTTTGAACAACCCGGGCAAAGATCAGAATTTCGTTGAGGTCCGGGGTGCCCAACCTGGATTGTCCCATGGATGGGATAGTCCATCCAAAATGGCCCTACTAGTCAATCTGGGGCAACAAGGCTAACTTGGGGGAGTCAAACAGAGTCTCATTCAAAAGGAATTACGATATGAAAACAAGCACTTGGAACATCGACAGCACCCATTCCTCTATCGCCTTCTCGGTGCGCCATATGGTGTTCGCCAAGGTCCGGGGCCGCTTTGGGGCCTTTCGGGGCGCCGTTGAGCTCGACTCCAGCGATCTAACTCAGTCTAGCGTGAGCGTTGAGATTGATACCGCCAGCATCGACACCGGTGTAGGCGATCGCGACAAGCACCTGCGTTCACCCGACTTCTTCGACGCCGAGAAGTTCCCCTCCCTGCGCTTTGTGAGCAGCAGGATCGAAAAAGCGGGCGGCGAGAACTACAAGGTTCACGGAAAGCTCACGATTCGCGATGTCACGCGCGACGTCGTGCTCGACATGGAATACAACGGCCAAGCTCAAGATCCCTGGGGCAACCAGCGCACCGCCTTCGCCGGCAAGACGTCGATTGATCGTGGCGACTACGGCCTCAAGTGGAACCAAGCACTCGAAGCCGGTGGTGTACTCGTCGGCGAGCGCATCGATATCGAGCTCGAACTGCAGGCCGTGCTGGCCAAGTAAGCCGCAGGCCATTTCAATCCAATCGCTCCGGAGATGCGCGCCATGACATCTCCGGAAGCGACTCCTTGGCGCATACAGCCCTGAGCGCCGGCTAGGCCCGCGCGTCGGCTAGGCCGAGCCGAAACTGCGCTCGCTGACCCTCGTCAGGCGAAAACGGCTAGAAATGGATGGCCGTTTGGGCACCGAATTGGAGCCAATCCCAGTTGCTTGACTGGTACGAGGTCGAAGCGAAGTGAAACGTACCGTTTCCGACTTGGTTATAGGCCCCAAAAATTCCAATATCGACGAGCGGCAAGACTACCAAATCGAGCCCCACACCTACGTCCCAGATCATGCCATCCATGTCACCGACAAGGCCGCCCACGTGCGCGAAAACGGCGGGGCTGATGCCTGCAAGGAAGTTCACCCGAGCGCCACCGCGAATGCTGAAAGCGTCCGCGCCCGGTGACTCAAACCCAAACTTGGCCTCGGGCGTGAGGCGAACGATGGGACCCCCGAACATATAGCCGAGTCGGGCCGCCATGCTGACACCCGCCGTGTCCACGTCTTCGCCCTCCGTGTCAGAGGTGACAACGTCGACCCCTAACTCGCCAGCGAGCGTAAAAGAGCCGGCAGAGGCCTCTGGCGATGCCGTCATAACGACGAGCCCCGTCGCGGCTGCCAAGAGGCTGGCCATGAAGGGTGACGAGTGAGACCGAGCGATGGTGGGATGGGAATCAAGAGCTGAGTGAGTCAAACGAACGTCCTCCAGTAAAGTAGCGCGACATGCGGGCTCGGCGACCCGAGCGGTTAGCCATAGAGCAAGCGTCGTGCCAGATCCTCATTTGCGTTTATACCACGAAGAACTCACATAAATCTATCACACGACTGCGGCAGAATGCCACGCCGAGCGAGAGGTTGCGGCGTACTCGCTCGTGCGCCGTGTTGTGAAGCTGCCCTTCCCCGTGTTCAGGAACCGGCCGGCCCGTCTGGGCGCCGACTCATGTGCAGTATTCATGAGTTCATGAGAACTCACCATTATTCTTCATGTATCGCGTGGCCTAGATTGGAGGCACTCAAAAGGAATCTCTTCTATGGCTCGTACCCACAATCTTGGTTTTCCCCGCATCGGCAGCGAGCGTGAGCTCAAATTTGGCCTCGAAAAGTACTGGAAAGGCGCCCTTTCGGAGCTCGAACTCGAGGCGCTCGGAGCCCAAGTCCGCGAGCAAAATTGGCGGCGCCAAGCCCAGCTCGATCTCGCGCCAGTCGGCGACTTTGCCTTCTATGACCAGGTGCTGAATACGAGCTTCCTGCTCGGCAATGTACCGTCACGCGCCCTAACTCCCCGGCCTATGGGTCAAGCTGGCCAGCCCCTCGACGCTTACTTCCGCGTCGCTCGAGGTCGAGCGGCCAGCGAGGTGGGCGCAGGCGTGGCCGCTGGTGAGATGACCAAATGGTTCGATACGAACTACCACTACATCGTGCCCGAGTTCTCCGCTGAAACTGAGTTCCGACTGGACGCATCTCGCCTTGTGGCCGAGCTGCGCGAGGCGCGCGCCCAAGGCGTCAAGACCAAGCCTATCGTACTCGGACCCGTGAGCTATTTGTGGCTGGGTAAGACCAAAGACGATTCTGATAAGTTAGCTCTTTTACAGAAGCTTATACCCGTTTACCGGCAACTGCTCGGCCAGCTTGCCGCCGAGGGCGCCGAGTGGGTGCAGATCGACGAACCAGCGCTAGTGACGGAGCTCGATGCCTCGTGGCAAGCCGCCTATCGCTTCGCCTATGAAGCCTTAGAGGGCTCTGGTCCGAGCCTGCTCTTGGCTACGTACTTCGGGCGCCTCCAGCAAAACCTCGAGCTGGCTGCGACGTTGCCTATCCGAGGTCTGCATCTCGACGCAATCAGCGCCCGGGACGAGGTGGAACGGGTTCTTGAAACTCTGCCGGCGGGACGCGTCCTGTCGCTCGGCGTAGTGAGCGGTCGTAATATTTGGCGCGCTGATCTAGAGGCCATCCTCGACTATCTCGAGCCCATTCAGGCTCGATTGGGTGATCGGCTGTGGCTAGCGCCATCCTGTTCGCTGCTTCACGTGCCTGTTGACCTCCAGAGTGAAAAGAAGCTCGACCCTGAGCTACTCTCCTGGCTCGCCTTCGCCGAGCAGAAGCTCGAAGAGGTGCGCGTGTTGGGCCTAGCCTTGAACCAAGGGCGTAGCGCCGTCCAGGCCATGCTCGAGGCCAGCTCGCTCGCCCAAAAGAGCCGTAAGGCCTCACCTAGAGTGCACAATTTGAAGGTGAAAGATGCCCTTCTTGCACTCGGACCCGCCCTCGGCGAACGCCAATCGGGTTACGCTGCCCGAGCCGCCATTCAAGCGCGTGCGTTTAGCCTACCCAAGTTTCCCACCACGACCATTGGCTCGTTTCCGCAGACAGCCGAGATTCGCAAAGCGCGCAGCGAGGCCAAATCGGGCAAGCTCGATGCTCCCGCGTATATCGAGGCGATGCAGCGGGAAATCCAACGCGCAGTACGCGAGCAAGAGCAGCTTGGGCTCGACGTATTGGTGCACGGCGAAGCCGAGCGCAATGACATGGTCGAGTACTTCGGCGAACAGCTCGACGGCTATGCCTTTAGCGAGTTCGGTTGGGTCCAATCGTACGGCTCACGCTGCGTCAAACCCCCCATCCTATTCGGAGACATCAGCCGACCGAAGCCGATGACAGTCGAATGGACCCGCTACGCGCAGTCGCTCACCAAAAGGCCCATGAAGGGCATGCTCACTGGTCCGGTGACCATTCTCAATTGGTCCTTCGTGCGGGACGATCAGCCGCGCTCGGTGTCTTGCTATCAGCTCGCTTTGGCTATCCGCGAGGAGGTCCAAGACCTCGAGAAGGCGGGCGTTCGCATCATTCAAATCGATGAGGCAGCCTTGCGTGAAGGGCTCCCGCTTCGACGTTCTGAGTGGCAGGCTTACCTCAACTGGGCCGTGGGAGCGTTCAAGATCGCGGCCAATGGCGTAGCCGACGCGACGCAGATCCATACGCACATGTGCTATTCGGAGTTCAACGACATCATCGAGGCGATCGCCCAAATGGATGCAGACGTGATCACCATCGAGACGTCGCGTTCGGATATGGAGCTGCTCGATGCCTTCGATCGTTTCGAGTATCCGAATCAGATCGGTCCGGGCGTTTACGACATTCATTCGCCCAACGTGCCGAGCGAAGCTCAAATCGTAGGGCTGATGAAGAAAGCCGCTGAGCGCATTCCCGCCGAGCGCCTTTGGGTCAACCCCGATTGCGGCCTCAAAACGCGTGCTTGGGACGAGGTGTTGCCGGCCCTCACCAATATGGTGGGCGCGGCCAAAACGTTGCGACGTGAATTGAGCTAGGGCCGCGCGAGCCCTCTCGGCGGGCGTCGCCTCCGACAAACCTTCTGTGCTAGAGCGGCGTGATGGTAATCTTGCTACGTTCGTTGCTGATCGTATCCAGCAGCGGCCTCCTGCTCGCCGCATGTGGAAAGTCTCATTCCCCCGCCGAAGCACCTGCCGAAGCACCCGCCGAAGCACCTGCCGAAGCGGAGCCTGTTGCCGGCGAGAAAGCCGCAGCTACTTCCAGCGAGCGCCCTGCCCTCAGCGCCGAAGAATGCACGGCTAGCGGCGGCGAAGTGACTGGCGACATCGGCGACGGCGCGATCCATCGTCCCGACTACGTGTGCGCGAACGGCTCGAAACCGAGCGGTAGCATCCGAGCAGCCGAGGGGGGGCCGGTTGCGATCGAAGGCTCCGTCTGCTGTCCCAAGTAAATAGCGAACGTAGGGATTCGCTTGGAGAGGCGGCGTCGTGGACAGCAGCCACCGTTGGCGTTACTCGACGACCTCACTCGATTTCGCTCTTCGCGTCACTTGTAGAAGGCCCGAAAAGGGCCGAACTTCCGGTTCCGGCGCATCGATAGCCTCCTCCACGATATCGAAGAGTCCGTGATCGAAGGGCGCACCGGGAGCCGCATCTTGCGGGACTAGCCGCTCGCGTAAGCCTCGCTTTTGAAAGTCACGGGCTCGATAGTGGCAATAAGGATTATTGCCCGGTTTGCCAAAAAAGGAGTGCGCCGTGAAGGTGCAGCCTCCTAAACAGGTACTCGCAAAGGGACACGTACGACAGAAACCCCACAGCGCCTCGACGCCGCGCTCCCGCGTAAAGCCGAGTTCGGGTGCCTGCGCCCAGATGTCTGAAATAGAGCTGCGAAGCACGTTGCCTCCCACGTAAGAAGCCGTCTGCAGCGATGGACACCCTTTAACGGCCCCATCGGATTCGATGCCCAAAACGAAGCGACCGGCTTGGCAGCCCTGGAAGTGATCTTGAGCCTCGGTGTTGAGCGAGCGCAAGACGCCCTCTTCTGGCCCGAAATAGCCAAGATTATTGCCCGGAACGAGCAGAATTCCGTCGGAGAAGGCGCGCTTCTTCAGCTCTACGATGCGCGGCACGATAGTGAGCAGATCATAAGGCTGGAGCGTCATCTGAGTGCGGTCCGCTGCGCGACCGAGCGGGGTCGTCAACTGCACCTGCCAACTCACGATCTGTTCTTGCGAAAGCACTTCATAGAGACCCTCGAGGTCGCCCTGGTTCCAGCGATTCAGGTTGGTATTGGCCGTTACTGTGATGCCGGCCTCGCGAGAGTTCCTGAGGGCTTGAAGGGCTTTTTCGTAGCTGCCTCGAAGGTTGCGCATGCGATCGTGCGTCTGCTCGAGGCCATCGATGCTAACCGAGACGCGGACCATGCCCGCTTGTTTCATGGCGCGAGCCAGTTCCGCAGTAACTCCTCGACCTCCCGTCGTCAGCGTGGGAGCAATGCCTCTCTCTTTAAGACGCGCGGTGACCTCAAGAAAGCCGTCGTGCAAATAGGCTTCGCCGCCGATCAAGACCACCTCACGTGCGCCGAGCGCGGCTAGCTCGTCCACAACGCTGTACGCTTCTTCGAGGGTGAGTTCGCGCGGGCGCTTCTTGCCGGCACGCGAACCACAATGGGTGCAAGAAAGATCGCAACGCAGCGTCAACTCCCACACTACATAGGCCGGAAAAAACGGCGTGTTCTGAACAGACAGACGTCGCCTCGAAGTTTCAGCTGCCATGCTTTCGCTTCCTCCCCTTCATACGTGAGGTCAAGGTGGAGCCTCTGCCATGGTCAGAGGCCCCACCTTTCCTACTTGTTCAGCCCCTGGGCTATTCGACCGACTCGTCGCCGCCGAATCCCCCGAGCTCTCCCCCGTGGCCCCCAAGCGGATCCTCGCCCCCCGCTCCAGCGTCACTTGGCACTCCACCCGTGCTCGCGCCGCCACTGCCATTTCCACCCGATGTCGACGCGCCCGTACCCGCGCCTCCTACAGCCCCGCCCCCGACGGAGAAGCCACCCCCCGCGGAAGTACCTCCGACGCCGTAGTCGTCGTCGTAGTCGCTCACCGGACCGCCATAGCAAGCCATAAGCGTCATCGACGCCCCCGCCGCGATAAGGCCCGCTTTTGCGACACGAAGTACACGACCAGTCCGTGCGCCCTCGATGACCCGCGCCCCACAATGCGGGCAAGCTTTGTTAGCTTGCGGCACAAACCCCTCACACGAATTGCACTTCAGCATTCGAAAAGGAATAGCAATGATCGTGCCCCTGTTGCAAGAGATCTAGAACTAGCTCATTTGTCGTGAATCCTCGCTCGAGCGCGCGCCGCAGAACGAGAGCGATATGACAGGTCTGTCGCGAGTTCTCTTGGGGAGCTCTGCCGATTTACGGCATACTCGACGCAACGGAATGGAAATCCACCAACTCAAGACCTTCGTCGCCGTGGCTCGGGAAGGCACCATCACACGCGCGTCGGAGCGGCTTCATCTGAGCCAGCCGGCCGTAAGTGCCCATATCAAGTCGCTCGAGGACGCGCTCGGGCTGAGCCTCTTCGAGCGCACTCCCCGGGGCATGAGTCTAACGAGCGAAGGTCGACGACTCTTGGTCAAGGTCGAGCAGATGTTGGGCGCGCACCAACAGATGCTGGAGGAAGCTTCGAGGATCAAAGGAAGCGTTTCAGGCACTTTGAGGATCGGGGCCTGTGGAAGCCTGAGCAACGAAGCCATTGGATACCTGCTCACAAGCGTCGCCGCGCGCTATCCCGACGTCGAGTTGATCCTCAAGCATGGCACGTCGCAAGAAATCCTGGCTGGGGTTCAGAGCGGCCATCTGGACGCGGGCTACTACAACGAAGCCAACGACCCCGATGGGGAGCTCGCTATCCTGGAGGTGTCGCGGTTCAAGGTGTACGTGGCGGCCTCACCCGGCCTCGTCGCGACACCCCTCGATTGGGGCGCGCTCTCGGAGTTGGCTTGGATCTATCCCACCTCGAGCGCTTGCTGCGCCCTGGCGGCGGAGAGCCTGTTCCAAGCGCAGCAGTTCAGACCTCAACGCGTCATCAGCGTCGACCGCGAGAGCCTGACACAAACCTTAATAGCCAGTGGCGTTGGCATCGGTCTGCTCCATGAGAGCACGGCAGAGCGGGCCCGCGCCCTTGGAGAAGTAGAGCTCCTGACGGAATCACCCAAGAAAGTACGAGTGCTATTCGGCCATCTGCGGAGCCGAGGAGGAGAGCCCTTGCTCGAGGCGCTCGACTCAATCGTGCGCGAGACCATCAACGCCCCAGCCCTGCAGAGCGCCCTAGCCGGAGAGCCCGGGCGATCCTAGTTCGTTGGCGCTCGGCTTCTTTTTCATAAGTTGGATCCCGAGGGCGATCGCCACCAGAGCCGAGGCGGCACCGAAGGTGCCACGCATAGCTCTAGAGACAGCCTCGGGCGCTGCCATCATCACGTCAGTGGCGCCCGAGAGCGTCGCAAACAGGGTCGCCATCGCTGAGGCCCCTGTGATGAGTCCGAGGTTGCGAGAGAGGTTCAAGAGCCCCGAGCTGACGCCTCGTTCCCCTCGCTGAACACTTTTCATCACGCTAGTATTATTAGCTGTTTGAAATAGAGCATAGCCCGCCGTCACTACAGCTAGCGGCGTCAAGTAGCCGGCAATTCGGCAAGCTAAGGGCAAAATGGCCAATATCGAACACCCGAAAAAGATGCCCGAGAGGCCCCAAGCCGCGGCTCGAGCTGGACCCCAGCGGTCGACGAGCTTCCCCGCCGGGACACCTGAGAGGGCCGCGACACAAGGACCCACAGACATGGCGAGCCCCACCTGGGTGGCATCGAGATCGAGAGCACGCGAGAGATAAAAGGGCCCCACCACCAAGGTGGCCATCAGCACCGTCGACACGAGCCCACTCAGAGTCAGGCCAGCGCTCAATGTGGGATTCTGGAATCCCTCCCAAGGAACCAGCGGAAAACGCGCGTTCTTTTCGACAACGCGAAACAGCAAGAAGCCCAAGACAGCCAGTGCCAAGAGGCCAGCGTTGAGCGCCCGAAACTGCCCCCGCCCCAGGGTCAAACCGAGGGCATAGGCGCTGAGTGTTAGCGCCAGAAGAGCCGTGCCCGCGAGATCGAAGCTCGCCTCCTGTGCGGACGATCGCACCGGATCAGGAGGGAGATGGCGGCGGGTCAGAAACAGCGCCATCAGGCTAAGCGGGACTTGGACAAGAAAGATGGCGCGCCAGCCGAAGGTTGCGATTAAGAGGCCACCCAGGGTCGGTCCAAGTGCCGTACCTAAAGCCGAGGTCGTGCCTAAGAGTCCCATGGCTCGGCCGGTGCTTTCTTGGGGGACAGCTTCGGTCACGAGCGCCAGGGTGAGAACCATCATTGTTGCCGCTCCCGCTCCTTGGATGAATCGCGCGGCGATAAGAAACTCAATCGTGGGCGACGCCGTACAAAGCGCGGATCCGAGAGCAAAGAGCGCTAGTCCTATTAACAAGAGCCGCCGGCGCCCAAGGAAGTCGCCCAAGCGGCCAGCCCCAACAATGAGGGCCGTAACGGCCAAGAGGTATACGAGCACTACCCATTGCACCTCGGTAAACGCCGCGGAGAATTCTCGCGCCAGCGTAGGCAAGGCGACATTGGCGATGCTGGTCCCGAGGGAAGACAGCAACATCGAAAGCGAGAGGCTCAGGATCGTGCCACCCGAGCGCCCTGTCGGGCCCAGGCCCGCCAACAAACTAGGTTCTTTCGGGGTCGAAAGGCGGGGCTTCTTCATGAAGCCACGTTGCCCTGTACAACGCCTCTCGATCCAATCGTTTATTTGGAGCGCAGCCCTCAGAAACGCTGAGGGCTGCGAGGCCAGACTTCGAATTCACCATCATCCGCAGAAAACTGCGCGAAGTCTTACTTCTTGACGACCATGGGCGGCTTCCAAGCACCTCCCGTAATGCCCTCATTGCCCCAGTAAGCGCGGATGTAGAGGGAAAACTTCGCGGCGGGCGCGGGCAGCCAGTTGTTCTCTTTGTCGGCGCCTGGCGAGCGGCTGCCAATATACAGCGTGAGCGAGCCGTCCTCGTTGTACTTGAGCGACTGGTTCTTCGTGCCAAGAGAGTAACGGTTCAGCTTGTTCGGTGCGAAGAAATGCTCAGCGTCATAGAGGGTGAGCGACCAGAAGCCTTTCACGGGTGGCAGCTCACCTTTGGCGAAAGTGACCTCGTAGCCAGCGCTACCCGAGAGCTGCTTCTCCGTCGAGTCGAGGTCTGTATAGAAATATTGGGTTTCGGTCGGGCGATTGTCGAACATGTTCGACTTCGATGTCATCGTCCGATTGTAATAGTCGCGGCCCCATTCGGCGTTGTGCTTCGAGCGGTTCCAGCCGTTTCCCGCGGCCACGCCGTTGTATTTCCATTGAATCGCCTCAGCGATCAACGTGCGATCTAGCTCTTTGGCCGTCTCGACCATGAGCGCTTTGATCTTTGGATCGCGCTTACTCACCTCGAGGAGAACCTTAAACTGCTCATAGAGCGCTTCCTCGCCCGGGAGAGCAGGAACACTCGCTAGCACATGCGGCAGCACCTCGAAGAACGTCTCGGGCTCTACCCACTTCGTCTCGCCTCTGGCGTTCTTGGGGCCGGCGAGCGTGGGCAGTTCCTTCCAGTTCTTGGTCTTCATCTGCCCCGTAAACTCGGAGAATGGATAGACCATCACTTGACTGACGAGAGGCTGAATGGCGGCCCTATCTTCAGGCGTGTCGTTCATGAAGATGCGCGGGATGGCGTTGGCGAGCGAGGTCGGGCTGACGATCACGCCCGCAATTCCGTCAGGAATTTTGCCTTTGTAGTTGGGCCCGACGAGCGCGTAGAAACCTGGCTTCGTTCCGTAAGGCTTCCCGACTTGGCCGATCTGATCGGTGCGGGCATCGTAAAGCGCATACACCCAGAAGCGATCGCCAAAATCCGGAACCTGTAAAATGACCGGCTGAGTATCGAGCTCGTAGAAGCCGAGCCCATAGACGACGTCTTGGTTCGGGCAGGCGACAGCGCGTTCCGCTGGATTGATGTAGTCGGCAAGCATCGCGATAGAACCCGTCGGCGTGACCGGGAGAACGCCATTCAAGAGACTCGGCTGTGGGGCCCTTCCTAGCGTGGTGCGGCGGTTCCACATGTTCACCATCGGATAACCCCAGATGTAGGCGGCGCGCGCGAGCGAGCGCGCGTATTCCGGGTGCATGTTGACCTCGGCGGGTGTGGTGGAGAGCGGCTTAGCGGGCCCAGAGGCCGCCGGCTCGGCCGCAGGAGGCGCTCTCGGTGCCTCAGGCGTAGGCGCCTGCCCTGCGGGCGTCGGCGCGGGGCACTCCGGCGCGGCGCTGGGCGCACAGCCGAGCGCCCCCAAGATTAGAATCGCAGTGAAACGTTGACGCTGTGTACTCATGACTTCTCCTCTCCGGAACTCTAGGGCAAGGCGCGCCCGTAGGACGACGGGCGACCTCGACCAGTGACTCTCAGCGAACCCGAACGAAGTCGCCGGGCTTGTACTTCCGGTCGAAGAACTCCTGCTTCGGGCCGTACCAGCGGATGAGCGAGAACCAGCCCTTTCCGGGCACGGTTTTCAGCCAATTCTTCGCGTCCGCGGGACGTTCAGGCGCGATGTGGAAAGTCACCGAGCCGTCAGCGTTGTAGACAAGGTCGTTCATCGAATTGAGCGAAGGATATTCTTGGCCGGCGGCGAGGCCCGCGGCTGTGACAGCATCGTAGAGCGTGAGCGACCAGAACAGGTTCGCTGGCGCGTTCGCTGGCAGGTCAATCTTGTAGGTGTTTTCGCCCATCAAGAAATTGCCCTCGCTGTCCTTATAAGCATTTCCATACTTCGCGCCGAGGCCGACGATCGAGGTCATCATCCCCGTGCTGATTCCGTAGTGGTTGACGTACATGTGCGTCTTGGCGCCGACGTCGGTGTAGCCCGTCGTTCGATCGCGGAACTCTTCGTCGAGCAGCACGTGCATGAAATCGTCGAGCTCTGTGTGCGCGTGCGCGACCCACTTTCGGTCGCTCCACCACACGCTCTTTTCCTCGCGATCAAAGTTTCCAGCGATGTTCTTACCCATGCGCCAGGCGGTCTGAGCTGCGAGATCGAGTAGCTTCTTCTGCTCTTCGGAGGGCTTGAACGCTTCGCCTTTGCGGATGCCGAGAGCGTCGAGCACCCCGTGCATGTAGGGGTCGACCGCGTCGACAGTCTCGCTCTGAATGAGCGTATCGAGCATCGAGAAATAGCTAGCGTCATGCGCGAAGAGCGCGTTCGCCGGAACGTCAGAAGCGTGCGCGAACTGCATCTCCTTCTTCTCGCCCGTCAGCGGGTATACCTTGATGCCTTCGACGGATCGCACGCCGGGCGAGAGATCTTTCACCGATTGGAAGAAGCCGCGCAGGAAGATGAACACGCCGTTCGTCGGACTCCGGTAGACGAAGTACTTCTTCTCATCGACCTTCCCTTTGTAGTCCGCGGGGACGACCAAATACTTTCCGCCTTTGCCCTTATCGGGACCAGGAAGGCCAATATCTCCGAGGAATTGGTGCTCACCGACTTTCGGGCCTGTGAGCGGTCGGTGCCAAAAGTCGTCCAAGAGACCCTGCAAATTCGGCGGAGCTTCGACGACGAGCGGGCCCGTCTTCGAGAGATCGGCGAAGGCGAGGCCGTAAATGACGTCGGAGTTTGGCGTGGTGATCAGCGTGTTTGGCTTCAAGCGCTTCTCGAACACGCTCATGACATTGTAGCCCTCACCGAACTTCTGTCCGAGCCCTGCCTTCATCGCGTACATGTTCACGGCGGGCAGCGCCCACAGGTACGACTGCACGGCGCGCTGGAAATAGAGTTCGCGATCCAGAGTGGGAGTGGCGTCGCCAGCGGGATAGCCCGTCTCGAAGGGGAGCTCAGCGAGCGCGGCATAGTGCGCCAACGGATCAAGCTTCGGCAACGCCGGCGGCGGCGCCGGTTCGCAGGCCTTCGCCGCTTGGCTTGGCGGCGCTTCGGCCGGGGGCGCTTGGCAAGCGGCGGCCTGGAAAGCGAAAACAAAAAGCGAGCCAAGACCGAAAGTCCCCTTCTTCGTCATGCGCTGCTGCATATGAGAATTGGCGGCCGCGAGCAAGCGCCGCTCTCTCGCCCACGACGGCACTTAAGCACGAGCCGCCGCACTTTTGGGGCCGCGCTCTTAGTGTTGCGCAGCTTGACCCGGCAACTCGGTCTGAGCCGCGCGCGACGCCGCTGGCTGCTTGAGCTCGCTGTTCAACTCGGCCCCAGCGATGACGATGAATGAAGTTAGATAGAGCCAGGTCATGAAGACGGCAAAAGCTGCCGCTGGGCCGTACGTCCCATCATAGCCTCCGAGCTTTGCCGCGTAGAACGAGAAGCCAAACGATACCAACGTCCAGGCAATGGTGGCCGCTACCGCACCCGGCCAAAATCGCGCTTGCACGCGCCGGGCCCTCTTTTGAGGCGCCCAACGATACAAAAACAGCACACCCGCGAAAAAGCCGAACCAAAGGCACGGCCAGCGCAACCAGAGCAAAACGTCTATGACGTCCTCCCCGATCCCCAGGCGTGTCAGCACACCTGGCGCGGCAGCGAACGGAACGAGCACAATGCCCACGCTAACGAGGGCAGACGTAGTGAAGGTCAGGTTGAGCCTGAGTTGAGAAAGGAAGCCGCGCGTCTCTGTGTCGCCCGACGCTGCCTGAATCGAAAGTAAGATGGCGTTGGTGGAGCGAGAGACGCCATAGATAGCCAAAACCAGCGCGCCGAGGGCGCCAAAGCCGAAGCTCGTGCGCGCCGTTCCCGCCAGGTGCAGCGAGTCGCGAAGCACGTCGCGGGCGAGAGGTACCAAGGACTGCGCAACCCACGTCAGTTGACCTTCGAGCGCAGTTGGATCAGCAAATAGTCCATAGACCAGGACGAGCGCAGCGATGGCCGGAAACAGCGACAGGGTCCCAAAGAAGGCCACGCCGCCCGCCATGACCTCGACCTGGTCCCTACCGATACCCACCCAAATGCCCTTCGCTACCGACAACCACCGGTTCGCTTTGATCGAGGCCATGGCGATCTCTAAGCAAGGTCCTTGCCAATTGTCACTTGAGTCGACCTAGCTTTTGCCATGTACGCTCTTTAGGAGCTCTAGAAACTGCGGTTCCTCGGCTTGAACCGTGGCCTTCGGACCCGTCATTTTGAAGAAATACGCTCCGCTCGGAGTTTCAACGACTGCGGCGTGAAGACCCCAATTTTCCTTGGGCGTCGTAGGGCCACCGGGCATTCCCGATGAGAAGGTCCCGCTCTCTACGCGAACCGTCGAAACTTCGAAGCCGCCAAAGCTGAGCCGATCGCGACGCGCCGCGTCTGGCGGTAAGTCGGCAAACTGAGCCAGCCAACGCGCAATATTTGCCTCGACGCCGCCACCGCTCGAGGGCCCAAAGTAGAACACAGCCACCTCAGCGTCCCCGGCAGCTCCGGGTATCCGATAGCTCGCCTTGCGCATGGCGCTGGCAGGACGCTCCTCCCAACTCGCGGGCTTCGTCCACAAGATCTCCGCGGCTGGTAGCGTTTTGGGAGTCGCCGCACCGGGAGTTGCTGCGCCAGGGGCGGGCGAGCCGCTCGGAGGCGCTTGGGTGTCTGAGACGGGCTCTGGTTCCGCCCTGCGGCAACCGACCCCTAGCCCCGAGCCCAAGGCGACTCCGAGAAGGGTACGTTGAAACCAGCGAGAGCTCCTATGCCATTCTGGCGACGACAACCACGTGAACATGCCGGCCTGTATACGAAACACTACGCCAGGCGACGAGAGCAAACTACTCGACCCAGTAACTTTCGACCCGCTACTTCTGGTTCTAGCCGGGCTGCTTCAACACATATGGGAAGAGCCCATAGCGACAGCCGGCGAGATGTTCTGCATCGATTGAGCCCACCGATCCGGTGTAGCTAGTCAGTGCCACTCGTGACTTGGAACGAGAACGCGAGAAATATACTGTGATGTCCTCATGAGATGAGAGCGCCCGGGCAAAGTTCGCCCTGGTTTCGCCCTAGCCCTTTGGGTCAGGCTCAAGGAGATCCGCAACCGCTTCGGCCACGCCAGCGGCGGAGGCCGGGTTCTGACCGGTAACGAGGCGATCGCTCACAATGACCTTGGATTGCCACATGGGAGCTGAGCTGTAGAGCGCACCCCTTTCCTTGAGTTTATCCTCAAGCAAAAACGGAACGAGAGTGTCCGCTTTGGCGGCGCGCTCTTCCTCGTTTGAGAAAGCGCTCACCGCCTTGCCCGAAACGAGGTAAACGCCTGAAGGTAGCTTCACATTTACGAGCGCAGCTGGCCCATGACAGACAGCAGCTACGACTCCGCCGCGTTGATAGATAGCGCTCGTAATACGCGCGAACTGGATACTGTCGGGTAAGTCCCACATCGCGCCGTGACCACCGGCAAAGAAGATCGCTTCGTACCGGGACGGATCGATCTCTTGCGCCGGAAAGCTCTGCTCGAGTTCCGAGCTGTGGTGAGCCAAAAAAGCCTGACTCGCCGTGTCTGCCTCTTGCACGCCATCGAGCGGAATCAGTCCCCCGCGAACGCTCGCGAACTCCACCTTGTAACCCCGGCGCGTAAAAACATCGTAAGGGTGAGCGATCTCGCTCAAGTACGCGCCAGTGGGTTCGCCACTGATCCCCTTAGCGTCGTGGCTGGTCGTAGCAATAACGATGCGCTTTTCCATGGTACCTGCTTCAAATGGACCGGGCGGTGATGCGGCGGGCTTGGCTGACGCACAGCTTCCTTGGAAACCCGCCAAGAAGAGTGTCAATGCGCCCAGCAAGCCCGAAATGCATTTTGCCATGACCCAACCATGCCGCAGCCGCAGCCGCCGCGGTAGGCATACGCATCATTTTTTGCGCAGCGCTTGGTCGTCAGGCCAAATCGTCACCTCCAAAACCTTCATGTTCCGTAAGTGTTCGCTAGCGATTCATGAGTGATTGTTCAACGCGGCATCCACTAAAGATTCATGGCTTCAGCGGCCATGGATTGGCCGAATTACATGCGTTCGGCCATGCTGCGAATAGGACCATGACCAGCGCAAGCTCAGCGCTCTTGTGTCATTGGCGCCGGCTGAACGTTCCAGGGCGCGAGCGAGCACGAATTGTGTGCACGCTACGGGGTCTCCGCTCGCTGCTCCGTCTTCGCCATGATCTTCCTGCGAATGCCCTCCGCGAGTCGAGTTCGCCGTTCCTCACGGCGCGTCTCTGAAAGCGCGATCCTGAGTGCTCGATCATCGGTGACGAGAACGCATAGCTTTTTGGCGCGGGTAACGGCCGTATAGAGCAAGTTTCGCGACAGCATGACGAAATGGCTCTTCAATAGGACGACGATCACGGCAGGATATTCGCTGCCCTGGCTCTTATGGACGCTAGCGGCGTAGGCCAAGCGCAGCTCTTTCAACTTGTCGCGTTCGTATTCGACTTCGCGTAATCCTCCCGCATCTTCGAATGCAACGCTCATCTTCTTTTGCACCGGATCGATGCGCATTACCTCCCCCATGTCCCCGTTGACGACCTGCCGTTCGAGATCGTTTTTGATCTGAATGACCTTGTCTCCCACTCGCAGCCCGCCCTCACTGTCGTCGAAACGTTGACCTTCTGGGTTGAGCCTCGACTGCAACGCCTGATTGATGGCCTGCGTGCCGGCCTCACCGCGATGCATCGGCGTCAGTACCTGAACATCGCGCACCGGATCGAAACCGAACCGGCTAGGGATGCGCGAGCCCACCAGCTCGAGCACCAGCTCACGGGCTCGCGTCTCGTCTTTGGCCGAAATGACGAAAAAATCGCCTTCGGCCTGCTTGTCTCCTACGGGCACTTCTCCCCGCAGAATGCGATGAGAATTAACGACGATCCCGCTCTGCTCGGCCTGCCGAAACACGGCGGTGAGCCGCACAGTCGGCACTTCACCCGAGCGAATGAAATCACCCAGCGCTGCGCCAGGCCCTACACTCGGGAGCTGATCGACGTCTCCCACGAAAACGACGCGAGCCTTGTCGGGCACGGCTTCCAGCAAATCGGCCATCAAGCGAACATCGATCATCGATGACTCGTCTAAAACTAACAGATCTACCTCGAGCGGGTTCTCTCGGTGACGCTGAAAACTGCCCGTGCGTCCGTCCACTTCGAGCAAGCGATGTATGGTCTGCGCGCTCTTCTTGGCGGCTTCTTCTAGGCGTCTTGCGGCGCGGCCGGTGGGCGCAGCCAGCAGAATTTCATCGCCGAGGCCTTGCCCCACTCGAACAATGGCCTGAATAAGCGTGGTCTTGCCGACGCCGGGCCCGCCCGTCACCACGAGCAGCTTCTCCTGGAGAGCGAGCTCGACCGCGCGACGTTGGAGCGCCTCGAGCGTCAGCCCGCGCGTCTGTTCAAACTCGGCGATGCGCGCTTCCAAGCCAGCACGCCTTTTCGTCGGGTGTTGCAGGAGACGAACCAAATCGCTCGCGATACTATCTTCGGCTTCGGCGAGCGCACGAGCCTGAACTTCACCGCTTTTCTCGACGCGCACATCACCTTTGAGCGAAAGCGTATCGACACTGGCCTCGAGCAGAGAAACTTCAACTCCAAGCAGCGTCCCCGCCTGTTCGATGAGGGCGGCGCGATCCGTCCAGGTATGTCCGCTCTCCGCCTCGTGCTCGAGCAAGTGCAAGAGCCCCGCTTCAAGCCGCTCTGGATGAGCCGGGGGTAAGCCCTGGGCGCGCGCCATTGCATCGGCTGTTTTGAAGCCAATCCCACTGACCTCGCGATTCAATCGATATGGATGCTGAGTAACTACCTCGAAGGCACGCTCGCCATAAGCTTTGATGATGCGTCGAACAACGCCTGACCCGACACCAAAACTCTGAAGCGCAAGCAGTAAGTTCGAGGCTTGGCGATGAATAGCCCACGCGGCACGAATGCCCGAGATCTTAGCCGCACCGAGACCCTGAACCTCGCCCAAACGCGCGCTGTCTTGGTCCAACATACGCAGGGTTTCGAGCCCAAAGTAACGCACGATCTTCTGGGCCGTCTTCTCTTTGACTCCTGGTAACACCCCGCTAGCGAGAAACTTCTCGATCTCGGGCAGGCTCTCTGGCTCAAGCGGAAAGACACTCTCTACCTTGAGTCGTTGGCCATGCTTGGCGTGAACTTCGAGCTCGCCTTGTGCCCGAATTTTGGTACCAGGCCCGAGAGGAGGCATCACCCCCACAAGCGCGATCGACTTGACCTTCCCGAGTCCGCTGACATGACCGAGACTGACGACGCGAAAACCCGTCGCTTCGTTTTCGAAGGTGACGCGAATGACTTCGCCGACGATCGTCTCGGGCACGAAGGTCCTCATACAGCGGAGCCTCCCAAAAAAGGAGGTCCGCCGCGTGACTGAACACATCCACCGACGCGACCCCTGAAGATCGGGTTGCGCGAACGCCCTACTTTCTGCGTACTTTCATCGCTTATGCCAGCCAAAACCGGGGCCTGCCGCTTGCCGCAATGACCCGAGGAACGCTAAGGGTGACACTAAGATGGTAACGTACGGGAGCTTCCGCCTGAACTTCGAGCACGCCGCTTGCTGCGGTTGCTACACCCATACCGGCCCCGGGGAAGCCAGAGCTTTCGCTGACCGTCACATCGCACGGCAATACGAGCGAAGCCGCCCGTTCCAAGTTACGCATCTGGCGCTTGAGCTCTGGCTCGACCTCGATCACAAGCGAGTCGGAGGCGTCGCGACTCTCGATTTCGTTCGTCGCGCCGAAGCTGGCACTTCGATTGAGCTCGATGCACTCGGCTTTCAGCTCCACGAAGTGGAACTGATTCTCAGCGCTGGCCATTCGGTACGACTCGAACCCGACGTTGGCTACGAGTATGATGGCGATACGATCGCCATCCCGCTTGGCAGCCAAGTCACCGCCGGGCAAATTCGTATCCGCTACGAGGCTGAGCCGAAAGCCGGGCTCTACTTCCTCGCACCCGACGAGAAGGTTCGCTCACGACCTCTACAGGTTTGGAGCCAGTGCCAAGACGAAGACGCTCGACATTGGTTTCCGTGCCAAGACAAGCCGCACGTCAAGATGACGACTGAGATTGGCGTCACCGTACCGCACGGCATGACCGTACTCTCGAACGGCGAAGTCGCTGTGAGCGAAGTTCGCCCAGGTGGCCACTACTTCCACTATCGTTTTGACACCCCGCAGCCGGCGTACCTGGTCACCCTCGTCGTCGGCAGCTTTGAAGAATGGTCTGAGAGCGTAACTTTGCCTTCAGGACGCAGCGTGGCGCTGCGCTTTCTGGTACCGATTGGACGCCTCAATGATGCCCGACGCGCCTTCTCGCAAACTGCTAACATGATGCTGCTCATGTCGGCTAAAACGGGCATTGAGTACCCGTTTTCGAGTTACTCTCAGGTAGTGGTGAGCGACTTCATCTTTGGCGGAATGGAAAACACCACGGCCACGACCATGTACGAGCACATCTTGCTCGACGAACGCGCCGCTATAGACGTCGAGTCCCACGACCTCGTCATGCATGAGCTGGCGCACCAATGGTTCGGCGATTTGGTGACCTGCCGAGATTGGTCGCAGGCTTGGCTCAATGAAGGCTTCGCGACCTTCATGGAGCTCGTGGAGCGTGAAGCGCGGCTCGGCTCGGATGAGATGGAGCGAGCGCTGCTGGGCGATTTAGACGTCTACCTCGGTGAAGCCAACGGAGACTACCAACGCCCTATCGTCTGTCGCGATTACGAAGAACCTATCGACCTCTTCGATCGCCACCTCTATCAGAAGGGTGGCCTTGTCTTGCACATGCTGAAGCGAAAGCTCGGCGAAGCGACCTTCTGGCGGGGCGTGCACGCTTACTTGAGCGAAAATCAACGTGGCATCGTCGACACACCCATCTTCCAACGCGCGATGGAGAGCGTAAGTGGGCTCAGCCTGGAGCGTTTCTTCGACGAGTGGGTTTATCGGCCTGGGCACCCCGAAGTGACCTGCAGCTTGAGCTATGCCGACGGCCTAACCGAGATCAGCTTCGAACAGAAGCCGAGCGCCAGCGAGGCTGCCGTATTCGAGCTAGAGCTCGAAGCTTCTATTTTCTTCGACGGCGAATGGCGTTCTTTCAAGAAAACGGTCGCTAGCAAGAAAGATGTGCTGGTTGTGAGGACGGGCACGAGACCCAAAGGTATCGTGGTGAATCCGTCGCTGAACTTTGTGGCCCCCACCACAGTTCAGGGTCCCGAGGATTGGTTCGTGTACGGCGCCGAGCATGCCCCCACCGCCTACGGCCGGGTGCAAGCCATTGAAGCGCTCAAGAAGCGCTACGGTGAGCGAAGTCTCCTTGCGCTGTGCCGCGTAGCGAGGGCCGAGCAGGCGAGCTGGATCGTGCGCGAGGCTGCGGTCGATGCGCTCTCCGGCCTTCGCACTGGGCGCGCGACCTTAGCCTTGCTTGATGCCGCTAAGAGCACGGCTTCCAAGGTGCGACGGGCGGCCGCCAAGGCGCTCGGGAATTTGGATGGTGAGGTCGCCAGGGCACCGCTGATCGGACTGCTCACCGACCCGAGCTACCTAGTTGTCGCTACGGGTGCCCGCGCTCTCGGCGCGCTCCAAGACGAAAGCCTTGAAGGCCACCTGCGTCCCCTACTGGCCCAAGATTCGTGGGGCGATGTCGTCCGGATGGGAGCGATTGATGGGCTCGCCCAAATCGCAAACGACGAGGTGATGAAGACGCTCTTTACGCAAACCGAGTATGGCATTCCGCTCCGAGCTCGCCGCGCAGCGATTGCGGCCGTCGGTCGCGTAGGAGAGGGACGCAAAGCTCGCGAGCAGCTGGTCCGCCAGCTTCGCGACAAAGACCCCTACGTCCGCTCCACGACCTTGCGTGCCCTCACGCAGCTCGGCGATCCCGCCGCCAAGGCAGCCATCGCTCAGATCTTAGATCAAGAGTCGGACGGCCGCGTCAGGAGACCGGCCAAGAAGGCTCTCGCTCACCTTGGCACCGACAAGCGGACGGCCGTCGCCAGGACCCAGCGCGATATCCTCGAACTGGAAAGCGAAATTAGGACCTTGAAAGTCCGCCTGTCGCGCCTCGACGCTTCGATCAAAGGGCCCAAGGAGCACAAATCCAAGAAAAAGAAGAAAGATAAATCGTGAGTTCTTTCTTATGGGGCGTCGCGACTTCATCCTACCAGATTGAAGGCGATGCCCTCGGGAGAGGCGTCGCCAATTGGGATACTTTCGCCGAGAGACCGGGCGCCATCTTCGAAGGTCACGACGCCAAGAGCTCCGCTGCTCACATCGCTCACCTGGATGAAGACCTCGATCTGCTCAAGGAACTCGGGGTCGATGCCTATCGCTTTTCGTTCTCGTGGCCGCGCGTCTTGCCTCTTGGGCAAGGAACGCCCAACGAGGCGGGCCTCGCCTTTTACGATCGACTGATCGACGGCCTCTTGCAAAGGGGTATCGAGCCCATCGCAACGCTCTTTCATTGGGACCTCCCCGATGCACTAGAGCGGGAGGGCGGCTTTCTGAACGAGCGGATGCCCGGGTGGTTCGCCGAGTACACGGCGCTCCTGGCGCGACGTTATTCCGACCGCGTGCGTCGCTTCATCACGTTGAACGAGCCTCACGCATTTATTGAAGGCGGCCTTCGGCAAGGCCGCCACGCCCCCGGACATCAGCTACCACTTGCCCTGGTGTTGCGAGCTGCCCACCACGCCTTGCTCGCGCATGGGCGAGCCGTCGACGTGCTGCGCGCCCTGGTGCCCAAGTCGTGGATCACCGCAGCTCCCGTGCTCATATCGTCGATCCCCGAAAGTGAATCAGAGAGGGACCAGCAGGCTGCACAAGAGCTGACATTCCGAGTTACAGACAGCTTGCGCGCGTCCGCGTTTTGGATGGATCCCCTCTATCTGGGTCGCTACCCCGAGGCAGCTCTTGAGCGTTTCGGCGCGGATATGCCGCGATTTCCTAGCTCCGACCTCGACCAGATCGGAAGACCCCTCGACGCGGTTGGTTTCAATCTTTACGACGCGACCCCAGCGCGACAGGCGCCCGACGGGTCCCCCGAGTTCGTGCCCTGGCCACCCGGCGCGCCTCGTTCCGCGTTCAACTGGCCTATCACCCCCGCTGCCCTCTACTACGGCCCGCTCTTCGCCTGGCAGCGCTACGGACTACCCACGATCATCCTAGAAAATGGCCTGTCTACGAGGGACTGGCTCGCTCTCGACGGGCAAGTTCACGACGCGGAGCGCGTCAACTTCATCGAACGCCACCTCTCGGCTCTCCTAAGAGCGCGCGAGGCGGGGGTTCCTATCGAAGGCTATTTTCACTGGTCCTTCCTCGACAACTATGAGTGGAATCACGGTTACCGCGAACGGTTTGGCCTGGTTTACGTCGACTATCGAACGGGAAGACGCACTCCGAAAGACTCGTTTTTGAGCTATCGCGGGCTCATCGAGCATTACCGTCGCTAAGCCAGGCCGAGTTCCGTCAAAACGAGAGGGCCCCGCTTTTTCTGTTTTCGTGGTGGCGAGTCGTCGCTACCCTCGTGACGCCTAACACAGCTCGAACCGGTCCGGCCCACAGCGGGCCTCCGGGGCGAGACGAAAGATCGGTTGCTTATGAGTGGAGTTGGCTTTCGGCGAGAGAAGAGGAGCGGCTTGACGGAAGCCGGCGATTGGCGACAAGCGATCTGGAACCGTTGGCTCGTGGGATATCTCACTCCCAAAGAACCCACAGACGAGAAAGCCTACGATCCGTGGGCCTCGCTACCAAGAACAGGCCCAGGGTCGCTCGAAGCCGTCTCCAACGCCGACACCAAATCCGAAGCTGGGTCCGAAGCGACCGATTCTCCGGAACCACTCGGTTCAGACGACCCGCAGGCCGGAGAGCCGATTGGGAGCCATCCGATCCAGGTTGAAGGCCCAGAATCGTCCTATTCAGGCCGGCATGGCGCTCGAGCTCGCCTCGACACTTTGCTCGAGCAGGTCGATTCTCTGGAGGGAATGCTCGATTCTCTGGGCCAGCGCATCCAGCGGGGAAGCTCGCAGGACAGGCTTGAAGCGCGCCGGATGACCGATGCGCTCGATCGCATCGCAGAACTGCAAGAACGACATACCGATGCGCTCCTGAGCTGCACGCGCGCGCTCGAGCGCCTCGAGCGGCGCATGATCGGCCTGGAGCGAAATACCCTGGGCCGTATTGAGGTCCGGGAGCCACTCGGAACCTTTCATTCCGAGCCGCCCCGCACTCCAGAGCCCGAATTGCGTGAAACAGTCGCGCCCAGCGCGCGCTATCATCCACCTCACTCGGGAGCTCGCTTTTCAGCCGACGCGGCCCAGGCCTTTCAAGGTAACCTGGGAGATCTATCGATCCCTACCCTGCTCAGCATGTTCGAGCTCGAACAGCGCACCGGCTCGCTCCGTGTTGAAACTGAGGATCTATGCTTCGCCGTGCAACTCGAACTCGGTAAGTTGGTCGGCGTCGTGCAAAACGGCCTCGCGGCCGATGTGGTCGACACGCTGGCGAGCGTCATCGACTGCCGCCAGGGTCGTTTCGCCTTTACACCTTTTGAGCCTGCCAATTTGGGCGATGCCTCGCTATCGATCGGCACGGCACTCCTCAGAATCAGTCAAAGAAACGACGAGCTGAAGCGCGCTACCTAAGCGCCCTGGGCGCCACTAAAAGCGGCCAGGCCCAACTTGCCTGAAGGCGACAGGGCCGGTCACTAGGCTACCCGCCTCGCTTTCGAGGCAACTGACATAGCGCTATGCTCCGGCCCGATGTGGAAGAGCTCGCGCGCCGTGAGTGTGGGAGTCGCGCTCGGGCTCTTCGTCCTGGTGTCTCCCGAAACCAATGCCAAGGCCGAAGAAAGCGGCGGGGCGCCAGCGGCGCTGAGCGCCGTCTCGAATGAAACTCCTGCTGGGGCCCTAGCTCCCAGCGAAGAGCTATCCGTGCCGAGCGGAGGTTCGAACACGGCGGACGAAGATTCGCGGATCGCGGAGATCGACGCGCTCCTTCAAGGTCACCTCGCCAGTGGTGTGGAGCCGCAGAGCTTGTTCAACGTACAGCTATCCGACCCTGCTCGGGTCGACGCCGAAATAGTTCGTCTTCAAGCCCTCGATCAAGCGCGACTCAAGTTCTTGGCGCTACCCGAAGAAGAAAGGGAGCGCCTTCTCAAGCTGCACCGCGAGCGCACTCTGGCGAAGATCGCAGTCGAGAGCGCAGACGAGCGAGAGACGAGGCTAGCCGAAGAGGAGCGCAGACGAGCGCTCGAGGCCGCCCAAACGGCTCAAGCTGAAGTCCATCGCATCCTTGAAGCTGAGTTGACGGAGCTCGTGGCCACCGAAACTCAGCTCGACCGCTTCAAGGCGGCCTTGGTCGCCGAGCGGCAAGCCGAAAAAGATCGAGAGACGGAGCTGCTCGGGTGGAGGCGGCGGGCCCTCGAGGTCAAAGCGAGGCCGGCCGCAGAGGTGGACACGTTCTACGACTCCCTCCGCCGAGCGCTCAAGCTAACACGGCAAGAGCTCAGCGACACCTTGGCGCAGCTACGGGAGCGACGCTCCGGGGTGCCGAGCTTAAAAGCAGATGCGCTCGCGCCGCTTTCCAATGATCCAACGGCGCGACCGATTGTCATCCGCAGACGAAACCTCCTGCGCTCGCTAGGCGAGGCTCGTGCAGAAGAGTTCGCCTGGCTTGAAGTTCGTGCCGATAAGGCGATGACCGCGATCGAGAGCCTCAACGCCGAGCGACTTGGGCTCTTGCACTATCTCTCGCCACAGAAGCGACACAACATAACAGGTTTCACCGCCGGTGGCTTTCACCAGGCTAGCGCAGAAATCTGGCAACTCACACTCGTCGTTCGGCATCACGCCTATGTTTCGCAAAGATGGCTGACTCGCTTGGCTGCGGCCGACCGTTCCATCGTGAATCCGCTCGCCATCCTCAGCGCAGTCGTACGCCTCGGCCTTCTGCTTTGGGTCTTCTCTTGGATCCGTCGGAATTCTCCTGAATTCTTGCGTGTCACAGAGAAGTCGCTGTTCGAAGCGGAGCGACACAAGGGCACGCCCAAGCCCTGGAGCCGTCTCCAGCTCGTTCGACTGCTCCGTCACATCCAGCGGCCCCTCACGACGTTGCTGTTTGTGCTCGCCTTCGGAGCGGTCCTAAAGGAAAGCACGGCACGAGTTCTCGAAGTGCAGTTGCTGATGGCGATTCTGGTGTACGCCGCACTCGGATCGGTAGCGGTCAACCTCGTCCATGCCCTTGTGCTCACGAAAGCGGGCCCTCGCTTCGTTCACCAAGAAGAGCTCTCTTCCGGCCTACTCCTTTCGTCCCTCAAGTTTGTAGGCCGCACGATTGTCATCGTTCTGCTCGTGCTCAACTTGAGTTCCCATTTGGTGGGTGAGGGCACTATCTATTCCTGGGTGCTGTCGACGACCTGGCTTCTAGCCCTAGTCGTTTCATTGCTCCTGGTTCGATGGTGGCGCGAGACCATCTTCGATCGCCTCGCCGAAATGCGACAAAAACCTGCCTTTATTGTGTGGTTGCTTGAAAACCGTACGGGCTGGAAGAGTTTTTTGGCAGCGAGTTTGGGGGCAACCGCCATCGTGGGTGCGGCCGTAAGCAAGATGGGGAAGAAATGGCTCTCGCGCTTCACGCTCGTGCGACGTGGCCATGCGTATCTATTCCGGCGTGAATTGGCCAAGCGCGGGGACGAACGGCAGCAGGGAACGCTGTCAGCGCTGGCGCCAGAGGGCTATGAGGCGCTGAGTCCGAGCGCCGCCGCTAACTATTGGCTACCCTGCCCGGCGGACGCCCTCATCGAGTGTATCGAGGCGCGAGTTCGCTCAGCCTCGCCAGGTTTGATCGGAATCGTGGCTCCCAAGGGCGCGGGAAAGACGGCCTTCCTAGCCGAACTGGGACGCAAGTTTGGCTATCCTGTGATCTCGTTGTCACAATCGTCTGTGGACTCGGCCCCTGAGCTCCTCAAAGTGAACGCCGACGAAAAGGCGGTGCTCGTCGACGATGCTCATGTTTGGCTCAGGCCCACCATTGGTGGTTTTCAAGCCTTCGATGCACTCATAAGCCTGGCCCGAGCCAAACATCCCGACAAGATCTGGGTGTTCGCAATCGATGCGGCTCTGTGGCCTATCTTGCGACGTGCCAGAGATTCTGAGCCGCCCTTCAATCAAGTATTTGTGCTCTCACCCTGGGAAGAAGAGCAAATCGCTAAGCTCCTCATCACACGAACCCAAGACGCGAGCTTAGAGCCAAACTTCGAGCGGCTCGTCGAGCGAATGCCCGCGGGAGCCGACGAAAGCGATTGGGCCGAAGAAATTGCGCTCAAGCGGGAGGGCTATGTACGCATGCTTTGGGACCAAACTCGCGGAAACCCTGGACTCTCCCTTGAGATCTGGCGTTCCTCGCTCAAACAGGACGACGCGGGCGGGGTCCATGTTTCTCCGATCAAGATCCCGGATGGCATTCAGCTAGATACGCTCCCCGATACAACTCTGTTCTTGCTTCGCTCCGTGCTGCAATTTGGGCCGGTACGGCCGCGAGATGTGGCCAAGGTCGTAAGGCTAGATGAAGCGCGCGTGTTTGAGATTCTGAAGCTCAATTCGACGCAAGGTATCCTCGTCTTGAACGATGAGTTCTTTAGTGTTTCTTGGTCCTGGCTAAACCCGCTTCGAGCCGCGCTCAAGCGTCGGCATCTTTGGGTCGATTCGTGATGAACTTTCTCTCCCACATTCTACTAAACGGGATCAGCTTCGGGCGCACGCGCCCCGCCACGCGTAGACACGTCTTCTTCAAGAACGCCTCGCGCTTTGGTCGTCTGTTGGGGGTCTTCTTCTTCCTCCGCTCGGTCCCCGCGCACGCTGAAGACCTGCCCGACTTCAACCGCATCGTGGAGTTCGTGCGCTGGGGAGGGGTCTTAGCCTCTGTTCCGGTGGTTTTTCTGGCCCTGTTCTCGATCCGCATCATCGAGGGCTTGGGCGAGCGTTTCGCGCACCGCTTCTCGAACCGTCGCCTCGCCATTCAGAAGGTCCAAACCACCTCGCGCTTCTTCATCTACGTCGCCACCTCGGCGCTCGTGCTGAGCCTCAGCATTCGCCTGGACGCGACCGCGGTGGCCGTAATGGGCGGCGGTTTGGTATTCGCGGTGGGCTTTGCCCTGCGCGACCTGGTGGCATCGTTCATCGCAGGCATCACCATTATTTTTGATCGCCCGTTTCAGGTGGGAGACCGCGTTTCCTACGGCGGAGAGTACGGCGATATCATCAAGATAGGCTTGCGTAGCGTGCGTATGCTGACGCTCGATCACAACGTGATCACCATCCCCAACAACAAGGTATTTACCGACGTCACTTCGAGTGGAAACTACGGGGCGCTCGAAATGCAGGTCCCCATGGCCTTCTACATCGGGATCGCCGAAGACGCTGAACGAGCCTCCGTGATCGTTCGGGAGGCGTGTTTAACGAGCCCCTACGTCTACCTTGAAATGCCGGTGCCGGTTTACATCAAGCGCATGATGAACGCCGACTACCCGGCCATCGAGATTCGTGCGCGCCCCTACGTCTTCGATTGCAAATGTGAGGAGGCCTTCACCAGCGACGTGCACTCGCGAGTCATCGAAGCCTTCCGCGCGGCCAGCATCCGCGCCCCAGTTGTGCTGCATCGCTCGCAGCCGCTCTAACTATCAGAGTTCGATCAGCAGCCCCTCTTGGGCAACCAGCGTATCGGGGCGGAGAGCTCGCGCCTCGGCTCCGATCGCGTCCATGATATCGTCCGTGTGTTCGGGGTCATGGTGGAACAAACACAGCTTCTTCACGTTGGCTGCGTTGCAGAGCCGAACCGCTTCCTGCCAAGTCGAATGGCCCCAACCGACCTTCGTCTCGAATTCTTCGTCAGTGTAGGTTGAGTCGTAAACAACGACATCTGCGCCCTCGATCAGGCCGAGCACATTTTGGTCTGGCTTCCCGGGAATGTGCTCGGTGTCCGTCACGTAACAGATAGATCGACCGGCGTGCTCAATGCGGTAACCCGTCGCATTGTTCGGATGGTTGAGCGGAGCTGTGCGTACTCGCACACCGGGCGCTAGCTCGAACGAATCACCCGCTTTGAAATCGGAAAACTCGAGGTTGGCCTTCATGGCCTCGAGCGGCACAGGGAAGGTAGGCTGAGTCATCTGCCCCGCCAGCACGTCTCGAATCGAACCCGACTCAAGGTGCCCGGCCATCACCTTGTAGTCGTGCCCCTGCTTGAAGCCGGGTGCGAAGAACGGAAAACCGTTGATGTGATCCCAGTGGCTATGAGTCAGGAGCAGTGAGCCTTTGGTGATACCGCGTTCGAGTAGGCTGTGACCGAGCAATCGAATGCCGGTTCCAGCGTCGAGCAAGACCACATGCCCACCTGCCATGATCTCGAGCGAACTTGTGTTCCCGCCGTAGCGCACGTGTTCTGGCGACGGGCAGGCAATACTCCCCCGCACCCCCCAAAAGCGAAGAGCTAGCATTGCGGACCTCCTGGCCCACCATTTCCCGACCAAGGTCGCTGCATCCTCTCGAAAGACAACGCAAACTCGGCCAACTGTCAAACGGATTAGGAGAAAAGGCCCCTCCCTAAACCTCCGCGCTTCAGGAAGTGGGCCGCGCGTGATACCGACAGGATACTGTGGAAACGGAATCTAACCGCGAATCCACCGCGGCCTGCCCCGAAGCCGGCCCCGGTGTAGGCACGGAAGACCGCGTAGCTCGCCTCGAGTTTCTCACGCGCGTAAGCCTACGCCTCGCAAGAGAACGCGATCGCTCGCGCTTCCTGGAAGGCGTCCTCGATGAGGCCCAAAACCTGTGCCGGGCCGACGGGGGAACCCTCTATCTGCGCACAGACGCCGACGAACTAACGTTCGTCCTGGTGCAAAACACCTCGCTCGGGATCCGACTCGGTCATGGCGACGGAAACGAGAAGGTTGGCTTCGAGCCCTTACCGCTATTTGGCCCCAGCGGCGCTCCAAACCTCGCCAATGTGGCTACTGCTGCGGTGCACAAGCGGGCCATGGTCCACGTCGAAGACGCCTACTCGGAGCCCGGTTTCGATTTCACGGGGACCCGCCACTTCGATGCGCAGACTGGCTATCGGTCGCAGAGTTTCCTCTCCATTCCACTCATCGCGAGCGACGGGCGCGTGATTGGCGTGTTGCAGCTCTTGAACGCCAAGGATTTAGCGACGGGTGCTGTCGCTTCTTTCAATCCGCTCGACCTCGATGCCGTGGAGGCGCTCGCAGCGCAAGCTGCCTTGGCCCTAGAGACGCGGCTCCTACTTGAAGGGCAAAAGGAGCTCCTAGAGAGCTTCATTCGCCTCATCGCGGCCGCCATCGATTCGAAGAGCCCTTATACGGGAGGCCATTGTGAGCGCGTGCCCGTCCTTACAGAAATGCTCGTTCGTGCCGCGACCGCTGCAACCGCGGGGCCGTTCGCTGATTTTCAGCTGAACGACGAAGAGTGGTACGAGCTCCGCATCGCGGCTGGGTTACATGATTGTGGGAAGGTCACGACGCCTGTCCACATCATGGATAAGTCAGCTAAGCTCGAGGGTATCTTTGATGGCATCTTAGCGGTGCGGCAGCGCTTCGAGGTGATGATGCGCGACGCAAAGATAGCTCAGCCCGAAGCCGTAGCTCGGGGTGAGAACCGGGAAGTCGTGGAAGCCGCGTATGCGAAAACGCTGCGTGAATTGAACGAGGACATGGATTTTCTCGAGCGCTCCAACATCGGGGGCGAGTTTCTAGCTCTGGCCGATCAAGAACGCATTCGCTGCATTGCCAGGCGCAGCTTCATGGAGCGAGGCGTCAAGAGGCCCTGCCTCAACGACGATGAACTCGAGCGCCTCTTGGTGCAGCGGGGCACTCTCACCCGGGATGAACGACTCATCATCAATGGCCACATGGTGGAGACGGTGCGCATGCTCGAGGCCCTACCCTTCCCGAAGAATTTGGCCCGGGTGCCCGAATACGCTGGAGCCCATCACGAACGAATGGATGGCAAAGGTTATCCGCGAGGGCTCTACCTGGGTGACCTCTCCTTGCCCGCGCGTGCCATGGCCATTGCCGATGTGTTCGAGGCTCTCACCGCCGACGATAGGCCCTACAAACGCGCCAAGAAACTATCAGAGGCCATGCGTATCATGGGTCAAATGAAGAGGGACGCGCACCTCGATCCCGAGCTCTTCGACCTATTCGTCACTTCCCGCACGTACCAAAGTTACGCTCAGCGTTACCTGAGCCCAGCCCTCATCGACGAAGTGAATGAAGCTGAGCTCCTCGCCATCCAGCCTTACGCCTACGAGCTGCCTCCCCGGCACGAGCGAGACCTGCGTCGCACTCGGTTCTTGCCTGAGTACGAAGAACGTTTTCCCGCTTCACTCCGGACTCTCCCGCGCATGTGACTGATTCGCTCCTGCTCCTGGTAGCGACCGTCCTTCTAGGGATTGTGGCGCGCCTTTTGTGGAGGGGCGGCAAACTCGCCGGGGCTTTCTTCGTCATTTCGTTGGGGATCGCCGTTTTTGTGGCCGGGCTCCGCCCGCGACCTCTTTCGCCCCTGCCCGGCGAACCGAGCCTTCATCGAAGCGAAGGCTATCTCGGCTCAGGTGCCTGCGCCGAATGCCACCCGGGCCAGAGCCACTCTTTCTCACAAACCTATCATCGCACTATGACTCGGCGTCCGAGCGAGCTCCGAGGCGAAGAGCGGCTCGCCTTTCCGGCACGACTCGACACCCAGGGCAGAGTGTTCGAACTCACTTTCTCCCCTCAGGATGTTCGTCGAATTGAACTAGTTGGACCGGATCTGCACAGTATCGCTGAGCGGCTCGCGGCGCTTCCCGAGCGCGCATCCCACCAGCCCGATCCCCGAGTGAACGATATTTTTCGCGACGCGCCCGTCGTCCGTCGTGAGCTCGTTTTAGTAACCGGCTCCCACCATTATTTGGCATTTTGGGCTGCAAATGGGCACGGCGAAGAACTTCGTCAACTTCCGTTCGTGTGGCTTGTCGATGAGAAGACCTGGGTTCCGAGGCACGAGGCCTTCCTTGCCCCACCCGGCAGCCTACCGCACCTGGCGCGCTGGAACGGGAGCTGCATCCAGTGCCACAGCGTCGCGGGTAGGCCAGGCGAACACTCTGGTAAGTACGACACGAGCGTGGCCGAGCTTGGAATTAGCTGTGAAGGATGCCACGGGCCCGGTGAAGCACACACCGCAGCCATGCGAAGTCCGCTGACCCGCCTCGCCACACGCAACGGATGGGGCACGTGGGGAGCGAAAACTCAGTCGAACATTTTCAGTCCCACACGGGCTTCCTCAGCCGAAGCGAGTGCCCGCTGCGGTGAATGCCACGCCTACTTTGCTCCCCAAGATCCCGAGAAATGGTGGGAATCGGGCTTCGTGCGGGAGAAAGCGCTCGAAGCGACGGGAGCTGCGCGCGCGCCCGAGCTCCCGGCCTTGCCCGATCGGATCCTGCTCGAGCCCGAGCGACCCGACATCGCGGCGTCAGTTGGACTCAGTCGGGCCCTGGACTCGATCTTTTGGCCCGACGGTTCGGTGATTGTCGGGGGTCGCGAATATAGTGGGCTGATTCACTCCGCTTGTTATGCGCGAGGCCAAGGTGCATCTCAGCTCGGTTGCCTCGACTGCCATTCGATGCACGACGCGCCCGCCGACGACCAGCTCAAGCCCGATTGGCAAGCGCGCTGCACGGCGTGTCACAGCGGCCTCGCGAACGGCCTCACGGCGCACAGCCGGCATCCAGTGAGCGTGGGCTGCGCCGACTGCCACATGCCCAAGACGAGCTACGCGCTCTTATCGGCGATTCGGTCGCACCGCATCACGGTGCCCAACCCAACCTCCACGGCTCCGCCCTCGGCTTGCGTGCTGTGCCACACCAGCGAGAGCAGAACCTGGCTCGTGGAAGGTTACGATGCTCTCTTCGCGCCGAGCGCGCCCTCGGGTTCCAGCGGTTCACCTCGAACGGCGCCGAGGGCAGAACGAGTGCCGCCCCCCCAACCACTCGCGCTCGAGCTTGCTATATCTGGCGACGCCTTGACCCGCGCACTCCTCAGTCGGGCGCTCGTAAGCCCGGCGGCCGTCGAGCTCTCAGGCTCGGCCTACCCTGAAGCTATCCTTCAAGAACTGCTCACTGACCCCTATCCTGCAGTGCGCCGTATCGCGCAGCGCTCCCTAGACGAGCTCGGTTCGGCTAAAATGGGCGTGCGGGCTCGTCCGGCCGCGTCTGTCTCCCTCCAAGATTCGAAGAGGGTTCCGTCAGCAGAGACCTTCTTAGAGCTCCGCAGTACGCGCGACGACCGCGACGTAACCATTAGCGAATAGTGTGATGAACAACTTGTCTTCCCCAAGGCCCCTCGGGCTACTTCACCTCCGCTCGGGTTGGGCAGGGTTCTTGGTCTTCTCGCTCCTCGGCATCGGCCTCGAGGTCTTGCTCGCCTGGAAGGTGCCGTTCTTAGTCGACGTTGAGCACAGCGAGCGCCGCCTTTTGCTGCGACTCGGTCACGCCCACGGCACGCTGCTCTCTCTTTTGCAGTTCGCGTTTTGTGTGACACTGCCCTACCTTTCTGAAGCGTCTCGGGCTGCCGACCACGCCTCGAGGTGTCTGAGGGCGGCTTTATTGCTGCTTCCGGCCGGTTTTCTGCTGGGTGGCCTCGGGGCGGGCGACGGAGATCCTGGCCTAGCTATCGGGCTTGTTCCACTCGGAGCGCTATTTCTAGTGGGCGGTGTCAGCATTCTGACGCGTGAGCTCTTCAGGCGGCGCTCGAAGGACCGTTCCTGACTTTGAAGCGTTTGAGCTCGGAGCCGGCGCGGAAGACCCACCCATGCTGTTTGGCTACTTTGGCGATCCGTCGCCCCACACGAACGACGTGCTCGGCCTCGAGGCCGATGCGCAAAGTTTAAGCTTCGACCGTCCGCTTCACGCTGAGGGCGAGCTGTTCCTCGCGGGAGCCATGGCGTTTGCGCTCTCCTATGGTTACAGCGGCCTGTCGCTCGCTGAGTGGGCGGCGCTCGAGGAGGTCGAGGCTGAGGGCGGGCCTCCAAGGATCGGAGCGCGCGGCTCTAGCGTCGTTCGGCTCGAACCCGACCTATTCGATTGGGTGATGGCACTCGCTCGCGCTCAGCGCGCCGCTCATTCGGACTAATCGCTGGGGGTGCGGCGAGCCTTCTTTACCTCACCGCGGCGTTCCTTTGCGACCAGTCGCCTCTCTCGCGAGGCACGCGTGGGACGCGTCTTTTGCCGGGCGCGGGGAGCGAGGCGAATCGTTTCTAAGATGGTGCCAAGGCGACTCAGCGCCCGCTCTCGATTCATCTCTTGCGAACGCGTCTCGTCGGATGCGAGTAAGAGCTCCCCACTCTTGGTGAGGTAACCCGGAAAGCTCTCACGCAGGCGCGCCTTCTGACCGACTGTCAGCGCGTCGCTGTCGGCAAAGGCAAAGCGCAGCACTACCTTCGTGGAGACCTTGTTCACGTTCTGGCCTCCCGGGCCACTCGAACGCACCGCGCGCAGGCTCACTTCACTCTCGGGAATCGAGAAGCCAGCCACAACGACGAACTCACCCATGGCAGTGATGCTCCCAATAGCTCGCTTCCAAGCTGAGAGAAAGGCCTCCTACAAATGCGCACGCGAAGGGGCGTGACCCCTTGCGAGGCGGCTTCAGTCGCGCATCACTTTCACGCCGTTTCGCACCAAAAATCCGGTGGCCGAGATGTCGTCGCCGAGCGGACTGCCTTTTAGGTAAACGACCTTGAGCTCTTTGAGTTCACGGAAGGGCTCGGCCGAAGCGACCTGGGTCTTGGCGAGCGAGATCTTCTCGAGCTTCTTCATATCGCTCAGCACCGACACGTCTGATACGGGATTGCCGTCGAGATTGATCTCAGTGACGGCTTTAAGAGTTTTGAGTGGCGACAGATCTGTGACCTGAGCATCATTGATGGTGAGGCGATCCAGACGGGTTAGCTTCGAAAGCGGGGAGAGATCAGAAATTTCACTCTTGCCAACGCTCAGTGATTCGAGCTGCGTCATGCGCGAAACCGCCTCTAGATCGCCCAGTTGATCGGCGCCAAAGGCGAGCTCTTTGAGCGCGGGCGTGAACTGCAAGATACAAATATCAAAGCTCTCCGCGGGCACCTTGCCCAGGTTGAGCGAGCGCAGTCGCTTGAGATCCGCGACGGTAATATCGCCCTCGGGTTTCTGAGCTTTGACGCGAATCGCGCCCTCCAGCTCGGGGCTCGAGAGTGACAACTCTTTGCCTTTGCACTCTGAAAACTTCGGCCAGACCTTAGCTGGCTTAGGCGCCGGTGCGGGCTCGGGGATGGGGGCCGCAGGTGCAGGGGCCGCCTCGGCTACAGGCTTAGCCTTCTCGGGCTCCTTCGCCTTGGGGTCATCACACGCAGAGAGCGCGAGGCTGATTCCGAAACAGGCTGCAAAAGTCGTGAGCGATTGCCTATTCATTTGAGACCCCATCCTGGCATGCATGGGGCGACGATATCGCCAAACAGCGGCGAAAGGGAAGGTTGTGACGACGGAGCCGACCATGCCTGATGCGCACGAACTTGTGACAACGTGTTCGAGGCCTTTTTGGCCTGGTGACGGCTCACTACTCTAACTTTTCTCTCAGAGGAGAATTTGTCGGCCGACGCGGAGAACTTAGCTTAGTCGCCACGTAGTGCCTGTCGGGCTGTCGAGAATCTCCACGCCCTTGTCGACCAAGATGCCGCGCACTAGGTCAGCGGCAGCGAAATCTCGAGCCTCGCGGGCTTGCTTGCGCGCTGTGAGTTGCTCTTCGACCCAGGCCGGTGAAATGCCTTTCTCTTTGGCGCGGCGGTCGCGAACGCGGCTCAAGAACTCAACGGGGCGATCCTGGCCTAGGCCCAGCACGTCGCTCACGAGTCGGAGCGATGACGCCGCTGATTCGAGTGACAAAGCCGAGAGCTTCGCTTTCTTCACCTTGAGTCGATCCAGCAACTCGTTAACAGCCTTGAGCAACCCCGAGAGGTGCGCCAAGCCTTGGGCCGTGTTCAAATCAACATCGAGCGCGCTCGCGAGCGCCGCGGCGAAACCCCGCACTTCCGGGGCAGAGTCGTCTTTGCCGGAGGCGTCCATCTGCGCTTCGGTGACTTCGTCGAGGCGACGCTTGGTCTCGTACAAGTAAACGAGCCGATTCTCCGCCTCACGAAACTGCGGAAAACCGGTGAGGTGTCCGGCGTCGTCGAGGTCCATCTCGAGGTGATACGGGGAGCGGTAGTGAACCGCGAGCAGCGAATAGCGAACGGCCTCGGGCTCGACCTTGTCGAACGCCTCGCGCAGGCGAAAGAAGTTGCCAAGGCTCTTCGACATCTTCTCGCTGTTGACCTGCACGAAGCCATTGTGCATCCAGTGGCGACTATAGAGCTCACCCGTGGCGCACTCGCTTTGCGCGATTTCATTTTCGTGATGCGGGAACACCAAGTCGAGACCGCCACCATGCAGATCGAGCGTGCTCCCAAGCTCTTTCATGCTCATGGCGCTGCACTCGATGTGCCATCCGGGTCGCCCGGGGCCCCACGGACTCGGCCAAGAGACCTCCCCCACCTTGGCGCCCTTCCAGAGCGCGAAGTCGGCGGGATGACGCTTTCGTTCGAGCTCCGCGTCGTCGACCCGATCACTCGCGCCCGCTTCCAGGTCGAGCAGATTGCGATGCGAGAGTCGCCCGTAGGCCGCGTACTTCGAGACTTCGAAATACACGTCACCATCTTTGGCATAGGCGAAGCCACGCTCGATCAGCTGTGCCACGAGCGCTTTAATTTCTTCGATGTGGTCGCTCACCTTAGGCTGACTATCGGGAGTGAGGTTCCCGAGCCGAGTCATGTCAGTCGAGTACGACTCGAACATGCGTTGCGACAGAACCGCCGGTGTCTCGCCGTTCTCGGCTGCGCGACGAATGATTTTGTCGTCGATGTCAGTTACGTTTCTCACATACGTCACCTCGATGCCCTGGCTGCGCAAGTAACGAACGAGAACATCGTAGACGATACAGGGCCGAGCGTGGCCAATGTGTGCGTCATCGTAAGTGGTTGGGCCGCACACGTAGATTTTAGCCTTTCCAGGCTCACTCATCGTGAACGGAACGGCTTTCTCTTGCAGCGTATCGTAGAGCTCGAGAGGCATCTCGACACGAACTAGAGCAGAGCTTCGCCGAGGCTCAAGGGCTAGCCCCAAATAAAGCATCTAGGCGGCAGCAGGCCACGTTTCGCTGATGCGCGCCGGCTCCTAAGCCGGTCCCACTGTTCATCCTCGTGAGCGGGGCAGAGCCCAGGGGTGTCGCCCTGCCTTAGAGCTGCCCCGAGTAGGCCCAATCGAGAACAGTTTCGATCTCCTTCTGAGTCGCAGGGATCACGTTCGTAGAGAGCGATGAATCCACGAGCGCGTCAGCCGCAACTGCTTCAAACAGCGCGGCATCGACGCCTGATAGCTCTTTCAACGTGTGTGGCACAAAAAGCTCGGAGCGCAGCCTCAATACCCAGGCAAGCAAAGAATCGAAGCCCGGCTTATCGAGCTCGAGATGACGAGCGATACGCTCGGCGTGGCCAGTGATTGCACTGCGATTGAAGCGCATGCAGTAGGGAAGCATTACCGCGTTGGCTAGGCCGTGATGTACATCAAAGTGTCCACCTAGAGGATGCGCGATAGCATGCACCAAACCGAGCCCCTTCTGAAACGCCGTCGCGCCCATGGTGGAGGCGAGCAGCATCTTGGCGCGCGCGTCAAGGTTTTCGCCGCTCCGCACCGCCAGCGGCAGGTTCTCTTTGACGAGCCGCATGCCTTCGAGCGCAATGCCATCTGCCATGGGATGGAAACCGGGAGCAAGAAACGCTTCGAACGAATGCACGAACGCATCGATGCCCGTGTAAGCGGTGAGCCGCGGCGGAAGCCCAGCGGTGAGCGCCGGATCGGAGATAACCCAGCCGGGTTGCATCTTGGGGTGGAAAATCAGCCGCTTCTTGTGGTCGCTGCCTTTGATCACCGAGCAGCGCCCGACTTCCGAACCCGTCCCCGCGGTAGTGGGCACGGCGATCATCGGCAAGAACAGCTCGGGTTTGGCGCGTAGCCAATTGTCGCCCACATCTTCGTAGTCAAAAACATGGCCGCCGTTCTGGAGCAGCAGCGCGACGCATTTGCCGACGTCCATTGGTGAACCACCGCCCACTAGAATGACCCCATCTGCGCGATGCGCGCGGGCGAGCGCCACTCCATTCTCAACGTCACTCTCAGTTGGGTTGCCATGAACCTCCGAGAACACGCTCACCGGGAAGTCGGTTTCGAGCTGCGCGATGAGCCCAGGAAACCAAGGGCAACCCTTGACCCCTTCGTCGGTGACGACCAAGAGGCGCGTCATGCCCGCCGAACGGGCGAGCTCGTTCAATTCCGAGATGCGTCCAGCGCCGAGACGATAGGGAACGGGAAAGTTATAGTTGGCTCGAACAGACATGGCAGGACAAACCGGGTGGGGTCTGTGAGCGCGACGCGAACCACTCGCTCAACTCTCTCAGATGATCTCAAAATAGCGCGAGAGGTCCCAATCGGCCACATGACGTTGGAAGCAGCGTACCTCCCATTTCCGAGTCGTCGAAAAATGGTCAACGAAAGCATCCCCGAAGTATTCCCGAGCCACCTTCGAGCCTTCGAAGCGTCGCGTCGCGTCACCCAGCTCCGACGGGAGCTCTGGAGCCTGACCGGGGTTCAAGTAGGCATTGCCTTGGGCGGGGGGCACCTCGAGCCGGTGCTCGATTCCGTAGAGGCCGCTGGCTAAGGCCGCCGCGGCCACGAGGTACGGGTTCGCGTCAGCCGGACCAATGCGATACTCGCTCCGGGTCCCTTTCGGCCCGGCCGGAATGGCACGAAGGGCGGTCGTCCGATTCTCGACTCCCCAGGTCGCGTGAGTTGGAGCCCAAAACCCAGGTACGAGCCTGCGGTAGGCGTTGATGGTCGAACAAACCATGGGCAAGAATTCAGGCAACAGCGCTGCCTGACCCGAGATGAAGGAACGAAAAAGCTCGTTCGGCTTTTCTGTATTCGAATCGAAGAACAGATTCTTGCCCTGAGCGTCCTCCAGGCTCAAATGAAAATGACCACTTTGGCCGGGAAGCTCACTGTTCCATTTGGCCATGAACGTCGCCATGAGCTTCCGCTTCTGGAAAAAAACCTTGGCGTAAGTCTTAAAGAGCGAAGCGCGGTCAGCGGCCTCGCGCAAAGGAGCGTGAGCCAGCGCGGCCTCTAGTACCCCGGGCCCGGTCTCGGTGTGGAGTCCCTCAATCGGAGCTTCGAGCACGTCCATCCACTCGAACAGCTCCTGGTGCAGCTCGGAGTGCACGCCGGAGCGCAGCATCGAATAGCCGAACATACCGGGCGTGAACGGCTTTAGATTGCGATATCCCTTCGCTCGCACCGACTCTGGTGTTTCATCGAAAACAAAGAACTCATATTCGAACGAACCGCGCGGAAAGAATCCCAGCGCTTCCGCCCTTTGGATGACTCTATGCAGCACCGTGCGCGGGCAAACCTGGGCGTGCTCTCCATCGAAGCCCCCCAGCGTGAGCAGCGTATCCGGTTCGCCTGGCACGCGCCGAATGGTGCTTATGTCCAGTCGCACTGGGGCATCTTGATAGCCGGTGTGATAGCCGGAGATCTGAGCGGAGTCGTAGAGCGCGTCATTTGAGTCCCAACCGAGCACGACGTCACAAAAACCGAACCCCGATTTAAGCATCGAAGAAAACTTCTCGCGGCTCACCGACTTGCCTCGCAAGATGCCGTCTACATCCGTGACGGCTACCTTGTGCGAACGGATCTGAGCTTCATTGAGGAAGGCTTCGACTTGCTCGGCAGACTCGAATTTCATTGTGTGGGTGCTCCTCGCTCAAACTAGGCAGACAGCATCATCGGAACGCTAAAGCACATCATGATCGCGAAGTTCCCGAATCACGCGCGCCAGATAGTAGACCACAGCAACGACGAGAAGGGGCGTCGCCACAAACACCGTCGCTCCCATCAGGTAGGCGTTTCTGCTTAAGACAAAGCCGATGGCGATCAGTACAGCCACCAAGGTCAGGACGATCTCGAGTTTCATAGTGGGTCCCTCATGAGCCCCTGATAGTGGGCATCGCCTGGAGTTCTCTCGCTTCGCGTTGGATGCGCTGGACCATGACAATTCGTGCAGCTCATTGTGCCCTCCGCCAGTCGCTCTGAGGCAACGTGGTGCGAATTAATGGCCTCGAAGGGCCGTGTGCCTTCGTGGCAGTTGAGGCAACTGGCTGTGTCAAACTTGCCGCGCATCCGAATAGGCTCTTGGTAGATACCCGTCGTATAACGAACCAAGTGCCGGTACCCTTCTAGTTTGGCGCTGAGCGCGCCATTGAAGCCGTAACCCGAATGGCAGTGATAGCATTCTTCGCCTTGAATGTAGCGGTTCTTGAAGTGGCGGGCGGCCAAGCTGTCGCTTGCTGGATCATGGAGATCGTTGACCATCGGCCACATGACGTGGCAACCCGCGCAAGCTTCAACAGACTTAGCGCCTTCTAAGAGTTCGACGTGCGCCGCGCCCAAGGTGGCCACCGGCAGCGCCGCGATCGCGAAGAAAGCCACTAGTTTATAGGTGGCGACGCCAGATAGCGCGACTACCCCTAGCTGGATCGGACGAGTCCGCTTCAGCCAAGAAGGGCCTCTGATGAGCAGCAACAACCCTAGGACGAGCGTCAACCCGCCAACGCCCAAGGTAACCCAGGCAAACAGGCTCACGCTGAAACACTCCTCACCGAAACCGCTGTGGTCTTGAAATCCGGTTGCTTGCTCAAGGGGTCAACCCGATCGCACACGACCTGATTGATGAGCCACTTGGCATCATAAAACGACGCGAACAAAGTGCCGGGTCGGGGACCGCGCGTAACGCGCACCGGGCCTTCAATCGCTCCATAGCGGCTTTGTACGCGCACCTGCTCTCCATCACGGATGCCTAATACATCGGCGTCCGCAAAATGCATTTCGACGTGCCCCCGCGGCGTGCCTTGCCGAATCTCGGGGATACGGTCGGTCATCGTGCCGGTGTGCCATTGTTCAACAATGCGCCCCGTCGTTAAAACGAGGGGAAAATCGGCGTCGACTGGGTCGCTGCGATCTTCGTAAGGAACCAAGTGAACGTAAGCGCGCCCATCGGGGTGGCCGTAAAAACGAACCTCTTGTCCCTTCGGCACGAACGGATCCCCGGCAATGTAGCGACGGACGGTACCCGGATGAGTTTCAGAGGGGCACGGCCACTGCAAACCGTGGGCGGCCCGCAGACGCTCACGGGTCATGCCCGAAAAATCATACTTCGAATGCGCAGACAGCAAACGATACTCGTCCCAAACAGCGCTCGGTGTTTTTGCCGTAATGAGCTGTTCGTGCCCGAGGCGGGCTGCCAAATCGACCAAAATCTCGAGATCGCTCCGCGCTTGTCCGGGCGCGTCGAGCAGCTTCTCTAGCAACTGGTAACGGCGCTCACTTTGGCCGTAGACGCCTTCCTTCTCCAGCCAAAGTGCCGAGGGGAGCACAACATCGGCGAGCTCCGTCGAGGCGGTCTCAAACACGTCTGTCACAACCAAAAAGACCTTGTCCATCGCGTCGCGATATCGCGCCAAGTTGGGCAAGCTTTGGCCAGGATTGGTGCACATGTTCAGAAGGCAACGCACCTTCCCCTCTTCGATGGCCTGAAAGAGCGCCACGGCATGTAACCCGGGCTGGGCCTGGATGCGTCCCTCTGGAACGCCCCACAGCTTCTCCATCTCCGCTCTATCCTCGGCTTTGGCGATCATCCGCCCGTGGGGCAAAATATGGGAGAGCGAGCCAGTATCGCGCACGCCACCGCAAGCATTGGCTTGCCCTGTGAGTGACATAGGAGTCGCACCAGGCCGACCAATTTGCCCGCTCAAGAGGTGCAGGGCATTGATGGTCGTATTCAAGGCAACGCCGTCAACCCGTTGATTGAAGCCCATGGTCCACAGGCTCATGGTGGCGTCACTGGCTGCGAAGAGGTGTGCGACCTCACGAATCTGTGCGCTCGAAATGCCGAGCTGGACCTCTACGTCTTCTGGTACGAAATCTTCCAAGAAAGCCGCGAGTTCCTCGAGACCTGCCGCTTTGCCCTCGTTCGTTCGAAAGGCGACGTGCTCGGCAATGAACTTGTCATCGAAGAGACCTTCGTCGAGCATGACTTTTGCCATCGACCACAGCAGCAGTAAGTCAGCACCAGGACGGGGAGCTAAGTGAAAGTCGGAGTACTCCGCGGTCATGGTCCGTCGCGGATCGACGCACACGATACGCACCTCTGGGTCAGCTCTTCGCCGCGCCAGCATTCGCTCGAAGAGTGGCTGGTGACATTCCGCCGGGTTGGCCCCGGCTAAGAAGAAGACCTTGGCATGATCGATGTCCTCATAGGCCCCGGGCGGCTCGTCCTTGCCGAAGACGCGCGTGTAGCCGACGGCCGCCGAGGCCATACACAGGCGCGGATTCCCGTCGACGTTGTTCGTGCCAATGCCAGCTTTGAAGAGCTTATTGGCTGTGTAACTCTCTTCCGTATAGAGCTGTCCCGAACCATAAAAAGCCACGGCGTTGGGCCCGTCCTCGCGAATCGCCGCAGAGAAGCGGCTCGCCACAAGGCTCATGGCTTCTTCCCAGCTAGCGGGCTCCAGTTTTCCGTCTTTGCGAATCAGCGGCGTCGTCAAACGGCCGGGCAGCGTATTGAGGACTGGCAGCAACGAACCTTTGATGCACAGCTTCCCGCGGTTGTGAGCATCCTCATCGCCCCGCACTTCCACGACTTGCTTGTCCCGAATCCCCACTTGAACGCCGCAGCCCGTACCGCAATAGCGACATACGCTCTTGTGCCAGCTCACCGCGGGTTGGTGAGCCAATTCACCTTCGAGCAGCGCCCATGCGGCGCCGCCGCCCAAGCTCACCAGTCCTAAAGCCGACGCAATTCTGAGCGCATCTCGCCTCGAAAAGCTCGTTGTGCCCTCGGCTCCACCGCTTGAATCTCCGGCCTCCCCCTGCTCCTCGTCCACGAAAGCATCATCGCTGAGGTCAGAGCTCGCGTCTACTCTTGGACGGGCGCCCCGACGCAGTCCAAAAGCTCACGCTAGCCGGAAATGAAAGCCCCGCGGCCGCGTCAGAGCGCGGAGACCATCGGCTCCTAGCGTTGAACCAAGGCCCGAACTTCCTACACCCGTCCAGGGCAGGCCAGGATCCACATAGTCGCAGCGATTCATGAGCACCGTACCCACCTTGAGCCCTTGGCCAATGCGATGAGCCCGTTCCGCGTCTTGAGTCCAGATTGACGCGGTGAGTCCAAACGCCGAGTCGTTGGCGAGCCGGATGCCTTCCTCTTCTGTATCGTAGGCCATAATGCCGATGATGGGCCCGAAGGTCTCTTCGCTCATGAGCAACATGGAGTGATCGACGTTCACGAGTACACGCGGCGGCACATAACAGCGAGAGAGAGTCGGTACGTTGAAATCAGCGTCGCTCGTGAGCTGCTCAGCCCCTCGCGCTAACGCATCTTGCGTGTGAGCGTCAATCCGAACGCGCGCGGCTTCATTCACCACCGGTCCGAGATTCACTCCCTCTTCAAGAGGATGGCCCAGCTTTAGTTTTTTGGCTTCGTTCACCACGATTTCGACGAAATCCTTGAACAGACGCCGAGGCACGTAGACGCGCTCGACGGCGCAACAGCTTTGCCCGGCGTTATAGAAAGCGCCATCCGCGATATTCACGGCTGCACTCTCGAGACTCGCATCTTCGAGGACCAACGCCGCGTCCTTGCCACCCAGCTCAAAACCAGCGCTGATAAGGCCCGCTTCGGCGACCACCGATTGCACTTTGCGTCCGCCCTTAACCGAGCCCGTGAAGCCAACGTGCCCAATGCGTCCGCTCGCCAGCACCCGCGCAATCGCGTCGTGAGTGAGCATGAAATCTTGGACGAGGCCCTCAGGTGCACCCGCCTCGCGGAAAGCCTGCTCGAACATCTGCCCAATAGGCGCTGTCTGCGGTGCGTGCTTGATGAGCACAGCATTGCCCGCCATCACGCCCGGCATGATCACGTTGCTGGCAACGAGTAGCGGATAGTTCCAAGCCGCGATGTCGAGCACCAGTCCAATCGGCTGACGCGTCAGGCTGCGCCGATAGCCCGGCTCCGCCTCAAGTGATTCTTCAGCAAGTACGCGAGGCGCGAGCTCTGCGGTAGTGAGAGTTCGAACGCGCATGCCTTCAAACTCACCCCGTGCCTGCCCTAGGGGCTTGCCCATCATTTCGCTGATGGCTCGGCTATTTTCGCTTAGGTTGGCCTCATAAGCGCTGAGTGCGCGTTTGCACCATTCGGCCCGATCAGCCACGCTCGTCCGCACCGATACCTGCTGCGCGGCCTGGGCTCGGGCGAGGCGCTGTTCAATGCTCGCTTCGCCTAGGTAGCGTCCCTGGTGGTGAACGAGACCGTCTGTCGGGCTTTGGATATCGAATTGAATGTCCATAACGATCCACTCTCTAAATCGAATCGACTCAGCTCGCCATGAGGCCGGAGGTGGCCCGAACCCCAGTGGCCCGAGCCCCAGTGGCCCGAACCCCAGTGGCCCGAGCCCCCACTTCCAGGGGCTCCCCTTAGCGTTCCCTCATTCGGCCGCGACCGCAACCTGCTTCTTGGGCGGACCCCAAGCCACACTGGCGTGAAATGCCTCTAGCGAAACGCCCTGCTGTTCTGCGCCCTCACGAGTGCGAACACTGATAGTTCCAGCCGATTGCTCCTTCTCGCCCACCACGATGGCGAAGGGGATGCGCTGCAAGCTCGACTCACGAATCTTATAGCCGACCCGCTCATCTGAGAGGTTCGCATGCACGCGCACTCCAAGGTCGAGTAACTTCTCCGTGACCTTCTTGGCGTAGTCGATGAACTTCTCGCTCACAGGAATGACCTCGATCTGCACGGGCGCGAGCCAAACCGGGAAACTCCCTGCATAGTTCTCGATGATGATGCCCAGGAAGCGCTCGAGGCTCCCGTAGCACGCGCGATGCAGCATGACGGGCGTGTGCTTTTGCCCATCGGAGCCGATATAGGTCAAGCCGAAGCGCTCAGGCATCGAGAAATCGAGCTGGATGGTGCCACATTGCCACGACCGCTTCAGCACATCTCGAATGTGAAAGTCGATCTTGGGGCCGTAAAACGCGCCGTCTCCTTCGTTCACCACGTAGGCAACGCCTTTGTTATCGAGCGCCTTTTTCAGAGCGCCCTCGGCCTTCTCCCACATTTCGTCTGAGCCGATGCTCTTCTCAGGACGCGTTGAGAGTTCGATGCGCACATCGTTCAAATCGAAAGCCGAATAGACCTCCGAAAAGAAGTCGATCAGCATCGAGATTTCGCCCTCGATCTGCTCGGGGGTGCAGAAATGATGAGCGTCATCTTGCGTAAAGGCTTGCACGCGGAAGAGGCCATGACGCACGCCCGAGAGTTCTCGCCGATGTACGAGGCCCATCTCCGCGATTCGAAGCGGAAGCTGATTGTGACTGTGCTGGTGGCTCTTGAACAGCATGCAGTGGCCGGGACAGTTCATGGGCTTCACGGCCATGGGCCGTTCTTCCACTACGTCTTCGCGAATGATGGAGTGGTCATGCTCGTCCCGCAGCTTGAGCTTGGTGAAGAACATGTTCTCGAGGTAGTTGTCGTAATGACCCGAACGATGCCAAAGGTCTTCCGAGAGGATGATAGGGGTCTTCACTTCGTCGTAACCGCGCCGCGAGAGTAGGCCGCGCATGTAACTAACGAGCAAGTTGAAGAGCATCGAGCCCTTCGGCTGAAAGAAGGGAAAGCCCGGCGCGTCTTCGGTGAAGGTGAAGAGGTCCAGCTTCTCGCCCAGCACGCGATGATCACGCTTTTTGGCTTCCTCCATCGTGTGGAGGTAATCCTTGAGCTCTTCTTTGGTGAAGAAGGCCGTGCCGTACACGCGCACGAGCTGGTCATTTTCGGCCTTGCCGCGCCAATACGAACCCGACACCTTGGTCAGCTTCACGTTCTTGAGGAACCCCGTATTCGGAACGTGCGGGCCACGACACAAGTCGATAAAATCGCCGTGACGATAAAACGAGAGTTCTTCGCCGCGACCCTGAATGCCTGCGATTAGCTCCGCCTTGAACTTGTTGTTCCCGCCATCGATGGCGCGATAGCGTGCGAAGATTTCGTCTTTCCCATCTGAGACGCAACGCTTGAATGGGGCTGCCTCTTTGGCGATTTGCTCCATTTCCTTTTCGATGGCAGGGAAATCTTCGGGCGTGATTTTTCCGTCGGGCAAATGGATGTCGTAATAGAATCCGTCTTCTACGACAGGGCCGATGGTTAGCTCGGCCTTGGGAAAGACGCGCAATATCGCGTCTGCCATGAGATGAGCGGCCGAGTGCCGCAGCACATCGAGACCGTCTTCGTCCTTCTTGGTGACAATTGCGACCTCGTCGCCGTCCCCTAGCGGATGCGTCAAGTCGACGACCTTGCCGTTCACGCGCGCAGCTACCGCGGCCTTGGCGAGTCCTGGGCCAATTTGCTCCGCGAGGTCTTGAGCCGACGCACCCACGGAAAGTTCACGCACCGCCCCATCGGGGAGCCTAATCTGAATCATCTTGTCCTACTTTTCGTTTTCGCGGACGGATACAACCCGTCGCGGCGGGCAAACGCTGTGCCCTTGATCGAGCCCCGTGTCGGACCATCCGAACGCGAAGCACCGACGGATACGGGCCGCCGGCTAATGATCAGCATAGCAGCGCCCGGTGGACTCACCAGGGCCACAAAATTCCCCAGAAAACTCCCCAGAAGCTAGGGGCTCGTAGCCAACTGCGTCCTTGGTCGAGAGGCTCTTCAACTACTTGGGCGCAAGTACAGAGCTCATCCGAGCCGCGTCAGAACTTAGGGCGAGGCCCGGCAGCAACCCACCTAGCGAGACTCCGCGAAACCTTAGGATTTCTCCGGGAACCCACCCCATAGCCACTCTCCCGTTGCTGCCGAGACTCCATGAAGCAGAGGCTATTCGGTCAAGATGAGCTCAATCGAACTGCAGCCTACCGACGTTTTGGCAGCCGAATTATGCCTGCAGTCCATAATTACCCCCTTTCCAAGCGTCACCTCGACGAAGGTCCGTAGGTGCCCCGCGCGCAAGTCACCCTGACCCATATCGGAGAACTCCCAACTGCGATCCCAAGACAGCTCTCACTTCGCGGCGGCCCCGAACCAACTGAGCGCCCAACTACCCGATAGGAGCGCCGGGCCCCCTTCACAATCAGCAAACTTCTAGCCCCTGAGCGAGCGAATGCTTACCTTGCCCTGCGGGATAGGCGTTGCTTCCTCCTGAGCGCGCTCCATACGCGCTCAGGGTGCGCTCGATACAAGCTCGCTCATCAAGCGACACAAGCGACACAAGCGACACAAGCGACACAAGCGAATGGTTAGCGCGGAGCAAGCTTCGCCGCGCCGCTAGACAATCATCGCCCCCAGGCCAAGGGCCCGGTCAGTAAGGAACAGCTTCCCAATCGGCGCCGGCGATTTTTCGGTTTGCGGCAAAAGTTATTGTTTACTTTGTGGGTGGAGGAAGGCATGTTGCGTCTGTTCGGGATCGCATCCAACTCGTGAGGGAGGGGGTAGCGTTTCGTGAACGAGTCCATGCTGTAAGGCCTGCGGGCATCGCAGCATTCACCGCAAAATTCGTCGGGGCATTGGCCAGCGCGCTGGCTCCGGCTTTTGCCGAACCCACACCCATCGTTGGTTGTCTAGGAAGGCAGCGGACGATTCAGCTGCGCCGATGAAGCCCTTCCCTGTAGCGACACGGAGGTGCTGGGACAGCTATTTGAAGGACCGAAATTATGTCGTCGTTTGTTCAGCCTATCGTTCAAGGCGCTTCAGTCGGCCTAGCCTCGCTCTGGCGAGCCTTGCTCGAAGGAAATCTCCGAGTGGCGAGCTGGAGCAACTCGGAAACATCATTCCAAGTCGAGTTCGAAACGACTCTGAACGCCGCTACAAGCCGCCTTAGCGAACGGGATCGTGACATCTTGGTTCGACTCTTGCGGGGTCAATGTCCGAAAGCCATCGCGGCCGAACTCGGCTGCTCCTTGTCCACCATATCTGCGAACACCAAACAAAGTTTGAGACGCATGGGGCTCGGCGTCGCACCGCGACACCTACCTCCATTTCTGGTGGTCCTCGCGCATGCCAAAGAGGGTGACGTCATCGCGCATATGATGTCTCACACAATAGCGGGAGGGCGCTATCAGCTCCTCGTCCCGTGGCCAGCGCCCACGGTCGACCAACGCCTGAGTGGTGGCGAACTCGACGTGCTTCGCCTGCTCCTGCGTGGCGATAGTCATGCTGTCATCGCCCAGAGCCGCATGAGCTCACCTCGGACTGTCGCCAATCAGTTGGCTAGCCTCTATTCAAAGCTTCATGTCTCCGGTCGGCACCAACTGATCTGTCGCATGTTTGGTACAATGCTTGGGGAAACCAAGGCCTCGTTCGATCCGGCCGAATTCCGGCAAACTTAACCGTCGAGGGCCGCGAACGGTGCTCGACGAGGGCGCGAGCCTTCCCTACCCTGCTAAGCAATGAGGGGTATAGTAACTACGCTAGCCGGCGGCCTTCTACTCATCGTCTCTTTTGCACTTTGCCCCGACGCTCAGGGAGCGGATGGCACGAGTAAGGCCAACCCGAACATCACCAGACGGATCGACGCCGAGTTTCGCTCCGGCACGGAAACGAGAGATCAGTCGAAAGACAATCGCGCTTTGGCGGATCGATTTGAAGATGTGCTCGCCAACTTCATCGACTTCGGAGGATATTTTCGTGCTGGCTACGGTCGCTCATCTGAGGGTGGTCCTATGCCAGGCTTTCAGGCTCCAGGCGCGGCTACCAAGTATCGTCTCGGGAACGAAGCCGAAAACTATGGAGAGCTTATCTTTGGCAAGAACTTCTATCTGCCAGGGATCTTCCATCTGAACGATAAGTTCCGTCCCGACGGACAACTGACTGGCCCCATCGCGCGCGTCCAATTGCGCCTCAGCTTTTTGAACCCCTACCATTCGTTCGGCTCCATGGACGCCACGTCCGTCGGGTTGCCCGAAGCCTGGGCCTCGGTCGGCAACGTATTGCCCTTCGCTCCGAGCGCTAAGTTTTGGGCCGGAAACCGCTTTTATCGTCGTCATGACATCCACATGATCGACTTCTTCTTTTGGAACATGAGCGGCGGCGGGGGCGGCGTTGAGGATATCCCAATCGGACCCGCTCGCATGGCGCTTGCGTGGATAGGCTGGGGTAGCACGAGCGGACTCAGCTACGTGCCGGTTCCCGATCCGCAGAATACCGCCGGCTTCTCAAAATCGAATGTGGACTTTCGCATCTACAAACTACCACTGCTCTTTGGCGAAGCCGAGCTAGGAGTGACCTACTCTCACGCTCAAAGTGGAGTCGACCAGAACGGGCGCAAGGCGCCGGATAGTCAGGGCGTCGCAGTTGTGTTCATTCACACTGTTAACAAATTTATCAGTGATGATGGAACGAACAAATTCTCGTTTCAGTACGGCACAGGGCCAGCCAAAACCTTCACTTCAGGCTTTGAGACGGTCACCCTCCCTGAGGGCACCTTCATCGCCCCTGATGACAATGGGGCCACGCGCCTTCGCATCACCGAATCGTTCTCGGCCAACATAGGAAATCACTTTTCACTCGGGCCCGTGCTTGTTTTTCAGCAGACGACAACTGGAACCTCGAATGCGAAGCAAACCTGGTTTTCGGCTGGTGTCAGGCCTATCTATAATTTCACGCACCACGTCGGCATCGCGGTAGAAGCGGGAGCCGATTTCGTCGATGATCAGAGCAGCGGGACGAGTGGAACCCTCGGCAAGCTGACGGTGTGCCCTCAGATTTCTATCGGAGACCGCTGGGCCAGCCGGCCCGTGATCCGAGCCTTCGTCACCGGAGCCGTTTGGAGCGATTCGTTCCGCGGGCGCGTCGGAGGTACCGATTTTTCGAACGCCACCGAAGCACTCAATGCTGGCATGCAGATGGAGAGCTGGTGGTGAACCCCAGCGGGGACTGCGAGTCCTGAAGCACCTCGCTCAAAACCGAAAGTACAAGTCCAGATCTGGGACTATCGTCTGCGTCGCGCTCACGACACGCACGCTAGGGAGAAACAGATTGCCATACCCTACCCCTACTTGGAGATTAAAAATCCCCCATGAACAAGTGACGCCGGGTTGTACGAGCCAGGCTGTACCCGAGGTAGGCGCGTCGAACGACGCTTGGAGCTGCGTCGTCGTGGACGCATTCACCTCGATCTCAGAGTCTACTCGTAAGTCTTCGACCCAAGGCGCATACCGCAAGACCAAATTAAGCGCGACGTGCCGGCTCAAGCGCATCTCGGCGTAGCCCGCTATTTGAAAGCTACGTTGAGCGGCAGCGCCTGCGACCTCTGTCGCGCCGACCGAATCCGCGTCACCATTGAGCCACGTTTGCACGAACGTGGTTTCGAGCGAAGCCGTCCACATTTTATCAAAGACGTAGGAGCCGATGACGCTCACAGGCAAAATGGTCGCCTTGAACTGGCCGTCGTCGACGCCCTGCACTTCGAAGCTGTCCACGTCCGCATAGAGGAGGGTCGCACGAGTCGCGAGCGCAAAGCGCTGCCCCAACCGAGGCGCAAAATCCAACAACTCAACCTTGGTGTAAAGGTTCAGAATGGGTCCCTGTACGATGGGCATCACGATCCAGGGCGCAAGGTAGGTCCCGACCGCCCACTGATCGAAGATCGCGTACTCCTCTTGAAAGAGGCCGAGGCGAAGCTCGTTCTGGTTCATGTTGAAAGCGCTGAAATCGCTCTGACGCTGCTCGGGGGTAAAGTCAGCCCAGGCCGAGGAACTAAGCGAGGCGAGCGCCAGGCCCAGCGCCAAGCAGCGAGGCGTCCGGCCCCTCACCAGCTAAGCTCCTCGTCACCCTGCGCCGCGTCTGAGCAGGAATCACCTGAGATGCGCAGACAACGTTGCTCGTTGAAGTAACAACAGTACGACCGATTGCGGGTTCGGACCGCTGCCCTCTCTTCACCGAGCACACCAAAGGTCGTAATGATGTGACCTTCCTCGGCCGGAACGCGCACTTCGAGGGAGCCGTCCTGGAAGAGACGAAAATCGAGCTCGCCCTGAAGGGCGCCGCGATTGCTCTCCGCTTTGCCATCAATTCGAAATAGGTAGCTCTCGAGCGAGAGTGCCGAGAGATTCAAGTTGCCATCAATGTAGACGGCGATATCCGAATCGACGGTAACCTGTAGCCCATCGCGCTCAGCGAGCTGGCAATCGTTGAACCGGCCCCAAACGGTAGGATTGATCTTCGAGTGTTCAACGGTGAGCGTGAGCTTGAGAGTGCCGTTCTTCGGATCGTCCGGCTCTCGATCTCCATTGCCTGGGCAAATCGCCTCCGTGTTGCCCACCAGCTTCACCTTGAGCGGATGCTCGGCGTCCGCATCAGAGAACTCAGCAACCGCATCTCCGACCTCGCTCAACGTATCCATGACGAAAGCGATAGAGACAAAGGCTTTCGCGTCCTCATATGCGCGCTGAGCGGCTTCAGCGACTTCGCGCACATTCTCTTCGTTGAGCGCTCCGTCAGGCCTTTCATAGCCTGCTGCGAGCTGAGAGAGGTCGGGCCCTTCTGGAATTTCCAGAGCGCACGCCGAAGCACCAAGAAAGAAAATCCACGCGATGCGCCGCGTCACGCTCGACTCATGCGCTGTCCGCGTACCAAAGTCAAAGCCTTGTTGGCTGCGCACTCTGCCTTCCGGGGTCGGCGAGGGTCGAGCCGCATTGCATGGCTTCCGGCAGCGCAATCCCCAACCCTTGCTGAAGCTGGTGCCCCAAAAACTCGCGGCGCGATGTAGAGCCGTCGCAGCTTCGTTTTGGTTGGGCGATGGCTCTCACACTCTCGGGTGAGAAATTCCAGCCCTCGAAATGCCGGATGAAATAGAATTTTCGTCCTTTTTGGTACGATAGCTAGCAACGGGGTGCGCCGTTTTACACGCGGGAGCACCTGGCTGTGCTCTCCTGCTTTTCATCTCCGCCAGTTGATGGTTCAAGTGAAATCGTGGTGAACCTAGAGCAGCATCATCTTCCCAGGAAACGGATAACTTTCGTTCTTTCCGGACCAGCGGTTCGGCCGATTGGCGGCAATAAGATCATTTTTGAGTACGCCAATCGCCTCGCAAGCGATGGCTATGAAGTCCATATCGTGGTCTCGGCGACCATCCTGTGGAAGGAGCAGCCCCTTCATCTCAAGCTGGCCACTGCCGCCCGCTATCCGTTCTTTCTCTTGAGTGAGCGCACCTTTAGCCCCCGAAATTGGTTTCCTCTCGATCCACGCGTGATTCTGCACGGAGTCCCGACGCTCGAAGAGAAGTACATTCCAGACTCAGACGTTGTCTTCGCCACGGCTGCCGAGACGGCCAGCTACGTCGCCAACTATTCCGCCAAGAAAGGTAAGAAATTTTACCTTATCCAGCACTTTGAGGACTGGCACCTAGACAAGGAGCGGGTGCTCAAGACGTGGCGACTACCCTTGCGCCGCATTGTGATCTCGAAATGGCTAAAGAAGATCGCGAGTGACGAAGGACTCGATGCAGAGCTCATCTATTATGGCTTTGATTTCAAGATTTTTGGTCGAGACGTGCCGATCGAGAAACGGGATCCTCATACACTCATCATGCTTTACCACACCGTCGGGTGGAAAGGTATCGACGTAGGCCTAGAGGCGGTGGCCAAGGTTCACGCCCAGAGACCCGACACCCGCTTAATCTTATTCGGAGGATTTCGAGCGCCTGTCGGGCTGCCCAAATATGTCGAGTTCCATTTCAGCCCGCCGCAGCCGCTTCTGCGCGAGCTCTATAATCGAGCCAGTATTCTAGTTGCGCCCAGCTACGGTGAGGGCTTCGGCATGATTGTGCCTGAGGCAATGCAATGTGGCTGCGCCGTTGCCTGTACAGATATCCCCGGTCATGAAATAGCCATTCAAGACCAGGCTGCTCTACGTAGCCCGCCTGGCAATTCGGACGCTCTGAGCGAAAGTATCCTGCGGCTGATGGACGACAATGCCTTGCGAGAGCGCTTGGCCAATAGCGGCCACGAAATGGTGCAAAACTTCCGCTGGGAACGCGCCTATTCAGAGTTCAAGGCGGCGATCGAAAGCGACCCCCCTGCTCTGCCAACGCGCCACGCTGAGGTCTCGGTGCCGGCTGTAGACGCTGGGTCTTGATGCTTAGGTCTCAACGCTAGGACTCGATGTCAACGCCGCGGACTAGGCCTATCAATCGATAGACCATGACCTCCTGGTCGCGGCCCTTGACCTTGATCTTCTTCAGCGGCTCAGCTTCTACCCTGTCTTGGACCTGCAGGAAGAGATCCTCCGAGAGTAGCACGTCACAACCGAGCTCTTTGGTCATGCCTTCGAGGCGCGACGCGAGATTCACGGGGTCACCGATGACGGTGTATTCCATGCGCTCCGAATGCCCCATGTTCCCGGCCACTACTTGCCCCGAGTGGAGGCCGATGCCCGTACGAATCTCCGGCAAGCCTCGCTCCTTGAAGCCTTCGTTGATCTTCTCGAGCCGCTCCCGCATCTCGAGTGCGGCTTGAACAGCACGGAAGGGATCTTCGGGCTCCGGTACCGGCGCGCCAAAAACAGCCATAATCGCGTCACCAATGAACTTATCTACGACGCCATGATGATGCATGACGCTCTCGACCATGCCCGCAAAGTATTCGTTCAGAAAGTCGAGCAGCGCGCGGGGATCCATTCGCTCACTGATTGAGGTGAAGGATCGAATATCGGAGAAGAGCACTGTGACCGGTACCAACTCGCCTCCCAGGTTTTGGTTGCCCTTCATGAGGTGGTCGGCAACCTGACGCGTCACGTAGCGGCCGAAGGTCTCTTTGAGTCGATCGCGTTCCTTGAGCCCCTCCACCATTTCGTTAAAATTGATCGTGAGCGTCTCTAGCTCGTCGCCGGTCTTGAGCACGGGCGCGGTAACATAATTGCCGCCCTTTACGTGACCCGCCGCTTCGGAAATGCCTCGCACGCTCAAACCGAGCCGGGAGGCGAATCGCAGCGCCAAGGCAAGAACGAGCAAAGTAAAGGTGCCGAGAATGGCTAGGTGACGAACGAGCTGCGCCTGAGCCTTTTCGTGTAGCTCAGTGACGTCCCTCGAGGCGGTGAGTTCAGCAACAATCCCATCGCGTTGCAGGTCCTCGGGACGAAAGGTCTTTACCGAGAAAAGGCGGCCATTGACTTCGACAATGCGTGCTTCAGCGCCGTGCGCCTTCAGCCCTGGCGCTGTATGTCCGGATGTGCTCGCAACTAGCTTGCCGTTCACACTAATGGCCAAATCGGCATTTAGATTCTTCTCGAGATACTCGAGGTAACGAGTCGTGATCGGCGAAAGCAATGCCAACGCCCCCACCTGCTTTTTGGCTTCGTTCAAGACTGGAGTTGCCGCTACGAGCGAGAAAGCAGCGCCGTCTTTGAGCTGGACGCTGATAAGGCCCTGCAGAGGCTGGCCTTGAAGCAGTTCGGTAAAGCTCGGACTAACCCCAGCATCGAGCGCGCTCGGACCACCGTCGGCGTTTCCGGAAGCTAGGACCGCACCTCGACTATCAGCCGCGATGATGATGCGATGCTTATAGACAGAAGCGAGCTGCGCGACGAAGCGTGAAACTTTCTCCTTGTCGCCGCTCTCGAGAGCCTTTTGAAACCAAGGACTCTGGGCAGCAAAGGCCAGTGCAAGGCGGGCGTTCTTTTGGTACTCGTCGAGGGTCGACTCGAAACGCCTGTTGGCAGAATCGACGCGGCGGCCCGCTTGCTCGAGAACGTCGGTTTCCGCGGCACGTTCGCTCAAGACGGCCCCGACCCCAGCCGGCAACACTGAGCCCAGCACGAGCGCTATCAACTTGAGTCGGACTGTTTTCATTCTATCTGAGTCTCGCCGCGCTCGCGAAGGCACGCAATCTCATACTGAAAACAGGACGACCGCTGCGGACAAGATGAACTTGCATCATCGCCCGGCGCGGTTCGGAGGCCGACCCCAGCGCGGCATCTTCTTTCGGGTGACAGCGAGTCAACTGTGAACTGAACGCGCCTCAAGCCTGGAGGCGCGTTCAGCCATCTCGGGCAGCGCGCGCAGCGCTTCGAGCACGAGGTTCCGCGAGAAGATATTGGTCTGATCGACGCCCAGCCAGGGTTCGGGGGCGATCACGCCCGGCGAGCGCCACACAATCTCAAACTGGCGATCCGCGCGGGCCCGTCCGATCATGGCGCGGCGGTCAACGTGGTGATTGGCCCGCACTTCCAGCTTGTCTCCACCGAGATCCATCTCCGCACCAACCAAATGCTTGAGGACGGCATCGGTATCGAGGCTGCCCGCGGCCGAAACAACCTGCTTCCACAAATGCACCTGGGCGTAGGCGGTCACGATCGGGTCAGACAGCACGCTGCCCTCGCCATATCGCCCCCTGTAGCGGCTAACGATGGCGGCATTTTCTGGTGATTCGAGGCTGTGAAAGTAACTCCAGCAAGCGTAGTGGCCTTGCGCCAAATGCCCCAGGCTTTGAAGCTCAATCTCAGACAAGCTGAACGAGAGCACCGGGGTTTGTTGGGCGTGAACGCCCACCTTCGAAAGCTCGCGAAAGAAGGCGACATTGTCGACGCCATTGATGGTGTTGAATACGACATCCGGCTTGAGCTCCGCCACGGCCCGCGCAATGGCGGTGAGCGGTTCACTTTGCCCGAGCGGCACGTGATATTCTGCGAGGATCGAGCCACCACTCGACTCCACCAGACCGCGAATCAACCGATTGGCGGTTCGCGGGTAGACGTAGTCGGAGCCAACCAAAAGACAACGCCGATGCCCTTTTTGCATGGCCCAGGTGACGGCAGGCTCCACCTGCTGATTCAGCGAACTCCCCGTGTAAACCACATGTTCGCTACGTTCGAGCCCTTCGTATTGGAGGGGATACCAAAGCAGGGCACGATGCGCTTCTACGGCCGGCAGAACAGCCTTGCGCGAAGACGACATCCAACAGCCAAAAATAGTGGAAACACCATCTTCTCGGAGCAACTTTTCGGCTTTGCGCTGAAAGAGCTCAGCGCTTGATCCACCATCTTCTACCAGCGCGCGCACCGGGCGACCCAAGAGCCCCCCAGATAGATTAATCTCCTCAATAGCTAACATGGCAGCATTGACGAGATGGGTCTCGCACATCGACATGGGCCCCGACAAAGAGTGCAATATGCCAACTCTTAGCTCGTGCGGAAGCTGACGCCCGCGAGGCGATATGGCATGCGTTCCGCGAGAGCGCGTCTCTTTGGCGGGTAAGAGCCCCACATCGGCCGCGACACCCATCAGCGAATCGCTTACGTCCGAGCTGGGCAAAAGCGAACTCAAGCGGCGCTCGAGTAGCTTAGGAGAGAGGCCACTGATTGAGCTCGAACGCGCGGCGGCCCGACGAGCTTCGCTCGCCCTGCCGAGCACCGACAGGCACACCGCCTCGAGGAAACTCGCCCAGGCGGGAGCTTCACGACTCATCTTTTGTGCGAACGACAGCCCAGCCGACGGATCGCTTCGTCGAAAAATCGACTCGAGGCAAGTAGCGGTTTGCAGGTATCCCGGTAGCCGAGGCAATACCGAAGAGGCCGCGGCGATTGCTGCCAGGCCAGCTTCCCAATTGCCTGACAAAGCGATCAAGTTGCCCGCTGCTGCGCCGAGATAGGAGCCCGCGCCACTCGCGTCGATAGCTTCGAGTCCGAGCCGCTCGGCTTGGCCGAAGTCTCGTTGGTGATAGGCAACGAGGGCGCGTGCCGTCAGGGCAAATGGCCCAGGCTCTTCGCCTGCCAAGGCCGCCCGCGCGTGCGCCTCTGCACTCGCGAGGTCCTCCAGTTTGAGTGGCCCGAGCAGCGGCGTCGCGGCGAGGACGAAGGCGTAGGCGGCATGAATGAGGTCACGTCCACCCAGGATGGGCATGACTTGTTCAAGAGCAGTCTTGGCCTGCGTGTGTTCATCTGGACCCGGATGCCGCAAGAAACGGAAAAACTCCTGCAGCGCCGCATACCCCGCACCGAACTCACGGCTATCTCGACAGGCTAGCGAGACCGCCCCGAACACCGGATCGGCAACTTGGGCGGCGATGCGCTCGGCCACATTGTCGAGCTGCTGGCTTAGCTCGGCTCCATCGATGGCGTCGAATGGCTCGGACCAAATGGCGCGGTCATCTTCGACCCGGTGAAGGGCAGCGCTGACGCGTAGAGTCGCGCCAAGCCTCAATAGGCTGCCGCTGAGGACAAATGAAGCGCCACCACGGTGAGCAGATTGTGAAACTTGGAGACCTTCGACCGAGATCAACGTCTTCACCAACGCTTCACTCAGAGCTCGCCCTAAAATTTCGTCGGCTGCATTGGCGGAATGGCACTCAAAACCGGCCACGCGCACCGAGGGTAAGGCGAGCCCTCCGTCGCCAGAGGCAGGGGGTACCGAGCCCCGTCCTTCTCGTCGCTCAGAAAAGACGGGCACGTAAGAACCGGGCGGTAAGATCAGCTCAAGCTCGTCGTTCTGCCCGCTCGTCTCATAGTAACGGCGCAATAGCCGTCGCAGGCGACTCGCTTGCATTCTAGCTGCGGTCTCCGGACTTGAACGGTCCCCCGTTACGCCCAGTGCGTGGACCCCAATCGTGTACGCCTTGAGAGACGCTTCGTCGCCATGGAGCGCCTTGTCCGCGACGTACTCAAGAAACCGCCGTGCCTGCGGAGAGCGCGCAAACACGTCGCTCCTCACAATTCGCTCGAGGAAGCCCTTGAGTCTGGCGTCTCCCGCAACCGATGCCGACACGCTCTCTCGGTAACCTGACTCCCGTTTCCTAGTTGTTTCTAGTTGACCCGACTCCCGGGCCAATAACGTTACCGTAACGCGTTCGCGTGACTCCCCGTTCGCTGCCCAGCTCCTCCGCCAGTCCTGCATAGTCGCGCTGCGAACGGAGCCCACCCAACGTTCGCTTCCCCTGAGCCAACCCGACCTGATTCATTTCTAACCCAATGAGCAACCCAATGAGGCACGTTTGAGATACTTCCCTCTCGCCCCGAAATCGTTCCTGTGGAAGTAGAATCGCACTTCGATGGATTCCGCGCGCATTCCAACGCGAAGCGAGTAGCTCCGAGCTGCAACGTGGCCGCTCCAACTACGACCAGGACGTCGGCCCGCTCGATATCGGTTGAGGCGCGGTCGGCCGAGCCAATTGGCGTCGAGTCCCTGTCAGCAGAGCGTCCTCAGTACATCAGCCCGAAACTTGAGCTTGGTAAGGGTCTCTTCGTGCCCAGTTGGCTCGTTCCGCAAGCGGCGGCCAAAGGCCCTTCGCTAACTATGGTCGCACACCATGACATCACGCCGCCCGGACGAAGATCTCGTCGTTCGAGGCGGCCCATTGCAGATTTTTCAAATATTCAAATGATAGGAGAGTTGCTGTGAACAAGTTCGTCAAAGCCTTGAAGTTGGGTGCGCTCCTGACGCTGAGCGCGTGTAAAGGTCCCGGTGGTGAGCCCGCTGAAAAGTCCGCTGATACCGCGGCAACGGCTCCTGCGGCCGCGCCTGCTGAGGCGAAGAAGGTCGACACCACTGGCCCCATCAAGATCGGCATTTTGCACTCCCTCTCAGGCACCATGGCCATCAGCGAGACCTCCCTCAAAGACGTCGCGCTCATGACCATCGAGTCCATCAACAAGAAAGGTGGCGTGCTCGGGCGTAAGCTAGAGCCAGTCGTGGTCGACCCGGCCTCGGATTGGCCTCTGTTTGCTGAAAAGGCTCGTGAGCTCATTCAGCAGAACGTGGCTGTCGTCTTCGGCTGTTGGACGAGCGTATCTCGTAAGAGCGTCCTGCCGGTCTTCGAGTCCTTGAACGGTCTTCTCTTCTATCCCGTACAGTACGAAGGCGAGGAGTCCAGTTTCAACGTTTTCTACACGGGTGCCGCTCCCAACCAGCAGGCCATTCCGGCCGTCGAGTACCTGATGGGCGAACAAGGTGGTAGCGCCAAGAAGTGGGTTCTGCTCGGTACGGACTACGTCTATCCCCGCACGACCAATAAAATCTTGCGTTACTTCTTGAAGAGCAAGGGCGTCGCCGAGACTGACATCATGGAGGAGTACACCCCCTTCAGCCATACCGACTATCAGACGATCGTGAGCAACATCAAGAAGTTCGCTGCAGGCAAGCGGACGGCAGTCGTTTCGACCATCAACGGCGACTCAAACGTGCCCTTCTACAAAGAGCTCGCGAACCAAGGCCTCAAGGCTAAGGATATTCCGGTCGTGGCTTTCTCCGTGGGTGAAGAAGAACTCCGCGGTATCGACACCAAGCCCCTCGAAGGTCATCTGGCCGCGTGGAACTACTTCATGTCGATCGACAATCCGGAGAACGCCGAGTTCATCAAGGAATGGAAGGCTTATGCCAAAGAAAAGGCCCTCCCCGACGCAGAGAAGCGTGTAACCAACGATCCGATGGAAGCTACCTACGTGGGTATCAAGATGTGGGCCCAAGCTGCGACGCAGGCTGGCACCGTCGAGATCAACGCGGTGCGCCAAGCCATCAGCGGCCAGAAGTTCAAAGCGCCCTCCGGCTTCGAGCTAACCATGGACGGACCGAACCACCATTTGCACAAGCCGGTCTATATCGGCGAGATCAAGGGTGACGGGCAGTTCAACATCGTCTGGAAGACAGAAGGCCCGATCCGCGCTGAGCCCTGGAGCAAGTACGTCCCCGACAGCAAGGACAAAGTGGCTGACTGGACTTACCCCTGGCTCTGCGGCAACTGCGACAAGGCCAAAGGCACTGGCTTCTAATCAGGTTCACATCCCTACACGCCGACCGACCTGACGTCGGTCGGCGCTGTTTCCTCCGAATCCCTTCCGAGAATCTGCCTGAGAGAGGCGTCTTCCGATGGAACCGAGTATCCGACGCTCCCTATTCCGCGCCTTGATTTGCGCGGTTCTACTTACTTTCCCATTGGGAGCCGCTAGCGCTGCGAGCTCAAAAGAGGCCCTAACGGCCCTAGGCTCTCCCAACATCGCAGACGTGAGTAAGGGCATCGCCTCACTCGCTGACTCCGGCGAACCCTACGCCCTCGACGTATTGTTAGCGTTGAGTGCCGAAGAGCTCGTGGTCGACGAAAGCGGCAGTCTGTTCCGCAAATCCGAGGCAACGACTTCCGTGTTGGTACCAGGAGCCTCGCCGGCTCCCCAAGGCAAGACGCGAAAGGTAGCCCTCAATAACGTAGCGCGCCGGGCGCTGGACGCGGCTATATCTCGACTCAGCCTCACGGACGACGACCCGAAAATTCGGCTCGATTCTGCCAAGAAACAGGCCGAATATCCGGACGAGGCGGTGACGGAGGTGCTCCGCTCGCTCGTACCAAAAGAGTCGAACGCGGAAGCCAAAGAATACATGCTCTTGGCTGTAGCGAAGGTCGACCTTCACTCTCCGGATGCCAAGCGTCGCACGGAGGCTGCCAAGATCATCACTCGCTCCGACGACATCAGCCTGGCGTCGGACCTCGAAGCTCTCATCAAGACTGAGCCCGACAATGTCGCGCGAACACACCTCCGCGAAGCGTATGACGCTATCAACTCGAGGCTTTTTCGCATCAATCTTGTAGCTAACACCATCTACGGCATGAGCCTCGGTAGCGTGCTTGTGCTGGCCGCATTGGGCCTCGCCATTACCTTCGGCTTGATGCGCGTCATCAACATGGCCCACGGCGAAATGTTGATGCTGGGCGCTTACTCGACCTTCTTCATTCATCAGCAGTTTCTGAAGTTCGCACCCAGCGCCGTTGAGTGGTACTTGGCCGTCGCCATCCCGTTTGCATTCGTGGTGACCTTCGCCACCGGAGTGTTACTTGAACGCCTGGTCATTCGTTTCCTCTACAAGCGGCCCCTCGAGACCTTACTCGCAACCTGGGGTCTGAGTTTGATCTTGATCCAGATTGTGCGACTCATGTTCGGCGCACAAAACGTGGCTGTGCCGAACCCCGACTGGCTCTCGGGCGGGTTTGAGCTCATGCCGGCCTTGGTCGTGCCCTACAGTCGTATCGCCGTGCTCTTGTTTACGGGTGCAGTCGTCGGCTTCGTCGCCTTCGTGCTCAAAGGCACCTCGGTGGGCCTTAAAGTGCGAGCGGTGACTCAGAACCGCGAGACGGCGGCGGCGCTCGGTATCCCCACTACTCGCGTTGACCGCTGGACGTTTGGGCTCGGCTCCGGGCTGGCCGGCCTAGGTGGAGTGGCGCTCTCCCAACTCGGTAACGTTGGTCCCGAACTCGGCCAGCAACACATCATCGACTCCTTCGTGGTGGTGGTTTTAGGAGGCGTTGGCAACATCTGGGGCACAGTGTTGGCCGGCGTTGGCCTTGGTCTCGCCAACAAGGTCCTCGAACCCACCACGGGAGCCGTCCTCGCCAAGATTCTGCTCCTTGGTCTTCTCATCCTCTTCATTCAATGGCGACCCCAGGGGCTGTTCGCCCTCAAAGGTCGCTCCGCAGAGAACTGAGCCATGCTGCCCTTTCTTCGTCGTATTCATGAGCCCAAAGGTTGGGCCATTTTGGCTGCTCTCGCCCTGGCTTTCGCCATCGCCGGACCGCTCGTCCTCGAGGACCAGTACTTGCTGATTTTGGGCAAGTTCTGCTGTTACGCCATGGTGGCCCTGGCCGTCGACCTGGTCTGGGGCTTCGCCGGTATCTTGAGCCTGGGCCATGCGCTGTTCTTCTCCCTCGGGGGCTACGCCATGGGCATGTATCTTCTGCGCTCGGTAGGGAAGGGTGGCGTTTACAAGAGCGACTTACCCGACTTCATGGTCTTCCTCGATTGGAAAGAGTTGCCGTGGTTTTGGTACGGCTTCGACATGTTCAGCTTTGCCGTGCTGATGAGCGTTCTGGTCCCCGCTGCTTTGGGCCTCGTGTTCGGCTACTTCGCTTTCCGCTCTCGCATCAAGGGCGTCTATTTCTCGATTATCACCCAGGCGCTCACTTTTGCCGCGATGTTGCTCTTTTTTCGCAACGAGACCGGCTTCGGGGGCAATAACGGCCTGACCGATTTCAAGACCCTCTACGGCTATTCGCTGCGCGACCCAGCGACTATGGGCTTTCTATTTTCTCTCAGCGTCCTGGCGTTGGCCCTCGCCTACATAGCTTGTCGATACCTCACGGTGAGCAAGTTTGGCGCGGTGCTCACAGCCATTCGCGACGACGAACCCAAAGCCCGCTTCAGCGGCTACAACACCCTCAGCTACAAGTGGTTCGCGTGGACGTTCTCGGCCGCCTTGGCCGGCGTTGCCGGCGCCCTCTATGTGCCCCAAGTCGGCATCATCAATCCCAGCGAAATGGAACCCTCGGGTTCTATCGAAGCGGTGATTTGGGTGGCGGTCGGTGGTCGCGGCACGCTGGCTGGACCCATCTTGGGAGCCTTCTTGGTCAATGGCGCGAAGAGCTTCTTTACGGCCGTAGCGCCGGATTATTGGCTGTTCTTCCTGGGTTTCCTCTTCGTGCTCGTCACGTTGTTCTTACCTCAAGGACTGCTCGGCCTCGGCATGATGTTGAAGACCAAAGGAGCTCTCCGTGGCAAGTGAAAGCGGTAGCGCATCGCGTCAGCATGCCGACGAGTTGGCCGCGAGCGAAGCGAAAGAATCCCATCCCGTCGAACCCGATTCGAACGGGCCCGCTGCCGCGTCGAGTATCATAACTCCCGGCGGCACCAAGAGGCCCAAAGGCAAGGGACGCTCCATTAGTCCAGATCGCGTCAAGGCCATCCAAGAAAAGCGCAAGAAGGCGCAACTCGTGGTTGATGATATTTCGGTGAGTTTCGACGGCTTCAAGGCCATCACCAACCTGACCCTCATCCTCGACAAGGGCGAGCTGCGTTGCGTAATCGGCCCCAATGGTGCGGGCAAGACCACGATGATGGATGTCATCACCGGCAAGACCAGGCCCGATTCTGGGTCAGTCTTCTTCGTCGACGAACTAGAAGACCTGGTAGGTTTCAGCGAGCACGAGATCGCGCGCCGAGGCATTGGCCGCAAATTCCAGCGTCCCACGGTTTTCCCGCGGCATAGCGTGCGCGAGAACCTCGAGCTCGCCCTCAACGCAGACAAGGGTGTCTGGAAGAGCCTCTTCCACCGCTTCACCGCGGCAGAGCGCGAGAAGGTCGATCAAACGCTGGAGCAGATCGGCCTCTCTAGCGTCCACACGACCCTCGCAGGCAGCTTGGCCCATGGTCAGAAGCAATGGCTCGAAATCGGCATGTTGCTTGCGCAGGACCCAGCCGTGCTCTTGGTCGATGAACCTATCGCCGGCATGACCCACCAGGAGGTCGAGCGAACAGCGGCGCTCTTGAGCTCGCTCGCTGGGGACCATACCGTGGTTGTCATCGAACACGACATGGATTTCGTCCGCAGTATCGCCACTGACACGGTGACTGTCCTTCACGAAGGCAAAGTGCTCGCCGAGGGCAATATGGACGCTGTGCAAAGCGACCCCAAAGTCATCGAAGTCTATCTGGGAGAATAGGTCCATGCTCAAGGTTTCGGGACTCAATCAATCGTACGGGCAAAGTCACACCCTTTGGGACGCAGAACTCGATATCATCCAGGGCACTACCCTTTGCCTCATGGGTCGCAACGGCGTGGGCAAAACTACCCTCCTCAAGGCGATTATGGGCCTGCTCAAACTCGACAGCGGGAGCATCGTATTCCGTGAGAAAGAACTCGCGTCGGCGCGGCCCGAAGTTCGGGCCCTGTCTGGCATCGGCTTCGTCCCTCAGGGCCGCGAGATCTTCCCGCAGCTCACCGTGCGAGAGAACTTAGAAATCGGCCTACTCGGCAGACCGGACAAGAGCTCGAATCCTCTGGACAAGATCTTTGAGCTGTTCCCCGTGTTGAAAAGCATGCTGCACCGCCGCGGAGGCGACCTTTCGGGAGGCCAACAGCAACAGCTCGCCATCGGCAGGGCGCTGGCTCTTCAGCCAAAGTTGCTTGTGCTCGACGAACCTACCGAAGGCATCCAACCCAACGTCGTCAACCAGATTGGTGATGTTCTGCTCCAGCTACGCGAAGAAGGCATGACCATCCTCCTCGTAGAACAGAAGCTCAAATTTGCTCGCCGCATCGCCCAGAATTTCTGCATCCTCGACCGCGGCCGCGTCGTAGCCGGTGGCGCCATGCCCGATCTAAGCGACGAATTGATCGCCCGCTATTTGGTGGTCTAGTCTCCCTTGACCCATTCGGCGACGACCATGTCCGCTTTGCCCCTCGTAGTTAGTCCAAACGAAAAAGCTGACCCCTGGATCGGGCGGCTCAAGCTCGGCTTCTCGGGGCTTGGGGGGCGCACTCGCGTGGTGGAGCGCGAGCATGTGGGCCCACTTCGCATCCAACGTCCCTTCTATCCAGAAGAAGACGGCACATGCCACGTGTACCTCTTGCATCCGCCTGGTGGAGTCGTAGGCGGAGACGAGCTTCGGCTCGAGGTGAAAGCCGAGCACTGCTCTCACACGGTTATCACTAATCCAGCCGCCACCAAGCTCTATCGCAGTGCGGGCGCTGTCGCCCATATCCGGCAAGAACTCAGTGTAACGGGTGAATCTCTCCTCGAATGGCTCCCCCAAGAAACCATCGCCTTTCGGGGGGCCGAGGCCAAGGTCGAGACGATCGTCCAGCTCGATAGCAGCTCCCAGTTCATTGGCTGGGAAATAATGTGCCTAGGGCGCCCCGCTGCGCTCGAAAGTTTTGAGCGCGGCAATGTGAGTCAACGCTTTGAGGTATGGAGAGACGGTTCGCCCATCTACCTCGATCGCAGTGATCTGGGCGAGAAGGGCCACACCCAGCGCGCTCTATGGGGCTTGGCTGGAGCTCCCGTGGTTGGCACAATGATCCTCGCTTCCGATCATTCGGGCATTCTCAACCTGGTACGGCAAACTCTCCTGAGCCGAGCAGCTAATCCCCCCGTAGACCACATCGGCGCGACACGCCTCGATGGGCTAACGCTCGTCCGCTACGTTGGTCATTCCGTGCCGGCTTGTTGGGCCGCTTTCGTGGCCGTCTGGAGCACGGTGCGCCCTATGCTGTCAGGCACAAGCGCTTCCCCTCCGCGAATTTGGAGCTGCTAGCTCAAACTTGGAGCTGCTAGCTCAACCTTGAAGCTGCTGAACGAACCGAATGTCCATGCTGCCAGCACTCTCTACGAAACGTTGTCCAAAGAAGGGCCCCAATGGAACTCACGCCGCGTGAAAAAGACAAGCTGCTCATCGCCATGGCAGCCATGGTAGCGGAGCGGCGACTCGCCCGGGGCGTACGCCTCAACTATCCCGAGGCCATCGCCCTTATCTCTTCAGCCATTCTAGAGGGGGCTCGCGACGGAAGGAGCGTAGCGGAGCTCATGGCTCTCGGTACGAAGGTCCTCTCGCGAGCCGAAGTGATGGACGGCATTGCCGAAATGATTCCCGAGGTGCAAGTCGAGGCCACCTTCCCCGACGGCACCAAGCTCGTCACCGTTCACAATCCGATTGTTTAGGGGGACCATGATTCCAGGAGAAATCTTCACAATGCCCGGGGAGCTCGAGCTCAACCAGGGTCGCGAGACGCGAGAAATTGAAGTCTCTAACGGAGCGGATCGGCCGGTCCAGGTCGGCTCCCACTATCATTTCTACGAGGTCAATCCGATCTTGGATTTCCCCCGCGAGGAAGCGCGTGGCTTTCGTCTCAACATCCCAGCAGGTACGGCGGTGCGCTTCGAGCCTGGCCAAACTCGGAAGGTCGAACTCGTGCGCCTCGCAGGCGACCGAATCGTCTACGGCTTCAACGGACTCGTGATGGGCCCGCTCGACAAGGCATGACAGGGGAACCATGACACGCATGAGCCGGCGGGCCTACGCGGAGGTCTTCGGGCCAACCACAGGTGATCGAGTGCGGCTTGGTGATACCGAGCTCTTGGTGGCTGTTGAGCACGACCACACTATCTACGGCGAAGAAGTAAAGTTCGGCGGTGGCAAGGTGATTCGCGACGGCATGGGCCAGAGCCAACGCACCATGGCCGAGGCTATGGATCTCGTTATTACCAATGCGCTCATCATCGATCATTGGGGCATCGTCAAGGCCGACATCGGGGTGAAGGAAGGTCGCATCGCGGCCATCGGCAAGGCCGGCAATCCCGACATTCAACCTGGTGTTACGATCATAATCGGAGCGGGCACGGAGATTATTGCGGGCGAAGGCTTGATCGCCACGCCCGGCGGCATCGACGCTCACATTCACTTTATTTGCCCGCAGCAAATCGAAGATGCCTTGATGAGCGGAGTCACGACCATGATTGGCGGTGGGACTGGTCCCGCGACGGGTACCAACGCTACTACGTGCACGCCCGGCATTTGGAACGTGCACCGCATGCTCGAGGCCGCCGAAGATTTGCCCATGAATTTGGGATTTTTGGGCAAAGGCAACGCCAGCTTAGCGGCGCCGCTAGTTGAGCAAATCGAGGCGGGGGTCATCGGCCTCAAGCTGCATGAGGACTGGGGCACGACGCCCCAGGCCATCGATACATGTCTCTCTGTTGCGGAGAAGTACGATGTTCAAGTAGCCATCCACACCGACACGCTCAACGAGTCAGGCTTCGTAGAACACACCATCGCAGCCTTCAAAGATCGTACTATCCACGCCTACCACACTGAAGGCGCTGGCGGTGGGCACGCACCCGACATCATTCGAGCAGCGGGCAACCCGTGTGTGCTGCCCTCGTCGACCAACCCAACGCGCCCCTACACCGTCAACACCATCGACGAGCATCTCGATATGCTCATGGTCTGCCATCACCTGGATCCGAGCATCGCAGAAGACGTTGCCTTCGCTGAATCCCGCATTCGTCGCGAGACGATCGCAGCCGAGGACATTCTTCACGATTTGGGCGCATTTAGTATGATTTCTTCCGATTCCCAAGCCATGGGCCGCGTCGGTGAGGTCATCACTCGCACCTGGCAAACCGCTCATAAGATGAAGGTGCAGCGAGGTTCGCTTGGGCCCGATCCGGCGGAGCACGATAACTTCCGAGTACGACGCTACATCGCCAAGTACACTATCAACCCGGCCTTGACCCACGGCGTTGCTGACTTGGTAGGCTCGATCGAGGTGGGCAAGTTGGCTGATATCGTGTTTTGGAGGCCGGCCTTCTTCGGCACCAAACCTTCCCTCATTCTCAAAGGAGGTATGATTGTCGCGGCTCCCATGGGCGATCCCAACGCTTCAATACCGACACCCCAGCCCGTCCATTATCGGCGCATGTTCGGAGCGCTCGGCCAAGCTCGCGCCAAGACAAGCGTCACTTTCATGTCTCAAGTAGCCAAGGCCGCAGGGCTCCCCGAACAATTGGGCCTCAAGAAGCTCATCCACGCGGTTTCGGGCACCCGCAGCGTTCGCAAGACTTCCATGGTCCACAATGACGCGCTGCCTGTGATCGAGGTCGATCCCCAAACTTACGAAGTCCGTGCAGACGGACAACTTCTCACCTGCGAACCTGCGAAATCGCTTCCCCTCACCCAGCGTTACTTCTTATTCTGAGTCTACCATGCGCCAGATTTTCGAGCGCTGCCCGCCAACTGATGAGCCCGATGACGTGCTCGAACTCGATTTCGACACTCGCGAGCGAAGTCGTATGCGCGTCCGCGCGCGCTCCGGCGAAGAGGTGGGGCTCTTCTTGGAACGAGGCACGACGCTACGTGATGGTGACTGCCTGCGAGCTGAAGATGGTCATGTGTTCCGAGTCATCGCGAAGCCAGAGCCGGTCTCGTTCGTCTCTATCCCAGACGGCTTCGACCTAGCCCGAGTCGCGTACCACCTAGGCAACAGGCACGTGCGACTACAAATCGGGCGGGACACCGAGAGCACGTCAGGTATGGCATTTTTGCGCTACCAGCCGGACCATGTCCTCGACGCGCTAGTCACGAAATTCGGCTTCGAAGTACTTCGCTTGTCACTCCCGTTCGAACCCGAGCCGGGCGCTTACCATAGCGGTGGGCACTCACACGGTCACTCCGATACGCATTCAAGCGACTCGCACGGGCACTCGCATTCGCACGAACACTTTTCCCTTCTCGAGCCGGGCGGGCTCGTACGCAAACTGCCGTGAACGTGCTCGACGGCGTTAAGCGGCGCGTGCCCAGCGTTCGGCTCCTTCAGCTAGCCTCGCAATCGCTCCCTACGGGGTCGTACGCCTATTCAGGAGGACTCGAGGCAATCGTAGCTCTGGAGTGGATAAAAGACGCTAACGGTTACGCCTCCTTTCTGGAGACCTTGCTCGAGGCTCAGGTCGGAAGCCTCGAAATCCCCTACGCGGTGCGCATCTTCGACGCCTGGGCCAACGGTGACTTCGCACGGGTCCAGCAATTTTCTGCGCGTCTTCGCGCCAGTCGCGAATCTAGAGAACTACTCGAGCAAGACGGTCAAATGGGTCGCGCTTTGGCGCGCGTGCTGCGTGAACTCTACCCGGCGGATTGCGCACTGGACTGGGTTCCCCTCACCTATGCCGAGGCTATGGCCAAAGCGGCCGTACTCTTTCAACTCGGGCGCGAAGAGCTGGCTCTCGTACTCGCCTATAGTTGGGTAGAGCAGCACGTGATGGCTCTGGCTCGGCTCCTGCTCTTGGGCCCGATCGCGAACCAAAAGCTCATGCATCGCGTCATGGAACGAGTTGGCTGGACGGTCGAGCAAGGGCTAGAAAAGCGCGACGACGATATCGGTGCCACGAGCCCCCTGCTCGGAATAGCGAGCGCCCTCCACGAAGAACAATACACGCGGATCTTCCGCTCCTAAGCAGCACAGAGAGCGACCCCTTCGCTTTTAGAAAGCACAGAAAAATGCAGCAAAACCCTCTTCGAGTTGGCGTCGGCGGGCCTGTCGGGTCCGGAAAAACGGCTCTCTTGCTCGCGCTATGTCGCGCTATGCGCGACAGCTACAATATCGCCGTTGTCACTAACGATATTTACACCAAAGAAGACGCCGAGTTTCTAACGAAGAACGGCGCACTTACCCAAGATCGCATCGTGGGCGTCGAAACAGGAGGCTGCCCTCATACTGCGATTCGGGAAGATGCATCCATCAATTTGGACGCTGTCGAAGCTATCACTAAGCTTCACAGCCCCGAGCTGGTTTTCATAGAGAGCGGCGGCGACAACTTGAGCGCGACGTTCAGCCCTGAGCTCTCCGATCTGACTATTTACGTGATTGACGTGGCGGGCGGCGACAAGGTTCCGCGCAAGGGCGGTCCTGGCATCACAAAAAGTGATCTGCTCATCATCAACAAAATTGACCTCGCTCCCTACGTCGGCGCTTCGCTCGAGGTTATGGATCGCGACGCTAAGAAGATGCGCGGCGAGCGGCCTTTCATCTTCACGAACTTGCGCGAACAAGCCTCGGTCCAGAAGGTGGTCGACTTCATCGTTCACCAGGGCATGCTGCGCGCCAGCTAGGTATCGATTCTTAGAGCTGGGGTGGCCGGAGCTAAGCTAAAAGCTCGGGATGCGGTGACTTGTCCGCAAAGCTCGGATCACCGACGTCGTCACAATAGTCTTTGCCTTCGCTCTTGCAGCCGACGGCCGTGGCCACCGCATTCAAGACTCTTGCCTGATTCGGGGCAAACTTCGCATCGCTGAGCTCGACGTATTGGCCTTGTTTGAAGTAGCCATTGACGCCGCCCGCGATGATGAAAGGAACGTTGGCCGGTGAGTGGCCCGGGCCATTGCCGAGGTCGTTCACCCAGCATGTCGCGCCTGCATCCAAGAGCGTCCCTTGTTCGAACTTGTAAGCATCGAGCTTGTCGAGCAGGTACTTGAAGGTCTGCGCGAACTGCTTGTCGATCTCGTGATGGAGCAGATCTGAACCGGGTATGACGTCCCCGCTGGCATCGTGCGAGAGCCGGCGATGCGAGATGAAGTGGTAGTTCTCGAGTTGGACGCCGTTGGCCCAATAACGGGTTTGCCCATCGTTTCCATCACCTACTTGAATGGAAACGGCTCGCGTATGACCGCACGCTACGGCGATAGCCGCGACCTCCATGTGCAGACGCGCCATCTCCAGGACGACATTTCCGTCGGTCGAGGCCGTGGGCGCTCCATCGAGTTCTCGTTCGACGTCTTCGGCGAGACGGCACGAGACGTTGACCTCAAAATCTCGGATACCCGAGAGGTGAAGGTCGAGCCGTTCGCGGTCACTCTGGCTGAGGTCTGTGCGGCGAAGCATTTCTTGCAGCTCCTCCCGAACCAAGTCGTTGACGCTCTGGTTCCGCTTGCGAATTCGCTCCAGTGCGTCCGCGGGCTCCCCGCCTGTCGCCCCGACAATAGTTTGATACGCCTCCCACGCGCTCACCTGAGCCGTGCGCCGATCCCCGGGACCCCGATGGGAAATGCACGGCCCCCCTAGCCAACCTCCGTAGCCGCCGGCGTAGAGCACGAGACTGTCGATACCCTGATTGAGTTGCCTTCCGATACGATGGTCGACAGATTCGCCACCCGCTTCCGAGTCGCCACCGACGGCGGCAACTAGAGGGCCGCATGCCGTGAGCACTTGGAGAGCGCCGCGCGCGTGACCGTCTCCGAAATCGAAGTCTTTCATGTTGACGTTGCCCACGACGAGCAACTTCTCAAGATAGGGACCTAGCTCGCCGACGGCGCGCTCCGACACGTTGGCAGCGTCCAGAAGGCCCACCTCGCGAGGCCAGAAGCGTTCCGGCTCTCGCCCAAGTTCTTCGTCGACCTGCGCCGCGGCAACGCCATCGGCTTGGCGGAAGAAAATGGCGTAGGGGGGGACGTCGGCATTCTGCGCGCGAACCCGCTTTCGTGAGAGGCCTTCGAGTACAGGCAAGGCGAGCGCCACCCCACCCAGCCCACGCAAAATGACCCGACGCGAGACGGCCGGTGCAGCACGCTTGAAATTCGTCATAGCGAGGCCTCCTCGGGCGAGCGAAACAAGAACGCATCCGACGCGACAAATTGAATCAATAGCTGCTCGAAGGAGAGGCCTTCCTGGAAGGACGCATCACCCAAGACTTGGGCCATCTCTTCATCGTTCGCCGTCATTTTTCTGCCTTGTCCCAGCTCCACGATTCGACGCGCAAAACAGCGATGAACCTCGAGCGATTCGCTCAACTGGGTCGACAGCTCCAGCGCGTTGCTTACCGGAACAGGATTCCCATCGATCAGAGGCTCACTCGACGCGTCCACCGGCTGCTCTCGATCCAGCGTACGGTAAGCCCCAATCGCATCATAATTCTCAAACGGGAAGCCAAGCGGGTTGATCAACGTCGCGTGACACTCGGCACAAATCGTGTCCGGCTCTTGGGTGTGACTCTCGACCACTTCTCGGTTCGTTCGACCTTCAGGATCCGGAAGAGGCGGAATATTGGCGGGCGGGGCGTTAATAGTTAGGCAAGCAATATTGCGACCTACAAACACTCCGCGATGAATAGGATCGGGATCGACGCTCGTTGCGTGAGAAGCGAGAAAGCCAATCTGGGTCAAGAGTCCTGTGCGCTGGCTTGGGTCTAGCTTAACGAGTCCGAAGCCGTCAGCGGCGGGCGCGGACACGCCATAAATCGCCGCGAGTTCGGGATTGACGTAGGTTTCGAGAGAGGTGAAGAGGTCACGGACGCCGCCCCCCTTGCGAAACACCACATCCACGACGAAACGGCGAAACTCTTCGTGCGCGAGGCTCGATAGGTTGGCTGGAGCCGAGGGAAATGCCGACGGAGAAGGCGAAATGCGCGCATAGCGCTCCACGTCGAGGCTGCGATCGAAGAAGTAACGAAGCGATTCGTCGGCTCGTTTGTCGCCGAGCATGCGATCGGCGACTGCAAGCACTCCCTCCCGGCTATCGAGCACACCTTCCTCGGCGAAACCGAACAACTCTGCGTCAGGCGCGGTACCCCAAAGAAAATACGAAAGGCGCGTCGCTCGCTCGTAACCGTTCAGAGGGACCAACCCGCCTTGGCTCGCCTTGTTCGAGAACTCGGTGCGATACATGAAGTAAGGCGACTGCAAGACGGACTCGATCACGAGCCGGACGCCAGCGGCAAACGGGTCTCGATCGTCGTACGACGCTGCGCCGAGCGAAAACTGCTCTTCGTAACGCGTGAACTCTGTGTCCGTCGCCGGACGGCGAAACGCACGCGGTAGGAGTGATGTTACGAAACCCCTGGCTCGGTCAGAATCATCGCTGTATCCGGCGGACGGCGCGATGGCGTCAACAACCTCCGGATAGCGAGTCAGAATCTCGGCCGCTTCCTGGGCGGCTCGCTGATAGGCAATGGAAAGAGTTTGATCCATCCGAAGGCTGTCGGCCGTGCCCTCGAACAAATAGCCCTGCGAGACCGGATCCAGCGGGATGTCCGTCTTCAGCGGTAAGAGATCGGCAAGGTTAAACAAATCGCGAACCGAGCGCTCCCACTCGGCTTGCCGCAGACGCCTCACTTTGCCTTCGGGCGACGGACCTGGACCGCCCGTCCCGGCTCCACCCAGCGATGAATCGTCGTCCGACGCGGGGGGCCCATGGCTAGCCTCTCCACAAGCTGCCAGCGCAAGCGACAAGACCAGCGTGGCTGCTAGCGAGACCCGCTTAGGAGAAAGGACGAAAATCATCGGACCTCAAATTCAGACTTGGATCGTAACTACTTGCAAGAGCAATCACCTCATTCAAGCGCCCATCGTTCGCTTTCGATTCTCATTTTCTGACAGTTGTGCACCAAAAAGACGGCTCTCTGCTGTTTTTCCGGACGAATCGCACAAGGTCATACTTTTCCATAGCTTGGTCATGAGGACGGCCCGTTACTTCACGCCATCCAGCTCATCATCCAGCCTCTCGTCGTCAACACTCGTCTCAGCTCGCCCAGCCAAGGGTCCAGCGTCGGCTGCCGCATCATCTCGCCCAACTGGGAGAGGCGCCCGTTTTGGACGCAGTCGGCGAAACACGAGGACCAGACCGAGTACGGCGACGAAAAGAAAAACAACCGACCACAAATAGCTGGCGCGGGAGTTGGGACTGCCCGAGAGATCTGCCTCCGCACGCGAAGCCAGTTCGACTTGAATTTCGTGTGCCGACTTTCCCGAAACCAGCATGGTCTCGATGTCCCGACGCCAATCAGCGGCATTGGGGGAGGGGCAATCGTACAAAGTTCGGCCCGGACAAAAGGGACTCATCGTTTGACGCGCGATGGACGTCGCTTGATGAGCCACATCGGGTTGGACGGAATTGGCCGCCGTCGGAGCGGGGTTAGCCCTGGTTTCCACGCGCTCGTTCTAACCCCGATTGCTCCGAGAATATATCTCATCTCAGCACGACCTTGTCGGCCCCAGGGCTCCGAAGCCGCTCGAACCCGCGCTCCACCACGGCTCCAGGCCAACGAGCGTCGAGCCCAACTAGCGCAGCGTTACAAATTCTTCAGATGAGGTGGGATGAATGGCGAGCGTGGCGTCGAAGTCAGCTTTTCGAGCGCCCATCCGAACCGCCACGGCGAACCCTTGCAACATCTCATCGGCGCCGCGACCAATCACATGCAGCCCGACGATCCTCTCCTCCGGGCCCACGCAAACAAGCTTCATGCTGGTCGTAACGCGCCGTTCGAGAAGGACCTGGTAAGTATCGGCAAAGGTCGCTTGATACGTCGTGACGAGCTCGCCATAGCGCTCACGAGCCTCAGCCTCAGACAGCCCGACCGTGCCGAGCGGAGGGTGACTAAACACCACCGTGGGCACCTGATCGTAGCGCAAGATCGCATCGGGCTGACCACCGAACAATCGGTCGGCGAGCTTGCGCCCCGCGGCGATGGCAACTGGCGTGAGCTGCGCGCGGTTCGTGACGTCGCCGATCGCGTACACGCCCGGCAAGGTAGTGCGATCGAATTCGTCCACAGCAATCGCGCCATCTTTGAGCCGAATTCCGAGAGACTCGAGGCCACCCGAGGTAGTGCACAGGCCCTCCAGATTGGGGACGCGGCCGGTAGCCCAGATTACCGCATCGAAGGGGCCGAGGGGAGCTCGCTCTCGTAGCGAGAGGGTTAGTTCTCCAACAGCTCCCTGAAGCGAATCGAGTGTGGCGCCTGTCACCAATTCAACCTGGTGCCTTAGTTCTTCGGTCAAACGCGCGCGCAGCATCGCGTCAAACGAGCGAAGCACCTCGGAACCTCGCAAGACGAGCGAGACGCGACTACCAAGACTAGCTAAGACACCCGCCAGCTCGACGGCAATGTAACCACCACCGACGACCGCTACGCGCTCGATAGGTCGCTTAAGTTCAAAGAACTCGTCGGACGTCATACCGAGTTCGGAGCCGACAATGGTGGGCCATCTCGGGCGCCCCCCGGTCGCGAGCACGATGTGAGGCGCTTCATAACGTTCGGAGCCAGAAAGAACCGCCCCCGCGACAAGTTCAGCGCTCGCCGCCACGTGCTCGACACCTTCCTTGGCGAGGTGTTCTCCGAACACATTCGAGAGACGCGAAACGTAGGCGCGAACTCGACCGAGGAAGTGCGGGAGGTCGAAGGCCCCAACTTCTACCGAAGTGCCATAGCTCGGCGCATCTTGGATGGTGTCTTGAACGAAGGCCGCGTTGTAGAGCATCTTCTTCGGCACACAGCCGCGGTTCACGCACGTCCCGCCCAGTTCTCTGGGCTCGAAGAGGATGACTTTCGCTCCATAACGAGCCGCGCGCCGGGCTGCAGCTAGGCCAGCGCTTCCGCCGCCAATCACAATCATATCATACTTATGAGTCATACTTCGGCTCTCCTCGCGGCTAAAATTGGCGCTCGCGAGGCGGTCAGGGCTCGGCCCCTTCTTGCTCTAAACCGCTGCCAGGCGAGGACAAGTCGGCCCAATCGTCGAGCCCGCGGCCCCCGACTATGGGTATCGCGCGCTGGATGGCGACGCGCTCCAGTGTGCGCGACAGTGCATCCAAGTCGCGTACGGCTGGGAGAGTGTCCCGCGTACCATCCCAAAGTTCGAGGACGATGAGCTCACCGCCAAGGGTCAACCGATCGATCTGTGCCCAACGAATTCGGCGAACCTTTGGAATGACTGCGCCGAGCAAATCTCGATACTCGACCCAATCGGAGCGAACTCGCACGCCGCGCATGCCCGCTCGCAGCACCGAGGAAACAGCGCTGAGCAAGAAGAGTCCAGCGACAACCTGTGCGTCCAAGAGGTGAGCCTCGCGGAACATGTAGTCATAAAGCCGCGTAGTTCGGGGGCCATTTTGCACAGCCACCACCAACAAAATCACCGCCAACGACAGGGCCAGGTGAACCAGGGAAGGGATGCGTTGGCGGAAAGGAGGCCCGAAAAACTCCTCCCGCGGCCGGTAAGTCATGTCAAAACCGGGGGGACGGGATCGCCTTGGCACGTCGAAGACGCTAGCTCTCTCGCGAGCCCTCGGCTACGATATCGCCCGAATTCGAGTTTTGGGCTGCCCCGGGCCGAGCTCTTCGGGCTGAATCTCCTTCGCAGAAGGATAAGCCTTCGAGCCAACCGGGTCCTTTCGGTACACAAACTCGATGAAACGGAGATTCTCGTGAAGATTTTTATCGATTCTGCTGACCTCAAAGAAATTCGCGAAGCTGCCGACATGGGCGCGATTGACGGGGTAACGACCAACCCCTCGCTCCTCGCCAAGAGCGGCGTACCCCTGCAAAAGACGATCATCTCCATCTGCGAAATCGTAGATGGCCCCGTCTCGGCTGAGGTCACCGCCACCGACACAGCCGGCATTCTTAGCGAAGGTCGCGTGCTCGCGAAGCTACACAAGAACGTTGTGGTCAAGGTGCCCCTCACGGTGGACGGCCTCAAGGCTGTCCGCGTTTTCACGGCCGAAGGCATTCACACCAACGTCACGCTATGTTTTTCGGCTAACCAAGCGCTCCTTGCAGCCAAGGCCGGCGCTAGCTTCATTTCGCCGTTCGTCGGCCGCCTCGACGACGCCGGCGAAGACGGCATGAACTTGATCGAAAATATCGTCAACATCTACCAGAACTTCGGTTTCGAGACGGAAGTCCTGGTGGCAAGCGTGCGCCATCCGATGCACGTTACCCAGGCCGCGCTGCTCGGCGCAGATGTCTGCACGATCCCGCTCAAGGTCATTCAGCAGCTCGCTGGCCATCCCTTGACGGACTCAGGGCTCGCGAAATTCTTGGAAGACGCTAAGAAAATTCCGGCGTCTTGATGCCTGTTTGGATTCGTCGGGCGGCGCCCAAGGCGCCGCCCCTCTCCAAAGCCTTGGTCAAGCGCCTCGCTGATTGCATGCTCCGGCAGCTCAACCTGGGCCAGAGCGAGCTCAGCATCTTACTCACGGATGACCCACATATTCGGATCATCAACCGCGAGCACCGAGCCAAAGACAAACCCACCGACGTGCTGTCGTTCCCTCAGCTCGAGTTCGTGCGACCTGGAAAACCCAAAGGGCAGGCGCCCCTCAGCGTGCTTGGCGATATCGTTATTTCGTTGGATACCGCAGAGCGACAGGCCCAATCTCGACGGAGGCCGCTTGCAGAAGAAGTCCGCTTCCTCCTTGCGCACGGGCTCCTTCATCTATTGGGATACGATCATGGCACGCCGCTCGAGAAGAAGGAAATGACCAAGCAGACGCGCTGGCTCGTCTCGGGTACCGAAGAAATTTCTCTCTAGGCTCTATCTCAACTGGCCTATCCACGCGGCCCATCGGTACAGCCAACCAAGAGCGGCAGACCCGCCCTACGGCGCCCTACCGGCTCTCCTTCGAGCCCGGCTGCCTACGCATGAGCCCCAACGGCGGAGGCCGCTCCGCCGTTCACGGCGACGCCCACCAACGTCCTCCTATCAGGTGCGGCGTGGAGTCGCACAAACCACTCGGCCGGCCTCAAATAGCCTGTGCGCATGTCGTCGAGGACAAAAATTCAGACCCACATTGCCTCCAACTTCATTCACACCGAGCTCTGCGCTCGCTTCGAGCCGCGCCACAAATCGGAGAATCCTCCTGAAGTAGAAGGGCCTAACTGCTCAAATTCTCGCTTTTTTTGGCTGATATCCTCGTCTCGAAAGTCCGCACAGAAAACTTCCAAAACCTGCCGCAATACCCCTCTCACGATCCGCGCACAGACCGATCGGAACGAAAAATTTAGGGGTGCGCGCCGCTGCGCATGCGGAAAAAGCATCCAGAAAAACGTTCGTACGTTCAGATTGTGCTTGAAAGGCTGAATTCAGCTTGATAATCGTTCTCGTGCCTCTCGCGATGGAAAAAGCCCTTTAGGGGCTGTCCGGTTCGGGGAGGGAGACGGCATTCGTACACAAAAACGTACACCATAGAACTAGGAGAAAACTCATGGCAGGCAAGCGACTGACCAAAGCTCAGATCATTACCGAACTCGCAAACGCAACGGACTTGGACAAGAAGACTGTCAACAAGCTGTTCGACGAGATCTTCTCTCTCATCAAGAAGAACCTTGGCAACCGTGGCCCCGGCGAATTCGTCGTCCCCGGCTTGGTCAAGCTTCGCGTGGTGAAGAAGGCAGCTACCAAGGAGCGCCAGGGCATCAATCCTTTCACCAAAGAACCGATGCTCATCCCGGCCAAGCCCGCGACCAAGAAGATCCGCGCCACTCCGCTCAAGGCCCTCAAGGACCTCGTCTGAGCTAAGCCGGTAACTCGGAGTCTAAGTGAACCCCGGCGGCCTCCCGGCCCCCGGGGTTTTCACTTTTTTGTAGCATTTCTGCCGCGAACTCTCGCTGATCCGGCACGCGCAGTGAGAAGCTCTTGCTTGCCGCAGAGGCCCGTCATGTTAGCCATTTCTCATATCTCAACGGACGAAGCCCAAGGTCTCAAGGGTCTATTCTTCGATCTCGACGACACCTTCTTGAGCGACGGTCACATGTCCGAAGCGGCTTTCACGACCCTATTCCGCCTCAAGCAGGCGGGACTCGCCCTGATAGCGTTGACGGGCCGCCCGAGTCGTTGGGGTGAGATCCTGGCTCAGCTTTGGCCGGTCGAGGCTGTGATTAGCGAAAATGGAGCCCTCGCCCATTTCAAGAATGGAGCCCGGATCGAGCTGAGCGATCCCCTCCCACCGCTTGACCGACGGGAAAGGCAGCGACGGCTCTCGGACGTTGTGGCTCAAGTTCGAAGCGCGGTACCCAGCTTACCCCCGAGCGACGACGCTCAGGGCCGGCTCAGCGACTTTACTTTCGACATAGGCGAGTTCAACCACGCAACGCCGGGCGAGGTAGAGCTAGCCACACGCACCGCTGAACAGGCCGGCGCGAGGACTACACGCTCGAGCGTTCATTTGCATGTGACCTTCGACCAGGCCGACAAGGCCACGGGCGCCGTGCACTTCCTCACCGCTCGAGGCTTTGATTCGACCCAGATCTTGCGGCGTTTCGCGTTCATTGGCGATAGCCAGAACGATGCGGCATGCTTCGCAGCCTTCCGCACCACTATCGGAGTCCGAAACCTGCGCGGCAAGTTCAGTATCCTGCCCCGCTACCAGACCCACTCCTCGAAAAGCCAAGGATTCGTGGAAGCCGCAGAGGCTCTACTTAGGCAACGAGGTTCAGGGGACCGAAGTCAGCCACCTCCCAAAGACAGCCATGAACTCGATTGATCGAACCGACCTCCTGCTCGAAAAGGCCAACAGTTACCTGTACGCGAACTACGGCAAGCGCGACACGATCCTGGTCCGCGGGGACGGTGCCCGGCTTTGGGATAGTCGCGGACGCGAATATCTAGATTTCTACGCGGGCGTAGCGGTGAGCTCACTCGGGCATGCTCACCCAGCGCTAGTTCAGGCCATCTCGAAACAGGCGGCCGAGCTCATCCACGTTGCCAACTATTTTCATAACGAGCCCAATATTTTGCTCGCCGAAGAGCTGTGTCGGCGAACCGGACTAGCTCGCGCTCTTTTCTGCAACTCGGGGACCGAGGCGAATGAGGCCATGCTCAAGTTGGCGCGGCGCTACTTCTACGATCGAGGCCAACCAGAGCGCACCCGAGTCATAGCCTTCGAGGGCTCGTTCCATGGTCGAACCATGGGCGCCCTCGCCACAACGGGCACGGCCAAGTATCGCGAGGGCTTTGGCCCGCTAGCGGCGGTGACGCACGTCCCGTTCGGGGATCTCGAGGGCGTGCGAGCCGCGATGACGAGTGACGTCGCTGCCATTTTGGTTGAGCCCATTCAGGGCGAAAATGGCGTCATTTTGCCCGCGCCGGAGTTTTTGCCGGGCCTCCAGACAATCGCCCGCGAGGCAGGAGCGCTTTTGCTCGTCGACGAAATCCAAACCGGCATTGGTCGGACGGGAACGTTCCTGGGCTTAGAGCCGAGTCAGATTGTGCCCGATGCCATCTCACTCGCGAAAGGCCTCGGCGGCGGTGTCCCGATCGGTGCGATGTTGTGCGGCGCGCATCTCGCTAACGTCCTTGCGCCCGGCCTGCACGGCACCACCTTTGGCGGGAATCCGCTAGCTAGCGCGGCTGCGCTGGCTGTGCTCAAGGTGCTTGATCAAGAACGTCTCATGGAGCGCGCGACCGAACTCGGAGAGTATTTTGGTAGTGAGCTGGACACGCTCGTCTCCAAGTATCCTCGAGTGCTCGCGCACCGAGGTCGAGGCCTCTTGCACGCACTCGACCTGGCACCTGAGTTGCCCGTTAAGGACGTCCTGGCCGAGCTCAGGGAGCAGGGCCTCCTCGCCATCGTTGGCGGCCAAAACGCGCTGCGCTTCGCGCCACCCCTCATTACGACGCGCACGATCTTGAGTGAAGGCCTCGCCATTATCGATCGAACCTTGGCTAACCTAAGTCTATGAAGCATCTAACGAATCTATCGGATCTGGGTCCCGCCGGGCTGATCGCTGTCCTCGACGAAGCCGATCGGCAGCGAGACCAACGAGGCCAACTCTCGGCGCGCCCCCTAGCTGGGAAACAAGTCGCCTTGGTCTTTGAGAAGGCCTCCACGCGCACGCGACTCTCGCTCGAGGTGGCCGTTTCGGAGCTAGGCGGGCATCCCATCGTCCTAACTCAAGCGGGTTCCCAAATGGGCCGAGGCGAACCGATCCGCGACTCAGCACGCGTACTCGGACGCATGGTGCACGCCATCACATTTCGAACCTCCGAGGCCGCCCGGCTGGCCGAGATGATTCAGTTCTCCGGCGTCCCCGTCTTGAACGCGCTGACGGACGACAGTCACCCCATGCAACTTTGCGCAGATCTACAGGTCGTGCGGAAACACTTCGGACGACTGGAAGGCCTAGTTTTCTGTTGGATCGGAGACGGCAACAATATGGCCCAATCGTGGATTGAAGCCGTGGGCCTCTTGAAAGGTACGCTCAGGCTTGCTTATCCCAAAGGCTTCGAAGCCGGCCGCAACTGGGTCGAGGCGGCCCGAGCACGCGGCGCGGACATCCAAGAATTCGAGCGTCCAGAAGACGCCGTGCGAGGCGCCCACGTCATCTCAACAGACGTATTTGCGAGTATGGGGCAAGAGGGGGAAGCCGAAAAACGGCGCAAGGCCTTCGCTAACTATCAGCTCACAGAAGAGCTCCTCGCTGCCGCTGATACGAACGCGGTTGTGCTCCATTGCCTGCCTGCCCATCGCGGTGAAGAGATCGCCGAAGCGGTCTTGGAAGGCCCACGTAGCCTCGTTTGGGACGAAGCTGAGGCGCGTCTCCACACCTCGAAGGCCCTTTTGCTGTGGGCCACGGGTGAGCTCAGGTCGTGATGGCGACGGCCAAGGTCGTCCCTTGCGCCGAGTGCGGAAAGCCGATTGAAGCCCTCTTTTCGACTGCCGTACGCCTTTTCGAGCGAGAGATTTGTTATTTTTGCTCAGAAGAGCACGCGCTCGCCTTTGTGCCCGAGCGAGCTCCGCAGGCCGCTACGAACCGAGCCGTCGGGCCTGCCTCTGCACTCCAGGTAGAGCCCGCGGAGGCCACCGAAGCCCCTATTGCAACCGACGCTCCTGAGTCCCCTGGCTCCTCGAGCCCAGAGCCAACTCCCAGGGCTCGTGTACTCGGAGTCGCGCGCTCCAACCCGCCAACGGCGCCCCCTCCAAAACAAGCTGGCGCTCGCCAGATAAGTTCTAACCCAGAGAGCGAGAGCCCGAACGAGCTTGAGCTTGTGCGGGACGTTTTGTTTCCCAAGCCATGGGGCCATCTCTGCCTAGCGTTGCTCGGCGTGTTGACGTGTGTTTCGTTAGTTCAAGGTCCAATCAGCCTCGGCTGGCCGCTCACATTCTTGGCATGCCTCGGCCTCGCGCTCTGGGAACAACGCGCTCAAGATAGTGCCGCCGAAGTCCCTCGCCGCTATGGAGCCCAGGTGCGGACGCGGCTCCGCGAGCGAACACGGGCACGACACGAAGCTGATTTCGACTGGATCCCGGCCGAACGGCTGCGAGTAGGCCAAGAATTTCTGGTGGAATTCGGCGAAATTGTGGGCGCCGATGGGCTCTTGGTCAGTGGTGTCGGCCGCATCGCCCTGCCCGAAGGTCCGCCCTGGGAGGTAGAACAAGGGCAAAATATCCTGGCCGGTTCCCGCCTTTTGACGGAGGAACCGCTCCTCATACGAGCGCAGCGCGTGGGTCGCGATCGAGCTCTCACGCGACTGCTCGGTTGGCCAAATAACTCATTCGCTGAGGCCTATTCGGCCGTACGCCTCGGCCGAGCGCTTGCGTTTTTTGTGGCTCCCGTCTTGGGAGTCGGGGCGACGCTCCTGGGGCGTGCGCTCGGAGAGGAGTGGCTCTCGTCCGCCTGTCTCGGTGCCACGGTGGCTACCTGCTTATCGAGCGCGACGGTGGCGCAGGGCACGTTTTGGCTCGCTCTCAATACCCTAACACGCCTCGAGGCGCGCGGCGTCACCTTCCCCAGTGCCGATGTGCTCGCCATTGCTGCCAACGTGGGTACGGCCGTCTTTTGCGCGCGGGGCACTGTTCAGCGAGGCCGACCTCAGGTCGTCGAAATTCACGCTCTACGCGACTCCACTGAGCACGAAGTGCTGGGCCTTTCCTTCGGCGCTCTGGCCGGCGTACACCACCCAACAGCCGAAGCCATCGCCCGCGCCGCCCGCGAACTCGGCGTATCGCCAGCCGCCTGTCGTGGCCATACTCCGGCGAGCGGAGCCAACATGAAGTGCCGCGGACCGAACGGCCTAGACGTGGTCGTTGGTGGCCGCGAGTTTCTCCTCCGTCAGCGGGTCAGCATCGCTTGGGTAGAGGAACGGCTTCGCTCCATCGAGAGTCAAGCGCAGACGGTATTACTCGTGGCTGATAATGATGAGCTAACCGGAGTGTTGGCTCTCACCGACGACCTAGCGGAAGGGGCGCGCCCGACCATGCAAAGGCTACTCGCTGCCGGTATCGAGCCGGCGCTCTTATCCGGGGACTCTCGGGAGACAACGGAGGCCCTGGCTAGGCGCCTCCACATCGACCATGTGAGGCCCGAGGCCAAGGCGGCAGAGAGGCGCAAGGAAGTCGAGAAGTTGCGTACGGCTGGCTTGCCGGTTGCCGTGATTGGGCGCTTGGGCAGCGACGATGGCTCGCTTCTCGGCGCCGACCTACCCGTGTTGCTCGGCGGAGCGCGTGGCTACTCGCCAGCTTTTTCCAGCAAAGATGAAGCGCGAGCGGCCTCAGTGTGGAGTGGAAGGCTGACGGACGCGGGGGGCGCCTTGATTGAAGCGCACGCGCTGGGGCGCGCCTCGACCCAGCTCCTTTTGTTTCGCGTGGCCCCTACGCTCCTCTTCACATGCGCTGCCGCCCTCTTGGTCCTGCCCGCCCTGTCCGTGCCGCTCTCCGCCTTCCTCGGCCAATTGCTGGCCGGCCGCCTGAGGCCCGGTGCGCTTGCGAAGCTGGGTTCGGACGCAACCCGTTAGTTCAAGCCGTTAGGCCAAAGTCCCGCACATCGCACTCTTCGGCCGCGGGTCCGGTGCGACCGAGGCCGTTGGGGTATCCTCGCCGAAGCGGCCGTTGGGGTATCCTCGCCGAAGCGGCCGTTGGGGTATCCTCGCCGAAGAGACTGTGCAATGAGACGCGCATGGCCCAAAAGCCTCATCCTCCCTTTGGTCGCCCCAGTTCCGAGGACGCCGGCCTCCCCCTAGAGGGCTCGATTGCTTTGGGGGGCTCGATTGCTTTGGGGGAAAAGCCAAAAGGTCCGAACCTCGAACGCCTGCGCCAAAGTCTAGACGACTACATGGTGGAGAAGGGCCTGCGCACCACCGAGCAGCGCCGCCTGATCGTGGCCACCTTCTTCGAGACGAAAGAACACCTAACTATCGACGAGTTGCTCGATCGGGTGCGCGCGCTGGACAGTCGAGTGGGATACGCGACCGTATACCGAACGATGAAGATGCTAGCCGAAGGTGGCATAGCCAATGAGCTTCATTTCGGAGACGGGCTCACGCGTTATGAGCTATCCGATGCCGACTCCCATCACGATCATCTCATCTGCGAAGAGTGCGGAATGATCACCGAATTTGAGGAGCCTCTGATCGAGGAGCTGCAAGGGCGCATCGCTACGCGCTACGGCTTCGAGGTCTTGCACCACAAGCACGAGCTCTATGGTCGCTGCAAAGATCGCGAAGCCTGCCTTGCCCGCAAAAAGTCGCGGCTGCGCCGTTAGTCTTTTGTGGGTGTCCGGTCGAACGCGAGCCAACGCCCGGCTAAGGGGTTTTGAGGCCCGAGTGGCGTGGGGAGGCCTGCCTCTAGGGTGCGGCTCTCGGTAACGACCCAATTAGCCGCGACGTCGTGCGCTTCCGTGGGTAGCTCGGCGAGCAGTTGAAAATCATAGGCGACCACCACGACCGCCGCGGGAGGCGCCACATCGCCCAGAGTCGCGTCGTAGTAGCCAGCTCCGTAGCCGATGCGATGCCCATGGGCATCGGCGGCGAGCGCGGGCACGAGCACTACGTCTACGTCCCCCCGCACGGCTTCAGGCAACTGAGCTCGGGGCTCCCAGAACGAGTTGCCTTGTTCAGCAAGATCGTCGTGAGATAGGGCCTGCCTAAATCCCGTTCGGGTCTTGGTTTCGCCGCGCTCCATGAACGGGAAAAATACGCGCACGTCCCGCGCCAGGCACTCGCCCACCAGGATACGCAGATCCACCTCACCGCGCTCGAGCATGGGCCAAAACAGGGCCACCGAGCGCGCCTTGGCAAAAACCTCGAGTGTCCGCAGGCGCTCGGCTATTCGCTCTGATCTCTGCGCCAGAGCGGCGGCGGGAAAGCTGCCACGGAGCGCCTTCATCCGGGCACGAATTTGCTTCTTCGCGCGGCGCGCCAGCTCAAGGCGAAGGTCCTCGGGAAACGGCTCACTGTCGTTCATGTCGCGTTAATTTTCCGTCCTGCCTAGGTGCGCGTCGCACGGCTCGATGGATTTCGAGCTCGAAGGCCCCGAGCGGGGCCCGCCCCCTCGCGGAGCGCGCATCATTATGACAGAACGAAACTAGGTGACTAGGCGGGCGCTATTTGTAATCCCTGCGTTCGAAGCCAGCAGAACGTTAGGCGGAGTGCTCGATTCGCTCCAGCTCGCCATCGCGCAGGCCGGCATCGCTGATGAGACGCAAATCCTCGTGATCGACGACGGCTCGAGCGACGATTCGGCCGAGGTAGCTCGAGTGCGCGGAGTGGAAGTCGAGCGGCACCCCCAGAATCGAGGCAAGGGTGCCGCCCTCAAGCTCGGCCTCAGGCGCGCCCAAGAACGGGGCGTGCCCCTGATGGTGACCCTAGACGCAGATGGTCAGCATCCACCCCATGAGGCCGTACGCCTCTTTCAAAGCGACGCGCCCGAGGCGAGCTTCGTCGTCGGCACACGAGACCTAACCCGGGCCGGAGCGCCCCGAGCCAATCAGCTATCGAACGCCTTCTCCAACCGGGTACTCTCGCTATTCGCCGGTCAAACGCTGCTCGATACACAAACCGGGTTACGACGCTATCCGGTCCAAGCCACGCTCGGCTTGAACTCGCCCGCAGATGGCTTTGCTTTCGAAGCCGATGTGCTGTTGCGCGCGGCGCGCAGGGGTTACCAGATTGTTCATATCCTGGCTGAAGTCCTCTATCCCGAGACCAGGACGAGTCACTTCAAGAAGGTCCTAGACCCAATCCGCATCGTCTCCACAGTCGTGCGCACAGCACTCACTGTTCGCTCACCTAGAGGCGGAAAGAGTAAGCTCCTTAGCGGCGCGCCCTTGATTATCGGGCTCACTCCCGCGGGGCAACCTCCCCCTCTGCTCGAGGCTTTCATTAGCGCCTGCAGCGAAGCAGCCGAGCCACGCATTTGCGCGTACGCGACTCCAAATGAGCGACCTCAGGTAGAAGTGTCTTGGCAAGACGACCTCTCCAAAGCCTCGATCCGTGCAACAGATTCAGCGTCGAGCGCAGGTTCAGAGGCCCGCACCATCTCCTTCTCGGCCCAGGATCCAGAGAGTGAACGCTTTCGCGCGGCCGGCTACGCTGTTGGAACTTGGCTCGCGCTCGAGCGCAGCCCAGGCGCGGATACGGCTACCCCGGCCCCTCCCTTGGTCGAGCCGCCGGCGGCTCCGCTCGCCGCGCCACTCGAGCCCGACTCGCAACGGCCCGTCAAACAGGCCCAGCCGCAAGGCCCGCCGCTGGCCTTGCTAGACGTCGCCGCTGGCATCGGCACCGGCTACGACGGAGGCATCCGCGTCGGGCCCGAAATAGGCCTGGTTTTCTTGAAGCTGCTTGGCCCAGTTGACCTCGCCTTTCGTGGCAGCGCCGACTACGTGCCGCCCACAGCCCTGAGCGGCAGCCACGTATCAGGCTATTTTTGGACGGTTGGCGTTTACGCGGGCGCGAGTACCACTCAGGGCCCCTGGACGATAAGCGCCGAAGCTGGCCCTTTCTTGGAGGGCATGGGCCTCGGGGGGCCTGGGCTTTATAGCAGCACTCACCTCGTAGGGGGTGGCCGTGCTTTCTTTGCTACGCGCTACGCCATAACGCGGGGCTTCCTTCTCCTGGGTGGAGTCGAGATGGGACTCCGCACGGGTACGACAACTGTCACCATCGATGGCCAAAATGCGCTAAGTTTGCCGCCCCTTTTTGCGACAGCGCGGCTCGGTATTTCCGTTGCCTTCAATCCCAAAGCGAATCGCACCAAAGACGCCTCACGCTAATATACAACTCACATCATGGAGCGGGCGGTGGCGTACACCATGGCACCTTCGCGCACGCCACACATTCGCCTGACAAGCATTCGAACCCAAAACGGCAAGGTGCGCCGTAGCCACACTCATTGCACGCCCCAAAAAACTCATCGCAATGTGGACGAAAGAGAGGGCAGAGTTTCACTGGGCTACAACGCGGTACGCACTTCCAGAGCTGCGCGTCGCAGGTCTCCGAAAGCTCGCAGTCAGCGGGCCCCCGACAAGTGCCGCAGGTCTCTGCCCAACCAGGGCAGAACGTGAGCGGCACACTGCAATCGAACTCGGCTGCGCAGATCTCCGCGGTGCAATTCGGTCCGGGACAAGCCGGCTTTTCGGGAGTTCCGTCCGACCCGGCCATGGCCACTTGCCCCCCGGTGGAAACGACACCTCCGACTGAAACGCCCCCCCCAGAAGCAACACTGCCTCCGCTCGGTTGCACAACACGACGAAGCTCCAAAGTACCGTCTTCACAACCTAAAAAGGCCGCGGGCACTCCACAGAGAGCCCACGCCAGACCCAGCCCCGGACGCAATCTGAGTGTCCGATTTCGCCTTCGCACCGACTACCCTTAGCACGACCGAAAGACCGATGCCCCAAATCGAGACGACTCGTACGCCTACCAAACCATGCCTGCGAGAACGCAAATGAGGCTACAATAGACCCAATGGAACCCATGAGCCGACCCCGCCGAGCGCCTCAGCTCCGCGTCATGACGGGGGAGGGCGAAAAGGACCCCTCTGACGAAGAAGTCATGGCGGCTGTATTGTCGGGAGACGTTCGCGTTGCAGACCAACTTTACTCGCGACTGTACGACACAGTGGACCGGACGCTCTATCGCATCTTCGGGCGCCGCGAGCAGGATCATGAAGACCTCATTCAGAAGGCCTTCGAGCAGATTGTGATTACGCTTGTGCGTGGCTCGTTCGCAGGAGCGTGCTCGCTCCGAACCTGGGCGTCGTCGGTGACGAGCCGTGTTGCTTTCAATGCCCTCCGCTCACGTCGTCGTGAACGACGCGTCTTCGAATTGAACGCCAGTGCCGCGCCAGGAGATATCCTAGAAAGTCGCGACGTCCGTGGCTCGAAGAGTCTGGAAAGTCAGACGCTAGCGCGCTCCGAGCTCGCCGAACTTCGGGAAGCGCTAGTGCAAATGAACCCCGCTCGAGCCAGCGCGGTTTTCCTTCACGATGTGCTCGGTCATGAGCTTGCCGAAATTGCCGTCATGGAGGGTGTGACGGTAGCGGCCGCGCAATCGCGACTTGTCCGGGGAAGAAGCGATTTGTACGCCGTCCTCGGGAAGCACGCCAAAACTCGCCCGCGCAAGGGGGCACTATGATCGGGCCTTTTCGTCCCAAGCAACGCAGCCTGGAGGAGGCCGAAATGCTCGAGAACCTTCGTAAATGGGGCACCGCTCCGGTACCGGTCGAGCCGTCGGCTCGTTTCAGTTTGACGCAGCAAGTCGAAAATCTTCAAGCCGTGATCACGCGGGAGCAGCGAGCCCGAGTGTCTCGCGAATCCAATGTGAAAGTGGCCAGGTGGCTCGTGGCTGCCGTCGCTCTCGGCGGATTTCTGTGGGGCGCGGAGGAGGTTTCGAGCCGCTTCTTAGAGAAGACACAGGTCGCTCGCATGGGAGCGCCCGCGCTCGGCTCTGAATCAGCGCTCGCTTCCTCGGCCAATGCAAATGCTCAAGGCCGTGCCGCCGCTCAGGCGAGTAGCGCGCGCGGTGTTGAAGCCCGCGGCGGTGTTGAAGCCCGCGGCGGTGTTGAAGCTCGCGGCAATGTCCTTCGCTCAGCTTCGGCTACGGAAAATGGCATTTCCCCGGGTTCTACTATCGAAGCTGGGCCTCTGGGCGCTGAAGTAGTCGCTGAGGCGACGCTGGCTGAGCTCTCATCAGGCGCTCAGTTGGTCCTGAAAGACATCTCGCCCTCCCAAGAGACTTGGTTCGTTCAGGCGGGCTCAGTCCGCTTCGAGGTCGACCCTTTACGCAAGAAGCAAGTCATCGTCGAGACGGTGGACTCGCGCTTTGAGGTTGTTGGAACCGCATTCACGGTCGTTACGTCTCACACGGCGGCTGGCGCAAACATCACCACACTTCGCGTCCATCACGGCCGAGTCCGCGTGGCTACGCTGGGCGGGGCGAGCCTGGGCGCTCAACCGCTACTCGTTGGGCCCCGAGGTCGTTGGTCGAGCGGGCACGAACAAGCTTCCAAGGCGAGAGTTGCTAGAAAATCCCGCGCTTTGTCGGAGGCGGCTTCACCAAACGGCAGTGGAATGGGCGCGGTGTCCACGACGCTCGCCGAAGAGAATCGCATTTTCGCGGCAGGCCTTCGCGCTCGAAACGCGGGTGAGTTGCGAGAGTCCGCTCGACTCTTTGCTGACCTCATCAGTCGCTATCCAAATTCGTCCCTGCGCCGGGAAGCGGAGCGTGAGATCGCACGCGTGAGATCTCGTCTCGAGTAGTGCAAAAGATTTCCGGTGTGAGCACGATAGGCATGCGCATTTCGCTGGATTCGCGAGGGTGCGATGGCAGGCCTATTTGTGATCGGTTACTTTGACTCTGTGGCTTAGCCCATCGTTGGCTAGTCGATTTCTGGATCGGCTGCGTCGATTCTGGGATCGATTGAGTCAGTTTGATGATCGACAGGCAAAGCCGTCTGAGAAAGTTCGCCCCCCATGAACACACGCAAAGTAGCACTATCGATTCTGGCGTCCGGGCTCGCGCTCGCTTCTGGCGCGTGCGGGTCGGGTATGACATCGGGCGATTCGGCCAACCCCACGACGGGCGGTGTCTCCGGCAGCGGCAGCGCCGGTTCAGGTGGTCAGCTCAGCGGCGGCTCAACGAGTTCGAACGGCGGGTCTAAAGCTCCCCCCTTGACCGATGACGGCCTCGATGCCTCCGGCGGGAGCGGCATGACGGGCGGTGAAGTACTGAACGGAGGGCACCGTCCGCTTACGGCTGAGGAAGTAGCGGCGCTCACGAGCGACGAGTGTTCTCAGTTTGACGCGCCGGTCGAGCCGCAGGCTCCGGTCTTAGAACTGGTGGTTGACGTGAGCCTCTCGATGGGCCTCGACGTCTACGGCTGCGAACCGACGGCCACGACGTGTTCTGCAGGAGGGACCGGCGGTGGGAATGGTGGACCCGGCGGCGGCCAATGCTGCGAGCGCCCCACCACTGAGCCAACTCAAGAAAAGTGGGACCTTTTCTTACCAGCCATTTTGACGGCCCTTGACGGAATTCCCGACGGCGCCGCAGTCGGTATGCAGCTCTTTCCGACGGGCGGCGGGGGGGGCTTCCCAGGTGGGGGCGGTGGCGTCTGTGCTGCCGAATCGGGACGCGTTCCAATCGCCACGGTCGGCGCGGCGGGTTCGACGCAACGAGCCGCTTTGGCGGACATGTTGAATACGGCCACGCTGGCCGCCGGCACACCCACCCATGATGGGCTCGACGCGGGCCAGAAAGAGCTCGTCGCCTACACGGGTCCCGGCAAGAAGTTTATGATCCTGATCACCGACGGCGAGCCCACCCAAACGCTGGGCTGCGTTGGCTCTGGAAACCCGCCCAGTACTCCGGATGGCATTCCTCAGTACACGGATCCGATCGTCGCTGCAGTCGAAGCTTGGAAAGCGGCTGGCGTCGGCACCTTCGTAGTGGGGTCACCTGGCAGCGAGATTAGCCAATCGACCCCACCCCAGGACATGCGCCCCTTCCTCTCCAAAGTGGCCTCCGTAGGCGGCACTGGCGAGGCGGGCTGCATGATCGACGCCGCGCCTTACTGCCATTTCGATACCACCTCGACGCCCGACTTCGCAGCGGCACTGACCGCAGGCCTCGCCAAGATCACCGAACTCGTCAGCGATCCGTGCACGCTCAATGTGCCCTCGCCCCCGGATGGCTCAAGCCTCGACAAAGACAAGACCAGCGTGATCGTCACGTCGACCAACGGCACTTCGCAACTCATTCAGCGCGATGATTCGCCAGCCGATTGTACCCTCGGCTGGACTTGGACCGGAGATGCGACCATCGAGCTCTGCGGCGAATCCTGCACTCAGGTGAAAGCCGATGTTGGAGCTCAGGTGAACGCCAGCTTCGGCTGCGAGACGATCTTCAACTGAGGTTAGCCGCAACTGTTAGACCGTGCCGGTCCTTCAACGGGTTGGTACCGATCCTTCAGCAGGAGGCGTATCCGAATTCCGATTGCGTGACCCTGGCCGGGGTCACGCGACCCTGCTCAGCTCGAGCCCGCGTTCAATCGGAAGAGTCGAGTCCAGCCCACGCGCCGAGGCAGCCGAGCACGAACGCAACGGGCCCGAGCGCGACGGCGACAATGACCGCGCTGGGTTCGCTGACCGAAAAGAGAACGACGACCAGCAGCACGGCGGCAGCCGTAGACCAGGCGGGCTCGACCACGCTGCGCGCAGCGCTAGCTCGCGCAATCAAGAACGCGGAGAACGGAAAGGCGCCGAGGAGCGCTAGCCCGAGCAACGAAAGAGGGCCGAAACGCGTCAGGCTCCCCTCATCCAGCAGCGAAAAGTCGGCTCCTAGGCGGTTTCCCACGAAGACCGATAGCGCCAAAAAAAACAGCGTCACGCCCAAAGTGACGAGCGAGCCGAGCAAAATCCAAAGCACGCTCCAGCGGCGGCGTCTCGGACGTAAGGCTTCAAACAGGAGCTGCGGCCCGTCGGTCTCGAAGCGCTGGCTGGTAGCCTGGACCATGCGAAATCGGAACAGGAAGAACCAGGCCGACAGTGTCATGAGGATCAGGAGCGGCACGAGCAATGCCAAAAATCCAGACGGCCGCTCCAGCGCCACGTCGCGGTAAAAGCCGTGGAATGCGACTAACAAGAGCCACACAAATCCAAAGAAGCGGTCGCGTCCGCCTCGGTGCAAAAGCGTCGCCCAGCCCACGGAAAAAAGGACGTGTCCCGGTACAAGGAACAACAATCGCAGCTCAGCCAGTGGCAAGGGATGGCTCGACCTCGAAAGTTCGAGCGCGATCTCGCCAAGTGCAAATCCGGTTCCCACCAGCGCGGCATGTACGGCACCCACCCGCGCCGACGCGAAAATTCCTCGACGATAGGCGCGCCAGATTAAGAGCGCCTTTACCGTCTCAATGAGCGGCGCTTCAAGCAGGATGTGAAAGCCGAGGAGCGTTCGGGTGTGCTCGATGAAGCGCGGATCGAGCTCCATCGAGCTCCGTGCCAGTTGGCTCGCCAAAGCCAAGAGCGCACCGAAAGGCACAGCAACAAGAAAGAAACCTAGCGCACGGGACGCTGCAAATCCGAAGCGACGCGTGGCCAGGCGCCCTGTGAGCCAGGCCACGAGTACGGGGAATGCGCAGAGGCCGACGCCGCCAAGAACGCGCCAAGGCTCCATCACAAATGGAACCCAACGTTAAGCATCAACTCACCTCCGAGGGCTGCGCTGGCTACGTCGCGCTCGAGTGCCTCCGGGGCATTCGATGGAAGCGAGCCTTCCACCGCAGCGCGTGAAATAGCTGCGCAGTCGAAGGCGAGTTCGAGGCCGAGTGAGAACGAGTCGCTGAAGTAGTAGTCGGCTCCGCCGGCTAGGCGCCCCGAAAAACCCGATACCGATAGGGGAATACCTGCCGTTTGTCCGCGCAAGAGCCCGAGGTAGCCCGCACTCAGCCGGCCATAAGGTTCGAGTGCACCGAGCGGGAAACGGACCCCCAGTTCGAGGCCCAGGGTCCACACATCATAGTCGGGCAAGTTGATGGTCCGGAATCGACCGCCCAAGGAAAAATAGAGCAAACGAGCACCCATACCGCCGCCGTAGGCGAAGCCAGCTCCAGATTCGGAGAGTCCCGGTAGCACCTCGCCTCGCGCTCCAGCGGCGATGTCAAAGAGCGCCACGCCAATGTCGCCCGATAGCCAGAAATACTCGAGTCCGCGGCCCGAATCGGCCCGATCGGCGCGCTCAAGCTCGCGGCTCATGGCGCTATCATTCTCGTCACTGTCGAGGTCGCCACTCGGTGGAGCGAGTCCTTGGCTCTCTAGGCCATCGTCCTTCCCACCGGGCTCGGCTGGCTCTACGGGCTCTTCGTGCTGAGAGCCCGGATCGCTATAGGAGTCGCTATTGTAGGAATCCGCAGCCGACAGGCGAGGGCTCAAGAGTACTAGAGCAAAAAGTGCTGAGCTCCACCTGCTCGCCATCAGCCAGAGGTTACTCAGAAGGGCACCCCAGGTCGAGCGCCGCCCGCCTCCGAAAAGCCGAGCAAGCCCTCGAGCGTGGCCCAATCCGGAGCCTTCGGTAGGTAGGTTGCCACTTCGAGCGGGATGGGCGCATCCGTGCGCAAGGTCGCCAGAGTACGGTAAAGAAGGACTTCTGCTTCGTGTTCGCGAAGCGAAAGCAAGAGCTCGTTCAGCCCTCGCACCTTAACGTCAACTTCGTCGGGTTGCCGCGGAATGGCCTCAAGATGCTCATATCTGCGCAGCAACGAGGCCGCGGATTTCGCGCCCCAACGCGGAACACCGGGAATGCCATCGGCCGTATCCCCAACCAGCGCGAGATAGTCTGGCACACTCTGAGGCAAGACCCCGAGCTTCTCCAAGACTTCGTTTTCACCGTAGGTGCGCTCGCGCATTCGATCCCAACTGATGGTCGTTGCGCCGCGCACGCATTGCATCAAATCTTTGTCTGGTGAGGCGATACAAATTTTCCCGAACCCATTGCGCTCAAACAATCGAGCGCCCGACGCGAGCGCGTCGTCAGCTTCGAACTCGAGCATCGGCAGCACCAGGAGCCCCACCGCTCGAGTGGCCTCCTCTGCCAACGGGAACTGCTGCATGAGTTCGGGGGGCACCCCTTCTCCTGTTTTGTACCCAGCGAATAGTTCGTTGCGAAACGATTCGATGACCGTGTCAAAGGCGACAGCGTAGTGCGTGAACTCGCCGCGCTTCTTCAGAGACAGGAGGCTCCTAGCGAGTCCGAAGCTGGCCCCTACCTCGCGGCCGGCCCAGCTCCGTGAAGGCGCTGAGAAAAACGCTCGGTACAGCTCGTAGGTGCCGTCTACGAGACAAACCGATGACAGTTCTGGCCTTTCGAGAGCATCCACGCTCCACAAACTCAAGCATGGATCTGCCTGAGTCGGCAGCCCTCTTGCGCTTCTAACCGCGTCGGGCAAAAAAGCGGTCCATGAAGTTCTGTTTGAAGCTCGCGTGCGCCATGGCTGTGCTCGTCTCGCTGGGCGCGGGCTGCACGCTGATTACCGAGGTGGACCGCAGCAAGATTGATGCTGGCGGCTCGGCGGGCGAATCGAACGACGGCGATAACAGCGACGAGTAAGCTCGCCTGCTTGGTCTGCGCCCGAGTCCGCAAGGAGCAAGTTAGGCCTGCGCGCGACCTTTGCGACGCTGCGCGGCGAACAACCCTAGCGCCAGTAGCGCGCCACCCACCAACGATTCTAGACCCCGCGGCAGATCTGAACCCGACGCCACCCGGGCCCCGCATCCATAGAGAACCTCGGAAGCGCAGATTTCGCCGATACCAAACACATTGGGATTTCGAGCCAAGTGAACCGGGTCGCCTGGCGGCGCCGTCAGAGTGGTATCGTCCTCCAGCTCAGCGATGTCTTCCATGCTGTCAGCATCGGTGTCCGTCTTAGCCGCTTCCATCCCGTCGAGCGCCGTGTTCATCGCGTCTTGACTGGACCAGAAGATGCCTTGCTGCGCGAGGGAATTGGGAAAGCTGTTTTCTCCACGAACATTCCCTTTGCCGGGATTGGTGTTGGTGGTGTGACAAAGCATGCACTGGGGCGTGCACGACATTTCGAGATGGTCGCGAACGTATCCCGGAAGCTCAGGCAAGGCCTGCGCATCGAACGCGATACCGGTGGCGAAGATCGCCGAGAGAACTAGCGAGCTCCGAGACATGCGAAAATGAAAGGGCAGTGTGCTCATGAACAAGACCCGCGAGGGCTAGAGGTAGAAATGGAACTGCGTAAGCAGGCTAAAGGGATCGCCCTGTCGGGCCACAGCGTCGACCCGCAACTCGAGCTGGGAAAAGAGGAACCAATCAATGCCGCCCCACAGTCCAAACTTGGGGAGGCCCGTGCCCCCAGCCGCTACCGATGGGGGATTGGTTATGCCCATGCCTTCGTCGAGGATCTCCCCGGACACAATGAAGTGAAGCCCCTGAATGGGCTCGTAATCTCCCTGCACGAAGCCAACGTAGCCGGCAGATGCGTGACTGCGGAAGAGCATGTCCGCCTCTGCCATCAGCACGAACTCTCTGGCTGGCGCCCATCGCATCATCAGACCGTGAGCTTGGCGCACGGTGTTCATCTCGCCGCTCAGACGATCTTCGTCAGCGTAGGTAATCTTGCTGCTGACACCGGCCGCGATGTTCCCCTCGGCCACACCTTCGACAAATAGCGAATAGCCGCGCTCGCGAAAACGATCCGGACCAATTTGATAGTTACCCAAAATGGCCATGGCCTCGAGCCGCATACGCTCGCCCACATAGGCGAACGCAACGCCATGCTGCTGATCCGACTCTCGATCGGTGCGGGTCGCGTCGCGGACCCACATAGTGTGCTCTGGGATGCGAACGCCGAAAGGTAGGTTGAGCCGACCCGCGCGGATCCACATCGAATCGTTAATGTTTGCACCCAGATAGTGGGTGCGCGAGAGCAGGTTATATTGGCCGTTTTCGTTGTTGGTGGTGACCTGAGCCGGGCGACCATGGACCGAACCCTCCGTTACCTTCCCGATACCGATGCTGCCGCCGGCCAAGAACGCTCCCACCTTGAGCTGCCCATACATGTCACCCATCATCACCGGAATGTACGCGACGTCGCGGTCCTCGCCCGGCTTGAGGACCAAGAGCGAGCGAAAACTGCCGCTGAGGAGCAACTGCTCAGGCAAATCGACGAGTCCCCACAGCGTGCCCGTCTTCGCGTTCTCGGCACCCGAACCTCCGTAGTGCATGCGCAGCGCAGACTCCGACGTCACGCGACCGTAGAGGGTGAGGAGTTCGCCGCCACTCGGATCGGCGTGGCACGTCGCGCACGAACTATACTCGTGTCGAATCATCCACGCGTACGCGCTAGCGTGAGAGCTGAACGCAAAAGCAAAGAGAAATGCCAAAACGGGTCCGGCCCAGCCGAACCATATCCACGTCTTCCGTTTCATCGAGCCGCGGGAATTGACCATGAACCTCGCCAAAAGCCTAGGACGTGAAGCACCGCAACGCGGTAGAACTTTGCAGTGCCAACACCACTGATAGTCCCTGGCCGGGTGCGTAGTCCTAGCGGCGACAATAGTCTCTAGCGGCGACAATAGTAGAGTGCCCTGCGGTGTCTGCCGGTCCCCGGCCAAAGGTAGGTGTGGTCCTCCACTAGCGCCCACCCCTCCGGCGCCTCGGGGGCTGCCTCTTTCGCTACCAGCACCCACACCTCATGGGCCAAGCGAGCGCCTTCGACCATCCATTCGGACGGAGGAAGCGTGGCCCGCGCCAGGGCCACGTCGGCTCCATGAGCGGGCAGTTGATCGCTACGCGTGCGGAGAACCTCACTTGACCGGAGGCCGAGCTGCCCGACGACGCTTCGCAAAAAAGCCACGCGCTTATCCCGAGGCTCCACGAAGGTAAATCGGTAGGGCCTGCCCGTTGCGGCCAAGAGGATGGCAAGCGGAATACCGGGCGCGCCGCCTCCCGACCCTACGTCCATAACATGCCGAACCGCAGCCGAGGGTGCTCGCAGGAGTTCAGCTCTCGCTATCAGAGCCGCATCCGCCAGAGATAGGTCGATGAACTCCTCGAGACTCGAGGGCGCGATGAGGTCGACGCGAACTCCCCAGCGCAAGACCTCTTGCAAGTAGAGGACGATGCCCTCAATCGCGCGACCCGCGTGTTCAATGGGGACGCCTTGCGCCGCGAGCGCCGATTCGGCAAGTTGCCGAAAATCGAAGGCACCCCGGGCGAGCTGCTCGAGAACACTCTCCGACTTTTTTGGCCGGGCCCCAGGCGGCGTGGCACTACTCACCATTGCCATATCCCACAAATTCAGCGGTTTCGACAACGCCCGCCACCATGACCCTCGCCCCCGACGAAGAAGCGACCAGAACGGTTGAAGAAGCCCTCAGGGCCTTTGAAGCACCCGGTTTTTCCGGCTCGTTCGTGCTTGAGCCCATGCCCGGTGGGGCCTCCACGCGCAAGTTTTTTCGAGTCGGAGCGAAAGGTGGCCAGAGCTGGGTCGCGATGTATGTGCCGAAACCGAGCCAGGAGATTTCCAAGGCACGGCAGGCGACCAACTCTCGACCCTTCGTCGAGGTCCGCGAACTCTTGAGCTCGAACCAGGTTTCGGTGCCCACCATCTATCGACACTTCGAAGAGTTGAACGTGTTGATCGTGGAAGACCTGGGGGACCTCACCCTGGCCGAATTTCTGAAGATCGCGCCTTCGGCCAAAGAGGCCCTCTACGAAGAGGCCGTGCGCGCTCTGGCCCTTGCTCAGCTTGCCCTCCGGGAGCTCCCGCCGACATCGATCGTGAACGAACGGGCCTTTGATCGTGAGCTCTTACTCTGGGAAATTCTTCATTTCGAGGAGTACGCCTTGCGGGGCCGCGGCATCGTTCTAGGCCCAAGCGAGAGCGCTGTATTTAGTGAGGCCGCCGAGTATTTGGCGCAGCGCATCGCCGCGCTGCCACGTGGTTTCACGCATCGGGACTATCAAAGCCGAAACTTGATGCTGCGCCCGGATGCTGCGCTCGCCTTCCAAAGCCCGGACGCGGCGGAACCCGGCGAGAAGGTGCTCACCTGGATCGACTTTCAGGACGCCATGCTGGGGCCGCGAGTTTACGACTTGGTAGCGTTGCTCACAGATAGCTATCAAACATTTTCGCGCGCCTTCGTCGAGCAGCGCCTAGCCGAATATGCTGAGCAAGCCGGGGCCGAACTCTCCACCGTCGTGGCTGAGTTCGACCTCGTCACGGTCCAACGAAAGCTGAAAGATGCGGGCCGTTTCATCTTCCTCGATCAGGTCAACGGCGCGTCCCATTTCCTCAAGTATGTGGAGCCGACCGTCGACAAGGTCCTCGACGCTCTTGGCCGACTCGAAGCCGTTCCTGAGCTGAAAGCGCTGCTTGGCCTACTACAGAGCCGGCTTCGCCCAAGCCTGTCAGCTTGAGCCCAAGCGCAGGACAAGCTGGCGATAGTCGCTGCGATAGAAGGTAAGTGAGCCCTCGAGCCCTAGCTCCTCGCAAGCTGCGAGGAGCCGCTCCATCCACACAATTTCTACGGGGGCGAGGAGATCGAGCCAATCTCGATCCGGGCCAAAACCACTGCCCACGATACGGAATCCTTCCCCCAAGGTTTGGGTGAGTACCGTTTCCATTTCCTCGAGGGGTAGACCCCGAGCCGAACTGCGCTCCCACTCGAGCGCCATCAGCTCGAAGCCGTCCGGAAAGTATCGTCCGGCCGAGAACGGCAGTCCCTCCAGCGCGACCTTGAGCGCGGACGGCACGCAGGTCGAAGCAAAACGCCGGGTCGGCTGAAAGGCCTGACTGTCTTCCTCGAGCTCCGGCAAGTCGAACGCGTACCAGGGCGCCTGTTTAGGCTCCGGCAACTCACGCCCCGAACCGAGCGCTTCTTGAGCCGAAAGGACCAAGGCCCGTGTCTCGAAAATCGGATAGTCCAGGCGCGTCCCCGACTCGGCCAGGACCAGGCGGCCACGTTGCCGTACCGGGGCGGGCAACACGTCGACCGAACCAACCCAAGCCTCGTATTGTTGGTCGCCGAGGAGATGCTCAAGAAAACACTGCGCCGCGTCCTCGAGGCGCTCTTGCTCAACTGCACATTCGGGCACGAGAAATTCAAACTCGAGCAGCCGACCTCGAGTGATGGCGACTCGCACTCGGGCGGACTCGAACTTGACCGCAAATACCTCGTCGACCACCGCGAGCGCGCGCTCGGCCGTCGTTCCCGGCAAATCAAAGCTAACACCTAGCTCACATGGCAACTGGGCTACCCACGCCGAGAGGCGCGGCCTGGCCTCAGCCGCTCGAGCGCGAACGAAAACCTGACCCGCCCGCTCGGCCAGCTCAGCCTGAGGCTCAACCAGGGCGAGCGCGCGCTCCGTTTCCTCGGCACGCGGCCCATAACTTCGGTAAGCAGCGCTAAACCCCTCACTGAGCGCGGAGGACGGAAGCAGGTCGAGCCGCTCGACGAGCCAAGCTTCGAGCTCCGAACAAGCGCTCGCCATACGGCCCAGACCGTACTCAAGAGGGCTCGAAACCACTAGCTCGCTGAGGTCAGCCGCTCTCGAGTCACCAACTCCCCTCCCCCAGTTGCGCTCCTGCCCACGAGGCGTAAATCTCGCCTCATGGGTCCCGACGTGGAGGAGCGCTTCATCGTCCTCGAAACCAAATTGGCTTACCAAGAGCGGCTCCTCGAGGAACTGAACGAGGTTTTGATCGCCAAAGGCCGAGAGATCGACGATCTCAAGCGGAGGATGGCTACCTCAGAGGAGGCCCTGAGGCCCCAAGCTGACGCCATTCGGCCGCCCCACGAGGCTCCGCCGCACTATTGAGCCCACTATTGGCCGGTACGCCGCATTGACCGGTACGCCGCATTGACCGGTACGCCGCATTGACCAGCGCGCCGCATTGACCAGCGCGCCGCGTCCGTTCCAACCGAGGCCGGCTCTCCGGAGTCAGGAGTAGGTCGCCGTGGTAGCGCTACCATCTAGAGTGGAATCCACGCTCAGGGCTGCTGAATGAGTTCTTTAGAATCGGACAGTTGACCGCACGTCGGACAGATGTCCGGAGAAACGGCCGGAAAAGCGTCCACCCTCCGCCGCGAAGAACTCGAGAATCTTGCGAAATTGGAGCAACATCCCAAGTAACAAGATTTGGCACGATATATGCTTGAACTGCGATCGACCCAGTAGATTCAGGGTTCCGAGGAGTCTTGGGGGTTGAGCGTGTTGGTCGGGTGTAGCTCCTTCCCCCCCTAATTGCGCCTGGCTTGCCGCAGGCCCCTAAGACTCCTCGGAACTCTCAGTTTCCGACGCCAACTGAGTTCGCGTCGACAGGTCATAGAGCTCCACGGGCCCTCACTGATAGAACCCGAGCTGTGCAGACGTGCGAGCCTTGGAGCGGGATCATCGGCATCAATTGGACGTACGTCGTTGGCGGCATCCTAGTTTTGCAGTGCATCGCTCTGCTCTCCGTGCCGAGCGTCCTCTTGAACCGACGAGGTCGGCCGACGGCTGCGCTGTCGTGGCTCTTCGCGCTATTCGCATTGCCCGGATTGGGGAGTCTTTTGTGGTGGGCCCTCGGCCGCACTCGCCTCGAGAGAAAACGACGCAAGAGCGCCGCGAAGCGCCAAGCCTATGTGGAGGCTCGAGGAACCCCCGGACGCTCCGGAGCTACGCTCTTCGATCGCCTCTTCCCTGAAAGAGCCTTCGGCGACGGTATCTTCAGCAGCGCCTGTAACGACGCTCAACTCCTCATCGATGGCTCGGCCTTCTTTCCCGCTTTCGAGGCCGCGCTCAAGGCCGCGCGCCATTCCATTCACCTCGCCTTTTACATCTTTCAAGATGACGAGACGGGCCGGCGCATTCTCACGCTGCTGGAGGAAAAGGCACGAGCCGGCGTAACGGTACGCCTACTCGTGGATGGCTTCGGCACCAGCCACCCGAAGGCCATTCGCTTACGACTGGAGCAGGCCGGCGCCGAACTTGCCATCTTTCTGCCTTCGCGAATTCGGCCCTTCTACGCCCCTCGCGCTAACTTCATGAACCACCGCAAAATTGTGGTCATCGATCATGAGCTCGGTTTCACCGGCGGTATGAACATCGGCCACAACTACGAACACGTCTGGCGCGACGTGATGCTTGAGCTACGCGGGCCCTCCGTAAACGCGCTCGAGCATGTGTTCTTCGAAGATTGGTACTTCGCGACGGATCAGATCCTCGAAGGGCCGAACCCAACATGTGAAAACAAAGAGGGGGTCTCCGTAGCCACCATCGCCAGCGGCCCCGACTCCGAACCGTGGATCCTCGATGCTTACTTCATGTTCATCACAGGCTCGACGCAGCGAGTTTGGATCGTAACTCCCTATTTCATACCGGGTACACCGATGATGGAAGCCCTTCGGACAGCGGCCGGTCGAGGCGTCGACGTGCGTATCATCGTTCCGGAGCATTCCGACGTGAGCGTCGTGGCCTGGGCCTCCCGGTCCTATTATCGCGTCTTGGTCGCGTCGGGAGTTAAGATTTACGAGTATCAAGGCCCGATGCTCCATGCCAAGGCTCTGATTGTAGACAGTCAGCTTCTCTCTGTCGGAACTGCCAACATCGATAGTCGAAGTTTCCGCCTGGCCTTTGAAGTGAGCTGTTTCGTAGAAAGCCAGCCGAAGAACCAAGAGCTCGCGGCATGGATGGCGTCGCTATGCGAAAGCGCGCACCCAATCGATGGCCCCACGCTCGATAAAAAGGGGTTGTGGATGAAAATGCTCGAGTCGGCGGCCCATCTCTTTAGCCCTATCCTCTAGCCCCGACCCGCCGCGAGCCCCGAGCCGAGGAATCTCTCAAAAAAGGCCAGGCCAACTTCAAATTTTCCTCGCGACGCGGGCCAGTCTCTGGCTAAAACGCGACCCATGGGTGCTCAATGGAAGCAAAAGGGTCGTGAACAAGCAGCCGACGCCAAAGGTCGTCTCTTCACCAAGCTGGCGAAAGAAATCATGGTCGCCGCCAAGTCGGGTAGTGCAGATCCGACCGCGAATTCTCGGCTGCGCATGGCTATCGATGCGGCCAAGAAGCAGTCCATGCCCAAAGACACCTTGGAGCGCGCCATCAAGAAAGGGGCTGGACTCCTCGATGGTGGCGCTCAACTTGATGTAGTCGTGTACGAAGGTTTCGCGCCTCACCAAGTGCCGGTGATCGTGGAGTGCCTAACCGACAACAAGAATCGCACCGCGCCCAACATGCGAAACCTCTTCAAGAAGGGCCAGCTTGGCGCGGCAGGTTCAGTGAGTTGGGACTTTCTGCGGCTAGGCGCTATCGAAGCAACCCCGCCCCCCACCGGGGAAGACGCCGAGGAAGCGGCAATCGAAGCTGGCGCGCAAAATGTCGAGGCCGGCGACGATGGGCAAAGCCGATTCTTCACCGATCCTACAGATCTCGACACGGTGAGTAAGGCGCTCGCGGCTCGCAACTGGACGGTCACCTCCGCGGCCTTGATTTGGCAAGCCAAGAACCCCGTGAAACTAGATGGAGTCGCGCAGGACGAGGTCGACTCGTTCTTGGCCGCGATCGACGGCGACGACGACGTCCAAAATATCTACGTCGGTCTGGCGTAAGAGCTTCTGCAAGCGCTCGTTTCAAACCTCCAGCGCTTCAAAAGCCTAGTTCTTGCTTGCGCTTGTCCGCTGTGGGCAGCGGCTCGCTTTGCTCTGAAATCACCGGCAGGCTCTTGGAGCGTTCGGCGTTGAGCTTGAGCCACTCTTGCTGATCATCGGGGACCTGCGCTTCATCGTAGATGGCTTCCACCGGGCACTCGGGGACGCACGCGCCACAATCGATACACTCCTCGGGATCGATGTAGAGCATCTGGTCGTCACCGTGGAAGCACTCAACGGGGCAGACCGCGACGCAATCGGTGAATCGGCATCCTTTGCAGTTCCCAGTGACGACGAATGTCATGGCCTCCTCTTAGCTGCGCACCTCAGCCGTGCAAATGGTTAGGGCCGATTTTTATGCGCTGAAAAGGCGTAGTTCTAGGCATTCAAGAAGGGCCGGGTTTCGCCTGCGCCTTCGCGAATCACCTTGGGTTCGTCGCCCGTGAGATCGATAATGGTCGTCGGGATCGTTCCGCCTGGTCCTGCATCCAAGACCAACGCGAGCCCTTTGAAGTCGCGGTCGATTTCGGCCGGATCCGCGTGAGCACCCGTGTCGCGACGAGCTGCCGTCGACGAGATAATGGGCCGCCCGAGCTCGCGGCATAGCGCTAGAGCTACAGGATGATCGGGCACGCGAATGCCAACTGTCTTACGCGGCCAATGCACAATCTTCGGAACCTCGCGCGTACTCTCGAGAATGAAGCAGTACGGCCCGGGCAGGAAGTCTTTCATGACGCGATACACTCGATCGTGGATCACGGCGTACTTAGAGAGCTCGCTCAGGTCTTGGCACACGAAGGCGAGCTTCTGCCCGCGGTCCATGCCCTTGATCTGGTAGAGCTTGTCTACAGCTCGCTTATTGAACAAATCACAGCCGAGGCCGTAAACCGTGTCAGTTGGGTAGGCGATGACCTCACCGGCTTCGAGCGCATCGACCGCCTGACGAATTTTACGCGGCTCGGGGTGGCGCGGGTTGATTTCAAGAAGCATACGCGGCGTTCTGCCCTTTTTGGGGGCGCGTAGTATAACTCACACCCTATCGCTCGTCGAGTCCACCTTCCAACCCGACCGCGCGCCCTTGTCTCCTCATGGCAAGGAGTGCGAGGGTTGTCCTCCGGGAAAGGCCGCCGAATGGCCCTCCCGCCCCTATCTTCGCGACAATAGGAGAGAAATGTCGATCGCCCCTCCCCAACTTTGGCTCACAGCGCGGGCCGTACGGAGCCACATCGAGCGTGGGCTCCGCCCAGCCTGGGCGATTCTGCTTTTGGGCGTGGCCTGCACCGGCACAAGGCCGCCTGAGGACGGCCGCTCCGCCCCGCACTACCCGGCGTACCCCAAGCCAGCGGCCAGTACATCCGAGCCCGGGCCAGTGGCCGCGCCCCCAGCGGCTGCCCCGAAGAACAGCTCCTCCACCGCGGGCTCTCCGCTGCGCAAAACGTACGAGGGGTCGCGAGCCCTCCGCACGCTCACCGGCAAGGCCACTTACTATGGGGATTCACTCGCCGGGAACAAGACGGCAAACGGCGACCGTTACGATCCCAAGAAGTTCAGCGCCGCGCATCGCACGCTGCGCTTCGGTACCATCGTAAGAGTGGTTCGCACCGACACCGGCAAGTCAACCTATGTCGTGATCAACGATCGCGGGCCCTTTGGCTCGAAAGATCGCATTATCGATCTGTCGCGAGCCGCGGCCACCGAGCTAGAGATGATTCGAGCCGGCGTCGTGAGCGTTCGAGTAGAAATCGTAGAAGAGCCTGGAAATAGCTGAAGCGGTGGGTCAGCTCGTCTCGCGCAATAGCCACGCCCAGGCCGCGGGCGTGGTGTGATCCACCTGCAACACCTCGATCGCGGGGACTTGATAGGGATGCAGCTCTAAGAGTTGCGTGACCAGCTCGTCGACCTTCGCCTGCGGGGTCTTGAGCAGCAGGGTGTACTCGCTGGCCTCTTCGTACTCGCCTTCAAAGTGATAGTAGCTTCGGACGGGTCCGAGCAGGTTGCCGCAGGCAGCAGCGCGACTCTTCACCACGGCGCGGGCAATGCTTTCCCCTACCTCGAGGCTGGGCACGGTAACAAAAATCATGCGCGCCGCTGGAATACTCGAATTCATATTTCGCTTGTAGCGGGCCCCTTAGGCAGGACCGAGCCCCGGCGCAGGAACAGCTCGATCGGCCCGTTAGGCGCAGAAATCGCGGAGCATCTATGGTAGGTCGCGGACCACGCCCCATGCCCCGAAGGCGCCTCGCCTCTCCCCACCGACCCCCGCCTCGCAAGAGCGAACTGTCGCTGCATCAGGTTGGCCTATGGGCCCTCATGGCGCTTGGCCTGGCGTTTTTGAGCGGAGGCTGCAAGTCCGAGGCTCGGCAGGAGCGCGGGGTGATGACGGTCGTACCTCAGCTTCGCGCCTCGTGGGTGCGAAACTTCAATCCCTTCTTTGAGAGCCATTCACGCTGGCCAGCACCCGCCGGCGTCTACGAGCCCTTGCTCATCTACAATCGTATCACAGGCAACTACGTGCCTTGGCTCGCCGAGAGCTGGGAATTTTCAGCGGACAGTCGCGAACTCACACTAAAGATACGCCGCGGCGTACATTTTTCGGATGGCCGCGAGCTCACCGGCCACGACGTAGTGTTCACGTTGGAGCTCATGCGGCGCTTTGCGGCTCTCGATCAAACCTCGATCTGGAGCCACGTCGAGCGCGTGAGCCAAGCCGAGTCCCTCGTTCACCTTCATTTCAAGGCGCCTTTCAACTTGCCGATTCTGGCGCTGCTCGAGCGGGTGCCCATCGTGCCCGCGCATATCTGGAGCAAAATCCAAGATCCGGTGACTTTCTCGAACCCTGAGCCCATCGCCACCGGTCCCTACAATCGCGTGCTCTACTTCTCGCCGCAGCTCTACGAGCTCGGCCGTAACCCAAACTATTGGCAAAAGGGCAAACCCGGCCTCGACAAAATCCGCGTTCCGGCCATCGGAAGCAACGAGGCTCAAGCGCTCGCGCTCATTCACGGCGAGGTCGATTGGGGAGCAGCATTCTTGCCCTCAGTGGAACGCATCTTCGTCGCGAAAGACCCTGAGCATCATCAGTATCAATTCCCGTCGCTCGAAGGCACGGTCATGCTTTACGCGAACACTAAGCGTGCTCCCTTCCAGACCTCTGCCGTGCGCAAAGCTCTCAGCATGGCCATCGATCGCGCGAAACTCGTCCGCATCGCCATGCAAGGCTATACGCGCGCTGCAGACGCGACGGGGCTCTCCGAGCAATTTGCGGCCTGGCACGACGCAAAAGTGCTCGAAGAAGAAGGCGACTGGACTCAGTTCGATCCCGAAACCGCGGCTCGACTCCTAGATCAGGCTGGGCTCAAGAAGGGTCCCGATGGGCTGCGCCGCTTGCCCAATGGCGCGCCGTGGCGCCCCGAACTCAACGTCGTAGTGGGCTGGTCGGATTGGATCATCGCCGCGCAGATCATCGTGCGGAATCTGCAAGCGCTCGGCGTAGACGTAAAACTTAAAAGCTACGATCAGGGTGCGTGGTTTCAGCGCCTACGCCTAGGCGATTTTGACCTCAGCTTATCGTGGTCGAACGGCACGGCTACGCCCTGGTCTTTCTACCAATATCAAATGTCGAAGGACACGCTGCGCCCGCTGGGCGAACCGGCTGAACGCAACTGGCAACGCTTCGAAAGCGAACGGGCCGACGCTCTCTTGAACGCTTTCGCCGCGAGTGGCGACGCAGATGAGCGCTTTCGCATCTCGAGCGAACTGCAACGCGAGTTCGTTCGCCATGCGCCGGCAATCCCGCTCTTCCCTGGGCCGATTTGGGGCGAAGCCAACACCACGCGCATCGAGGGCTTTCCGACTCGTGAAGCGCCCTATGCTCCGCTCGCCCCGTACAAGGCGCCCGGTATGCTATTAGTTCTCACTGAGCTGCGCCCACGGGGCACTCCACCTTTGCCCGGTACCCCCGGTCAAGCTCCTAGCCCTGAAGGGTCACCGTGATCTACTTACTCAGGCGACTCGGCTTTTACGTGGTCGCGTGGTGCGTCTCTCTCACGCTCAACTTCTTCATCCCTCGCCTTGCCCCGGGAGATCCGGCGAGCGCCCTCGAGGCCCAATTCCAGGGGCGCCTCGATCCCGCCGCGTTCGAGGCCATGCGCGTCGCCTTCGGCCTCTCAGACGAGCCAGCCACCGTCTTATTTGTGAAGTATCTAAAGAATCTGGCGCGGGGTGACCTGGGGGTATCGATCGCCCACTTTCCTGCGCCCGTCTCAGAGGTCATCGGTCAAGGCCTGCTCTGGACCCTCTTTCTCTCCGGGCTCGCCCTGGCCATCAGCTTCAGTCTGGGGACCCTGCTCGGTACGGTCCTCGGTTTTTTTCGCGGTGGACGCGCCGATGCCATCGTTTCTAGCATCTTTACGCTGTTCGGCGCCTTTCCCTATTTTTGGCTGGCCATGATCTTGCTCTACGGCGGCGGCTTCATGACGGGCCTCTTTCCTCTCCGTCATGCCTACAGCGACGGGCTCCGCCCGAGCTGGTCTCTTGAGTTCGCGGTCGACGTACTGCACCACGCATTCCTACCCGCTCTGGCCATTGTGCTCGCCAGCGCAGGGGGCTGGCTCATCACCATGCGCAGTAGCATGATGAGCGTTTTAGGAGAGGACTTTATCCTGCTCGCTCGTGCCAAAGGGCTGAGTCAGGCGCGCGTGATGCTTCGCTACGCGGCCCCGAGTGCCATCTTGCCGAGCTTGACCGGCTTCGGCATGGCGCTCGGCTTCATCTTGTCGGGTTCGCTTCTAACCGAGGTGGTATTTTCTTACCCCGGTCAGGGGTATTTGTTCTTCGAGGCAGTTAAATCCCTCGACTACCCGCTCATGCAGGGCCTATTCCTGTCCATTACCAGTTCGGTCTTGCTCGCGAACATGGCGGTCGATGTTGGCCTCGTCTTTTTTGACCCGAGGCTGCGTAAATGACGCGCCTTCGCCCCCTTCTAAGAAGCCAGGCTGCTCGCCTCGGACTCCTCCTGCTGGGCACCCTGGTGCTGCTCGCGATCGTAGGACCGCTCTTTACCCGCGACCCCTCCGACTTTATCGGCGATCCACTCTCTCCTCCTAGCCGGGAGTTTTGGCTCGGTACCACGCGTCAAGGCCAAGACGTGTTCGCGCAAACGTTGGCCGGCGCACGCACCTCGCTCGGGCTCGGCTTCGCCGTCGGCGCGTTAACCGTCCTCCTTGGCGCAAGCGTTGGGCTCATCTCGGGCATGTTCCGAGGTCGAGTCGACGAAACGCTGAGCCTTCTCACCAACATCTTTCTCATTCTGCCCGGCCTGCCGCTATCGGTGGTCCTCGCCGCCTATCTCGAGGCAAGCCCCTTCGCTATCGCCGGGGTACTGACTATCACCGGCTGGGCCTGGAACGCCCGCCTTGTTCGCGCCCAAGCCCTGTCGCTCGCCCAGAAGGAGTACGTCGAGGCCGCGATCGTGGCCGGAGAGAGTCGCCTCCGCGTCGTGTTTGCTGAAATCCTGCCCAATATGCTCTCGCTTTTGGCCTCCTGCTTCGTCAGCGCAGTCGTCCACTCCATCGCCGCCCAAGTGGGCCTCGAATTTTTGGGGCTCGGCGATATCAGCCAAGTGACCTGGGGCACCAACCTCTACTGGGCCGCCAACAATCAAGCCCTACTCACCGAAAGCTGGTGGACGATCGTACCAACAGGGCTCTTGATAGCTCTCACCGGCCTATCTCTTGTGTTGATCAACTTCGGCATCGATGAGGTCATGAGCCCTCGCTTGCGACGCGATCCCGTCTACACGAGCTACCTCAAAAGCCACGATCTCAGCCCCAGCTTCGACACCCCCGTTCTCAGACCCAAGGGCAAGGCTGCTGAACTGTCGGGTTCTGCTCTGCGCCCAGATGCTCAGCCGCTACTCCGGGTCGAGCAGCTCACAGTCGACTACGTCTCAGAGCGGGGTCAAGCGCGCGCTGTAGACCACTTATCGTTCCATATTGATCAAGGCGAGAAACTCGGCTTACTCGGCGAAAGTGGCAGCGGAAAATCAACAACCGCGATGGCCATCCTACGCATCTTAGGTGCCCCGGCGCTCATCACCGCCGGAGAAGTACGGTATCGCGGCCAAGACGTGCTCTCTATGTCGAGCGGAGACTTGCGGGACTTTCGCTTTCGAGAAGTTTCTATCGTCTTGCAGAGCGCACTCAACGCCCTATGCCCCACTCTCAGCATTGGCGCTCAAGTTGCTGATACGCTGCGGCGCGATGAGAGCCTCGATCCAGCCCGGAGCGAGGCGCGGGTCGTCGAACTTTTAGCTTTGGTCGGGCTCAGTCCTGAACATCGATTCGCCTTCCCTCATCAACTTTCAGGCGGCATGCGCCAGCGCGTGGTCATCGCCCTGGCGTTAGCCCTTCGCCCTTCATTGCTCATCATGGATGAGCCCACCACGGCTCTGGACGTAGTGCTCGAACGCGAGATACTAGCTGAAATCCAGCGTCTCCAAGGCGAGCTAGGGTTCTCTATTCTCTTCATCAGCCATGACCTCTCGCTCATGCTCGATTTTTGCGACCGAGTAGGCGTCATGTACGCTGGAAAGCTGGTTGAGTTGGGTCCGGCCCATTCTTTGAAGACAGACGCCCTCCACCCCTATACACGGGGACTCCTTCATTCGTTTCCGGGCCTTCTTGGCCCCAAAAGGCGCCTCACTGGCGTACCTGGCGCGCCGCCTGACTTGCAGAACCTACCCCAAGGTTGTCGCTTTCTGCCCCGCTGCGCCCTTGGCGACCCCACTTGCGCCCAAAAAAGCCCAGAGCTTTCCACCTACCAAGAACATCACAAAGCTGCGTGCTTCAAGCTTGGCTCTCCTCGGAGTGACCCATGAACTCCAGCCTCGATTCTACAGCCGCGCTCCTCGGCAGTTCGCCCTTGCTCGAGTTGCGAGGACTCAACCATCACTACGGCGGCGGCCTACTCGCCTCTCCTCGTCGGCAGATCCTCAAGGATATCGATCTCACCCTGTATGCCGGGGAAATCGTAGCGCTGGTCGGCGAATCGGGTAGCGGCAAGAGCACCTTGCTCAAGGTGTTGGCGCGTCTCACGCAACCTAGTTCGGGCCGAATTTTCTGGAAAGGACAGGACCTGCTAACTCTTGAGTCAAGCCGCGCCTCCCTCAGCTACCGCGGACAGGTGCAAATGGTCTTCCAAGATCCTTTTGCCAGCCTCAACCCTTTTCATACCATCGCTTATACTCTGAAGCGCCCCTTGCTGCGACAAGGGCTCGCCACCACGCCAGCGGCTCTCGAAGCCCGTTCGCTCGAGCTGCTCGAAGCCGTTGGTCTTGCCCCCGCCAAAGAGTATTTGCACAAGCATCCCCACCAGCTTTCCGGGGGACAACGCCAACGAGTCGCCATCGCTCGCGCCCTTACGGTTGCCCCCAACCTGGTGCTCGCTGATGAACCCGTGAGCATGTTGGACGTATCGATTCGCATCGGCGTTCTCAACTTACTCGACGATTTGCGGCGTTCACGAGGCATTTCCGTGCTGTTCGTCACGCACGATTTAGCGAGCGCACGCTATCTGGCCGATCGCATCGTGGTGCTCTATCGAGGAGAAATCGTGGAGCAAGGCCCGAGCGAAGAAATTTTACGCGCTCCGCGCCATGCGTATACCAAGCTCTTGCTCACGGCCGCTCATCACATCGAGCGACCCAGGCCGCAGCGCGGGTCGTAGGCCGCCAGCCACTCCGCAACTTCGCTTCGCGTAGCTACCCCCGCTCCCAACTTTTCCGTCTCGCGCCTGCTAGGGCTCACCCCTCGAAGGAAGCGGGGACTCCGCTGAGGGGCTCGGTTCTTCAGGCTCAATGGGCACGACTCCCGTGGACTCGACTTCGTCGAGATCCCGATTGGGTCCGACACTCGGAGGTGGTGAGTCGGCAACCACGGCGAGAGGCTCGGGAGCTACTTCCGTCGGCTCGCTGCCACTCACGAAGACCTCCCTCTTCGGGTTGCTCTGATTGTAGCGTGCGAGGAGACCCGTTTCTGGATCGATAGCGACCTCAACAACCCCAGGCGGACGAGGAAAGTCGACCGACGGTTTACCTGCCGTCGCTGCCTTCATGAATTCAACCCAAATAGGAAGCGCGGTTCGGGCTCCGGATTCGCCCCAGCCGAGCGGGAGAGCGTCGTCGTACCCGACCCAAACGGCGACGACCAAGTCGGTGGAGAAACCTACAAACCAGGCGTCTTTGGCTTGATTGGTGGTTCCGGTCTTACCTGCGACGGGCAAGCCCAAACTATTGGCTCGCTGACCCGTCCCCTCTTGCACGACGCTCGTGAGCAGGTTCGTCATGACATAAGCGACCTCGGGTCGCATCACGCGCGTCTCGGGCTCACCGGGCAGAGGCATTGCCTCACCTCTACCGCTAGTAATCGCGGAGACGAACCGCGGCGTTCGAAGGACACCCTGGGTCGCGAACACAGAAAAGGCTCGGGTCATCTCGAGCGGCGTCGCTTCGTAAGCGCCTAGCGCCAGGCTGTCACCTTCGCCGAGGGTTCCCGTCCAACCCAGTTTCTGGGCCATCTCGATCACGGGTGGGGCCGTCGTGCGATGCAACACCTCGATGGCCACACGATTGTCGCTCTGCGCAATGCCTTGGCGCAGTGAAATACGTTCAGGAAGAGCTTCCTTTCCTTCCTGAGGAGGTTCTTTAGCTGGAAACTCGAACACAGTCGCAGGTGTGACGCGTCCGGCGTCGAGCGCTGCGCTGTAAAGGATGGGTTTAAATGACGACCCCGGTTGACGGCGCGCCCCCGTCGCTCGATCCAAAGACCCAGGCAACGCCTCATAGCTTCCGACCAAGGCCCGAATGTCCCCGCTCGCTACGTCCCAGGCTACAAGTGCAGCTTCGGGCCCGAGTTCAAGCGCGAGTCGTAGCGGCTCTTCTGCGCCCAAATCTTTTGGATCATCCAAGATCCGCACGCGCACGAGCGCACCTTGCGCGAAGAGCTCCGAAGGCCGCAAATGTTTTGGATTGAACCGCTCTTCGGAAAATACGTTCACCTGACCGTGCGCGGAGCCCACGGCCACGCTGAGTATACCCTTCACATCATCGATTGCCTCCACGTGTCCGGCGTAAATACGATGCTGCTTGACGGCGCCCTGGTGCGGTTTGCCCCAGAGCAAACGCTTGGGCAAGGTGAAGGGCGGCTCCAGCTTCTGCCTTTTCAGGTAAGCGTCGAGACCACGACGTAAGGCTTCGCGAGCTCTGGTTTGGAGCTCGGGCTCCAGGGTCGTGGTCACTGTGTACCCGCCCTTGAGAGCGTCATCGCCACGTCGCGCAACTAGGATCTTTCGTGCTTCTTCGACGAACTCGGGGGCAATATCGCTCTGCGTTTCGGCGGCGGGCGCCACCCGAAGTGGTGCGCGATCGACCTCGGCGAAGACCTCAGGCGTCATGAAGCCTTTGTTGCGCATTTGTGTGAGCACATAATGACGCCGCTTCTTGGCGAGCTCGGCGTTCTTTCGAGGTGAATAGCGTTCGGGGGCTGCCACGATACCCGCCAAGGTCGCGGCTTCCGCGAGATCGAGCTCACGCGCGTGTTTAGCAAATAGAAAGCGCGCTGCTTCTTCTACCCCGTAGCGACCATGTCCGAGGTAGATGTGATTCAAATACATCTCCAGGATCTGATCTTTCTTGAGCTCCCTCTCGATACGAAAAGCGAGCAGCGTTTCCTTCATCTTGCGCTCGAATGTTCGCTCTTGCGTGAGCAGGACATTCTTCACCACCTGCTGAGTGATGGTCGAGCCGCCCTGGCGCACTTCACCGGCGCGCAAGTTCCGGGCGATGGCGCGCAAGAGGCCAAAATAGTTGAGCCCCCGATGCTCGTAAAAGGCAGCATCTTCGGCCGCGAGAAACGCCGTCTTCACGTAGTCTGGCAAACTCGCGAGCGGAACGACGGTACGCCGCTCCGAAAAGATGGACCCGATGAGGGTTCCGTCGCGCGCCACTATACGAGTCATTTGCGGCGGCGCGTAGCCCTCGCTCAAACGATCCGTTCGAGGTAGATCGTGAGAATAATAGTAGAGAGCGCCACCCAGCCCAAGCAGCGCACAAAGTCCGCTGCCGAAAATGGCCACCCCACCCCACAAGAGCCAACGCCGCACCGACTCACCGCGAGGCCCTCGACCGTGGCCGGAGCCTCTCGGTGGTAGAGAATCCGAACGGCCCTCTCCTCGCCCACTCGACGGAGGCCGCACCGGCTCCGTCTCTCTCGGTAGCGTGTACCGCTGGAAAGGGGGAGAGTCCCCGGGCTTGCCAGGCTGGTTCATTTCTCGAGCAAACTCATCAGAAACACGGCCAGTGCCCCACCTAGAACCAAGCACAGGCTCGCCACGCCCGTCAGCACCAGCCATTGCGGTAACGCCTTGCTCGGGGCAGGCGAAGTTCCTTGAGGCACGGAGACCCCCGAACGCGGCGCGGGAGTAGGATCGAGGCGAAGCGCAGGTGGTATTGGACTCTCCAGCATGCCCGAGGCGAAAGGCACGAGCGCTGCCGCAAACTCAACGGCCGAATTGTAACGGTCCTCGGGGCGCTTGCTCAACGCTTTGGCTAGAACTTGGCCGAGCCCCTTCGGAAAGGTCTTGTCCGGTATACGCTCATCGAGCGGGATGGGAGCACTCGCGACGTGCTTGCCCACGTATTCCATGGGAGTGCGCGCATCAAACGGCAACTTGCCGGTGAGAGCCTCGTACAAGATGCAGGCGAGAGAATAGATGTCGCTGCGCGCGTCGAGCGTCTGGCCACGCGCTTGCTCGGGCGACATGAACTCCGGCGTGCCGAAAACCATACCTTGTTGCGTCAAAATCAATGACCCGGGCCGCATTTGTGCTTCGGTCACTTTGGCCAAACCGAAATCGAGCACCTTCGGAAAGTCGACCAGCCCCGCTTGGCGACAGATGAAGATATTTTCCGGTTTCAGGTCGCGGTGCACGATGCCCAAAGCGTGGGCTTCTTGGAGAGCATGGCAGACGGGAACCAAAATGCCGATGGCGCGCGCGGGTTCCATGGGGCCGCCCTTCTTCACCGTCTGATTCAGGTTTTGGCCCTCGAGCATCTCCATCACGATGTAGAGCGCGCCCGTCTCTTCCAGCTCGCCGTACATGAACACCCGCACCGTATGCGGATGCGTCAGTTGGCTCATAGCGCGGGCTTCGCGACGGAACCGACTGACCAAGTCCTTTCGCTCGCGCAGCTTCTCGTGCAAGATCTTGATCGCAACCTGCCGTCCCATGGCGGGCTCGTCGGCACGATAGACGGACCCCATCCCGCCGGACCCGATTCGTTCCACGATGCGGAATTGTCCGCCCAGGATTTCCCTGCCGACGTAGGGATCTTGTTGTCGTTCCGACATACCGATAGGAGGGTGGTACCAAATGGCACCGAAAAGCGCGACTGGTGAGCCAGATTCTGAGCTTTGGGCTGAATCACCGCCCATTTTGCAGAGCGAGCTGCTCTTGCGGCACGGCTTTCGACACGCGTTCTTTACTCGCCAAGGCGGGGTCTCCGAGGGGCCGTACGCTAGCCTCAATTTCGCGACCATAACGGGTGACGCCCCCGAGCCCGTTGAGGAAAACAGGCGACGGGCGGCCAAAGCGCTTGGCGTCAAGCCAAGTGAAATCTTCGTGATGTCCCAGGTGCATGGCAAAGCTCATGCTTGGGTCGGCCCGGAGACGGACGCGCTCTCTCTCGCGGCTCAAGAAGGCGATATCGTACTCACCGAGCGCGGGGTCGCGGCCGCAATTCGCACAGCCGATTGCGTGCCCGTGCTCATAGCCTGCGCGGACCGAGGCTTGGTTGCCGCCTGCCATGCGGGTTGGAAGGGCTGCGTCATTGGAGCCATTCCCGAAGCTGTGCGCGCAATGCGTGAGCTCGGCGCAACTCGGCTCGTCGCGGCCGTAGGGCCCCACATTTCACGGGCGGCGTTTGAAATCGAAGCGGACGTCGCGGCCCAACTCGTCGCCGCCTCTCCCGATCCGAATATCATCGACGAACGGAACGGCCGCCTCTTCGGCAATCTGCGGAAGATGGCGCACGCTCAACTCGTGAGCGTTGGCCTCCGTCCCGATGCTATCGACGATGTGCTCGGTTGCACCGTCTTCGACGAGGCCCAGTTCTTCTCGTTTCGCCGCGACGGCGAGCGAAGCGGCCGTATGCTGAGCGCTATCGTCGGCCAGCTCCGTTAGTTCTGCTTGCCCGAAGCCAACATGGGCCACGGCCCTTACTTAGCGCGGCAGACGTTGCCCGAGTTCGTCCTCGCACCGGTCGAGGCGACCTTGCGTCTCGAGGCAGCGCAAGAAGCGTCGATCGTAGGGGCGCACCAAGCAGCGTAGGGTACGCTCTTCGACCTCGCTGCGGATCCTCGGATTCCGCAGTTGATACGGAGCGGTGACCCCAGCCAGACGCTCGGCCAGATATTCGCACTCTTGTGGCCCAAGCAGGTTGCGGCGACAACCGAGGCTCAGCCAGACGAGGCAGAAAGCAGCGAACTTCGCCCGCGCTGCCGCGCCCATTCGGCTTCGCTCACTCATGAACCGCGCTTAGCAAAAGTGGCCTCGAGTCGGAATAGACCAGTTAGCTTCGCAGACTGGCGCCAAAGTCTTTTGCGACCTGCTCGAGGAGCTGAGTCTGTACCTGGTCGACCTCTTGGTCCGTCAAAGTTCGGCCCTCTTTGCCGCCGCGAGCCTCGGGATCTCGATAACGAAGACGGAAGGTCAAGCTGCGGCTTCCCGACGGGACCGAGCCCCCGCGGAACTCAGCTCGGACCTCGACCGCTTCGCATAAAGGCTTGGCTCGCGTCAAAATGCCTTGCAGCATTTGATCGGCCGAGACCTCATCCTTGACGACCAGCGACAAATCGCGCGTGACAGCCGGTACCTTGGGTAAGGGCCGATAACGGGGAACTTGTTCGCCTATCCCTTCTAGCGCTGCAAGGTCCAGCTCCACGATCATCACAGGACCATCCAGATCGAAGGCTTCCACCGCAGCAGGATGGAGTGGACCAAAAGTGCCCACATCGATGCCTTGAACTCGCACCAGCCCGCGCGCCCGAGGGTGCAAGTGCTGAGCGCTGGGATGGTGCAAACCCTGAAGCACCTCCGCTCGTTGCCCCGTCAGGCGTTCCGCCATCTCAACGGCGATTGCTTTCGCCGAGTAGACGTCGACGGCCTCCGGATCCACGACTCCGAAATCATCCCGCGGACCCGCCAGCACGGCCGCAAACGACGGGCGCTCATAGGGCAACCCCTGCCTATCCTCGCGGGTGCGAGTGCGCACCGCTACCGGAACATGGGGAGTCGTAATCGGAAGAAAAACGGCTCCTACCGCGAAGAGTCGGACCCGCGGCTCCCCGCGACGACGCGAGCGACGAACTGCCTCCAAAAGACCAGGTAGGAGCGAGGTGCGGAGCACCGTGCGCTCTTCGCTGAGCGGGTTCTGAATTTCGACTACGGGCTCAGGTGCGAGGAGGTTGGCTAGGTCCCTCCGACTCACAAACGAATAAGTCAGCGTTTCGGATAGCCCCAAATTTACGGCTTGATAGAGGACCTTCTTCTCGATCACTCCGCTCGGTTGCCTTGTTTGCGGCGGAATCGACGGCAGCTCGGTCGGAATATTATCGAGGCCCCGAATGCGCGCTACCTCTTCAATCAAGTCGGCCTCGATCTGAATATCTGGGCGATGGGACGCTCCACGAACACGCGCGATCGCTCCATCCCTGCCTACATCGCTCATGAACTCGATGCTCATGCCTAGCCGGGTTAAGACGCGCATCGCTTCGTTGAAGGGAACGTCGACTCCAAGCAGCTTGCCCAGACGCTCCGAGCGCAGCTCAATAGCGGGGATCTCAGGAACAACGCCGTCGGCGCGGAGTTCGCCGGGAGCAATCAGGCCGCCACAAAGCTCTTGAATCAGACGCTTTGCGCGCTCCAGAACTTGGCTCGTCGCGCCGAAGTCTGTGCCGCGCTCGAAGCGATGGCTCGATTCAGAATGAATTCCGAGGCGACGCGCCGTGCGTCGCACCGAGCGTGGATCGAAATAGGCACACTCCAGGAGCACGTCCGAAGTGGCGCCGGTAATCTCGCTTTCCTTTCCACCCATCACACCTGCCAACGCCACCCCTCCGGCCGCGTCGCAAATCAGCAGGTCGTCGTCCGTCAGATCACGAACCATGCCGTCTAAAGTAACCAGCGTTTCGCCGCGCTTCGCCATGCGCACTTCGATTTCGGGCCCGGAGACCTTACTCAAATCAAAAGCGTGCAGCGGTTGCCCCCATTCGAACATGAGCCAATTGGTAATATCGACCACGTTCGAAATGGGCCTAACGCCCAGTCTGTGCAATCGATAACGCATGTAATCAGGTGAGGGTGCCACCTGGATGTTCCGCACTAGGCCGAGGCCATAGCGTGGACAGCGCACGGCCGCGCTATTCCTGAGTCCAACGGCGGTCACGAGCGAACCTCCGCCGAGGGCGGAGCCCGCTACAGGGCTACAGTCGGGCAACACAAGCTCAATTTCGAAGAAGGCCGCTAGATCTCGCGCGACACCGACATGTCCGAGCGCATCGGGTCGGTTGGGGGTAACATCCAGTTCGAAGATCACATCGCGCACCTCAGGACAGGCCTCAGTGAGCCGCGTCCCGAGCGGAAAGGCCCCCTTCGGATAAGTGAGGATGCCATGGCTCTCTTGCACAAGCCCGAGTTCGGCCTCGCTGCACAGCATTCCCTCGCTCACCACCCCACCCAGCTCTCGCCTCTCGATGACAAAATCGAGGCCTGGCAATTTCGTGCCTAAGCCGGCGAAAACGACGAGTCCACCGGGAGGCGGCACGTTGTTTGCGCCACAAACCACGGTGACTGTGCTCGGCAGAGTGGGTGAGCCACGCAGCGAGGGCGGTCGCGACAAGGCCGCCATATCGGGCGGTTGGATTCGAAGGCTGACGAGCTGAAGCTTGTCGCGCGCGGGGTGACGTTCAACGCCCGTCACCTCAGCTAGCACCAAAGACCGTAAGGCCTCACGGTGATCGGTGATGCCGTCGACAGCGAGCCCAATCGCGGAAAGGGCCTCGGCCACTTCATCGGGTTCCCGATCGAGACGAGGCAGGAGTTCTTTTAGCCAGCGGTAGGAGACCAACATCGCGGCCGGCTTCTAGCAAAGACCCGGGCAAATGGCTCGACCCGTGTCTCGGCCCAAAAAAAGGAGCTTTGACGCCACAGGTTGAGAATCGAGGGGCCGCGGCTCAGAGTCGATAGGGGATTCGCGTGGGCTTCGCTCGGGCCCTCTTCGGCGCGGCTAGCTCGAGAGTGTGCGCGAACGTCCGAGGTACCTCATCGACATGAAAGGTCGGACTATCTCCGGAGATCTTGGGTCGACGCGTCTGGCCTTTGGCCAAGAGTGGCTCGACGATCAAGACCTGCTCCGAATGGGCCGCTACGCGCACACTGCATTGCAAGATCCCATTTTCGCTGACACCCAAGTCACGTTCACCCAGCCAAAAATGGGCCTCGCCGCCCCGGATCTGCAGTTCGAGTCGAACCTCGACGCTGTTCACTTCGCAGAAGAATGTCACCTCTCGGTGAAACGACGCACCGGGGCTTTCGGGAGCCAGCCACTTGAGAGAGCGTCGCTCTTCGCGTGCAGAGTGCCCCTCTGGACATTCTACCCCTAGAGACAGCACCTGTGCGCGCCCTGGGGCAAGACGAACCGCAAGCGTTGCGCGGCCGACCGCATCGCTGGTTTGGCGAATATCCCCTGCGTCGATAGTAGCGCCCGCTACAGGACGGCCACTCTGTGTCACCACCGAGGCCACGACCTCGGCCTCTCGCGAGGAGACGGCAACCGATTGTTCTGAGCTCCCGGGCCCTAGCGAAAGCGCCCAACACAAGCCAACGGCCAAGCCCGACCCAACCAGGCCCACTGCAGCTCCGAGCCCCATCGCGCCCCCCAGGTTCTTTGGCACCCATCGGGTCCATCGTGCAGGGAGTTTGGCAATCACGGCCCCTGGCTGCCTGTCTTGGCCCTTTCTTGCTCGGCGCGCCGACGGCAGGGTGGCTGAGGGCGGAGTCGCTGAGGGCAGAGAGGCTGAGCGCGGAGTGGCTGAGCGCAATGACCCCGGCAGATGAACGTCGCGATAGGTCGACTCCTTCACAATCGGTGTCCGTGGGTCGACCTCTGAGTGAATGATCGTCACCTCTTCGCGCACGGCCGTCCGCTTTCTGACGTCTCGAAGCGGGGCCCTCGAGGTTAGCTCCAAGAGTTCGAAGTTGACCTCTTGCACCAGGGTTGGCTCGTCATCTCCCCTCCCTGCATCAAGAGGCCGGGTGCGCACTTCGATGAGCGTCGCGTCCTCCTCCCTCATGGGCTGTCTTCTCCATCGCCTGCACGGAAGAGACCCGCGCTAGAGCGAACAAAGTGGGCCTCTGTGACGAAATTACCTGCGTCATCCACCCCACGCACACGAGCGATCTCTGTAACTCCGCGACGCCCGCCCTCGAGCCTTTCGGTTTGCACTATCCAGTCGACCGCGTGCGCAACCTGGCTACGAAGCGCGAGCGGCGAAAGGTGGACCTCTGAAGAGCTCGCCAAAGTTTCAAGGCGCCGCAAGGCCCCACTGGGACTCGAAGCATGCAAGGTCGAGAGACATCCACCGTGCCCCGAGTTCATGGCCTGAATCAGATCGAGCGCCTCACCCCCGCGCACCTCGCCCATAACGATACGATCCGGTCGCAGGCGCAAAGTGGCTCTAAATAGGTCTGCCATCGTCAAACCGCCTAGACCCTCCGCGTCAGGTGGGCGCGTTTCCAGGGATACAACGTGCCCTTTCTGCAGGCGAAGCTCGCGCGCGTCTTCAAGCACAACGATGCGTTCTTCGCTCGAGCTCATCTCCGCGAAGGTGCGTAGAAGCGAGGTCTTGCCACTGCCAGTTCCGCCCGAAACGAGCAGGTTCTTCTTGCGGTGAATGAGTCCCCTCAAAAATTCTAGCGCCTCCTCCGAGAGCGCGCCGTTCTTTACGAGATCTTCCGGTGTGAGTAGGTGCCCTTGGTGTTTTCGAATCGCGACGCAGGGGCCATCGAGAGCAACTGGGTCCAAAACCGCTTCAAGACGAGCGCCGCCTGGAAGATGGGCTTCTAAGATTGGATGGGTTTCATCGAGCCGGCGTCCCACGTATTGAGCCACCACACGCAGCGCTCCGAGCAGGTCGTCACGACTCAGTTGGATCGAGGCTGGACTGAGGCGCCCCGCCCTTTCCACAAAGATGCTGGTGGGGCCATTTAGGATGATCTCCGTCACTTTTGGATCTTCAAAGAGTGGGGCGAGGGGCGCAAGAAACTGAAAAAGAGCCGTCTCGTAAGTTGCTCGACTAATCATGACGTTCGCCTCCACGAAGCAACGCGCGAACTTGACGCGATGAAGCTGGACTCGGCTTCCTGCGCAAGAATTCTACGAGCGAGCTCCGCGCCAACTCGGAATCAGCGCCCGTCTCGAACAGAAGCGCTCCCTGAAAGAGCCAGGCTTCGGCCGGCGCGTCGGAGTCTCCTGTTAGTTCGTTAATCTGCTCGAGGGCCTCCATCACGTGCCCGAGTGCATAGAGGAGGCGAGCGTCTAGATAGGGGAGATAGAGGTCGTCTGGTTCCTCTCGACGAGCCCGCTCCACGTGAAGCCGTGCGTTTTGCAAGCGTCCTGAGCCCAAGCAGACCTCGAGTAACCGCGGCAAAACTAACGCCTGCTTAACTCCCGTATCCCAGGCTGCAATCAGATACTGCTCCGCCTCAAGCGAAGCGCCTCTGCGCTGGTGCTCTTCAGCCCGACTCATAAGACTCTGAACCGGAGTCGGTTTAGGCACCGAGGGGCTGGGGCTTGCCGCAGAGCGGCCACAGCCCGCAAGCGCCAGACAGAAGGAGAGAAGTATCAAGCGCCTCATGACGTACGTTTCGGCTCGTCGTGAGCTCCGTTGCGTCCATTGAGCGCTGATTCGCGCTTCTTAGCCTCCGCGAACTACTTGCGCTTGGGTTCGAGCAGCCGCACTTCGGCCTTCAAGCGCTCGGCTAGCCCGGGGGCCGCCTCCTGGATGAGAGAAATCACCGAACGAAGCGCGGCCGTCTGCCCAACTTGACTCTTGGCGCGACGAGCTACGTCCTTCTGGTACAGGGCTAACTTGATACCGTCTACGAAGCTCTTCCAGCGCATATCAGCCAATTCTCGGCGGCTGGTCCATTGGGCGTGGGTTTGGGGGGTGCAAGCCTCTGCCAAACGCGCTGAGCGGACCGCGCGGAAAGCTGAACGCGAATCGACTCCCCGCCGCAACGCTTCGATCTCAGAGCGCGACACCTGCTCCTCAGCGAGCCGCTCCTGCTCGATCTCACCGCGTGCGGGACAAGCTTGGGGCTGAATTTCGCCTTCGACCTTGTTCACGAAGCTCTGAGCTTCTGGAGGCGCTGTGCCCTTCGAGCCTCCGTCACAGCCCAGAAGCACCATCAACAGCAGAACGCAGCCGGACGCGCGGCGAAATGAAGTGACTACCATGTTTGCCCCACAAGCATCGGACCTAAAATGAGGAGCACCAGACAGACGACGAGCATCATCATCGGCGCCACCAAGAGCACTCCCGCTCGCGCGGCCAACTCTTCCGCGCGCACGCTGCGCCGCACTCGGGACATGGCGGCCTGCTGCACTAAGGCGTCGCGTACCGAGGCGCCCTTGATTTCGGCTTGAATGACGGCGCGACAGAAGTCTTCGACCTCGGGCGCCGGCAAGCTCATTGCGAGTTCGGCCAGGGCTGCTCGCCGAGTCTGCCCGAGTTCGAGCGTCCGCAGCAGGTAGCCAATTTCTTCCGCCAGCACCCCCCGATCTCCGGCCGCTACCTGCGATAGCGCCGCGACTAGATCCATGCCGGAGCTCATGCACAGAGCCACGAGGTCCATGTGCCTAGGCATGTCACGACCCGCCAGGCGCCGACGTAGCGCACCGATACTCATGATTCGAACATAGGGTCCAACCGTCATGAGGCCAGCCAAGGCCAAGGCACCATTGACGCCCAGCCCCATCCCCAGGGCTACAGCAAAACCCGACACGCCCAAGGCCAGCGTCACGATCAGAAACTCTTCGGCGCTCAGCGCCAACGGATATCCGGCGAGTCCCAGAATCTTTCGCTGCCAACCTAGAAATCGCTCGGCCCGTCCGCGAAGACCAGGCTGCCAAACTACGCCGACCGCAAGCCCGAGGACACGCGAGGCCTGCCTGAGTAGTAGGCTTCCTGCGAGGGCTCGCGCGCGGCGAGCTTGAACTCGGCCCGAGAGAATCGGTTCTACGGGTTGTACCTCGGAGAGAAGCGTCAAAGTCGACGCTCCAAAGACCGCGCATCCTAGAACAGTGAGCAGCCAAGGCAGGCGGATTTCGTTGTTGAAACGAGATGTTATATCTAAGAACATTATAGATCCACCGCCGTGATGTGGCGCGCCAGAAGCACTCCCGCCGCCCAGAAAAGTACTGCTACCGCTACCAATACATGGCCCGCGAAGCTCGCATCGAGCGGTGCGAAGAAGCCGGGGTCGATCCAGTTCAAGATAGCGGTCACACCAGGAGGCAGACAGGCAATCACAAAGACCTGAATCTTCCCCTCCGCTGTCTTGGATCGCAACACGCCTTCGAGTCGCTCCATCTCGCGCATGGCGTGCGCGGTCGAACTCAGCACCGGTTCGAGTCGTCCGCCACTTTTGACGCCGAGCTTAAGAGTCAAGACGGCCACCCGGACATTTTCGCTCGGCACACGGAGCGCCATTCGTTCGAGCCCCACCTCGAGCGGAGTACCCAAACGAAACTCCTCCAGAACTTCGTTGAGTTCATCGGCCAGGCCCCCGCGTAACGTTTGGATCGCGCTGATGATGGCTTCTCCTAGGCTGGGGGCGGCCGAAAGGGCTCGCGCCATCGCATTGAGGAAGGGCTCGACCTGCAGGTGTATTTGCTTAAGGCGACGTTCACGCCCGTGCTTGAGAAAGAGGCTAGGGCCCGCGACGAGAAGCCCACCGAAGCCCGCCAGAATCCACAGCTCAAACCAGAGCCCGATAGCCAGAAGTCCGCCGCCAAGAGCCTCGGCGGCTAGCAAAGAGCGAGCACGCAGAGGACTGCGCAAAAAGCGCAACTTGGCGTCAATTGCTCGACAGCGGGCTTCGCATCGGACGCGAATGAAGCTCGTTACTTCGCCGCTCGCAACCAGGTAGGCCAGGCAAGCCAAGATAGCGCCGCCAGAAAGGACGAATCCGACGGTTTCGACCGTCATCGCGGCCTCCCCAACTCGAGCCCGATTTGCTCGATGAACGACGGCAGGTAGCCGGTCGCAAGAAAGCGCCCTTCCACCTTGCCCTTCGAGTCGTAGCCCTCTTGCCGAAACTCGAAGAGGTCTTGTGTAACGACTTCGCCCCGCGAATCCTGGCCAAGCACCTCGGTGATGCGAGTCACTTTGCGAGATCCGTCTGCTAGCCGCGATTGCTGCACGAGCAAATGAAGACTCGAAGCCAGTTGTCGTCGCACCGCGCTCAGTGGCAGTTCTACCCCGCTCATTAAGCATAAGGTCTCGAGCCGACCGAGCGCCTCACGCGGCGAGTTGGCGTGTGTCGTCGTCATCGAACCTTCGTGCCCCGTGTTCATGGCCTGCAACATGTCGAGCGCCTCACCTCCTCGACATTCGCCTACGATGATGCGATCGGGGCGCATTCGCAGCGCGTTTCGCACCAAGTCTCGAATCGCGATCTCGCCTTGCCCTTCGAGGTTTCGCGGTCGCGCCTCGAGCCCCACGACATGTTCTTGAAGGAGTCTGAGCTCGGCGGCATCTTCGATGGTTACGATTCGCTCTCCGTCTGGGATCTTGCTCGAAAGCAGATTCAAGAGCGTCGTTTTGCCGCTGCCTGTTCCTCCACTGATGACGATATTTTTCCGACAGCGTACCGACATCGCCAAAAACTCGGCCATGACGCTTGAGAGCGACCCCTTCTCGACCAGGCTATCAAAAGAAAGAGCGCTGGTTCGAAACTTACGAATAGTGAGGCACGGCCCCCGTAACGCGAGCGGTGGGATCACCGCGTTGACCCGGCTCCCGTCAGCTAGACGCGCATCGACCAGAGGCGACGATTCATCGACTCGACGACCGAGCGGCGTGACGATGCGTTCAATGGTGGCCCGTAGTGCGTCTGCATCCGAAAAAGATTGACCCGTCAGCTCAAGTTTTCCATCTCGCTCCACGTAAATCACGTTCGGATCGACGACCATGATCTCAGAGACACGCTCGTCTTTGAGTAGCTGTTCGAGTGGACCGAGACCAAGCGCTTCGTCACCCACTTCCTTGATGAGACGCGCTTGTTCGGTTTCCGGTACATCTTGCTGCCGAACCAGCACAGCCAGGACCTCTTCAACCTCTTGCCTCAAGACCTTGTCGACAAGACCCGTCTTGGGGCGTCGAGCTAGATCAAGCTGTTCGATCAACTTCTTGTGAATGTCGCGTCGGACATCGCCACGAATCGGGCGCTTCTTCATCGACGGCATCTCGCAGCGAACGAGGTAACCGCCGACGCCGAGCTCTAGTACGGGCTCAACGTACGTCCTTGTCTCGTCTTGAAGAAGTTCTCCGCCCACACGCGTGCCAGCGCTCGACGAATCGGTGATCGAAAGCCCGCTCGAACCGAACCTCAAGGTAAGATGCCTGCGCGAGACGCTTACGATGGGCAGGCAGATGTGGCAGTCGGTGTTTCGTCCGATGACGATCGGCACGTCTGCAGCGAAGGAGCGACGAATCGTAGGCTTGCCCTTCGTTTCGACCGAAATGGTGAGCGGCTCATTCGCCGCCTCGAGTTCTGCGAGTTGAATCATGGTTCCTTCCTGCGGAGTTCGGCTTGCACGTCTTTTTGCCCGCGATACCGGGCGTAGCTCGACAACGCTTCATCGAGCTGCCGACGCACTACAGCCGACGGCGCGTCGACCACCGAGGGCGCGATGAAGATCAGGTTGTCTGATTGGCTGCGCTCCGCGGCTTGGCTGCGAAAGAGCGCACCCAAAATGGGGATTTGCGAGAGCAGAGGCAGACCCCCACGCGCCTGCAATTCGTTCGACGCCGAGAGACCTCCCAGAACGATCACTTGACCGAGACTCAGATTGACGAGTGTCTTGAGAGTCGAGCGACTCCTCCCCGGAACTCCCGTGCCGCGATCATCCGTAAGATCCGAGACCTCAGCCTCGAGCTCGATTTCGATCCGCCCCGACTCACGATCAAAACGCGGTAAGACCTGAATTGCGCTGCCAAAGGTGATGCTTTGGATGTTGGTGCTCAGAGAACCCGTTACCGCTACGTTGACCTCACCCCCGCCGTAGAACTTCGCCGGCTGGCCGTTGGCGGTAATCACAGCCGCTTGCCTCAACACTTTGACCCAGCCCGAGGCCTCCGCGATGTCCAACCGGAGGAGCGCTTGGTCTTGAATCACCGCTGTGGCGCTGGTGAAGCTCTGCGTCAGGAAGTCGTAAGATGCGGCGAATGTCCCGCCTTGAATCGAGCTGGGATACGCGGGACCAATGCGGTGGCTGTAACTTTTGTCGAGCTGCACAAAGTAGAAGTCGAGCCGAATATTCTCCGCGCGGGCAACGTTCAAGGCCGAGCTCGCGCCCGGAGTTTTGGCGTCAGGGTCAATAACCGTAACGCGCAAGTGTCGTTCGCGGCCGCTGTTCATGAGGAAGAGCAGTGTCGTCGTCCCCACGGCGGCAGCCACGAGCACGAATTGCTTTGCGTCGCGCGTCAAACGCACATCCACTACCCCTGGCGTTGCCTCAGAGTAGCTGCGAACTCCCTCGGCCGAGATCACCCGTTGCTCACCGAGCTCTAACTGCAGCTCCTTCGTCTCGCCATCCTCAATGCTAGGCACGCTCGAAGGCTCGATGGCCCGGGTCGTCGTCGGATTCAAGAGTAGGGCTACGGCTAGGCTTTTGGCTATCCAAGATGTCCTATTGAACATGTTCGATCTCCCTGGCCGAGCTGCCGACATTTTTGGCTTGAGTTTTAGCCTCGATGGAGCTTGCACCGCGTAAAGCGATGTCTTCCGGACTCCTCAACACAACACGAAGTTGACAGCCACGTTCGGAGCGCAGGAGCGCCTCCGCTTCTTCGGGCAAGACGCTCAAACTGAGTCCTCCTCCGCGACCGGACTCGGTCTTACTGAGCTCGTCGCTGCGCCGGAGCCTGTCCCCCACGGCGAGCACCAAAACTCGTTCGAGGACGGTGCGACCGTCCCCAGAACCCGCGCACATCACGTCGACGAGATCGCCGGCCTCCACCAACATACCGAAGGGATTCGCCGCTTGTCCTAGCTGATACGCGCGTCGCCCGGCCGGGACGGCGTCGGCGAGGTGGGCTCGAGCCAGTTCGCCACCGGCAACATCCGTCCAATACAGGCCTTCTCCAGCACGCAACATGACCGCCACCGGCATGCCCAATACGGATTCACTGTCTTTTGCGGGGATGCGTCGCTCATCCACGTAGGACTCGGGTATGCGCGCGATCTCGAGCATCTCGGGGGTAAGTATCGCGCCACGCGCAACGTCTTGCGTGACGACCAGGAGCGACTGAAGCTCGCCGCCCGACGCGCGCGCCTCGATCAACTGCGTGTAACGCATGGCCCCGAGGCTCCCCAGGGCGAGCCCAACTAAGGCAAACAAGAGTGGTTTCTTCACAAATCCTCGCAAACGTCTAGAAAACCCGATTGAACTCGATTCGGACCCAGCGGGCCTTCGGTTGCGTGTTTTCTGCTCAACGAATCGTAGGCAGGTGAAATAGGCAGGACAGCCACGCGGGGCCCATGGCTAGGTTCAACGTGCTCTTGACGCCGAACACCCCGCGCGTCACACCTTCGACCTTATGTCGATGTACAGCGCTTCTGTTCCGCAAGTTTCAAAGATCCTCGCCAATATGAGGAGCTGGCTGCAAAAGGCCGAAGCTCACGCCGAAGCTCGCAAGTTCGACGTCAACACCCTGCTCTCGGCGCGCTTGGCTCCCGATATGTTCCCGCTCGTGCAGCAATTTCAATCCGCGTGCGACAGCGCCAAGTTCCTCGCAGCTCGCCTCGGTGGAAAAACGCCGCCCCGCGACGCCGATACCGAGACCAGCTTCGAGGAGCTCCGAGCCCGGATCGACAAGACCCTAGCCTTCCTCGAAACCGTCACCGAAGCGGACTTCAAAGACGCGAGCTCACGCCTGATTCAGATGTCGTATCTGCCCGAGAACAAGCGCATGGAGGCGCCTGTCTACTTGAACCAACAAGTGCTCCCCAACTTCTATTTTCATGCCGCCATGGCGTACGCGATCCTACGGAAAAATGGCGTCGACGTGGGCAAGACTGACTTCTTGGGTGCTGTGCCCCTCGTCGACGTGTGATCTACTGAGGTGTGATCTACTAATGAGTTGATGACCGCACGCGCTCGTGCCTCGGGCGCGTCCTCCTCGTCGCCTTCACGGGACCGGCAACCCGAGGATACTCACTTGCCAGTCGAATGAGTCGACGACTGTCGAACCAATGACAACGAGCGACGCGGCTACGCCTAGCGAAACAGCCACCAGCACGATCACGTACTCGATGCTAGCCAGGCCCCGCTCGTCCCGGCTCATTCCGCTTGCCGACTGTTCGATGGCGGGTTCGGCGGCGCTCAGCGTTGGCTTCGAGCTACCTTGCTGAAGAGCCTCGGCGTTTTTGGATGGGGCGTGAGCCTGAAACTGGCCCTTGAAAGGCCAAAAGCGTAGCCGCGAAGGGCCGAATCTTGGGGTCATAGAGAGCCACTTCGGCCTCGACCATGGATTCGTTGCGTGGATTCATTTCGTTGTTGATGAGCCAACGCATCCTATCTCGGGCTGCGTACGATTTCTAACAACTCAGGGCGAGGTTGGCCGACCCACTCCCAACTCGGCGACGTTTGCCGAGGATCTGCGGCGTTCGCCGCTCAATGAAAGGTCAACTCATATGAAGCATCGCTTGTCTCGTCCCCATTTTGCTCAGAAGGCTTCACTCTTGCGTGACGAACGGGGTCTCTCCACCGTCGAGTACGTGATCTTGATGGCCGTGGTCGTCATCGGCGCGGTAGGAACCTGGAAAACTATCGGAACGACTTTCAAAGAAAAGCTTGAGGCATCCAAGACCGACGTCGAGATCCTCAAAACCTTCTAGTTTTTCGAGAATCTTGCCCCATGCTCAGTCTGCTCGCTTGTCTGGTCGCGCTCGTCGCGGGCTTCCTGGATGCCCGCGACGAGCGCATCCCCAATTGGCTCACTTTGCCGGGCATGGCTGTGGCGCTGGGGCTTGCTTTCACGCTCGGAGGGCTACCCCAAGCCCTCCTCGCGATCACCGGCTGCCTCTTGTGCGGTGGCATTCCGGGTGCTGCCTTCTTTGCGACGCGCGGCCGAGCCATGGGCGGAGGGGATGTGAAGATCTGGGCGCTGCTAGGCCTCTTGCTCGGCCCGGGGCTTGGCCTGGCAGCGCTCCTGAGTTCGCTTTGCCTCCTCTGCCTGTTCTCGCTGATTCGTGAAGCCTACCTCGGCCGAACTTGGCAGCTCCTGAAGAGCATCCTGCGCACGACGCTCGGACGTACACAGAAGGCCGAACTCGCGCTCACCACCATGCGGTTCGGCCCGGCCATCGCGGCAGGCACCCTGCTCGCGACCTATCCTGAACTACTTTCGGAACTAGGAAAGCTATGGCACGCCATTCAATAGTCTCGCTTCGGGCAGGGCCGAACTTCGCGGCACGCAGCGGCAACCGAGCGCCCCTCCGCTCGGGCCCCGAGCGTGACCGTGTCTGGAAGAAGCGAGCCAACCAACGGGGTACGACCTCGATCGAGGTCGTCATTTGCCTGATGATCCTCATCAACATCTGGTTCGGCCTTGCCCAACTTTCGCTCATGGGCGTGGGGTCTCTCGTCGTGCAGCACGCTGCCCATCGCGCGGCCCGCTCGGCTATCGTACTTCTAGATGACGATCCTGCGCATTTCGATGGCGCGCCTCGTCAACAGCTTCAGGCCGAGGGCGAACCGCGCCTGGCAGCGATTCGCAACGCTGCTTATGCCCCGCTTTCGGTGTTGGCGCCCCAGTTCGACGAGCTCCTTAACAACGTGCTCGCCGCCCCGACGCTCAAGGCGTCGCTCCAGTCCGACTTAGTCACAACGGCCAGCTCACTCGCTTACAATCCGGTGGCTGCCGCGATCATCCTGGAGCACGACGGTGAACCCGTCGACTCCTTTGCGACGAACGACAATGTAACCGCTCATGTCGCGTACCTCTTCAGTTGTAGGGTGCCCTTCGCGCGCCAACTGATTTGCAAGTCGCTGGCTGACCTCAAAGCCGACGAAGAGACCTCCAAGCTTCTCGAGCGTGTCGAAAACCCGTCGCTCCAGAAGGTGCTCGAGACTCCGGGGCTCTATTTCGTAGTGCTCCAAGGGCACGAGACGCTGCCGAATCAGGGCGCAAACTATCATAAGAAAAAGGAGGCTTCGTGAACGCCCTAGGCTTCCCAGTGCAAGGCGTCATCGATGACGCGCCCCATCGCAGCCTGCCGAGCAGCTCGCGGGCGCATTCACTCGTCAAAAACGAGAAGGGCGCAGTGATGCTCATGGGCATCTACTTTTGTATCCTTTTGATGGCGCTCGTCTTCTATGTACTTGGCCTAACGCAAACGATGCTCTCACAAGAGGGCATGCAAGACGCAGCGGACGCAGCCAGCTTTGCGTCCGCTATCGTTCACGCGCGCGGCATGAACCTCTTGGTCTACATCAACTGGGTCATGGCAGCCCTAGTAGCCGTGCTCATCGCCATACGCCTTGTGCAGTCGCTTTTCATTATCGCCGCGACCCTGCTCTCCGCGCTCGCCTTCGTAACCATGGGGGCCACGACCGCTCTGGCCGGCGTATGTTGGGAGAAAGTGGTCTTATGGGAAAATCTCTATCAAAAAGCGAAGAGGGCAGTCTTCCCCATTCTCGAAGGCTTGCATATGGCCGAAAATGCCGTGAAGTACGTGGTGCCGGCCGCCGCCACGCTCGAAGCCCTTGTCGAATCCGGCAAGACTCACAAGCCCGCCCAGGCGGTCTTCGCCATTCCGGGAAGAATAACTCTGCCCGTTGAGTCCGATAGCTTCTCTCACCTGTGCGAAAAGGGAGGAGAGCTTGTTGGTGAGGTGGTGATGCTGCCGATCACCGCCGTCGTGGGAGAAGGGTCAGTTACCGACGCTATCGCCCAAGGCGTAGGCGACATGGCCGGCAGCTTGAGCGGCTTCCTATGTGGCGGAGGCAAAGGAACCCCTCCTTCGGATTCGCGCACAGTGGAGAAGCACTATCCCGAAGCCGCGGTTCAAGACTGCAAGACGCCCGCTGAATGCGCCTCCCAACAGCAAGACGCCCAAGAACTCAAAACCCTGTGGGAGAGAGGGCGTCCCGCTTCGGATGGGCAGTGCCCCCGAGCAAGACAGGACGAATCGTGTCCTGAAGACGACCCGTACGAAAGATACGCCATGGTGGCGCGGAGCTACTGCTCGCCGCAACCTGGTTTTCGTCCGAAGAAGTACGACTACGTGCTCCAAAGCGTCAAAAGCACTTACGAAATGCGCGCTACCGGGCGCTACGAACTCAAGCGAGAAGTCCTGAAGAGCGAGCTCGTGGAGGAGCAATCGCTACCTTGCCGCGATTTAGTAGCGCAGCCGATGAACCGCTGGTCGGACTACGACAGAAAAGGCTTCGTTTCCGGCGCTCGCTACCCGTACCCCGTCTGCACCTCGAACGAGGTGGGGATCGGCGGCCGCGCCGGGGCTGGCCCTGTCACGATAACTCACACCATAGTCGGGCATGTCTTCGGCTGCATTGTAGAAGAGGTCGTCAACACTCCGCTGGCCAAGCCAGGAGAGTCTCTCACGGATGGCAGCGACGAGCGCTCGCCGATGAAAGTCAAAGATAAATTGGAGCTCGGCGCCGACGACTTCCAGATTCGAGCAGTCGCCTACAGCGACGCGGTTGGCCCCGGAAAGTACGCAGAAGGCGTGCGCATAGCGTTGCATAGAAAAGAGAAGGAAGGGGACGCGAAGGTCCTCACGGGTGCTCTCTCGTTCTTGGATCGTTTCTCCGTCGCGCAGGCCGAATACTACTTCGATCACGATGGCAACACGGATCCCAAAGAATGGCTCTGGGAGGCTCGTTGGACGGCTCGACTCAGACGCTTCCGCCTCCCTGAACAAGGCGTAGCGCCCTCGTCTGAGTTGAATGGTGGTGATTCCTCTTCCGCGGAGTACGGCGGGCTTCGTTCACAGAGCCTGGAGGAGTCCTGCGGCGACGCCGGGGGCGACCACTGCGGAGAAGCTGGCAGCATCCTCGCGCGACTGCAGGAAGGAGTATTGCATTGAAACAGCTCCGTGTTCGTATGGGCCTACTGGCCCCTCGCTCGGCGCACCTCGGCAGGAGGCGCCGCATACGGGGCGTGGCGAGCATCGAGGCCGTCATGTTCCTCCCTGTGCTCATTCTGGTCTTTGCCGGGATCTTGTTTGTGATTCGTCAGGGGCGAGCGAGCATGCAGGCGCGTAGCCAGGCCCGAAGTTGCGCCTGGCGCATTTCGGCGGCTGGATGCGGTGAGACACCCGAAGACTGCGTGAGTGAGAAAAGCTCCGAAGAAACCTCGAATTCTGGCAAAGAGCGCCTCGAGAAGGCCGACGCCTTCCAAGGGATTCAGGGCAGTAGCTTCGCTGCCAAAGAGATCGAGAACCGACTCGACGGCTTGCTCGTTGAACGGACCACCTCCGTTGTGAAGGTCACCTACAAGCAGCCAGGCATCTTGGTGCAGGACGACGAGGGTGAATCAGCCTCCGAGAGCTCACCCTCGGGCGCAAAAAAACGTAAACCAGACCAAGAGCTCACCACCTCGGCCGAGTACCGCCTGCCGTGCAACTCGTTACCAAGCGAACACAAGAATATCGTCGAAGCTCTGTTTGCCGAGTTCGGCCCCTAAAAGGACCATACCGATGTTTAAGTTGATTCAGACCGATCGTCCTTCGCAAAGCTCAGGAGAGTCTCATTCTTCCTCCCCGTCTCTCGAGTCGCCCTTGGCAGCCAATTTGCCAAAGAAGTCGGCGCGGAGGCCAAGGGCAACAGTAAGGGCCGCGTTGTCGGTTCGACCCTTCGGGCTGATCCGCGTGGGCCTGCTCGCGCTCGTGGTGTCTTCGGCCGCATTCGGCGTGCGCATTCATGCCGCTCAAGCTGCGCTCAGCACAAGGCTGACTCACCTCTTGCCTAGTGCGGAGAGCGCTCTAGAGCCGTGGCTCGGCAAAGCCGCGGAAGCTCCCACCGCGTATCTGATGCTGAACGGCGTGCGCCTCTCTCTTCGTGTGCGCCAAGAGAATCGCTCAGCAGCCGAACTACAAGGAACCTTTCGAGATACCTGTCCCAGTGGGACACTCTTCACAGGGTCCATCTTCGATACAATGGGAGGGGCTCATTCGAAGGCCAGCGCTTCAGCCGCGTCGCCCGCGCCAACGTCGGTTTCGAGCTTCACCGGCGCGTGCCTCAAGAGCGCCGAAGGGCGACCCATTTCCGCCATGGACTGGCTTCGTCGCCCTTTGCAACAGAACGAGCTTCAAGGTCTCACGGCGAGCGTGCTTTTCTCCGAGGAAGTCCAGAGTCCGGAGCGTAGCTCAGCCGAGCTCTCCGCGGCGCTAGAGAAGCCGTCCACTACGAGCCGCGTGCTAGAGTTCGATATCGCTCTCGAAAGCGTTCTCAGAGCCTTTCCGGAGCAGGGCGACGCGCCGGGATTCGATCCGAGCTTCGCACCGCGCCCTCCGGGTCGGCGAGTCCTCAGTGTGCATCTCGAAACGCCATCTGCTCCGGCAGGAGCGGAGCTAGCCTTCGCCTACGAAGCGAAAGAGGCTCCCGAGACTGTGCTGGCGAAATATGTTCGGGCGCTCGAACATCGCGGCATAAAGCAGGTGCGCCAGACGGGGGGTCGAGCGGGCAGCATGTTCCGCAATGGGGAGCAACTCTTCGCAATTACCGTCTCACCAAATTTGGATGCGACGTTGCTCACCCTGGTCAAACTACCCTGATTTCGAGCCCATTTCTGAGCACTGAGTTGCGGCTTCGGACTCAACCGAAGAACGCGCAGTCACGACGAAGACTCCGTGACTCAACGCCCCCGGGGTCACGTCTCGAATTGAGCCCCCACCTAGTTCGTTGTGCCGCGTTCGACTCACCCGGCAATGTTCTGACCCAGGGGCCAAGCCATGCTAAGCTCGCCTCGCGCTGGTCATCTGAATGGCTTTTCACTTGGAGAGTAGAACATTGTTGAAGAAACACGGTCACCACGGTGTATGGGTTCTCTTATCGGGCGGGCTGGGGTTGGGTGGGTGTACCGTCATCCACGAAGCGGACCCGTATGACGACGCCGAGGGCTGTGGCGCCATGGGCGGTGAATCCTCCGGGGGCAAAGGTGGAGTCGATCCCGCTGGTGGAACCGCGAACGGAGCAAGCGGCGGGGCAGCCGATGGTGGGAGCGCAAGCGGCGGAGCGGACGGCGGGAGCACGAGCGGGGGAGCCGAAACAGGCGGCGGAACGCAGTGGAACCAAATCGAGGACCGAACGAGTTGGGCCGCAATGGCCGGATCGTACGGCGACGAAGAGCCTCCTGCCGAATGCGACGGAGTCAAGCCGGTAGCCTTCCCTGCGAATGAAGGTGGCGCGGTCATCGCGAGCGACGATGGCCCGAACCTCGCTGACGCCTCTCGAGCCTTCGACTTGAGCACGGGAACCAGTTGGGTCGTCCCAGGCAACCCAACGCCGTGGGTAGGTTACGATTTCGAAGGCGAGAGCCCTGTGATCAAATCCTATGAGCTTGTTGCGTCACCGACCGGCCTTGAGGGCTCCTTCCCGCATCCAAAGAGTTGGGAATTTCAAGCAACAAATAGCGACGAAGACGACGAAGACGCTGACTGGGTCACGCTCGATACGCAGACAGACCAGGAGTTTGAGCTACCTTACGCGACGCACCTCTACACGTTGGACAACACAACCGGATACAGCCGCTATCGCCTGTTCGTCACCGAGAACGGCGGCTCACCCGACTTTGAGCTCGCGGAATTCAGCTTGTTTGGAGCTGGTACTCCGGTGTTTAGCGTCGACGAAGCCGTTAGGGGCACAGGCCTCAACCAATTCAATTATAGTCCAACTTGGATCGGTGAGACGTTCGACACCTACAGCGAGCGTCACGCCGGCACGAGCGCCTGGAGCAATCTGCAAGGTGATTGGGCTGAAATTCGCTTCAAGGGTACAGGGATCGAACTGTACGCGGTCATCGATGCCAAACATGGCATGCTCGGGCTAACTTTGGACGACGAGGATCCTACTTTGGTCGATATTTACGGGAAAAGCACCATGTTCGATACGTTAGCCTATCGAAGTCCCCGCCTTTGTCCCGGCGAGCATACGCTGCGCATCGAAGTTACGGGGCTGCGAAATTCTAGCTCAACCGATACCTACGCATCGCTAGACCGAGCTGTAATCATTCCCTAACAAGTCCAACGCCGACAAAATGCAATGGGGCTGATTCAATCAAGAACCAGCCCCGTTGCAGGCCATGAAGGCGTTCTAAAGAGCGCTGCCTTACGGCTCGGCCGCTTCTTTAGCTTCCGCCTTCTTCTGGAACTTCGATTCGTCAGCGACCGCCCAGTCGGCTGCCCAGCTACTCACGGTATAGATCTCGCTTTGGCTCGGCAGCTTGGCGAAGCGACTCGACCCCTCTGCGCTGGATCCAAACGCGATCTCCGTTTTCGCTTCACCGATGGTAACTGCGAGCGTCGCGAGCGGCTTCTCTAAGCCAGTGTCGCCGAGCGACTTACCGTCTCCAAAGCCAGAGGCATTGAGCGCCTTATAGGCGCGGAGGAGGTCATCCACTTTGCTCGAGTCGAAATCCTTGATGGCGACAAGTGAGCCGCCCTTGGCTTTCTTAAACTTACCGGACCAAGCCGTTCCGTCCTTCTTCAACTCGAACTCACCGTTCTCATTGATGATGTCGACGCGGGTGGCCTTGTCTGTTTCAAGCTTCAAGATCGTCAGATCGCGCCAGCCCTTGGTGTCTCGGCCAAAGAGATAGCTCGAGTAGCCATCGATCACATACACACCCTCTTGGCCTTTGAGACGCGAAAGCTGACCGCGACCTCCGCTCTTGCCCGTCCAGAACTCGAGGCTGGCCGTGTCGCCTTCGTAGACCGTGACGTGCACGGCCTTGTCGTCTGTCAGATCATACTGCGGGTACGCTTCCGTACCTGTCGCGATACGTTCTTTCACGGCGAGTTTGGGTAAGCTCGAGAGCAAACTTTCTACGTTGGTCTTGTTGGCAGCGGCGCGAAGTGGCTTTGTTAACTGCCAATTCTCGCCGTCCTTCTCCAGCACATAGGTTTCAGCGGGAGCAGGTGCCTCGCCTTCCTTGGCCGCAGCAGGCTTTTCGATCACCACCTTGGTGACCTTGGCCTTCTGTTCCTCGGTGAAACCGAGCTTGGGCAGCGACTCCTCAGCGCCACCGACGGTGTGCGCCTTGATGTCGTCTTTCTTGGTCTCAGTCTGAAAGTAGAGGGCACCACCGAGCACGGCCAAGATGCCGAGGGCGGCATAGAGACGCTTCTCACCCCCGGAGCGAGTGCTGCTGGTGCTTCCGCTGTCTGTCTTCTTCTCGTTGGAGGATTCAGGCATTTTTAGTTCGTTCCTCGTCTAGTGTTGTGAAGTCCGACGTCAGGCCTTTTGATCTCGAAGCGCCTCACGGCGCCTCCACCTCAAGAGGCCGATCAGACCGAAGGCTGCGGGTACGCCGAGCGTCAACGTCCACTGCACTTGCTTCTGCAAGTCCTTGCGGGCCGTCTTGTACTCTTCTTCCTTCTTGCGACTCTCGTCTTCCGAATCGTCGACCTTGAACTCCGGCTTCTTCACACTCGAGTAGGTGAGGTTGGCCTCGCCCAAGATCTTGGCGCTGGCCGCGATCAGATCGGTGTCACCGCTCATCCAGTCGAGCGTATTTTTGAGGCTCAAGATGGTGGCCGTGAGATACTTCTGGGCATACGGGCCAGCGAATTGAAGTAGCTGTTGGTCGCCCATGTTGCCCATCATGCCCATGCTGTGACCCTGCGGCATCTCCGGGCCGTTGCCCGAATAGGCGAAGGGGTTCGTGATGAACTCGCTGGAGGAAATCACCAATACCCTAGACGAGCTCGCGGCGCGCTCGGGTGGAGCGATGCCGTCCGCCGGCTTGCCCGCGAAGGCGCTCTTCAGCTTGCCTTCGGCGGCTGCGGCGATAATGCGCTGTTCGAAGGGCGGCTTAGGCTCCCAATTGTCCTTGAGGCTCATGTCGACCGTATCGCCAACCTCTGCGTTGCTAGCAGGAGTCGTGCGGGCCACCACGTGGATCTTCACGTCCTCGGGTTGCTTGTCTTTATGAAGCACGAGCGTGCTCGGGAACGGGAACATGACCTCTTCCATGCGGAAAAATGCAGGGAAGGAAGTGTCTAGCAGTTTGTCTTCTTCGCCAAAGCGCGGGTCATTGATGACGTGAACGAGCCCGGGATGACGAATCCAAGCCATGCTGCCCATCCCGACCATGACCGGGATGCGGAACTGGGCGCCGTGATCGAGCACGGCGTCTTTCTTCATCTCGATGCCGTAGCCTTCGAGCAGCGGACCTAGCCCGTGCAAGTTGAGCTCAGCGCTCATACTGGCGTTGTTTGCCTTGAGCGAAACGGCCGAAGCGATAACAACCAAGGACTTATCGCCGCTCATCAAGAACTCATCGATGCGACGCAGTTCTTTCTCGGTGTAGTCGGTGCCGGGCTGGGTGATCATTAGCCCCGCGAGCGAGGTATCAATGGCCTGGGCTCCACCGCTTAGGTCAACCGGCTGAATCTCATAGAACGGGAAGTTCTGCTTGATGATCTGCTCGATGGTGGGGCCAGCCTGGTTACCTTGTCGAGGAACTAGGTTGGAATCCGAGAGCTTGAGCTCTTCCTTACCCGTGACGACGCCAATCTTGTGCTGAATGCTGTCGTTCTTGTCGCGAATTTCACGGATCTTGTTGGTGATGAAGAATTCAAGACCCTCACCGCGCGCCGGGTGCAGCGATGGGATCGCAGCCTTCTCACTGCCGTACTTAAAGACCATGCCGAGGAAGCCCTGCGTAATGGCAGCGCTCTCGTCACCGGTCGCGCTGGCTTCGCCGAAGGGCTGCTCCTGCACGCCTGCGTCTCGTGCCTCTTGGCGCTGCTCATCCGTCTTGGGCTCGATGAGCGTGTACTTGAATTTTCCTCCGCCTTGACGCTCGTATTCCTTGAGCAGATCGGTGAGATCTCGCACGAACGAATCGAGCTGGGCGAGTCCGGTCTTCACATACAGATCGATGCGGACCGGTTCTTTGAGCGAACGCACGAGTCGCGCCGAACCCTGGCTGAGGGTGAAGCGCTCCGTGGCCGTGGTATCAATGCGCTTATAGACGCCGGCGGAGAGGAGGTTCGCCACCACGACGATGGCGGCGATGACGATGACGTAGAGGCCCGTTTGGGCTGCAGCTTTACGCTTTTGTTCTTGGGTTGCCATTGTTCAGGCCCACTTGCGGCGCTCGAGCGCGCGAAACGAACTCACCAGGCAGAGCACGGTGATCGAGAGAAAGAAGACGACGTCTCGGGTATCGATGAGACCTCGCATGAAGCCATTCATCCGCGTCTGAAAGCTGATGTAGTGAAGGACTGCCGCCACCCCACCGCTTAGCTGATCGGCGATCGCGCCGGAGAACCAAAAGGCTCCGAGCACGAAGAAGGTTATGAAGAAGCTGATCGACTGGCTGTCGGTGAGCGAGCTCACGAGCAAACCCACCGCCACGCTGGCACCTGCATAAAGGAGCAAGCCAATGTAGCCGCTCAGCACTGGGCCCATATCGAGCGGGCCAAGGCTCCACGGAAACTGAAACATGAAGATGGGATAGGTAAGCGAACCCAACACCACCACCGAGACCAGACCCAGAGCGCCCAGGTACTTGCCTAAGATGACATCGCTATCCTTGACCGGCAGCGTAATGAGCATCTCGAGCGTGCCCGAGCGGCGCTCTTCAGCCATGAGGCGCATCGTCACCACAGGAACGACCAGCATGGCGAGGCCGGCCGGCACAAACTCGAACAAGGGCTGCATGGTAGCCCGATCGATTTGCCAATACCCGCCGCGGAACATGAAGAACATCAGGCCTAAGCCGAAGAAGCTCAAACAAATGACGACGTATGCCAAAGGCGAGTCGAAGTAAGAGCGGAACTCGCGCTTGGCTACGGAAAGAATCTTATCCATTAGCCCTTTTTCTCCTCGTCTTGATCGGCATCGTCTGAATCGGTGCCTTCGTCTTCATCCTCATCGTCGTCCTGTTCGAGGGTACGCCCGCGATCCAAGGCTTCATCGCTTCGCGTCAAATCTCGGAACACAGCATCCAAGCTCTGCGCGTCGCGGTGGAGCTCCAGTAAGGTCCAACCTTTGTCCACTGCGAGCCGGAATAGTTCGGCGCGTAGATCGCCGTCTTTGCTTCCGCTCAATTCCACGCGGTGAGCTGACTCGTCGTTCGGTAGTTCGCGGACTTTGCGCACGCCCGTCAAACCGACCAAGGCTCCCTCGAGCTCTGCGAAGCTGGGTGCAGCTCGGCCGGCAGCACCCTTCTCGTCCACCGTCAGGGTGTAACGAACGGCGCCCGTCTTGGCGCGAATTTCGTCGAGCTGGCCATCAGCTACGACGCGGCCCTTGGAGACGATAATGGCCCGGGCACAAGCCTGTTCGACCTCGCTCAGGTTGTGCGTCGAGAGCAAAACGGTGCGATCTTTGCCGATATCTTGAATATAGCGAATGACTTCGGCCTTCTCGTTCGGGTCGAGATCCGCCGTCGGCTCATCCAAGATCAAGATTTCGGGATCGTGCAGGAGCGCCTGCCCCAACCCGACTCGTTGGCGATAACCGTGCGACAGCGTGCCGATGTCCTTCTGCAGCACCTGCGCCAAACCGCACACCTCGATCACCCGGGTGAGGGCCGACTTGAACTTGTCCGGTCCGAGGCCACGAATTTCCCCGACGAAGCTCAGATAGTCGCGCACGCTCATGTCTGTATAGAGCGGAGCCCGCTGCGGCAGGTAACCGATGGCCTTCCTGACGGCGAGAGGGTCGTCGAACACGTCGACGCCATTCACCAGCGCTGTGCCGCTCGATGGTGCAATGAAGCACGTTAGAATTCGCATCGTCGTGGACTTTCCAGCGCCGTTCGGCCCCAAAAATCCAACAACTTCACCTCGTTTCACCTCGAAGCTGACCTTGTCTAAAGCTCGAACCGCTCCAAAGCGTTTCGAGAGATCGCTCGCGTGAATCATGACGTCTGTAGACATCAGTCCCATACCCTCATTCGTTAGAGATAGCCGCGGAGTTCGCGGGGCGGCGATGCTAACCAAGCCCCTTGCGCTGTCAAATGCTATTTTTCAGCCAGTTCGGCATAGCGAAAGCGCCGAATTCAGGAAAATTCTGCTGAGCCGGAGTCACAAACCCCACGGTCGATTTACTTTTGCCGAGTTCGAGCCGCAGCAGCGGCTCAAGCCAGACCGATGGCGGCTCGAACATTTCGCCGCAAGGCCCTATTCCCGGGTGAGTCCTGAAGAGAGCTCTGCCTCGAACCCTAGAATCCGAGCTCTGCCTCGAACCCTAGAATCCGACCTTGCGCATCACGAAGCGAGGCAAGTTCCGGATCACCCGCATCACCCAGGCCCACATGGCGGGGGCGTAGACGACGGGGCGCCTATTGTCCAAGGCCGTGAGAACTTGCTTAGCGACGCCTTCTGGTTCCCCGGCGAACGGGGGCGCCTTTAACCCCTCGGTCATGCTGGTGCGAACGAAGCCCGGCTTCACGCACAAGATTTGGAGACCCTGAGCGTGATAACGATGATCGAGCCCTTCCAGGTAGGCGCTCAGCCCGGCCTTACTGGCGCCATAGAGCACGACGGGCTTGCGCCCGCGGTCTCCGGCTACAGAACTGAAAACACATAGACGCCCACCACCCCGTCCGAGCAAATAGGCGCGCACCTGTTCACAGAACACGACCGTGTTGGCGAAGTTCACCGTCAAAAGGCGGCGCGTCAACTCGATGTCTTGCTCCAGCCGCTCCTGGGTCGCAAAAAGGGCTGCCGTAACGATCACGGTATCAAAACCACCGAGCACGCGATCTGCCTCGGCTAGGGCCGGCGCAAAGCTCTCGGGACGCTCGAGATCGCAAGGGGCGTAGCCTACTTTGAGCTTTCCTCCGCCGCGTTGCTCGAAGTCGGCTGCGCTCTTCTCGAGTTCAGCATCGCCGAGGCCGAGGAGAAAAACGTGGTCTCCCCGCTCTACCAATTGTCGGCCGATGGCTCGCCCCATGCCACTGGTTCCGCCCAAAAGAACAACCTTCATCGTCACAAATCCGCTCCCTCTGCTACGCAACACTTCATCGGGCACTCATGTGGCCGTGGCGCCTAAACCAAACAGGCGCTCGCTTTGTGCACTACGAAACTCGTTATCTGGATCCCAACGTCTCTTCACTTCCAAGAATCGCTCTAGGCGGGGCTCCATGCGCTGAAAGTCCGAGGCACTGGTCAAGCCATCTTTCGTCAAATAGATGCGACCCTGGTGCGCTATCACTACCTGGTTGAGCTGAGCGATGATCTCAGTAGAGCGAGCGGTGATGGGGATGTCGAGAGCGAGCGAGATACCGGGCTTGGGGAAGCTGAGCAGTCCGTCGCCTTCCGCCCCGCAATCTTTGACGACCGTCAAAAAGGAGGCCGTGTGCGCGGACTCTAATACTTTCATCATCTCGAGCAGAGCTTCTGCGCCCGTTTCCCGCGCTACCACGGATTGATGTTGCGTCACACCGCGCCGACCATAGGCTCGGTTCCAGTTGTGGAACGCATCGAGCGGATAAAAACACGCGTCGGGGGTAATAACGCCGCGCTTGGTACGGCGCACATGGCTCCAGTAAACCAGAGAATTGAAGATGCCGATCGTGAACCGATTGAGTAGGCCTGAGGGTAGCTCGAAAGGGATCGGAACCGCGCGAGGTGAGTGAGAGAGCTGCGGAGCGGCCTCACCTTGTTCTGCCCAACGGCCCAGAAACAAGATGCCGCGGCCGCGCTGACCACCGCGCGGAAGGGTATCGCACCAAGCCGCTGAGTACGGCCAGGTCTGACCTTTCTCAATCAGAAGATCGAGCAAAGCTTGCAGGCTATCAACCCTGTGACTTTCGCCAATCATCCACGTCGACGGAATGCGGCGCATCGTAAAACTAACCTCGAGGATGTGGCCGGTGAGCCCCATTCCACCGAGCGTCGCCAAGAATAGGTCTTCGTTCTCTTCCCGACTGGCGCGAACGATGCGGCCTCGCCCTGTGCGCAAGAGAATGGACTTCACGTGCTTGCCGAAGGTGCCTGCAACATGGTGGTTTTTGCCATGGATATCGCTCGCGACCATGCCACCCAAAGTCACAAACTTGGTGCCCGGCGAGACGGGCGTGAACCAAAGCCGCGGAAAGAATAGCCGATTGAGCTCGGCAAGGCACAGGCCCGCCTCGGCCGTCAAAAGGCCCGTCTCTTCGTCGAAACTCAATATTCGGTCGGCTAAGGTGGTGCCAGCCGCGACGCGGTCGCCTCGGGCTAGCAGCGACGCATCGCCGTACGAGCGGCCCAGACCGCGCGCGAGCGGCTTGCCCGCGCTGAGCTGCGTGAGCTGCTCGCTGCGCACTTCGGTGCCAGGCAGGTAGGTTCGACCCCAACCGCACAAACCTCGATCCGGATCGGGCACGGCTCGAACAGACATGTTGACGTCAGTCCTAGAAATAGGAGCAGACATACTGAGCGATCTCGCTCGACTGAATTTGGAAGGTCACTCCTGCGCCCACATCAAACGCAGTTCCTGCTTTGAACTTGGAAGACCCCGCGCCCGGCAAAGTGACTTCACACTCTCCCGCCGTAATCTCGAGGCGCTCGGCAACGTTGGTCGTAAACTCGTAGCTCCCTGGAAAAATGACGCCCAAGGTTTTGCGGGCACCCGTCGGCAGGTAAACGGTATGACTGACGACGCCGCCGTTGAAATAGACGTTGGCGACGGCAACCGCTCGAACTCCTTCGAATTCCGGGCTCGAGGGGGCATTCAGTTGAGACATGGCTGCCCCTCTAGCACAGGCGCACCGGCGAAAGGGAAGCGCTTCGTGGAGGTTTCGCGGAAATCGGTTCCTGATCCGTTCGAGCCGGTCCGGGACGGGGACTCGCGAAACGCTCAAGGTGATGAGATGTGGTCTAACTCGACGGAGGGTTACTCAGCGTCAGAGGAGAGCTCAAGCGCCTCTTCCACCGCCGCCCGCGTCAGGTGGGGGGCGAGCAGCTCAACAAAGCCATATGCGTAGCCCCGGAGGAATGAGCCGCGCCGGAGCGCAACCCCCGTTTGGGACGTCGGGAAAAGGTGCGACGCATCCCGCGCCCCTAGTCGCACGTCGGCCTCTCTCGAATAGGCCATGCTCGCGACGATGCCGACACCGAGGCCCAGTTCAACGTAGGTCTTGATGATATCGGCGTCGATCGCGGACAGCACCACCTCGGGGTAGAGCCCTTGCGCGATGAAAGCGGCGTTGACCTGAGATCGCCCCGAGAACGCAAATGCATAGGTAACAATCGGATACTTCGCGACCTCGCGTAGCGTCAGCGGATTCACCTCGAGGATGGGGTGCCCGAGGGGCGCGATAATGGACCGATTCCATTCATAGACCGGTAAAACGGCCAGCTCGGGATAATCGGCCAATGCCTCGGTGGCGATCGCCAAGTCAGCTTTTCCCTCGATCACCTCCTCGCACACATCGGTGGGACTGCCCTGGTGCAACACCAGATGAACTTGTGGAAAAGCGATACGAAAGCGCTGTATCACGCTCGGCAAAGCGTAGCGCGCCTGCGTATGAGTGGTGGCGATCACGAGTGAGCCGCGATCGGCTTCACGATAGCCAGCGGCCACATTGCGGAGCGACTCCGCGTCTCGCAGCATGCGCGCTGCCACTCGGTAAACCTCCTGCCCCGGTCCACTCAGCCCTACCAGTCGCTTACCTCGACGCTCGAAGAGCGGAGCTCCGACCTCGCTCTCCAAGATGCCAAGCTGTCGACTCAGACCGGGTTGGGACTGACGCAGCTCTTCGGCCGCCCGCGAGACATTGAACTGATTTTGAACGACAGCCTGAAGTATCGCGAGCCGTTGCAGATTCACCGCCTCATCATAACATTACTGAGGAAAATCACAGGGTGAATATAACTCTTTCGCATAGAGGACTCTGCTCCCTCGATAGTAATAAGTTAAGAGCGCGCCGCCCTGGGCTTCAGGACTTCCGGATTGAATCCGGCATCGTCGCACCGCATGATACCCGCGGGATATGGTCACGAGGAGGATAGGCACTGCATTGGTGCGGCAGCCAATCAGTTCGAACCGACGCCCAACGGGGCCAGGTTCTGCTGGCGGCGATCGCGAAAATGACCCGATCTCTGTGGGCCATGGACTTGGACACCTTCGGGGTGGCCGCTTCACCCTAGAACGCGAACTCGGTAGTGGCGGTGAGGGCGTCGTTTATCTAGCCCGGGATCGGCTGAGGCGAGACCGCGTCGCGATCAAGATGCTGCATCTCGGCGGAGCTCAATCTTTCAGCCTGCTGAAACGCGAGTTCCGATTTCTCAAAGGGTTGATTCACCCGAACCTCGTGCAGCTTTACGAGCTCTTCATTGATCGGGATGAAGCCTTCTTTTCGATGGGTTTCGTCGAGGGGAAACCCTTCCTCCATGCGGCCGGGCAAACTCACCCGCTGCGGCCGCTCCTCCACCAACTGCTCGACGTCGTGTCGTTCCTCCATCACGGCGGCATCGTGCATCGAGACATCAAGCCGTCCAACGTCTTGGTCCGAGCGGATGGTCGTTTGGTACTCGTCGATTTCGGCGCCGCCTTGCACGTCCATGCCGAGGCGGAGCGAAGTGCGATTGTGGGGACTCCCGAGTACATGGCGCCTGAGCTCTTTCACGGCGACAGTCCTTCTCCTCGTTCAGATGCCTATTCGGTGGGCGTGATTTTGTACGAAGCGCTCACCCGTCAGCGGCCGTGCCAGGGGCAGGCAGTGCCGCGCTTGCGCGATGTTTTGCCAGAAATCCCCGAAGATCTCGACGAATTCTGCGCCGCCTTGCTGGAGCCAGATCCTACGAGACGCGCCACGCTGAATGAAGCGCGCTCGCTACTCCGCTTTGGACCGCGCCCCACTCGAGTCGAGCCGAACCCGAGCCGAGACGTCTTCACCGGACGAGAACGCGAACTACTGCAACTCGAGACGGCGTACTTTCGCATGCTCGATGGAGAGGAGCCTGTGCTCTTGTTCGTCTCCGGCCCGAGCGGCATGGGCAAGACCGCTCTGCTCGATCGCTTTCAAAGTAGCCGCCCTGAGGCGCTCGTCCTTACGGGCACCTGCTCGGACAGCGAGTCGATTCGTCATAAGGCGTTTGATAGCCTGCTCTCCTCGTTGATCTCGTTCCTACAGAGTGACATCGCCGAGGAGTCTGACCTGCTTTTAGCCCTCTCCACGAGCGACAGGTTGGCTTTGGCTCAGCTCTTCCCCGAATTGGACGGGCTCGACGAGTTTCGCTTGCTCGGTAAACCGTCGGCTCAAGACGCGGGGGCTCGCGCGCTCCAGAGCGCCGGGTATCGCGCTCTCTCGCGGCTGCTCGAGGCCGTAGCGAAGGTGGTTCCCGTCGTAATACTGTTGGATGATCTCCAATGGGGCGACGAAGACTCGGCGCGGCTTCTTTATGAGGTGTTTGGTATCAATCGCGCACCTCGCTGCCTACTCGTCTTTGCCTATCGCAGCGATTTATTTGACGAAAGCCGCTGCTTGCTCGCGCTTAGACAGGGCACGGATTGCCTCGAAGACGGCCTACCCTCGGTAGATATCCCGCTTGGCCCGCTCAGCCAGGCAGACGCGCTTGAGCTGGCCCGCGCACTATCGAACGGATCCATTGCCGACGAGCGCCTCGAACAAATCACCCTCTTGGCAGACGGTAGCCCCCTCTTTCTCACGGAGCTCATCGACTCTGTGAATGCGTCAGAGAACACCGCGCTGCCCACGGACTATGGGACGCTGCTCCAGATGCGCCTCAAGGCGCTATCTCCAGGCGCGGGCGAGCTATTCTTTCTAGTTTGCTCTAGTGGCTCGTTGCCTGTGTTCCGCGCCGCAGCCCTCAAGCTGGGGTCGCTAGCGGCTCACATCGAAGAGCTTCGAGCTCAACGCCTGTGCCGAACCGAGGAGGGCGGGTCGATCATAGTGCCCTTCCACGACACCGTGCGTTCTGCCGCCCAGAGCGCGAGCGGCAGCGCAGCGAACGCGCGACACATCAAACTAGCAGAGGTCTGGCAACTAGCGCCCGCGGACGCGAGTCGAGTTGCATCTCACTATTATGCAGCGGGCGATTTCAAGCACGCCGAGCTGTGGTCGGTTCAAGCAGGCAATGCCGCGCTTTCGCATCTCGCCGTCGACAAGGCCGTAGACTTCTTCCGCTTGGCGTTACTCTGTGTTCCAGATGGGGCAATTTCGCGCGTCGAACGTGAGAGGCAACTGGCCGAGGCGTTGGCCGACGCGGGACGAGGTGCGGAAGCCGCGCCGCTCCTGGCTCGGCTGGCCGAGAAGGCCCCTCCTGGGCTAGCCGCCCTATATCGAAGGCGAGCCGTGGAGCAATGGTTCTCGAGCGGCGCAGTCGCCGAAGGACTCGAGCTTTTAGCCCAGGTGCACCATGAAGTTGGCCTCTCTTGGCCGAAAACCCACCGTGCCGCGTTCCTGTTGACGGCCTACAATCGCTTAAAGATTGCCGCGCGCACAGCGCTAACGAACCAGCCAGAGGGGCGCCTGAAGACACCTCTCATCCAAAGACGACTCGAAACATTTCGAGCGACTTGGGCGGTCGCACACGTCAGTTTGCCTCAGGGCGCGGCCAACAGTGCACGCTACCTGGCTCTCGCCTTGCGCACAGGCGATCGAAGTCACTTGGCCTACGGGTTTGGCATGGAAGCTTGTTATCGTTCTCTCCAAGGTACGACAGCGCGCTCCAGCATCGAACGTTTTCGCGAGCTGAGTGAGCAGCTCATGCCCGAACCGCACGTCGGCTACACCTACGGATTTTTGGCCTTCGTCCAGGCCCAGACCCGATATTTCACGTCGGATGTAAAAGGTTCGCATGCCCATTTCGATCGGGCTGACCGCGTCTTTAACGAAGAGTGCAAGAACGTATCCTGGGAGCTCGCGGCTACAAGACTCTTCTGGGCGAGCGCTCTGATCTTGCTTGGGCGGCTCCGTGAGTTCGATCGCCGCATGCGAGTCTGGCTCAGAGACGCTCAAGCTCGGCACGACCTCTATGCCTTAGTCGGGCTGCAATTGTGGCACGCGAGGCGACTCTCCCTTCGCGATGGCGACGCAGAGGAGGCACTCGCCTTGGTGGACGCCGCGACAGCCGGCTGGACCTCTCCCTACCTCGGAACACACGCCGCCAGTGCCCGCGTGGTCCTCGCTCACACTTTTCTCATCTCAGGCAACCCCGACAAGGCTCTCGAACAGATGGCCAAGCTCGAACGCGAAGTCGGGACGACTATGCTGCGTCGCGTTCAGATGCTGCGAGTCACCTGGTACGCCCTCACCGCCATGGCCCACTTGACGCTCGCCCTGAGCGCACAGGCCAGTTCCAAAAAGGTGCATCTCGAAAAGGTTGCCGTCTTGGCCAAACGCCTCGAACGCGAAAAAAACCCCATGGCGCAGGCGTATTGTCAGCATTTGCGCGCTAGTCTCAGCTTTCTGCGCCGCCCCGAGGAGGCAGCCATCGAGAAATTGCGCGAAGTCGCTAGTTCGTATCGCGCTATCGGTTTCGAGTTGCATGCCGCGAGCACCGATCTCGTTGTAAGCCAAATCATAGGTGGAGAGGGAGGAGCCCTGCTCCGCGCCCAGGCCGAGACGGCCTTCCATCGGGCCGACGTCGATGTTCAGGGTGGACCCGCGGGTTCGTACGCGCCCAACCTGAGCCTAGGGCTCGCTCGCTCCTAAGGTGGGCTGGCCGGAGACTCGTTGCTAAGGGACGCACAGCCGCGACCAACCTCTGCGAGCTGTTCTGGCCCAGCACAAGTTCCTGTTCGCGTGGGCGCTAAGCTGACCTAAGGTCAAACTTCACAGCCGAGGCAGCCTTGGAGAGTACCCCGCCACAACTGGAATGCGCCTTCGAGCCGCCAGCGCCCGAGATTTGGTTCTCGAAGGTCGCCGTCCCTGCCCCTCTGGGACGATCCTTCACCTACAGAGTGGAGGGGACTCTGCCTTTGCCGGGAAGCCGCGTCCTCGTCGAACTAGGCAGGCGCAAATGCCTCGCGGTCGTACTCGAAAACAGCCAGACCCCTCCGAGTGGCGTCGAGCTAGCACGCGTCAAGCCTATCTTGGAGGTGCTCGATGAAACACCGACCTTGCCCTCCGAGTTGCTTCGCTTCCTGATGGAGCTCGCCAAGTACTACCTGGCGCCGCTGGGCGAAGCCATGCGTCTCGCCCTGCCCGTCCTCGGAAAAGAGCAGGCCGATTTGGTTGCGACCAAGCATGGCAAGAAACTGCGCGCGAGCGGCCGAAAACGTACTTTGGCCAAAGCGAACGCGAATACGAGCGCAGCCTTGCCCGGCTCCCGCCCCAAGACCCATGAGCTTATTTCGCGTCTACTCACGCTCGGCGAGGCCCCCCTTGTAACCCTCGAACAAGAGTTTCCGGGTGCGCGCGCCATCCTGAAGAGGTTGTCCCAGGCGGGGCAGCTCGAACTCGTGGAGTCGTTCAACGAGGATGAAGATCCCTTCTTCGAGCAGCCTATCCAGAGAGACACCCCGCCCGAGCTGAATCGCGAGCAGGCCCATGCCTTGAACGAACTCGAACTGGCCCTCGCTAGGCAAGAAGGCGAAGCTTTTTTGCTCCATGGCGTGACCGGTAGCGGCAAGACCGAAATCTACTTGCGGGCCGCCAGTGCTGCACTGGCTCGCGGCAAAGGGGTCATCCTGCTTGTGCCCGAGATCGCCCTCACCCCACAGCTCGTGGGGCGCTTTCGCGCTCGGCTCGGAGACGAAATCGCAGTGCTGCACAGCGAACTGAGCCCTAAGCAAAGGCTTAGCACGTGGCGCAATATTCGCTCTGGGAAGTGCCGGCTTGTGGTGGGAGCGCGGAGCGCACTCTTCGCGCCTGTCTCCGAATTGGGCCTGATCTGCGTCGATGAAGAGCACGATCCTTCGTTCAAGCAAGAAGAGGGCGTTCGCTACCATGCGCGGGATATGGCTTTGCTTCGGTGTCACCGCGCCCGAGCGGTGTGCATCCTAGGCTCGGCTACGCCCTCCGTGACCAGCTTCGCGTTGGCCGAAAGCGGCCGAGTGCGTAAGCTGAGCCTCAGTCAGCGTGCCTATCAAAGTGCTAAGCTACCTGAAGTGCGCATCATAGACCTCCGGCGCATCGGCCCTGGCCCGAGCGGCGACCCTCTGCTTTCGCTCGAGCTGCATCGCGCGATAGAAAAGAACCTCGAAGACAAAGGACAGACGATCCTCTTCCTGAATCGGCGCGGCTTCTCGCCGAGTGTGCAGTGCGCCACCTGTGGAACCCTGCGAGAGTGCCCCTCTTGTTCGGTCGCGCTCACGCTGCATCGCGCCGAACGCGAACGGCTGCTCTGCCATTATTGTGGCTATCGCGAGCCTTTCGTCCCCACTTGTCCGAAGTGTGGCGGAGAGCTCCTGCTCGAAGGACTCGGCACGGAGCAGGTCGAAGCCTTACTCGCCGTGCAGTTTCCGACAGCGCGCATCGCGCGGCTCGACCGCGACGTGGCGCGAGGCACCGAGAGCGAAGCCGTCCTGCAGCGCATGCGCGATCACGAGCTCGATATCTTGATCGGGACACAGATGGTGGCCAAAGGTCATGATCTGCCGGGAGTAACTTTGGTCGGTGTCCTCAACGCGGACGCCGCGCTCGGTATGCCGGATTTCCGAGCCGCGGAGCGCACCTTCCAGCTCCTGGTCCAGGTCTCCGGTCGGGCCGGCCGCGCAGATCGCCCCGGGCTCGTCTTGATCCAAACCAGAAATCCTGAGCATCTTGCGGTACGGACTGCCATGACCCACGACGTCGAGACCTTCGTTGAGGCCGAGCTCAACGCGCGAAGTGAAACTCACTTTCCACCTCACTCGCATTTGGCGTTGGTGCGGCTCGACGGAAAAGTCGAGAAAGATGTGCAATCCGAGGCGGAGCGGTTCTTAGCCTTAGCTCGACAAGGCGCGCCGACTGGCCTTGATTTTCTTGGACCTACACCTGCCCCCCTCGCCCGTCTCCAAAACCGCTATCGTTATCGATTTTTGATACGGGCCCAGGAGCGCAGCGCATTGAGACAGGCGCTCCTTTTGGCCTTGCGCGTGAAGACCAAGCCAGGTGTGACGCTTCACGTCGACATAGATCCGCAGAGCTTCTTATGATTTCAACGCGCCGGGCCGCGCGCGTGAGGCAAAATACCAGAAAAGCTGGGCGTCCCCGCCAACTTTGGTAGGCTTAGGCTGTGAAGAGGGGCTCATCGCGATGGCTGGCCGCGAGCCTGTCGGGGGTTGTGATCAGCTCCGCTTGCGCGGTGATGGTCGATGCGCCCACGCCGATTTCACCGACCGCGTGGTCTCCGTCGAACGCTGAACGCCAGGCTTCTCAGCCTCGTTCATTTCCTACCTCGGGCGCCCCCGAATCATCCTTGGCGAAGGGTGATTCGCTCGAGACGCAGGCGGTAACAGTCACTCCTCCTCCACCGGACCCGCTCGCGGCCGTGCGCCACGGCTTCTTGCAAGGTGACCTCGAAACAGTAGCCCAGCTCATCGACGCCTTCGCCGAGGACCTCCGCTCGCGGCCCGAAGTTCACTTGGCGCGCGCAGAGGCCGCCTATGGGCTCGGCGATTATGGTCGTGCTCGGCTAGAGCTCGACCAAGTGCAAGACGCAACGCTCGTACCCGAAGTCGGAGAGTTATCGCGAAAGCTGGCTTGGAAAGCCCCGATCACGAGCCGACTCGAGGCTGAGCTCGGCAAGACCCCCGAGCGCGAGGCTAGCCTCTTGCGTGCGATCGCGCTCCACGCCGACGGACAAAACGAGCGAGCCGAGGCCGCACTCAGCGCCTGGCTGCGCGCTCAGAAGTCGAAGAGAAGCTCTGGCCCTGGCGAAGCCCGCAAGCTCGAACTCCGAGCTCGAACCGAGCGCGCGGCAGTCAGCCAGGCGCTCGGCTCCAAAGCCACGTTACTGGAAGACTACCGTTTCCTGGCGACCGAATATCCAGAGGCCAGCGCGGCGCAGACGGCCCTAGCTGAGCTCGAGGCTCAAGGTATCGCGCTCACACCTGCGCAAAAAAGAATGCGCCTCGAGCACCTAGCCGAACGAGGCGATGTTGCCACGCTGGAGAGCGAATTTCAGAGTTATGTGATGGGTAGCCCGCCTCGCGAAGGGGATCTGTCTCTACTCCGAGCCCGTGCCAAGGCCCTCTATGGGGCTCGCAACTGCGCGCTCGCCCGAGCGGGGTTCGAAGAGTTGGCCCGACTCGATCCGGGACGAAGCCAAGAACACCGCTATTTCGCGGCGCGCTGCTCTGTGCGCCTGAACGAGAACGGTCGGGCCCGAACGGAGTATCAAAAACTCGCCTCAGGCAGTGGGGCCTTCGCTGACCATGCTTCCTATCAATTGGCGCGACTCGATTGGCTCATGGGCGAGCGCGCAAGCGCCCTTTCAGGAGTTGCCTCGTACCTGGCACGGTTCGGCAAGAGCGGTCGAAACGCTGCCCGAGCTCGGTACGATCTCGCTATTTTCAGCCTAGCCCAAGGGGACGCCGCGAGGGCCGTGCGCGGGCTCGAACACCTGCGCAATCAAGACCCTGAGACTCGGGGGCGGGCGCGCTTAGACGAGCTCCTAGGTTATGCGCATCACGAACTAGGCAATGCTCTGGTCGCCCAAGCCAGTTTTCGCCGCTCAATCGAGGCTGATCCTCTGTCCCTTTCAGCGGCAATCTCGGCCTCACGACTACGCGCGCTAGGTGAAGTGGTCCCGCCGGCACTCGAACCTCCGCCTGTAAAAGCCCTCGTGCCGTTCGATATCGCTCTACCCAGCGCTGTCGCTAGGCTCAAAAGCGTGGGGCTCGGGCGCGACTCGGAGCTCAATTTACGGCGTTCAATGCAGGCCATGAGCTTCCTCTCCAAAGACGACAGGCGACGCGCAGAATGTGAGCTGTTTGGGAAGCTGGAGCGCGCCGAGCTGCGCTATCGACTCGCGCAAACCAATGCCAGCGTCGGCGAACTTCGCTATCTTCCTTCGGGTCCGAGCCGCTGGCACTGGGACTGCCTCTATCCGAGACCTTATTCCGAACTTGTCGAAGAGGCCGCCGCCCAGAGTCGAATCAGCTCGGCTCTCATCTACGCTGTGATGCGTCAAGAGAGCGCATTTCGAACCGAGGTCTCTTCTCCGGTCGGGGCCGTTGGCCTCATGCAGCTCATGCCCCAAACGGCGGCTCGCGCCGCTGACGAGCTGGGCCTAGCACTAAAGGCTAATTCGCTCCTCGCCCCGGCGCCTAACATTCGGCTCGGAGCCCACTATCTTGCTCGTCTGCTCGCGCTCTTTCCCGGGCAAACGCCGCTCGCCGTCGCCGCCTATAATGCTGGGCCGGAAGCTGTCATCTCCTGGCTCACTCGCTTTGGCGACTTACCACTCGACCTATTCGTGGCCGCCATCCCGTATGACGAGACGCGCAACTATGTTTATCGCGTGATGGCGAATCTCGCGCGCTACGAGCTCCTCATGCAGGGCGAGCTTCCCGACCCGCAGCTCGCCTTAGAACTTCCCCCCCCGCCCGCGGTAGGCCCCGACCTCTATTAGGCCTGGCGAGGAAGTCCGATTCAAGTTGAGTGAGCTCCATCGGAATCGGCGAGGCTTTCAAGCGCCCTTCGTGTAGGGTTCGGGTATCGAGCTCCGGGAAATTCGTGCGCCTTGGGCGCCAGATTTGATCCAAATCGAGGCCAACCATGAATCGAGTTGTCAATCATATTTCACTAATACTTGTAACGGCGCTAGCAGCTCACACCCTAGGGTCATCGAGCCCCGCCTGGGCTGCAGAACCACCCAGCCCGACCCCCGACGCGAGCGCTGACCGAAACACCAGCCCCGACGCGGACACTGCCAGCGAAGCAACACCCGCCGAACCAAGCCCAGAGCCCTCAGCCGAGCCCCCCGCCGAGACAGGCCCAGAGCCCGTTCCAAGCGGCGAACCGCTCCCGCCGACGGAGCCCGCACCCCTAGCGCCCGCACCCCCCGCAGAACCTGAAGCAGCGACGACAGCCTATAGCATCCAAAATCCTGGCGAGGCTCTGCCCATACCTCGCCCGCCTAGCCCTTGGGACAAGGGTCGCATCCGCGTCTCCCTATCCGTCGGCTGGGCCTCGGGGCGCTCTACCAATTGGCTCATCCTTGGCCTAGGCGGCGGCTACCATATTCTCAATGGCCTCGAATTAGGAGCGGACGCTGCATTCCTGCTCTTCGGCGATCCGTTCATCGCGACCCTGACGCCTGGTGTTCGCTATACGTTCAACCAAATCCCGATCCTCAAGCCCTACGTTGGCGCTTTTTATCGACACTATTTCATCGCAGACGACTACTCGGACAGCGATTCGCTCGGTGGCCGCCTGGGAGTCAACTTCATGACTAGCACTTTCTCGTACATCGGCGTGGGCGCCGTGTATGAGCACCTGCTCGACGATTCCCTCTACAGTAGCCCCGATCAGTTCTACCCGGAGTTAGCCTTCTCGTTTGCTTTCTAAGCGAGCAGGCTTCCGCCAGCCTCAGACGACAGACCGAGAGCTACATGCCTTCGCGGCGGGCCTCGAATCTCCGCCACTCACCGTCGATGCGGCGCTCGTGCGGTAGAAACGAGGCCTTGTAGGCCATTTTATCGCACTCTCGAATATAGAGACCGAGGTACAGGTATTCTTTATCCCAGGCCTCGCACAGCGCGAGCTGCTTCAAAATCGAGTATGTGCCGATGCTATACTTTGAGTAAGCAGGGTCGTAGCAGGTGTAGACGGCGCTGAGGCCGGACTCGCTGCGATCGACCACGCTCACCCCGACTAACGTCTTGCCTTCATAGAAGGCAATCTCAAATGTATCACAACAGGTAGCAACCAAAAAATCGCGATAGCCCTCGACGTCGATAGGGGGTTGCCCATCACGAAGGTCTCGACCTTGTTTGTGCAAATTGTAGATATCCACGCGGCGCTGATCGACGCGTGGTGGACCCATGACCAAGGTGAGAGCAGCATCGCCGCGCCGCAAGATACGACGTTCGTGACGGCTCGCCCTATAGTCGAGCGCTCGGATGCGAATCGGCTCGCATGCCGAGCAACTGGGGCAGCGAGGCCGATAGAGGACGAAGCCCTGCCGACGGTCTCCGCAACTGAGCCGATGATCGAGCTCTTTGCCGGTCAAGGGTCGCGACGGTAAGCGCAGCGGCAAACGCGAAACGCGCTCGGGCAGGTAGGGGCAAGCCTGCTCACGGTCGTAAACGACGAGCTCAGGCGGCGTGCCTTCGGCTATGCGCGGGGCATTGATGTGCGACCCTGCCATCAGCAACTAGATTTGCATGGCGGCCACGGTTTTGCACACGTCCTCCACCAAATCGCAGAATTTTTGCTCACTTTCGCCTGCGATTTGACTTACCTCTTCGTGGCTGAGAGTCCCGAGGCCCCGCCCTGCCGCCCGATTGGTAATGCACGATATCCCCAGCACGGGAACGCCCATGTGACGGAGCGCGATCACCTCGAGCACGGTGCTCATCCCGACCGCGGACGCGCCTAGGCGCTCCAGCATATCGACCTCGGCCGGGGTTTCGTAGCTCGGGCCAAGCACCCCGGCATAGATACCCTCCTGAAGCGTGAGTTCCCGTCGCAGCGCCGCACGATGCGCTAGCTCGCGGAGCCCCTTGTCGTAGGGCTGGCTCATGTCCGAAAAACGCGGACCCAACGCTTCCAGGTTGGGGCCAAATAGGGGGTTCTGTCCTGTCAGGTTCATGTGATCGCGAATCAGCATCAGATCGCCCGGCTCAAACCTACGATCGATGCCGCCCGCCGCATTGGTGACGATCACGAACTTCGCACCTAAAAGGGCGAGAAGCCTCACGCCAAAGACGACCGATTCGGGTCGATTCCCCTCGTAGAGATGCGCGCGCCCACCGAGGCACGCAACACGAATTCCGCCGAGGATCCCGAACGTCAGTTGCCCGGCGTGCCCCACCACGGTCGAGCCCGGCATATGGGGAATATCCGCGTACGGCAGGCTGAGTGGCGCCACCACGCGACCCGCTAATGCCCCAAGGCCCGAACCGAGCACAATGCCGACATCGGGGCCCACGCTTTTTCTTTGTAAGAACTGCGCGGCAGCTTCTAGTTCACGAACCTGCCTCGTCGGGTCGAGATCGCTCACGCTCAGTCCTCCCGCTTCATCACGACCGCTCGACCGTCCCCGAGCACCCAGCGCAAATGTTGTTCATCGTCCACGACCAATTCGAGCTCTGACTCTTGCCCCTCGAGATCGAGGACTCGCAACTTGACGCTCCGATCGACCACCGAGCTCAACACATAAGTGCCGCTCCGCGACTCCTCCGAGGGAATGGCGACGGTAAGGTGAGAACTCTTGAACTCCAGCATGGTTCCGCGAGCCCAGGCTGTCGCCTCTGCGAGCTCGTCGGAGTCGAAATTCTCGACGGCTTCGCCCAGCCACCGTCCTGAAAGGGCGCGTTCGGCGGGGTGAGCGCAGCCAACGACTGACAGGCAGACAGCAACGAGAGGCCAAAGTCCAAAGCGCATTCTCCTACTATATCTTACATGTAATCTTTTGGTCTACATTTTGCGCCGCCCACTGTCGTTCCAGCGGCGTTCTAGGCCCCCGGACGCGTCCAGGCAGCTCCACGCAGCAGCGTCAACCACGTCCTTCCCCGACCCGAAGGGCTCCACGCGCCCCTGATGCGCTCCCTAGGCCAATTGCAGCCGAGGCCAATTGCAGCCGAGAGCAATTGCAGCCGAGATAGATTTTCTGCGAGGCTCTACTTGAGAGCGGAGGAGCCCCGTCGGCCCTCTTTTTAGGGGTCACCGTCCACCGACGGTGCCGCACCCGCTCGCTCCCGACAACAACGCGTGCCGAGCGAGTAGTCCAGGTAGTCGGCCCGATGACTCGCAATGCGCGACAAGCACCCCTCGCGAGTGCCGCGCGAGAAGAACCCTCCGACAAAAGCTGCGCCTTCGGTGTCGACCCATTCGTCGAGGTTCCCGACCATATCGAACGCGGCGTCTGCGCCCCAAGTGCTCCGGCAGCTCGGAGTGCTCCCCGTCTTGCGTAGCAAGGGGCCCTCATGGTCGTACGTAAGACCGAGCCGCGGATCGAGATGGTTCCTCGACACATCACGATGCAAAAGCGCCGCTGGATGGCTGGCGCGATGAACATTGCAGAGCGAAGCCTCATAGCTGGGGCCGTAAGGATATTGCGTGTGCGCCTCGCCTTCGCAGGCCGTGACCCATTCGTTCAAAGTGCAGAGCCGCTTGCCAGCGTTCGAGCAAGCCCGGGCCGCTTCCAGCTTCGAAAGATAGCCTTGGGGCAGGGTTCCTTCTTTCGATAGCGCTCGCGGCCGCATGCTGCGAAGGAGCTCGAGGCTCGGCGCCTCGGGCACGGGCAATAGGCCAAGCGTGCCCGGCGAGCTCGGAGCTTTTTTCACCCACTCCGCGTGAAGCGAAGCGGCGAAAGGCGTGGGCGGATAGTGAGGTGATAGGGAGAAGCCGCTGCGTTCGTCATCGAGGCTAATCTCATAGCGATCGATGCAATAGCTGCCCATAACGAGCACCATCTCCGCAGGACAAACGCGCGGCGTGCTCATCGGCATCGCGCTTAGAGCGCGCGAGTTTGGCGCTGAACCTCCTGGTCCACCGCCGCTCGGCAAGTAGAGTTCACGGGGCGGAGCAAGCCCACCCGCCGAACGCTGAGCTTCGACCCCTCGCTCGCCTTCGTCTAGGCGCAAGGGCTCGAAGCGGCTCGGTGCGCGCTCCGCTTTGGTGGGGGCTTGCTCCTTGGAGTCGCAAGCCCCGCTGAGCACGGCGAAGCCCAGCAAGCCGAGCTGAATCAACCTTCGGTCAAAGCTTGGCTCTCGGTCCATAAGAGCCCGCGTCTTCGGGGCAGCTTCAAGCCGAAGCTAGCTGCGACCGCGATAAACGATGAGACCGTGCGACAAATCGTAGGGGGAGACTGCGACGCGGACGCGATCGCCGGGGAGAACTCGAATGTGGTGCCGACGCATGCGACCCGAGAGTTGCGCGCGGACGATCGCCCCACCCTGATCTACCTTGATTGTGTACTGTCCCCCACCCAGAGCGTCTTCAATGACGCCCTCCATTTCCAAAAGATCGCCTTTACTCATCGGTGACTTGTTCTCATTCCCTGCTCTGATCCTACCCCCCTTGGTGAAGGGCGGGGCGGAAGCTGACATAGGGGCTCGACTCACGCAACATGGGGATGCAACATGCGCCGGTGTTTCGGGCCACCCTTTTTGATTTCAATGGCGTGCTCGTCGATGACGAACTCGTGCACTTGGCGGCATTTCAGGACGCGCTCCGACCGCTCGATATCGAACTCACCGACAGCGACTACTGGGAAAAGTACCTAGGATTCGACGACCTGGGCGCGTTCGAGGCCATTTTCACCGATCATGGGCGCGAAGCCACCCGCGCCGAGCTGCTGCACATGGTCGAGGCCAAGCGCCCCCACTATATGCGCCGGGCCCAAGCCGAGCTGAAGACTTTTCCAGGCGCAGCCGATCTGGTGCGGCGCATGGCGGCGCTCGGCCCGGCTGGGGTCGTATCGGGGGCCCTAGAAGACGAAATCGAGCTCGGACTCGAGCATCTCGGAGTTCGGGATCGGGTGGGCCTGATCGTATCAGCCGAACATACCCACGCCTCGAAGCCCGATCCGGAGGGCTATCGCCTCGGGTACGAGTGGGCCCAAGAGCAGCTAGGCAACGCCGCAGACCTTCGCCCCGAGCAGGTGTTAGTGTTTGAAGATTCGCCGGCAGGCATCGAAGCTGCCTTGGCTATCGGGCTTACCGTCGTGGCACTGGCGCACAGCTACGGCGAGGCCACCCTGAAATCCACAGGAGCAGCTTTGGTTTTGCCGCTGCTGGCCGACGCGAGCCACGAACAACTGAGAGCGCTCTATGAGAGCCGCGTCGCTCGCTAAAAACCTATCCCCCTCGCGGCGACGCCGCAGCTTCGGGGCTCGGCTCGGCGGGCTGGGGCTGGTGTTGCTGGCTGGCACGGCGACGCCGCGTCCCGAGCAGCCTCCACCTTACGGGCTGCCCCAGCTCGGTCCGCGCACTTTCCCCGCCTTGTTTCGCCCAAAAGGCCCGATCGCCATGCGCGGGGTGACGCTCGGCCCAATCGAGAGCCGCCTGCAGCCGAACCGAGGTTACGGATCTCCGAGCTTTGACGTCACCTTGGATGAGATCGAGCGCCTCGGAGGCAATTGGCTCAGCTTAACGGTATTTGGTCGAGTTTTCGATCTCACCAGCACCTCAATTGACCCAGCCTTCGAGGCCCCGCTCGAAGAGACGCTCCGCAACATGACTGAGGCGGCGCGCATGGCTCACGCGCGCGGTCTCAAGGTGATGCTCGTCCCGCACCTGTGGGTCGAATCGGGAGGTTGGCGGGCCGAGTTGAATCCAGGCTCAGAGGAGGGCTGGCGCCGTTTTCGCGACAGTTATGGCCGGTTTATTCGCATTTGGGCCGAATGGGCTGAGCGGAATCGGGTTGAGCTATTTTCGACCGGAGTCGAGCTCCGTTTTTGGGTGACGAGCTCGGAGGCAAAAACGTTTCAAGCTCTAGTGGCCGAGGTGCGTGACCTCTATCACGGACCCCTCACCTATGCGAGCAACTGGGACGACGCCGACGACACCGAGATTTGGCGCTCGCTCGATGTGATCGGCGTCAACGGTTTCTATCCCTTGCATTGGGAAAACAGCCCAAGCGATGAACAGCTCGACCGGGGCGCCATTGAAGCTGCACGTCGTGTGCGCGCTCTCGGTGAGCGTTTCGAGCGGCCCGTCTTCTTTAGTGAGTTTGGCTACACCACGCGCAAGGACAGCATGGTCGAACCCTGGCTTTGGCCAGAACAGCTCTCGCAGATCGTGCCGAGCGAAGCCGACCAAGCGCGCTCGTATGCGGCACTCTTGAGCCAGGTCTGCGCCGAACCGAACTTTCTCGGCGCGTTCGTTTGGCGCATGTACTCCGACATCGCCGATCTCTCGCAAGAGCCAGCCTGGGGCTTTAACCCCTGGGGCAAGCAAGCTGAGAGCGTCCTTCGCGACGCCTTCAGCTCGCGCTTCGCCGTCGAAAAAGCGCCGGCCGCTACCTTCGAGCCAGGTGCGCTGCGGTTACTCTCGCCCCAGAAGCGGCAAGGCCTCCCGCACTGAGCGAGCTCATCGCACCGAGCTTTTCGTGAGAACCGAGCTGGCTTGAAAACCGAGCTCTCGTGAGAACGAAGAAAGTCGTCCCTCGTCGAGCCCGGCCTTTCTTCAATCCAGAAGCTGACGACTTTCCGTTGCGCCGATGGAATCGAGCGCCTGAGAGAGGGCCCGTCGCGCATCGCCGAGCGCGGACTGATCGTCTCTCCACTTCTGGCGCGCGTGCTTCATGCGCTCCGTCTCTGCATCGAGAGACTGTCGCAATTCTTGACCTTCGAGGCGGGACGAAGCCAATTCGGCCTCAAGTTGGCTCACGCGTCCGTTCAATTCGTCGATAGCGCGGCGGCTGAGTTCGAGCTGCTCGCTCTTGGTACCGAGATCACCACTCAAAGCAGCGATCTTGGCATCTCTAGAGGCTTCGGCTTGCTCTTTATCAGCGAAGAGTGAGTCGTATTTCGATTTGGCGATGGCTGCGGCTTCTGTGAGCGCATCTTCCTTATCGAGGGTGAGCTCTTGTTCGCGGCGTTCCAGGTTGGCCTGCGCGGCGAGCGCTGCCTCTTCCGTGAGCTGTTGATGCTCGGCCCTGAGCTTACGCGTAGACTCTTCTTGGGCCCGATGCAGTGCTGCGAGACGAGCGTCGTGTTCTTGCTTGAGCTCGGCTTCCCGGGCGCGAACCGCTTGCTCGCGCGCACGGGCCGCATCGTTGCGGGCCGTTTCGAGGGCGGCTTCAAGTGCCGACCTAGCCTCTGCCTGGGTGCGCTCGATGGCCTCAGCGACCGAACGCTCGCGTTCGGCGTTCGCATCCTGGGCTGCCTGCTGCAGCACGCTCTTGTGCTCTTCGAGGAGCTGTTGCGTGGCCGCGTCTCTCGCCAAAAGCTCGTTCTCGAACTGTTCGCGAGCCCGCCGGAGCTCGAGCCCCCGAGCTTCCAGCTCAGCGCTCAGCCCTTCGCTCTTAGCCTTGAAATCGTCCGCGCGTTGATTGGCTTGAGCCTTCTCGTCCATCAGCGCGTCGCGCGAACGCTCGACGGCGCCCTTCTCGGCCTGGAGCGCGCGGATGGCGTCTATGTTGTCTGCCTTTTCACGCTCCAGTGAAATGACCAGATCGCGCGTCTTGATGATCTCGCGGTCACGCACCGAAAGACCGTCGCGTACCTCCAAGATCTCTTTGTCTTTGCGGTTGAGCTGTTCGCGCAAATCCAAGAAATCGCGGGCACTGCCCGTCTTCTCGTTCTTGGCCAGGCGCGCCTTCATTTCTTCGAGCTCGGTCGTCAACGTCTCGATGACTTGCTCTTTGCGCTCGATGGCGTCCGTCTTTGAACTAGCGTGCGCACGGCCCGCTTCTTCTGCCTCTTTGAGCGCGCCCTCGAGCGCGGCAATTTGAGTTTCTAGCTCGCCGACCCGAATCGAATCGGAACCCGCAGCCCTCGCAGCGGGCCGCTCGCTCGGGAACATGGCCGCATCGATCACCACCAATTCACTCGGCGGATTGAGCTCAATATCGAGCGTCTCGATTTCTTCTTCCTCTTCGGACGAATCCGCTGCCTCCGGCGGCATCGAAGAGGCTTTCGGCGCCCGAGACAAAGGAGGGGGCGCCGAAGGCCGAGGTGCCATGAGCTGCTCAAAGGCAGTCTCGGCTTCAACCTCAACCTCGGGGTCGCTGCGCAGGGCCGGAGGCGGAGGCAGCTCTACGAAAGAGCTTATACGACCTAGCAAATCATCGACTGAGATCGGCTTGTGGACGTAGTCGTCCGCACGAGTTCGCAAACGCTTGTGTTGTTCGAAGGTCTCGTCGGTGGCCTCAGAACTCATCAGCACGAGCGGCACGTCGGCCAGACGCTTGTGCCGCTTCAGTTTGTTGCACACCGAGAAGCCATTCATCCGCGGCAGCTCAATGGCTAGAAAGATGAGCTCGGGAGGAGAGGCCTCGGCTCGCTGGATCCCGGCCTCGCCGTCTTCCACGACTTCCACCTCACATTCACGCGCGGCGAGTGCCTCCTTAAGGTTGGTGGCAAACTCAGCATCACTCTCAAAAACGAGAACTCTCTTCATGGTTCCACGATCCCGAACGCCAGTGGGGGCTCATGAGACGAGCCACGACGTTTTGTTATATCTTACGGGAAAGCTCTAGCGATTCCCATCCCTCCCCTACGCACGAAAGCTTACGGACTTGAGCGCCCCTCCGCCGAAAGACTTATGGAACTGTTCCAACGGCGTTCCCGAGACACCTTCGCGAACGACCGAGCGCCGCTGACGAAGCAGTGAGTGGCGCCCTCACTAGCCCGTCGTTGAACTCGTGCGCGCAGCCTTTTCATCGTGACCGCCGACCCCAAATCGACCCGCCAAAACCGAGAGAACCCGCCTAAAGTTGAGCTGTCGCAAGCGAAGCCCCACGAGCATGTGGAACAGGAGATCGGCGGCTTCACTTACGACCCGCTCGTCGCTTTCGTTCGCTACGGCCTCGGCGAGCTCATCTGCTTCTTCACGAAGTTTAGCGCCTACCTTGTGGGCGCCTGCCGTCAGGAGGCTCTTGGTGTAGCTCTTGTCGGCGCTGGCTGTGCTGCGGGCTGCGATCACGTTCTCGAGGCAACCTAAGAACGGCAACGCCGGTGATGACGGAAGCGTAGAGCTTTGGTCGACCGAGAGTGGCTCGAAGAAACAGTTCTCGGCCCCAGTATGACAGGACGGACCCGCCGGATCGCAAAGCAGGAGCAAAGTATCCCCGTCGCAGTCAGCCTTGACCTCCACGACTTCCAAGAAGTTGCCGCTCTCCTCGCCTTTCACCCAGGATTTGCCGCGGGAACGACTAAAGAAAGTCGCCTTGCGCGTCTCGAGCGTGCGCTCCACTGCGGTCTTGTCCATCCAGGCCAACATGCGCACCTCCCCGGTCAGCCGATCCTGGGCTATCGCCGGCAGGAGACCTTGTTCATTGTAGCGAAGCTCTTCGGGTCGAACGGCCATGGCGGCGTGATAGTCCGAGTTTTCGCCGGCTCAAGCTCTGCCCGACTTCCCGAGAGGGGCCGGTTTCGAGTACATCCCGAAGCGCGTGTTTACGCTCGGTGACGTCCCCCGTTCGTTCCAAATTGCGTTGGCCCTCACTTTCGGCCTGCTCTTTGGCAGTTTCTTGAATGTGGTGATCTATCGGGTGCCGCGCGGTTTGAGCGTGCTCTTCCCGGGTTCTGCGTGCCCGGCCTGCGGCCAAGCCATCCGCTCTTGGCAAAATGTGCCCGTTTTTTCTTGGCTATTGCTGGGAGGGAAGTCGGCCTGTTGCAAGACCCCTATCTCGCCGCGCTACCCCCTGGTCGAGCTGCTGGGTGGAGCGATTGGGGTTTTAATAGTGCTTTTGCGCCTGAACGACCCCAGCCTCACCCTCACCCGCGCTGCCTTGCTTTTCTTGGGTTATTTGGCGCTCGGCCTGGGCCTGATTGCCCTCACCTTCATCGATCTCGAATTCATGATCCTGCCCGATGCGCTGACCCTGGGCGGAGCGCTGCTCGGGATCGCGATCGCGCCATTTCGTCAGCGTCTCAGCGTTGTCGAAGCCGTCGCGTCCGCAGCCGGCGGATACCTGCTCATTTGGCTACCCTTCGTGTGGGGCTACGAAAAGCTCCGGGGGGTACCCGGGATGGGACTCGGTGATGCCAAGCTCGTCGCGCTCGCCGGGGCCTGGTTTGGCCCTTTCGGGGTCCTCTTCACCCTGTTCGCCGGCGCGGTCCAAGGCACGCTGGCGTTCCTCATCACGCTGCTGGTAGGAGGCAAAATCGAAGAGCCGGCCGCGGTCATCCTCGAGCGACAAGAGCTCGAAGCGGCGCTAGCCGCGGCCACCCCGGAAGAAAGGGCCGAAATCGAGCAGGCCATCCAGGGCGATCCTTTGGCGCGCGAACCTGATGGCACCCTCGCGACCGCACGCATGCCGTTCGGACCCTTCCTAGCGCTAGCGTTGCTCGAACTCCTCTTCTTCGAGGATGCTCTCGGCGCGTTGGTCGAGCGCTCCCTGTTTCCCGAATGAACGGATATGGCCCGCCCATCGTTTCGAAAGAACCCGCGTCTCGCGTTCGCCGTCATCGCGTCGCTCTCGGCCGGACTTTTTGGCTGCCAAGCGTCAGTCCCGTGCGTGCCCGAGGGGCCCGAGCCCGACGTCCCCATACCACCTCTCGAGGTTGCGGCCTTTCCCCCGCCCACCAAAGTGGAGGTGATCCCGCTTCGAAGGCAAACCGACTGCCTTTGGCAAGATGGCCATTGGGATGCTCACGCCCGGCTCATTGCAAGCGACGAGTGGACCTGGCGCCCCGGCGCGTGGGTGCGCGTGCCGGAAGGTTGTTACTACGCACCTCCCCACACGGAGATCGAGCAAAACACACCTCGCAGGCGCCTCATCTACACGCGAGGCGCGTACTACCCCTATGAACCAGGAACGACCTGCCCTCCAGTGGAAGAGTGTCGCTGAATGAGCGCGATGGACATCCCCAGTTCTGATCATTGGACCATATCGAAGGTCCTCAACTTCGCTGCCACTGATTTCCGCAAACGGGGCATCGAGGGCGCGCGGCTGGAGGCTGAGATTCTTCTCTGTCACGAGCTCGGCACGACTCGCATGCAACTTGTCTTGGACCCAGAAAGGCCGCTTGGTCGCGAAGAACTCAGTCGGTATCGGGCGCTGATCGAGCGGCGCCGCCTGGGCGAGCCCATCGCTTATATCCTAGGCAAAAAGGAGTTTTACGGGCGTGAGTTCTCGGTGGATTCGCGAGTGCTCATCCCGCGCCCGGACACGGAAGTTTTAATCGACGTTGCGCTGCGGCGGACTTTGCCTCGCTCATTGCATGCGCGGGCGCTCGATGTGGGCACCGGCAGCGGCGCCATCGCGTTGACCTTGGCCGCGGAGCGTCGAACCTGGCAGGTGAGCGCCATCGACGTCAGCCGGGGCGCACTCGAAGTAGCTCGCACCAACAGCTTGAACTTGGGCGCGGTATGGGGTGTGCGCTTCATCGAGAGCAATCTGTTCGAGGCGCTCTCGCCCGACGAACGCTTTGAGCTCATTGTTTCGAATCCTCCCTACATCGAGGCCGGCGCCATGGCGGCCCTGATGAAGGATGTGCGCGATTTTGAGCCTCATTTAGCGCTCGATGGCGGCCCTGATGGGCTCGCCTTCTATCGAAAGATCGTGGAAACAGCGCCGCGCTTTTTGACCTCGGGGGGCGTCTTAGCGGTCGAGATTGAGGCAAGTCAGGGGCCCGCGGTATTGAGCCTCTTCGAGCAAGCCCGCTTCACGGAGATTGAACTAACTAAAGACTATGGTCATCGGGATCGTGTGGTGAGCGGTAAGGCCCAAGGCCGAGCTCTCCTAGGTTCGTAGCGCTGGGGTTTCTGAGCGCTGAGGCTTGCAGCGCTGGGGTTTCTGAGCGCCGGGGTTTGCAGCGCCGGGGTTCTAGCTAACGCTGCGTGCTAGTCGCTCGGTGTTCCATAGAGACTCTGGCGGTGTCGCGCATAGCTCGAGCCATAGTTTGCTTCCCAGACAACTTCTTGCTCGGGATCGATTTCGACCAGTCGATGCTGTTGCGCTGAAAGCACGAGGAAGTTTCCGTTTTCAAGGTGCCTCACGCTGCTGAAGACCGGTGAAAATCCGAGCTGCTCGTATCGCCAGTCGAGCACAGCGGCGGCGCCCACTATGGTGTAGTGAAGGACGCGAGAGACGCCCTCATCGAAGCTGCCGTTGCTGAAAACCACGAAGCTATCGTCTTGATACCAATCGTGACCGTGCTGGACGCGCCAAGTCTCTCCGCTCCCCTCGGCGACGATGGCCTGAGGAAGCTCCGTACTCGGCGCTTGGCCAATACTGGCCATAAACTCGCCTTGTTCTGAGAACTTCAAGACAACGTCTCGCTCGCGATCAGACACCGTGAAAAAGCGCCCCTTTTTGGAATATTGGATCGAGTTGACGTGGCAATGCTCGAGAGACTTGCCGGAAGGAAAGGGTGTGAGGAAGGGGTCGAGATCCACCAACGAATGAGCCTCTGAACCATCTGGAGCAGCCACGAAGATATGATCGCACGCGCCGTGTTCTAGTTTGGCGATGTAGGCGAAGCCGTCGGGGTAAACGACCAGATCGTGATGCGAGCCGCCGGGCAAATCGAGTTCTTCTTTTTGCGCCCCGTCCATGGATACCCGCCAAATCTTGCCGCCCTCACCTGCGTCAAATTGGCCGGCATCGCGGGCGTACATGTATTTGCCGTCCCACGATTGGCTCACAGAGGTGAGCGTCGTACCAAGATCATGACTCCATACCACTTGTCCCTGCTTGTTCAGGATCGTCGCGAAGCTACGTTCGGGAACGAAAATGTAACCGGGAGCCGCGCTCGCTCGGCTCGCCCCGCGCGTAAACTCGGCGCCGCCCGGCGAGCCCGTCGGGAGGGGCCCAGTCATGAACGTCGCCTCTTCACTCGAGCACACAGAGGCCCCAGCGAGGACGAAAACCCGGTAGCGGACGGTTTGGTTTGCGGCCAGACCCAAGAGCAGCGTGCGATGGCCCTCGGCCTCGAAATCGACGGGGGCTTCCAGCGTGCCTCCTGCCGGCATGCCAAAACGCACGAACGCACGCTCAGCCCCAACCAGCGCGGCGGTGAAGCGAAGGCTGCCCACCAACGACATCGGGGCGAGTTCAATCTGGGTCTCGATCTGGCAGGGTACGACGCTGAAGGCTGATAAGTCTGTGAGGCCATCCTCTGACGAAGCCCCACCACCGAGTCCACCCTCGGGCCCTGCCCCACCGAGTGCTCCACCGCCGAGCGACGCCCCGCCGCCTACCGATTCGGAATCGCACGCCACCAGAGCGACCCATAGGGGCGCCGCGATGGCAGCTACGCTGCCTGAAAGCTTCAGAAAGTTCACTCTGGCTGGGAGCTTAGCTCACTCCGCCCAGCTTGCCCGCTTCAGCACGAAAACACGGCGGGCGTCTGACGACGCCGCGCCGTTCGTGAACCCAAACGCAGCTACACCCAAACGCAGCTACAGGTGCAGACGCAGCTACAGGTGCAGACTCAGTATTGCATCGGGGGGCCGTAGAGGGTGGCTCGGTACCGAGCGTAACCATTACCCATGCCTCCCGAGCCGCCGACACTTCCGCTAAAAACTACCTTCCCCATTGAATCTAGCTCGTAGAGCGTGGAGCCCATGCTCGACATGACCAAGAAATTTCCGCTCGGCAGGCGAATAGCGTTGCTGAGCGTAGGCGAGCCAGAAGGTTGAAACTGCCAATCCAGTTGAGCCGTTGCACCCGTGACCGTGTAATGAAGGACCTTGGACGCTCCGCCTCCGAACGAGCCGTTCGAAAAGACGATGAACTTATCTTCTTCGTACCAGTGATGGCCATGTTGAACGCGCCAGGTTGAGCCACCTTCAGCAGCTAAGATGTGCCCAGGCGCCTCGCCATCGGGTTTCTTGCCGATGCTACGAATCAACTCACCCGTGGTCGCATCGATCTCGATCACGACATCTTTCTCACGATCGCTGAGCGTGTAGACGCCCTCATCGTGATGATAGTTGATGGCGTTGACGTGGCACTTCTCCGAGGCTTGCACGTGAAAAGGAGCCAAATAGGCGTCGAGGTCAACTAACGACTTCGAGCCCGAACCGTCGGGGTTCGCTGTGAATACGTGGTCACACTGGCCTTTCGCGGACTTGGCGATATAGGCAAAGCCTGTAGGAATCGCGACGACGTCATGGTGCGAGCCGCCCATGACCTGCATCGTCTCCTTGGTGCCGCCTTCCATAGACACACGCCAGATACTGCCGCCGGAGGCTTCATCAAAAGGCCCGGTGTCGCGGGCATACATGTACTTTCCATCCCACGACATATTGAGAGACGTGGTCTGCCCGAAGTTGTAGGCCCACACGGTCTCGCCTTCGATGTTCCAAATCACGACCCACGAGCCCGCGGCGACCAGGCGGAAACTAGGAGTGGGCATGGCCGAACTCTCACCTGCCATGAAAGTGCGATTTCCGGGGGCACCAGCCGGCAGCGCTCCAGTTTGGTGGGACTGATCGGAACCAATACAGGCGCTATTTCCAGAGAAAGTGACGATGCGGTAATGCCACATCGTATTCGCCGTCATGCCGAGCATGAGCGTTTTGTGTTGATCGGCGCTCCAGTCGACCGGAGCCTCCAAGGTGTAATCCGCCGTCTTCCCAAACTGAATGATGGCCCGGTCAGCGCCCGGTAGATCCGTCGAGAATTTGGCGACACCAACCATGGGAATGGATGCGGCGGTGACGGTCGCATCGATCCCGCAATCTGGAACAGCGGTAAACTGGGTCAGGTCGGTCAACTCCGTACCCAAGGGTACGTCGGAAGCGCCGCCCGTCGCGGAACCGCCACTCGGATTGCCTCCGCCGCCGCTTGGATTGCCACCACCGCCACTCGGATTGCCGGCACCACCGCCTGGATTGCCGGCACCGCCACTCGGATTGCCGGCACCGCCGCCCGGATTGCCAGCACCGCCACTCGGATTGCCGGCACCGCCCACCGTCGAGCCCCCGCCACTTCCTCCGACCATGCCGTTGCCGCCGACCGCAGACCCACCGCCGCTCGACGCGTCGGGACCCGTTTCTGGCCCGCACGCCACAACCAATAGGAGCGACGCACCCAGTGCAACGCAAACACTCAACGAATTTCGAAGGATAAGCATACCCAGCAACCAACTTTCAATAGTTCAAGATCTCACTCGATATCTAGATCTGGCGGAGGCCCGTAGAGCGTCGGGCGATAGCGCATGTAGCCCTTGCCTAAGCCACTCAAGGACTGAATCATCACATGATTCTCATCGAGTTCATGCATCGAGCCCGCTTCACTCGCGTAGATGAAGATATGGCCGTCTGCCACTTTGACTACGTTGCCGAGCGTGCTCGAGTTGCCCGTGGCATTGTACGTCCAGTCGAGCGTGGCTGTGGCGCCGCTGATCGTGTAGTGGAGCACCTTGCTCGCCTGCGAGTTGAAAACGCCGTTCGAGAAGACCAATACGTGGTTCGGGCCGTACCAATGGTGGCCATGCTGAACGCGCCAAGTCGTGCCATCTTCGGCAGCAACGGCGTGATTCGCCGGGCTGCCCATGGTCGGCGATTGGCCGATGCCGGCCATGTACTCGCCGTCTTCGGAGACCTTGATCAAGGTGTCCTTCTCGCGATCGGACACGGTGAAGAATTTCTCGCTCGCGTGGTAGTTGATGGCGTTGACGTGGCACTTTTCGCCCATGGTCAAGGCGCCTTGGCCCGTTTTGAAAGGGGCGAACATGGTCGTGAGGTCGATCTTCGGTGCAGCCCCGGCGCCGTCGGGCCCGGCAGTATAGATCTGATCACATTCCCCAGTGGCTTGCTTCGCGATGTACGCGATGCCGGTCGGGGTGGGCGTGAAGTCGTGGTGAGAGCCGCCAACGAGGTTTAACTGAGTCGCGCTGCCGCCTTCCATCGGGACACGCCACAGAGAGCCACCTTGTCCGGCGTTGAACTCGCCAAGGTTGCGCGCGTACATGTACTTTCCGTCCCACGACATGTGCGCGGAGATGACGTCACCCGGGAAGGAGTACGCCCAGACGATCTCGCCCTCGACATTGGCGATAACGACCCAACGTGACCCCTGGCCACCTGCAACGAGACGAAACCCGGGTGAAGGCGCCTCGCTGCTCTGACCTTTAGTAGGCGTCTTCTTGCCCGGCGCGCCGGCTGGGAGTGCCCCGGTCTTGAATGTCGCATCGGCTGATACGCAGGCCGCGTCGCCCGCAAGCACGACGATCCGATAGTGGTAGTCGCTGTTGGCTGCCATGCCGAGCATGAGTGTTTTGTGATCGGCAGCCGACCAGTCTACGGGAGCCTCGAGCGTGTAGTCTGTGGTCTTGCCGAACTGAATGAGCGCTCGGTCAGCTCCCGGGAGGTCGCTCGCGAAGGTCGCGATGCCCACCATGGGGATAGTGCCGGCCATAACGGTCGGAGTCGTGGCGCAGGTTGCGGGAGTAAACTGTCCTACATCTGTGATGCTGCCGTCGCTGGGGCCACTGCCGCCCGTCCCGTTCGGGCCACCGCCCGAGGGTGCGTTCCCTCCGGCTGGGTTACCCCCGCCGCCGTTGCCCGGCATTCCACCGGAGGGGCCCACGCCGCCCCCTACGCCGGGTCCGCCGCCGGGGAGAAAACTCCCGCCCATGCTGCCCTGAGGGGCTCCGCCCGAGGTCGGCTGACCAAAACCGCCGCTCCCCTGGCTTGCGCCTGTCCCAGCCGCTCCGCCGACTCCAACTCCGCCACCAGCGCCCGGACCACCACCTGAGCTGCCATCGGCGAGATCATCCGGAGCTCCAGAACAGCCCACCAAAAGCAGCAAAGCCCCCGCGGAGCAGCGTTGAGCGAACGAACGATTCGAGATTCTTCTAAACATCATCTTCTCAAGCCCTTGCAAACCGTTCCCCACTTCGAGACGGCCGAAAGGCCTTGCCGGAAGCAAACCTTCTGCAGTCTGAGGAAGGGCAAAATCTCCGCAACACGTTTCACCTGTCCGTTGCTCATTCCCATTGCTCAGCACGGTTCGGACTTGAAAAAATCCTAGTAGAGGAGAATCTGAACATGACTTCAACGGCCGCTCTGCCATCCCGATGCGGCATGTCAGCGCGCAGTTTTATGCGGATTATCGCTTTAGTAGCCGCAAGAACCACGCCCAGGCATGAAAGCGCTGCCCTCCGTCACCACTAGATTCTTGAACAAGCTTTCAACCTGAATCGAATATTCTACCTAGCTCAACCGCGCATGAATGCCGCGGCATTCGTGAGCCCAGACAGCTCAATAGAGCCTAACCGATTTGTGATGCATCCATGATGCGCGGTGGCCGACCGAACGCGCCTCCCAGCCAGATAAATCACGAGCCCAGCTCCAGCCGCTGCTGAAAAGTTCCCTCCATCTCACCCCTGTGCCCATGCAGACCCAACCCGGCTAGCGTGCGAGCGTGGATCCCGACTGCATTGCCGACTCCAGCATCTATCCTCCCCTCGAAACCCGACCCTCCGCAGCATCTTGCTCGCTGATTCGCGGTGCCCTTCTGGGCTGTACGCTCTTAGCCTTCACGTTCGGCTGTGCCCCATCGAAGGCGAAGGCCCCTTTCTGCGCTCACGAAGGCAGCGAGAGCCCGCCTGTCGATACCCAACGGGCCACGACCGAGGATGGCAGGGCGCTCGAGCTCGTTCAGCAAATGACCCTCGACGAAAAGCTCCTCTACGTCGGCGGTGACCGAGACTTCTATATTCGGGCGATACCCCGCCTCGGCATACCGGCGATGAAAATGTCGGACGGTCCCGGGGGCTGCCGAAACTACGGACCGAGTACCGCCTATCCGGCCCCTATCGCCCTAGCAGCTAGCTTCAATACCGCCCTCGCCGATCGCGTCGGACGCTCCATCGCCCGCGATTGTCGCGCTCGCGACGTGCAGATCTTGCTCGGCCCCGGTGTCAATATTCAGCGCTCACCGCTCGCGGGTCGCAACTTCGAATACTTAGGCGAAGATCCAGTCCTCGCTGGCGAGATGGCGACCCACTACGTGCGCGGCGTACAGGCAGAAGGGGTGTTGGCCACCGTCAAGCATTTTGCGCTCAACAATCAAGAGTGGGACAGAAACCACATTAGCTCGGATGCGCCCGAGCGCGTGCTGCGCGAGATCTATCTACCTGCCTTCGAGAAAGTAGTCCGCGAGGGCCGAGTCGGAGCCGTTATGACCGCGTACAATCTCGTCAACGGTATCTACGCTTCTCATCACCCTTGGCTCCTAGGCACCGTGTTGCGGCAAGATTGGGGCTTTCAGGGCATGGTCATGTCCGACTGGGGCGCCGTCCATGACCCACTCGGCGGCGCTTTGGGGGGGACCGATCTGGAGATGCCGCGCGCCGAACAGATGAGCCCCGAGCACCTCCGCGGGTTCCTCGACTCAAAGACAATCTCGACAGAGCTCATTGACGAAAAAGTTTTTCACATTCTTCGCCCCCTGATCGCCGCGGGACTCCTCGACCCTAAGAAAGAGATGGTCCCCCCCAAAGACAACCCAGCGAGCTTCGCGGCGGCGCTTGAAGCCGCCGAACAGAGCATCGTTCTGCTCAAAAACGAGCGCTCGACGCTGCCGCTTCAGGCACCAAAGCTAAAGAAGGTCGTTGTGATCGGCCCCACTGCGCACCCGGCCGTGCACGGCGGCTCCGGTAGTGCCTACGTCGACCCCCTGCATCCCGTTAGCGTTTGGGAAGGCCTGAAGCAGGCACTGTCCGGGGCCGAAGTCACGTTCCATCCCGGCCTACAGCGAGAGACGAGCCTCGGAGCCCTTGGTCAGAAGCAATTTCTGACGGGCCTCAAGATGGAAGTCTTTCTGGGCAAAAAACCCGGCAAAGATCCCGTTTTTTCGACCAACGTCGACGCCATCAACTATCGGCCCGCGCCCGGGCAAGGCCCAGCTCCGGGCATCCGCGGCGAGGACTACTCGCTTCGTTTCACAGGCACGATCACGGCGCCCAAGAGTGCCAATTACGAAATCCTGGCTCGTTCCGATGATGGCATCGTCGTCTTCATTGACGGCCAAAAAGTGTTAGACGATTGGTCGATTCATGCGCCACGGCTCGTGAGCGACAGTCGCTATCTTACTCGTGGCAAGCACAGCCTTTCAGTCGAATACTTTCAGGGAACAGCAGGAGCTTTGGCCCAATTTGGCCTCGCAGAAAGCGGCGAGGGCGTTGAGCTAGGTCGCGCCACTCTGCAAACTGCACTCCAGCATGCCGACGCGGCCATCGTGTGTGTCGGCTACGGCCAAAGCAAGAACACCAATTCGTTCGCTCATGAATTTCAACCGTTCTGGCCGAGCGGCGAAGTTCGCGCAGCCAATCTAGTAGAGACCGAAGATAGCGACCGCTCCTTCGAGTTACCTCGGCCGCAGCTCGAAACCCTGTCTTTGGTGCGGCAGCATACCAAAAGCATGATCGCGTTGGTCATGGCCGGCGGCGGCGTCGATATGATGCCGTGGGCATCTGAGGTCGACGCTCTGCTGTGGGCGTTCTATCCGGGCGAGGCGGGCGGAACGGCGCTCAGCGAGCTTCTACTCGGCCAAAAGAACCCATCGGCCAAGCTGCCTATGACGCTCGCCAAGCAGTATGCAGACCATCCTGCCGCCCGCTACTATTCCGAAAACGACCGCGGCCACTCGCCCTATGGCGAAGGGCTCGAGGTGGGCTATCGGGGCTTTGATGCTCACGGCATTGAGCCGCTCTTCCCGTTCGGATTTGGACTCTCCTACACGTCTTTCGAATATAAAGACGTAGCCGTGCGAACGGTCGACGCCGGTAAAGTCGAGCTCCATTTCACGCTCGCCAATACTGGATCCTTACGCGGCGCCGAGGTGGTCCAAATTTACGTCGCTCCGCCCACGGCCAGTCGCACCACGCACGCCCGCCCACCTCAAAAGCTCGAGGCCTTCACTAGGGTCGAGCTCGAGCCCGGCGAGAGTCGTGAAGTCACAATTGAGCTCGGTCCGCGCGCCTTCGCCTATTGGGACCATGGTTTCGTGATCGACGCGGGCGCTCACGAAATCTTGGTCTCTGCGTCTTCCCGCGATGTCCGGCTACGCACGTCTGTTGCCCAGGCTGCTCGCCGCCTCTGACAGATAACGGACTCGCACCTAAGCGCTCCGAAGTCCGAGGGCTCGCGCACGCGCGTCCGGCGCCCGTCGCACCTTAGACCACCCACCCACCGACGGCCTTTGCCGATTCGCCGGTCAGGCCTCGCCCATCCTGCTCCGACGGCATAGTCACAGGCAGACGCGAAACAGTTCTTGACTTTTTAGAGCTGTCACTCAATAAATAGCCCCGTGCCAGACGACCTCTCACCTCCCGCGGAAGAATCGGCTCCGGCGAATCCCCGGCCAAAGGGCCGAGGTCGGCCGCCCACGATTATCTTGGAAGAGGTGCTCGAGGTTGCGCGCGACGTGTTCCTCGAAAAAGGAATTCGAGCAACTACTCAAGAAGTGGCCGAACGCGCCAAGGTCTCAGAAGGTAGTCTGTTTCATCACTTTGGCTCCAAAGAAGCGCTGTTTCGGAACGCCATGAACCTCGACGGCGAGCAGGTTGAGGCCAGTCTCAGCGGCGCCCTGGTTGGCTTGGAGTTGTTAACGACCGAAGGGGCGATGCTTGAACTGGGGGCACGTCTTCTCGAAATCGGTCGGGTCAGCATCCCGCTCATGATGATGACTTGGTCCAACCCCGAGGCCTGCGGCGGCCCGGGCTTCGCGGGTAACAAATCACCTTACAAGCAGCTGTTTTATCGCATCGTCAGCTATTTCGAGGAGCAGGTTCGGCTCGGTCGATTGCGACAGCTCGACGGCGAAGTGCTGGCCAGGACCTTTCTCGGCGCGCTCCACCATTATTGCATGGTGCGCGTCATTGCTCCGGAAGCCCAAAGCTTAATGGTCCCGGAAAATATGTTCGTGCGGGGTCTGGTTGACCTCGTTCTGCACGGAGCTTCAGCCTCACCTGAAGGCGAAGTGCGACGTGGAGCCCCCGCTAACGTTCCTTCGAAATCGGAATAGTTCAATATGAAAAGACTCACATTCTTGAGCCGTGCCACAGTTATGTGCCTAGGGACGTCCCTGGCACTCGCACCCCGGCCTGCCGCCGCACTCGAGCGGCTAACCGAGTTCCTCGCAGGGGCCAAAACGGCCAACTTCGACGCCCGCGAACTGCGCGCGGTAACCGAGCAACGCGCCTGGGAACGCGACGCTGCGCTCGGTCGGCTCCTGCCCGCGCTGTCAGCCCGCGGCGTCTACACCTTCAACCAGTATGAAGCGGCGGTCACTTTGCCGGGTGGTCCCGGGCCCATCGTCATCACCCCGCAAAACCAGCTCGACGCCTACTTCCAGGCTGACGTGCCGGTGCTCGACATTGCTGGACACCATCGCGTGGCTCAGGCCACTCACGTCCGCAAGGCTTCAGAAGAGCAACAAGCGCTCACGGCTTCGCAGGTCGAGACGGGCGTAGCTCAATCGTATTTCGTTCTGATCGGCGCAGCCGCACTGGTTCAGGCAGCGGCGAAGAGCCTCGAGGTAGCCGAGAGCAACGCCAACTTCATCTCGACTCGCGCTAACTTCGGCGCAGCCACTTCGCTCGACAGTGAACGAGCTCGCGCCAACGTAGAGCAGGCGCGCCAGCAGCTAGTCGACGCTACCCTGGCCCGCGACCTCCAGGCGCGCCAGCTCGAAACCTTGAGCGGCATCACACCCAGCCCGGTTGACGCGGCACCCGAAGTTTTGCTCACGCCACCCTTGCCGCTTGAAAAGTGGCTCGAGACTCAGAGCACACCGGCCGATCGCGTCCAGGCCGAGCTCACCCAGGCCGCGGTCTACGGTCGCAAAGCCGCCAAGAGCGCGTTTTTGCCGACCATCAACGTCACTGCTAACGAACGTCTCACTAACGCCGCTGGCTTCGTGGGGCAATCCAACATCTTCACTTTGCAAGCGGTGCTCGCCATTCGCCTCGACTACACGCAGTACGCGACGACTAAGGCGCAAGCCGCGTCCGCTGACGCGCAGGTGGTCCGCGCCGAAAAGACGCGACGCACTACGTCTGACGCGATCTTTCAAGCCTGGCAAAGGGTCACGAGCGGCATAACAAAATGCCAATCGACTCGAGCTCAGGCCGAAGCCTCTCGCAAAGCCTCGGCTTTAGCCGATGAGCGCTTCCGCGCCGGCGCAGCGACCGAACTCGACGTAACCCAGGCCCAAAGAGACGCCTTTGACGCCGAAGTCTCCCGAGTTCGCGCTGACCTCGACTTAGCCCTGGCTCGAGTTCAGCTCATCACCGTGAGCGGCCAATCGCTGACTCCCTATCTCGACTCCCTGGAGCACAACTGGGTTCCCTTGGACAAAGAACTCCAGGGCGCGGCCTCCGATCCCAGGGTCACAACGGTTGAACCAACATCCCCCCCCTCGGCCCCCGAAACCGCCCCAACTTTACCCGCTACGTCCCCCGAAAGCGCAACGCCATGACTATGCTGAAGCTCCGCTCGCCTCTCCTTTTCGCCCTTCTGCTCGTGGGTGCCGTCGGCTGCAAGCGCGCCGCTCCCGTCGAGGCCAAGACTGATTCGGCCAAGCCGGTGAAGGTCGAAACAACCGAAGTCAAAATCACCGAGATTCCGACTCTTCTGCGGCTCACTGGATCGCTAGCCGGTGCCCGGGAGACAGATCTCGCGGCCAACGTGGCTGGTCGCGTCCTCGACACCAAGGTCGAACGCGGAACGCGCGTGAAGAAGGGCGACATCATCGCCCGCATCGACGTGAGCTCGGCGGCTCTGGCCTTGACCCAAGCCAAGGTTCAAGCTGAGACCAGCCGAACCCAGGAGAAAATCGATCAGCACGAATGTGAACGCTACGCGAAGCTGATGGATCACGGCGCGGTCACGGACGTTGAATACGAACAGGTCATGGCTCGCTGCAAGCGGAACCCCCTGTCTGTTCAAGCCGCCGAGGCCGGAGTGAGCATCGCCGCCAAGAATGTGGGCGACGGGATCATCCGCGCGCCCTTCACTGGTGTCGTCACCGAGCGCTTCATTCAGGTCGGTGAATACGTTCAAGCCTCGACGCGCGTGGTTGCCTTGGCCGAGGTTGAGGACTTGCACCTCAACTTCAGCTTACCGGAGGCAAATTACCCGCAGGTCAAGCTGGGCTCTAAGGTCTTGTTTACGGTCGCGGCTTATGGCGAGCGTAAGTTCAATGCCGAAGTCATTCATATTGGCGGCGCAGTGCGGAGCACTCGCGACCTCTTGATTGAAGCCAGCATCGATAACAAAGACCAAGTCCTCCTGCCTGGGATGTTCGCCGATGTTGGGCTTATCGTTGGCAAAGAGTCCCACCCGTCAGTCGCTCAAGCGGCTGTCTTCACTCAAAATGGTAAGTCCAACGCCCTGGTCGTCAAAGACGGTCTCTTAGAGCAGCGCGTTCTGCGCGTAGTCGAATCTCGCCCAGACTTAGTCGTGGCAGCGGGTGGTATTGAGGCAGGCGAGAAGGTCGTTACGCCTTATCGCCCCGAACTTAAGAATGGTCAGCCCGTTCTCTGACGAGCCCTGACGCTCGGCAAAGAGGAGATAGGTTATGCAGTGGTTAGCTCGCATTTGTGTCCAACGCCCCGTTTTGGCGTCGGTTTTGATATTAGTAATTCTGGTTCTTGGCACAGTTGGCTATCGCGGCCTCGGCGTCGACCAGTTTCCCAACGTTGACATACCGATCGTGGTCGTCACCACGACGCTCCCGGGAGCCGCGCCCGAGGAGGTCGAGTCGGAGGTCACCGACAAGATTGAAGGAGCCATCAACCAGGTCGCTGGTATCGATGAGCTCACCTCCGTGTCGAGCGAAGGCGTATCGCAGGTCGTCGCGCGCTTCGTGCTCGACAAAGACACCGACGTCGCGGCGCAAGAGGTTCGTGACAAGTTGAGCCTAGTGTCGCGCGATCTGCCGGAGGGTATCGATCCCCCCGTCGTGACCAAGGTCGAACCAGGTGCAACTCCCGTTTTGTTCCTCGGCCTGCGTAGCAAGAGCAAGTCAGTCCGAGAGCTCACCGAGCTAGGCGATAAAATCGTCCGGCGCCAACTCGAGACCGTCTACGGCGTGGGCCAAGTCTCGCTGATCGGTGGTCGGTCACGGCAGATCAACGTGTTCATGGACCCTGTGCTCTTGCGCGCACAAGGCGTGACCGCGGTTGACGTCATGGGCACGCTGCAGTCCCAAAACTTGATGACGCCCGGCGGCAACATCGAGACCGGCCCGCAGAGTTTGACGCTCCGTATCGACGGACGGGTCGATAGCGTTGAACAAGTGCGCGACCTCGTGGTGCGAGCGACAGACGGTCGCATCCTCAGGCTCGGCGATGTGGCCCGGGTCGAAGACAGCGAAGAGGCCACCGAGAGTATCGCCAACTACGATGGGCAAGACTCGGTCGTTTTGACGGTGGTTAAGCAGTCAGGCACCAACACCATTGAGGTCGTCGATCGCGTGCAGAAGCGCCTCGAAGGCATCCGAAGTGCTCTTCCCCAAGGCGTCGAGCTGCTGTTGGTACGCGACAACTCGCAGACCATCCGTACCAGCGTCAACTCGGTGGTCGAACATTTGATCGTCGGCGCGTTCTTGGCCGCCCTGGTGGTGCTGCTCTTCATCGGCAACGCGCGGAGCACACTTATCGCGGCTATCTCTATCCCCGTCTCGGTCATTGGCACCTTCGGCTTGATGTGGGTCAACGGCTATACGCTCAACAACATCACGCTTCTGGCGCTGGCGCTCGCAGTGGGCATCGTGATCGATGACGCGATCGTCGTGCTCGAAAACATCATCCGCTTCATCGAAGAGAAGAAGATGAAGCCTTTCCCTGCCTCCGTGCTCGCGACCAAAGAAATCGGCTTTGCCGTCCTCGCGACCACCCTCTCCTTGATGGCCGTCTTTATCCCGGTCGCCTTCATCGGCGGCATCCCGGGCCGCTTCTTGAAGAGCTTCGGCTATACGATGGCGTTCTCGATCGGCGTATCTTTGATCGTCAGCTTCTCGCTGACGCCCATGATGTCGGCGCGCATGCTCACCTCCAATAGCCACGGCGGTCCCCTCGCCAAGCTGGTCGACTTCTTCTACCGCCCGATCGAGCGCGCCTACATGGCTATGCTGGGCTTTTCGCTCCGTCATCGCTGGGTGGTAGCCCTGGCATGCGCGCTCGTGATGGGCTCCTGCGTCCCGATCGGAAAGTCGCTGCCGGGGTCGTTCCTTCCGCTCGACGACAAGGCCAAGTTCCAAGTCACGATTCGAGCGCCCGAGGGCACGAGTTCGGAGGAGACCTTCCTAATTGCCGAGCGAGCCTCGGCTCTACTAAAGACTCTACCCTCGGTAACTCACACACTCATCACCGTCGCCGAAGACGACCAAAAAACGCGCAACTACGCGCAGGTTTACGTCGACATCACCGGCCCCGATCAGCGAAAGCTCACGCAGTTTGATATCATGGACATGGCTCGCCAGGAGGTCATTCCCAAGCTGCCCCCCGGGCTGCGCGTGAACGTAGCTGAGGTGCCTGACTTCGCCGTCGGCTCTAATACGCAACGTGTGCAATATGTGATGACGGGCCCAGACTTTGATGTGCTCAGCTCAAGCGCAGATCACATTACCTCTGTGCTGAGAAAGAGCGGCAAAGCTGTAGACGTAGACACCACGAACTTACCAGGGCGGCCCGAGGTGCAAGTCACCATCGATCGCGACCGCGCGGCAGACCTCGGAGTCACGGTGCAGCATGTGGCACAGACCCTGCAAATGCTGGTGGCAGGCGTGAAAGCCTCGACCTTTCCTGAAGCAGGTGAAGAGTACGAGATTCGAATTCGAGCCGACGAGAAGTTCCGTGCCGATCCATCAGCCTTGTCGCTGATCTCGGTGCCTTCCACGAAGTTTGGGAATGTGCCGCTCACCTCAGTGGTGCGTTGGACTCCCGGCACGGGACCCTCGCGCGTCAACCGCTACGGACGGCAACGGCAGATCACCTTGCTCGCTAATGCCGGCCCTACCGCAGGTGATGACGATGTGAGCGGCATCATGACGCGAGAGTTCGAGGGTCTCAAGCTACCTTTCGGTTACTCCATTACAGCTACGGGCGCATCGAAATCGCAAGCCGAGACGGGTCAGGGCTTCCTCATCGCAATGAGCATGGCCTTCGTGTTCATGTACCTCATCTTGGCGGCCCAGTTCGAGTCGTGGCTCTACCCGGGCATCATCTTGAGCTCACTGCCGCTCACCGTGCCGTTCGCGCTCTTAAGCCTCAAGATCTTCAACCAGAGCATTAATATGTTCTCGATGCTGGGCCTCTTGGTGCTCTTCGGCGTGGTGAAAAAGAACAGCATTTTGCAGGTGGATCACACCAATCACCTGCGAAGGCTCGGGAGAAATCGCTTCGACTCGCTCATGGAAGCTAACCGCGACCGACTTCGCCCCATCTTGATGACGACCATCGCCTTCGTAGCGGGCATGCTTCCGTTGCTATTCTCCTCAGGCATCGGCTCTGGCTTCAACAAGGCCACAGCCAGCATCGTGGTGGGCGGGCAAACCTTCTCGCTCCTACTCACGCTCCTGGCGGTGCCCGTTATTCACAGCTTCGTCGACAGCTTCGGAGACCTCCTCGGGCGGCTTCGTGGCCGACGCGAGAAGCTAGACCGAGGCCAGGGCGAGCTAGCAGAAGCCTTGCGCGAAGCCGCGGGGCTGCACTCGCCTGCAGGAGCGCCGGCCGAGTAGACCGGCCCCAGTCAGGCGGATTAAGGGGTCGACTTCGGTCGGCCCCTTTTTCGTGAGCGCTGCCCGCAGAGGCCAGCCGCGCCCAATAGAATCCAACCTGCGCCAAGCTGCGACGGCGGGACCCAAGCCCACTGACAACCGCCCGAACCTGAGCCGCTCCGGCCCGTCGAGCTTCCGCTGCTTCCCGCTGCAGGCGGGCTCGAACCACCTCCCAGCAAGCCGCCTGCCGCACTTTCCCCGACGCCTCCACTCGCGGTAGCGCCCCCGCTCACGGCGACGGGAACGCCGCCCGCCCCCACTTGGCCCGCGGCTGACGCGTCGTCACTACTCGCCTCACCACCGCGAGACACACCGCCAGTTCCACTCGGAGCGCCGCCACTCGGAGAGCCACCACTCGGAGCGCCGCCACTCGGAGCGCCCCCCGATCCACCCGCTGGGGTCCCGCCCTCTCGCTTCACCGAGTAGAGGATAGAATTGGCCAAGATCTGAAAGTTGGGTCCGTCGAGCGCATCCAGGGCGTTCGGCTGAAACTCACCAGGTTGATAGCCGACGACGCGTCCGGCCCATGTGCTGCGTTCAAGTGCGTAGCCGAGCGCATGAGCTCCCCCGCTATCCGACGCAAAGAGCAACGTGCGAGTTTCTCCGGCCTCCACGGTGAAGGAATAGGTGGGATAGCGTTCGTCCGGCACATTGTCGAAGAAGCCGAACCGGCCCGGGGGCACCAAGCTTCCCAGCTCGAACTCCTCTTCCATTGGGTAATCCATGCCGTTTTGTGTGACGAAATGCCCGGGCGCCACATTGATGACCCGCTGGCCGACGCTGGTGTTCCACTCGATACCGCTGGCGCGCACACCCAAGAGCTCGAGCATCTCTTCCTTGCCGGCCCATTCATAAGCGCCGTGATGGAAAACGACGATTCCACCACCTCGACCAAGGTGCGCTCGAAAGGCTCCCACCAAATCGATGTCTCTCAATTCGCCGCCGCAAGCGCTCGCCGGACGGTGCGCGAAGTAAATGACGACATCTGGAGGTTCGTCGCTGGCCAAGAGATCGAGCGCCGGGCCCACACATTGGCTGTCGACTTGAATAGGATCGCGAGAAAGCTCGAGCCCGCTGCCCGGGCGCGATAACGTCGCGCAAATGTCACCCGGCTGCGTCAGTTCGGCCGCAGACAAGCCGTGCGGATTCACCTCATCACTGATCTCGAGGATGGATAGCGGTTCATGCGCTGGGAGGGTCGCGGCAAAACTCGAAGCGGCCAGGCTAGAGAAGAGGAGCCAGAACGAGGACCCAAAAGCGATGCTGCATCGTGATCGTTGGGCGAGACTCGGCCGAAACATGGCCGAGTGTAACGGCAAGGTGCGCGGCCGAAAACAGAACAGACCCGCCGGCCCTCGAATAAGCGCGCTTGGCATACATCGCGTTAGAGTCACCCGCTCCCCCTCCCAGCACCCCTCATGCTCATTCACGTCGACTTACCCAATCCAACTCGAGGGGGTGTCGCGTTGAAATTGAAGGGCACCTCGCATTGAAATTGAAGCGGCCCTTGCGCCGCGATTCGGCCGCAAAAGAACACTCGAGCGGCATGTAGGTAGCGCCGCCCAACGCGCGATAACTCGCGCCGCTCGTGCTTTGCAAATGACCATTCGAAGTTGCCAGAAGCCGGGGCAAAAAGGCCGCATAGGCTTGGATTAGCTAGCTCAAAAAAGCCGTAAATTCGACTGGAAGTTCAGTCAATTCGCGTTGCGCAAACCCTAAAGCCGTCGTATCATAAACTGATAATATGTCGCGTTCTCATTTCTCTTCGGGGTGGTGGTCGAAGTGGGTAGTGATGCTGATCCTGCTGTTTGGAACGGCAGCATCGAGCACGGGGTGTTCCACCCAACTCGACGAAGAGGCTCTATGTCCGAATGGCGCCTCGAGTGCGCAATACCGCTACGCGGGCATCGACTTCCAAGTGAGCTGCGAAGAATCCGAGGACGGCGTAGAAGTCGACGTTCAAGCCACCAAGGGTGGTCGACCCTGGAAGCCGTGCCCGTCAGGCAAGTATTTCGCGTTTCAAACGGGAACGTGCGTGCCTTGGTCGGTGTGCGCACCCGGACAATACGTGACAAGGAGTCCGACGGGGCTCGTTGATCGTCGCTGCGGCGCCTGTGCTAGCGGGACCTTTTCAGCGCAACCGAATCAAGCCATGTGCGCTCCGCACGCGACTTGCGAGGCTGGAACGTACGTCGCGACCCAGCCCTCAGCTTCGCACAATCGAAGTTGCGCCACCTGCCCGGTCGGTTCGCATACAACCGGCTCCAACCAAACGATGTGTCTGTTCAACGGCGAATGCGCCGCTGGAACCGTTCAAGTCGCGCCCGGCACCTCAACGACGCCCCCGAGCTGCGAGAGCTGCGTCGCCGGCGAATTCTGCGCGGGTGGAAACGCACCACGCATCTCGTGTTCCAGTAACACCTGGGACAGCGACCAGAACCCCGCGACGGCCTGTTTACCCATGACCGACTGCGCTCCGGGGAGCTTCGTATCGAACCCGGGCTCGAACGGGTCAGATCGGAGCTGCGCGAGCTGTGCCAGCGAGAGCTTCAGCAGCGCAACGAACGCCGCTACTTGCGAACTCTACACTCCTTGCGTCGCGGGCACCTTCATCAGTTTGCCAGGCGACAGTACGAGCGATCAAGTGTGTGACGTTTGTGACGAGGGTTCTTATAGCACTGCCGAAAACAGCCCCAGTTGTACGCCCCACTTGAGCTGCGGCGCAGGAGAGTACGTCGTCGCGGATGGCTCCGAAGTGAGCCCGCGAGTGTGTGCGCCGTGCACGGCGGGGGCTTTCTCAACCAGCGTCAACCAAGCGCAGTGCACCAGTTGGTCGAACTGCGCGCCCGGCTTCGAGGTCGTGACGGAGCCCAGCGCTTCGCAAGATCGCACGTGTGAGGCGTGCGCGGCAGACACCTATAGCTCTATCGAAAACCAATCCGAATGTCTGCTGGCCTTGGCCTGCGCGCCCGGTACGGTGGAGACGAACCCCGCCTCCAGTACCGCCGCGGCGACGTGCGAAGCGTGTGAAGCGGGTGAGTATTGCGCGGGCGGCTCGGCTCCCCGATCGGTCTGCGCTGCGGGCTCTTTCGATCACGACCAAGATCCGGCTACGAGCTGCGCCCCTTGGGCAGATTGTCACGCGGGAACCTTCGTGAGTGCCTCCGGTACTGCGACCACCGACCGCACCTGCACGGTCTGTGCGTCAGAAACCTATTCGCTCACCGCTAACGCAAGCGAGTGCGTGCCCCAGCCGGTATGTGCTGCGGGCTCTGCGGTCGACGTCCCGGCGGCGCCTGGCACGCTGCGAACGTGTGTGGCTTGCGCCGAGGGAACCTTCACCGCCACGAGCAACGCTTCGATGTGTTCGAACTTCGCTGTCTGCGTTCCTGGCTCGTTCCTGGCCACGGAGGGCACAGCCACGAGCAACCGAACTTGTTCGTCCTGCGACACCGGCACCTTCTCGCACCTCGACAACCAGACGTCGTGCAGCGCATGGACGACCTGCGAGGCGGGTGAACACGTCATCCTTTCTCCAACGTCGAGCCACGACCGAGAATGCTCCATCTGTCCCGCAAATTCTTACTCGAACGGCGAGAACCAAAGCGAGTGCCTACCCCATGGCTCATGCGAGGCCGGCACCGTCCAAAGCGCTGCTGGAACCCCCACATCGGCGCCTGTGTGCGAAACTTGCGAAGCGGGCAGCCACTGTGCCGGTGGACTGGCTCCCAAGGTCTATTGCTCGGCCGACAGCTTCGACGACGACCTCAACGCAAGCACACCCTGCGTAGCCAAGGTCGTCTGCAATCCCGGCTCCTTCATGACCTTCGCCGGTAGTCTGACGCAAAATCGAGGCTGCGAAGCTTGCGCCGATGAGACCTTCTCCGCGCTCGCCAATGCTACCGCTTGTTTGGATATGACGCGCTGTGTCCCCGGTGAACAGATGACGCACGACGGCAGTCCCGCAATGGACCGTAGCTGCGACGCGTGCGCCTACGGAAGCTTCAGCTTGGTAGAGAACGCGCCGTCGTGCACGACCTGGACCGATTGCCCGGCTCGCACCTTGGTCCCCGGTTCCGCAACGAATGACGCACTGTGTGGTCCCAAAGTCATCGCCATCGCAACGGGCACGGGTCACTCTTGCACCTTGCACGAAGGGGGCACCGTCACCTGTTGGGGCAACAATACGAGTGGTCAGCTCGGCATCGGGACCACAGTTTCAGAACTCGCACCTGTCGGCATCCCGGCTTTGAGCTTGGTCTCGGCCTTGACCACGGGAAGCGAACACACCTGCGCGCTCCTCAGTAGCGGCACCGTGCAATGCTGGGGCAAAAACGACGTAGGCCAACTGGGGCTTGGAAATCTAGTGAACCGCTCCACCCCCACCACCGTGCCCGGCGTTACCGCAGCCACGGCCATCAAGGCCGGCCTGAATCATACCTGCGCACTCCTCTCGAATTCGAGCGTGCGCTGCTGGGGCTTGAACTCGTCCGGCCAGCTCGGCAATAGCAGCACGTTCAACGCATCCAATCCCCAGCAGGTCAGTTTCCTCAACACCGCTAGCTCTCTTTCAGTCGGCGCCGATCACTCCTGCGTCCGAACGAACACCGGAACTGGGCTGTGCTGGGGGCGCGGAGCGAATGGACAACTCGGCAATGCTTCCACGGGCAACGCGGCGAACCCCTCGACCGTTTCTGGACTCGGTGGCATAAGTGAGTTCTTTAGTATGCAGAACCACACTTGCGCGCTGCTTACAGACGGCAACCTAAGCTGCTGGGGTTCGAACGCCTTCGGTGCGCTCGGGCTCGGCGACACCGCCCAACGCCTAGTTCCTGCAACTGTTTCGAGCGTGAGCGGTGTAGCCAACCTGAGCGGCGGCGACAATCACACCTGTTTCGTTCTTCAATCCGGCAGCGTGCGCTGCGTGGGCGACAACTCCTCGGGGCAACTCGGAGACGGAACTGCGACCAGCTCGCTGACCCCGGTTACCGTGGCCGAAGGCATGAGCATACTTCAATCGGCCAGCGGCCCCGCTCACACCTGCCTCGTGCGACAGAATGGTTCAGTGGTTTGCTTCGGAGCCAATACCTTCGGTCAGCTTGGCACCGGAGATACGATGGGTCATTCGAGCCCGGTCGAGGCAGCATTTTAGGCGACCCAGCCCCGAGGAACGAGGGGACTCAATCGAAACTGCGCGGTTGACCTGTGGCCTCGATGACGCTCATCCACAGGTCGTCGTGCAAATCGACTTCCTTGCGGGCCCGCGTCGCCAGCGACATCGGCACATGAACGAAACGCCCATGCCAACGACCAATTAGCATTTCAGTATTGCCCGCCATCGCCGCGTGGACCGCATTTCGAGCCATATGCCAACAGTAGACGCTATCCGAGGGTGACGCTGCGACGCTGCGAATGGCGTAGCTCGGGTCCAGATATTTAACGGTGGTATCCCGGCCCGCCTCCGCGAAATACTGCTCGAGTTTGCCCCTCATAAAGGTGCCAACGTCGGCTAACTTCTTGTTGCCACTCTTGTCGCTCCCCCCGGGGCCCGACATCTGTTCCTGTGCCGCGCCTTCCGCGACCACGATGGTGGCAAATCCCCGGCGATCGAGGACCCGTTCGACGTAACTGAATACCCCCCCGGGCCCGTCCAAAACGATGGGACACTCGGGAATCAAGACCAAATCGACTCCGCCCGCGGCCAGCACGGCGTTGCACGCCACAAAGCCCGAATGACGCCCCATCAGCTTCACTAGCCCGATGCCATTCTTTGCACCAATCGCTTCAGCTCGTGCCGCTCGAATCACCTCCACCGCCGCAGAATACGCGCTCTCGAAGCCGAACGAGCGATCAATGAAATGTATGTCGTTGTCGATCGTCTTTGGCACAGCGATGACCGCTACCGGCAGCTCTCGCTGTTTGAGTTCAGCCGCGAGTTGCTGCGCGCCGCGAATGGTTCCATCTCCGCCAATAACAAATAGAACATTGATACCGAGCTCGGCCAACACGTTGGCCATCTTGCCAGGGTCTTGGTTCCCTCGAGAAGAACCCAAAATCGTGCCACCTTGCTGGTGGATGTCAATAACGGAGCCCGGCGTGAGCTCCATGGGATTCATGCCAAGGGGCGACATGCCCTCGTACCCATAACGAAAGCCCAAGATTCGCCGCGCTCCGTAGCCAAACCAGAGTTCGAACACGAGGCCACGAATCACATTGTTAAGCCCCGGACACAGACCGCCACAGGTCACGATACCCGCGCGAATCTTGCCCGGCTCAAAGAAGATTCGATTTCGAGGCCCAGCCAGTTCAAAAGCCGGAACCTGCCCCATTCGATTGGCGACCATCTTGAGCTGCGAGAGCCGATCGTCGACGAGGACTTTGTCGGCCTCTCCCACGAAGTGCATCGCCCCGGCGCCCAGATGCGCGACAACCGGTGATTCGTAAGGGCACGGACCGAGGGCGTGAATGGCTACGTCATCCGCAGTGATCCCGCCTTTCAGACCACCAGGAATCTCGACGCTGATCGTCGTCTCCGACATGTTCTTTAAGCATCCAGGAGGGAGGTTTCCGGACTGCATCCATGGCGTGGCCGAGCAACAAAAGCTTTCGGCTCAGCCGGCGCCCCGTTGGCACGGATCCCGCTAAAGCAACTTCAGTCGTCACCATAAGTGCGCGACGAAAAGGAACACCAATGACTCTCATTTCAAGAACGTGGTTGTTTTGTGGGTGCCTCGGCCTCCTAGCCTGTAGCCGCCAGAACACGGACCAGACCCGCTCCGCCCAAGAGCCACACTCGCCGAACAAGCCCCCCGGCTCGACGGTCGGCAAAGTAGCGGAGGCTGAGCTCAAGGAGGCGCCCGGTCAGAAGGTCGATGGCGACTTGAAGTTCGAAACGGCGCCGGATGGCGTGCGGATTTCCGGCTCCATTGAAGCCAGCCCCGGAACTCACGGCTTCCATATCCATGAAAAGGGCGACTGCAGCGACATCCCTGGTAAGAGCATGGGCGCCCACTTTGCGCCCGACGGACACCAGCACGCCCTGCCGACCGAGGAAACCAATCGCCACTTAGGCGACCTCGGCAACGTCGTCGTAGAAGCCGACGGTAAGGCCAAGCTCGACTTCGTCATCATCGGGGCCAACCTGACCGCGAGTGACGCTCACTCGCTTCTAGGCCGCTCCGTCGTGCTTCACGCCAGCCAGGACGCAGGTAAGGCCGAACAACCGGCCGGAGATTCCGGGACCCCCATCGCCTGCGGCGTGATCAAACTTGATTCCTAACCCGGTGAGGCAGCTTCATTAACTCTGCACTGGAGCCTGCACTGGAGCCCGCACTGGAGCCTGCACTGGAGTCTGGACTGGGGCGTCTTGCCGCGCGTGTGGCCAAGTGGATGCGTTCACTCGCGCGGCGCCAACTGCTTTAACCTTCCGAGAAAAGTGGAAGGTCGTACCATCCGGATCAAGCATGAACTCTCGACCGCATTGACAGGTCTTCTGTTCATGTTTTCGGTCGTGGCTTGGTTACCCGCCTGCGCTTCGGTCGAAAAGGGCCGCTACGGCGTGTCCAAGTTTCGCGTCGAAGGCGCCGACGAGATGGACAGGAAAGCCGTCGAAGCTTGCTTGATCACACGTGAACGCGAGCACTTCTCGCTCGTACTCGGACTGGGTGAACCCACCTGCGGCAAACCTCCTTTCGAAAGTTCATCTCCCACGCTTCGCCTGTGGCGTTGGCCTTGGGCGGAGTGGCCGAGCTTGAACCATGCGGTGCTCGACCGCGACCTGGAGCGCGTCGTACGTTGGTATCGAGCCCGTGGCTATTACGAGGCTAAGGTCGCGAGCATTGAATATGATCCACCTGAAGCGGCCATGCCCGGCGGCGTTGGCAATTGCGACCCAGAGAAAGATTCGTGCAAGGTGTCGGTTCTCGTCACCGTCGAAGAAGGCGCGGCCACGAAAATTCAGAGCATCAACATCGAAGGTGCGGCAGCCCTGCCCGAAAATGCGCGGCAAAACCTGGAGCGAATTGCCGGGCTCAAGCTGGACGAGCGCATCGACGAAGTCGACTACGATAAGGGCAAAGAGGCTCTCAAAAAGTTTCTGCGCGAGCTCGGCTACGCGGGAGCTGAAGTTTCCGGCCAAGTCGAGATCGACAGCACCGACCACAGGGCAAGCGTCACCTATCAACTAGCGCCGGGGCCACTCTGTTCGTTCGGCTCGCTCAAAGTTCTAGGAGCTGGAAAGTTGCCCCAGCGACCCATCGAGGCAGCCGCGGATCTTCAAACCGGTGCTCGCTACAGGCCGTCTGTACTCGACGAGATCCAAGCTGAAGTGTTCGCGCTCGGCGCCTTCTCAGCGGTTGATGTGAGAGAGAAAGTGCGCGGCGACAAGGTAGATGTCGAAGTGGACGTCACGCCGCTCAGCCCCGATGCGCTTCGGCTGGGTATTGGCGTCTTGAGTGGTAACCCGCAGCGCGTCGACACCACAGACCAAACCAGTATCCCCCAATGGGATGTACATCTATTTGCTCGATATGAGCGGCGCCATGTCTTCGGTTCGCTTGGCCGCTTTAGTATCGACGAGCGTCCTCGCCTGATTTTTCTGGGCCCTTTTCCGACAATCCCCACCCGCACCGACGGCGCGCTGGCCGCACAACCGGGCAACCTTATTACGCTCAACTTGAACCAACCGGGTCTCGTTGAACGACGAACAGATCTCAAAGAGACAGTCGGTTGGGACTATGGCCCCGACCCGTACCTCAACTTCATCCGTTCTGACATCTTCTTCCGCGTGGCTGGCCGCCGTGGCTTCTTCTCGCGCAAGCTTGTGGGTACGTTAGCTCTTCAACAAGACCTGTACGTGGTTCCGGAGCAAGACTGGGTCCCCCCTGAAGGTGTTACAGACCCCATCGCCACTTCGTACAAATACCTGTACTTCGAACAGGATGTGCGCCTCGATCTTCGAGATAACGCCATCCGGCCGAGGCTCGGAGCTTACTTCGGCATCAACGCGACTCAGGCGCCCAAATGGCAAGCGTCCGATTGGACCTCCTTTCGCATCGCGCCCGAGTTCCGCTTCTACTTGCCGTTGCCGCTCGGCGTGGTCCTCGCGTCGAAGGTGGGGCTGGCTTCGATCTTCATCACCGATGCCGAGGCTTCCCTCGACGCCGATTCGCAACGACTCGGTCCGCTCGTCTATCGTTTGCGTGGGGGCGGCCCCAACGGAAACCGCGGTTTTTTGGCGGGCGCGGTGGGCCCGGGTCCAACCGGTGGCATTCGCCGTTGGGAAGCGTCCATGGAGCTTCGTTTCCCGCTCGGGAAAGATTTCGTCTTGGCCGGCTTCGTTGACCTGGGCGACGTCAACGACCAACCCTCGTTCCGCTTCGAGTATTGGAACATGTCAGTTGGGCCCGGACTGCGCTTTTACACGGTGCTGGGTGCTATCCGCCTAGACACGGGCTTTCGCATTCCGGAGTTACAACGCTTAAACGAACCGAACTATCAGATCTCCGGCGAGAGTAACCCCAACTATCTCTTTGATTCGAACGTAGCCGGCGCCTTCCAACTCACGATTGGAGACGCATTTTGAAGACGGCCGCTCGGCTTCGGCGCATCTTCGCCGCTATCGGCAAGGGCCTGCTGTGGACTGTGGGCGGGCTTATCGGGCTCGTTGCCCTAGTGCTCTCGCTCGGGCTGTTTTCAAGCCCCGGCCGAGCCTTGCTCGCCCGAGCTGGCCTCGGCATCGCCAATAGCGCGCTCCCCGGCACGATTGAGCTCGGAGAGCTTGAGCGCCTCGGCACTTCACGCCTTGTCCTACGCGATATCGTCATCCGCGACGCCCAAGGCGACGTCGTCGTTCGCGCTCAGAAGCTCACACTGGATTACGATTTGGGCGCGATAATTCGCGGACGCTACGTTGTTCAAAGCGCCGTCCTTGAGCAAGCCTGGGTCGACTTGCGAAACATAGCCGAGGCGGATCGCGGCATCGTGTCTGCCTTCGTGGATCCCCTCGCGCCGCCGAGTCCACCGGCCGACCCGAACGCCCCTTCGCCCTACGTAACGGTAAAGCGGGCTGTCGTTCAAAAGAGCTTCGTTCGCTTACCGAACTTGCCGGAGCTCGGGCAGCTCGATGTGGCCAACGTCGAAGTAGCCGGCAGCTTCTTGCTCGATCAGTTGCCCCAAGCTGCACTCGGTTCGGCAAGCCTCGGCATCGAACGCGCCGGCGTCCCCCTCGGGCAGCTCAAGCGCTTGCAAGGGGAGTGGCAGACGGGTGGAAAAGCTAGCTCGGCCGAGCTCGACCTCGAGCTCCTGTCGAGCCACCTGAGCGGTAGAGTGCGCGGGGTCTTGCCCAGCGAGCCTGGCTACGCCGACTCGCCTCTCGAAGCTCAGATCAGCCTTCATGGCCTCAAGGCTCAGGACCTTTCGACGCTGCTCCAGAACACCGAGCTCGCGAGCTCGTTTCAGGGTGAAACCGGGCTCGAGCTGAACGCGAACGGCACACCCCACGACGCCAAGGTCAAGCTCAACGCCAGCACAGCGGGCGGTTCTGTCCGCGTCGATGCTGACGTCCAGAACTTCGACCGCGCTGAAGTTCGCCTCCAAAGCGAAGGCTTTCGAGGTGCGGCGGTTCGAGCCGATCTCCCCCAGGAGCCACTCCAGGTTGCCCTCACGGCGAGAGCTGACGCAGCGGACAGAAGTGCCATCCCGGTCTATTTCAAACTCGAGAAGGGGGGCCGACTCGGCGAGCACGTCTTGCCCGAGGTCGAGGCTAACGCCGTCCTAACTCCGACTGAACTCCAAGGGCTCTCACTGCAGCTCAAGGACGCTCCAAGCAAAGTTCGAGCTACCGGACGCGTCGGTTTCGATGGTTCTCTGGCTCTCGATAGTGAAATCCACCTCGAGTCCCACACCATCGCCACGCTCGGGCGACTCGCCAATGTCTCCGGCCAATCCAGCGGCGAGGTCGACGCGCAAATCACGGTCGAACGAAACGCCAACGGTCGACTTTCAAGCCGAGGCAACGTTTCGCTACGCGAGCTCGTGTTCGCTGACAATCGCGTAAAGTTGGCTTCTCTGTCGCTCAATGTTCAAGGCCAACCGCCGAACTTGAGCGGCAACGTCAAGCTCAAGGCCGAGGGGCTCCGCGCAGCCGGGCAGAAGTTCGAACATGTAGAGCTCGAGGTGAGCGGCGGCCCGAGCCGTTACCATGTGATCGCAGACGTGCGCGACGCCGAACTCGCAAATCGTGCGAAAATGACCGCAAAGGCTAGTCTCGATCTGGAGTGGACCCCGAGCCATTACGGCGCGAGCGGCAGCGTTGACGGTACGCTCGGGGATGCTCCACTACATCTGAAGATTGCCCCCTCGCGCTACGAGCCAAATCGCAGTGCCTACCAAAGTGAGGGCATCTCGCTCCGTCTCGGCGAACAAACGTTGCTGGTGAAAGGTCAAGCTGAACCCAAGAAAGCTAACGTCGAGGTTACAAGTGACGGGCCGATCGATCTCGGCTTGCTGTCTGATCTCTTGCCTCTCGATCCACCGCTCTCAGGCAAGGCGATGATTCAAGGCCAGGCCCATGGAAGCTTGACGCTGCCCATCGTTGAGGTCGATGCCAAACTCGAACGCGTCACGCTCGGTGAACGCCCCCCAGTGACGGGGGACTTCCGCGTTACACTCGATGCAGCTCATGGAAAGCTGAGCTTCTCTGGCCTAGTTCAAGCGAGCGACAAAGACTCGACCGGCTGGCTTCCGCTCGATCTTCAAGGGAAGCTCGATCACTATTTTCAGGCGGGCCCCGGCTATGCCAAGCATCTTCTTCGCGGCCGCCCTGAAGGGCACCTCGAGCTGCGCGCGCTCGACCTCTCGTTCGTCGAAGCCTGGGCTGGGACGCAGTTGCCTGTAACGGGCCATTTGGGAGCAACATTGGACGCCGGCGGAAGCTTTCAAAACCCCACGCTAGCGCTCGGACTTCGCTCCAAGCTCAAGGTCCGAGGCGATCCGCGCACCTTGGATCTCGATGGCGACCTTTCTTTGCGGGACGAACGTTGGGAAACTCACCTGCTCGTGAGCGACGTCAAGGGGCGTTGGCTCACCCTCACCGCAGACGCGCTCACCCCTGCGTCTGAAATTCACAATGATCCATTCGTAAGTCGGCTTAGCTTGTTGCCTGCCCACGGAAGGTGGCAAATTCAAATCAAAGCGGAACCACGGCCTCTGTCCGAGCTCCCCGTGATTCGGTTGCAAGAGCTGCCTCAAGGTACGTTAGCTGGCCATGTTGAACTCGCTCACGAACCTGAAGGTGAACCGAAAGGCCATATAGCGGTCGACCTCACCCAGTCCGGCGATTCGAAAGAATACCAGGGCTGCGAGAACGGAGACTTGCGCATGGCGCTGGAAGTCGACCTCGACGATGCCAAGTGGCGAGCCCGACTCGCGGGGCGGCGCCACGACCAAGAGCTATTTGTGAGTCGTGCTTCGGGCCGGCTCGAGCTGGCCCCTCTTCTGGCAGGCGGCGCTCTGAAACTCGGCCCGATGGACGCCGAGCTCTCGGCTAAGGCGCTCCGTCTCGAGAACTTGCCCTACGTGTGCGCCAGCGCCCGGGGCGAACTCACGGCCGAAGTGAAGGTGCGCGACCCGCTAGGCGCGAGCCCGGAGCTCAAGGGGGACGTAATATTGAAGCGCTTCCGCGCCTCTCCGATACCCAAGTATCGGGGTAAAATCCGGGAAGAGCTCCTAGAGCTCGAAGCGCATTTTGCAGCCAATGCCAAACAGGCTGAGCTCGAAGCGAAGCTCACTTCTGGCAACAATCTTTCCACTTTCAAGGGGCATCTCCCTATCCACTACCAAAGTGGTTCGCTCTCGATAGCTCCCGACGCCCCGCTCGATGCGCATTTGCGCCTCGTTCACTTGTCGATCTCTCCCCTCTTGAACCCACGGGGGGCCGTGTCTTATGCGACGGGAAGCCTACACGGCCAGGTTGACTTAGTCGGCACGCGCGTTGCTCCCCGTTTGAGTGGAACTCTTGAGGTTGAAAAGGTGGCATTCACGGCCTCTGACTTGGCTCAGCCTCTCCGCGACGTACAGGCCAAGCTCGTCTTCTCGGAGCGAGACGCTCGCCTCGAAAGCTTTGAAGCTCACGATGGTGACGGCAAGTTGAACCTCGAAGGGCAAGCCCACTTCCAACAGCTCGATCGAATCGACGCCACTTTTCGAGTCCACGCTAAGGAATTTCCGCTCCGCCAACTCGGCCAAGTGGTGGCTCATCTTGAGCTAGACGCCGACGTGAAAACCCTCGTTTTACCTGAACGAACCGATGTAGAAGTCGGCATCCACAAGGCCGACATGTGGCTCGAGAATACTAAGTTTCGCGCTGGCATTGCTCTTACACCTCACCCCGACTTCGTGGTCGACGGAAAGACGGCTAAACAGCGCACCAAACCCCAAGATAGAGATACCGACTCTGCATCGCAGGTAGCGGCCGCTCCAGACGACGCAACGGGAAGCAGCCCCTCAGGCAGCCTCCCTAGCGCCCAGACGGCCCCGCACGAAGCTGCGGCTCGCGCGAATCAGCCGGCAGCCACCGAGCCGGCCGAGGAAGAGCCTCGCGTCACTCATCTGGTCCTCAAATCGTACGACCGCTTCTGGATCAAACGGGACGACTTCGCCGTCAACCTGAGCGCCAATCTCGACACCGAAATCGCGGGCGAACGCGCGAGCGTTCAGGGTGACGTCTTGATTGAGCGCGGCTACTTAACCCTGATTGGCAAGACCTTTGAGTTTGAACGCGGCAGCAAGCTCACCTTCATCGGTGGGGCCAGCCCGGACCCCGTGATCGACTTGACGGCTGCCTTCAACAATCGCCGCACAGGCGACGTCGTGAAGGTGCACATCACAGGCCGCGGCTCAAAGCCAGTCATAGAGTTCTTGATCAACGACAAGCGCGGCGAAGCCGGCGACGCTTTCGCTGCCATCTACGGCTCTCAAGGCACCAACCAGAGCTCCAAGAGCGCTCCCGAGCAAGCGGCAGGCTTCGTCGGAGGCCTCACAGCGGGGCTCCTCGCAACCTCCGCGCGCCGCGAGCTCGGTGCCGCTGCGCCCATCATCATGATTGAGCCTGGTGATAAGGCCGGCGAAGGCCGTGTCCGCGCCGGCTTTGAACTCGACTCCCTCGTGCCAAGGTTCCTCCGCAACGTGATAACAGGCGTCTACGTTGAAGGCATTCTCTCGCGCGAATCGAGTGGCTCGAAAAGCACATCGAGCTCAAGCGCGAGCGTTAACTATGGCGTGCTTCTCGAGTTCTACTATCCGCGAAACTTCTTCTCGACTGCCCAGTATGGGCCTGGCTCAAGCTGGTCGCTCGACCTAGGTTGGCAGCTCTAGCTGCTAGCCATTGCACGGTCGAAGAACCTCTTGAGCAGCAAGAGCTAGGGACAGAGCGCCCCCACAGCCACGGCGAGAATTCCCCCCGACGCAATGACCCAGGCCAGCGTTCGCAAGTATCGAATTCCGAGCCAATAGAGCGGCAAATAGACGCACCTTGCACCTAGATAGAGCCAGCCGCCCACTTGCGTCAGTGCGTTCGACTGCTGAGTTAGGAGTGTCAGCACGATCGCTGCCACAAACAGCGGCAACGTCTCCTGGAAGTTCTTCGAAGCGCGTTCTAGCCGAGCGGCCGCGCCACTGACCTTCGCCGGCTCGTCGCGAGAACTAACATTGTAGGCGACGCCTAGCTGAGCCGTCATCGAAAGGCTCTGTAGACCAACATGAACTAGACCTAAGAGGATGGCTCCGCCCAGGGTGCAGGCTTCGTGATTCATCGGCAGACTGAGAATGAACTCGACACGATCAAAAAGCGAGTGGCCCGCACCTGAAAAAGGGCGAGCCACTTCTTAGCTGCTATTTGCGATAGCGATTCATAAATCGCTGGCATATCGCTCTTAGGTAGCAGCCTCGACGGAGTCCTTGAGCTCAGACCAGCGCTTCTCGACCTCGCCCTTAGCTTGGTCCCAAGTGGTAGCACTGGCCTGTTCAAGCCGCTGGAACGCGTCCGTCAAGCTGGAGCGGCGTTGATCGATGATGGGCAAATTACTCTGGAGCTGAGCCTTGTCTTTCCCGGTCTTGGTCAACGCTTGCGAGCGCAAACCGGCGATCTCCTTGTCCACGTCGACCAACTTCGACTCCAAGTCGTGACGATACTCTTCACGCATCTTCGAGAACTTCTCCTGCGCGTCGGCTATTTCCCGATTCGCGTCTGCCTGGGCGTGACGTGCACTGGCGTCAGCATCGCGATGCGCATCAACAACTTTGGCGTTTGCGTCCGCCTGTGCCTGGTCGGCCTTGCGCTGCTGATCAGCAGCGTTCTCACAACCAACTGCGAGCATGAGGGCCACGGTTCCAAGGGTGAAAATCTTGCTGCTAGTAATCATAACTATTTACCTCCTCGCGCGCTCAACCGCGCTCGTGCTGGTCCGGTATGCAGCGTCCGTGCCGACGCCACCCTGGCCCGTCATTCAAGCAACGATGAAGGGTAAGTGGCTGAAATAGCGCCAATCCACGAAGGCTTGCCGTGCTTCGCGCAGGTCAGAATGACACAGGTGTGCCCTATCGCTCGTGCTCGTGGGCGCTTTCAGTGCGCTCACAATGGGGCATCCATGGGCTCAAATAAGTGAGCTCGAGACGCTATCACCAGCTCAACATCTTGATCATCTCTTCGCCATAGCGCGTGCCCATGAGGACAACGGATGGGTGATCGAAATGGTACTCATCTAATACGGCCGTTCCTTGCTGAGAAACATAGGCGCCCATAGGAAGCTGATCGGCCGCCAGATGAACTTGGGTATTGTGCCCGCTGCAGCAGCCACCGGCCGGGAGCTCGCCAAGAATCATGGGCACATCATAGTCGACGCCCCAGGCCTCCTTCACTTCGTTATAGAGCTGAACGACCTTACCAGGCCAGCTGCTCTGACCGCTGTCGGATTCGCCTTGATGGAAGATGATGCCCGCAAAGCGCGCGTTCGCGGTCGCCTTGGCGCCGGCGATTTTCGTCAAAATCATCTGATGGTGCGAACCACCCGTGATGAAAGTATTAATAGACTCACCACTCTCAGCCGTCCCGACCAAACCAATGGTGTCGCCAGCCGGGATCTTGGGCAGGAGAGTCTTTCCAAACCAGATGCCGGGATCGACCGTATCACTCAGGTTCCAGCCCTTTTCTCCGGGGCACTCATCGAGCGGAGGCTTATTCACCGTGCTCCACTGGCCTGCCGTGTAGCCACAGCCCCCAAAGACCTTCATACGCTCGTCTGTGTTGTTGTCGCTCGCTTCGCGCTTCGCGACGCCAGCCATATTCGACTGGCCCATGAGCATGAAGACGTGGAGAGTGGCCCCCCCATTTGATCCGCCGCCGCTCCCCGTGCCTCCAACGTTTGCGCCGCCGCCAACTTCCGGGCCGTCGCCAAGGTCCGCGCCGCCAACTTCCGCGCCGCCGCTCGCCGTGCCGCCGCCCGCGCCGCCACTGCTGGTGCCACCACCCGGTGCGCCGCCGCTGCTCGCGCCGCCGGCTGAGGGATTCGTGCCGCCAACGTTTGCACCCCCCATCCCCGGACTCGCTCCACCGGTATTCGGACTACCACCCGAGGCCGTGCCGCCGCTCCCAACCAAGCCACCACTTCCCACCGCAGGCTCGGCGCTGCCGCCACAGCCAGGCATGCCGGCGACGACGAAAATGGAAGCGAGAAAAAGTGCCGATGTGCTGCGGTTCGTTCGGGTCATGATGCGATTCTCAACTCAGATATTGGTCTGGCAGTGACTAGCCGGGACGATTGGGGGTCGCGACTATCCTAGCAACAAAGAAGCGAGCGCGACTGCGTCTAGCTATTACATGCATGACGCGGGCTCTCCAGTGGCTAGCCCCAGAATGCAAACCTAACCGTTGTGATTGAATTGTTCTTGTCAGAATGGCGACTCTTTTGCCTGCTATCGAGCCTCTGCTGCTGCCGGGCTGGCGTAGAAGCGCCCTATCGACGTTTGTCGCCACTATGCTAACCGACGACAATGGATTCTCAGCCGTTATCGGCAAATTCCAGCGTGCCCGAAGGCTCTGGGAGCGTTTCAGGGCTCGATGGGGCCAGCCGGGGATCGGACGGTTTCTATTGGTCGAGTGCGGCGGAGCCCCATGGGGCGCGGCGACGAGAGATTCTCGAAAAGTTCCCCCAGGTCTCGGAACTGTACGGGCCCTGTTCTCGCACTAAATACGTTTGTACCGCGTTGGTTTTGATTCAAATCGCCATTGCCTGGTCCCTACGTGATGCGCCCTTCTGGTTGATCGCGGTCGTCGCCTACGGCGTGGGGGGAGTCATCAATCAAACGCTCCTTCTGGCCATCCATGAGATGAGTCACAACCTCGCGTTCTCGCGTCCGACGCTGAATCGCTGGTTTGGCATTTTCGTCAACCTACCGGTTGGAGTCCCCGTGAGCGCCGCCTTCCGCGAGTACCACCTGCTGCACCACGCCCACCAAGGCGATGCGAGTCGCGACACCGACATTCCCACGCGTTGGGAGGCCAGTTGGGTTCGGGGTCCCCTCGCCAAGTTGATTTGGGTGGCGTTTCAAGGATTCGCCTACGCGGTCAGGCCCATGTTGGTTCTACCGCTGAAGCCCAGCCGCTGGGTGCTCATCAACTTCGCAGTGCAGATGGCCTTTGACGTCGCGATCTATCTGCTTTTCGGCTGGAAATCCCTGATTTACTTCCCGCTGGGCGCGCTACTCGTAATGGGTCTTCATCCCATGGCTGGGCACTTCATCTCAGAGCACTACGTTTTTTCCCCCGGTCAGGAGACCTACTCCTACTACGGGCCGCTCAACCATCTCGCCTTCAATGTGGGGTACCACAACGAGCATCACGATTTTCCTTCGATCGCAGGCAGCCGTTTGCCCCGACTCAAAGCGCTCGCCCCCGAGTACTACGACTCTCTCGTTCATCACAAATCGTGGACTCGAGCTCTCTACGACTACGTCACTCGTGACGATTTGAATGCAGCGAGCCGCACCAAACGCGCGCCTCGCGAAGGCCGAGCCCGCGCGGGCGCCGCCTCTGAAGCGGCCTAGAAGATCCCTGGGAAAATGGCGCGCCGGCCCTTGGGATAGAGCTCTTTCCCATCCTGGCCATCGAACTCGGCCTTGTATTTACGATGGCGCGCAAAAGCATAGCTCGTGACGATGCCTGCTCCGAGCGCCAAGAACACGTAAGCTGGCAGCACGCGCGTGACGAGCGCGAAGCCTGCCCAAGAGGTGATCTCGAACAGATAGTGTGGACACGAGACCCATTCGAAGGTCCCTCCGTGCGGGACTTGCTTTCGGACTTCACCTGGCGCCGAGCGGAGCGCGCGCAATTTCTGATGCGCCCAGGCGTTGCCAGCTTCACCGCCCAAGAAGACCCCCACCCCGAGAAGCGTTGGCCAGGCCCGAGGAAGCGCCCAGCCGGCTTGCCCTACAGCCCACGCTATCGCCGCGGCAAATCCCCCGTAATAGGCGTACTCGACCCAATAGTCTGCGGGTGGAACACGTCGCCCACTATAGCGATGCACAAACAGCGACTCGAGCGTACGTCGCGCAAAATGAAACACCCAGAGCGCGGCCACCAAGGCAGCGGCGGCCCGCTCCCAGGGCATCACGCACAGAAACACGACGGCCGCTAACGAATAGCTCAGTGTATTGTGAATCCGAGGCGGCATGACACCGAACGGGAAACTACCGCATCCTTGCCATGGATCCAAGGCTGCGCAGGTAAGGATGCCGGCCTGCCTACGAGCCTTATTGCGCGTTTGTTACGGCTTCGCTCAGTCGCCAACATCAGTCGAGACAGCCGTACTCCTGCACGAAAACGTCGCCCGCTGAACCTTCGAGCTGCGATACCTCGATCACCAGGTCTCTCTGCGCGTCTTGGATTACGCCGATACGCCGAGACTCTGCGTCATCAGTAATAACCTCTTCCGAGAAGACAGGCTCACCCACATCGTTGAATATGGCCATACTCTCGTACGTGCCTGAATATGCGCCCCCAGAGTCATACGCGCCCACATAGAGGAATCCGCCGTAAGCGCTCGGACCGAGTGCAAAGATAAGAGGGTGACCGCCTAGCGCTCGTTCCTCTCTCGAAAGCACCCCATCCCTTGAGATGGCACTCAGAAGCGAGCCAAAACTGCCCGGGATAAAATAGTCTGTAGCGACGAGCCACCCATCACCGCTCGTTGCGATGGCGACTTGGGTTGGGGTGGACTCAGCTTCGCCGAGCGCCTTCAGATCGCCCAGTAAATGGCCCGATGAATCGAACACGCCATACTTAGCTTGACCCTCATTCGTACCGTACGCGGCCACAAGAAGTACACGGTCTCCGTTCTTCGAGAAGCGCGTGACCATAGCTGCTGACGGGTCCTCTAGAACGGCAGTTTCTCGCACAATAACGCCACCTTCATCGAGCAAAGCTACCATTAAGCCGCGCTCGTCAACGAAAGACGCGAGGTAGCCCTCGCCTGTCCAGAGGAGAGTTGGCTTACCGCTCAAGCAAGGCGCTTCGGGCTTAATCGTTGGCGCTCCCGCCGTAGCTTCCAGATTGCTATTCAGCGGCAGCCACTCTGCCTCGGAGCCTGCTGAGCACGCCACTGCCATAAACCCGTCTGGCCCTGGGACGACCTCCAGGCTCATTTTTGTGTCTCGCGTGAGCAACTCACGCGGTTGGCCGCCAGCGAAATTGGAGTCCACGTTCAAGCTATTTAGGCTGAAGCCGAGCGAATCCGTTATCAGCCTCCACGACAGTCCATAGCCCGAAGCGGTACGAAAGCCGGATAGCCCTTTCATGGCTTCACACGAGAAGCAGTCGGGGTCCACATCGATTGTGAGCGGTAATGGATGCGGCACTCCAATTCTGCCGTAAGCCAATTGGCCGTCGACCATTTTGCAGCGACTGGGTTCAACCAGGGCAGCGCCGCCACTCCCCTGCGTGGAGGCTCCGCCATCCTGAGACGAGCCGCCACCGACCTCTGCCGAAGCTCCACCGTCCTCGGACGGAGTTCCACCGACACCCGCAGACGACGAACCGCCAGAAGCGTTTCCACCTGTTGGGGAAGGAGGCGCACTACCTCCGCAACCGCTCACAAGTGCCCCCAGCAATACCCCCCCACTCACCCCTAAAACTCTGGCCATTTCTCCAAATGTTAGCATGGGCTCAAGACGATGGATTCGATAAACCGCCGCGTGTTGCGTCGCGATGTCATCAAATTTTCACGCTCGGTGGAGTTTTCGATCGCCGACGCTGAACGGCGGGCCTGCCGAAAGAGCCTCTAGCGCGTGCTACTCGGCCACTACTCGACCGAAATGCTATGCCGTCCGCTGACGTTCTTTCGCAGAGTGAGCCAGGCGCGACCGGTTACTTCATCAAAAGACCCAAGGTAGTCGCGGCCGCTTTCGAGCTCAGTTCCATCGAACATGACTCGTTGAGGTTCTGAATCGCTTTCTTCAATGGCGAAGACGGGTGAGTGAAGCCCCGGCGTATCGAGCTCGAATGCGACTTGCCCCTCCTCGGCGGTCAAACTGAAAACGCCGTAGCGAGCGTCCCAGCCTGGTGGTTCTAGAGGGACGAGATCTGTTCGACCAACGCCTCCTGGAAGTTCTTGGGTGACCGAGCCTTTGCTCGTGCTTAGCGTAGTCGCTTGGGTGATTTCGATCTGTTCGACCTCGGCAAACGTGGGGCTCGCGGAGTGAGGCGAGAGCACCACAATGACCGAATAACTTTGATATGGATGGCCCAAAAGGCGCTTGTCGTCGCCGTACGCTGCGTAGGTCCCGGCGGGCCCCTGGGCGTCACCGCCGAGCGCTCCATAGTTCATCCCCCAGGCTACTCGGTGCGAACCGGTAGGATTGTCGACGCAAGATGGGTCTTCGATGCAGAGCTCGTATTGGTTGAGCTGGTAAGTCCAGTTCCACGTCGGCGTCATGTTACCGACTTGTCCATCTGTCTGGGTTTGATTTGCAGAAGTCTTGCCCCAGTTAGGATAGAACCAATAACCGCCGCCTTCGTGCTGAGCTTGGGTCTGAGTTTGCACAATGCCCATCTCAGCGTCGCTCGCCTTCGCCCATTCGATGACGTAGGGAACCAAGTTCGGCTCAGTGTAGTCCCAGGTGCTATTCATCGTGAGCGGCTCGCTCGTGGTGATGAATTTGTATCGGTCGCCCCAGGCCACCCCGGAAACTACAGTTTTATCGGCATTTTCGTCGCCATCCCAGGCCATGTCGCCGTAAGGCGTTCGGATATCCGCATTCAAAGAATCAGCCTCAAGCTCGCTCATGTCGTAGGTGATGGCGAGCACAGGATGCGAGCGGCCCGAAGCGAAAAACCAATGCTGCGTCACCGGAACCGCTTGCCCATTGATCTGAGGCGACGAGCGGTACTCATAGATCGCGTGGTACTTGCCCACGAAAATTGGCTTGAATGAACCTGGTCCATCCTGCCCCACGGTCGCCGTATCATTGAAGTGATTGACGGTGTAGCCAAAGCCATTGTGACCCGCCGCGCCCGTACCCGTGATCACCCGAGTCTTGCCCTCGAACTGATATCGATACTCGCGAAGGTAACCGCCGCCGACGCGGACGAGCGCTGCCGAACGCGGCTTGCATGCCTCATCCGACCACACGAAGCGGTCGCAATTGAAGGACCCGAGACTAACATCTTCATCGAGAGAAAGGTCGCCGCACCCTGACACTGGCGGATCCCCACCCGCGCCGCTCCCCGCAGCGCCGCCATCGGCCGGCCCGACCGAGCCTCCGTTCCCGGCAGCCTTGCCCCCCGAGCCTGAGCCACCCCCAGCTTCTTGCTTCCCACCTGTTCCGGCGTTCGCCGTCCCTCCGCTCGCCGGATTGGGTTCGGGTGTTCCTGAAGAGCAAGCCACAACTGAGCTCGTCACTGCGCCCACCAAACAAAGAAGCGTTGTGCGCATCATAGTCGCCTAGCATCCCCCTTTCAGGGCTGCCAGAGCAATTCCCCCGTATCGCGGCCGGGTGGATTAGCCGAGTGCCGCGACTTCACTGCGCCTTTCGCGTTGCCTCGGGGTCGTCTGGACTCTTTGGAGTGCGCTGCGTAGAGGCTTGGTTGCCCGCATGAAGCATGAACACGCAGCAGGCCGCCTCGCGCTCGGGCCCGCGCTCATCGTCGCCCTCACCGCTTGGTTCGCATTGCCCGAGCAGGCGGGCGGTTATCGGCTGGCCAAGTGGGGCATGTTTGGTCTGGCGCTGGCGGCAATGAGCGTCGTTTTGCTGGTGTGCCTATTCGCGCGCGAGCGTCCCGTGCAATGGCCACGACCGGGATGGGCGCTCGGACTGCTCACGGTGGCGGGCATCGGGCTGCCTGCACTGTCGCCTACGCTTTCGCTCACACACTGGCCCGGCGCGCTGGGGTTGCTCTCCGGCCTGGCATTCTTTTTCGTCACGGCCTTAGCGCTGAACACGGACGCCGCGGCTCGCCGTGCCAGCCTGGCCGCGCTCACCCTCGCCGGTACGGCCTGCGCGCTCTTGGTGCTCGGGCAAGCGGCGGGGCTCGGCTGGTTCAAAGCGGGGCTCCCCACGAGCCTGGAGTTCCGCTCACCGGGTAGTTTAGGGAATCCCAATTGGGCGGCAGCCTTTCTCGCGCCACTCGCGCCTCTCTCGCTCGGGCTGGCCGGCACCACCGCCACGCCGAACTGGCGCAGGCTTCACCACGCTACCGCCGCACTACTGGCGCTCGCCACGGTGGCCACGCTATCCAAGGGCGGCGTGCTCAGCCTGGTGGCGGGCGGTGTGGTGTTTGCGCTGCTTGACCCGCGACTGCCCAAACGACGCCGGCACGCGCTGCTGGGCGCGACTTTACTCGGTGTGCTGGTTACGCTGCTGCTGGCGTGGCAGTTCGACTGGTGGAACGCCGCGCCCTGGCTGCGCGGGCGGCTATTTCTCTGGCGCGTCGCGCTACTCCTGGCGAGCGAACATCCGCTGACGGGCGTGGGGCTAGGCGGCTTTGTATCAGGGTATGGCCCAGCGGCAGCGATGTTGTTGCAGGGCGATCCTGCGCTGTTCATGCCTCTGTCGAGCGTGGATTTTGCCCACGATGACGTCCTTCAATTTGCCGTCGAAGGCGGGCTCGTCAGCGCGGCTGCGTTTGTGCTCGTGGGAGTGCAGGCACTCCGGTGGGCGATGCAGCGTGGGGGCGACGCACTCGGGCGCGCCGCTGGCGCAGCGCTCGCAGCCATCTTTGTGAACGGGCTATTCGACTCACCCTTGCGCGTACCCGGCACCTTCGTGTTGTTTTTCTTTCTGCTGGGCTGGCTTGCGCCCGCTCCCGTCACTCGCACTACTCCGGTGAGGCCCGAGTCTTGGACACGCCTCGGCCTAGCCGCCCTGCTGATACTTGTGGCGCTGTTAGGTGCGTTCCAAGGGTTGCGCTCCACGGTAGGCAGTATGTTCTGGACGCGGGGTCGCGATGCACTCAGGGGGAGCAGCTCTGTCACGGCCGCCGCAATGGCGATCCCCGACCTCGCGCGCGCTCGCTTCTACCTGCCCGAACAGGGTCGCATCGCGTCGCATTACAGTCTGGCGCTGGCCCGCGCCGGGCAATGGCACGCCGCGCTCGAAGCGTCGAAGATAACCAACTCCCTGCACTTCGACTTTGAAGACCAGATGCTCCAGCGCGACCTCGAGGCCGAGCTGCTCTCGCCCGAACAGGCCATCGCTTTGTGGCGGGACTTCGCAGCGCGCTATCCGCAACTGCTAACTCCATACTTGCGCCTGGGCGACTTGTACCTCGAAATTGGCGATACAGCCGCCGCCACCCGCGCCTACCAGCGCGTGCTCGACACCCCGCAAGCTACGCCCCGCGCTCACCAAGTGCAGGAGCAGGCGGGCCGCAGCCTACAAACTTTGGAAACCGTACAAACCTTGGAAGCCGAGCGGCGCTGAGTCGCCGCTCAATCCAAAACGGCCGCTCAATCCGCGTGCGGACTGGTGGTGAGCGTGTAGTCCAGCTTGCCCGTGCCGCGCTTAGAGCGGGCCTGAAAAGTGACAACTTCCGTCTGCTCGTGTTCGGACGGCGAAAGGTAGTGGAAGGTAGCGTCGGCCTTCACCTTCTCGCCCGATTCGAGGATGCTGCCACCAGCGTTCTTCTTGAACGAAGCTTGCACGGTGCCGTGCGCGGCTTTGCTATCGATCTTGGCGCGCGGCTTGGTGAGCAGGTCCACGTTCGTGAACGGGTCCAGATTCAAGGGGCCAGCGCTCGGCTCCACAGTGATGTTCACGCAGCGGCCGGCCTCGAGCATCGTCTGCAGATGGGGCAAGAGCTGACGGCGGTAGAGTTCCCCGGATAACATCCCCATACCCATCCAGCCGAGCATCTCTTTCTCCGTCATGCCCTGGTAGCTGCCCTTGGCATCCCCAAACTTTCCATCGGAAAATTCGGTGATTGAAATATCTACAGTCCCGTCCGTCGTGTCGTAGCCCTGCGAGGAGTCGGCAGTGTGGTTCTGAGTGCGCGACGTGAGCTGGTTCTTACCGGTGAGCTTCGCGTCGTCGTCCACTTCCGCAATCAGTTCAAAGCGGAACCCAACGTTCTGATAGGCGTTGCCGGCTTGCGCCGTGATATCCAGAGACGAATTGACGGTCACTAGGCCGTTCGCATCAGGACAGGGGATCCCGGAGTGGGTCTTGATGGTCGAGCTGAGGCTCTGCAGTTTGAAAATAGCGGTCGCGTCGATGGTCACCAAGGTGTCCGAAAGGCCTGCCGTGGCGGTGATCTCCTCCGAAACCTGACTCTCCACTCCGCTCTTCCCCTCGCTGTAGCCTCTAACAACCAGATCAACGAATGCGCCGTTAAAGAGCGAGCCACCGAGCCAGCCCGCGCCGAACGCTTCGCCCAAGCTTCCCCCGTCGTCGGCCTGCACGCGTGCCCCGGGCTTCTTCATGTCGAACAGCGGCTTCTTCTGGGCCGACTGAGGATCCTGCCCGTCGAACAGCGCGCCAGCGGCGAACAGCTCCGCCGCAAGCTCCATATCGAATCCAATAGCCGCCAGCATGGCGCGCGTCGCCTCGTCTCCGCCCAGTTCGGTCCTCAGACCCGATTTTTGTGCAAGCGCCATTTGGAGGTCGAGGTCTGCCGCCGCGATCGCTGCGCTCAAGTCTTCATCCGACAGCGCTACGGACTGCATCGCCGAGTCGAGCACCGCGTCGGAGTCTATGGCTGCATCTCCCGAGCTACCGCTACCGCCCCCCAAGCCACCGGCGCCCCCCAAGCTGCCATCGCCGTCGGAGTCGTCAGAATCGCGGCCCCCGTTGCCACAGGCGGTGAGAAACAAAATCACGAGCACAGGCAGTGCCGTTCGGTGCTGCCTCCAGAGGCTGAATGCTTTCACTTGGTCTGTCCTGTCTTTCGGCTCGCGCCGACCACGTGGGGTATTAGTTCCTAGCGTAGCACGGGCGCCATGCGCACCTCAAACGGGCGGGGGGCACCCGCTACAACTTGCGGCAGATGCTGGGCGCTCGAGCCGCGAGCGGCAGCGTGAGTACCAGCGAGGAGCCCGGGTACCCTCGTTCAGCGTGAAAAACATCAATGCGGTAGAGTTTGCCCTCCTCGATCCCGAGAGAAGATGCGCGTTCGTTGATGTCGAGCGTGTCTTCCAATGGGCCATGAACGCCGCCTAGGTCCAGTGCCAGCTTCCCGTTGATGAAGACCCACAGGTCATCGTCAGATGCGAAATCAAGAGTCGTCTCTGCGTCAGCTTGGTAGAGAAACCAGGAGTGAACTTCGGTCGTGAAGAAGAAATTGTGATCCGGGGCACCGGGAAATACGAAACTTTCCTCGGGCCAGCCCGGATACCCAAATAGCTCGGGCAAACTTGCAGGAGCTAGATCCGACGCGGGCCCCTGGACACCATCGACGGGAAAGAAGAGCGGAGTTCCGTCGTAGTACACCGGTCGCCCGCCGGTGCAGTACTGGGTGCTGGCAAGCGCGCTACAAGGACGACAATCAGCCATGCAAGCCTCGACTTGCGTGTCGAAGGCATTCTGGCAGCTCGTGAAACAGGCATCGAAGGCTGCTTTGAACATGACGACAAGTTCTTCTTGAGCGGCCACCTCGTCGGGGTCGGGAGACGCTGCGGCTTTTAGCGATGCCAACTTGTTTTCGGCTTGGCTGAGCCGATCGGCCTCGGGGCGGCACTCATTGACGCATTGAAGGCTTTCGCGCACCCGCTCAGGGCAACCTACGTCGCATGTACCGGAAATCGGCCTCTCTTCCGGTGTGCTCATGATGTTCACAAACCGCTCACCGTCGGGCCCGAAGCGATTGACAAGACCTCCTCGACCGTTGTCGTAGAGGTCAAGACGACCTCTGACCTCTACGTTTGATGGTCCTGTGACATACCATTCAGCAAAGCTAACCGCGTCTTGGATACAAACCTCAGTGCCATCGTTCAGAACGAGACGACCTGAAGCGTCAAGTTCGGGCTTGACCACACCGGGGGTAACCAAATCCACTTCCGAGCTGCAACGCTCGTCGTCAAAGTCAGAATGGCTTGCCGAGAAATCCCGAAAGACCGCCCCGACCGAAAGGCCACCCTCGATACTCGGTTCGTCACAGCTAAATCCAGCTTCGATCTCGCACGCCGGGGAGCAGCCATCACCGGCATCCAAGTTTCCATCGTCGCAGTCCTCGTTCACGACGAGACCGTCCCCGCAGGTCGACGAGCACGCACCCGCGCTCGTACAGGTCGGTTCGGGCAGGCACTCTGCCGAGCAACCATCTAGCGGTTCGGTGTTCCCATCGTCACACAGTTCTGCGCCCTGACGCATTCCATCCCCACACTCGGTGCGCGAGCACACGCTCGGCTGGCCCGTGCATTGCCAAGAATCCTCGATCGAACACGGGCGCGAGCAGCCATCACCCGATTCGCCGTTTCCATCGTCGCATTGCTCGCCTACGCCAACGCGGCCATCCCCACACCCAGTCGGAACCTCACTCCCCTCCCCGCCGAGAGACGACGAGCCGCCATCCATGTCCTGAGACCCCATTCCTGCGTTGCTTGATTGCCCTCCACCGCTGGCGGCTAGCACCCCACCCGAGGAGGAGGCCAAGCCGCCTGTTCCGCCGCCATCCGAGGCGACCTCTTCGCAGGCCGCCGTACCGACCAATAGCAATGCGGGCCACGACAGAAGCCTCGTCGGGTTGGCCCGAACCCGATTGACCACGCCGAGCGCGCAATCGAAAAATGCCAACCGCAGCGCGGTGCACAAAGCAGGAAGACGATGCATGAGGAGCGCGCGCATAGGACAGAACCCTTCGCCAATAAGGGACGCCGGTTCTGTCCCCTAGCGCGCCCGAGTGGATTCGAACCACTGACCCTCGGATTAGAAGTCCGATGCTCTATCCAGCTGAGCTACGAGCGCGTTCGGCAGGCCCTAGAGTCCCTGCCTCGGCGGGGTGTGTATCCGATGCTCTTCGCGCTGTAAAACCCCCGCGGCAGGGCTCGCCAAGGGCCGCCCGCCTTTGGGTTGCCAGGAGCGCGGCACGATCTCCCTAGTCGCCCGATTCGGGGCATCCGCCTCGTATTCAAAAGCCCAAAAGCAAAAACCTCGGCTCGACGCCGAGGTTTCCTTCTTCAGAGCCATCAAGACTCCGTGAGTCGTCAGAGCTATCAATCCGTTAGTCGTCGGAGCGACCACCGAGGATGCCGGCTCGCCACAAGAAGTAGAGGAGTTGCATGATGGCCGATACAGCCGACGCCACATACGTCATTGCGGCGGCGCGCAGCACGGCGCGCGTTCCCGGAACCTCGAACGGCTCGATCATGCCGGACGCTTCGAGCGCGGCGACGGCGCGGTTCGACGCGTCGAACTCAACGGGCAACGTTACCAACGTGAAAAGTACGAAAGCGGCGAACATGACGACGCCCACCCAAACCAGCCCCGTGCTCTGCGCCATCAGACCGAGCCCCGCGATCATCGTGCCCAGATTGGAGCCCAGCATCGCCGGACGCACGATGAGCGAACGAAAGTTCAACGGGCCGTAATTGGTTGCGTCTTGAATGGCATGCCCTGCCTCGTGCGCGGCCACGCCCAGCGCGGCGAGCGAGCGACCGTGGTAAACATCGGGCGAGAGGCGCAGCACCTTGGCCTTGGGGTCATAATGATCCGACAAGAATCCTGCTGTTTCTTCGACGCGAACGCCTTGGGCTCCGCGACGCTCAATCAATTGTCGCGCCGCTTCGGCGCCCGTCCATCCTCGACGACTGCCAACGCGACTATACTTCTTGAACGTGGCCTTCACGTTCCAGCTTGCCCAAAAACTGAGCAGCATGGTCGGAATCGCGACTAAGAGCCAATAGGGATCGAAATACATGACTTTGGGGAACGTAATGTTGTTGCTACGCCGCGCAAGCTATCAACTCATAAGTGCGAATCGGCCAGAGGGGACACCGAGGTTCTCGTTAGCGGCGACCAGCACGGCCACTCCCGGTGACGCAGAAGCTTTTGCTCCCTTCGTCACCCGAGAAGAAGGGAAGAGGACACGCACCCGGCGCAGCACGCCTGCGGGCGAACCTTGCTATGAGGCATTGGGGAGGAGGGGAAAGGTCCGCTTTCTGCTCTGCCACGGCGCGCTCTCGGCCGGGTGCATGTCATCGAAACAACCGGAGCCACCTTCCGCTTATTCCGAGCCCGCGCCGGTTCTGACCGAAGACGCCTCGCCTAGGCCCGAACCCGCTGAGATTGCCCATAAAACAGCCGCAGCCCCCAATATCCGCCGGGCTCCCTGTGGCGACTCCACTTGTTTATTTTTTCCCACCAACGCGGACGCAGCGAGCTATCTGCTCACGCACTATCGTCCGCAAGTTATTGGCTTCGGTGAAGCGCATGCCCAAGCTGATTCGACTACCCGAGCCACCGCGCTGCGATTCTCTGACTCACTCCTGCCCGCTTTCCAGGGCAAGGCGTCGTTTCTGCTCGTCGAGCTCATGACCTCACCGAGCGGCTGTGAGCTCGCCAAAGAGCGGGTCGAAAAGGAAACGGCTCCCATCACCGCGCCTCAGGCGGGCACGAACCAAGCCGACTATTTCACGCTGGGTCATCATGCGCGCGCGCTCGGTATCTTGCCCGATTTATTGCGCCCCACTTGCGAAGATCTGAGCGCCATCGGCTCGAGTGACGAAGCCGTCCTTCACACCATGGAGACCATCGCCCGCCTCAGCACAGCCGAGCTCATACGAAAGCTGCCCAAGTCTGCATCGGAGCCAGCGTCTAGCTCAGTACCGACCCTGTCGCGCCCGCCGTGCCTCTTGGCCTACGGGGGCGCACTCCATAACGACGTCGCGCCAGCGCCCGACTATGCGAGCTGGAGCTACGGGCCCGAGCTATCCCGGCTGACGTCAGACAAGTATCTCGAGGTCGATTTGCTCTTGCCCGAAGGCCTCACGGCTAGCCCCTGGGCACGCTTCGAATGGTTCCCTCAAATTATCGCCGCTTACGACGAGAAGCGCCCGGAAGAAGCCGCACTCCTCGAGCGGAGCCCCAGAAGCGTAGCGCTCATTTTGGCTGAAGACACGCCACGCATGTCAGATGAGGCGCCCGAGAGCGTGGAGGAGTAAAAGTGCGATCATGGGGGATAGATCGAAGCCACCCACGGCAGGCAAGATGCGACGAATGGGCGCGAGTACGGGCTCTGTCACACGGTCTAGAAATAATTTGGCGGGATGGCGTGAGTTCGGAGCGACCCAACTTGCCACAACAGACGCGAGCAAAATGATGGAACAGAGCTCGATCACTAAACGGAGGAGGGTGATCACCACCCCAACATAATAACGTGAACTCCGATAACAACGTGCGCCATCCGGTTTGGCTCGAGCCCTTCGCGGTTCCTCAATTTCCCGACCCTGGTCTGTATAACGAGCAGGGCTTAGTCGCGATTGGCGGTGACCTTTCGCCCCGCTCGTTGACGGCGGCGTATTTGCAAGGGATTTTTCCCTGGTATCAAAAGCCGCCTGTGCTGTGGTGGAGTCCCGACCCGAGGGGCGTCATCGACGACCAGAGCCTCCATATCTCGCGTTCGATGCGGCGCCATTTGAAGCAGCTCGCCCAAGACCCTGATCTCCGCGTGTGCGTCACGTCACGCATCGGCCCAGTGATGCGCGCCTGTGGCGCGGTACGCGAGAGCACCTGGATTACACCCGAGATGCTCTACGCCTACGGCCAACTCGCGAGCCGAGGCCGAGCCCATGCGCTCGAGGTGCGCCGAGCGGGAGCGCTAGTGGGGGGCCTCTACGGCGTCCGCCTCGGCGGTCTGTTCGCCGCCGAGAGCATGTTCCACGTCGAAACAGACGCCTCCAAAGTCGCGCTCATCGCCGCGGTGCTCTACCAATTCGCTACGGGAACGACGGTCTTCGATGTGCAATTTCAAACGCCCCACCTGGCGTCCATGGGCGTCTATGAAATCTCACGCGAGAGCTACCTGGCCGAGCTGCGCAAGTTGCCCAAGGCTTCTGAATTGCCAGAGAGTTCGGCCTCCGAGCTCCCCCGTTTGCCACCACTTCCTGCTCTGGGGCGCCCAGAGTTCGCTCCTACCGTTTCGAGCATTCTCCCCAGTTTCGAAACGACGGAGGCCACGCAGCTCGTGAACGAAGGCGCGTTTAGCCTGGAACTTTTGCCCTGGGTCGTCGAGCGGCTGAATCTCCTGTAGGCTGCCAAGAAGTATGGCCGAGCAAAAGGAAGCGAAACCGCAACCTGTTTACATCATCGAGCGCGTCCCCGCTGGTGGTGCTCATGGCATCAGCGATGCTGAGGCCCGCGTGGAGGGCATCCCCACGCCCGATAACTTGCGCGTCTTCGCCGAGCTAGGGCGCGGCGGCATGGGGCGAATTCACCCTGCCACCGATCGCAATCTGCTCCGCCACGTCGCGCTCAAACGCCTCGATAAAGATCTCGCGAAAGAGAACTTCTACAAGGGCGGCTTTATCGCGGAGGCTCAAGTCACAGGGCAGCTCGAGCATCCCAATATCGTTCCCGTTCATGAGCTATCAATTAGCCCCGACGGCGTTCCCTATTTTACGATGAAGCTCATCCGCGGCACAGATCTGCACCGCTGGATGGGAGATCGGCGGCGACCCCCCGGCTCCACCGAGCGCCTACAAGAGGGCCTCGAGATCTTCCTCAAGGTTTGCGACGCGCTCGCTTACGCGCATCATCGCGGCGTCATTCACCGCGACATCAAACCCGAAAACATCATGGTAGCAGACTTCGGTCAGGTCTACTTGATGGATTGGGGGCTCGCGCGGCTCGTGGGCCGAAATAGCGGGTGCTCCGCGATGGACGCGGAAGGTCCAGTCGGAACGGCAGCTTACATGTCGCCCGAGCAGGCTCGCGGCGACGTGATGGCGCTAGACGAGCGCGCTGATGTCTTCGGTATGGGCGCCGTCTTGTACGAACTCGTCAGCGGCTTCACCCCCTACGGAGATACCTTCGACGGCGATGAGGCCTTGCGCCGCGCGGCCAACGCCGAGCTCGTTCCCATCGACATGGCCGCCGAGGGCGTCGGTGTATCCAAGCGTATCCGCAGCATCGTCGAAAAGGCAGTCGCCTCGAAGCCCGAAGATCGCTACCAGAGTGTGCTCGAGCTGCAAAAGGATGTGCGGGGCTTCTTGCGGGGTGGTTTGCACCTGCCGCGGCAGCTATTTCAGCCCGGGCAAATCATCATTCGCGAGGGAGACGTCGGCGATAAGGCTTATATGATCGTGAGCGGCAAGTGTCGCGCCTTTCGCACCACCGAGAGTGGCGAACAAGAGACGCTCGCGACCATGGGCGCGGGGGACGTGTTCGGCGAAATGGCCCTTTTGCTCGAAGAACCACGAGCGGCTTCGGTTGACGCGGTAGATAGGGTCACCGTTTTGGTGCTCGAGAAAAAGACCTTGGCCGAGGGCCTCGGGGCCGACGGCTGGACGGGCGCGCTCGTTCGCGCCTTGGCTCAGCGTTTCCGCGATCTCGAGCACACCTTCCGCCAAAGTGGCCTAAGGCGGCATACCGAATCGCCACCGTCGCCGGGCCGCTGAAACAACGATCAGTCCCCGGCGCATATGGACAAGCCCTCGAACGTCAAGACAGCGCTAATCACAGGTGCGAGCAGCGGCATTGGACGCGCCCTCGGCCTCGAACTCGCGCGGCGCGGCGTTCAGGTGATCGCGGCGGGCCGCAATCGCGAGAAGCTCGCCGAACTCGAGGCTCGAGCGGGCATCCAGACGCTGGCCATAGATCTCAGCGAACCGGGCGCGGCCGAGAAGCTGTATGAGATGGCGTGTGAGCGACTCGGCGCGCCGCCCGAGGGGCTCATCAATAATGCAGGCTATAATTCGAGGAAGGCTCCCTTCGTCGAGACCAGCGCGGCCGAGTTCGACGCGCAGTATCGAGTGAACCTCGCGGCCCCAGCCGAGCTCTGCCGGCTCGCGCTCGGACCGATGATCGCAGCCCAAAAAGGCCATATCGTGAACGTTCTGTCGACGGCTGTGCTCCACGCCGCGGAGACGATGGGCATCTATTCGGCCATGAAGCACGGCCTCGCCGGACTGACTCGCGTGCTCGTCAAGGAAGCGCGGCCCCACGGCGTAAAAGTCACCGGCGTTTATCCGGGCGGTACCGATACCGAGTTTCGTGAGAAGCCTCGGCCAGATTACATGCTTCCAGAATCGGTGGCCGAGATGATCCTCGCCTCCACGTTCTTCGCCCCGAGCGACGTCGCGACCCATGAGCTTGTCTTCCGGCCCATGGTCGAGACGAACTTCTAAGCCGCGCTCCCGGGTAAGAATAGAAGCTGGAGAGCGCCCCCGAGCGCTCTCCGCCAATTAACTGTCCGCGAACTGACCCGCCGCGAAGCTAACCCGCCGCGAGATCGAGCTGAGACTCAGCGTGCCAGGCCGCGTTCCACGAGCGCGCTCTTGATGGACCGCGCCGCGTCCGCCACCGAAACTCCACCATCCAGCGCTACGACCAGATCGGGACGAACCGGCTCCTCGTAACTCGGGTCGAGGTGTCCAGCATCATAAAAGCCGCGCTCGTCGCGCATCTTGCAGACGTTCGACGAAGTAGCGACATAGACCTCGATGAATCGTTCGTCGCCGACTGCGCTGCGCACCGCGTCGCGATCGGCGCGGTGCGGGCTCGCATAGGCAAAGATGCAGAGCAAGCCGGCATCAGCGAAGCGACGCGCGAGCTCGGGCGTCTGAACGGGGCTCGAGCCATCCGAGATCGTGCCCCGACCGAGGCCATCTTCAGGATCCACCACCACAGCAGCGTTCGTTCCGTCGAAGAGCTGCCTCTCGAGCTCGTAACCAATGGCAGACTTGCCCGAAGCCGGCAGACCAGTGAGCCAGACGATGGCACCTGCTCGGCCCATGCGCTCGAGACATTCGGCCGGACCCACCTTGGATTCGAGGCGCGGACCCGCCTTCGCGTGCGCTCCACCGCCCGCGACGCCTTCGACCATGCCCGCCGCGACGGTATTGTTCGTGATCGGATCGATCAGGATGAACGCGCCGGTCGCGTGGTTCTTTTGATACGGATCGACAAACAGCGACTTATGCGCCGAAATAGTGACGGAACCGATGTCGTTGAGCTCGAGATGCCGAGCGCTCCTATGCTCGAGGGTCTCGAGGTCGACGATGTAGTTCACTGCGTCGACGTTGGCGCGCACCATCTGGGTGGTTTGTTTGAGCAAATAGGTATGGGCCCGATCGAGCGCGTGCTCATTGAGCCAAACCATTTTGGCCTCGAAGCGATCGAGGACGAGCGGTTCGTTGTCCGGCAAGATCAACATGTCGCCGCGGCTCGAGTCGATTTCGTCTTCAAAGCGAATCGTCACTGCCATCGGCGCGGCCGCGCGCTCAATCTCGCCGTCGAAGGTGTCAATCGACTTCACGCGACTCGACTTCCGGCTCGGCAAGGTGACGAGCCTGTCGCCTTTCTTCACGCTGCCCGAGGCGATGGTGCCGGCAAATCCTCGGTAGTCGAGGTTCGGGCGAATCACGTATTGAATGGGGAAGCGAAAATCGGCGCGGTTGATGCCTGCGTCGACGGGTACCGTCTCTAAGTATTCGAGCAACGTACCGCCACCCTGCTCAGCAGTCGGGTACCATGGCGTGTCCGGGCTCGAGTGGACGACGTTAACACCGGCCTTAGCGCTGATCGGAATGAACTTCACCTCGCGGAAGCCCAGTGCTGCGGTGAACTGAGTGAACTCAGCCCGAATTTTGTCGAAGATTTCTTTCTTATATCCCTCGAGGTCCATCTTATTCACGCACACCGCTAGGTGCGGGATGCCGAGCAAGTGAGCGATATAGGCGTGGCGACGTGACTGCTGCAAAACGCCGAGCCGCGCGTCGATCAAGATGATCGCTACGTTGGCGGTCGACGCGCCTGTCGCCATGTTGCGCGTGTACTGCACATGCCCGGGTGTATCGGCGATGATGAATTTACGCTTCTCGGTAGAGAAGTAGCGATAAGCGACATCGATGGTGATGCCCTGCTCGCGCTCGGCCTTCAGTCCATCGGTGAAGAGCGAGAAATCAACCTCGCCGCCTTCTTGCTTGGTTGCCTTCTTAACGGCCGCGAGCTGGTCCTCGTAGATACCATGCGTGTCGTGGAGCAAACGACCAATCAACGTGGATTTGCCGTCATCGACGCTACCAACCGTGACGAAGCGACAGAGTTCCTTCTCCTGATGCAGACGGAGGTAGGAGTGGATGTTTTCGGGGGTAATGGCTTCGGGTTTCATCGTCCGTACAGATAGGGCAGGGTCGTAAGGCAGCGGTTTTTGGGACAACCGGGAGGCGTGGCGCCGCGGAGGGCGAGAAGGAAAACACGTAGCAAAGTGGCGAGGCTTAGAAGTAGCCAGCTCGCTTCTTCTCTTCCATCGATCCATCCGAGTCATGATCGATCAGACGACCCTGACGCTCGGACTCCGTAGCCAGTAACATTTCGGCGATAATCTCAGGCAAAGTCGTGGCCGTAGAGCGAATCGCACCCGTCAGCGGGTAACAGCCGAGCGTTCGGAAACGTACCACTTCCATGTGCGGCTTCTCGCCAGGCCGCATCGGCATGCGCTCGTCGTCCACCATGATGAGCGTGCCGTCGCGCTCCACTACGGGACGCTCGGCCGCGAAGTAGAGCGGCACGACGGGGATGTTCTCGAGATAGGTGTAGAGCCAGATGTCGAGCTCGGTCCAGTTCGACATCGGGAAGACGCGGATGCTCTCGCCCTTGACGATGCGGCTATTGTAGAGATTCCACAGCTCGGGCCTTTGGTTTTTGGGATCCCATTTGCCGTAGCGATCGCGGAACGAATAGATGCGTTCCTTGGCGCGGCTCCGCTCTTCATCTCGACGCGCGCCACCAAAGGCGGCGTTGTAGCCGCCAGCCGCGAGGGCCTGGAGCAGCGCTTGAGTCTTCATGACGTCGGTATGAATGGCGCTGCCGTGCGTGAACGGACCGATACCCTGCCGAACACCGTCAGCGTTGGTATGAATGCGCAAATCGAGCCCCATCTCTTTGGTGAAGCTGTCGCGAAACGTGATCATCTCCTTGAACTTCCAAGTCGTGTCGACGTGGAGCAAGGGGAACGGCGGCTTGGCGGGGTGGAAGGCCTTGCGCGCGAGATGAACCATCACGCCCGAGTCCTTTCCAATGCTGTAGAGCATGACCGGCTTGTCAAACTCGGCGGCCACTTCGCGAATGATATGAATCGCTTCGGCCTCGAGTAGGCGCAAGTGCGACAACCGCTCGGGCGTCAAAATTCGATGGGCGTCGCGGTCCGATGTTTGTGGCTTAGGAGAGGTGGAACTCATGGCTACGAGAGGAGGGCCGAAAAGGAGGGAGCGCGGGGCCCCAGGGAAGAGGGGAGTCTAATACTGGATTGACCGAAAAAAGGCGGGCTTTCAGGCCAGGGCTCGCCACAAGCGACAGGGAATTTCCATTTTCAATAGAATTTCACGTCTGACTGGAAGCGGAGTTAGGCTTGAAAGCGATTCCAAGCAGAACCGGAGCCACGGGGCGTTTTCAGCCGTCCGATTCGAGTTCGACTGGAGGCGGAGCGATCGAGGGCGTTAGCGCCACGCGCTCGGAGTGGCTCACGAGCTCGCTCGCAAAAGCCGCGAGCAAAGGCACAACCCGTTCGACCATAGCCGGCGGTAGATAGGGGGGATTGCCGAAATCGAAGGTAACTACGATGCCGTCGTCGTTGATGGAGAACGACTTGAGTGTGCGCTGATCGAGGAGTTCGAGGACCTCCGCGGTATGCGTAGAATCGTCTAAGATCGACTCAATGCCGGGCGCTGCATAGGCCCACTCAAAACGACGCTGAAAGCGGCGCGCACTCACATCGATCGCGACCCAACCAGTTCGCGGCCGACCCCGACGCGGATCGAGCGAGAGGTCGAGAGCTACCTTGGTGCCGAAGGTCACTCGGATGCCCCGCAGATCGTCTGGATCAATCAAAACGCTACGGCCGAGCACTTCCCCTTGAATTCGGCCGATCGCGCTCTTGTAAGGCGAAGCACGGAAAGTGAGACCCAAACGATTCGCTAACGCTGGGAACTCGCGCGCAGCGCTCTTGTGCCCCGATTTTCGCCACAAGAGGCCGAGCAGTGTGGCGCCGCCAAGCAGCATCCCCCATGGCAAACGTGACAAGCTGGAGAGGTCAGGCCAAGTCATCGTTACTTCAACCAGATCTCGACACCCCGAAACGACTCCACCTTACGAAACTCGTGGCTGGTCAGTTCGGAATCGTAGCCGCGCATCGACTTAGCGCTCACGTAGAGGGCTGAGGCCTTCGTCAAAAGCTCTGGGACTGATGCCCCGTTAAACTCGGCCAAAGGTTCGGTGCCTTTGGGCCTGGGGGCGCGGCTATCGCGGGAGAGTTTCTGCACAGGATAGATACCGTCCTTGTACTCTCGAACCCCCTTCACATAAACCCAGAGCGGCCCCGTATCCTCGGGCGGTTCGTCCGATAAAGTGGCGAGCCAGTTACCTGATATCTTCTTCTTGTCCGGCGTCGCTTCGACCAATGCGTCAAAGAGGATCGTGTCCTGAGCTCTGGTAGGCTGGCGTTGCCCCTCCGGGTACAAGAGATGCGTAATGCCCCGGTCATGACAAACCTGCCAAAAGTCGCGCACATTACTTAGCTGCTTGAAGTTGATGTACGTCTGAATGTCAGCGTGCGTGTTGAGCATCGTCCGGTTGATGCCCAAGAGTGATTTGAAGTAGCGCCCAAGCACCACCGCGTCCTCGGGCAGCTTCTCGGTGATCTGCCGCTCGGGCCAGCGATGACGAAATCGAGTGTCATCTGCTGGAGAACGGTAACCGCTCTTCACCATCGAAACTGCATCCGCGAGCCGCTGACCGCCATACTCGAACGGCGCATCGAAGCCCCACACGAGTTGCACCAAAACAAGTAAGACCGTGCCCAGACGCGCTAACTTCCCTGCCTCGAAAGCGCGCACCAAGAGAGCCGCCGCCACTCCCATGGGCACGCTCAGAAACGCCAAAAGGTAACGGTCGTTGGCGTTCGAGAGCCCCCAAGCCATGAAGGCCAAATAGCTAACACCCACGCCAAGCCAGAGCCGAGAGGCCCCACGCAAGAACAAGAGTACAGGCAGAAGCAAAGTGAAAAGCGCCCCCATATAGGGCTTCTGCGAGGTCAAGCCCCGATTGGCGGGCAAGAACGACCAATCCGCGAAGATCTTGTGAACCCAAACCAGCTTCTCGAGCGGAGAGTCGCCTTGCGGTGAGAAACTGAACGCCCGCGACCGGTAGATAAAATCGTAGGGCGGACGCTTCTTTTTTGGCGCCGCCCGAGCGGCGAGGCGCGCTTTTCCGTTCTTCTTTTTGCCCGGCACTCCCGCATCAGAAGTGGTATCGGGGCTGGTCCTTGCGCCTTCTAGGTCGGCTTCGAGTTCATCGCCTGCCTCATCGTCCCCTCCGAGAACGCCCTCGGTTTCGAACTCGTCGTCGTCGGCAAACGTAAGCTCCCTTTCCTCCTCCTCTTCCTGCTCCATCTCGGCGGGGCGCTCCCAGTCATCAAAGCTCGATGGGAATACGCGGGATAGAAAGGGGTAGACGGGATTCTGATAAAATACGGCGTTTTTAATGAAATGCGGCGAGCTAACCAAAAGCGCCGCGCCTAAAATCATGATCGGGGCGCCCCACAACTTCTTGGAGCCCACCCTCAGCCTAGCCAAGCGCGACGCTGCGCCGCGCTTCGAGCGGGCAACGAGTTCCGCGACCAAGAAGAACGTGAAACGTAAGAACATGGCCATCGCGACGGCAAACACCATGTACATGGCCTGGTATTTGGAAAGGATGTGCACCCCAGCCAAAATGCCCGTTACGAGCGCCCAGCGCAGGTGGAACCGGGGCAGGGTGTACGCAAGCGCTAAGAAGATCGGCGCTGCGCTCGCGCCGAGCAGATGGTCCGCCGAGCCCCCGATATTCTGATCGTAGATGAAGATCGAAGGGAACAAGAAGAAGACCGCAGCCAGGCCGGGGACGCGGCGACCCCCGAGCAAGTAGATGGCAATCGCCACCATGCCTGCCATGCGCCACACCACCATCGAGAATTCGATGTGCAACATGAGCATCCAGCGCAGGGGTTCGGGATGCAACCCGGGTACGAGCAACGCGAAGGTGTGAAAGAGGCTCGCGAGGTGAGGGTAAGCGCGATGATTGTCGCCAAAAAATGGCACGATGCGGCCCAATCGGGCGTAATCCTGCGCTATCGGAACGTGGTACCAAATCGCATCGAAGTTGAAGGAGTTTGGCGTTAGCGCTTGCAGATAAACGAGCGTGAGCATCAAGGCCGTGAAGCCGAGCGCCAGGGCGAACAGGGTTCGCTGACCCAGCGTCCATTGCCGAAGAACCTCAGCTTCGCGCGCGGCCTGCCTCCATAATGCGCGAAACTCGCAGAACCCTAACCCGGCAAGAAACACCAAGAGGGCTACTGCGAACCAGCCGTGGAAGAGACCGAGGGCGCCCCCGCCAAACATCAGAAGGGCAAACAGAGCCATGCCGAGGCCGAAGCTCAAGGTTAGGCGCTCGACCACCGACACCTTGGCTCGGGGCACTAGCCAGCGCAGTACAGCCGCGCCTGAAACCACGAGCCCCACATTCAGCGCCAGCGTCCAAGCCCAAAGTGGCAGCAGCCGCCACACGAGCCAGTCGCGGACAGCGTAACGCATGTTGAGCTGCGCGAGGTACGCGAGTGCGCCTGCCGTCGTCGCAAGAAAAATGCCCACACTGGGTCCGCCTCCCAAGAACTGCCAGGCGCGCCTCAAGGCATTGCCACCAAACATGGCACGGGCCCTACCACAGTCAGGATCAGCTCTTCAAACTAGAGTCCAAGAACATCGTGCGAGGCTCACAAACGCGTTGGGGGGAGCTCTCGGTTACTAGCCTGCGCGGAGGCAGCCGAACTCCCGCCGGGCCGAAACGCAGAAAGCTTCGAAACTTGGCATCAAACGAGGTGGCAACTCACGGTCTGCTCTTCAACCTGCTTGGGGAGCGGCACCTCATGCGTACAACGAGAGATGGCCTTGGGACAGCGCGGGTGAAAAGGACAACCCGACGGAGGGTTGACGGGGGAAGGCGCGTCGCCCCCCAGTGGCAAGTGAGTTCGCCGGCCCAGCGCGAGGTCCGGTGCGGCGCTCAGCAGAGCCTCGGTATACGGATGGAGAGGCCGTTCAAACACACGCTGTTTCGGCCCTTGCTCGACGATGCGCCCCAGGTACATGACCAAGACCTCGTGAGCGATGTGCCGAACTACGGACAGGTCGTGAGTGATAAAGAGGTACGCCACTCCGAGCTCCCTCTGCAAGTCGGCCAGCAGATTCAAGATCTGAGCTTGAATCGAGACATCGAGCGCACTCACTGCTTCATCACAAACAATGAGCCTGGGGCCAACAGCCAGCGCCCGAGCTATGCCGATGCGCTGCCGTTGCCCGCCCGAGAATTCATGCGGGTAACGCCCGAGGTGTTCTCCGCCGAGCTGAACGCGTTCGAGGAGCTTGGTCACCTTCTCTTCACGTTCGTGCCTACCCTTGACGAGGCCAAAGGCGTCGAGCCCTTCGGCGACTAAGTCGAGGACACGCATTTTGGGGTCGAGGCTCGTCATCGGGTCCTGAAAGACCATGCCGAGCTTCTTTCTCACCTCGCGCAGCTCCTTTTCGCTCAGGGCGAACAGGTCTTGACCTTCAAAACTGACAGCGCCCGAAGTGGCTGGAATCAGGCGCAAGAGCGCGCGCCCCACCGTCGTCTTGCCGGAGCCGCTCTCGCCCACAAGAGCCACGGTGCGCCCCTCGGGCACTTCAAAACTGACACCATCGACGGCGCGAACATGGCCCACCGTCTTCCGCAAGACGCCGCGTTCAACCGGAAACCAGACCTTGAGGTCCTTCACCTCGAGCAGTGCGTTCACGCTCCACCTCCCACGACGTGACAGGCGACTCTTCGACCCGGCGTCTTCTCGAGCAGCTCGGGCGAAACATCACAAATCGCAATACGTCGGGGACAGCGCGGCGCGAAACGGCAGCCCTGTGGATAGCTGAGTGGACTAGGCACCGAACCCTGAATTTCGTGCAGCCTGCCCGAAGCCGCCGCGCGTCCCGGAAGGGCATTCATCAGCCCCACGGCATAGGGGTGAAGAGGCTGCTCTAAAAAGGCCTCCCGAGGTGCCGACTCAACGATGCGTCCCGCGTACATCACCAGGACGTGCTCGGCTATCTGCTGCACCACACCGAGGTCGTGAGTGATGAGCAAGAGCGCCACTCGAAAGTCTGCCATCAACGCGCGCAGAAGTTCTAGGATTTGAGCCTGGATCGTGACGTCGAGCGCGGTCGTCGGCTCATCTAAGAGAAGAACCTTTGGTGAAAGCATGAGCGCCATGGCGATAGCCACGCGCTGCTTTTGTCCTCCCGACAGTTGATGAGGATAGGCCTCTAGCCGAGCCTCGGCGTCAGGCAACCCCACTTTCTCGAGCAGTTCACGGGCGCGGGCCAGGGATGCCTTTTTAGAGGTGCGCTCATGGATAGATAATACCTCTGCGAGCTGTTCACCGATCTTTTGCACCGGGTTGAGGCTGGTCATCGGATCTTGGAAGATCATGGCCACCTCACGCCCGCGCGCCTTTTGCATGGCCCTTCGATCCAGCGCGAGTAGGTCTCGCTCGCCCAGCCAGGCTTCGCCTCCCAAAATTTCGCCGCTCACGGGCAGAAGCTGCATGAGTCCGAGCGCTGTTAACGACTTACCAGAACCGCTCTCGCCAACGAGCGCCGTGCATGACGATGCAGCGATGTCGAAGGATACCTTGTCGACGACGGTAACCAGGCCTGCGCTTGAGCGAAAGCCAATCGAGAGATCCGTGACCCGAAGCGCGCTCACACGCGCTCCCGCCGCGTTCGCGGGTCTAGGATGTCTCGCAAAGCATCGCCGAGAAGATTCACGCACAAGAGGAGCACGAATAAAGCCACTCCCGCGGGCACCACGTTCCACCAGATGATCGGGTCGCGACTGAGCTCGTCTTTGGCTTGGGCTATCATTTGCCCCCACGAGCCCGACACACCAATTCCGAGCCAAGAGAGCGTCGCCTCCGACAAAACCAGCCCGGAAAACAAGAGTACGAAGGTGACGATCACGAGATGCATCAAGTTCGGCAAGATGTGCCGAAGCACAATGCGACTCGAACTGACGCCCAGCGAGCGAGCGGCGAGCACGTAGTCGAGCTTACGCAGCTTCAGCGCTTCACCGCGCGCAAGCCGAGCAAAGCCCACCCAGCTCGTAACCCCGAGCGCGATGCACACGCTCAGCGTCCCTTGGCCGAGCACCATCACGAGCGCCACCAAAAGTAAGATGCCGGGCATGGAAGCGAGGGTGCTCATCACAAAAAATACAACATCGTCGGTGCGACCGCCGAAATACCCAGCCAAAATGCCGAAAAACAGCGCCAAGGGAATCGTGATCAGGCTGGTCAAGCCACCGATCAGAAGCGCCACCCTTGTTCCTTTGAGGGTGAGGTAAAGCACGTCTTCGCCGAGCACATTGGTGCCGAGCCAATGGGAATCCACAAGTGGCGCGTGCTCGTAAAACTCGTGCTTCGCGAGCGGCGCCGAATAGCCCTTCTCGTTGTCTTTTCGGACCACGCGATCAACCAGGCTCTGTGCTTCATAGGCGCGAACCCGATCGACGCTCTCTGGACCAGCTCCGCCGCCCACCCAGCTAATCGAGTCCAAGAGTCCCACTAGAACATAGAGCCCGAGCACCAGCGTCGTCAGGGGCCGGCGCCGAAACAGCAAATGCACAAGCTCTCGTTGCCTCGGAATGCGCCGCGCCCGAAGGCCCAACAGAACCCCCATCACAACGAGTCCGAGCGCCACGCTGGTCGAAACCCAGGCGTCGCGTTCTGGACCAGGAGCGAAGAGCGAAGAGATCATGTTCGTGAGCCCATTAGTCGAGTGAAACGCGTGGATCGAAGAGGGCGTAGCTCACGTCCGTCAACACTTGACCGAGAATGAAGAGCAAAGAACCCAAGAACACCATGGCGCGCAGGGTCGCGAAATCGTTGGCGTTGATGGCCTCTACCGTCATCGAGCCGAGGCCAGGAATGCCAAAGCCGGCTTCGAGCAGCAGAGAGCCCGTGAAAAGAAAGGGAATGGCCATGACCACGTTGGTCAAAATGGGGATCATAGCGTTCGGCAGCACATGCCTAAACATGATGCGTGCATCGCTCGCGCCCTTGGCTCGCGCAGAGCGAACATAGTCTTGGTGAACCTCCTCAACGAACACGGTGCGATAAAATCGCACGCTGGATCCGATCGAGGATAGCACCCCCACCAACACGGGCAGCGCCAAAAAGCGGGGCGCCATCGTCCAGCTCGAATCAAAACCGCTGAGGGGGAACCAGCGCAAAACGGTACCGAACAGGAACTGACTAAAGATAATATAGAGCAAAATTGAGACGCTCATCGAGAACACGGACAAAAATACCCCTGCCCTATCAACGTAGCTTTCTCGAAAGAATGCCACGAACAGCCCTAAGCACACGCTCACTACTAGTTCGATAACAAATAGCGGCACGGCCAAAGCCAGGCTCGGGCCAGCTCCTTCCGAGATCCTTTGCAAGATAGGCACTCCATCGGCGTCGCTCTTGCCAAAGTCAAAGCTCAACATCCGCTCCATATGCTGGACGAGCAGATTCTCTCGAAAATGCCCCGGGGCGGGCCAGAGTGGCAGATGATAGCCATGGTTCACTTTCCACTGCTCAATCACCGCGGGCATGGCCTTCTCGCCCACGGAGCGGCGGGCGATGTCGTCTGGAGTCGCCACCGCAAAGAACAAGAAGAATAGGAACAAGAGTACGCCCAGCACCACGAGAGCGCCGTAGGCCGAGCGTCGTATGAGATAGGCGAGCACCTAAGACGGCTCCTTTCTCACACTAGAACCTGCGCCGGGCCCGCGCCGATAGAGCCAAAATACAGGCGCCACGAAGGCAATCAGGAGCAAAGCTACCACCGCGATCGGCCACAGGATCGGACGGTTCCAAGCTTCGCGCAACTGTCGACGTTCACCTGGCGCGACGCTCAAGTACTTGGTCGTTGAGGTCGCAAGGCCGAATGGCTTCACGCCCTCGAGCCACGGCTGCACGAGCACATATTCTTCGGGGTAAAAGAGCTCGATCCAGGGCCGCTCTGTCTCCAAAATCGCTCTCATTTCCCCGATCAATTTCGCCCGCTCTGGACCGTTGTCCATGGTCTTCATGCGCTCAAAGAGAACGTCGTAGGCCGCGTTCTTGAAGTTCGCCGTATTCGGGCCGCCCGAGACGCTGCGGGCCATACCGGTCGTCAGTAGAAACAGAAAGTTCTCTGGATCGGGGTAATCGGCAACCCACCCCCATTGAAATATCTGATACGCGCCGTCGTTCACCTTCTCTTGGAACTTGTTGTAGTTGGTGGCAGCTAGCTCAACATTCAGGCCCAGCTTGCGCCATTGGTTCGTCCAGAAGAGGAAACGGACGCGCCCTTCGGGCGTCGTGTCCGGCACATCGAAGGTCAGTCGAAGGGGCTTTTTGGTCTTAGAATCGATGCCATCCGCGTAACCGGCGCGGCGCAGCAGCTCTTTGGCTCGTTCGAGGTCGTTCTCTCGAAACGGGTTCTTATAGTGGCGCTCGTAGCCAAAAATGCCGGGGGGTAGCGGCGAGTCGGCAGCGATGCCTCGCCCATTCTGAAACACGCGACAGTACTCGGCCGCGTCGGTCGACAGACTCATGGCTTGACGTAAGAGACGGCTCCGCTCCCCTGCCTTGAGACCCACAACGTCGTCGTCGAGGTTGAACCCAATATAGTACACGGCGGGTACCACGCTCTTGTTCAGGCGGATCCCTTTCCGCGCCATATCCGCCGAAAGACCGCCCTCGTGAACGACGCGGCCGAAGCTCTCGCGCGCTATGCCTGATTGGTCGTAATAGCCCTGCAAGAACTTGTTGAAGGCAGGAATCGTCTCTTCTTCCCGCCACAGCTCAACCCTATCTACGAGCGGAAGACGTTGACCCGCGAGCTTGGCGAACGCGCGCTGCTCATACTCACTCAAGCCTTGCACTCCGTTCACTGACGGAAAAACCGCCGCTAAGGCAGGCTCTTCTTGGGGAAAGGCTCCGTACCAATCTGGGTTGCGTCGAAACCGGATACGCGCCCGCTTTTCGTAGCCTTCTAGCAAGAATGGCCCCGACCCGACGGCGTGCTCGGAGAGCATCTTCCGTCCGTCTTTTCCGTCGTAATACTGGACGGCTTCAAATGGCATGGGCGAACTAAACGGCATCGCGAACCAATAGAGGATCTGCGGGTACGGCGTGGCCAGTATAATAACCAGCTCATTGTCTGCCCCGACGGCGAGCCCGGGTGCGCTGCCCGCAGCTTGATACTGTTCGCGAATCGGACGCCGCTTGAAGACCGGATCTTTGCGCAGCAAGGTAAGCCGCTCGCCCCATTCGGGCAGGCCCGCAAGGTGCGAGAACGGCTCGGCTACGGGGCTACCGACCTCAGTGTCGAAAATACGCTGAATGCCGAAGACGAAATCAGCCGCGCTGACTTTGCGACGCGCGCCTTGATAGAGGGGCTGAAAAGAAGCCTCGCCGCGAGTGAGTGAAAAGCACTCGTCCTCATGAAAGAGCAGATTTTGTCGTAATCGAAAACGATATCGAACCCTTCCCCCGTCCAGCGATTCAGCCTCGGGCACCTCGCGAGCCATACCCGCGACGAGCTCGTACGGCCGTTTCAAATAGTGATAGTCCAGCAGAGTGTCATAGACCTTAGCCGTGACCGCGTGATCAGCAGTAGAATAGCCAACCACCGGATCGAGCGTCTTTGGAGCCTCGGCGTAGGACGAATAGAGGACCTTCTCCGTGGCCGAATCCGTCGGGTAAGGGCTATTGGTGCAGCCCACCGAAAAGAGGAGGCTCAGCGCTAAGCCAAGCCCCACCCACAAGCGACCGTAGGGGAGCGAGCTCCGCGCAGCCAAAAACCGCGGGCTCCGCCCGAAAGGCCCGGGCGAGAGCAGACTTTCTTTAAGCAAGACCCCGCGCTCGACGGTAGCGACTAATGAGTCCGTTGGTGGAAGAGTCGTGGCTAAGCGTGGGATTCGGACTGCTGAGCTCAGGCACGATGCGCTGCGCCAGTACCTTGCCGAGCTCTACGCCCCATTGGTCAAAACTGTTCACGTCCCATACGATGCCTTGCACAAACACCTTGTGCTCATAGAGAGCCACCAGCGCCCCCAGCGCAAAAGGTGTGAGCTTTTCGAGCAAGAGTGAGTTGGTCGGACGATTACCGGAGAATACCCGGTGGGGCACGAGTTCGGGCGCGGTACCTTCGGCCTTCACCTGCGCTTCGGTTTTGCCGAATGCGAGCGCCTCTGTTTGAGCGAAGTAGTTAGCCATAAGCAAGTTGTGCATGGCCTGCGCTCCATCCATGACAGCGTTCTGGCTCTCACACACGCCAATGAAATCAGCGGGGACCAGCTTCGTGCCCTGGTGAATCAGTTGATAGAAGGCGTGCTGGCCGTTGGTGCCCGGCTCACCCCAAAGGACTGGGCCCGTCTGATAGTCGACCTTCTGGCCGTGACGGGTGACGCTCTTGCCGTTGCTCTCCATATCGAGTTGCTGCAAGTAGGCAGGAAAGCGGCATAAATATTGGTCGTAGGGCAATACGGCGTAGCTCTCCGCTCCGTGGAAGTTGTTGTAGAGCACGCCGAGCATCGCCATGAGCACCGGTAGATTCTTGGCCAAGGGGGCGCTCTGGAAGTGCTCATCCATGGCCCTCATGCCAGCGAGCAAGTCGTAAAAAGCGTCCGCCCCGATGGCGATCATGAGCGAAAGCCCGATCGCAGATTCGAAGGAATAGCGACCGCCCACCCAATCCCAAAATCCAAACATGTTGGCAGGATCGATGCCAAAGGCGGTCACGGCGCTATGATTGGTCGACACGGCCACGAAGTGCTTGGCCACAGCCGCTTCGCTACCGAAGCGAGTCACGATGAACTCGCGAGCGAGCCGCGCGTTGGCGAGCGTCTCTTGGGTGGTAAAGGTCTTCGAGCAGACTACGAAAAGCGTCTGCTCTAGCCGAAGATCGCGGGTATTTTCGGCGAAGTCGGTGCCATCTACATTGGAGATATAACGGACGGTGAGCTGCCTATCGGAATAGGCCTTCAGCGCTTCATAGGCCATCAGTGGCCCGAGATCTGAACCACCGATGCCAATATTGACGACGGTAGTAATACGTTCACCAGTGTGGCCCAAATGCTGGCCATTTCGGACGCGTTCGCCGAACTTCGCCATACGCTCCAGCACCTCGTGCACATCGGGCACAACATCTTTACCATCTACGAGAATCGACGCAGAGCGCGGAGCCCGTAAGGCCGCGTGCAGTACTGCTCGGCGCTCGGTCAGGTTGATCTTGTCACCTGCGAACATGAGATCGCGTGCAGTCTCGACGCCCCGCGCCTTCGCCAGTGCGAGGAGCGCAGCCAAGATCTCATCGTTGACGAGGTTCTTGGAGTAATCGAGGAAGATGCCGGCGCCTTCAGCGGACAGCCGCGTAGCGCGGCTCGGATCAGCGGCGAACGCGCTGGGGAGGTCGACCGAAACGCTGCGCGATAGGCGCGCTAACTCTTGGTACTCGGGCGTGGTCTTGAGGGGGGGCAGAGCTCCGAATTCGGACATGGCGACGCCGAGCCTAGGAGGCATCCCGGAGGTCGTCGAGACCCTCTCTCCAGCGCTAGTAGGATACAGGCGGTGGGCGCATTGAGCCTGAGCCTGAGCCGGACCGCGAGTGGGCGAACGGCAACCAAACCTGAAACACAGTCCCTTGGCCAATCTCGCTCTTCACAGAGACGCGACCTCCCATTGATTCGGCCAGGTTCTTCACGATTGAGAGTCCGAGCCCCGTACCCCCTTGGGCGCGCGACCGCCCCGCGTCCACGCGATAGAAGCGCTCGAATAGCCGCGGCAAATGGCGCGCGTCGATGCCGGAGCCGTTGTCGATAACTTCAAGACAGGCCAACTCGGCGTCTTCCTTGGCACGCACGATGATACTCTTGCCTGGCCCCGCATACTTCACGGCGTTATCCACCAGGTTGGAGAGAATGTGCTCCAGGGCCTTGCGGTCCACGCGCAGGCTTGGAAATTCGGCAGGGATATCCGAGCCGAGCTGAATCTCCCGGGCAGCAGCCCGTTCGCGATGCAACCGAAACACGAGCTCCACCACTTCGGTTGGATGAAGCTGCTCAAGACTCAAGCTGTACTGTCGAGATTCTATGCGCGAAAGGTCGAGCAAGTCTTCCACCAAAGACTGGAGGCGGTGTGCATTGCGGCTAATGATGTCCAAGAACTTCGCGTGCATTTCGGGCGCATCAGGCCCCAGCCCTTCGAGAGTTTCAGCCGCCGAACGAATGGTCGTAACCGGTGTGCGGAGCTCGTGAGAAACGTTCGCCACGAACTCGCGGCGTAAGTTCTCGAGCCGACGCATCTCAGTAACGTCCAAGAAGACGGCCACGACGCCAACTTCAGGGCCCTCCAGGCGGCGCGCGCGAACCAGGAGGTTGCGCGGCTTCAGGCCGCCAATTTGGATGTCGCCGTGAACGGTGTCTCCCTCTTCGTCCTCGTAAACGGAGTCAATCAACTCCTTCAAATCGGCGTGGCGAATCGTCTCGAGCACGGAGCGACTCGTCACTGGACCCTCGAGCAAGAGCATCTCTCGCAACTTGGGGTTCACGAGCGCTATCCGCCTGTCTTCATCCAAGAACAGCACGCCCTCGTCCATGCTAGACAAAATGCCCGCCATGCGATCGCTCTCCGCGCGTAAGAGCGCCAGGGATCGCGATAGACTCGAGCCGAGATAGTTCAGCCCGCGCGAGAGCTCATCGAGTTCGCTCGTTTCGCTCAAACGAGCGCGCGCCGTGAGATCGCCTTCGGCCAAACGATTGGCCACACTCACCAGGTGGCGCACCGGTCCCCTCAACAAGCGCGCGGCCAAGAGTCCAGAGAGCGCCGCGAGCACCACGCCGACAACAAGTGCTACAGAAAGGGCGCGGGTCAGAGGCAACGTTGCACTCTGGAAGGCCGACGATTCAATGGCGAGCCGCACCACACCGAACACTCGCCCATGGGCCACCAAGGGCCGCGCGACGTAATAGGTTGGCTTGCCAGTTGTGGGCGAATCGCGCTCGCTCAAGCCAAATTGACCGGCTAGCGCGCGGCGAACCTCAGGCCGATCGGCGTGATTGTCCATCGACGCGACATCCGGCGAGACCACCGCCGAGTCCCCCACCACCACCCCTTCCGGGGTAATGAACGTCACTCGAGTCTTCACGACCGGGCTGAGGCTCTTGGCCAACTTATCCCAGGCAGCTCCGTCCGGAATCGTCCCTTCGCGTGCAGTGCGCTCGCGCACGAGTTCGAGGCGCACCTCGAGCTCCTGCGCTGCTCGCTCCCGGGACGCCTGCAGGAGCTGGCGCTCGATCAGAAAGTAAGACAGTGCAAGCAGCGTCACGATAACACTGAGCGTCACCCCAAAAACGCGAAGCCCGAGCTCGTAACGAAAGCGCATGATTAGAAGATCTTGTGAGAGAAACCCAGTCCCGACATGGCCCGTGGCGCTCTTAGGAGCGCACGCGCACACCAGCTCGGCGGGCTAGTCCGAACTCGAGCCAGCCAAGGCGGGATCAGCCACAAAGCGATAACCCACCCCCCGAACCGTCTCGATATAGTCGCGCGCTGCACCCAGTTTCTCGCGTAAACGTTTGACATGAGTGTCCACGGTTCGGGTCGTCACGTCGGCGCGAATGCCCCAAACGACGTCGAGGAGCGCGCTACGCGATTGAACTCGATCGCGTCGCTCGTGCAGGAGCGAGAGCAAGCGAAACTCGAGCGCGGTCAGATCGACCACCTCACCATCGACCCACGCCCGATGGGCGTCCCGGTCCATCTTGAGCACACCGAACGTAACGAGAGTCTCTGTCGCCGGACCCTCTTGATTCCTGCGGACGAGCGCCGAAACGCGAAGCACGAGCTCACGCACGCTGAAGGGCTTCACTAGATAGTCGTCAGCCCCGATCTCGAAGCCCACGATACGGTCAATCTCTTCGCCGCGAGCGGTGATCATCACCACCTTGAGGCCCTTGGTTTCCTCTTTGGCTCGGAGCTGACGGCAAACCTCGAGCCCGCTCAAATCAGGGAGCATGATGTCGAGCAGCACCACCTCGGGCGAGAACTCGCTCGCCAACGTTAGCCCGCTCCGACCGCTGCCGGTGGTGACTACCTCATGGCCGGCCTGTTTGAGGTTGAACTCAACTACCTCCCGGAGGTCTGCTTCGTCTTCAACCAAAAGAATGCGCGCCATGCCTTGGGACCCGTCCGGGGATAGACCGCCTCCGCTGCGAATTCAAGCTGGCGCCCTGGTGAGACTTTTGCTGAAGCCAGCCCCCTGCTACCAATCGGGCCCGGTTCAAGGCGCAAATTGAACGCGCGAGAACGATTGCACCGAGAAGGACCCCGAAAATCATGAGCAAGCACCTAGCCTCGGCCTCCTACTTCGCGCTGGCCCTCACAGCCCTCGGCTGCGGGCACTCCGAGACGGAATGGCAGCAGCAACTCGACAAATACGGCAAACTCGAGTCGCAATATACCGAAGAGAAGACGGCCCGGGCTGATGCCGACAATGAGCTCGAAGCCCATCGCTTGCGCGTCAAAGAGTTGAAGGAGCGTCTGGAGAAGATGGGCGTCAACCTCGACCAGATGTCGAGTGAGCTCGAACAGGGCGCCACAGAGAAGGAGCGCCTCTCCAAGGATGTCGAACAGCTCAAGTTGGCGCTGGACGAATACAGGAAGCGCGCCGAACAACTCGAGAACATCCGCTCACGTTTCGAAGCGCTTCAGCAGAAGCTGAAGAAGCTCGTGAGCATGGGGCTCAAGGTTGAGATTCGTCACAACCGCATGGTGATTCGCTTGCCAGGCGACGTTCTTTTCGATTCCGGTAGCGATAAACTCCGCGACGAAGGCAAGCAGGTTGTTTTGGCTGTGGCCGAGGTCATCCGCAACGACGAACAGTTGCGCTCCCGCTACTTCCAAGTCGCCGGCCACACCGATTCGGCCCCGCTGAAGGGCGGGAAATTCGGTGACAACTGGGGTCTTTCGGCGATGCGAGCGCGCTCCGTACTCCTGACCCTGGTTGGTCCTCAAGATCAACAAGGGGGCGCCCTTCCTCAAGGCCATCTTCATGCGGCTGGCTATGGCGATACCGATCCGGTCGAAACGAACGACACTCCGGCCGGTAAGAAGCAGAATCGTCGCGTCGAGCTCGTGCTCTTACCCAACGTCGAAGAGATGCTGGACCTAAAATCCATGCTCTAGAGCAGGACCGCAATATGAACTTGCACCCGTCGAGCACAGAATCTGAAACTGCGACGGGCGCGGCGGAGTATTGCCCAGGGCTGTGCCCATTGCCTCCCCTTCGGAGTTCTCCATGTTCGACTTCCTGCTCGTAGCCGTCGCACGCTTCGACGCCTTGTTCGGGTCGGACTCGGGGCCGTCCACCGAGGAGCTCATGGGGCGCTACGTTGACGGCGACACCCTCGCCTTCGAACAGCTCTACCACCGTATCTCCCCCAAATTGTACGGCTATCTGATGCGCCTCACGCGCAAACCCGAACGAGCCGAAGACCTAGTCCAGATCACCTTCGCCAAGGTCCATCGTGCGCGCGCCGGCTATCTGCGGGGTGCCCCTGTCGTGCCCTGGATCTTGGCTATTGGGAGGCGATCCTTTCTCGACGAAGTGCGGCGAACTAAGAGCCGCGCGGAAGATTTGAGCAGCGACGGACGCGTACCGGAGCCTCCACCAGAATCTCCCCTGGTCGACCTGGACCTCGCGGAAGCTCTCGAACAGGCTCTGTCTAAGTTGCCAGCCGCCTACGCCGAGGCCATTCAGCTCCTCAAAGTGACGGGCCTCAGCGTACGTGATGCCGCAGACGTCCTCGGGACGACGGAGAGCGCCGTGAAGCTCCGCGCGCACCGTGGCTACACGCTCTTGAGGAAAGAACTTGGAGCCTATTCACGGCTCTCGGAGTCCATTCCGTCATGATCCCCGAGGACCCCTTCCATTTGCTCAAAGAGCCGAGTCCGCCCTCGGCTGCACGGCTTCTGGAGCGAGTTTTAGCCGAAGTTGGCTCCCCGCCGAGGAAGGTTCGATCCGCTCCGCGGGGAATACGAGTGCTGCTCTCGGTGCTGAGTACATTGGGCGTCTTATGGGTGCTCTCACCGCGCGACTGGCTGGCCGGTCGCTTAGAACTCATCCTGTGGGGTGGGATTATGAGCGTTTTGACAGCAGGCTTCCTCCTCGACCGCACACTGCCGGGTCAGCGTGCCTCCACGGCTAACGCGGGTGCGGCGCTGCGTCAGCTCGATCTTCGAGGGCGTTTCCTCGTGCTCGGTGCCCTTACGATCGCGGTCTATGTGGTCTTCTTGGGTCTCTCCACTCACTTCTCGAATCAACTCCTGAGCGATGACTGGCTCGAACGGGCTATTCATTGCGATCTACATGGATCAGCGCGCAGCTTGCTCGGCTTCGGACTCTTGTTCTTGATTTGGCGGCGAACAGACCCGTTCACACCAGGTTTGAGCGGAGGTTTCTTGGGCGCAGTCGCAGGATGCCTGGGAGTCTATGGCACGACTCTAGGTTGCGGCAGCGAAGAAGGCTTTCATCTGCTCTTCGCACACGCTCTCGTGATTAGTTTGTTCACCGGCCTCGGCTTCGTCCTCGGCCCTCGCTGGCTTGCACCATGAAACAAATAGCCTGGGGTTCGATAGGCCGAGGCCTGTTCTGGCTCGGCGCGCTCGGGATGCTGGCCTATGGCCTCAAGCCTCGTTCGTCCGGACCCATCCCGGGCGCAGAGTTGCCGTCCTTGATCGTCTATGATCTGGAGGGGGCGCCTCGGCGGCTCGATACACGCGGGCGCCCGCTGCTCATCGAGGCCTTCGCCAGTTGGTGTGGAGCCTGTCGTCGTAGTAGTTCGACTCTCGAAGCTATTTCGGCGCTGGGAGCCGCGCACGACCTAGAAGTGATCGCGGTGAGCGTCGATGCAAAGGTGGAGAACGCCAGAGCGGCGCGCGATAGCTGGCCGATTCGAGCTACCGTCTATCACGACGAAACCGGCGAATTCTCAGACAAGCTTTCGATCCGCATCCTGCCTACCTACATCTTGGTCGACGCAGAAGGTCGTATTCAGCAGGTCGACTCGGGTAGCGTCGGCGCCTCCACGTTCCGCGGCTGGCTACGAGCGAGCGAGCCGCTCGCCCAGCGCTAATCATTCGCAAACGCTCGAGGCGCGTTCTAATTCTTGGCAGGAGCAGCCGGCGTAGGGCTGGGAGACTTCGGGGCCGAGGTACCCGTGGCCGCAGAGTTGGTCGCGGCTGAGCTCGACGAGGCGTTGGCCGGCGAGGGCACACCCGGCGCAGCGGAGATGGGTCGCACCGTCAGGGTTGGGCCGTTGTCGGCTGGCCTTCGAAGCGAAGCGGGAATGCTCGGATTGCCGGGATTCATGTGAACTCCAATCGGCGGATCCGCTGGCGGGAGCTTGGGAAGGGTCGCTCCGGGTTCCAAAATCTCGGTTATCTGAAAGGACTTCGCGCCCTTGACCGCGTGATAGAGCCCCGTTTGTTTGCCGCGCGCACCTCGGTCCGTGACGACGCTCACGTAACCTTCCTTGCCGTTGTCGGAGAGCGCCGTGCCGACCACAACTACCCCCGCGGCCTTCTGCTTTCGCGCATCGCAGTCAGAGCACTGCTTCTCGAGCTCGGCTAGCTTGGCTTTGGCCTTACCTTCGGCGAGGAGCGCTGCTTTTTTGAAATCTCCCACTTCAATGGCCAGCGCAAACTCCATGGCGGCATCCTTCGCCGAGCGACTCCGCTCTTCAGGAGTCAAAGCCCGCGGGGTCAAACTCTCGCCGGGCACATGATAGTTGCAGGCGACTCGGCCCATGGCCCACATCACGAGCGTGGCTGCGCACATCACGCCCAACAGCCAAAGCGTCTGGTTGGACGGCGCGTCGAGGCGCTTTTCATCGATAGCGGGCGGCGCTTTGTCGGGTCCGGAGTCCCGAGTGGACGGAGCAGGAGAATTCACGGCGCGGAGCATTGTCGCGTGGCCTTTAGATTTCAACTCCCCACCTGGTACGCTCCCCCTCGAGCGATGCCTGAACGCACTGTGGGACCCAAAAGTCCTGATTTTTACGCGGGAATGATGCCCGAGCCAGCCGCCGAGTTGAGTTTCTGGGCGCTGCGGAAGGCCGGGCTCCAAACGAGCCGGTCCCGGCGACGAGGTTTTCGCTACTTTGGACTGCGCATTAGCGCAGTATTCCTCGGCTTAGGCGGCTCGGTCGGCGTCTTCTTGGCAGAGAAGCTCTTGGGCCCCGACGTCGCCACGCTCGCGGCGCTCCCCCTGCCCGCCTACGGCGCGCTCGCACTGGGTACGCCAGCGCTCCTCGAACTCATTCGCCCCGAACCTCCGGAGGCCCGGGCCAAGAAAAAAAGACGCTGGAGCTGGCTTCTCTTCGGAGTCGGTGCGTTCCTGCTCGTGAAGTGGTCGAGCCAGGGTGACGAAACCCAGTCGAGGTGGCTCTTGCCTCTCGTCACCTATCTACTCATCTCGCTTCCAGTCTTCGCCCTCGGACGGCGGCTCTGGTCGGGTGCCAAGACAGCCAAGAAGCAAAGTGCTCCCGGCCCGAGCGCAGCCCCCCCTCCCCCTCCCTGGCAGCGAAAGCTTCCCCAGCGAAAACTTCCCCAGCGAAATGACCCAAGTCAGCCCTCGAAACTAAGCCGCGAGCAGGCACTGCTAGCGCGCAGTTGGGGACTCAGCGAAGCAATATTTTGGTTGTTCGCGGTAGGCGTCTTGCCGGCCTTCGCGCTGCAAGCCTTCGTCTTTCCTAACGCCGCCAAGGGCCACGAATTCTCGCTCATGGGCCTCGCGCTCTTCTTCGCTTTAGGTGTGAGTGGATTGCTAGGCGTGCTCGGCGCATTCGCAGAGCGCATCTCGCCTCGCTTCCCACGCCTAGTAGCTGCTCTGATCCTGTTTGGCCCTTTCGCGGTCTCCCTTGTGGTTCCTCACTTCCCCAATCTGGTGAGCGCGATCTTGGCAGCCAATGCGTACATCGCGACCGAGGCCACCAGCCACTTCGGCCTGATTTGAGGCTGATTTGCCTATCGGCCAGCCATCCCCCATCTGTCGATTCGCCGACGAGCCGAGGCGGCTGACCGGGCGCCGCGAGCCATAGGCGTCAAGGGCGCCTAGCCTGTTGTCATCCAACGCTCGGGCCACACCGAGTGTCGCCCGAAAGGCGAATATGAACGAGCCGAACCCGACCTTCACTTACCTTAATTCGTCCCGCTCGCACCTCTGTCCTAAGGCTTCCGGAGGCCCGCTATGACACCCCGCGGTCGAGCCTGTCCTGGGCTCACACCGGGCTTGTTGTTGGTTTCATTGGGCATTGCGCTCCTGCTGCGCGAGTTCAATTTCTACCCACGTCCGGTTCGCCTGATCGACTTCTGGCCCCTCATACTCATCGCCATCAGTCTAAGCGAAGTCATCCGCTCGCCCCGGCTATCGGGCCGAATCTTCGCGCTCAGCTTGGCCGGATTCGGATTGCTGCTTGAACTCGGAAATCTTGGCTACCTAGCGTTTCCCACCGCGCGCTTATGGCCGATGCTGCTCGTGATCCTGGGCGCCAAGGTTCTATTTCGGCCGACTGCTGCTCGAGATCACCACCCCGGCTTCCCCAGCCATAGTCACGGCACGAGGCGAATGGGTTGCTTCGAGGGCGAGAAGGTGGAGGAGCGCATCACCGATAGCCGCTTAGTGCGACGCGTGGTGCTCTCAGGAGCTCAGATCAAGGTCGCTTCAGACAATTGGCAAGGCGGCGAGTTGAGCGCTCATTTCGCTGGAATTGAGCTGGATTTGCGCAAAGCCAAACTCGACGAACGCGGCGCTACGCTCGAGCTCCGAGTTGCCATGGGCGGAGTCGAAATCCGCGTACCCGAGACGTGGAGTGTGGTCTGTGAGGTGGTGCCATTCCTAGGTGGCATCGACAATGATACCCTTGAGCTTCAAGGCGCGCCCAACGCTCCGCGCCTTACCCTGATCGGATCACTCACGGTGGGCGGCATCAACATCCGCAACTAGCGACCTAAGGTTCGAAGAGTGCACCCTCTGCTTGGCGAACGCCGCGCGCTCTTTGCGTACCTGCTATTCTGGGTAGCTGCAGCGCTCGTCCCCATTGCCGTCCTGGAAGCTATAAATCAGCCGGGCATCGAGCTAGCGGCACTTCTGGCTACGCTCAGTTTCGGCGCGCTAACGCTGCCCACTTGGTTCTTGTCACGCGCACTGGCCCGGGGCGCGAACGCCGGACGAATGCTGATCGCGCACGGGCTAGCCTGCGTATTTTGGGCCTTCGTCTATCGCTTGCTGTGGGAGGTCTTATGCCAGGTTTTGTCGCTATTTCCCGCCTATTCAGGGCTACCTCGCGCGGCCGGTGCCCACGACCTCTCGCTCGTGGCTGTGGGAGCCCTCTACTACGCCTTGGTCGCCAGCTTCAATCACACGTTGGCCGAAATTGCGAACCGACGAGATGCCCTCGAGCGACAAGCCAGCCTTGCCCTGAGCGCGGAACGCGCCGAGCTAGCCGCGCTGCGCGCCCAGGTTCATCCGCATTTCTTGTTCAACGCGCTGAACACTATTAGCGCGCTCATCTCGTATGAACCGCAATTAGCTCGCACGGCCTGCGTCTCGCTCGGTGAGTATTTGCGGGCCACGTTGTCCGCTCAAGACCAAGCGCTCGTCACTTTGGCCGAAGAGTGGGCGCTCTGTGAGACCTACTTGCGTATCGAAGCGCTGCGGCTCGGAACGCGACTACGCCTCGAGGTCGAACTATCACCGCTCTCCCTCTCGGTTTCGCTGCCTTCTTTGCTCCTGCAGCCGTTGATCGAAAACGCCATCACACATGGGATTTCTCGCGACGAGCAGCCCGAGCCGCTCGAGGTGCGCGCCGAAGCCAGCGAGCACGTCCTCTATGTACGGCTCAAAAATAGCTATGCCGAAGGCGCTCGGCGCCGCTCGCTCGGACGTGGCCTTGCCAATGTGCGCGCGCGACTCGCAGCGCACTACGGAGAGCGGGCAGAACTCAACGTGGCGCAGACGGCTCGATATTTCGCCATTGAACTGAAGCTACCCCGGGAGGTGCCAGCAACATGAACCGCGAACCCACCGCGCTCAGCGTCCTCATCGTAGACGACGAAGAACCCGCCCGCCGCCTGCTGGCTGAGTATTTGGCGGCTGCGCCCGAGGTTCGGCTCGTGGGCAGCGCCAAAAATGGCCTGGAAGCGATTGAGTTCGCCAAAAGCGATGTGCCCGACCTGATCTTGCTCGACATCGACATGCCAGGACTCGATGGCTTCGAAACGCTGCCGTTTCTGCCTCCTACCTCGGTCGTGATCTTCGTGACAGCCTACGACGAGTACGCTCTCAAGGCATTTGAAGTCAACGCTGTCGACTACCTCTTGAAACCCGTCTCGCCTGCGCGTTTCCTCGAGGCCTTGCGGCGCGCGACTCTGCGCATGCAGCGCGGTGACCCAAGGCCCGATCTCAAGCTGCGCGATGACTCGAGGCCCGCTGGCCGCTCGTTGACGCGCATCGTCATTCGCGACGGCTCAAAAATCGAAATCGTTTCGGCTTCAGACATCGAGTACCTCGCAGCCCAAGACGACTACGTCGAGGTCTTCTTTCGCGGTCGCTCCTCACTCTGTCCAGAGACGCTCGCTAGCCTAGAGTCCAATCTAGATCCCAACGTCTTCAGCCGAATTCACCGCTCGTTCATGATCAATCTGAACTTCCTCGATCGCGTGCAAACGCTCGGCCCCAGCAAGAAGGTGGCGATCCTCAAGTCAGGCCGTGAGGTGCCCATGAGTCGCGCAGGCGATGCCCGTTTGCGCGAACGTTTGAAGCAACATTCGCCATAAAGCCAGGTGACGGACGCTACGCCTGCCGCAAGTTCTTCTCCGCTCAGCAAAGCTAGTCGGTAGGGGGCGAAGGAGACGGGTAGCGCGGGCGATGCTTAGCGTTCGCGAAAGGCTTCTACCGGCCGCAAACGCGCCGCATAGAGCGCCGGCCAAATCGTCGCGCCCACGCACACCAAGATCGCGAACAAGAATATGAGGCCGAACTGCAGCGGCTGCACGTCCACCGGTAGGCTCGAAATGAAATAGACCTTAGGATCGAGCGGAAGGGCGTAACGAATGAGCGTGGTACAAGCGCCATAAGCGATGGCCAGCCCCACAAAGCCGCCAACCACGCCTATCAACCCGCCTTGGTACAAGAACGAACGCAAGATGGCGCTATCGGTGGCGCCCATGGCCTTGATCACCGCGATCTCTCGCTTCTTATCTAAGACGACCATGATCAGCGTCGCGATCACAGTAAAGGCAGCCAAAATGATGATTAAGCCGAGCACCAGGCTCATCACGATCTGTTGGATGTGAAGTGCCGTAAAAAGACCATGATTTAGCTCTTCCCAGTCCATGGTGTAGTGGAGCGATCCCTCGAGCTTCTTCTGCAGCTTCACCGCAACTTCGCGCGCCTGATCCACGTCTTTGACCCGCATTTCGATGCCAGTCACGTTGTCGCCCGAGTCGTAGAATTGTTGCGCCTCGTATAAGTCGACGTACGCCAGCTTGGCGTCGTATTGATCGAAGCCTGCATCGAATACCGCGATCACTCGAAACTGCTTCGCGACGGGCGCCCGGATCGCGTCGTGAGCGTAGCTGTAGCCGATGGTCGGTGACGTAACCTGCACACAATCCCCTAAGTCCGCGTCAAGATTGGCGGCCAGGGTCTTGCCGACCACTATTCCGGGTAAGATGGCGTGATCTAGCGCGCAAGGATCCGGGTTCAGCGCGTCGGGTAAGACGTCGTCGTCGGGTAGAACGCTCTCGTACCCGCCCTTCGGCTTGAGCTCGGTCTCGCCCGCGCCCTGCTCCACCCGAGCAGCGGCCGCCTCTCGTTCGCTCGCCGTCCCCTCATTTTCCAGCTCTTTACGTGTACCAGGCAGAGCGCGTTCGTCTTCAGCGATCAGGCGCGAAATCTCACTCAAGAGTCCCTCGCGATCGAGACTCTTCGGCCGGGTTACAGCACGCAGCGAGCGCGGCAAAGCGGGCTCGGCTCCAGGCAAGCGCAGCCCCTCGTAGCTCCCTCTCTGCACCTGATTGGGCAAATCGAGGACCTGGCCGATCTTGTCTGGATCAACTCCTTTGAGGAGCACACCGGTGGCCGTGCGCTTGCCGCGCGTCACCATCATCGGATTGATAGTGAAGGGCGCCATACCCGTGACCTCGGGCTCGCCTTTTATCTTCTCCATCACCTCGCGGTATTCACCGAAATAGTTTGAGCGCTTGAGCACCAGCACATGCGCGTTGACACCCAGCACCTTGTCTTGAAACTGCTTTCGAAAACCACCCGTGACGCTCATGGCTGTCGCCAGCCCGGCGACACCCAGGGAAACACCAATGATGGCGAAGAAAGTGCCCAGCGAAATGAAGGCGCGCTTTCTCGAGCTCATGTAGCGAAGCGCCAAATCAAGAGGGAAACCCATCGGAGGCGCGTCTATAGCAGAGCGACCCCGAGGCCCCGAAGAACTCGCGGGCCGGACCAAAACTTGCGCTAGGCGAGCTCTTCGGCCGTTTCTTTTCGGATCCGGGCTCCCGTGGCGCCCACCGCCAGCTATTTGCTAGAATCGCCCGATAGCCACGTTCCAGCTACAGTGAAACTGGGAGGCAATCACGACCTAGCCATGAGCTCCCCTTCGTTGCCCCAAATTATCCCGCCCGACGAGTCGAGCGGAGCGGCTGCCTCGGCTGAGCCCAGGGGAGACTCGCAAGCAGAACTTGCGCGCGCGATGGACCAGGACGAGGCGGAGGAGCTTTCCGGCCCGCTGCGGCGCGTCACGATGACGACGACGACGGGAGTCCCCATTGCTCGCACCACCTGGACCGGCGGCACGGACCCTTACATAGGCTCTCTCATCGATGGCAAATATGAGGTCTCCTCGCGGCTCGGCGAGGGAGGCATGGGCGTCGTCTACCGCTGTCGCCATACGATCTTGGACCGCACCGTAGCCATGAAGGTTCTTCGCCTCGACATGGCCAAGAATCTAGAGCTGACGGAGCGTTTCTTGAACGAAGCGCGCTCGGCCTCCTCCATCGGTAACCCTCACATCATCGATATCCTCGATTTTGGTCAACTACCAGACGGCGCCACCTACTTCTTGATGGAGTTCTTGGAAGGGAACTCGCTCACGTCGCTGCTCGAAGCCGGTCGACGCTTACCCCTCGAACGGCTCCTAGATATCGCGATCCAGCTCACAGAGGCTCTAGGAGCCGCTCACCGTGCCGGAATCGTTCATCGGGACCTGAAGCCCGACAACGTCTTTTTGATTCAGCGCGGCGACGAAGACGACTTCGTGAAGGTTTTGGATTTCGGTATCGCCAAAGCCAATACCGCTACCAATCAGCTCACCCAGGCGGGTCAGGTTTTTGGTACACCCCACTATATGGCGCCTGAACAAGCCGCCGGAAAAGAAGTCGATGGGCGCGCCGATATCTACTCGCTCGGAGTGATGTTGTTCGAGCTCGTCTCGGGTCGGCTCCCCTTCGATGGGGACAACTTCATGTCGATCTTGACGCAGCACATGTACAAGGAGGCGCCTCGCATGCGCGACCTTGGCGAATCGGGGCTGCGCGTCGCGCCCGAGCTCGAGGCCGTCATTCAACGCTGCCTACTCAAGACTCCGGCCGACCGTTATGCGTCGATGGAAGAGCTCGGCGCCGACCTACGCACGCTGCTCGTCGGCGGAACACCGACCGTCTACGCTTCCCCATTCCGCACCTCGGTCGATTCGTTCCTGTCGAACCTCGGCCTATCCCGCTCGACCAGCCATTTTCCCGGCGACGGCGTACCTCTGCGCCCCTCGATTGGGCTATTTTTGCTCGGTATTGCCTGCGTTTGTTTGGGCGCGTGGCTTGTGTTCTCGCTCACCCACAAGCCCCGGCCCGAATCCCCGGCCCAGGCAGCCCGGGCGCCAACTATGGCTCCGACTCAGCCAGCACCTGAGCCGACCATGGCCAAAACCTCAAGGCACGTCGCGTTGGCCGTGTCACCCCTCGACGCGCACGTATTCCTCGGCGAGGAAGACCTAGGTACGAGCCCCGTGGTGCTCGAAGTAGCCGAACGGCCCCTCATCTTGCGCGTGGAGCGTAAGGGCTACGCCTCGAAAACTCTGACTATCGACGGCAACGAAGCTCGCGTCATGATTGAGCTCGTTAGAGAGAAGAGCCCAGCTAAAGCGCGCGCCGGAGAGGGCCCCAAGTCTGCCCCTCATCAACATAAAGCGACTGACCCTTCCGGGATTATCAATCCGTGGGGTAAGTAGCCGAGCGTGAACCAAGAAAGCGAGACGGAAGCCCTTCTTAGGGCGATTCCACCTCCCGTCCTCGAGCTCGCCCAAACTCTCCGCGACAAAGGTCACCGCACCTGGGCCGTGGGAGGCAGCGTGAGAGACATCGTGCTCGCCCACTCTCAGGGGCAAGCTTTGGATTTTCGAGGCGATTGGGATATCGCCACCGATGCGCGGCCGGAGCAGGTGAAGAAGGCGTTCAAGAAGGTCATTCCCACAGGCATCTTGCATGGCACCGTAACGGTGCTCTTGGGCTCGGCGGCGCTCGAGGTGACGACCTTGCGCGGTGAGCGCGGACATTCAGATGGTAGGCGCCCAGATGAGGTGTTCTTCGTGGACGATCTGGTGGCCGACTTGGCCCGCCGAGATTTTACCGTCAACGCCATGGCCTTTGACCTTGCGACTCATCAGCTCGAAGACCCATTTGGCGGACGTGCCGATTTGCAAGCCCGTATCATCCGAGCCGTCGGCGACGCGAAGCTTCGCTATTTCGAGGATGGACTCCGCCCTTTGCGCGGCGCACGTTTCTCGGCCCAGCTCGAAATGGAGCTCGAAAGCGAGACCCAAAGAGCGATCCGGCCGAGCCTGGAGCGCTTTCGCTTGGTGTCGAAGGAGCGCGTCAAAGATGAGTGGTTCAAGGCTCTCAAGAGTAAGAAGCCGAGTCGCTTTCTCCGGATCATTTGGAGCGAGGGTTTGCTCGGGGCCACGTTGCCTGAGATCTCGCTGCCCGTACCCGGCGCATCTGACTTCGATCTCGAGAGAACGCTCCAAATCGTAGATCAAGCTGAGGCTGAGCCGATCCGTCGCCTAGCGCACTTCTTGAGCCCTCTGGTGCGACTCCAGTTTGAAACCGAAGCGGCCCGCGAAGATGCCGCCTTCAACGTCGGACAGGCGCTACGACTCTCTAACAAAGAGCGCGATCACTTGACCCAGTACGTGCGAGCGTTCGAACTACCGAGCGCTGACGCGCCTTCCCAGAGACGTTATCTCGCTCGACTGGGGCGAGATTTTGGGCCCCTGGCTCTAGCCGCGCTCAAAGAGCACGGCGCGGATGACGCACAGCGCAGCCAGTTGCAACAAGAGCTCGAGAGCGGAGCGCCGCTCGCTCCCAAAGAGCTCTCCATTTCGGGCCAAACGTTGGTCCAGGCCGGACACAAGCCCGGTCGTGAACTCGGTCGCTTGCTCGAAGCTCTGTTTCAAGTGGTACTCGATGACCCGAGCCAAAATCGGCCGGAGCTATTGCTGGAGCGCGCGGCGAGCATCGCAGCGAAGTCGTGAAGTCTGCCCCTCGGGCCAATCGGCCGAATCGCGGGCGCAATTTTCTCCCGCTTTCGCCCTAGCATCATTCGACTAGCCTGCGCTCATGGTCGATTTCGTGTTCACGATGCAGGGCGTTACCCGCGTCCACCCGCCAGACAAGAAGGTCCTTGAGAACATTACGCTGGCATTCTTGCCGGGCGCGAAGATTGGGGTCATCGGTACCAATGGCTCGGGTAAGAGCTCGCTGCTCCGCATCATGGCGGGCGTCGATGACGGTTTTACGGGCGAGGCGAGGCCGCATCCCAGCATCAAAGTGGGCTATTTTGCGCAAGAGCCCGAGCTCGGCACAGCTAGCACGGTGCGCGAAGCCGTCGACCAAGCCGTAGCGGGCACACGCAAGCTCCTCGAAGACTTCGAGAAGTTGAGCGCCATGTTTGCCGAGCCCATGGATGATGACGCCATGAACGCCCTGCTCGAGAAGCAAGGCAAATTGCAAGACAAGATCGACGCCGTCGACGCGTGGAACCTCGACGCGAAACTCGAGCGAGCCATGGACGCACTGCGCTGTCCCCCTGGCGAAGCGGAGCTCGCTCACCTCTCGGGCGGCGAGAGGCGGCGCGTCGCCCTCTGCCGCATCTTGCTCGAAAACCCCGACATGCTCTTGCTCGACGAGCCTACCAACCATCTCGACGCTGAGTCCGTAGCGTGGCTCGAGCGCTTCTTGAAGGAATACCCCGGCACGGTCGTAGCCGTCACTCACGATCGTTACTTTTTGGACGACGTAGCGGAGTGGATTTTAGAACTCGATCGGGGCCGCGGCTATCCCTTCCACGGCAACTACTCGGGCTGGCTAGAGCAAAAGCACTCGCGCCTCGCCAACGAAGAAAAACAGGAGAGCGCTCGCCAACGCAAGCTCAAGCAAGAACTAGAGTGGGTCAGGCAATCCCCACGCGCGCGGCAAGCCAAGAGCAAGGCTCGCCTCTCGGCTTACGAAGAGCTCATGAATCAAGCCTCGAGAGACCAAAAAGATGGCGGCGATATCACGATTCCACCCGGGCCTCGCCTGGGAGAGAACGTCATCGAGGCCCAGGGCCTCACCAAAGCCTTTGGCGACAAGCTGCTCTTCGACAATCTATCCTTCAAATTGCCGCGCAGCGGCATCGTGGGCGTGATTGGCCCGAACGGCGCCGGTAAATCGACGCTATTTCGCATGCTGGTGGGCGAAGAGAAGCCCGATCAAGGGTCGCTCACGCTCGGCGATAGCGTCAAAATTTCGTACGTGGATCAATCTCGCGACTCGCTGAACGCCAAGAACAACGTCTGGCAAGAGATCAGCGCCGAGAAAGAAATCGTCGAGCTAGGCAAGCGCGAGGTCAATTCGCGGGCTTACTGTGGTTGGTTTGGCTTTCGCGGCAGCGACCAACAGAAGATTGTCGGCAATCTATCGGGCGGCGAGAGAAACCGCGTACACCTCGCCAAATTGCTCAAGCTCGGCGGCAACCTGCTTCTGCTCGACGAGCCCACCAACGATCTCGACGTGGACACTCTGCGCTCGCTAGAAGGCGCGCTGCTCGAGTTCCCAGGTTGCGCTGTCGTCATCAGCCACGATCGCTGGTTCTTGGATCGTATCGCTACGCACATCCTTGCCTTCGAAGGCGAGAGTCACGTCGAGTGGTTCGAGGGCAACTATCAAGCCTACGAGGAAGACCGTAAGCGCCGCATGGGAGAAGACGCCGAACAGCCCAGGCGCATCAAATACCGGAAAATCGGTTAGCTCAGCCAGGACAGGGGTCGCCCGAGCGACCCCGTCCCCGCGCTTACTTCAGCTTCACGTCCACGTAGTAGTCGTCGCTGGTGAGGCCTAAAACAGGCCCTTGCCAAATCTCGAAACCGACCGCAACCGCATTAATGCTGGTACCCGGATGCGCAATGCCGCGCATGTCCATATCTGGGAACAGCTTCATTACATCAAACTCCAGCGCAGTAATGTTCGTGCCCTCGCGGTGAACATAGTTAGTGATGGGTAAGTTATTAACAGTCCCACTCCAAATGTCCCAACCGCCAGGTAGCCCCGCGACGATGGCGTTGCTCACCACGAGTCGCCCCGCAGGCTGCGCGCCAGGTGGATCCCGCAGCCAAACCATCAGGTAGCTTTGGAGCTGCGTGCCGTTGCCCAGCCAGATGTCCCAAGCTGCATTGTAGCGGCCTAGATTGTCTGGATCGCAAGACCACGACCAACCGGTCTGCAGGCTGGCAATCGTATCGATGGCGGCGGGTAAGCCGCAATTGCCGAGTTCTGGAACAGAATACTTGCCGCAAAACGTGGTGGGGTACGAAGCCGGCTCAAAGTTGGGGCCTTGATCGCCTTGCATACTGTTGACGGTGAAAGATGTGCCGTTCCACGAAATGTCGTGGCTAACGAAGCCCGGTCCCCAGCCGTTCGTAATCAACACATAGTCGCGGCCATCGCGGTTCACGGAGACGGTCTGATACCGCTCCGTGGATTGGCCCGCCCCGCCCTGGCCAGCTTGACCGAGCTGAGACGTCGGAACTTGGGAAAGCGGCGCGGCGCACACGGATTCACGCGACGCGGTTATTGCTGAGCCTTCGCAGGCAAGAGGGACGAGCAGCACAAATAAGGAAAGCCAAGAGCGGATACGCATGGACGGGTCAATTCGGGAGCGGGTCGGGGTTACTCGGTTGGGCAACCGGGATCGAACGGATCGATACCGGTGTTGCAAATATTCTCGTAGTTCATCGCATAGTGGTCCGTTACGAACTTCGCCACACGCTCGGCGTCAAAACAATCTCCGCGAAGGTAGTAACCCCAAGCCGCTGCAGCGAAGGGCACCCCAAGATTCGGATTGGGCGCGACGACGAGACGATGCTGAACATCAGTACACAGCGGATCTTGCGGCCAATTTGCGTAGAAAGCCTCGAGCTCTAGGCGCAGTTCGTCGCAATCGAGGCCGGCGGCTTCGGCTGCCGCGCAATCATAGAGCAGAGCTACGGCGCTGTGCTCGAGCGAATGAATGAAAAAACCATCCGGTATCGGCTCTTGGTAGACGCCAAACTTCGCCCACACCGGATAGTGCGGACCCGATGTTGGCGGATTGGTAGATGGATTGATCTCCGAACAAGTGGCGACGTGATTGCCAGTGAGTTGCTCGGGCGCGCACTCGTAAATGCCACAGGCGCCGGGAGAGCCGCAGTTGTCGACATTCGACGCGCCGCCCGGACCTGAACCAGCAGCACCGCCGTCACCGGCTCCGGTGCCGCCCACTCCTGAGCCACCCGCGCCGGTCCCACCAGCTCCGCTCCCGCCGACGCCCGCGCCGCCACCGCCCGAACGGCTACCCGTCCCGCTGCCATCGCTAGAACTGCCGCCGCTCTCCGCGCCATCCCCGCCCGCGCCATCGTCTTCAGAGTCGGAGCTGGCCTGTCCACACGCCACGCCTAGAGCAGCTCCCCAAATGCAGAGTGAGCTAAGTATCAATCTCATGTTCGGCCCATGTCTTGTCGAATCGCCGTTACTAAGTAGCAATGAAATATCCCATCTTGATCGCTGTGCCATTCGGTCTCGTAGTTGAGGCCATAGGGCCAAAAGTGCTGACCATCGCCGTGGATTTCAGCTTGATCGTCCTCGGTTAGCTCTCGTAAACGTGCCGTCGCAATGGGCCCGGTGAAGACGCCATTTTGAATCAAAGAGTCGTAGCCGTTGTCGTCGCCCACGCCCAAGGTGTGCGAGATCTCATGCATGGCCGTGACGAAATTCATCGAGGCCGAAGAGCCGAAGCGGATCGAGCCATTCGGATTCCCGTCGGCAGTGTCTACTGACGGGTTGAACTGGATGTTGAGTGCCTTGGTAATATTCGTATAACAATTGTAAAAGGAGAGCGCGCGCTCGAGAGCGGCCTCTATCTTCGCGTAGGCCGCAAGTTCGTCGGCGCTCGGGTTCACGGCTTGGCTTAGAGTGTAGGTAATGTGACCCGTAAATGGGCAGGCCGCTTCGCCACCCCCCGATCCACCCGCTTCCATCGAGCCACCACTCGATGCCCCTCCACTCAGAGCGAGCCCGCCGCTGCCCTCACCCGGGTCGACCCCACCGCTCGCCGAAAGACCGCCGCCTAGAGCCGACCCGCCTGAAGCCGCACCACCAGATGCCGCGCCGCCGACACCCAATCCGCCGGCACCCGCCCCACCAGAGCCCAATCCACCGGCACCCGCACCACCCGAGCCCAATCCGCCGGCACCCGCACCACCAGAGCCCAATCCACCGGCACCCAGTCCGCCGGAGCTCGATCCCCCAGAACCTGGCGCCACCCCGTCCCCTGCTTCGCCACACGCGACGAGCATCAGCCCGAACCCGAGTCCTAGCAGGTGAAAGCGAGCCCTTCGAAAGTTGGCGAACGTCACAGCAACTAGCTAGCTCAAGTACTTCAGGCTGGGTTCTCCGTCTTCGAAGGCACCCCACAAACCTTGGCAGGCTTCGCTCTGAACCAAGAATTTTCTGACTCCGACGTTCTTCGGCCAGGGCCAGTACGAACGCAGGAAAGCAGCGAGGTCGAAGTCACACTCCCTGACCTTTAGTGAGGTGCGGAGGTGGGCTCGGCCTGGGCCGGAGTCGGCGGGGGAGCAGCGGCCGGAGGCGCGACTGGAGCTCTAGGACCATGCGGAAGCTGCTCAGAAGGCGCAGGGTCGACCCCCGACAATCGCGCCCAGTTCTTGGCTGGCTTGGGGGCCTCAGCCTCCATCTTTTTGAAGGCCTCCTCCGTGATGGTTGGGGCCGAAGAGAGCCCTCCGCTACGGCGCCCCACCATGCGCAGAGCCAAGATCGCGATGCGTCGATTCATCGGCGCCTCCGGTTCTTTCGGAGCATAGAGATCTGTCGCCCCGTGAGCGAACACACCATGAAACTTCTTTTCGGGCACCCCTGCGTGTTCGAGGATATCGCGCGCCGCCGAGGCCCGCTCAAACGAGAGCACCCAGTTGTCCTTGCCCGCGTCCTTGGGGAACGGCCGCGCATCGGTATGGCCGTGAATTTCGAGCGGATTTGAGATGCCGGCGAGCGCGGGCGCCATCGCTTGCAGGAGCGAAATCAAGCGGGGCTTCAGCTTGGACGAAGACAAGTCGAAGTACATGTCGTCGCCGCCGTCGAGAATCTCAATCAAAAGCCCACGATCGATGGTGCGGATCTTGATGGACTTTTTTGCCGACTCGAGCGCCGTCTGTTGCTGTACGGCCCGCTCGATGTTTTGCGCAGTCTGCTGCAAGCTAGCTTGCTCCGTCTTGGCTTCGATGACGCGACTCGGATCGATGAACGCGGCGCGCCCCTCTTGAATGCCTTCGCCCATTTCGATCAGCGAAACACCGCCCTCAGGGAAGACGCCCGTTCGAAAGTAATGGGAGATGACCTTGCGCTCGGCCTGGTCCGTCTGACTCACCAACCATAGCACCATGAAGAGCGCCATCATGGCCGTCACGAAATCGGCGTAGGCGACCTTCCACGCGCCGCCGTGGTGGCCACCATGACCACCCTTCTTCTTGATGATGATGACGGAGCCACCCTTACTGGTGGCGCTTGCCTTGTTTCCGCCTGCGCCGCTCATCGGCTATTTCTTATCCTTGGCTTGCCCGGCCGGGCGTTCGCCGCTGAAGGCCGCGCGCCGGCTGTATTCAATGGCGATGGCAGGGTTTACCCCGCGCGCAGCGGCCAAAAGGCCCACGCGGATGCAGTTGATGTAACGCCCCTCAGCCTTGTCCGAGAGTTCGATGGCGGTCGCTATCGGGCTCACAATACCATAACAAAGAAGAATGCCGATGAAGGTACCCACGAGGGCCGCCGCCACATGGTGACCAATCTCTTCCGGACCCCCATCGAGGTGGCCCATAGTGATAATGATACCGAGTACGGCCGCGACGATGCCAAGGCCCGGCAAGGCGTCCGAGGTGGTACGGATGAGCCCAACCGGCTCATGCTCTTCTTCGTGCATGGTCTCGATTTCCATGTCGAACATGAGCGTAAGGTCTTCGACGTGGGTACCGTCGACGACCAACTTCAGCCCCTCCACCAAGAAGTCGAACGCGTGGTGACGCGCCATGACCGTCGGGTGCTTGCTGAAGATAGGACTCTTCTCAGGCTCCCAAACGTGGGACTCGAGGGCCAACATGCCTTCGCGACGGATCACCTGAAAGAGGTTCTCCATGAGCTTGAAGAGCTCTTCGTAGTCGGCCTTACTCGGAGGTTTGGCAAAAGCTCGTCCGAAGGCGGCCTTGACGCGACCGAGGGCCCCGCCGGGTGCCGACGCCACCAAACTACCGATGGCCGCGCCGCCGATCACCACGAACTCGTTGACCTGAACGAGGACGGGAAAGGGTCCCCCCGCCATGGCGAAGCCGCCCGCAACGCATGCGAGGACGATCACCACGCCGAGGATTGCTGTCATAGGGCCCACTACGGCTAGCCCATTCGAATCTTAGGGCGGGTCCGAGCGAACCTATGCCAATTTTGAGCGACGGCCCGGAATCGAATTCATTCGAAGTATTCGAAACTTACCTAAGCGCTCCGCTCCTTGCCTGCTCGCACATTGGAGCCATCGCGAGGGCCTCCGACCAGTCCCTCGCTGCCCTTTGAGTTCCGGCGCATGGATTCGAACCATGATTCAGGGATTCAAAGTCCCTTGTCCTGCCATTAGACGACACCGGAAGATTGTATCTGCCCCGTTCGAAAATAAGCTCGAGCGAGGCCGGCTGGCGGACGGCGCGAGTTTGAGCACCACTCTTGGCGCGGAGCAAGGCCTGGTGAGCGTCTTTTTGCCTTGATTGTCGCAGGCCGCCTAAGGCGGCCGCCATGACTCTCAGCCCGAGCTCTCGCTAGCTTCCAGACGAAAAACTCGAAGCGCTTGCGGCGATTTTGCTGCTGACCCACCGGCCATTTCCTGGAGCTTCCTATGGCGAGAGAAAGTTGCGCCGCGCATGGGCCATTGGCATGAAAAGTAATCAGATGGAGGAAGATCCTCCTTTCCCGAAATGGGCTGATCGGTCACCCTCCTGCGGGAACTATGACTACGAAGCGCTCGCTTTCCGGCTTGACCATTTTCATGGCGGCCGGCCTTTGGATTGCCTGTACGGCAAAACCGCCCAGTACGATCCCCGACGGGGACGGTGGAGACTCAGCGGACAGTACTCCGGGAACCGGCTCAGCGCCGAGCGATGACTTCGATGGCGGAGGCGACGATGGCTTCGGCGCAGCGCCAAACCCCACGGCCGACTGCGGCAATGGGACCGTGCAAAGCAACCTCAGCGAGCAGTGCGATGACGGCAACAAGGTGGGCGGCGACGGCTGCACCGAAGCTTGCCAAATCGAGGCCGACTTCGATTGCCCGCCGGCAGGAGGCGCTTGTACGAGCCTCGCGGTATGCGGCAATGGGCAACTCTCGAGTATCGAGGTTTGCGACGATGGCAACACCACAGCGGGCGACGGCTGCGCCACCGACTGCTCGATGGTGGAAGCTGGCTGGGAATGCCGCGTTCCGGGCAAGGCGTGTTTGCCGGCCTGCGGCGACGGCCAGATGATTGCGGGCGAAAAATGCGACGACGGCATGCCGCGCGCCGACGGCGATGGTTGCTCGAGCGGTTGCTTGGTCGAGCCGGGCTACTCCTGCACCGGAAGTCCCTCGGTTTGCGTGGCGTCTGTCTGTGGCAATGGCGCGACGGAGGCGGGTGAGAGCTGCGACGCTGGCGAAGCGAACGGCCTCTTCCACGGAGACGGCACCGGTTGCTCCAAGACTTGCACCAAAGAGCCTCTTTGCCGCGACAGCACGGGCAAGACGGGCGCCTGCTCAACGGCAGTTGGTGACGCAAACATCGATGCGGGCGAAGACTGCGATGACGGCAACGCTGTCGCCGGCGACGGTTGCTCACCCGAGGGCAAGATTGAAAACGGCTTCACTTGCGTCGCCAAGGATGTGAGCGATTTGAGTGATTGTGGTGGCACGCCCTGCTTGCGTTTGCCGATCACCTTCCGCGATTTCGATGGCGAAAATGCTGGGAGCGGCCACCCGGACTTCTATTACTTGGGTTCGGGCACGGGCACGGCCACGCGCAATTGCGTACCGAACGCGAGCGGCGCGGAAGATCCAGCGGTCATCGGCGCTAGCGCTTGTTGGACGAGCGACTCGACCGACCTCTGCCAAGGTGTGGCGGCCACGGCTCTCGGCCCGGATGGCAAGCCTGCGCTCGGTGCCACCACGACGTGCAAGTGTCGTTTCACCGATTGGGACGGAACGGGCATCGCGGCAGGTCCTGGGCCAGGCACAAAGGATGCGAGCTGCGACAGCGGCGGTTCCGCCCAACCAGCACGCGTCGAGGTACCGACGGCCAAGGTCGTCGACAGCGCCGCCAGCTTCAAGCAATGGTACACAGACGACGCGACCGTCAACACGACCACGCTCGGTATCCTAGAGCTCTTGGAGGTCGGACAAAACCTCTACCAGTTCTCGAGTAGCATCGACGATTGCGACGCGAACGGCGTGTGCCAGAGCCAAAACCTCGATGGCAGCACCGTCTACGACGACATCGCCGCGGGCAATGGCGCCACGCTCGAGAGCGGCTTCTTCCCCCTCGAGTCCTCGACCCGCCCGAAGGTCTGCAATCTCTGGCCCTACTGGCAGAGCAACTCCGGTTGTGTCGCTGAAGACGGCGCCACTCCCAGCTCGCAGTGGGATCCTTCGGCTAACGACGGCGACGGGAACTTCGTAGCGCCTGTCACGGGTATCAAGCGCAACTTCTACTTCACCACCGAAGTTCGCTACCTCTTCCGTTACACAGGGGGCGGCACGCTCAACTTCTTCGGCGACGACGATGTGTTCGTGTTCATCAACGGCGTACTCGCGCTCGACATGGGCGCCCCGCACGAACGTCTCTCCGGTAGCATTACCTTGCCCGCGGGTGCTGGCGGTGCCGCTTGGGAAATCTCGGCGGACGATCCCTCCACACCCGGCAACGACGAAGATCCCCGCGGCGACGGTATGTCACCCGCGCTCAATCTGGAGATGGGCAAGATCTACGAGATCGCAGTCTTCCACGCCGATCGCCATCCACGCGAATCCAACTATCAGCTCACGATTTCTGGGTTCTCGACCTCGAAGTCGGAGTGCACTCCGACCTGCGGAAACGGCATGCCCACCTCCCCCACGGACACCGTCGGTACGCCAACGCCGGGTGAAGAATGCGACCTGGGCACTGCTGGGAACACCGGCGCTTACGGTGGCTGCACCGCTGATTGTAAATTCGGCGCCTATTGCGGCGACGGCACTCCCAACACCGAAGGCGGCGAGGAATGTGACCTAGGCACCGCCATGAACACGGGCACCTACGGCCAGACGGGTTGTTCGCCCGGTTGCAAGCTTCCGCGTCGCTGCGGAGATGAGCAAATCGACGCGGCCTTCGGCGAAGAATGCGACGCAGGCGAGTCCAACGGCAAAAGCTCGTGTGATTCAGCTTGTAAGTTGATCGTCGAGTAACTTCGACGCAGCTGACTTCGGCGTAGCCGATTCTCCTCGAGTCCTGAACGGCGCGCTTGCTAAAGCAAGTGCGCCGCTCTGTTTTGTTAGCCAATCGTGACGCCCCGGCGCGCGTTCCCACCTGGCTGAGCCAACCTGCCCTCCCCGTTGGCCAGCTCCCCGTTCACTGAGCCCCAATAGTGTCAGCCTGTGCCATTGGGAGCTGTTCTCACCAAAGACTACCAGTATCCGCACGTCGGAATTCAAATTTTGCCTGGCACGACTCCTGCTTCGCTAACGGTATGAGAGGCCTCCAAACTGCGTGAGCGCTCGCGTGCTCACGACCATGCCCAACGAAGATGGCGAGGCTAGTCGTCCTGGCGGCGGTGGAGTCCACCGATGAGGACGGCGGAAGGGCCGGATCGCGCGCAAGCGGCGGTTTGCCTCTCCCCGGCGCCCGCCAAGGACTGGGGCCCCACAGTCCGGGGGCTGCTGCTTAGCGACAAGTCAGACGTCTACGGGTGGGTTGCTTCCACGCCGTTCGCCCAGGAGGGAGATGCACCTCGCCTGGCTTAACCAGGCCCTATAGGCGGGCGTGAGCGTGGCGTCAGCCCAGCGAAATCAGGCTATTTCTTCGCGGCTGCCGCCGCGTCGTTCTCAAACTGGTGAATGCTGGGCGCGTACTCTTTGCGATCGAGCACGGCCACGCTCAAGAACAACATCACGAAAAAGAACGAGCTTGTGAAGGCGATGACGTTGAACTTGCTGTCCCAGATGAGGTGCATGAAGAAGCCCATCACCAAAATGGCCTTAATGGTCGCTACGATCATGGCCACGATGAAGTTGCCCTGACTCCCCAAGTCGACCGCGGTGACGGCGACGGTAAGCACGGTCAACACAATCAACGCACCCAAAACGCCAAGCAAGAGCGGCATGGGCGCGATGTGGCCGTGCCCGTCGTGATGGCCATCGCCATGGGCGGCGTGAGACTCGGATTTTTCGGTGGACTCGGTCATGGGCAGTCTCGAATCGAAGGGAACTCAAACGGAAAACGAAGATCGACGCTGGCTAGAAACCCGACCAGAGCTCGCTTCGAGCTCTGGTCCATGGGCCGCTCTCAGTGAATCAGGTACAGCATGGGGAAGAGGTAGATCCAGATCAGGTCCACCAAGTGCCAATAGAGTGCGGTAAACTCGATGGGGCCGAAGTAAGAGCTCCCGAACTTTCGCTTGGAAGCAATGACGAGCATCCAAATCCAAAGGCCAATACCGATCACGACGTGAACGCCGTGCAGGCCCGTCATGAAGAAATAGATGCTGAAGAAAATGCCAGCTCGCTCGGGCCGAGCAAAGCGAATCGGGCCATCCGCCGGCCGACGGATGACACCCGCCATCTCGAGCGGGTGACGCTCGGCGTTCGACATCTTACGCACTTCCGTTTCGAGCCAGACATCGTCGGCTAGAGCCGCCATGTGCGGATCTTCGGGGGGAAGCGCTACGGGAGCCGCGTGAGCATGACCCTCTTCGTGGTGATCTACCGGGATGGCCCGCGACTCGCTGGGCGCCGCTTCGATCGTATCGATGATGGGCGCCGCAGCGGTGGCCTTGGCCTTACGCTCCGCCAAACGAGCCACGATGCGCTCCGCAGCCAGAGCCGACTCGGGGTGCTTCTTCTTGAAGTCGGGAGTTTCCCAAACTTCGTGGGCCGGCTGGAAGTGACGCGCAGGCAAGAGGCCATCGTGAAACTTGTGGGAGTACTCGATGTACTTCACGCACATGAAGCCGAGTGCACCACAGATGGTGAGAATGATGTTGATGCGGAGCAGCTTACCCTGGCCGAGTTGGGCGTTTCTCACTGCCCAAGCCGCCGTAAAGCTGGAGAGAATGAGCACGATGGTGTTCAGCGCGCCCAGCTTCGTATCGAGGTAAAAATGCGCCCAATAGAAGATCTCGGGGTTTTGCGCGCGGTAAACTGTGTACGCGCAAAAAAGGCCAGCAAAGAACAAGATCTCGGTCACCAAGAAGAGCCAAACGCCCATCTTGCCTGACTCGAAGTGTTGCTTAGCCTCGTGAAAATGGTGCGGCGTATACGGATACACCGCTTCGTGTTCGTGTCCTGCGTGGGCCGAGGCTTGTGCGTCGCTCATGAGGGTCAGTTTCCTGGTCGAGTTAGGGTGTGACTCTGGTTAGAGTTCACTCCGTGGGCACGTAACCCTGGGTTTCCTTGTCGAACTTGAGGTGCGCGTAACCCTCGTAGGGGCCACGATTCACCTCGGGCGTGTCGTGGAAGTTGTAGTAGGGCGGCGGAGACGCACACTGCCACTCCAAGGTCGTGCCACCCCAGGGGTTGGCTGGCGCCTTCTTGCCCGACTTCGCCGACTGAATCAGGTAAAACGCCGTCATCAAGAAGCCAAGGCCGAGGACGAACGCACCGATTGTGGAGAGCTGGTGTAGCCCCTGGAACTCGGGGAGGTAGTTGTAATAGCGACGCGGCATGCCGCGCGTCCCGAGCAAGAACTGCGGGAAGAAAGTGACGTTCAGGCCTACGAACACCAGTACGGTCGCCACCTTGGCGAGCTTTTCGTTGTACATGCGGCCGATGAACTTAGGCCACCAGTAGTGGAGTCCACCCATGAAGGCCGTAATAGCGCCGCCCATCATCACATAGTGGAAGTGCGCCACCACGAAGTAGGTGTCGTGGAGATGTACATCGACGCTCATGGTCGAGAGGAAGACTCCCGTTAGGCCACCGATGGTGAACACCCACAAGAACGCGATGGCGTAGAGCATCGGCGTGTCGAGGTGAATGCGCCCCTTATACATGGTCGTGACCCAGTTCAGGATCTTGATGGCCGTCGGGATCGCGATCAAAAACGTGATGGCGCTGAAGATAGTGCCAGCCAGTACCGATTGCCCGCTGGTGAACATGTGGTGGCCCCACACCAAAAACCCGAGCAACGCGATCGCGACCGAACTGAGCGCGATAAACTTGTAGCCGAAGATCTCTTTGCGGCTGAAAACCGCGATGATCTCGCTGACCACACCGAAGGCCGGCACGATCATGATGTAAACGGCCGGGTGCGAGTAGAACCAGAAGAAGTGCTGGAAGAGCACCGGATCGCCGCCCAAGGCTGGGTCGAAAATGCCAAGGCCGACCACGCGCTCCACGATCAACATCAAGAGCGTGATGCCGATGACGGGCGTAGCCAAAACCTGAATTACGGCCGTTGAATAGAGTGCCCAGATGAAGAGTGGCAGACGGAACCAGGTCATGCCGGGCGGACGCAACTTATGCACCGTGGTGATGAAGTTGAGCCCGGTGAAGATGGAGCTGAAACCGAGGATGAACGCGCCAAACGCCGCAGGAATCACGGCCGTGGGCGTCGTGGTGCTGTAGGGAACGTAGAAGGTCCAACCAGTGTCAGCCGCGCTGATTACGAGCGAGCTGATGAAGAACAACGCGCCGAGTACCCACAGGTGGTAGCTCATGAGGTTGAGGCGGGGGAACGCTACGTCCTTCGCGCCGAGCTGCAGCGGCATGATAATATTGCCGAGCGCCGCGGGGATGCCGGGGATGATCACCAGAAAGACCATGACCGCGCCATGCAGAGTCATGGCTTGGTTATACTGGTCGTGGTTGATGATGGTCGGCCCAGGGAAGAACAGCTCCGTGCGCACGGCCAGCGCAAAGAACCCTCCGAGCGCAAACGCGCCGAGCACGCTCACCAGGTACATGAGCCCGATGCGCTTGTGATCGAGGGTAAAAACCCACGACAAGATCCCCTTGTCGTGCTTGAGATAGTTCTCCTCGGGCTTCGAGGGGATGACGCCAAGGTCGGCGGGGATAAGTGTACTTGCGCTAGACATCGGCTTGGCTCCCTACTTCAGGGTTTTGATGTACTCGATGATGCCGTTGATTTGTTTATCGTTCAGCTTGCCCTGGTAGGTAGGCATGGCCGGGGCAAAACCCGAGACAATCTGACCTTGGGGGTTGTTGATCGAGTTGGTGATGTAGTTTTCGTCTGCGACCGCGCCCGAGCCATCGGCAAAGCTGCGCTTTGAGCCAAAAAGGCCTTTCCAACTCGGCCCAACCAGGGGCGAACCGTCCGTGGAGTGACACGTCTTGCAACCTTGCTGGTCGTACATGAGCTTGCCTAGCTCGACCGGATTCATGTTGTCGAGCTTGGCCTTGATCTCGTCCATCCAGCTCTCGTAGCCACCCGGCTCGTGGACGACGGCCTTGGTGATCATATCTGAGTGCGCGGTACCGCAGTACTCGGCGCAAAACACCGGGAACTCGCCGGTCTTGGTGGCGTGAAACCAAAGGTCCGAATAGCGGCCGGGCACCGCGTCCATCTTGGTGCGGAAGGCCGGAATGTAGAGGCTATGCAGAACATCGACTGATTGGATGATGATGCGCACATCCTGATCAATCGGAGCGTGCAGTTCGCTGTCGACGTGGCCGTTGGGATAGGTGAAGAGCCACTTCCACTTCTGCCCTTGAGCGTGGATCTCCAGGGCGTTACGCGGCGAGGTGCGCAAATCTACGTAGCCCTTGAAGCCGAACACGAAGATGCCCACCAAAAAGACGAGGGGGACCACGCTCCAGGTGATCTCCATCGCCGTATTGTGATGGCTGCCTTCCACCCCCACAGCGCTATCGTCGCGGTTTGGCGCCCGATACTTCATGATGAAGTAAAACATCACCCCATAGATGAGGAGTGCGCACAGGGTCGAAAGCCAAAACAAGAAGTCGTAGAGGCCGTCGACATGTCCCGCAAATGTCGAAGCATCGAGCGGCATCCAAGTGTCGTTCGAGGGCGGACTCTTGGGGAGCGACTCACTCGTCGCTATACTGGCAAGGAGTTTGGAGATCATGATGCTGTCTTCACTTGAGGCTTGCGCTTGCGTTCTGCGCGCCAAAATCCGGTAAGTATACCGCCGAGAGCTAGGGCACCGGCGCTGCCCGAAATACGCATGATGTTCATGGCCATCGGAGCATAACGACCCTCGCTCGCGTCATAGTGAAAGCAATAAAGGACTAGCCGGTCGAAACTCGACCCAACCTTGCCCTCTGAAGCCTCCACCAAACTGAGGCGAACCGTCTGCGGGTGATACTCGAGACCGTAGAGATACCGGGCAATGATGCCGCTCGGCGCGACCACGGAGAATGCCGCGGGGTGCACGTACTCGTCGCGCGCCTCGTTGTAGTTGTAACTGATGCCAAACTGCCTGGCGGCAGCGGCAATGTTGTTTCCGCTCCCAGATAGAAAGGTCCACCCCTCGCGACTTTCGGGGCGACCATACTGCGCGAGATAACGAGCCTTCATGTCAGAGAGGCGCTCGGGCGTATCCTTGGGATTGAGCGAGACGGTAACGATTCGGTAGTCTTTGCCGAGGTCGAGGTCGATCTGCCGCAGACTCTGAACGAGCGCGTTCAATTGCAGACTGCATAGCATCGGACAATCCGAGTAGTTGAAGGTGACGAGGGTGGGCACCGTGCCGCGCACCAAATCGTCCAACATCGCGTCCCGACCGTGATCGTCTTTGAAAGCGAGCCGCGTGTTCACCGTCGCGCCCAAGTGCTCTTCTACATCTACGCCCTGCATGCGCTTGGGCACGCGTTCGGTTCGCGTCAGAACATCGCCCGACTCGACGGGCTTCGCGCACACGAGCGCCGTGGAGGTCAGCAAGCTGACTCCAAGAGCAAGAGTGGCGAGGCGAAAGGGAGACATGAGTACTTAGGTAGAGGTCGAGACAGCGAAGCGGATCGACTTCATTTATGGAGGCAGAGGACGCACGTCTTCTTTGCCTGTTGGAGGGTTCGGCGTCGGCGTGGTCGCGGCGGGTGGAGCTTTCACTACTGAGGTCGGCAAAGCCGAGGGCAGCGCGGGCGCGGTTTCGTTAGGATTGGTCGTGCTGGCGGGCAGCTTCCCACTCTTGGGGGCGACAGCGTCGCCCGGCGACTTTGGAGCCGACTCACCCGGCGCAATCGCTGCGGGAGCAGCCTCGGGCGCTGCACCCTCGGCAGGCGCTGCACCCTCGGCAGGCGCCGCTTCGGCGGGAGCCTCAGTGGGCGTCGGGCTCACGAACCAGGGACTCAGCTTGTCTGGATTGGCCCGTACCTCTTTCAGCATCAGGCTCATCGCGCGTCCAATCGGGAGCGAGACGACGCCCTTGCTCTTGTCTAGCCAAGCCGAGGGTGACTCCAACTTACCGAGCTGGGCCGCGCGCAAGTCTCGATAGACGCTATCTTGAGACACATCGCGAACGGACATGACCTCGCTCACCTCATCGCGAACGAGCGAAGTCACGACGAGCGCGATGGCTAGTGTCGCTAACGCTACAATCCCGAGTATTACGGCAAGCGCGCCGTTGTTCACTACGTCTGGTTCGTTGCCTCGGCTGTCGTGGGACATGGTCTGAACCTCAGATGTTCTGGAATGAGAGTGAACGCCCAAGCCTTGGGTCGCCAGTTGGAATCAAGGTGGTGTCTTTGGCGCGCAAGAGCACGTAGCCCATCAAGAGCCCGGCCACGCCAATCCACGACAAGATGTCAGTGGCTCCAATGGCCATGCCGTGCTTGTGCAAGTTGGGCGCGACGAGCCAATACATGTCGAACCAGCACACGACCAAGATCCAAATCGCCCAGAAGCGGAGCGTCGTCTTGTTGCGCTTGATTTCGCGCGACATCATGCCGAAAAAGGGGATGACGAAGTGCGTCGCCGCCAAGATCAAGCTGGCTGGGAGCCACGAACCCTCGAGACGATCTTTGAACCAATGCGTCTCTTCAGGAATGTTGGCGTACCAAATCAGCATGAATTGCGAGAAGCCGATGTACGTCCAGAAGGCGATGAACGCGAACATCATCTTGCCGATGTCGTGGTAGTGCTCCGTCGTTACCGCGCTCGTGACGTGCCCCTTTTTCTGTAGCCACATCGCGAACAGCGCTAGCGTGGAGTGGAAGGTGAGGACGCAGGTCGTGAAGTAATAGACGCCGAAGATGGTTGAGAACCAGATCGGGTCGAGCGTCATCAGAAAATCGATAGCGCAGAAAGTGATCGTGAGGGCCAGAACGATCATGGTGGGCGCGCTCGTGCTCTGCAGGCGCTTCGTTAGCTCTACGCCTCCACCCTTCTCTTGTTCGCGCGACTTTTTGAGCCAGAACGCAGCCAGCCCGATGAAAAACACGAAATAGAACGCCATGCGCGCGATGAAGAAGGAGGGGTTCAGATAGACCTCCTTGGAGCGCGCGTGGTGCAGCTTCTCGTGGTCTAGCCAGGAAAAGAGCGTGTCGTTGTGCGTCAGCACCGGAACCAATAGCGGGAGCGATAGGATAGCCATCGGCACAACGCCCTGCGCCATCAGCTCAGCCAGCCGGCGCACGACGATGCTCCAGCGCGCGTTCACGAGGTGCTGCAGCGTGACCCACCACAGCGCGCCCAGCGCAATGCTGAAGCCCCACATGTAAGCGGTGAGGTACGAATGCTGGAACTGCTTACCAAAGGGTCCGCCCCCGAGGACGACCGCTAAGCCGAGCGCAATCCCACCCACGGCAAACGCCTTCGTCGAAAGACCTAGATCGGCCTTATTCAAGCGAAGCGAATCGGTGAGTTCGTGATGCGCGCCCGACCCGTGAGCGGAGCCCGAGTGGCCGTGATCGTCGCCTGTGTGCTCTGTGTGTTCCGACATGACAAATCACTCACTTCAATTGGGCGCGGTCCGCATCCGACAGCTCGTCGACCGAAGCTGCCCGACTCTTCTGCAGCGCGCGTAGATAGAGCACAATCGCCCAACGCTCGTCGGGGTCGATCTGCGCAGCGTAACCAGGCATGTTGCGAATGCCGTTGGTGATGGTGCCAAAGAGCTGCCCCGCGGGTTGCTCTTTGATGTATTGCTGGTGGAGGTTGCTCGGCGGCACCCAACCCTGCTTCAGGGTCGAAGCGCGCTCATTGACCATGCCGTTGCCTTCGCCGCCCAGGCCATGACAAGGCGCACAGTAGATCCCAAACTGCTGTTTGCCCTGCAGCATGGTGGCCTCAGTAGCCGTGATGCTCGACGGCAAGCCGATCGCGTAGCTGTCGCCCACCTTGCCGGTGAACATATGATCGTCTTCCTCAAGGTGACCCTGGGCGATCGTTCCGAGCGGGGGCGCTCGCATGGCGCGCTGGTCGCCGAATAGGATGTTGCCCTCTTGCGCCTTGTAAGCGGGAGTAAAGTCCATATCCCAAACGACGTGCAGGCGCCCTTCGCGAGACTTGGCTGAGCGCGACTGCGCAAACAGTGCAAAGGGCACCAGGCTGGCCGCACCCAAAATCACCATCGAATACATGAGCGCGCGCGGCACCACGCTGCTCGTTATTCGGTCTTCGAGTACGTCCTCGAGCACGACAGGCGCCGTTCCCCCGAGCAGATCTCGCGTCTCTTTGTCGTCAAACTTGGAGTCACTGGCCTCGACCACCAGAAAGAACTTGTCGTCTGAAGCGCGACGAAAGCGCTCTTTGAGATCCAACGGATGCGAAGGCAACGGCAAGTTATTCAAGAACAACATCCCACCCAGGGCGCCGAACGCCGAGAACAGGATGGTCATCTCGAAGATGATTGGAATATTAGCCGGCCAGCTCCAGAACGGCTTGCCCGAGATGAGCCAGCGGTAGTCGATGCCGTTGGTCCAATACTGGAACAGAGTACCGGTCGCCATGCCCACTAGCGCCATGACGAGAACGAACCACGGCAGCTTGGTCATGGTGATGCCCATGTCCTTCTCGATGCCGTGGATCGGGAAAGGCGTGTACGTGTCCCAACGTCGATAACCAGCGTCGCGCACCTTTCGCGCGGCTTTCACCAGGGCCGTGGGTGTGTCGTACTCGGCTAGCACCCCGTAAAGTGGGGCGGCAGAGTTACTGGTTTGCTCAGAGTCACTCATGAAGATACCCGGATCAATGGTCGTGGACGTGGCTCTCAGGAATGAAGGCCTTCACTTCTGCCATCGCCACCATGGGCAGATAGCGACAGAAGAGGAGGAACAACGTGAAGAACAGGCCGAACGACCCCGCCAGGGTGGCGTAGTCGACCGGTGAAGGGATGAATGCACCCCAGTTGGCGGGGAGGAAGTCACGCGTCAGCGAGGTGCAGATGATGACGAAGCGCTCGAACCACATACCGACGTTGACGATGATGCCCACGATCAGGATCACCCACACGTTGGTGCGCATTTTCTTAAACCAGAAGACCTGAGGCGAAACGACGTTGCAGAAGATCATCGTCCAATAGGCCCAGGCATAGTTGCCGAAGGCGCGGTTCAAGAACGCGAACTGCTCGTACATGGCGCCAGAATACCAGGCCACGAACATCTCCATGGCGTAGGCGTAACCGACGATCATGCCCGTCGCGAGGATGACTTTAGCCATCAGCTCGAGGTGCTTTATGGTGATGATCCTCTTCAGACCGAAGAACTCACGAGCCGGTACGGCTAACACGACCACCATGGCGAACCCGCCGAAGATGGCGCCAGCCACGAAGTAGGGCGGGAAGATGGTGGTGTGCCAACCGGGCAGTTGCGAGGTGGCGAAGTCGAACGAAACCACCGAGTGCACCGAGAGCACGAGCGGCGTGGCGAGCCCGGCGAGCAAGAGGTACGCTCGCTCATAACGGTGCCACTGCCGGGACGAACCGCGCCAACCCATGGCTACGAGCCCATAGACGAAGCGCCGCACCGTACCGGTCGAGCGATCGCGAAAGGTCGCGAAATCGGGGATCATACCCATGTACCAGAACAAGATGGACACGGTGGCGTACGTGCCGACTGCGAATACGTCCCACTCGAGCGGTGAGCGGAACTGCGGCCACATCTGCATCTGGTTCGGAATGGGGAACATCCAGTATGGCAGCCAGGGACGCCCGATGTGCACGCCGGGGAAAACCGCCGCGCAAACGACGGCAAAGATGGTCATGGCTTCGGCGAAGCGGTTGATCGCAGTGCGCCAGTTCTGACGAAACAGAAAGAGCACGGCCGAGATCAGCGTACCGGCGTGACCGATACCGACCCAGAACACGAAGTTCACGATTGGGAAGCCCCAGGCCACGGGATGAACGTGACCCCAGGCGCCGATACCTTCCCAAACCACGAAGCCAAGGCTCAGACCAAAGACACCCAAAAGGCTAAGCGCGAATGCGAACGCGATGTACCACGCCAAAGGCGGCCGCGGCGCTTGCATGATGCGCGTGACGTTATGCGTGATCTGCGCGAAGGCGTTGTCGCCCTCGAGCGGCCCGTTATAGGGATTAGTGATGCTGCTCGCTCTTGTGTCCATCGTCCTCTGAGAGCTCCGGATGCGGGTTGGAAATGCGAGCCAGGTAATTCACGCGGGGCCTATTGTTGAGCTCTTGAAGGAGCTCGTAGGCCCGAGGCACTTTCTGGGCAGCGCGGACTCGACTGTTGGGGTCGTTGAGGTCACCAAAGGTGATGGCGCCTGAAGCGCAGGCCTGTTCGCAGGCAGTCTGAATTTCACCGTCCTTGATGGGACGGTGATTGTTCTTGGCGACAATCTTCACGTTCTGGATGCGCTGCACGCAGAACGTGCACTTTTCCATTACGCCGCGGCTTCGCACCGTGACCTCGGGGTTGAAAGCCATGGCTTTGAGCTTGGCTCCCCGATCCTCGGTAGGCGTATACGGCGTAATGCCGATCGTCTCGAGATTGTAGTTGCGGTAATTGAAGCGCCGCACCTTATAGGGACAGTTGTTGGAGCAATACCGCGTACCGATGCAGCGGTTATACACCATGTCATTGAGGCCCTCTTGGCTGTGCATGGTCGCGCCCACGGGGCAAACCTGCTCACACGGTGCGTTCTCACATTGCTGACACATCACCGGTTGCTGACGGACCGAGGCCTTCTTTTCGTCGCCCTTGTAGTAGCGCTCGATGCGCAGCCAGGTCATTTCGCGACCCTTGGCTACCTCACTCTTGCCCACTACGGCGATGTTGTTCTCGGACTGGCAAGCCACGATACAAGCGCTACATCCCGAGCACTTATTGAGGTCTACCGCCATACCCCACTTGTGCCCTTCATAGGACACGGGCGACTGCCAAAGGCTGAGCAGCGGGGGGTGATGCACCTTGTGCTGGATGATCTCGGGTTCTGACTTGTACTCGGCGAGGGTCGTCTCTCGGACGAGCTCGTCTTCGCGATCCTTTTGGCCCGTCTTGCCGATGGCGTCGATGGCCCACAAATCCTGTGTGATAGCGAGGATCTGACGACCGCCCGTCTTCCGAACAGTGCCACTCGCGATGCGGAGCGCCTTGGAGGGACGAACAGAATAGGCGTTTGAGCCCACGACTTCGACCTCTTCCATGCCCGACATGAAACCGCCCACCACGCCAGCTACCGTTCGGCCGTAGCCGAGCGCAATGGCGAGTGTGCCTTCAGCTTGACCAGGTGAGAGGATAGTTGGAATCGAGAGCGAGCGGCCTTCGACGGTGACTTCGCACAAATGACCGTCTGCTAGACCGAGCTTTTTGCCCGTCTCGGGTGCCACAAGTGCAGCGTTGCCCCAGGCCTGCTTCGAAAGCGGGTGCGGCAACTCTTGCAGCCAGCCGTTGTTGGCGAACCTGCCATCAAAAACGGCCGGATCGAGCTCGAATAAAACCTCGAGTTCGGGCGGCTCAGCGACAGCTAACGTCAGCTCGGGCAACCCCAAATCTTGCGCTACCGCCTTGGGCCCGTAGCTCGCCGAATGCACAGCCTGACTCCACGCTTTGTCGCCGTTGAGCCCTGAGGTCTTGCGAACCAAGGCCAGCGAGCTCGTCTCGGGTAGGCCGAGAAAGCGGGCCAACACCTCGATGTGAGGACGTCCGCCGAGCAGCGGGTCGATCAAAGGTTGAGCGACTCGCACCGAACCATCGATAGCGCGCGCGTCGCCCCAGGCTTCGAGAAAGTGAGCCTCGGGCGCGTGAAACTTGCACTTCTTGCCCGTCTCGTCGCGATACAGGCCGACGTGGAAGGAACGCGCGACCTTGGCAAGCGCCGCTTCGAAGGGGATGTCGGCTGGCGCATCGTAGACGGGGTTGCCGCCCAAGATGATGAGCGTCGAGACTTTGCCGCTCTCGATTTCGCCAGCGAGCCGAGCGAGCTCATCTACGCCGCCCGCGATCTGCGGTGCTTTTTCGACGAAGCTCACGGTATTGCCCACGTTACCGAGCAAGAAGTTGATGCGGTGAACGAGCGCGTGGGCATCGGCAGAATGCGCCGAGCCAATCGTCACGAGCGACTTGCCTCGATTAGCTAACAAATCGCTAATGGCAACATCGAGCACCTTCTGAACCTTCTCGCCGCCTAGCGCTTCGACACTAGGAGCCGCGCCGCTGGGGTTTCGCCCGACTACCGCGGCCACCTTAGCTTCGAGATACACGAGCAAGGCAGCGATGCGCGACGATTGAACCGCCACGCGATGGTCCGACAAGCTACCGATCTCGGTAACCAGCGCCTCAAACGCATAGAGGCGACTCATGCCCTCGACGTCGGGATCGCGACGACTCGCGACCTCGCGTGAGTAACCGAGGCCACCGGGCTCACTCCCACTCAAGATATCGGAGTCGAACGAAACGATGACGTTCGCTCGGCTCGGCGAGTAAAGGGGAACGAGCGGCCTAGCAAAGGCCAGCTCTGCGCCGCGCTCACGTCCGCTCGAGAACGAAGGGTCGTAGGCATACCAAGCCGCGGCCGGTTGCGCCTCGAGCAACGTTTTCTTCAAGCGCGCAAGAGTCGGCGAGGAATGCGATCCGCTCAGCACGGCTAGGCCCGCCCCACCCGACTTCAGATGGTCTTGATAAGCAGCCAAGAGCGCAGCGTCGAACGCTTCCCAGGTGCTCGGCGTGTCGCCGTCCATGACCTTCGTGCTGCGATCTGGGTCGTAAAGGCCCAAGATTGCCGCTTGATGGAAGGTGCCGGTCCCCCCGCCGGTAGTTGTATCTTTCGGGTTGCCCTCGATCTTGATGGGACGACCATCGAAGCTCGTCACGAGCAGCGAGGTAGCGACGCCAGCCACATCCATCACGGTGGCGTAAGAGTTGGGGACACCTGGGACTTGCCCGGTGGGACGAGTGGTGTGAGGCAGGACCTTCTCTTCGCGCCAATGGCAACCCGATAGCGCGAACGAAGCGCCCATAAGCTGCATGAAGCGACGACGTCCGGGCGCATCGAGAGGCACCTGCTCGGTTGGCTCTCGAAACTCCCGCTGCACGTATTCGTTGAACTCGGGGTCAGCCTCGAGCTCCGCCAAACTGCGCCAATACTTCGGCTTCTGAGAATTGCTGTTCATCGATGACATGTGGAGCAGTCGGTCGGTGGATTGATGTTGTTCTGCTCACGAAGAGCTTTGCCGTACGAGACTGGATCCCCAGGGGCCTTCCACTTCATGTTGGTGACCTCTTCGGGGGGACGCAGATTTTTTTCAGGCGCGCGATGGCAATCCAGACACCAGCCCATGCTGAGCGGCTCGTGCTGAAACACCTCTTCCATCTCGTCGATGCGACCGTGGCAGGAGACGCAGCCCACCCCGCGCGTCACATGCGCGCTGTGGTTGAAGTACACGTAATCGGGCAGGTCGTGGACCTTGACCCATTCGACGGGTAGCCCCGTGGCGGCACTCTCGCGGACAGGCAAGAGCTTCGGGCTCTCGGGGTGCACCAGCTTGTGGCAGTTGAGGCAGGTCTGCGTGGGAGGAATGGCCGCGTGACTCGACTGGTCTACCGTGTTGTGACAGTAGCGACAGTCGAGACCCAGCTCGCCGGCGTGCAGCGCGTGGCTGTACGGTACGGGTTGCTTCGGCATGTACCCAACATCGGTCGTGCGGGGCGAGAAGCCGTAGGTAACGAGCGCAGTTAGATAAATCGGCATTCCTGCAAACGCGACGCCGAAGATCTGCCGGGTTTTATTGGCCCAACGGGGGAAAACGAACAGCTTCATCGTGGTTTAGCCGGCTCGGGGGCCCCACGTTCGGACAGCGGGCCAAAGATGGACCGCAAACCGAAATCCAGCCGAAAATGGCTCCGGGCGAAACGCTCGCCCAAGAGGACTCCCACGGCCAGGTGAGGTCGCTCGGGTTGCGGGCGGGTTATGCTTCCCTAGATTTCAAATGTAAATCGGAGATGGTCGAGTTCTTATAAGTATTCGTTATTTTTACGATTTTTGATGCACTTTCGAGACCCCCGGGCCGCCCTCCGGGGCCAAGGTGACGAAAGCACTCCGTTTTTCAGGGTTCGTGGCCCTCGCTGGCCGCGATCGCGAAACACTCAAGAAACATTAATGCGACCGCAGCGTAATTGGAGGGGGCTCAGCGGACTTCGCTCGCTCGGAAGCTCTACCGCCAGCCAACCGGTTGAACCAGTCAGCCAAGGCAATCGTGATGGTTTCGGTAGTCACGACGCAAGGCGCCCGAGGAATGAGGCGCCGCACAGAGGGACCGAAGTCGATCTCACAAACGGCAAACGGGCCCAAACTGTGGACCCGTCTGTCGTTTTCTTTCGCCGACTCCTTTTAGAAGTCGCGCATCTGCCTGCGAATCTTAGAGATGGCTTGTTCTTGAAGCTGACGGATGCGTTCCCGAGACAGATTGTACTTGTCGCCAATCTCTTTCAGGGTGAGCTCGTCCTCGTTGTCGAGGCCGAAGCGCCAGCGAATGATGCTCGACTCGATGGGCGTCAAGGTCGCGAGCAACCTTCGCACTTCGCTCGACCAACGATCGGAGGCCAGGCTGTCGTGAGGCGAAGGCCTGTCTTCTTCAACGAGGAAGTCGATGAACTTGCGTCCGTCTTCGTCACCTACAGGACGATCGAGTGAGAAGGGCGTGTCTGCGTAGAGGTCTTTTACCTTCTCTAGCTTGTCGCGGGGAATGCCCGTCTCTTTCTCGAGTTCGTCTTGAGTCGCTTCACGACCCAGACGAGCCGAGATGGTCTGCTTGGCTCGCGCCACGCGATTATAGGTGTCGAGCATGTGCACCGGGATGCGCACAGCTCGCCCCTTATCCGCCAGGGCGCGACTGATCGCGTGCCGAATCCACCACGACGCATAGGTTGAGAAGCGATAGCCACGACTGTGGTCGAAGCGCTCTACCGCTTTCATCAGCCCAATGTTGCCCTCTTGGATCAAGTCGATCAGCGGCAAGCGCCCACGGTTGTAACGCCGCGCGATGCTCACCACGAGCCGTAGATTGGCTTTGACGAACTTGTTCTTGGCGGCTTGCTGGCGAAAATCCGCGCGGTCGATGCGCGACACGAACTCCCGATAGTCGGGACCATCAGCCAAAACGGGGCGGTCTGCTTCATCAGGACCGAGTTCGAGCGTCATGCGCCGAGCGGTAGTCGAAGCTGCATTCATCCACAGTCGATCCGAATCCGGCATGCGAAGCACCCGAGCTAGGTCAGCACAGAGCTCCGTCCAGCGAGCCGTTTGCTCTGCAGACAATTTCTTGCCTTGCATCGCGTGCAGGATGACGCGGAGCTCATTCAAGCTAGCGAGATCTGGCCGATCTTCTTCAGACACGCCCATGACCGACGCTTCCAGCACGCTCAAGGTATGAGCTGCGGCGGGAGCATAAGAGAGGAGCGCGCGCCACATTTCGATCTCGGCGTGTTCGACGCCTTCGGCGGCTTGGAGCTCCTCGGTGGCGCCCATGACCTGATGGGGAGCCATCTCGCGGAAGTAACGAGAAAGCACCGAATCGGCTCCTTCGTCGTCTCTTCGGGCAGGAACGACGCTTCCCTTCCGACTCCCTGCCTCTCTCGGGGCGAGGGGCGTACCAGCTCCACTGTCACCGGAGCGCGGGGCGCGCGCTGCCGAAGCAGCGGCTACTCGGGCCTGAGCGGTGGACTTACGGATGGTGCGAGTTGCATCTTGGCTCATAAGGAACCCTCCTTGGGTGTTTGGGGCGAGACTTTGTAAAAACCCGTGCTAAGAATTGATTATTCCGAACAGTGGAAGCCCTTCACTAAAATGGGCTTTGGAGCGTTCTTTATTGGCTCCTTTAAGAGGGCCCCCAGTTCGAGAGCAGAATCAGGTGACTGGTTCCGCTACCTGGGAAGACGAGCAATTTCCGTTCCATCCTGAGTGTAGGCCCGCTGGAACGGAGTCGGGTTACTCCGAGAACCGTCGAACGGGCCTCCCTCCTCGTATAAGAACGACCATCCACGAGGAACTTTACGGCTCATATGTCAGAGAAGTTTCAGCGGGGCGGGCCGCACTGAAATGCGCTTGGCTGTTACGAGCCAGCGGACGATGAGCGGATATCGGCAAATATCTGCAATAGTTGCGAACAAAGCCGCATTTCGCCGTCCTTCACAGCTCGTTCAGGAGCAGCCTGAACGGAACAGCTCCGAGGGCCTCAATTCGCCTAGAATTGAGCCAAAAACCGCGGATCATTCTCGAACAGCACCCGAATATCGGGGATACCGTATTTGAGCATCGCTACGCGCTCGACGCCGAGCCCGAAGGCAAAGCCGGAGTACCACTCGGGATCGATGCCACAGTGGCTCAACACTGACGGGTGGATCATACCGCAGCCCAAAACCTCAAGCCAACCGGTGGCCTTACATACGCGACATTGGAGTCGCGATCCGTCTTCTTCGTTGCAGAAAACGCACCCTACATCGGCCTCTGCACCGGGTTCTACGAACGGAAAATAGCTGGGGCGGAAGCGGACACGTGTCCCTTCGCCGTACAGTCGTTGCACGAAAGCGGTGAGAGCTCCCTTGAGTTCTGCAAAAGAGACATCGCGTGCGACGTAGAATCCCTCGACCTGATGGAACATCGGTGAGTGAGTGACGTCATCGTCGCGACGATAGACGGCTCCGCCGCTCACGACAGCGAGTGGGGGCCCGTGAGCCGTCATCTCACGAACCTGCACGCTGCTGGTGTGGGTGCGCAGCAGAGTCTTTAGGTTCGACGGGGCTCCCGCGACGTTGACCCAGAACGTGTCCTGCATGTCCGTTGCCGGGTGATCGGCCGGAAATGCCAGCTTCTCGAAGTTGTTGGTTTCGTACTCAACCTCAGGACCCCACGCGATACTGAAACCGAGGGACGAAAACACATCCAAGATTTGCTCACGTACGAGCGAAACGGGGTGCCGATGACCACGAGGAATGGGCCGCGCCGGCATCGTGAGATCGATAGGCGGGCCAGCCAGCTCAGCCTGGCGCTCTTTCTGCTTCAGCGCGGCCAGCCCTGCTTCAAAGATCTTCTCGAGCCCTTCGCGGGCCCGATTCACCGCTTCGCCGACGCTCTTCTTCTGGTCCGCCGGGACCTGACTCATATTCCGAAGCAGGGCAGTCAGCTCACCCTTTTTGCCGAGGAGTTCGGCGCGCGCTGTGCGCAGCGCGAGCTCGGTATCCAGCTCTTTCACGGCGTCGCGAAAGCGCTCTTGAATGCTTTCCAGCAAATTGAAGAAAGAGTTAGGAGATTCCGACACAGGCGGGCGACTATTACGACAACCGAGCCGGATCACCAAGGGCACCAGAAGTCTTCGAGAAAGAAGCCGAGTGGGCAGCCGTATGTGTGGCCTAATCGAGCAGGACCTTGGCCACGGTCACGGACGAGGGATAGGTGTAGTAGCGGCCATTCCAGGGCCCACCTGACAGGATGCCGATGATGGCGGTTTTGCCGTCGTTCGTCACAACCATGTCGAGCGCGCCGGTGCCGTCTTGATGAGTGCGTCCGATAGTATCTTCGAGTTCGAAGCGACCGGTTTCGCGGCCCTCAAGATCATGACGAAGGAGAATCGGGGTGGCTTCGAAGGGATGCTGATCTGGATTTTCGGAAGCGACAGGCACCGACCAAAGTGAAAAGAGAGAATCTCCCGCCAAAGCGAAGGCTTCGATGGCACCGCAGAAGTTAGGGGCATCTGGCTTCCAGTTCTCATTGTCGATGTCGATGAGAACGGACTCAGAGCATTCGATGCGCTCGAGCGTCATAGGATCGGCGACGTAGTATGTGGAGCCCAAGAAGGTGCGTTTGCCGTTGGTCGCGAGAAGTGCGGCTTCGGCGAAGTTGGCTGCGCCAACGAGCTCGGTATGGAAGACTGTGCCGAATTCGTTCCCGGTCATCATGACAAGTAGGTTTGTGCCGTAGAACTGCCCACTATGGAAATCGAGGTTTTGGGAAAGGTACGACCATATTTGGGCGCCTGATTCGATGGCCAGGAAGCTGTGGCGTCCAAAATTAGAATGGCCAACTTTGTCATTGCTAGCGAACACAGTCTGCCCGCTTGGCAGCGAAATGAGTCGCGTGACGTTTGCCTCGATCCAGAAATCTCCGTCCGCTTGCGCGAGACCAAATCCTCCTGGGCCGAGGCCTTGGGGAGGCATGTCAGGATACTGTTGCCCCGCTGGCGTGGAGACCTGAAGCGAACCCTCTGTAAGCAGGACGATGTTCCCGAATCTGTCCGTCGTAAGGTGGGGAACTTGTGAAGGGCCCGTGAAAGTTATCGTTCTCCAATCGACGACTCCATCGCGGAAGACTCGACCGAGTGCCAAACCGTGTTCGATTCGTGCGTCGAGACGGGTCTCTCCCCAAGCCACAACCGTATTACCACAAGGGTCTCGGGCAAGACGAAGGTTCTCTCGCGGCTCGAAATCGTAAGCCTCGAGCTTTGTAGTCCACGAATCGGGTTCTTCGCGTAGCTGCCGACACTCTCCATCCGCACGCGGCGCTTCGTGTTGTTCTGCCTCGTCATCGGGCAACGGCAAGAGCTCATCGGTAGTCTTACCGTCGCAATGGGCGCCGAAAGCCAGCGCCGACACTCCGAGTACGAATACAGACGAAGCGCGAGTCACTACTCGAAGCCCATTCGGTCCAAGAGGAATCGCCCTGCTCCATTTTGCGTGTTGAGAATGAGGTCGATCTGGCAGCTTCCGGCCGAATTGAACGCCTGATTCACAATGGCCACGGGGAAGCGAGATGCGGCTGTTTCATGAAACACCGTCCTGCTGCTGAAGATCCCCCCGAACGTTGACGTTGCGATATTTCGAAATATAGCGGAACGCCGCCCAATAACCATGCCGACACAGGTAGCCGAATGCCGCGTCGCACTTCTTTAGGCAAGAAGTTGATCTCGACTTGGTGAGCCGTCAATGCGCCCTGCGGAACGTCAGGTTGAATCTGAGCTCTCCGGTGAGTGGGTGCGAGCCCGGTTTGAGCGGCGAGACCCCGTGATACCTGAGGCGATCGGGGCCACCCCAGACCATCACGTCGCCATGGTGAAGCGGTATGCGGACGACCTTGTCCGCTCGCTGCAAGCCACCGAAGAGAAATTGCGCTTCGAGGCCTAAAGACACCGACACAATCGGAGACGCGAAATCCTTTTCGTTCTTGTCTTGGTGCAGCGACATACGCGCACCGGGCACATAGCGATTGATGAGGCAGGCATCGGGCTCAAATCCCGAAAACCCAGCTTCCTCGGCGGCTTGTCGCGAAAGCTGCATGAAAAGCTCGGGCATCGCTGGCCAGGCTTGGCCGGTAGAAGGGTCCTGCTCCGTGTAGCGGTAGCCGGAAACGTCGGAGGTCCAGCCGAAGCGACCCGCATTGGTCAGCCCTACTGACATGGTGAATCCACCGGGCGTGTGCATGTGACGGAAGCGCGCCGCGCTTTCGAGGGCACGAATAGAGTCTAAGAGCTCCCTTGCGACGTGCGTCACCCGATTCCGAAACACAAAAGCCCGAGGCCCCAGGCGCACGACTTGCGGGCCGCTCATCGTCTCATCGTCAAATAGCGATAGGGTCATCGGCGATGCGCCACGTAGCCTGCCTCGCTTGAATCAGGCGAGCCAGCCGTTTCGAATAGCGCGATCCTGCACCTCAGCTTCGCGTTCGGAGTCCCACGAGAAAACTCGAGCCGGGTTCGGAAATAGGCTCCCTCTTCTGGAGGGAGTGACCAGACAACCCTTGCCAGGGCGCCTAGCCCAGCCGTGAGCGCGGTGGAGCAAATGACCGTGACAGTCGCCCCGGCCAAAGAGGGACCAGGCGCTGAATTTTTTGAAGGTTTCGTAGGCGCGGCTACTCTAACTAATAGAGCCGTAATCTTCGATCTCGCTCAACTAACAGAGATCGAACTTACGCTCGACCGGGGGGCCAAAATTTTCCATGTCAGCTGCCTATCGTTCTCGCTCTAGTCGATTCGGCTCTCGAACTGCATTTCTGACGGCGGCGGTGCTCATCGTATTTGGGTGTGGGTCTCGGTCGTCGCTGCTTTGGAATGACCAAGCGGGAGTCGCGGTCGGCGGCACGGCCTCTCAAGATTCTGGCGGGGCTAATCCGGGTCGATCCGGAGGGGCGCCCCCTTCAGGTGGAGCTGCGAATGTGGGTGGAGCGCTCTTCGGAGACGGCGGAGCGGCTGGTGGGACCATGGGCGGCTCGCCAAACTCTGGAGGAGGCGAGGTTGGTTCAGGGGGAGCCCCGCCGTCGTTCTGTGAGCTCGACGACGCCGAGTCTTGCCAAAACGGTGGCCACTGCCTTCCCTCTGCGGGTGAGAGTGCTCAATGCGAGTGCCCGCCGGGAGTGTTTGGTCCGAATTGTGATGACTATATTATCCAAGCAACCCATCATTGTCTGCTGGGTTCGGATGGACTCCTGCGCGACTGCCCAAGCGAATTTTTCGGCGCGGGGCAATCTTACGAGCGCTTTCAGAGGGTCTCGACTTTCTATGTGTCTGGCGCTGCAAAAGGTGCCTTCGAAGCCTATTACCTGGCCGCGATCGACCTCAACGGCAAGCCGCTGACGACCATCGACGGCAACCCGACCCATTCACCGAACCTCCTTTTCCACGACATTCTTGTCCAGGATGGGAGTATGTGGGGAGTGCAACCGAACGACTCGATTGTGAATTGGGAAACCTATGAGGCGAGCGAATCAGCCTTCGGAGCTGACGTGACGGATCTGGTAGCGGATTGGGGTATGGTGTGTGGTATCGATACCAAAGGCCTACTGCGCTGCTGGCAAAGCGATGTTGACGACCGACTGAATTGGGTCGAGTTAGAGGGGCCTTTCAGCGAACAGCTACGATCGCTTTCGGGGGAACCCTATTTGGGGGACGGCCGCAGCGGTATATGGGCCGTTACCCAGAATGGGGAGCTCCGCTGCCCCGACGACGACGTGTGCCACACTTTGGCCCACTTTGGCCCATTTGTTCAGGTCGAAGCCTATGGCTCTATCGCCTGTGTGCTCGACGAAATAGGGGACGCGCATTGCTCAAATGGCGCGCACTTTGACGGCCCGTTCGCGTGGATCGCGCTGCAAGGATTAGAGACCGCCCAGCGATTCTGCGGCTCACGCAGCGAAAACCACGCGTTCGAATGCTCTAGTTTTCTGAACGAAACCCCCACCCTGCCTCCCGAGGAGAAGGTACTTGAGGTCGCGATCAACGACTCCTGCATCTGGGTGGTGGACGCAGCCCAACAACTCAGCTGCTACTCGCGCGGCATCCACTCTAATTCATTTCCAAAGTTGACTTCGCCGCCCGGCTCCTTTGACAAGCTCTGGGGTGGGCCGACCACCTGCGCAAGGCGAAGCTCCCCCTCCTCAAGAACAGAATGTTGGTCGTCACCGGCGAACGGCGAGCCCGAAATCTATCCGGTCTATTATGACGACTATCATCCGCGAACCGGCTGCGGCATCGGGGATCACTATTTCAATTGTTCCTCCTGGTCTCCAGACCTTTCACCGGTCGAGCTCTCCTCGGGTAAGGACCTTTGCGCAGTATTGAGTGATGGGAGCCTCCGCTGCCTTTGGAGTATCTCCACCAACGGGCATCCGCGTGATAACGACACTTGGCAGGAGATTACGGGCCATTTCGTCGATATCGCTGGCGGCAATGATTTCAACTGCGCGCTCCGCGAAGAGGGTAGCGTCGCCTGCTGGGGCGCTAACTCTACCTTGATGCGCTCACCCGAGGGGCGCTTTCAACAGATCCACTGCGCGCAGGATTCGTGTTGCGGAGTAACCAGCGATTCAGGCGTCGCGTGCTGGGGGAAGCTGCATTTAGGCTCGCCCTTCGCCGGAAGATTCAAGCAAGTTGCCCTATGGCAATCTACGCTGTGCGCCGTTCGAACAGACGACACGCTGCTGTGCCGAGACGACATGCTCGTTCCATAGACACAGTTCGGTGAAGTCGCCGGACGGCGCGTGCAGGTGGAGCGCGACACAAGCAGCCCTGGGGCAAGGGCTGGGGCAACCAAGTGGCTAGACAAAACGAAGAAAGGGCGCCCGTTCGGACGCCCTTTCAGACTATCGAGAAGAGCCTCGAGAGTAGTTATGCGGCCTTAGCGGCCAGCTCGGCGAGCTTGGTGAAAGCTGCGGCGTCGTTCAGCGCCATGTCGGCCAAGACCTTGCGGTCGAGGTTCACGCCGGCCGTCTTCAGGTTGCCCATGAAGCGCGAGTAGCTGGTGCCGTTTTCGCGGCATGCGGCGTTGATGCGCTGGATCCAAAGAGCGCGGAAGTCGCGCTTCCTCAGCTTGCGACCAACGTAGGCGTACTGCCAGCTCTTCCACAGGCAGAGTACGGCTTGACGGATGCGGTTCTTACGACCGCCCCAGAAACCCTTGGTTTGAGCGAACACGCGCTTGTGACGGCGACGCGGATAGGGACCTCTTTTTACGCGAGACATACTGTTTCGTCCTTTCTATGCCTTATGCGTAAGGGATGAGGCGCTTGATGCGGTGCTCGAACGCGCTCGAAACCATGTCGTTGTCGCGCGTGCGACGACGACGCTTGCGGCTCTTGCCGATGAGACAGTGTTGGCCACCCATCTTGGGGCGGCGGACGCGGCCAGAGCCGGTCACCTTGAAGCGCTTCGATGCGGCGCGGTTGGTTTTCATCTTGGGCATGGGTCACTTTTCCTAAAGCTAGGATGCCGGCGGGGCAGAACTCGTTTCGGGTAGAAGCGAGCCCCGGGTGTCCTCGCGCGGCGGACAAACCTCGAGGGAAGATCCGCTCGAAGGGACGCGGTTTATGATGGAGGGGGCGCCAGGCGTCAAGGATCGCGGCGCTGCGGCCTTTTCGAGCGACGGGGCCGTTAGAGGCGGCGCTAAATCCGAGCCGCCTCGGCGCAGCCATTGCGCCTTATGGCATGGTAATGTTAACGGGCTTAATTGAGCTCATTTGGCTCAATTCATTCGTCTATTCAACTGGTTGAAAGAAATTCAGCTCAGGTGGATAGGCGTAAGACCGCGCGGGACGACTGGGTAGATGTTGGGGGCGTTGGCCGCAGGCCAACGCGGGGTGCAGGCGAAGGCTCTGTCGAGTGCAGCACGGCGCGACGGACCGGGGCCCTCCGCAGCATCGAAAACTCAGCTAGCCCTGGGCTCCTCAATGAAACGCGTGAATCGAGAAAAAAATGAAAACAACACAGCGAAGGCAATCTGCAGTGAGGACTTTGGGGCTAGCAGTGACCGGGGCCGGGCTCATGCTCTCGATGGGGATCTCGGGCTGCGGCGGCGACAGCGGACCGAGCTCGCCCGAGTTCAACTCGGGGTTCGAGGCAGACCGCACCATCGGCTCAATGAGCGCTACGGAACGCAACCAGCTCTGTAAGAGCACGCAGAACTACATTTTCGACCAACTCGGCTTGGAAACCTATTGCCAGTATGGAGCGGAGTCTAACTCAACCCCGTCCTCTGGCTCTGGGGATGAGTCTGCGTTCCGCGCAGCATGCACTGTCGCCTACGGGCGTTGTCAGACCGCAGGGCAGGCCGCGTACGATCAAGACCGAGCACAGTCGATTGGAAGTTGCGACCTCACCACCGGAATAGGAGCTGCGACGTTGGGTTGCGACGTTTCGGTGGCTCTCTATGAAGAGTGTGCCGCGCGGCGAATGGACATCTACAAATCGGTGGCGGCGAGCAGCTGCGAGAATTCTTTCTCAGCCGATACAGCGGTGCCGGAGGACTACCTTCGCGACTGCACCGAACCCATGGCGAAGCCCTGCTCGACCCCGTAGGCGCTCCCTGAGCAACTCATGAACCGCTAGCAAAGGGCCTTCGAAGACGTCGCTCTCGCCTCGGACGCGCAGGGGCCACGCCCCGGTGGGAACGCCCCGGTGGGAAGGCTCAGGCCGTCGGCCTCAGGTCGAAACGAGGCGATCAGCATCCTCACGTCATCCAGGGCTGAGGGCTTCGACGTTCCAATGGAAACGGTAGCGATTCCAAGGACAGCGGAGAAAAAGGGCCTCCGCCAGCGTCTTGAGGCTTTCCCAGCGCCACCCGCCGAATCCGAGCTCCCACGCGGATTTTAGCTCGGCTGGGCCGCGAAACGGAAACGCCCTCCCTAGCGCTTAGAGTCGGCGGGCGGAAGCCTCAATTTGTGCCGCACTTGTGCTACCAGGCGGCCCGTGCCTGCCCGCGACGACATCAAGAAGATTCTTTTGATTGGCTCTGGCCCCATCGTAATCGGCCAGGCTTGCGAGTTTGATTACTCCGGTACCCAGGGTGCCAAGGCGCTGCGCGATCTCGGCTACGACGTCGTGCTCGTCAACTCGAATCCGGCCACCATCATGACGGATCCGGAGCTGGTGCGCCGCACGTATGTCGAGCCGCTCGACGTGGCGCATCTCACGGCCATCATCGAACGCGAACGCCCCGATGCGCTGTTACCGACGCTCGGTGGACAGACCGCACTCAATCTCGCGCTGGCGCTGCACGATGAAGGCATCTTGTCGAAGAACGGCGTAAAGCTCTTGGGAGCGCAGGTCGACGCTATTCGCAAAGCCGAAGACCGACTCCTCTTCAAAGAGGCCATGGCCAAGGTCGGGCTCGAGTGTGCTCGTTCCGGCTACGCGCGCACTGTCGCCGACGCTTGGGAGATCTCGAAGACCACGGGCTTCCCCGTCATCTTACGGCCCTCGTTCACGCTCGGCGGACAGGGCGGCGGCATCGCCTACACGCCCGAAGAGTTCGAAGACAAAGTAGCCTGGGCGCTCAGTCAATCGCCTACGCACGAGGTGCTCGTCGAAGAGAGCATCCTTGGCTGGAAAGAGTTCGAGCTCGAGGTTATCCGCGATAAAAAGGATAACTTCATCGTCATCTGCTCGATCGAGAACATCGATCCGATGGGTGTGCACACCGGCGATTCGATCACGGTCGCACCGGCCATGACCCTCACCGACCGCGAGTATCAACGCCTGCGCGACCAAGCGCGCACGGTGATGATAGAGATTGGCGTGGAGACGGGCGGCTCCAACGTGCAGTTCGCGGTGAACCCCGAAGACGGACGCGTGATCGTGATCGAGATGAACCCGCGCGTCTCGCGTTCGAGCGCCTTGGCCTCGAAAGCTACGGGGTATCCGATCGCGAAGATTGCCGCCAAGCTCGCGGTGGGATTCACGCTCGACGAGCTCACCAACGATATTACCCAAACGTCGGCGGCCTTTGAGCCCACCATCGACTACGTGGTCGTCAAATGGCCGCGCTTCGCCTTTGAGAAATTCCCCGGCGCTGACGACACGCTCGGCACGCAGATGAAGAGCGTGGGCGAAGTGATGAGCATCGGCCGCACCTTTCCCGAGGCACTCCAGAAAGCTGCACGTTCGCTCGAGACGGGCAAGAGCGGCTTTGTTTCATTGAAAGATCGCATCGACTATCGCGTGCTTGCGGCTCGCGAGTTGGTGCGAAGAGACCTAACCAATGAGGCGCCTCCTCAAAATAAGCCGCGCCCCACGCTGCCTCCTCCCGGAAGTGATGAAATTAAGAGCGCGCTGCGTAAGGTCATCGCTCGGCCCACGGCTGACCGGCTCTTCTATGTTGGCGACGCTCTGCGCGAGGGCTTGACCGCACAAGAGGTGTTCGACATCACCAAGATTGATCCGTGGTGGATTGCCCAGTTTGAACGCATCTTGGCGCAAGAGAAGGTCATCGAAGACGCTCCCGAGCTGACGCGCGAGCTGCTCTTTACTTCGAAGCGTCTCGGCTTCGGGGACGCGCAGATGGCGATCTTGCGGGGTGTGAGCGAAGACGAAATTCGCGCGGCGCGCAAGGCGCACGGCATTGGCGCCGTCTATAACCGCGTTGATACGTGCGCGGCCGAGTTTCCTGCTTTCACGCCCTACCTTTACTCGACCTACGAGACCGAGTCCGAGAGCAACGGCTCGGATAAGAAGAAGGTCGTCATCTTGGGTGGTGGCCCGAACCGCATCGGGCAAGGCATCGAGTTTGACTACTGCTGTTGCCATGCCGTGTTCGCCCTGCGCGAGCTCGGCATCGAGACCATCATGGTCAACTGCAACCCAGAAACGGTCTCGACCGACTATGACACGGCCGACCGGCTCTACTTCGAGCCACTCACGCTCGAAGATGTGCTCTCGATCGTGGAAGAGGAGCGGAAGACAGGCGAGGTGTTGGGCGTCATGGTGCAGTTTGGTGGCCAGACGCCACTCAAACTCGCGGTGCCGCTCGAGACGCGCGGCGTGAAAGTGCTCGGCACGAGCGCCGACGCGACGGACCGCGCCGAAGATCGCGAGCGTTTCGACGCGCTCTTGACCAAGCTGGGCCTCGAGCGACCGCGCGCTGGCATCGCTAAAGATCCGAGCGAAGCCCACGAAATCGCTAGCCAGCTTGGCTACCCGGTTTTAGTGCGTCCCTCGTACGTGCTCGGTGGGCGCGCCATGATGATCTGCGAGAACGACGCTGAGCTCGCCGATTACGTGGGCATCGCCGTCGATGCGGCTCGGGACGAAGGGCTCGTACCTACGCTGCTCATCGACCAGTACTTGAAGAACGCAACCGAGGTCGACGTTGACTGCCTGTGCGACGGAAAGCGCGCTGTGATCGGGGGTGTGATGCAACACGTCGAAGAGGCGGGCGTCCATTCCGGCGACTCGACCAGCGTGCTGCCACCCCATTCACTATCCGCAGCGGTCATTCAACAGATTGAGAAGAGCGCCCGCGCCCTCGCCATCGAGCTCGGCGTGGTGGGGCTGATGAACACGCAGTTCGCTGTGAAAGACGAGCGCGTCTACGTCATCGAAGTCAACCCGCGGGCTTCGCGCACCGTGCCGTTCGTTGCCAAAGCGACCGGCCGCCCCTTGGCGCGCATCGCCGCCCAACTCATGGTTGGAAAGACGCTCGACGAGCTCGGCATTCACGACCTGCCCACGCCCAAACATGTGGCGGTGAAGGAGTCGGTCTTCCCCTTCAACAAGTTTCCAGGCGTCGACACCATCCTCGGCCCCGAAATGCGCTCGACCGGCGAGGTCATGGGTATGGCGCTGACGACGCCGTTGGCCTTTGGCAAGGCCGCGAGCGCGGCTGGTTCTCGTTTGCCGTTGCGCGGCGCCGCTTTCATTAGCGTGCAAGAAGCCGACAAGTCGGTCGCGTGTCATCTGGCGCGTCGCCTTCGCAACTTGGGGTTTCATATTATCGCCACGAGCGGCACTGCGCAGGCGCTCGCTGAAGCGCGCATTCCTTCTGAGTCGATCAACAAGGTGCTTGAAGGTTCGCCTCACGTCGTGGATGCGCTCCGCGAGGGGCGTGTGCAAATGGTGATTAACACTACCAAGGGTGCCAACGCGCTCCGCGATTCGTACTCGATTCGCCGTAACGCGCTGCTCGCCGGTATTCCGTACTTCACGACCATTGCGGCTGGCGCCGCTGCGGTGGATGCTATGGAAGCCAATTCGCTCGTGCCTGAAGGGCGCACCGCTGGTGTGCGCTCCTTACAAGAATGGCACGCGCGCATGAGCAACGAGGGTTGAGGCGACTCCCCCAGTAAGCGCAGCGGCGGGAGCGCTACTCGGCCGAGTGGCCGGTCTTGAGCTTCGCTACCCAAGTTGGAGTTCACGCCTTGAGTGCATGTGCTCTGATGTAGGGACCAGCTCCGAAGACGCAGTGCCGCGGCGAGGTATTGCATTGGAGTTCTATGACTTGGACGTTACCTTGTCTGTCGCCGGGGGTGGTCGAAGGCGATACGGTGTTTCGCCGTTTGGCGCGTCGCGAGCTTCGGAGATCCCCACAGAAAAGAGGAGAACGATTATGACGCGAAAGCTAGCATTTTTGACCTGTTTGTCTTCGGGGGCCACTCTCAGCCTCTCGCTAGTCGCCTGTAGCGGCTCAGACGGCACCTCGGCTCTGATGAACATGGAGGACGAGCCAATAGGAGTTAATTGTGAGAGCGGTGGCACGAAGGTCAGCTATGGAGCTGACGTAGACGGCGACGGCGCGTTATCCGAGCCAGAGATAGAGGGCACGAAGTACGTCTGTGACGGGGCGTCGGGGCTCGACGGCGCGAAGGGAGACGCGGGGCCAACCGGACCGACGGGGCCAACCGGATCGACCGGACCGACCGGACCAACGGGTGCCACAGGACCGGATGGAGTGGCTGGCCCGGAAGGCATGACGGGACCCCAAGGCGCAACTGGCGACACAGGGCCGGCCGGTTCGATGGGGGGCGCAGGGCCGGACGAACCTGGACCAACGGGGCCCGCTGGGCCTGAGGGCGATACCGGCGACACGGGGCCCGCTGGGCCCGAGGGCGATACCGGCGACACGGGGCCCGAGGGCAATACCGGCGACACGGGGCCCGCTGGGCCCGAGGGCGATACCGGCGCTACTGGCTACACGTCACTCATCACGACGACCCCAGAACCAGCAGGCTGGAACTGCGGCACCGCAGGCCTCAAGGTCGAGGTGGGTGTCGACGATGGCTTGCCCACAGGCACAGAACGAAATGGCATTCTAGAAGCGGGCGAAGTCGACCAAACCAGTTATGTCTGCACTCCTCCGCCGGTTCGTGCGTTCGTAACGAGCACGACAACCCATGGTTCTTTCAGTGGAGTATTCGGCGCAGACGGCATCTGTCAGACCAGGGCCGCTGCGGCTGGCTTGCCAGGCACCTACCTCGCTTGGATTGCGGATACGTCGGCTGCGGATCCCGAGACGCGCTTCAGTCGCTCCCCGGGAGGTTATGCACTCATCAACGGCACAAGGGTGGCCGACGATTGGGCAGATCTCACCGATGGAAGCCTCGACGTGGCCATCAACCTGACGGAGCTCAGCACGACCTACACAGGCGGGGTTTGGTCCGCGGTGAGCACAAACGGAACCTACTCGGGAGGGGCCGCGTGCAACGGCTGGACGAACTTCACCAACCTTCAGGCGGGCGAGTTCGGTGCTGCCAATGCCGCAAATTCGGTTTGGACGTTCGCAGGCTCGACTACCTGTGACAGTCCACAGGCGATTTACTGCTTCCAGCAATAAGGAAACCAGGGCCAAAACGACGGAGGGCGGCCCCATGGGTCGCCCTCTCTTTTATTCGCTACAGGAGCCACCCGGACACATTGTGACGTCATTGTGATTGCCGCCACCGTACCAAATCCAAATCAGGTTGGTATAGGTCCCCTCGGCTGGACGGACCTCCATGCAGCGAACTCCGGCTGCCATGACATCTTCCGCTAACAGCTCTTTCGGCTCCCCACACTCTTCTGTCGCGCCCCATAGCTCCATTTTTTGGCTGCCCGTCGAATACATATCCGCAGAGAACGCGTAGACATCTCCAGGACCGATAGGCTCATCGAGCTGAATGCTCCGAAGGTCATGATCTTCCGCGTCGACTCCGCAGTTGGCCAAATAGCCTGCCGGATAAAGCTCGAGTCCATACGTCGTGCCCGGCGTACAATGCTCTTCGGCCGGAATGGCTCCGCCCCCTCCGCTAGCGTCGCCTCCCCCACCCAGGCCGCCACCAGGACTAGCACCGCCGTCGTTTGGTGAATTCCCCCCACTTGGGGCCTGACCACCCGTATTTCCGGATCCGCCGACGCTCGCTTTGCCTCCGTCCGCGGATGACCGACCCCCGAGCATTCCCGCGCCACCATCAGCGGTACTTCCACCGCTAGCGGGGCTCTCGTCATCCCCGGAACCGTTTCCGCAACCAAGAAACAACGCCGTGGGTGCAGTCAGCATCAACCCAATAAGAATCGGCCTTCTCATGAGCCTGTTCCTAGCCGTGCTCGGCCTCTCGCGCCACTTCTCTCACCCGCGGGTCTTCGTCTTCAGAGGCCAATTCCCGCAAACGCGACATCACCTCTGGATAGTGATTTCGCCAGGTCAAAAGAGCGACCGCCGCCTCTCTCCGAACGTCAGGAGCCCATCCACCCTTCAAGTAATCTTGAACCAAAAGCGCGGTCGAGCGTTCCACCTCTGTGCGCTTCGCTAGTGCCCGGAGGACCGAGATCAAATCGGCGCCGCCGCTCTTTTGCAAGAGCTCCACTAGGCGCGGCTCGACCACTGGAAGCGGCATAAGACGGATAGCTTGCACCGCTGCGTCGCGCACTTTTGGATCCTTGACGTCTTGGTAAGCCACTACGTCTGGATAAAGCTCTGGACTTCCAGCGTTGGCAATCGCGAGCAAGACGCGTGTCTGATCTTGAACACTGACTGCCGACGCGAGCCAGCTCCTCAACTGCGCTGCGCCCTTCTCAGCAGCCTTCACCTCGGAAGCCTCCCGATAGCGTCGTACGAACGTGCCGAGGCCTAAAATGGCCGTTTCACGCAGCCTTTCGATGCGCTCAATTCGCAATAACCCTTCCAAAGCCTCAGGCGTAGGCCGCTCGGCCCGAATGAGGCTAAAGGCCGCTCGTTCACGTAAGGGCCACTTTACCTTTTCATTGAGCGCTAGCTCCTCAAGTGCGCGCAGTGTGCCCTGACTCGAAGCGGTGCCCAAAGCACGGACTAGCAAATCCTTCAAAGGATCTTCCTGTCGAATCAGGCGGACCGCGCGATCGATGTTTGTCGGCTCCGTGCGAAATAGACCCACCAAGGCCTCATAATCTCGGTGCTCATTTTGAAGTACTTGCTTCGGATCCGCCGACGGAGCAGCCTTCTGGCTCTTCAACTCGCGCACTACGTCATCGAACTTTCGATCGCCCACGCGGGCTGCATCCAACGTTGCGAGTTCCTGCCGAGGGGCGACTCCTGGTTCGCTCATGGTCAAGCTTGGCAGCACGGCCAGGCCGGCTGAGCCTCCCCCTGACTCAGGCGACTGAGTGCGTTCAAGAACGATCGCAGTTGACGTGAGAATGCGCGAACCCGGCGTCAACTCGGCCCCTATGCGCTCCTCGCGCGTAAGCCGAATAACCCCATTTTCATCCCATTTTAGCGTACCGTTCGAGCTCTCGATCTGAGGCTTCCAATCCGGGGGCAGCGCTCCTTTCTGACGCTCGTCCACCAAAACGCGCTCATAACGGAGCTTGCGCCAAGTGGCGTCTTGGGGCCCCGTGCGACGCATCTCTATGGCAGCTAGGCCGGTGGCGTCCCATTCGCTGCCCGCCGTGGTCTCTTTGGGAGCGGCTTCCCCCTGGAAAAGGGCCAGGAGCTGACGACGAATACCGTAGGCGATGGGGCTGGCTCCCGGCGGATCGAAATAGTGAGCGACCGACCCTGCTTCAAGCTCAGCCCCAAACGACTGCTCGAGTTCTTGGATGAGCGTCGCGCCAGCCTCCGCAGGAACTCCAATCAATTCGACGTGACCCAGCCGGACGACAACCTTCCGTTTGGAACCGTCGCGCCCGAAGGTGGCGTGGAGCGCGGCCCGAAGGTCTAATGCTTGTCCTGCTGGAAGCGCGCCCAACGTCGTGATCGACGTCAACTTGAGGCGATACTCGCTCGAGCCAACTCGATCCCAGAGGGCCTCCGAGGCAAGTATTTCACTCGCCCCGGGGCTCCCTTGTTGTTTTTGTTCACAGGCGGCGGCACCCAGCGAGGAAACCAGCGCGAGGTAAAACAGAGCCTTCCTCATGGATTATCACTACTTAATGACGGGCTCAGAAACGCACACATTGCCCACACAGTTATCGGAACAGCACTGGTAGTCATACTCACAACTGCCTCCAGCTCCGGTGCAAGCACACGCGCCGTCTTCTTCGCAATCACCATTGCAGCAGTCAGCGTCTGATTTGCAGAAGAGCTGCTGTGCGCCCAAGCACCCGGGTACGCAGATGGCGATCTCGTACCAAAGGCATACGTTACCTGCGCAACAGGTGTTGTCGGGTCCGCAACGGTCATAGGTGCAACTGACGCTGCCGCAGGTCTTCGAACCATCTGCCTGCTCATTGCACGTATCGCCTTCGTTGCAACAATCAGCGTCGCGTGAGCACTTCTCGCCTTCATCCTTGCAGACGCAACCGCAATCGTAGAGCAGCTCCCCGGCGTGACTCGGGTCGAAAGTCGCGACCGGATCGAGATCGCAGCCGTCACCAGTTAGCTCATCACAAGGATCGAGCGGCAACGGCTTAACATCGACGAGGGGTACGGACTCGTGAGCCACCTTCCACAGCTTGATTCCCTCCGCAATGGGTAGCGAACCTCCACCGTGAATGAGCTGATACGGACCCAGCGACAGACCGCTCGAGAACGAAGCCAAAGTTGCGCGCCATTTCTTGCTAAAGAAGAAGAACTTCACCTTGGCCGTGGCGTAGATAGCGCCATTGAGGATGTTGGTGACGCCGAAGCCAACACCGTAGGAATAGTCGAGCGCGAAGCCGAAGCTTTTTGGATCGCTAAGGCCGTCGGCGAGTTGAAGCCAGCCATTGCTGATCTTCTCTAACTCCTCAGGAATGGGCCGCGCTACGGTGTCCTCTTTTTCGCTGTGAACCGCCAGACCCGCGCCCACGTGCGCATCGAGCCCAACGACACCGAGTGAAACTTCGCCTTCAACACCCGCAGAGAGGCTGAAGAACCCAACGTTGAAGCCCACGCCAACGAACAGCGCCACACCCGCACCGGCGCTTGCGCCAAAGCTCGCCCCCACGCCCGCAAAAGTTCCTTCACGAGCGACAAGTGCGATGGGAGACAGATTCGCCCCAAAGCCGCCATTCAAGCCGTAGTAGACATACGAGCTGACCTCGAGCAACGCCGGAATGGGTCCGATGAAGAACTGAATCGCAACCAAGACGGTCGACTCTTTGTCTCCAATGTTAAAGCCCTTGTAGAATGCGTATCCGTATTGCTGAGCGAGGTCGCTCGGGCTGGGAACGCCAAGGGCCTCTTCAGCTTGCCGAACCAACGCAGCCAAGGCCGCGGAATTCAGCGCATTCGCCTTCAGCTCATTGATGGCCTGCTGAATGCGCGCTGTGGCCTCATGCTTGTAGTAGGCGATGAAGTCATTGATGAGTTGCTCCGGCGACTCAGGGCAGGTCCCGGGCATATTCGCCGGGCGCGGGCCGTTGCCAACAAGCTCTTCGCAGAAATCTTCAACGAAGGCTTTGCCTTGCGACTTGTAGTCTTCGTATTGGCGAATGAGCTCCTGGACATCGCGCAGGCCCTTCTTGGCACGGTCTAGAGCCTCGACGTAGTTGTCGACCGCATCGTTGCAACGTTCCGAGAATGGCTTCTCACCCGCACTCGGCGGATCGATGTCATCTGTGTTGAAGAGTAGTTCGGGAGCCAGCATCGGGAGGAAATCCACCCCGATGATTTCCATGCGCGAGTCAGTCGTGCGCGCATTGCACAAGCTGGCCGAAATTTCGCCGCGCAGATTGGCCACTTCGACCGAGCCCGAGGTGCCGAGCAAGTTGAAGCCCACGCTGGCGCGTACACCGGCTGCAGCCTTCAGGTTGAACGTGGAGAGGCCGAGCGGTAGGGGCTTCACCTCGAAGCACATGAACGACTCGGGCGTCACATCGAAGCGAATCGGTGTACTGGAGTCGCCGCGACCGCCGTCTCGGCTGTCATCGGAACAGGTGCTGGGCGAACCTGAGGCCAGAATGTCGTGAGTACACCACTCATGCACATTGTCTCGCGTGCACGAGCTATCAAGCACACCCGTAACCGGGTCTACGAAGGGACAGCCTCGACAAGAGGTTCCCGGCGCGCAGGGGCTCAGAAAATCGTCGCTGTAGGTGGGTACGGGCGCATCGCTCGCATCCTCGAGATCTGCGCCGGTGTAGGGACCCGGATCATCCTCAAACTCACTCACGTTGACCGGGACGGGAATCGTCTCGGCGCAATACGTGACTTCCTCGCAACGTTCGGGATCAGCCGGGAAGTTCTCTGGATGCTCAGCAAACTCGCGATCTCGCGCGGAGTAGCCGCAGCCTACGAGGCCAAAGCAACGCCCGTAGCATTCCTTCGAGATCGCATCTTGTTGATCAAGATCCGCACCGTTGGCATCCCCATAGGGATTCAACTGACAAGCCGTACGAATGGCTGGATCGACACATTGGCCGAGGCTCAGCTCACAATAGCGCCCAGCTCCCCCACAAGCCGCGTTATCTTTGCAACTCACGGGGACCATTTCGCCTGCCCCGTTGCCAACAAGATGGAGGCAGACGTTTCTCATGCCACAGTGCAAGGGCACCGAGGAATGCGCCGCGTCGCGCGGAACTGCTGAGCAATCTTGAGCAGCGATGAAAGCGGCGTCCCCCACTTCTTCGCGATTCAGGACTTCGCAGGTCCCTCCGACCATGTACTCGAGCTCGGAAACGCTCGGTTCCGTTGCGCTGCAACGCGAGGTGACAGGCGGGACCGAAGCGGCGCCTTCACAAGCTGCCGTACAAGCGGCTTCGCTCGATCCCTCGCCACACGCGTCTCGGCACGCTTCGGCTTCCGCAATGGCCTGCAGGGACTCAGCGCGCGTCGGAGCGGCAACGCAGGGAGCTCCCCCTGTGCCTGTGCCGCCACCGACACCCGAGCCGCCACCGACACCCGAGCCGCCACCGGCACCCGAGCCGCCACCGCCCGATGATCCGGGAACGGTCCCCGGCCAGCCCGGAATGATGTCTTCTGGGTCGGCATCCGCGGTGGGATTGGGATCATGCCCCGACTTTGGATCCGCAGAAGGACCGAACGGACCTTCGCAGATGTAGGGGCGAGCCTCGCTGCAACTGCGCGCCTCCCAGAAACCGCTGGAAGCGACTGCCGCGCAGTCCTTATTTGTATCGGAAATCGGCGTACCGCCGTTCCAACTAGTGAAGCGATAGTCAAGACTGCGACCCGCTGAGCCTCCTTGCCAGAACTGCTGTTGCGCCTCACCGGTCGCTCCACGCCAATACCAAGCTCCTTCTAAGGCTTGATCTGTTCCACCAATCCACGCCGGAGTGGTCGGACTGACAAGGCCCGCCACGAACGCGTTTTCCTGCTCGCTATCGATCTGCACCAACTTTCGCCCCGGCTTACTGGCGCAAAGCTGTTGGGCGATGTCTGGCGTCACCCCAGTTGGGCAGACCCAATCCACGTGCGTGCCGCGAGTCTTCGGGATACAGCCTGGAGCAGGAGCATCCGTATTCGGGTTACCGCAGGTACCGGCACCGTTGCAGGTGAAGCTGCCTCGAACGATACCATCGTTGCAAAACGTGCCGGCAGGGGCGACGTCTGGCTCACCAGCGCAACCACACATGCCTTTGTATTGATGGGCAGGATCGTGGGGACATTGGTCGTCACAGTCAGCCACCTTGTCGCCGTCCGTATCGGTATCCGGAACGCCACAACCGCAGGCCCCGCGCGTAAGCTTGGTTCGGTCTTGGCTACACTGCTCGTAGCAATCGAAGACGCCGTCTTTGTCGGTATCACCGAGCGGGCAGATGAACGAAAAGTCAAACGCCTTGTGGCGAACGGTCGCGTCTGAAAAGACGTGGACTTGTTTGCCGAAGAAAGACCCTTCGTGGATCCCGCTCGTGGGGCGGCGCAACTCAATGACCGCGTTGGGAGCAACGACCGTCCCTTGGATGGCCCGCTCGAAGTTGGCGGCCTGGGTCCCTAGGTAGCCAATCAACAAGCTACTCGCATTTCCGCCGACATGGATCGGGGTCGCGTTCAAGACCAGCGTCGTGCGAACGTAGATGAAGATAGGGCCCGCCGACTCATCCAGCCTCAGGTTGGCTTGAGGTTCGAGGCGCAAACTATCGAGATAGTAGATACCCGATCGAAACGTGAGGGTGGAGCGAGAGTACGCTTGCACGTCGCCATAACGTCCGGGCGCAATGACGCGGTCGAGAGCGTCGGGCGGGTGGGAAATATTCCCTTGGCTCGCCGGCGGCCACGCAATATTCCAGGAAGTGGTCGCCTTCTCGATTGCGGCGCCAGTCTGAACTCCTCCTACGACCACCACGTTGTTCTGGTTGACGACGCTGCCGGACGTTCGCAAAAAGCCTTCGATTCGTGCACCTGAACGCAAGAAGTTGGCGTTAGCTGAACTAAATACATTGGTATAGGCGCGCACCCCCGCACCAAACTCAGACTGCGCTGTGCCGAAACTCGCGATGTGGTCGAGAGTACCTACCTGGCCCAGAGTGGTACGATCATCAAAGAGCAGCCTGTCGGTGACACCCATGAAGGTATCGGCCACCGAGAAACCACGCGGCACATTGACCTGAAGAGTATAGCTGGGCGGCGCGGCGCCGAACGACAGCTTGTCGACTAGAAATAGCCCCTGATTTGCCGGCACGTTGAGCTGAATGCTCACCTCCATGTCGGTGGCGCGCCCCGCGATGGCGTTGAGCACGTTCGTGGGCAACGTGAAGCTCATCGAGCGATAGGTGTTGGCTGGAATGCCAACGAGCGACACTCGACCGAGGTCTTGGGACGCGAGCCCTTCCGAAGGAACCTTGATCGACGCACGAACCTCGCCGGAGCTGAGGGTTCGAGGCAACCTCAAGTCAAACGTCAAAGGGCCAACCGACGGGCCGGGCACGGCCACAGCGATCGAGGTAATCACCGCATTTCCGGTGGGGCGAACTCCTAGGGCGACCGTGCCTTGGGTCACGGGCGTGCCATTCGAAAGCGTTCCGTTGGTCGCTCGCCAATCGGTGGTGGGGGCTTCGAAGCCAAACACCCGCGTTTGCACGGCAGTTAGTGCCTCGGACTTCTCGCCCAGGACCGACCGAGCGTCTCCCTCGCTCGATTCGCCCACATGCCCGGCGCTGCACGCGACGCTGAAGGCCGCGGCGCACAGAACGACGCCAAGACCCCGAGCCACCGACCGTGAACGTCCGCTACCGGACGCGGCGGATGAACCCGATAGCCCGCGGGAAGACCTAACAAACGACTGAACATGGCCCTGGAGCCACCCCCCCAAATGCATAGCGTGCCGACTTACACTGGACCCGCCCGTAGATCAACAGCGTTCGCACTAACGCATACGACTTTGTGAGCGCCCGACACGAACGCGATCTAGGATCGTAACCGGCGTAGATTCAGCCTCACACTTGTTACTGGAATCGTACTCGAATCGTACTCGAATCGTACGTGGATCGTATCGGGAACAGCACCCTTGCAGCGACCAACCTGTGCGGCTTTCACCGCAATGCTTAGGCCTTCGATAGACCGCTTGCGGGATTGGCTAGAAAAGCGTTAAGGGGCCTCTCTCATGCTTCAGTCTCTGCGTGCCGTAGCTCAGCCCAACGTATTTGGCGCTTGTTTCCTCTTGATCTGTCTCTCGGCGTGCGAAAGCAAACCGCCCGCAGCCGAGACGACACCCGAGCGGAGCTCGACTGACCAGCGGGCCGAATCAACCCCGACCGTCTCACCCGACCCAACCAACCAGCGACCGTCTGCAGCGGGGCATTCGCGAGCGGCCGACCTAGTCATGGCCTGCCGCACCCTGTGCTCGAAGACGGCATCCTTGAACTGCGGCGACGAAGCCTCCTGCATCGGCGGGTGCGAAGCGACCTTCGGAGCGCCTGTGTGCCCCAGTCCATTTCACGAAGTCTTGAAGTGCCTGGTCCGAGAGCCCAAGGAGTCCTTCGAGTGCGACTCCGGAACGCCCACGCTGCGCGAAGGACATTGTGAAGCCGAGCAAGCGGCCGCTGCCACTTGCCTCGAAGAAATCGCCAAGGCCGCCCCCCAGAGCGCCCCCGCTTCTCCGTAGCGCGTCGTTCTCGCTTAGGCGGTAGTCTTCACTTTAACGTCCGGCAGGCGAGCTTCGGCGAACTTCAGGTTCCCTTCTACGCGCGTTCGCTGCGCGCTCGGTAAACTAGCGCCCCTGAGCAGCGCTTCACACGCCTCACGACTCTCCTCGTAGCTGCCAACGTAGTAAGAGCTCACAGCAAGCTCATCTTGAGCTCGCCACAGATAGGCCCCCTCTTCAACGAATAGGATGTCGGGAGGCATGGGAATTCGCGTGGCCGCAGCCGCAAACAGGTACGCGACGTGATAACTCTTCTTCTCTCGGTGCAGGCGGGCCAAGTCGCATAAAGGCTCCGCCCGCGACGGCCGACGCTGATACGCCGATAGAAAAGCGGCTACGGCCGCCTCTGTCTTTCCGAGGCACTCCAAGAGGCGCGCTCGCATCAACTCAGAATACCAACCTTCCTCCTCAAACCCGGCCATGCGGCTGCGCTTTTCATAGGCTGCTACGCCGGCCTCGAGTTGGCCCGAGTCACGATAACTTTGGGCCAAGTAGAACACATGGCGCGCGTTGTCTGGTTCAAGCTGCACGGCCCGCTCGAGCACCTGCGCGTCCCGCGCGTACTTTTCCTTCGGGTCTCCCTGATTCCTCGCAGAATCAAACAGGCCACGGATAGCGGCACCCTCGATCCGCGCGGTGCGATGCTGCACGTCACATACGATGACTTCGTGCAGCACGCCCACGTAACGAAAAGGCAGCGCGTTCCGCACGAGCTGAGTGAGATAGAAGTGACTGTCGCTGACTCTCTGACGATGCAAAACCTGATAGGCGTCTTGGTCGAGTTTTGGCCATGCGAAGCCAGGCTCGACCTCAAACACTTCGTCAGCATCGATGCTGAAGCTGTACTCCCCGAGCTCCCGGCTCAAGGTGAGGGCTTCAGAGCGGTTGGTACCAAAATCGACCCACGGCCGATGCACAACTCGGCCAGGCTTGCCGCTAGCCTCGAAGAAACTTGCAATCTTTTCAGGTGTGCCGTCGCTCGAGCCGGTGTCGACGATGAGCCAGGTGTCGACGTAGGGGAGCACCGAGGTCAAGCAGCGCTCAATGACGTGCGCCTCGTTCTTCACGATCATGTTGAGACAAACTCGCGGCGAACTCACGAGGGCATCTTATGGCAATCAGGGCCCGGCTTCGAACAGAAAGATCTCGCGTCGAGGCCCGGTCGAGAAATGCGCTGCGACTGACTCGTGATCCGAGGCCCCCAAGGCCGCGCCGCCTAGTCGCAGCCGATAAAATCGGTGCTCACGGCGATGTCGTCGAAGTCCGCCTCATTCGCGGCGATCTCAGCCCCGAAACGGACCGCCTGAATCGGAGGCGCAGGATCGAAAGCGCCGCCGCGAGCGAAGCTGCCCTCGACCGTCAGCTCGGGGACCGGCTCATCGTTGAGCCAGACCATGAGCGTTTTGGTTCCAGGCTCGTACGAGTATTCGATACAGGCCCATTCGTTCACGTTGAAGGTCACACCATACGCGACCTGATCTTGATCTCCGGGCCAATGGTTCACCTGGAGAAAACCCTGGTGCGCGCCAAAGCGCATCTCCGATTGCTCGTTGGTCGTAGCGCCCACTTCCATCCAAGACACGTGATTCGAAGGCCATTCGCTCACTCTCATGAACGCGCGCACGTAGATCTTCGAGCCGGTGAACGGAAAGACGGCGGCATCTTTCAGCTGCAAGAAGGCCTGCCCTTCGCCGCTCTTTTTGACGTGAATGAACTTCGAGCCGCTATGGCCAGTGCCGCTCTGGACCGCGACAATTCCCCCATGGCCCTCGTAAGTTGGGAGCGTCGTCGTCCAACTCGGATTCCCCGTCGCTGGAATGTCTCCGACCGTGTCGCTCTCGAAGTCCGTGTGAAAGAGGAGATCGCTGCTCGACCCGCCGCCCGTGGACGACCCGCCACCACTGCCAGAATCGGAACCGCCGGTGCTCGTTGCACCCCCCGCCGGTTCGCCTCCACCCGTCCCCGGACCGACGCCGCCCGTAGCGGGCGCGCCGCCCGTCTCGGTGAGCGCGCCACCTGAACCCAAAGCTCCACCCGAAGTTGCCGAGCCTCCAACCGCTGCGCCGCCGCTGGCCGTGCCGCCATTGCCACTCACGGCCCCACCGGCTCCGGTTGCCCCACCTAACCCGGCTCCGTCTCCCGTGGTGTTCGAGCTACAAGCGACGAGCAGCGCGAGCGATGAACCAGTGACGCCCAGCAAGGGGCCTCGACAAAAAGCAGCGAGGCCTGCGAAGCGGCCCCGAGAAGTAAAAAGCATAGGCCCCCTATTATAGCAGCAGACTCAAGATCGCGCACTCGGGCCCGTGGGCTCAGCCAGGCTCGCCTTACCGCAGCGTGGCGTTTTCTTGGAAGGTTTCAGCCTGGGCGCGTAGCGGCAGGCCGTTGCTCCTACGGAGCCACTTGGTTTGGTTGGGTTGGGTTCCCGGCTTCAATCTGAGCGAGCGCGGCCACGACGCGGTCGATGCGCCGCCGCGCTTCTCCGTGTTGACCCGAAACTCCGCTGACGACGAGCGAGAACACGATCGGGAGCCCGCGTTCTGAGGCAAACAAGTAGCCGGCGAGCGCGTCGGTGTCTCGCAATGTACCCGTCTTGGCTCGCACACGTTCGGCCCAAGCGGCGCGACCAAAGCGCTCACGCAAGGTTCCGTCCACGCCGCCGATAGCTAGTTGACTCAAGTATTCAGGAGACACACTGGAGCCGCGAACCATTTGCGTGAGCACCCCCACAAGTAGCTCACAGCTAACCTTGTTGGCCCCAAATAGTCCCGAGCCGTTGCGCAGCACGATACCGTTCAGGCTGAGACCCAGCTTCTCTAGCCAGGCGCGGAGCGCCGTCATCCCGCGCTGGGTAGACCAAGCTGCCTCTGAACCAGCGTTGCTGCCACTTAGAGCAATCGCTAACATCTCGGCCGTAAAGTTATCGCTGTCTTTACCTAACTCGCGAACCAAATTGGCCAGGGGGGCCGAGCGATGCTGCCCGAGACGCTCGGCGCCGCCCGGGCTCAGCTTGCCGAGCTTTACGCTGGGCGGCTCCTGCCCGCCGACTTTCGGCAAGAGCGCGCGAAACGCGAGGCCGGCAGTGAGGCTCGGATCGTCGATGCGCCTCGAATAGCTTCGCGGCGAGCTCAAAGCCTCCAGGCTTCCTCCGAGTTTGGAAACGAGGCCCGGGGCTGCCTCGGAAACGGAGAGATCCCAGCGCACGCGATCTCCACTCGACTTGTCGGCCGTGTTGACCTCGCCGCTCAACGTCGATAGCCCCGGTGGAGACAGCCAAGCGAAGCTCTTCTCGCCTGCTTTGGCGGATGGAATGACGTGCAAAGTGATCGAGTTTCGCTCTAAGGCGAGCGCGCTCACTGGAGCCCGAAAGGCCGCCCACTCGCCGGGTTGCTCGTCGTACGCTGGTGGCCAAGGGCCGCCAGAAAAGAGCGACTGATCCACGACGAGCTCGCTCGTCGCGTGCACTCCGGAAAGAGAAAGCAAGTCAACCCACTCTCGAAGATCGGCCAAGGTGAGGTCAGGAGCGCCGCCGCCAACGAGCGTCATCCGGGTTGCTTTTGGAGTCGGGCCTCGTTCGACCCATAGCTCCGTCTTGAAGCGAAATTGAGGCCCAAGCAGGCTTAGTGCGGCTGCCGCAGTGAGTAGTTTCTGAGTGGACGCTGGATTGACGGGCGTCGCCGCATCGAGCGCGAAGAGCGTCTGGCCCGTTCGGAGATCCAACGCGAGCGCCCGAGCGTGCCCGCCGTGTTTTCGTGCCCACTGCTCGAGTTCGGCAAGAGCCTCCGCGTGGGGAGTTCCGCTCGCTGCACGGGTCCCCGAGGGCAAGGGCCCAAGCGGCGCTTGGCGAAGCGCTCGAGCTTCATCTCCACCCGCCGGAGCAGGCTCGAAGTCGGGTTCAGCGGGAACCCTACCCGTGGGCGCCGAACCCGAGGTAGGTACACACGGCACGTCCTTTTTGGGCTCTGGCCGGCAAGCTACGAGGGCAAACAGCGAGAGGAGCCCGAGCGGCCCCCCCCAACGAAACGGGCGAGCCGAGCCCAGAACGGCTCGGGCAAGGTTGAAACCCTGAGAAAAACGCTGCACGCGGGCGAGAGTACACAACTTTGCTTCGAGGCTTGCAACGCCCCCAGAGCTCTGGGAAGAACCGCGCGGCAATGGCCCACCGAGTTTGCACTTTCGTGATCGCACTCGCCTTGGGGCTGTGTTTTCTTCCTCGCGCGGCTCGCGCCGATGAGCCGACCCCGGTCATCACCTACGACAAAGGCGCCTTGCCGCCACCCAGCGCGCGCTGGGCGATTCTCGGCTACGGCACGCTGCTGGCGGCCGGAAGCTACGGTATTGCTTATGGCGCTTCCTATGGGTTCAGTGACGACCGAGGCGCCGAGGATTTGCGACTGCCCGTTGTGGGCCCTTGGCTCAAGCTCGGGCAAACGCAACTCTGCAACGACACGATGGGCCCGACTTGCAACAACGTGTATCAGGTCATGGGCGCCGTTCTTGTGGGCATCGACGGGCTCTTGCAAGCCGGCTCGATAGCGCTACTCCTCCAGGGCGTCTTCATGCATACACGTCGTCCGATGCAAGCCGAAGCGTCACCCGCAGCGTCCTTTCGCGGGTATCGAACAGAAACTGGGCCAAGATGGGCTTCGCCGCTGGTCGTCCACATGGGCAACGTCACGATGATTCCATCGTTTTCGAGTGTCGCAGGTGCCGACGCGAGTTTCGGCTATGTTGGTACGTTCTAGGCGAGTGTAATGGATCCGGACCTTAGGGGCCGGAGTTGTCGTGAAGCGAGAAATATGCTCAAGATGCGCGGTACCGTTCGGTGCCTATTGGAGATGCCGTGAACGCTAAAAACGTCGGGAGCCGTTCGGGGAATCACCGAACCAAATTTGTGCTCGTTACCGGAGGAGTCGTCTCGTCGATCGGGAAGGGACTCACCTCTGCTTCTATCGGCGCCCTCATGGAAGCGCGCGGCTTGACCGTGACGCACATGAAGCTCGACCCCTATATCAACGTCGATCCGGGCACGATGTCGCCGTATCAACATGGCGAGGTCTACGTCACCGATGACGGAGCCGAGACCGACCTCGACCTCGGCCACTACGAGCGTTTCACCCACGCCAGCCTCACCCGCAGCCACAACGTAACCACCGGTCGCATCTACGAAGCGGTGATTTCTAAGGAACGCCGCGGCGAATCCCTGGGCGCGACTGTTCAAGTCATTCCGCACATCACCGACGAGATCAAAAAGCGCATCTACGCCGCCGCTGGGGATGCCGACATCGCCATCATCGAGGTCGGCGGAACCGTAGGCGACATCGAGTCGTTGCCTTTCCTCGAGGCGATTCGCCAACTCAAGGTTGAGCAGGGCGCTGACAACGCCATGAGCGTTCACGTCACGCTGGTGCCCCACATTCCGACGGCCGGCGAAATGAAGACCAAGCCGACCCAGCATTCGGTGCGCGAGATGCGCGAGATCGGCATTCAGCCTGACCTTCTCGTGTGTCGCTGCGATCGTAATATTACGCAGGGCCTCAAGGAAAAGATCTCGCTCTTCTCCAACGTGCCGGTGGATCGCGTCATCCCCGCTGTAGACGTGAGTTGCATCTACGAACTACCCCTCGCGCTCAATATGGAGGGTATCGATACCCGCATCGCCGAGCAGCTCAACATTTGGTCGCGCCAGCCCAACCTCAGCGCCTGGGAAGAGACGGTCGATCGTTTCAAGAATCCGCCGCGCGGTAAGGTGCGCATCGGCGTGATCGGCAAGTACGTCCACCTCAAGGACAGCTACAAGTCGCTCCACGAAGCGCTCGTCCACGGCGGCATCGACGCGGGCGTCTCCGTGCACCTCGAGTACATCGACTCCGAGCACCTGGAGCGGGGCGGCTCACTCGCTTCTCATCTCGAACCGCTTGACGCGATTCTTGTCCCCGGTGGCTTCGGCGACCGTGGCATCGAGGGTAAGATCTTAGCCATTCGTTATGCGCGAGAGCATAAGATCCCCTTCTTTGGCATTTGCCTCGGCATGCAGCTAGCGGTGATCGAGTACGCTCGCAACGTATGTGGTCTCGCAGGCGCGAGCTCGGTCGAGTTCGGCGATCACCCGAGCCACCCCGTGATCGACCTGATGCCAGATCAACGAGGTGTAGAGCGCAAAGGCGGCACGATGCGTCTCGGCGCTTACCCTTGCAAGCTCGTCCCGGGCAGCCGCGCCTTCGAGATCTACGGAACGGCCGAGATCAGCGAGCGGCATCGCCATCGCTTCGAGGTCAACAACGACTATCGCGAGCGCTTGATTCAAGGCGGGTTAACCTTGAGTGGCACCAGCCCCGACGAGCGCTTGGTCGAGATCGTCGAGCTCAAAGATCATCCACACTTCCTCGGTTGCCAGTTCCACCCGGAATTCAAGAGCCACCCCCACGACGCTCATCCGCTCTTTTCTACCTTCGTAGCGGCCGCCATCGACAGGCGGGACAGCACGGGTCCAAGCGCTCGAAAAGAAGAAGCCCCCGCGCTCGATATCCATTGAGCTCGGCGGGCTCGCGTTGGCCTTCTTGCCAAGTTGCCTGCAGCCGCGTTCGCTCGGCGCCGGGTTGCTTGGCGCCGGGTTGCTTGGTGAAGGGCCGACTTGGTGAAGTGGGCTAGCTTGGCTAGGCTGAATGGCTTGGCTAAGGAGAACGGCGTGGTTCGAGCGCGAGTGAAGCGCCAGCGCAAGGCAACTCGGACACTGGCGGGCGCGTTGCTCCTGAGCTTTTTGTGTGGCTGCGCCCCCTACGCTGAGCTGAGGAAGGCGGCGCGCGCTGGCGATATCAAAAGACTCAGCGTGTTGGTACGTGAGAAGCTGGCTGACGATCGCCTGAATTCTCAAGGGCTGCGTCGAACTGCGTTCGCCCTCCTCGAAGGCGAAATCGAGCGGGCCGAGGGCGAAACCGGAGCAGCGCGCATCTCGTCCCTTGCCGGTTGCGTAGACGCGTTGAAAAAGCCGCTTTCGCGCCGCAGTGAAGAGCCCGATCTTTCGGGAGGCGTCGCCGCGCTCTTACTCGTGGAGTCGGAGCGAGGTCGGCGTGGAGTCGACGAGAGCTGGATAACGGCAGACGAACCTCATTTTCGCGCGGCCTTCGTGCGCACTCTCATTCGCCCAGAAGATGATCGCCGTCCCTACTTTCGAGAGCCCGATACCGAGGTTCGCCGTGCGGCGCTCGACGCTGCGCTCGATGCGCTCGCTTCGAACAAGAAGAGTTCATCCGCTAGCGACAAGCCCGGTTCCTCGAACTCAGAAAGCCTTTCCGACGAGTTCAAGGAAATCCAGGCGATCTCGGGTAGCGATCCAGACACGCTGTGCCGTTCAAAGGCGCTTAGTTGGTTAGGTCGGTCGAACTCGAAACACGCGCTCCAGATTATCGTAGATCGCTTTCAGATGGGGGATGAAAAAGCGCGCATCTTGACGCTCGGCGCCCTCTATCAAAAAGCTCAGCACGACCCCGAGGCCCAAGGCCTGCTCTACGAGCTCGGTGTCTCCGCGTCGGGCCGCGTCGGCCTCGAAGCAGCCTTCTTCATGCTTAGCTTGCCAGAACTCGATTCAGCCAAAGATGCCCAGCCCTCTTCCTTACCGGCCCAAAAGGCACGGGCCGAGGCCAAACTGCTCGAAGCGGCCCGGCACGGCGCGCTCGACGAACGCGCCTCCATCCTCGGGCGGCACGCCATCGATTCCCGAGAGTGGTTCGACGCTCTTCAGGCCGCAACCGATCCCGCGGGTGGCAGCCTAGCTATCGCGGCTTTGGGGCGACTCACGACCTTCTCTGAGACGCGCGCTAGCGCCACGCGAGAGCTGCTCGGCTACGCTCAAGGTACGGGCGAGATGGCGACCCTCTCGAGCCGCACTCTCGCCGAGCACGGAGAGGCTCGTATCGTTCCACTACTCCAAGGCTGGCTCCAAAGTGGCAACGACGAGCTACGGCACGAGGCCGCGTTGAATTTGCTCCAGCTCGGGAGAGAACACGACGTCGCGCCCCTTCTCGCCGACGACAACACCGATATCAGGCTCGATGTAGCGTGCGTTTTGTTAGCGGATCGTTGAAAGGCACAGGCGTTCAAAACGCGCTTCCCCTGGTGACGCTAGCGAGGACCATGGTGCACGAACACTGGCACTCCACCTCCGCCCCCAAGCATACCGACGGAACGAACGGGACGCCCAGCGAGACAAACAGTTGCAGCGGGGGCGACCGTCGTTGCGACGTCTTTCAGTTCGGTGCACCTACGCGCAACGAAGAATACTACGGACTAATCGACTCACAGAACGACGGCGTAAGCTCCTACCAAATGGACCAACGCTGGACCTGCGACATCGTCGAAGAACCCGCGGCTTGGCTCCCACTCATCGTGCAAATGACGGCGAACCAACACTTTTATGAGAGGGCGAACCAGAGTCGATTCACGAATCCAGAAATACCTGGAGGGTTCCTTCCGTACGATTGTGGGCTCGCGGAATCGTTGCTTTCAGTGCCTGCGGATGGCACTACCCTCTGTCCCGAGACGGACACTCTGCGCTGCAACGAGGACATCGAGTGCATTGACACCGACCGATACACAACCGACTTTTGTTCCGAAGGTTGTTGCGTGCACGAAGTCTTTGAATGAAGTGACCCTAACGGTTTTCAATCGATGTCTACGAAAAGCCACTCTTTGCTCGTCTTCGTGCCTGCTTTGGCAGTAATCATGGGGTGCGAGTCGACTCCACCGTTACTTTGCGGTGACGAAGCCGGGGGACTCGGGACCTGGTCTCAGACGCCCGTCCCCACCGGGCTAACCTCGTCCAGTGCCACTTCTGACGACGAAGTGCTCATCTTTGTTCAAAAGAGCTGTCAAACGTGCGCGGTTGGGATCCTTCCTCCAAGCACAAGCACCTGGGCAATTACGGAAACGACGGGGGCTGCGGAAGTCATAAACGACTTCTACGTTGCGAACAGTAGTTACATCTTTAGTAAGGGTGGGGCATCTCGCGCTTCAGGGCAATTGATGTGGGAGCAGCGCTCGATGCTCCTCGAGCGCTGCTCAGATAGCTGGCTAGTCGACAGTCCACCGATCGAATTTCGAGAACGGCGAGCCGCCCATTCCCTCGCCGCCGATAATGAGTTCATCGTGTGGGGAGGAAGCTCAACAGAGATTGAGGGCGCGATGAGCGTTGCGTACTTTGACGGCGCGACGTATGCACCCAAAACTGCTCAATGGCGAATGATCCCCAGCGTGATGGGCGACGTTTCCTATAGTCTCGAGAATGCACCCTCCAGCTCGACCGTTTGGACAGCGTCTGGCCTGTTTGTTTGGGGCACCTTGCCTGACCGAAGCGTGCCGTGGGGCGCGATACTCGATATCGATTCCATGCAATGGACGTCGCTGCGCACCGAAGGCTCCGACGTTCCGCCTGTTCTTGTGGACGCCTATCTTTTGACGGTTGGTGGCGATGTCTTTTTGCACGGAGGGCGCTCGTCTGGCTCCGAGGATCGCTCCCGTCGCATGTGGCGCTATTCGCTATCTCAAGAGCTCTGGAAGGAAGTCACCGTGCCGGATTGGGCCGATCCCGCTTATCCCGGCGCGGTCGTTGATGAAAAACTCGTCTTCTTGGGCCGCTGCAAGAGCGGCGCGCGTTATGATCCAAAAGCTGACACGTGGCATGCACTGACGACGGAGGGTGGGCCTCCCTCGATGGGTCGCTTGTGGGGCGTCGGCGACTTCCTCGCCGTCACAGACACCTACTACGGTGAAACCGAAACCGACGAAGTGTGGCTGCTCGATCTGCGTGAGACGCAATAAGCGTTCAGTGAGTGCCTCGCGTACGGGCCCCCTCGCCCGCGCGAGCTGGGTGCTAGAGATAGACCGCACGCCGAGGCACTAGCCGCCCCGATCAAACAGGTTCAAGCACGGGTCAGGCCGGGACTGTAGGCTATTTTTACCTCGGGACATCGTCGCCGTTTTCGTCCAAGCACGACACGTCATACCCCCCGAAGTCCGCACATTCTACCGAACCTCCGCCTGGACACTCCCGGGTGACGATCCATGTGAGCGTCGCACGACTGCAGCTGACCACGACCGACTTTTCCGGATCGAAAGCGATATTGACGCAGGTGCGACAATCACAGGGGTCTATGCTCGGTTTACACATCGAGCAGTCCTCACAGGGGTCCCCGACCCGAACGGAGGTGCTCGGTGGCTCCGGTCCCTCGCACCCGAAGAGAGCGAGGGGGAGAGCAAGCAGTGGCAGTCCGAGTAGGATTCTCGTTTTGAACGTCATGGCGCAACTTGGTTCGAAACTCGAACGTTGGAAAAACTAGCACGATTGCTGCACTCGTAGGGGATTCCGAAGAATCCAGAGATGCAAATCCCGTTGTCGACAAGGGTCGGTGTGTAAAGACTGGCCGTTCCGCTGGGCCGGATCTCCTGTTCAAAAGTCCTTGTTACGTTGACGCTCGAACCGCCGCAGCTGCCGCTATTGTTGGCGGCGTTGAGGAACTTTGCGTCAATTTGTACGCGAACGGCGCGGGCGTCGAGGACGGGTGCACGTCCCCGTAAGCTGAAGCCCGACTTCGTCGGCGCAAAGGCCTGGCTGAGTGAATTCGAGAGGTCCTGTCAGTTGACCCGGTCCGACGTCACAGACGGCATGAAGCGGCGCGAACGTGAGGTCGTGGTTCGTCGACCAAGGGAAAATGCAGTCGCAATCGTCTGCGAACGTTGTGCCCGTGATAGTAACTCGGCGAAATTCCGGATCGGGAAGGGAGATGGGAAGCACGACCTCGGCGACGGGCGCAATCTCTGCGATCGGCAGAAGTGATGAACAATCGAGTTCTTGCCAAAGATCCGGATCGCGGGGCTCGAAGCACCGTTCGACTTCGTAGAAGACGCTATTGATCGTCTTCGAGGCCCGCGCGACGACGGGGCCAAACGGCACATCGTCAAAGGAGAACCGACCACTAGCATCGCTCTGAGCAGTGACTGAAAGACTCGGAACCTCGACACGCGCATCCTCCGTAGGGACTCCATTCGCTTCGACCCGGCCGTTTATCGTGCGCGGGGCAGGTCCGGCTGGTGGTTCCCAGCGGTAGATGCGCCGGAAACGCTTGGTTCGATAGACCATCGGCTCGTGATAGCCATAAACACCTCCTTGCTCGGGAGCATCAAAGTGGTTCCAAGAAGTGAAAGAATTCTGTCAGTGGCTCGCTCGACCGATGGCTCAGTTTCCTCCGCCCCCTAGAACTCAATGCATCACATATCGATCTGGTAACAAGCATTCAGCTCGCTGCAAGCTGGCAAGCCGGATGTATCCGGCGGCGGGCCGACCCGATAGGATTTCGCGTCAGAGTAACTCATGGCACAGCCCGGCTGCGTCGCGGGAGCCGGAAGAGCGGCTAGGCAAGCCTCGTATTCGCCAACTGTGACGTCACAGGCATCGCTCAGCGGTCCAGGAAACTGCTCGCACTCGTGGTCGATGGCTCCATCATCTCGAGATGCGATGCAAGCGTCGCGCAACGATTCGCAGTCGGTGGCGTAGCTGGCCTCGCTGCCCTCTCGTGCTCCAAGCATCGCAACCGAATCGCATCGCCTCAGAATTGTCTCGTCCGTGGCAAACGAGAGGCAGAGCGCGTTGCTTTGTTCAGGGTTCAGGTCGCGGAGCATTGCGTCATCGCCTGGTACTTGGACGGAAGTTTCACCGCCGCTCGCGGAGTTCGTGCCCCCTGCCCGTTCGCTTGACCCGCCCGTGTTCTGCGCGCCTCCCGAAGCCGAGTTTGAACCTCCAGTGTTCGGAAGGTCACCCCCGGTCCCTCCAGCGGCAGCTCCGGGCTCGCCTGTTCCGCCGCAGGCGATCGGTCCGAGAACAATGAACCCAACCAAAAAGAACGAACTCGTCTGAAGAACGTGAGCAACGGACTGCATGCGTGCGATCTTACGGGCCACCTGGGCCAGGACGCAGCGAAAGAAGATTTTCAGCTTCGCATTCGTTCAGCTTTCCAATCATCGAGGATTCACGTTCCGCTATCGATGACTGCTCCGGAGGGTGAGGCATACCTTCGCGCCGCTTTTGCTTTGCGAGAGGCGCAGGCTTCCGCCGACGGCGGAGACGGCCGCGTGTGCTAGCCAAAGGCCGAGACCGCTGGAACGTGATTTCGTGGAAAAGCCGTGCTTTCCTAGGTGCGCGAGAAGCCCGGCTGGAAACCCCGGCCCATTGTCCGAGATTGAAATGAGGACCCCACCTCGCCCCACCGACTTCACTTCGAGGACGATGCTCGTAGCGGCGTTGGTGCCGTTGCCTTCCGCGGAATTGACCATGAGATGAGACAGAACGCGGCTGAGCTCAATGGTCCCCCCTCCAAACAGGACCGGTGGCAGGTCCCGGTTGAGCCGAGCGGTCACGTTTACGTCAGGCCAAAGCTCCTTGAACGATCGGATAGAAGTCTCGCCCGCTAACGTGATGTCTGCTGGCTGCGGATCAGCTGCCCCCTCGAGAACACGGAGCGCGCGATCTCGTGTGCCGTGTAAGAGCTGACCGACACGCGCAAGACTGGCTTCGACCTTTTCGCCGAGTTGATGAGTAGAGACTCCTCGTGGGGAAGTTTTCGAGAGGTGTTCGCGCAAGCGTTCCGCGTTCAAGCGGGCATCCGCTATGGCGCTTCCGACGTCATGATGATCCGTGAGGAGAGCTAGAAGCCCACCGCGGGCACGCTCCACGCGAATGCTCGCCGAGCTCGCCTGACGGATGGTATCCATGAACCAATTGGTCGTGCACCAGGCCGCGATGACGGCAGCAGCTTGATAGAGCCCCAGGAGAAACAGCTTGTCGGGCGCCACAGGGAGGCCGAGCTTAGGATCGACGCCGACGAGTATTCCAAGACAGAGGGTCATCATGATGGCGCTTGTGGCTACCGCCGTGCGGGACAAGCGAAGGATCGAAGTCATCGTGACAAGTGGCACGACAGCAATGTCGAGCGACGCGAGCACACCCTGGTAGAAAGGAGAGAACCAGTTCGTCGCGAGGGCACCCAGGACCAGTGTCGCGTCGATGGCGACGGAGGTTCGACGCATGGACTCGTCTAATAGCTCCCGACGTGCTCTGTGCAGGATCCAGAAGGAGAACCCGATTCCGAGGGCCGCGACGGCGAGCTCGATGAGAACTTGAGGGGTCGTGACCTCGTTGAGCTTCCATCCGCTGAGCAAGAAGACTACGAGCGCGGAAGTGCAGAAAAATACGCGAAACCAAGCGAAGAGGCATTCGGCCTTGGTCGCGGTCTGCGCGAGGGCCTGGGCCAGGAGAAAGTCATGAGGACCGTCTGAGACGCGCTCCGAACTGCTGCTCTCGTATTCGGACCCCGGTTCTCTGTTTGCCATTGACATGCGCGTTCTGATCCTGCGACCAACGGAGCGTGGATGGCAAGCGGGCGCTCGTCGTCGAAGATGACTCGAATCTTCGTCAAACTCTGGTCGAGGTGCTGGCTGCGGAGGGATTCGAATCGGTTACCTCCATTGGCTCCCTCGGCGAGTTTCACGGCCTCACCTCCAGCAGGTTTGACCTCGTCCTTCTCGACTATAGGCTTCCTGATTGCGTGGGGATCGACATTCTGCGCGAGCTCACTCGGTCTCCTTGTTTCCCAGCCGTTGTGGCGATCAGTGGCGATATTGGCCCGGCCGAAGCTTTCGCGTTGGCTCAGTCCGGCACGCACACGTTTCTTCGCAAGCCGTTCGGGCTGAACGATATTCGCGAAGCAATTCGATCGGCGCTCACGGGGTCGCTGGACATTTCGCTGGAGATCCGTCGCTCGCTCGGGGTTCGCTCGCTCCATTCGGTGGAAGAGGATGTCCGCGTGACCATGGTGAACGAAGCACTGGCGCGCTCGCATGGAAACGTCTCGGTGGCCGCCCGCCTCCTCGGCATTAGCCGCCAGCTGCTCAACCACATTCGCAAGAAAGACGCGTAAGCTCTCCCAGCGGCGGAAACCGCTGAGCGCAGCGATCGCGATGAGGAGTCGCCTGCTGCGAGCAATCGCCGTGGGTACTCCGCGCTGAGCCGCCGGAAAGAATAAGCCTCGACATTGTCGAAGTCACATGTCTGTCGATCCAGAAGTCACCGACGTCGTCGAGTTGTCACCGACGTGGGATGCACTGGCGACAGAAGGTGGGCCTCCCTCAATGGGTCGCTTGTGCGGCGTCGGAGACTTCCTCGCCGTCACAGACACCTACTACGGTGAAACCGAGACCGACCAAGTGTGGCTGCTCGATCTGCGTGAGTGAGCTCTCGGCTAACTCGATTGAAGCTCCTGTTCCGGCCGGCTCTGGACGTCTTCTAGGCCTTGCTCCCTTGCCTGCTGTTCGGCATTGCTAAACAAGAGATCGACGCCCGCATCGATGCCGCCCAGGGTCTGCATGGCGAAGCGCTGTCGATCTCGCTCACGCACGTCGCTCATCGCCTCTTTTGCCACCTCAGGCTCAACGCCTAACGTGAGCAGGGCCTGCTCTCCGAACACGAGCGCCGACTCAAAAGTCTCGCGGATTTGATAGTCTACACCCGCCTTGATGAGGCTGATGGCGTGTCCGCGATCGAAAGCACGAACCATCACTTTGACCAAAGGGAACTCATGCCGGAGGAGTTCAACTATCTTGTTGCTAGCCTCAACCTTATCGACGCAAACCAAGACAACGTCCGCCCTGTGAGCTCCGGCTGCGTGCAAGATGTCGAGCCGGGTACCGTCGCCATAATAGATGCGGAAGCCAAAGCGCTCCGCCGCGCGGATCATGTCGGGGTCGTTGTCGATGATCGAAACTGAGCACCTTTGCGCCAAAAGTCCCTGGCTAGCGATCTGGCCAAATCGACCAAATCCGATGACCAAGATGCGACCCCTAAGGCCATTCGGCGCCTCCATGCCATCGAGCGAAACCGCGCGGCCAGGACGAAGTCGCTTGAGGAGCATCAAGGCGAGCGGCGTCAGCGCCATCGAAACGATCACGACCGCCGTAAAAAGCGCGTTCTCTCGCGCGTGAATCAAGCCGACGCTCTCAGCCGTCGTAAACAGCACGAAGGCAAACTCACCGCCTTGCGACATCAAAACGGCCCGATCGAGAGCGTCATGGTGATCGGAACGCGTGAGCCGGGCCACAACGTAAATCGCGAGCGATTTGAGGACCATGTAGATGAGCACGTTGCGCGTAACGGCCAGCCAATTGTCTACGATCACGTGCAAGTCGAGGGACATGCCCACGGCAATAAAGAAGAGGCCGAGCAAAATGCCGCGGAACGGTTCGATGTCGGCCTCGAGCTGATGGCGGAAACTCGAACGCGAAAGTAGGACGCCAGCGAGGAACGCGCCGAGGGCCATCGATAGGCCGCCCTTGTCCATCAGGATAGCTGCGCCAAACACGACCAGCAGCGCCGCTGCTGTCATCACTTCGCGCGCCCCAGCCCTGGCCAAGATTCGGAACAATGGATTGAGCAAGTAGCGCCCCACGGCTATCAAAAGCGCCAACGCGCCGAGGGCGAGCCCCACTTTCAGCCACTCGAGTGAACTGCGCTCGGAAGCCGAGGGTGCGGCCACAGCCACGATCGCGAGCAAAGGCACGATGGCGAGATCTTCGAGGAGCAAGATCGACACGACCTTTTCTCCGCTCGGCGAGGTGAGCTCGCCTCGTTCGCCAAGGACCTGCATCACGATGGCTGTCGAGGTTAGAACGAAGCCCACACCCGAGGTAAACGCCACCCAAAACGGCAGACCGAACAGGACCCCGACCCAGGTGAGGAGCGCACTTGAGACTCCGACCTGGAGCACACCCAGGCCAAAGATCTGCCTGCGCAAAGCCCACAGCTTCTGCGGCTCCATCTCGAGCCCGATGATGAACAGGAACATCACCACGCCCAGCTCAGCCGTGTGTAAAATGGTATGTGTGTCGCTGAAAAGGCCGAGACCAAACGGGCCAATCGCAAGACCCGCCGCGAGGTAGCCAAGCACCGATCCGAGCCCCAAGCGCTTGAACACGGGCACCGCCACCACCCCAGCCGCAAGCAGCACGACGACTTGCGCCAGGTTGACGCTCTGTTCCGCCGCTTGCACAGCTTCAGCGCTCACGTCTGCTCATTCTCCGCAGTTCGGAGGGCCGCTGCACCGTTCAAGTTTTGCTCGCTCAAAGCGAAAGCACACGGGCGTCCTAAGAATGGCATCATTCGCTCCAGGCCATCATGCCAGGGGCTTCGCGCCGAGACGAGCTCAAATCCGAATGTTCTGCCAGTCGCCCTTGGCGAACTTCCAAGCCATGATCGAGGTGAGCAAGGCCGCATAAACCGCTGCGGCCGACCAGATCCCCATCAGGCCTAGGTTGAACGTGATACCGAGCAGCCACGCGAGCGGGACGAGACACAGAAAATGGAGCAAGAGCTCGGCGACCATGACGAAGAGCGTGTTGCCGGCCCCAAATAGCGCTTGGGTCAGGATCATCCCCACCGCGATGAGAGGCGTACAGCCAGCCATCAGCCGGAACGGGCCGATTGCAGCCGCCCGCACCGCCTCGCTCTGCGAAACAAACTCCAAGATCTGATGCGGGAAGATGAGCCCCTCCAAGAGGCCCACCGCACCGAAGATCAAAAGACCTAGCTTCACGGAAGTCCAACCGAACATTTCGGCTTTCTTGGGCGCGCCTTCGCCGAGCGACTGGCTCACCAGGGTGGCTGTGGCCGTACCGAAGGCAAGACAGGCCGTGATAGTCAGCTTGAGGATGCCGACGATGACCATCGTGGCGGCGCTATTGGCAGCCTGAGTTTGCGCTCCGCAACCTGCCTCCGCGGCGACTGCCACGTGGCCTCCGCTGATCGAATCGAGATGACTCACGATCATCGAAAACAGGGCGAAACCGCTCATGACAGCGAGGGTCGCGATGCCGCTCGGTACCGAAAGGCGAAGGAGCGATAGCACCACCTTGGGCTCAAATTTGGCGAGCGCAAAAGGATGGTAAACCTTGCGATAACGCGGCAAAAGCGCCCAAATCACCATGATGGCGAGCCCAACCCAGGTCGACGCGAAGGCGGCTAAGCCAGCCCCGGCCATGCCCATGCGCGGCGCACCCCAAAAGCCAAAAATGAAGGCCGCACACAGAAATACGTTGCACACGTTCATGATGAACGCGCTCCACATGTGGACGAGGGTCTTGCCTATCGCGTCAAAGAAAGCCTTAAACGAAAAGGTGACGACCATCGACGTGATGCCAAATATACGCCAGCTAATGTAACCATCTGCGGCCGCCCTGACCTCGGGCACCTTGATGAGCACGTTGAGCATCAAGGGCAACGTGAAGTAGGCAAGCACGGTGAACGCTAGGCTCGCGAGCGTCGAGAACAGCCATGAGTTCAAGAGCACGCCGCCAGCGCGCTCGAGGTCACCCTCTGCATTGCGACGCGCGGTGATGGCCTGAGTTCCAACCGAGATAGCGCTGAGCGAACCGCCGAAGGCCCACAGCAAAATCAGAGACGGTAAGAGCGCCGCCTGCGCGATGGACGACTCCGGGCAAGGCAGCCTGGAAAAGAAGACAATATCGACTTCGTTAACCGCGCTCTGCGACATCATCGCCAGCACAGTTGGCGCGGCGAGACGCAAAATGATGGGAGTGGGGTTGCCTTGCGTGGCAACGCGTGAACCAGAGACGGGGGGAGCAGCCACTTGGAAGTCGGCCGAAGGCTTACACTAAGCCTCAGCGCCCGGCGAGCTTCCTCTCCCGCTCGTAGCTAGAAAGTAACTCTTTGGCCCGAAAGTTTTCAGGATCTAGCTCTAAAGAGCGGCGAAGCGAGAGTACCGGGTCGCCTTGGAGCGTCGCATGCTCCAGTTTTGCGAGCTCGACGTAGGCGGTGGCGCTCGGGTACAGGCGGACTTGTTCGGTGGCAGCGTCGAGCGCCTCACCCCAAGCTCGAACACCTCGGGCCGATTGGGTCAAGAGTGCCAACACAGCTTCCTCGCCGGCTCGGTGCTTGGCAATCTCCCGCATCTCGTGGTGAGCCGTGGTCGGCTTGCCCTTGGCGAGCAACATGCGCACCAGATCGAGTTGCTTGTCGGGCGCCGCCTGAGCTCGACTCTGCGACTCTTCGACTTGAGTCTCTGCTTGGTTCGCAGCCATCTCGGCCTCGGTCGCCCAGATCGGCGTGCCTTGGGTGGAGGGCTCGACCACCTCATCGGTGTCGAGGTCAATGACTTGCGGAGCGATCGATACAGTGGCCGCCATCACAGCTTCGCTCGGCTCGAAGGGAGCGGTCGCTTCGCCTAGAGCGGCTGGAGGCTTTCCTAGCACGATGGCAATAGCCAAGGCGCCAACGAGAGCCGACGCACCCAGACCTAACACGAGTTGTGGGCGGAAGGCGCGCTTCGTCACCGGCTGGGGGCGCGGTCGCATCGTCGCTTCGAGAGACGCTCGAAAGGCATCGGTGGAAGCGAAGCGTTCTTTGGGTTCGCGGCGGAGCGCCGTGAGCACCACTCGATCGAGTCCCTTGAAGCGAGCCAGCTCGGGCCGACGTGAGCTAGGCGCGGCAGGAACCACGCTGATTTTGGCCGTAAGTAGCGCAGCCAGGGTGGGCCAGCCGCCCTCCCCGAGCGGATGCGGCACGCTGCCCGTCAGGCATTGGTAAAGCACGGCGCCAACCGAGTAGAGGTCACTCTCCGGCTCGGCGTCCATACCCGCCGCTTGTTCGGGCGAAATATACTCGGGGGTGCCAACCACGTTCGGTTCGTCGCCCGTCTCGCCGCTCCCCGCCTGGCCTCGAGCAAACGAGACGCCAAAGTCGATGAGCTTCACCTCGCCGTTTTGCGTCAAGAACAAATTGGAAGGCGTGATATCGCGGTGCACAACGCCTGCTTGGTGGGCCACTTCTAGGGCCGCCAAACACTGAACTACGATGCGAACCGCGTCTTCGGGTGCGAGCGGGCCTCGGTTGAGCTTGGCTTCGAGTGTCTCGCCTTCGAGCAGCTCGAGCCCGAAATAGCAGCGCCCATCCGAAGTGAAACCGAAGTCGTGCACTTTGACGAGCCCCGGGTGGTTGAGCCGAACCAAAGCGCGCGCTTCGGCGCGAAATTGAGCGCGGGCGCGAGAATCCGCGCGAGCGCTCTCAGGCAAAATCTTGAGTGCCACCGTGCGACCCAAGTCAACGTGAATAGCTTCCCATACTTCGCTCATAGCCCCGGTGGCGATGGGGCGAACCAGGCGATAGCGAGTACCCGCCAAGAGTCCATCCAGGTCTTCGTGAGCCATGGGTGGCGCTGGCGACGGTGCAGGGATGCCCGCCTTCACAGCCGCAAGCTCAGCTTCGTTGGCTTTGCGAGCCTCAGCCAAGCGTCGCGCAAAATCAGCGCGGGAACGCGCCGGCTCGGCTGGGTAGAGTTGAGCCATGAGCTGCGCAACGCGGCCCCGCACGCTCCGATCGCCGTTCGCGAGCGCCGGCGAACGCCGCAAGATCTGGACGAGTTCTCGCGCGACGATAGCCGCGTCTGAGATGCGGACCATCGGATCGGTCTCCGTGAGTCGCCGCAAAAGCCCATCGAGCTCGGCCGGCGCTCCGATGCGCACGCCGAGCTCAGGCAAGCGGAGCGTACCCGAAGCCACCTGCGCTTGATGCTCCACTGGATCGCCCTGCAAGAATCGACGCCCCGCGGCCAGCTCCCAGAGCATCACGCCAAAGGCATAGAGATCAGCCGCGCGTCCGCCGGGGATCTGCTGAGCCACTTCTGGCGCCACGTAACCCGGCTTGGCGTATACGACGCCAGAAACGGTGCGGCAGCGCCTGTTTTCGCCGCGCGCGGTGCCAAAGTCGATTAGCTTCAAGTCGCCAGCGTAGCCGAGCATTACGTTCTGGGGGCTTAGGTCTCGATGAGCGATCTCGAGCGGATGTCCCGACGCATCGGTTCGGGTATGAACGTGGCTCAGTGCGTCGGCGAAACCGATGCCGATGGCAACCGCGTCAGCCCAGCCCACGCGAACGCCAAGCTGAGTGCTTCGCGAAAGCACTTCACCCAAGTGGCGCCCTTCGATGTATTCCATCACGGCGTAAGGCGCTTCGTCCTCGGTGGTAGCGGCTTCGAGGATCTGGGCCACGCCCGGGTGCTGAAGTTGAGCCATGATGCGCGTCTCATCCAGGAAGCGCGCTCGGAAGCTCTTGTCGGCGAGATGCTCGGCGCGGATGGTTTTGACGACGACCGGGCGCTCGGCGCCCTCAATGCCTCCGGTTGCGGCGAGGTAGACCTCGCCCATCCCACCCCGGGCAACGCGGCGAAGCAGCGTCAGGCGACCGAAACGGCGCGGGAGCGCCTCAGAATCAGGTCGCGGCAACTCAAGACCTTGATTTGACTTGATTTTTTCCTCAGCGCCCTGCTCCGTCATGCTCGCAGTGTGGCAATGTAGGATAAAGTGGGCAACTTCTCGACCGAAAATGGGGCCCCGCTTGCCGCCGGACCGCCCGCGACTAGTCTGAGCCCGCGTGAAGGGTGTTAGGGGAGTCGATTCAGTTTCCCGGCGATGTCCAAGTTGGCTCGCTTGGGCTCTGTTCGTGCTGGTCACTCTCGTAGGCGGCCCCGCCTCGGCTCACACGGCCGCGGGCCTCTGTGCGCCCACGGCGCAATCGATGGAGGCACCCCCGCCCATTTACCCTCAAAACGAGAGTCAACTCGATGCCTGCCCGAGCGGCGAGGCCGAGCTGCACATGGGCGCGCTGCCTCAGAACGACCAACCGAGCCCTGAACGGGCCCCCTCGTTCGAGATCATCAAGTGCCCGCCCACCGCCTCGAAACTCATCGTAGCGCGCGCCGCGCCCAGCGACTCACCCCGTGAGTTCTTCGTTATGGGTCACGGTCGGCAGCCCGATAGCGAGCTCTTGCGCCCGCCCCAGCGGGGCTAGCCGAGCAAAAGCTGACCACCCTTCGGGCCTCAGCTAGCCGCTCACATGCCCCGCTTTTGCGCCCCCCGCTCGGCCCTACCCTGCTCTCCATTCTCGGCAGAGCGCGGGTCCGAGAAGCTAAGCCGCGAACTCTGAGTCTCGCGCTTGCCCCCACCTCTTTTGGGCTCGCCATCGGCTAGCCCATACCTGGAGCTTCTTTGAAGCTCTTCCATTCGAAAAACAGAAGAAAGCAAAACAAACATGAACAAAGGAACCGCAATCGTTGGGTTCTTCATGTCGTTCCTAGCCGGGATGTTCCTTATGTGGGGCGTCGACCGGAGTGGCGGCATGGAGATCGCAGCCGAAACCAGCTCGTCGAGTAAGGGAGGCGTTCCCGCCGCCCATGCGAGCGCGCTCATTCCCGTGACCTCGGAAGACGCCGTGTGGGGCAACGCTAACGCGCCCGTCACGATCGTCGAATTTAGCGACTTCGAATGTCCGTTCTGCGGCAAGGTCAACCCGACGCTCGCCGACATCAAGAAGACCTATGGCCCCGATAAGGTCCGCCTCGTCTTCAAGCAGCACCCGCTTCCCTTCCATAAGAACGCCAAGCCTGCGCACGTCGCAGCCGTAGCGGTGCTCGATTTGGGTGGAAGCGAAGCCTTCTACAAGTTCCACGACAAAGCGTTCGCCAATCGCAGCGCTTTGACTCCCGAGAACTTCAAGGCCTGGGCCATTGAGGCTGGCGTCGATGGCGCCAAGTTCGAGAAGGCGCTCAAGGACAACGAAGGCAAGTACTCAGCTCACATCGAGAAGGACATGGCCGTAGCCCGCAAAGTCGGCGCTTCGGGCACGCCCGCTTTCCGCATCAATGGCGTGACCTTGAGCGGCGCTCAACCGCTCGACAAGTTCAAAGAGGTCATCGACCAGCAGCTCGCCGACGCCAAGAAGCTCGCGGCCGATGGCACCAAGCCTGCCGACATCTACCCGACGCTCGTGGCCAAGAACGCCAAGGCCGCGCCTGAGAAGGCCGGCGAGGAGCCCGAAGAGCAAGACAACACGGTATGGAAGGTCAACGTTGCAGCCGATGACCCCATCAAGGGCGCCAAGGACGCGCTCGTGACGATCGTGGAGTTCTCTGAGTTCCAGTGCCCGTACTGCAAGAAGGTGGTTCCCACCATGCAGAAGATCCTCGAGACCTACGGCAACGATGTGCGCGTCGTGTGGAAGGACAATCCGCTCCCGTTCCATCCCCGCGCTTTGCCCGCCTCCACCCTCGGGCGCGTGGCCTACGAGGCCAAGGGTGACAAGGCCTTCTGGCAGGTTCACGACAAGCTCTTCGACAGTCAGCCGAAGCTCGAAGACGCAGACCTACAAGCCATCGCCGAAGGCGCAGGCATCCCTTGGGCAAGCGTCGATAGTGCTATCAAGTCGAACAAGTACTCCGCCAAGTTCGAAGAGAGCCAAGACTTGGCTCAAGACCTCGCGGCTCGTGGCACCCCTCACTTCTTCGTCAACGGCATCCGCGTAGCAGGCGCTCTGCCTTACGAGAGCTTCAAGACCATCATCGACGCACAATTGGCCAAGGCCAAGGCGCTCACCTCCAAGGGTGTGCCCCGCGCCAAGGTTTATGATGAACTCATGAAGGAAGGCAAAGAGCCACCCGCCCCCGAGAAGAAGGACATCGCTCCCCCTCCGGCTGATGCTCCCGCTAAGGGAACCGGCAAGGTGCTCATCCAGGAGTTCTCGGATTTCGAGTGCCCCTATTGCAGTCGCGTGAACCCCACCATGGAGCGCGTGATCAAGGAGCTCGGTAGCGACGTCAAGGTGGTTTGGCGCAACCTGCCGCTCCCCATGCACAAGAACGCACCCCTAGCGGCTGAAGCTGCTTACGAAGTGTACAAGCAGAAGGGCGACAAGGCCTTCTGGGAGTATCACGACAAGCTCTTCGCCTCGCAGCGCGATCCCGGCATCGAGCGCGCTTCTCTCGAGAAGTTCGCCTCCGAGATCCCTGGGATCGACATGGCCAAGTTCAAAAAGGCCCTCGACGATCGCACTCACAAAGCGCGTATCGACGCAGACGCCCAAGCTGCCGAGAAGGCGGGCATCAGTGGCACCCCCGCGTTCGTCGTGGGCGGCTACTTCGTGAACGGCGCTCAGCCGTTCAGCGCGTTCAAGAAGGCCATCAAGTTGGCCAAGAGCGGTCACTAAACCGCTCGGTGTGCGCGGTTAGTAACCAAAGCACCCACATCCCCCCGAGCGCCGAACGGCCTCGGGGGGTTTCTTTTTTGTCCGACTTCAAAAGCTCAGCGAGCGAGGCAGAGCGCTGCTGCTCGAGGCTTGGAGGCGGTCTTTGTCGCATCGACTGCACCTGACAATGCACCCATGTTGCCCTCCGATAAGCCTCGCGGGCCCGCCGCTTACGGTTGCCGTCCGGGGCGGGCCATGCTTCCATTCAAGAACGCGAAAAGCTCGCCTTTCTAAGCAAATGTTCAGGCCCGGTCGTCTTCCTTCTTCCCGCTCCTCGAGCTTCAGCACACGCTGGATTCGATTTGGCCTTGGGCTCAGCCTCGCCCTCGGGAGCGTTGCGTGCAGCGGCGAGGGGACCGAAGACGCGCCGAAGAAATTCGTACCGAAGCCCGAACGCGTGGCCAGCGCGCAAGCCGAACGAGCCGTGCCGCTTCAGAAGGCTCCGACCTCGGCGCCAGATCCGTTGGCCGATCAGGTCTGCGACGTGGCGACCCGCCCCGACCCCAAGCGTTGGGCAAACGAAGTACGCAAGTATCAAGAACAAGACAACGCGCATTTCCCCGACGCGGGCCGAGTTGTGTTTGTGGGCAGCTCGAGCATTCGGCTCTGGGGCACTCTCGAGCGAGACATGGCGCCCGTCCTCACGCTACGTCGGGGCCTCGGCGGTGCGTTCATTGCTGACACGACGCACTACGCCGAGACGCTGATTGCTCCCTATGAGCCCAGTGCGATTGTGCTCTACGCAGGGGACAACGACATCGCCAAGGGTTTGCCTGCAGCTTGCATCGCCAAGGATGCCCAAGCCTTCGTCGCCAAGGTGCGCGAACTCGGCGTCGAAGCTCCGGTCTACCTGGTCAGCATTAAGCCGAGCCCGGGACGACTCGAATTCTGGCCGAGAATGCAGGAGGCCAACCGGCTCTTGCAGCTCATCGCCAAAGAAGATCCCGAGGTCCACTACATCGACGTCAGCGAAGCGATGTTGGCGGATGACGGCCAGCTTAAGCCTGAGCTTTTTCAGAAGGACAAGCTTCATCTGAGCAACGAAGGCTACCGAACCTGGACCGAACGCCTTCGCCCAGCGCTATTGCGGCAAAGCTAGACTGCTGCGGCAAAGCTAGACTGCTGCGGCAAAGCTAGACTGCTGCGGCAAAGCTAGACTGCTGCGGCAAAGCTAGGCGGCTCCGTTTACGCTAACAGCTACCTTTCCCGCCGACGGCTTGAGCCGATCTCTAGGCGTGAAACGTGTTCTCGTGTTTGAGCAATAGTTCCGAGCGGCGCTTCTTCGATCGCGTTGTGAGATCGTGAGAGCCTCTACGACCTCACTCGCCCACAGGAATTGAGTGTAATCCGTGACGAAGCTGCCGTTCTGAGGTTTAGTAAGGGTCGTATCGCTGCCTCTTTTGGGTCATCGTCCCACAGGACTTCCATGCTGAAAGTCGTTTCCCCTTTTGACCTGTCTGTGATTGCCGAGCTGGAACTGACGGCTCCGCTCAAGCTGGAAGAAGCGCTCACGCGCCTGTTTCAGACCTACCAAGACCGCTCGCGCTGGCTCTCCAAAGCCGACCGCATCGAGCGGCTGGAGCGACTCCACCAGCTCATGCAGGCCGAACAAGAAGACCTAGCTCGGCTCGCGGCGCGCGAAGGGGGCAAGCCCTTGGTCGACTCTCGGCTGGAGGTGGCCCGCGCACTTTCAGGCATCAAAAAGGCCATCCAAGGCCTGAGCACGCTCACAGGGCGTGAGATATCCATGGACGAAAATGCGGCCTCGCGTGGCCGCATCGCCTACACGTATTTCGAGCCGCGCGGTGTGGTCTTGGCCATTAGCGCCTTCAATCATCCGCTCAATTTGCTCGTGCACCAGGCCATCCCCGCGTTTGCCTCGGGCTGCCCCGTACTCATCAAACCCTCTTCTTCCACGCCGCTCACAGCAATCAGGTTCGTGGAGCTGCTGCGAGCCGCTGACATTGGCTCTGGCTTTGTGGAGTTGGCGCTCATCACGGGCGAACAAGCTGAAGCGTTGGTGCAGGACAAGCGCATCGCTTTTCTGTCGTTCATTGGCAGCGCTGAAGTGGGCTTCCGCCTGCGTTCGCTCTTGCCCCCGGGGGCTGCGTGCACCTTAGAGCATGGTGGGATCGCCCCCGTCTTGATCGACGAAAGCGCAGACATCGCGCGCCTCGTTCCGCTCTTGGTTAAGGGAGGATTTTATCATGCTGGCCAGGTTTGCGTCTCTGTACAACGAGTGTTCGCGCCCCGAGCCGTCGCCGAGAACCTTTCCGAAGAGCTCGCCCAAGCAGCTCAGAAACTCAAGGTGGGCGATCCGCTCGAGGAGGAGACGTTGGTGGGGCCTCTGATTCGCCCCAGCGAGGTCGAACGCGTCGACCATTGGGTCCAAGAGGCCCACGTGGGGGGCGGCAAGGTACTCTGTGGCGGGCAACGACTCTCGTCGACGCTCTATGCGCCAACGGTGCTTTACGATCCGCCCGAGTCTGCGCGCGTCTCTCACAAAGAAGTCTTTGGTCCGGTGGTGGCCGTCTACCCAACCCTAGACATGGAAGAGGCCGTAGCGAGGGCCAACTTGCCGGACGCCTATTTCCAGGCCGCACTGTTTACGAACCGCCTCGATCGAGCGCTCGACTTGGGGCGACGCCTCCATGGCATGAATGTGTTGATCAACGATCACACGGCATTTCGCGTTGATTGGATGCCTTTTGGCGGGCACCGGCAGTCGGGTCTCGGCGTGGGCGGCATCGAGCCTACGATGCGAGAGATGAGCATCGAGCGCATGCTCGTGTTCAACACCAACTAGACAGAGTTTCTTGCCTACGGTTCTTGGCGAATCACGGGGCCAATGGCTGGGGCCGGTCACTGAACTCGCGTCCACTGGCGACCGTTCGATTTCTTCCGGCCCTCTTTGCCGAGTAGAGGGCATGATCGGCTCGGGATAGCGTCGCCGTCGCCGCTTCGCCGGGGGCCAATTCTGCCAAGCCGAAAGACGAAGTAACGCGAGGCAAGTCGAGCCCCGACTCAAGCCGGATTTGCAAGGCTTCGATCGACGTGCGTAGTCGCTCGGCGACTACGAGCGCATCGTCTACCGAAGCCCCCGGTAAGATGATGGTGAACTCTTCGCCGCCGAATCGAGCCACAAAGTCGCTGGGACGACAACGTTCGCGCAGCACACGGGCCACCTCATAGAGCACCCGATCGCCTGCCACATGCCCGTACCGGTCGTTGAATGACTTGAAATGGTCGACGTCGACCATCACGACCGTAAGCGGCGTACCCTCGAACTGCGCTCGTGCGGCATAGCGCGGCAAGACTTCGTCTAGGCGGCGCCGATTGAAGAGCCCCGTTAGACCATCCACAGCAGCGTGGCGCTTGTATTCGTCTTGCAAGCGACGACTCTCGTTCACCGCGTCGTTATTTCCGCGCAGACGCCTCGAGAGTAGCCCGAGCAGATTCACCGTAAACTCATGAGAGGCGTTGATGAGTCCCCAGAAGGCCTCTGGACCAACCGCTAATACTCGACAGGGCTCTTGAGCAATTACGAAAGCCGACGGCGGATTATTGTCGATCAGGCGAAGTTCGCCCACGCTCTCACCGCGCTGCACGGTGGCCACGGGCGTACTCTCGCGCGTACCCACATGAACAGAAGCGCTTCCCTCCAGCAAGACATAGAGGCAACGCACCGCATCGGCGGGTTCGATTAATACCTCACCCTCGCGGAGTTCGAGGCACAAGCATCGATCCAAGAGGCCCCACACGTAGGCTAGCTCCACCTCCTCGAACAGCGCGCAACGGCCGAGCTCCGCGCTCGTGACCGGCCGAGAGCTATACTGATATCGCGACGCGAGAGGGGACAAAGAGAGCGGCGGAATCGCGGTCACTTCTACGTCAACCGGCCAAACGTAGGAAAAGTTGAGAGCTAGGCTAGCGCGGGGAAAATTCGCCCCCGATCAGGCAGGCTTGCTCCCGACGGCCGGGGCGGAGCTGGCCCAGCTCATGGCTTCCCGTCGCGTCGAGACAATCTCAACCGGAATGAGCGGGCGAGCGAACCAAAAGACGGCCGCCAAGACACCTCGCATGACGGGACTCGCGGCGACATACGCCGCACACGAACACACGTTGACGATGAGGGGCATATGGGCGCTGCGCCACTCGCCGAACGCCTTGCGCGCGCGAGCGCTCGGTACGCTGAGCTCGGAGGGATCGATCACGACGCGCGTTCGAATTCCTCTGCGTTCGAGGTCTACGAGCCAAGCAGCGCCATCGTCGAGGGCCCGCAGCCACTCCTCGTGGCTCGGCGCCCCGCTCAATACGAAGAGGGTCATGCCCTCCTCTAACTCCGTACGTTCGACTCGAAAGGACACCGCGTTTGCCCGAGACTCCCAACCTCAGGAAAGCGATTTCCTTCCGGATTTGTCAAGCTGCCCGCTCTACATGGCCGGCTTGATGGCAAAAACCCGTGCCCAGTAAGCAATACCGCCCCAGAGGAAACCGCGGTTGCAAGGGTCCCGCCCTTTACTTCTGGCCCGCCGCCGCCGATGATGACCCTCTAGGTATTCAGCTAGAGCATGTCGTCGCGAGAACATCCCCGGACACCCCTTCAGTCACCGACGGAAGCCATCCCGCGCGCACAGACGGGCACTCGTGCAGTTGCTCACGCTGAGACTCTGGACGGCATCGGGGCCACGTCGGGGCGGAGCGGGGAGTATCCTGTCACCGACCCTATTCGTCAGGGACTCCGGGAACCGCTAGCGGCCCGTGAGCCCGAGGATCGGCTCACCCCTTCGGAACCGATCGCCACGGCCGGTCAGCCCTTACCTTCGCTGCGGCGCCCTTTCGCGTCGCTCAGCCAGATGCCACGCCCCGAGATGCCGAGTCAGTCGGGACTGACGCCGAGCGAGCCTCCTCCTTCAGTAGCACCCTCGGTGCGTCGGCCGCTGTCCGTAGGGCAGCAGCCTCGAAAACTCGGAAATTGTCAGCTTCATAAGGTGGCGCTGAGTCCCCACGGGCAATGTGTACTCTGCAAGAGGGAGCACGACGCGCTCGTGCGCAGCCGATGGTCCATTGCGGCAGTGTTCTTGATTGTAGGGATCGCCATTGCGGCGGGCCTAGTCCTCGCGCGCTGACTTGACGCCGAGTAGGGCTGAGCGCGAGCGAGCGGAGAGCGAGGGCTTTGCCCGAGCGAACCGTGAGCGAGCGGAGTCACCCCGAAGGCTCGGTTGGACCACCCCAGGTGCGGTGGACCGGGGCCAAAAAATTGGCCGAGCGGGTCAGTTTGGGTTCGGACCCGGCTCGGGCGAACAAACCAGGCCAGTGGGGGGCGGCAGCTCACGTCGCGGGCCAACGAACGGCACCGACTCGAGGGTGCGGATACGGTCTTCACTAGCGGGGTGACTGGCGAGCCACGCGAGCGCGTCGGGCCCAGCGCTAGGCAACCTGGCGAAGAAGGCGCCGAGCGCTTTGGGATCGATACCCGCTCGGGCTGCGAGGCGAGCGCCCGCGAGGTCGGCTTGGGTTTCTTCGTCTCGATCGTAGCTGCGCGCGAAAACATCATCGAATGCGTCTACCCAGGGCCCGAGGTGGGTGCCGCCGAGCAGAAAGGCAAACAGAAAGAAGCCGCTCGTGCTGCGCAAGGTGCGCGCGGTGGCGTGGCGCAAAACGACGTGTTCGAGTTCGTGGCCTAGAACGAGCGCGATCTCCTCACCACTTTTGGCCGTCGTGAGCAGTCCATAGTGAACTGTGATGAGTCCGCCCGGAGCCGCAAAGGCGTTGGGGGTTGCCTCTGGAATGACGCGAAACTCGAACTCGTAGGGCGTTGGCCCGAGCGCATCGAGCAAAGGCTTTGTGAGCTCTCGCACATATCGCTCGGGGCCCGGATCGCTGCAACGTTCGTTGAATCCGGGTACCTCGACGCGCAGCACCTGGCCGATGCGTTGGTCGACCGAGATGGGGATCCAAGGCAAAAGCAGGACGGCTAGCCGCCCCGCGCCAAAATTGAGCCCCAAAGCCAAGCCCACAATGACGGCGGCGACGAGCAGCCCCTCCATCAAGCTGCGGCTCGGGCCTTGACGAAAGCCCCCTAAATTCTCGCCTGCCGGCGGCGCGAGCGGCCGAGGCGGTGGGGCGATACGCGGATCGCTCTCGTCCATTCTAGCCGCGTCCTAGGGGGAAAAGGTTCACCTTGCCAGCTCTCCGAGAGAGCGCGAGGCTCGCGCGCGTGAACGTCCAAATCGAACATGGGCCATCCTTCGCCTGGCTCAAGCTCTTCCTCGAACCAGGCGAGGAAGTTCAAGCTGAAGCGGGCTCTATGGTACTCCAGAGTCCTGAGCTCGAGATGTCGACGCACTTGAATGCCGGGCGCCGGGCAGGATTTTGGGCTGTCATCACCGCGCTGCTCGTCGCTTTGGCGCGGAAGTTTTTGGGTGGAGAGACGATGTTCGTGAATCGCTTTCGCGCGCCGCGCGGCGGAGAGCTCGTGCTAGCGCCGTCTCTCTCCGGCAACATCGTGCAAAAAAAGCTCGACGGACAGAAGCGTCTCTTCGTGCAGTCGGGTTCGTACCTGGCTTCAACGGGCGATATTGATGCCAAGGTGCGCTTCGGCGGGCTGCGCACGCTCTTCGGCGGGGAAGGGCTAGCCTTGCTCGAGTGCACGGGCACCGGCGAGCTCTGGATCAACTCGTATGGCAGCGTCTTGGCCATCCCCATCAACGGCGCCTTCACCGTCGACACGGGGCACATCGTTGCCTTCGAGGGCAATCTCGATTTTCGCGTCAAGAGCGTGGGCGGCATGAAGTCGCTCTTCCTCTCGGGGGAGGGCCTGGTTTGCGAGTTTCAAGGTTCGGGCACCGTTTATATCCAATCGCGAAACCTCTCATCGCTCGTCCACTGGCTCTCGCCCCTCTTGCCTTCGTGAACGCCATGCACATCGAAATTCAATACAATCCGGCTCACTCTCTGGCCACCGTTCACTTAGCGCCTCATGAGTCCATCCGTGCCGAAGCCGGCTCAATGGTGAGTATGACGGACAACATCAGCGTCACGACCACCGCTGGGCATCGCTCGGGGGGCGGATTTTTCGGCGGCTTGAAGCGCGCAGCGCTCGGGGGAGAGTCCTTCTTTCAGAACTTGTTCAGCGCGGGCGCGATGGGCGGCAAGGTGAGCCTGGCGCCATCCCTCGCGGGTAGCATGGTCGTCCATGAACTCCGCCTCGGCGAAGAGCTCTTCATTCAAGGTTCGAGCTACGTGGCTGCGCCCGAGTCGGTCACGCTCGATACGCAATTCCAAGGCATGAAGGGTTTCCTCTCAGGGGAGTCGCTCTTTTTCCTCAAAGCGACGGGCCAAGGCCCCGTCTTGCTCAACGCTTTCGGCGCTATCGAGAAGCGCGAGCTGAACGGCGAACTCATCGTCGACACGGGCCACCTCGTCGCCTTCACCAGCGGCATCGAGTACTCACTCTCTAAGGCAGCCAAGGGTTGGATCCAGTCGTTTTTGAGCGGCGAAGGCTTCGTGCTCAAAGTGCGCGGCCGAGGAACTCTTTGGCTTCAGAGCAGAAACCCCAGTGAATTTGGCGGCACGGTGGGGCGCATGCTCCCCGCCCGCGAAGGATAAGCCATGAATTATACCATCCTTGATTCGCCAGACTTCGCGCTCCTGCAAGTAGTGCTCGATACCAGCGAAACCTTCGTCGCTGAAAGTGGCGCTATGGTCGCCAAAGACGTGGGCATCGACATCACGACGAGCCTGCGTGGCGGGCTGCTCGGCGCGGCCAAGCGCAAGTTTCTGGGCGGAGAATCGCTCTTTCAAAACACTTTCACGGCGCGAACGAGTGGTCAGCGCCTGTTCTTGGCCGCAAAGGCTGAAGGAGATCTACGCGCGCGAAAGCTGGGTGTCGGTGAGTCATTTTTCCTGCAGAGCGGCGCTTATGTTGGCCATTCCGGGAGCGACCTCAAGATCGATACCAAGTTTGGGGGTGTGCGCGGTTTCTTCAGCGGCGTCGGCCTCTTCATCTTGCGCATCGAGGGGCCGGGCACGGTCTTCTATGGCAGTTATGGAGCGATTCATGAGGTCGAACTGCACGGGGAGAATTATACCGTCGACACGGGGCATATTGTCGCCTTCACCCAAACCCTCGACTACCGCGTGCGCGCCTTCGGCGGCTTCAAGGGCCTCTTCCTGAGCGGGGAGGGGCTCGTGGCCGACTTCCACGGCACGGGCACGGTCTACGTTCAGACGAGGAACGCGGCGGGCCTAGCGGCCTTCCTCCATCCCTTCCGACGCATCAAGGCCAAAGCCGGCAACTGATTCCCACAGCGAAAGTGGCGTCGCTGCCCTTCCCGCCTTTTCCTTACCCCTCGGATTCTCGCATCGCCGGCCTCGGAGTTCGTTTCGTGCCGGGATGACCAGTATATTTACTGGCTATCAAATCCGCTCCTAAAATCCGTTATATCTGCTGGATGCAATTCAATAATAGCTAAATCCTCGCAGATTTAACGGTGGCATGGGTCCTGCTCTCGGGGGCGCATGCTTCGACTTCGCCTCGCCCAATTCTCCCTCGTCCTGGCCCTGGCTGGGCTCATCGTGGGCTGCAAGTCGTCGTCCGCAGGCCAGGTGCAGAAGTCGAACGAAGCCGCCCCCGCGGTGGCCGCTCACTCCTTAACCCTCGGCGGCTACACGACTCCGCGCGAGGCGTACGGCAAAGCCATTATTCCCGCCTTCACCAAGAGTTTTGGAGCCGATGGAAAACGTGAGGTGAAGATTAGTGAGTCTTACCTGGCTAGTGGCGCACAGGCCCGAGCCATCCTTGGTGGCTTCGAGGCCGACGTGGCTGCACTTTCGCTCGAACCCGACATCGAGAAGCTGCGCAAGGCAGGCCTCATCACGCGCGATTGGAAAGCAGGCGAGTACGGCGGAATGGTCACGCGCTCGGTGGTCGTGATTGGCGTGCGCCCCGGCAACCCCAAGAAGATTACGAACTGGCAAGACCTCGCCAAGCCCGGCGTGGCCGTCCTCACCCCGAACGTTCGCACGAGTGGTGGCGCGATGTGGAACGTGCTCGCCATCTACGGTGCCCTGCTCCGTGGTCAGGCTGGTACGCCCGCTGCTGATGAAAAGGCGGCCCTCGATACTCTCTCTAAGATCTTGAAGAACGTGAAGGTAATGGACTCGGGAGCCCGCGACTCGATGTTGAACTTCGAGCGGGGCGTCGGCGACGCCATCATTACCTATGAGAACGAAATTCTCGTTTCCAAGGTCGAAGGCAAGGCTCACGAGTACGTCACACCTGCCTCCACCATCTTGATCGAAAACCCATTGGCTATCGTCGACAAGAACGTCGACAAGCACAAGAACAGCGAGGCCACCTTGGCCTTCGTTCAGTTCCTCTATACCCCGGAGGCGCAGCGCTCTTTTGCCAAGTATGGGCTACGGCCCGTCGTGCCGAGTGTGGCTCAGGAGTTTGAGTCGTCCTTCGCCAAGGTGGAAGACCTCTTCACCGTGCGTGACCTTGGCGATTGGGCAACCGTCACGAGCAAAGTCTTCGGCAAAGACGGCTTTTATGACAAGGCCCTCGAACTCAGCCAGGGGAAGAAATGAGCGCCCACGCACTAGCCCCGACTCGTTCCGAGAAAGTTCTACGCGGCTTCACCCTCTTGTACGTAGCTGGTTTGGTGCTGGTTCCGCTTTTGGCGGTGCTCCACTTCTCTTTGCTCGATGGCGCGGCAGCCCTCTTCGAACGCATCTCCACGCCGGTGGCTCTGGCGTCAGTTTGGCTCACTACCTGGACGGCGATCATTGTTGCCGTATTGAACGTGCTCTTGGGCACAGCCACAGCTTGGGTGTTGGTGCGCTACAAGGTCCCAGGTCGAGCCCTCATCTCGGCTGTGATCGATTTACCGCTAGCGATACCCACGTTGGTCGCTGGCGTTATGTTAGCCATACTATATGGCCCGACCTCGAGCCTCGGTCAGAGCCTCGAAGGCTTTGGCATCCACATCGTCTTCGCTCCCCTGGGCATTATCTTCGCGCTCTTGTTCGTGACGCTTCCGTTCGTGGTGCGGGCTGTCGAACCCGTCCTCGAAGAGGTCGATCCGGCTGAGGAGGAAGCAGCGCGTCTGCTCGGCGCTGGTCCTTTCACCACCTTCAAGACCGTGTTCCTTCCGGCCATCTTGCCGGCCGCCCTCTCGGGAGGCATTCGTAGCCTAGGGCGCGCCCTCGGCGAGTTTGGCTCGCTTGTAGTCATTAGCGGCAATATTCCCTTCGAAACACTGACGGCGCCGACCTACATCTTTGGCGAGATCGAGAGTGGCGCTCCCGAGACCGCAGCCGCCGTATCTGGTGTGCTCTTGATGCTGGCACTCGCACTCCACGCCTTCGCCCAGTTTCTTGAGCGACGCACGGGAGCCCGACATGCAACAAGCTGACGCTCTTGGGCCTCGGGCGGAGGTCCGCGACGCATCTCTCGTCTCACCCAAGTCGATGACGGTTCACGGCAAGCCTAGTCGCCTCGGTCGCATGGCGCTGATTGGCATCGTGCTCACCTATCTCGGACTCATCTTGATTCTGCCACTGCTCGGCTTGGTGCGACACACGTACGAGGTCGGATTCGGCGAGTCCTTCTTGGCGCTCCTCGACGAGGCCGCGCTCGACGCACTCTTAAAGACTCTCTATTTGATCGTGATCGCGGTCGTAGTGAATGCCGTCGTCGGCACCGTGGGCGCCATCTCCATCGTACGTCACAGGTTTTGGGGTCGCTCGCTCTTGAGCGCCTTTTTTGACCTGCCCTTGGCCGTTTCGCCAGTCATGATCGGCCTCGGCTTCGTGCTTCTAATAGGACGAGGAGGACTGCTCGAGCCTCTGCTCCAGGTGCTTGACCTCAAGGTCATGTTCTCGTTCTGGGGGCTGACCATCGGTACGTTGTTTGTGACGTTGCCGTTCACGATGCGGGAAGTCGCTTACGTCCTGGAAGAAATCGGTTCCCAAGAAGAAGAAGCAGCGACCACGCTCGGGGCGTCTCCTTTTCAGACTTTCTGGCGTGTGACGCTGCCCAACATTCGCTTTGCCCTTGGCTACGGCTTGCTCATGACCGTGGCGCGCACCGTGGGTGAGTTCGGCGCTGTGCTCGTACTCGGCGGCAGTATCTCCGGCCAAACTCAGACGGCAACCACTTTCATTCACGACGCCATCGAGGAGCGCAAGCTCCCGGCCGCCTATGGCATGTCGCTCACGCTCGCGGCCCTCAGTATTTGTCTCCTACTTGGACTCGAATGGGCCAAAAAGCAGCGAAAACTCAAGCTCTCTGGAAGGCACACGCCATGAATATCCGCGTCAAAAATTTGTGCAAGAAGTTCGGCTCTTTTGAGGCCGTCAAGAACGTCAGCTTCGAGATTGAGAGTGGCTCGCTCGTCGCCTTGCTGGGCCCTTCCGGCAGCGGAAAGAGCACGATTTTACGCATCCTGGCCGGCCTCGAATCAGCAGACTCCGGGCAAATTTGGTTTGACGACCAAGAGGCGACCGACGTGCACACGCGCATGCGCTCGATCGGCTTCGTCTTCCAACACTATGCCCTGTTTCGGCATCTCACAGTTGGTGAAAACGTGGCCTTTGGGCTGACGGTGCGCAAAGTGCCGAAAGTCCAAGCCATGAAAAAGGCTCACGAGCTGCTGGAACTGGTGGGTCTTGGCGGACTCGAGAAACGCTACCCCTCACAGCTCTCGGGCGGGCAAAGGCAACGCGTAGCCTTGGCTCGAGCGCTCGCTCCAGACCCTAAAATGCTGCTGTTAGACGAACCTTTTGGCGCCGTAGATGCCAAGGTACGCGAAGAGCTGCGCCAATGGCTAAGGCGCTTGCACGATGAGGTCGGCGTCACCAGTATCTTCGTCACACACGACCAAGACGAGGCCTTCTCGGTGTCCGACCAAGTGTTAGTTATTCATCAAGGAGGGCTGGAGCAAAAAGGCACTCCCACTGATATCCTCGACAATCCAGAGACCGAGTTCGTGGCTCGCTTCGTGGGCGAGGTCAACGTGCTCAGCTCGATGGTGCGCGGAGGCGAGGCCAACGCGGGTTCACTGCGCGCCCGGCTCGAGGACGCTGCCTCGGACGGGCCGGCTCACCTCGTTATGCGATCGTACGATCTCAAGTTCTGGCGAGAAGATCCTGGCATCGCCACGGTGGAGCGCGTCATCACCTTGGGCGACCGGGTCAAAGTGCAAGCCAAGGTCGACGGAGCAGGGCAACTCGTGGCGCAGTTTCCGAGGCGAAGCACGCTGCTCAAGGGCATCGAGCCCGGGGTCCGCATCCAAATCGACGTTACTCAGGCCCGAATTTACCCTTCTTTTTCGCTTCCCCCCCAAGTCGGCTGAAAATGGCAGAATGATGTGGGCGCGCCCCCTTTCATGGCGCCCGCACCAGAAGCCATGGTCCATCCCGAGAGACAACCCGAAGTCCAAAGCTCCGAAACCATGAGCCTCGAATCGTTACTTTGGCGAGAGGTCAGTCAGCACCTCGAACTGGAAGAATCCGCTCCTCGAATCTTCGAGATTTTGAGCGAACACCTGCCGCTAGTGGGCGCGGTGTTTCGTCGCCTTGAGCTTGGCCCCACGGCTGCTCGCGTTTCGATCCTTTCGATCGTGGGAGAAAACGCCTTTGACAGCCGCTATAGCTGGATCAACAAAGCCGAACTGACGGGGGACCTAGCTCATGAGCTGGAAGAGATCGCAACCCAGAATTCGCCACGCTTTCTGCGCGGCCCACTCGCCACCCGGCTGACGGCCGAAGACTATCGCGGCCTCGTCTTGGTCTTGCCGCTCCGCGCCAAAGGTAAACCCGCGGGGCTTATCGCCTTGGTGCTGGGCGATGCTCCGCCCGAGATTCGTTATATCGAAGTCTTGAGGCCCGCGCTCTTGCCGCTCAGCATTGCCTTCGAAAACGATCAGCGCATTCAGGAGCTGGCCCGCATGCGCGAAGCCCTCGAGGCCGACAAATCGGCCCTCTTGTCGCGACTCGGCCGCCAAGAAATTAGCGAGGTCGTGATCGGCGAATCGGGGGGACTCGCTACCGTGATGGAGCGCGTCGAGCAGGTGGCCAAGACCGATGCACCCGTGCTCGTTCTAGGCGAAACGGGTTCGGGCAAAGAGGTGGTCGCGCGTGCCATTCATGCGCGAAGTCGGCGGGCGCGAGGGCCCATCGTACGCATCAACTGCGGCGCCATCCCTTCGGAACTCATCGACTCTGAACTGTTCGGGCATGAGCGGGGCTCTTTTACGGGCGCCGTAGCCACCCGCAAAGGTTGGTTCGAACGTGCCGACGGTGGCACTCTATTTTTAGACGAAGTGGGCGAGTTGCCGCTAGCAGCCCAGGTCCGCCTGCTGCGCGTACTTCAGGATGGCACCCTAGAGCGCGTGGGGAGCCAACAGACGCTCCACGTAGATGTGCGCATCGTGGCGGCCACGCATCGCCATCTCGAAACCATGGTGGATGGTGGGGGATTCCGCGAAGACCTCTGGTACCGTCTCAGTGTTTTCCCGATTCGCTTACCATCGCTCCGGGAAAGGCCTGAAGATTTGCCCCTGTTGGCGCAATATTTTGCCGATCGGACGGGCAAGCGCCTCGGCGGCTCGAGCCTCACGCTCTCGAGCGCAGATCTGGAGACGCTCAGCCAATACCCATGGCCCGGCAACGTGCGCGAACTCGCAGCCGTGATTGAGCGAGCCGCCATTTTAGGCGGTGGTCGTCGGCTCGACTTGAGCAACGCCCTGGGTCAGAGCCAGAGCACGGCCTCGCGGCCCCCTCCGATGTCGAATCCCGAGCGCGAGACCTCGAGCCTCCGGGCTGGCGCGCCCTCCTCACCCTCGGCCTCGGGCAAGATCACCACTTTGGACCAAGCCATGGCGGAGCACATTCGGAGAGCGCTCGAATCCTGCGGCGGCCGCATCGAAGGGCCCCACGGAGCGGCCCAGGTGCTCGATATCAATCCGCACACACTCCGTGCCCGCATGCGAAAGCTTGGGGTTGAATGGTCTCAGTTTAGGAACGGGGTCCGGCCCCGGGCCTAGCCGTGCATCGGACTCAAAGAGTCCTACTCTAGAACATGAACAGGGTGCCTAGCTGTACGTCCACATAGGGTACCCATATCGAGTCAGTGTCGAAGTACTCGATACGACTATAGTGGCCAGCCACGCCCAAGAACGGTGTTAGAATCTGCGTCCTCCAGAGCAAGCCCGCACCGAACCGCGTATCGTGCGAAACCGCAGAACTGGTTTTGCCCGGCGCGAACGACTGTTGCAGCAATAGTCCGTAGTCGACGTACGGGAATATCTTATGCACGGTCTTCCAATTCTTTGAGAAGAAGTGCTTCAAGTTGGCGCCATAACCAACTTGGTGCGCCTGCCCTTCCCCAGGGAAAAGTCGATACGCTAGGCAGAGCCCCAAGTTGAATGTCGAACTCAAGGAGAACTCGTAGGAAGCGCTAACACCAAGACCATGCTGAGACGCTGGCTCAAACGCGTCTGTAAAAAGGTACTGATAGGTCGGAGCGATCCATAGACTTCGCGTCAGCCGGGGCTCCTCGCTCCGTGCCGGAGCCGCTTTGGCCTGAGCAGGCCTCTCGGGAGCGGATTCGCCCTCTGTAACAGCGGCTTCGCTGCAAAGGCCCAAGGTTCCGACGAAGGCAGCGGCGAGCCCACCCACCAGCGATGGGCGCAGGATACTTGTGTACGGTTTGTGAGAGGAGCTCATCGAATCGATTGCCGACGAGCCAGGCAAAGCTCGCTCCGAGTTCACGTCCCATACTAGCAATGATTCGCACTTTCAAGAACTATCTTGTTCAGTTGCAGTAAAAGGACGGACCATCTCTCCCGCGCGGCGCTCACTAAAGGGCAAGTTTAGAACGTCACGTCAACCTGAACATGGCCAGTGTTCTCGGCTACCGAAAAATCGAAATCGTGAGGCATTCGAGCGATCCAGTCCGCTTGCAGCTTGAAGCGATGCTTATTGAAATAGTAGTTTACGCCGGCCGCAACTTCCTGACCCCGCGTCTCTGTTTCCGCGACGAAAGTCGGATCGGTGCCATCCATGGCGTAGAGCCCGGACAGGCGCCCCACGACCTCGAAGGGGACGGGAAAAACATAGGAAGCTTGCGTGATCCAGCCGTAGCCAGAGCGCGTCGCCTCGATGACCTCGTTTCCGTCCGCGTCCTCCGACTCGATGGCATCGTCTGCCGCTTCTTTGTAAAGACCTTCCGCTTGGAACGCGAAGCCTCGCCACTTGAACACCATGTCGACCGCACCGTGGTAGTAATCTGTGGTACCGCCTACAAACGTTGGCCCCGTCGTACTGCGCAAGCGATCCGAGTTGAAGTTGGTCGCCCCGGCCACACCGATGGCTAGGCCGGGGTTGTGGCGGCGCTCGAGGTCGCCTTCGCTGTCGTCATCCACTGCGCCGAAGGGTCGAAACTCGAGCCTTCCCACCGCAAGTACCCCAGGGTCCCGGCCATTGGTAAGGTTGATTCCTCCACCGCCAAACACACCCAGGCGATACGCAATCGGCGAGTCGTCGCCTAGAAATTTGTCTGAATAGAACGTCACACCCACATCGCGATCGAGCGTCAGCTCGTTCACGGGTCGAGGCCGATCGGCCATTTGCAGCGCGAATTCTCGCACCGTGCGCAGGCGATCGAAGGGTACGAAGTACTGCCCCACTTTGATGCTGATATCGCGGTGGGCCTTCCAATCGAGAAACGCATCATAGACCGGCGAGGTCGACCCGTCTCGATAGTCGCGCCCAGCTAAGGCGAGCTGAATCAGGTACTGCAGGTTGGGAGTAAAAATATTCCCATTCAAGCCAACGCGCAGCGTACCAAGGTTCACAGTCTGCTGCGGTTCTGCAGGGCCGCTCGGGTCCGTGATCTGGTAGCGGATCTGCACGCGAGCCTTGAGGTTCATCGAAAACTTATCGCCGGCCTTGACCGTGAATCCTTGGCCCGGCGCGGCGCTCCACTCGATGGGGGGTTTGTCTTCTTTCACGGGCTCTGCCGGCTTGTCGCCAGAGGCCGCGGCTGGCAGCTCGGCAGCCGTAACGGAGACGGGGGAGTTGGACGGTTCCGAGTCAACGGGCGCAGCGACGACGGGCTGTGGGGGTTCGCTGAGCGGTTCGTTAGGTGCCGAAGGAGAGGACGAGTCGCCCTCGGCGCTCGGGCTCGCCTGTGCTGACTCCGGCGCGACCTGAGCGAAGGCCAGCGACGGGACTAGAAACACAATCGAACCGAGTGCACGCACACATGTCATCGGCCCGTGACCTAGCATGGCGCGTGCCAATCAAATTTGCTGAGTATTTCACGGCGTCTTTCGGTGCCCGCGCCTCAGACCATCACAGAGCCTGGTTTTGCCGTCTTATTTGCTGCCTCCTAGGGCCCTAGCTGGGCTGACTTTGCAGATTGCTGGAAAAACCAGAATGATGCCATGTGACTGGAACACGCGGCGAGGTAACCTGCGTCGTCACCGGCACGACGGAAGTTGCCGCGAGAGCTACCTTTGGACCTCGACTTCGATGCTTCTCCACGAGGTCCCGCCCCGATCGTCTCTGGCTACAAGCCAAACTCGGGTCGTGAGCTCCTCGTCGGGCGCGACCCAAACGTTCCTGATGATCCCGGGCGAGTCCGCGTCATCGGTCGTGGCCAACTCGAAGCTGCCCTCAGCTGAGAACCAGCCGACCTCGAGGCGCTCCGTACGAAGGACCGCAGCGCGTTCGGCGGGATCCGCATAGAGGTAATCCTCTGGCCCCCTACAACCCGTGGGGGCGTCGCGGCAATCTTCGGCACAAGAAGTGGCATTCTCATAAACCGAGCATATTCCGTCGCCACATGCTGGCTCCTCGGGGCAACTCGGGAACTCAACTACGAGCTCAAGCTCTTCGCCCGGCTTAACGAAAACCATGCCGTCCACTGGCTCTTGGTGGTCGCCTTGCGCATGCAGAATTTCGCTCGGCTCAGGGTTCTCGTTGGGCCGATAACCTTGGTTGAAGGCCACCGACTCCGATTGAGGCAACCCCGAAGGGCCGCACAACGCGCGCACGCCGCTCACGACGGGGTTAGCTTCGCCAGCCACGACCGGCTGAAAAAACCCACCCGTAGAATCGGCATCGACCGCCCGACCCGGCACCGTTTGGCCGGCTTCGAGGGGCGGCGAAAGCGGGCCGAACATACGGCACACGTCTGAAGGCAGAGTCGTTTGCACGCTCGCACCTTCCCCAAGGGGACGGAGGGAGTCGGATTCGGTGCCGAATTCTTCGACACAGATCGGCGCGATGGGGCCGAGCTCAGTGAGTGCTTTTCGCGCCAGGCAGAGCGCCCAGGACACGGGCGGGTCCGAGATATATTCTCCTTGCGCGTCGACCCAGAGTGCCTTCAGCGTCAACTCTGCACCGGGCTTCACCTCAGCGGGCTCCGCGACAATTGCCAATAGGCGCCGCTCTTCGATGCGACTCGTCTCGTCGTTGAAGGTAGGCACGCAGGCCTGAGTCAAGCTTAGCCCAGCTAGGGCCACACAGAATAGTCCGGCGCAGCTGCCTGAGCGCAGTATAGATTCACGACGTCGCCGCGCGCCCAGATCGACTACGCCCTTAAGGAGGCTCACACGGAGCCGACTTGGCGAGAAGGAATAGAGATTCATCCTGGCTCTCCCTTCAATACTCAAAGCGTGCCCCGAGCACGGGCAGGATGGGTAGCCCCATCACGTAGCGTTCTTCGCTATAATCCGGCGAATAGGCGATCTCTTCGGGATTCGATTGGTTGGTGGCGTTCTGCACATCCAGATAAATGAGCAGCTTCGTACTGTTGTCGAACTTGAACTCCTTAGCGACGCGCGCATCGAGTTGGAAAAACATCGGGATACGGATCGTGTTGCGACTACCCAGAAGCGGTTCGTAGCGTCCCTCTTGAGCGTCATAGAATGCACCCGTCACAGGTGTGCGCGGGTAGCCGGTGGCAACCCGAATACGGAGGGCCGCTTCAAAGCCAGCACCGAGGTCCAGCGCTCCGAGGGCCGTTAATACGTGCGTCTGGTCATAGTCGAACAGACGATATCCAGCCTGCCCCGCGTCGCGTCTTTCGCTAACCAAGAAAGTATACGCGACCCAGCCGAAGTAACGCGAATCACCCTTCTCTTTCCGTACCAAGACCTGCGCGCCCGTTGAACGCCCCTCCCCTTCTTGCACCAAGACCTGAGAAACTTGGGGGTTAGCGCTGGGGTTTCGAGAGCCGATATCCCATGAGCGCGTCAAAAAGCCTGTGAGCTCGAAGGCGAAGTTGGGCCACAAGTTGAGCTTGCCGCCGAGCACGCCGTGGAGCGCGCGGCCCACATTCAACGTCGGATTACCGAAGACAGCCGACAGGTCATCGGGGCTCGGCGACTGCCGATAGTAGCCGCCCGCGGCATGTACCGAGATTTTGGAGCTGGGCGCATAGCGCACCAGCAAGCGGGGCTCGGCACCAATATCTGGAGTGAACGTATTGAGGTCGGGGGTGTTCTCGCGCGGCGGGCGAATTCGATTCACGACCGTGACGTAGGGCTCGACGCGCACGCCGGGCACAACGTGCAACTTGTCTTTGAGGA